>JADHEE010000001.1_pt1 | contig 690763 bp, 634 predicted proteins | sample 8952401 | NCBI WGS metagenome assembly JADHEE01 (sample SAMN16124438, study PRJNA663242) | bioreactor sludge metagenome | isolation source: sludge (ammonium) | place: India:Bengaluru | collected 2019-02-28 | reverse complement strand
CCCCCCCCCCCCCCCCCCGCCGTCCCCCCCCCCCCCCCGCCCCCCCCGCCCGCCCCCCCCCCCTCCGTCCCCCCCCCGCGGCCCCCCGGGGCGGGGCCCCCCCGGCGGCACGACAACCTACATTCGACCGGGTTGGCGCATCGCCCGCCCGGCTCTACGGAACCTGCGATGACTTCTTCCCGCCCCGACGTCAGTTTCGAGTTCTTCCCGGCGAAGACCGAGGCTGGGCATGCAAAACTGCTGGCCAACGCGCGCCGGCTGGCCGCGGAACGGCCGCACTTCTTCTCCTGCACCTACGGCGCCGGCGGATCGACCCGCGACCGTACCCTGAACACCGTGCTGCAGCTGGACGGCGAAGTGAAGGTGCCGACCGCACCGCACCTGTCCTGCGTCGGCGACAGCAAGGACGACCTGCGTAGCCTGCTCACGCAGTACCAGGCTGCCGGTATCCGCCGCATCGTCGCGCTGCGCGGCGACCTGCCGTCGGGCATGGGCATGGCCAGCGGCGAACTGCGCTACGCCAACGAACTGGTCGAGTTCATCCGCCGCGAGACCGGCGATCACTTCCACATCGAAATCGCCGCCTACCCGGAAACGCATCCGCAGGCGCGCGGCTTCGAGGACGACCTGACGAACTTCGTGCGCAAGGCCAGGGCCGGCGCCAACAGCGCCATCACCCAGTACTTCTTCAACGCCGACGCCTACTTCTATTTCGTCGAGCGGGTACGCAAGCTGGGCGTCGACACGCCGATCGTGCCGGGTATCATGCCGGTGACCAACTACAGCAAACTGGCGCGCTTCTCCGACGCCTGCGGCGCGGAGCTGCCGCGCTGGATGCGCAAGCAGCTCGAAGCCTATGGCGACGACGCGCAGAGCATCCAGGCCTACGGCGAACAGGTGATCAGCACGATGTGCGAACGCCTGCTGGCCGGTGGCGCACCGGGGCTGCACTTCTACACGCTGAATCAGGCCGAGCCGAGCCTGGCGATCTGCAGCAACCTGGGTCTGGGTGCCTGACCCGGCGGGGACTGTCCGGCAGCGCAACGCGAGCGGGCTGCAACCCCTGACGCATGACTTGCTTCCATCGCCGCATCGACGCGGCGCGGGTAACAGGAAAAGGGAGTTGCGGATGGCGAAAAGGATCTGTTGGGCCTTGCTCCTCTGCGTCGCCAGCCTGGTCGCGCACGCCGACCCGCTGCGCATCGTCAGCGAAGCCTGGGCGCCCTACATCTACGAAGAGAATGGCGTGGTGCGCGGGCTGGACTACGAGCTCACCGCAACGGTGCTCGGACGCCTCGGCATCACCCACGAGCTGCAACTGCTGCCGTGGAAGCGCAGCCTGGCGGAGTTCGACGAGGGCCGCGCCGACGCGATCCTCGACATCTTCCGCAACCCGGCCCGCGAGCAGAACATGGTGTTCGTCGACGAGCCGCTGTCGAGCAGCGAGTTCGTGCTCTTCTACGCCCGCCAGCGACCGTTCCCGTACAGCGACCTGAACAGCCTCAAGGGCCGTCGCATCGGTGTGTCGCCAGGCTACTGGTACTCCAACGAAGCATTCCGCCAATCGAAGGACTTCATCCGCGAGAACGCTCCCAGCCACGCCGCCAATTTCGGCAAGCTGCTGCTCGGACGCATCGACATGGCGCTGATCGAGCGGCGCGTCGGGCTGCACCTGGCGCAGCAGATGGGCATCCTTGAGCAGCTGGACTACCACCGCGAGCCGGTCAGCCACGACGACCTCTACCTGGCACTGCGCAGGACTCCGGAGTTCGAGCGCCTGGCCGCGCGTTTCACCATCGAGCTGCGCAAGCTCAAGGCCGAACGCGCCGCCACGCCCGCGCGCTGATCGACGCCCTGCGCACAACAAAAGGCCGCGATGAACGCGGCCTTTTCGTTGCTGCGGTGCCCGGCTCAGGGCTCCAGGCCGATCCCGCGCAGCACCACCGCGGTGATGGTCTGCACCGCCTGCTCGAACTGCTGGTCGCTGAGCGGTTTGTGGTCGTTCAGCGCGGTAACCTGGTAGTCGAAGTCGGCATAGTGCTGGGTCGAAGCCCAGATCAGGTAGAGCAGCGCGAAGGGTTCGACCGGACGGATGCGCTTCTCCTCGACCCACTGGCGGATCTTGTTCTCCTTGAACTTGGCGCCGGCGAACAGGTGCTCGTCAAGGATGTCGCGGAACAGCGGCGCGCCATGCATGATCTCGTTGGCCCACAGCTTGGAGCCGTGCGGCCGGGTCCGCGAGTGGGTCATCTTCTCGCGCACGTAGCTGGTCAGCACCACGCGCGGGTCGTCGAAATGCACGAAGCAGGCACCCTCCAGCTCCCACACGCTGAGCAGATTGACCAGCACCTCGCGGTACAGCTCGTCCTTGGTCGTGAAGTAGTAGTGCAGGTTCGAGCGCGGCAGCTCGGCGCGTTTGGCGATGTCGGCCATCGAGGTGCCCGCGTGGCCCTGCTCGGCGAACACCTGCTCGGCGGCCAGGAGGATCTTCTCGACGTTCTTTCGGCGGATCTTGATCTTGTGATTGGTCATTCCATTCCCAGCCTGGCTCCCGTGGCGCCAAGACTACTCGAAACAGCGGTTGAGTTCGTCAGGCTCTGACGAGCGCTATGCCCCTTCACGCCACAGCCCTTGAGAATGATCGTCGTCAGGTTGGCGCAGATCTCGTCCAGCTCGCGCTCCACGCCGCCGGAGCGCCCGAGAATCGAGCCGATCTGGATGGCGAAGTCGGCGTAATGCTGGGTGCTCGACCAGAGCAGGAAGATCAGGTGTATCGGGTCCACCGGGTCCATCTTGCCGGCCACCGACCAGGCGCGGAACACCTGCGCGCGACCGCGGAACCAGTCGCGGAAATCCTGGTTGAAATGCGCCTCCAGGCAGGCACCGCCGCTGATCACCTCCATGGCGAAAACCTTCGAGGCCAGCGGGTTGCGCCAGGAGAATTCGAGCTTGTTGCGGATGTAGCGCGACAGCGCCTCGGCCGGGTCGTCGTCGACCTTGAGGGTGTCGAAACTGTCGGTCCAGAGCTGCAGGATGCGCGCGAGCACCGCCATGTAGAGCGTCTGCTTGTTGCCGAAGTAATAGTGCAGGTTGGCCTTCGGCAAGCCGGCGCGCAGGGCGATCATGCCCATGCTGGCGCCCTTGAAACCGTATTCGGCGAAGGTCGCCTCGGCGGCGGCGAGGATCAGCGCCTCGTTGTCCTGGCGGACCCGTCCGCCGCTGCGCGGCGCCACTCCGCTCATGACGGCCTGGCCAGTCGTGCCTGCCAGGCGTGGGCGCTGGCGAGCAATTGCGCCTCGTCCTGGCGCAGCAGGCGGCGGTCCTCGAGCAGTTGCTCGCCGGCGACCCAGACGTGCCGCACGCAGTCGCGGCCGCTGGCGTAGATCAACTGCGAGACCGGGTCGTACAGTGGCTGCTGGGCCAGACCGGAGAGGTCGAAGGCGACCAGGTCCGCGGCCTTGCCGACCTCCAGCGAGCCGGTCTCGTCGCCCATGCCCAGCGCCCGCGCGCCGTTCAGGGTGGCCATGCGCAAGGCGTTGTGCGCATTCAGCGCGGTCGCCGAGCCGGCTACGGCCTTGGCCAGCAGCGCGGCGGTGCGGGTTTCGCCGAGCAGGTCGAGGTCGTTGTTGCTGGCCGCGCCGTCGGTGCCGATGGCGACGTTGACGCCGGCCTGCCAGAGCTTCTCGACGGGACAGAAACCGCTGGCCAGCTTGAGGTTGGACTCCGGGCAATGCAGCACATGCGCGCCGCTGGCCTGCAGCAGGGCGATGTCGCTGTCGTCGATCTGGGTCATGTGCACCGCCTGGAAGTGCGGCCCGAGCAGGCCCAGCCGCGCCACCCGCGCCAGCGGCCGCTCGCCGCCGGCCTGCATGGCCGTGGCGACTTCGTCGGCGGTCTCGTGAACGTGCATCTGAATGCCGGCGCCAAACTCGGCGGCCAGGTCGCGCACCCGCGCCATGCTGGCGTCGCCCACGGTGTAGGGCGCGTGCGGGCCGAAGGCCATGCGCATCCGCGGATGCCCGCGCAGCCGCTCGAACAGCGGCAGGCCATCGCGCAACGCGGCGTCGGTATCCGCCGCGCCGGGGACCGGGAAGTCCAGCACCGGAACGGTGATCTGCGCGCGCACGCCGGTCGCCTCGACCAGCTCGGCGACCACGTCCGGGTAGAAGTACATGTCGGAAAAGCAGGTGATGCCGCCCTTGAGCTGCTCGGCGATGGCCAGCGCAGTGCCGTCACGGACGAAATCGCGGTCGACCCACTGCTTCTCCGCCGGCCAGATGTGGCCTTCCAGCCAGGTCATCAGCGGCAGGTCGTCGGCCATCCCGCGGAACAGGCTCATCGCCGCGTGGCCGTGGGTGTTCACCAGGCCGGGTGCGAGCAGCATGCCGGTCAGTTCGCGGACATCGTCGGCGCCCGCGGCGAGCAGTTCCTCGCGCGGTGCGATGCAGGCGATGCGCCCGTCGCGAACGGCCAGACCGTGACCGGCGAGCACCACGCCGGCCGGTTCCACCGGGACCAGCCAGGTCGGCAGCAGAATGAGGTCGTAAAGGTCTTCGCTCATGCAATGTCCTAGGGCTTGGCCCGGTAGATTTCCGCGTACAGCGGCCAGTGATCGGACACACCGTCATCGTGCCCGCCGTCATCGAAACGCGACGGCGAGCCCCATTTGTTCACCTGGTAACGGCTCTGGTGGGCGAGGCGGATGCTCGCCGGGTCGACCTTCCAGCCGTTGAAACCGCTGGCGGTCATCTGCGGCGGGAACGCCAGGATGTCGAAGAACGACCACTGGCGCAGCGTGTGGTAGTAGTAGCTGCCCTTGCACCCGGCGCAGCCGATCAGGTGCGAGACGCTCCAGGTACTGGCCAGGTTCTTGGCGATGTAGCCGTGTTGCAGCTCCTCGCCGGCGTTGATGTTGAAGTCGCCGCCGACGATCGGCAGCACGTCGGCCGGCAGCTGGCTCTTCAGCACCGCGAGGTAGTCCACCGCCTGGCGCCGCAGGTAGCCGGGGCCGCCGCCGGACGGCAGGTGCACGGCAAACACCGAGGCCTTCTGCCCGCCCGGCAGCAGCAGGCGCACTTCGAGGATGCCGCGGGTCTTGCCGGTCTTCTCCGAACGGTCGTCGCCTTCGGCGTGGTAAGGCACCTTGTGCAGAATCGGCGCGCCCCACTGCGGCAGGCGGCTGAGCACCGCGGTGTCGATGCCGCGCTCGTCCCAGCCTTCGAGCAGCACGCGGGTCTGGTAGGCGGACTTGTCGAGCCGCGCGTTGAGCTTCTCGACCACCGCGAGGTTTTCCACCTCGTCGAGCATGAGGATGTCCGGGCCACGGCCGTCGCCGATCTGGCCGATGACGTCGGCCAGGCGGGTGAGCTTCTCGTCGAGCTTGGCGTCGGTCCAGTCGGTCTTCTCGCACTGCTCGCGCCAGGCCGGCACCTTGATCTTCGCGCAGGTCGCCAGGTATTCCGGATGCGTCTGCTTGACCGCCAGCGGCAGGTAGGCGAAGTCGTCCTTGCCCTCGTCGTGCACGGTGTCGAAGAGGTTCTCGACGTTGTAGGTCATCAGCGAGACGCGCGGTACGTCGGCGTCGTGGCTGGAAGTGGACATGCAGCCGGCCAGCCCGAGGGCGGTCAGCAGCAACAGGGGACGCAGGCGCGAGTAATTCATGGCGACTCACTTTCGGCGGACAAGGGGATGGCGTGCCGACCGGAATGCACCGGCCGGCGGAGGGTTATGGCATAGGTGTCAGGGCGCCGGGCGACCGGCCACCAGCGCATCGTTGAGCAGCTGCGCCAGGCGGACCGAAGCCAGCTCGACCTGCCGTTCGGCGAGCGGAACGAACTTCTTCATGTAACTGGCGTTGATGGTGTTGCCATCACGCTTGTCATCGCTGTCGTTCATCAGCTTGTCGCCCCGGCTGTAGTCCTTGCCGGTGCGGTTGTACTCCAGGTTCTTCGCCGCGCTGTCGAAGCCGTCGTCATCGTCGTCGTACTGCTTGGCCGGCAGCGTGCGTTTCTGCGCCGCCTTTTCCGGATAGATGCCGCCGTCGCGGACGATCTGGCAGGCCTGCTGCGACCACGCCGCCGGATTGTTCGAGTCCGCTGCCGGCAGGTCCTTCTGCAGCTTGTCGGCGTAGGCCTTGACGTCCAGCTGCGCGGCGCTGAGAAGGAAATCGTCCCAGGTCTTGCGCAGGTTGTAGGTCTTGCCACCGGCCTTCACCGGGAAGTCGTAGCCGCCCTTGTCATCCTTGAAGCTGTTGTTCAGCGGCGAACTGGCGTCGGCGACGTGGTGGATGAGGAACAGCAGCGCCATCAGGCGCGCCTGGTTCGACGCCTTGGGGTCGGCCAGGGTGGCACGGTTGCGCTCGATGGCGGCGACGCTGCAGACGCCATCCGGGCAGTCGCGCGGTTGCTGGTACTGGCAGTCGTCCGATTTGTAGATCACCAGCCGCTCGTTCTTGGTCTTCTCCCACAGCTCCTTGGTCTGCGGGTTCTGGTCGAGGCTGCCGGCCCAGTTGGCGACCACCGCGAACTCGCTCTGCTTGATCAGCCCGAGCAGCCGCGCGGCCTCGGCCCTGGCATCCGCATTCAGCTGGCGCTGCGCCAGCTCGCCGACCAGCGCGGTGCCCTGCTGGCCCCAGGCGAGAACCTGACCGGCCCAGAGGCCGACCACCAGCAGCAGGCCGTTACGCAAGGTTTTGCTCGCATTCATGTGCACGTTTCTCCTTCGGGTGGCGGCTCGTCGCGGGCCGCCTTGCCAGTCTTCAGTTGTTCGCGGGCGCCTGGCACAGCGCATCGAGGGTCAGCCGCAGCATGTCGTGGAAGTCTTCCTGACGCTGCTCGGCACTGAGTTTTTCGCCGGTGAGGATGTGGTCGCTGACGGTGAGCACGGTCAGCGCCTGCTTGCCCAGTTCGGCGGCGACGCCGTAGAGCCCGGCCGCCTCCATCTCGACGGCAAGGATGCCCATCCTGGTCATCCGCTCGAACAGCACCGGGTCCGGCTCGTAGAACAGGTCGGCGGAAAACACGTTGCCCACGTGCAGCGCCTGGCCGCGCGCATCGGCGGTCCGCACCACGCGTTCGAGCAGCCGGTAATCGGCGATGGCGGCGAAGTCGAAGCCGCCCAGGCGTTTGCGGTTGACCACCGAGTCGGTGCTCGCGCCCATGCCGATCACCAGGTCGCGCACCTTGACCTGCGGCTGGGTGGCTCCGCAGCTGCCGACGCGGATGATCCGTTGCACGCCGAACTGGCTGAACAGCTCGTGGGCGTAGATCGACAGCGACGGGATGCCCATGCCGGAGCCCATCACCGAGATCCGCTGGCCCTGGTAGAGGCCGGTGTAGCCGAGCATGTTGCGCACGCCGTTGACCTGCACGACCTCGGACAGGTAGGTGTCGGCGAGCATCTTGGCGCGCAGCGGATCGCCGGGCATCAGCACGGTTTCGGCGAAATCGCCCGGCTGGGCGGCGATGTGGGGAGTCGGCATGTCAGGCGCCTTCAGTAAACGTTGGGGAAAGAAAAGACCGTCCATGGGAGCACGACGGCAGTCCGAAGAAGTCGGCCAGGGTTTGGCCGATATCGGCAAAGGTTTCGCGCTCGCCGCGGCTGCCGGCGACGACGCCGTTGCCCCAGGCGAGCACGGGGATGTGTTCGCGGGTGTGGTCGCTGCCCGGCGTGCTCGGGTCGCAGCCGTGGTCGGCGGCGAGCATTACCAAGTCACCCGGCTGCATCTGCGCCAGCAGCTCGGGCAGGCGGCGGTCGAAGGCCTCCAGCGCGGCGGCGTAGCCGGCGATGTCGCGGCGGTGGCCGTAAAGCATGTCGAAGTCGACGAAGTTGCTGAACACCAGGGTGTTCTGCGGCGCATCGCGCAGCGCCTGCAGCGTGGCGTCGAACAGCGCGTGGTTGCCGTCGGCCTTGTACAGCCGGCTGATGCCCTGGTGGGCGAAGATGTCACCGATCTTGCCCACCGCATACACCTGGCCGCCCGCCGCGCAGAGACGATCGAGCAGGGTCGGCGCCGGTGGCGGCACGGCGTAGTCGCGGCGGTTGCCGGTGCGCGCGTAGGTCGCCGGGCCGTCGCCGCGGAACGGCCGGGCGATGACCCGGCCGATGTTGTAGGGGTCGCACAGTTCGCGGGCCAGTTCGCAGAGTGCCAGCAGGCGCTCGAGGCCGAAGTGCTCCTCGTGGGCGGCGATCTGCAGCACGCTGTCCGCCGAGGTGTAGAGGATTGGCTTGCCGCTGCGCACGTGCTCGTCGCCGAGCTGTTCGAGGATGGTGGTGCCCGAGGCGTGGCAGTTGCCGAGGATGCCCGGCAATTCGCCACGGGCGATCAGCGCGTCCAGCAGTTCGGCGGGAAAGCTGTTCTCGCGCGCCTCGAAGTAGCCCCACTCGAACAGCACCGGCACGCCGGCCATTTCCCAGTGGCCGGACGGCGTGTCCTTGCCGCTGGAGAGTTCGCGGGCGTAGCCGTAGGCGCCGTCGACCTGGATGTCGGCGCGAAAGCCCGGCGGGAATTCCCCGCCGCTCAGCGCCGCGGCATGGCCGAGGCCGAGCCGCGCCAGGTTCGGCAGGTGCAGCGGGCCGTGGCGCAGCGCGTTGTCGGCTTCGCCGCGGGCGCAGGCCTCGGCGATGTGCAGCAGGGTGTTCGCCCCGGCATCGCCGAAGCGTTCGGCATCGGCGCTGGCACCGATGCCGAAGGAGTCGAGGACCAGCAGCAGGGCGCGCTTCATCACACCTCCAGGCACAGGCGCGAGATCAGCGCCGGTGCTTCGCGCGGCTCGATGGCCACCTGGTAGGCGGCGAGCACCGCCGCGGCGGCCTGCTCGGCCTGCGCCAGGTCACGCGCATGCACCATCGCCAGCGGGCGATTCGGTCCGACGCGCTCGCCGGGAAAGGCCAGCTCGCTGAGGCCGACCGCCGGGTCGATGCTGTCCTGCGGGCGCCGCCGACCGCCGCCGAGGGCGACCACCGCGATGCCCACCGCGCGCGTGTCGATGGACTGCACCAGGCCGTCGAGCGGCGCGTAGACCGGCATCACCACCGGTGCGGCCGGCAGGTAGTTGTCCGGGCGCTCGACCAGGTCCGCCGGGCCGCCGAGGGCCTTGACCATCTGCGCGAAGCGCTCCAGCGCGGCGCCGCTCTGCCAGGCCGCGAGCAGTTGCTCGCGGGCCAGTTCGGCGCTGCTGGCGAGGCCGGCGCAGAGCAGCGTCTGCTCGGCCAGCGCCAGGGTCACGTCCCACAGGCGCTGGCTGCGCACTTCGCCGCGCAGCAGGGCGATGGCTTCTTCCACTTCCAGGGCGTTGCCGGCCGAGCGCGCCAGCGGCTGGCTCATGTCGGTGATCAGCGCGCGGGTGCGCACGCCGGCGCCGTTGGCCACGGCGACGATACTCTCGGCCAGCGCCAGGGCGTCGTCGGCCTCGGCCATGAAGGCGCCGTTGCCGACCTTCACGTCGATCAGCAGCACGTCGAGCCCGGCCGCCAGTTTTTTGCTGAGGATCGAGGCGACGATCAGGTCGATGGATTCAACCGTGGCGGTGACGTCACGGATCGCGTAGAGACGCTTGTCCGCCGGGGCCAGGTCGTTGGTCTGGCCGATGATCGCGCAGCCGACCTTGGCCACCACTTCGTGCAGGCGCGCCATGCTCGGCTGGCTGTCGTAGCCGGGAATGCTGTCGAGCTTGTCCAGGGTGCCGCCGGTGTGGCCGAGGCCGCGCCCGGAAATCATCGGCACGTAGCAGCCACAGGCCGCCAGCAGCGGCGCCAGCGGCAGGCTGACGAGGTCGCCGATGCCGCCGGTGGAATGCTTGTCGACCACCGGGCCGGGCAGGTCCCAGCTCAGCACGCGGCCGGAATCGCGCATGGCGGTGGCCAGGGCGATGCGTTCCTCGACGTTCATGCCCTTGAGCAGTACGGCCATGGCGAACGCCGCGGCCTGTCCTTCGCTGATGCTGAAATCGGTGATGCCGGCGACGAAACGCTGGATATCGGCCTCGCTGAGCACCTTGCCGTCGCGTTTTCGACGGATCACTTCCTGCGGTAACCAGCCCATCAGTACGCTCCTTCCATCGCCATCAGCGGAGCCTGACCGAGCCGGCGCAACAGGTCGTCGAGCAGGCTGGAGGCACCAAAGCGCAGGTGCCGCGGAGTGATCCATTCGCGCCCGAGCAGACGCTCGGCGAGCCACAGGTAGACCATCGCCTCGGGCAGGGTCTTCATTCCGCCGGCCGGCTTGAAACCCACCGTGCCGCCGTCGTCGGCAATGCAGCCGAGCATGATTTCCGCCGCTTGCGCGGTGGCGTTGACCTTGACCTTGCCGGTGCTGGTCTTGATGAAATCGGCGCCAGCGGCGATGGCGTCCTGGCTGGCCTTGCGGATCAGCAGCGGATCGACCAGCTCGCCGGTCTCGAGGATCACCTTGAGCAGCGCGCGCCCTTCGCAGAGCGCCCGGCAGGCCTCGACCAGGGCGATGCCACTGGCAGCGTCGCCGGCCATCAGCGCGCGGTACGGGTAGACCACGTCGATCTCGTCGGCGCCGTCGTCCAGCGCCTGGCGGGTTTCTGCAAGCACTTCATCCAGCGCGGCGCTGCCGGCCGGGAAATTGGTCACCGTGGCGATGGTGACGGCCTGGCCACCCAGGGTGTCGAGGGTGCGCCGCGCCAGCGCGACGAAGCGCGGGAACACACACACCGCGGCGACCGGACCGGCTGGGGTCATGGCCGTCTGGCAAAGCTCGACGATGCGCGCGTCGTCGTCATCGTCGTTCAGCGAGGTCAGGTCGAGCAGCGCAATCACCTTGCGCGCGAGGGTTTCATCGTTATCGGTCATTTCTTGTTCACACTAATGAGCTAGGGTCGTTTCAGATCGAGATGAAGAAGCCGGCGATTGCCGCACTCATCAGGTTAGCCAGGGAGCCGGCGACCACCGCCTTGACGCCCAGACGCGCGAGATCCTTGCGCCGGTTCGGAGCCATCACGCCCATGCCGCCGAGCACGATGCCGATCGACGACAGGTTGGCGAAGCCGCACAGGGCGAAGGTGATGATCACCTGGGTGTGCGCCGAAAGTACTGCCACGCCGCGTGCCGCCGCCTGAACCGGGTCGATCAGCGGCGCCATGTCGACGTAGGCGACGAATTCGTTGAGCACCAGTTTCTCGCCGATCAGGCTGCCAGCGGTGACCGCCTCGCTCCAGGGCACGCCGAGCACGAAAGCCAGCGGCGCGAACAGGTAGCCGAGAATCATCTGCAGGCTCAGCTCGGGGAAGCCGGCGAGCCCGCCGAACCAGCCGAGGATGCCGTTGAGCAGCGCGATCAGGGCGATGAACACCAACAGCATGGCGCCGACGTTGAGCGCCAGTTGCAGGCCATTGGCCGTGCCGATGGCGGCGGCGTCGATCACGTTGGCCGGCTTTTCCTCGTCCTCGAACTCGGTGTGCTCGGCGGGATCGTCGTGCGGCTTCTCGGTTTCCGGAATCATCAGCTTGGCCATCAGCAGGCCGCCCGGCGCGGACATGAAGCTCGCCGCGATCAGGTAGCGCATGTCGATGCCCAGCGAGGCGTAACCGATCAGCACCGAGCCGGCCACCGAGGCCAGCCCGCAGACGATCACCGAGAACAGCTCGGACTCGGTCATCCGCGCCAGGAACGGGCGGATCACCAGCGGCGCCTCGGTGGTGCCGACGAAGATGTTGGCCACCGCCGACATGGTTTCCGTACGGCTGGTGCCGAGCACCCGGCCGAGGCTGCCGCCGAACACGCGGATGATCACGCCCATCAGGCCGATGTGATAAAGCACCGCCATCAGGCCGCTGAAGAAGACGATCAGCGGCAGCACCTTGAGGGCGAAAATGAAGCTGTGGTTGCCGAACAGCTGGTGCATCAGCGCACTGTCGTTGAGGCCGCCGAAAAGAAAGCTGATGCCCTGGTTGCCATAGACCTCGAGGTTGGACACCGCGCCCGAGACGCTCGCCATCACGCTTTGCCCCCAGGGCACGTAAAGCGCGAAGGCGGCGAAGAACACCTGGAAGGCGAACGCGCCGATGATCGTGCGCCACTTGATCGCACGGCGCGCCGAAGACAGCCCGTAAGCGATCAGAAACAGCACAACTATGCCGATAAGGCTCATGTTCCGGTGACTCCCCACAAATAAGAAACGAACGGCTGCGTTTTTCTGGTTTTTTTTGTGTTCAGAAGGCGTCGAACGCGCCGGGCAGCAGCTGCTCCACCGTCCAGTCCCTCGCGGCCGACGCGTCATGGCCCACGCAGAACACCGGACAGCGCTTGCCGAGCAGCTCCACCATCACCTGGCGGCACGCACCGCAGGGTGAAATCAGTGCAACTTTCGGTGCATACACCAGCATCGCCGCGAAGCTCTGCGGCTTCTCGCCCTGGCAGATGGCGCTGAACAGCGCGGTGCGTTCGGCGCAGTTGGTCAGCCCGTAGGAGACGTTCTCCACGTTGCAGCCCTGGATGACCGCACCGTCCGCGGTCATCAGCGCCGCGCCCACGGGAAATTCCGAGTGCGGGCACCAGGCCTTCGCGGAGGCCGCGATGGCCTCCGGCAGCAGGCGTTCGTACAGCGCCTGCAATTCGCTGCTGCGGTTCATTGGTCGCTCCCGGCCAGGCTTTCGCCGACCTTCTGAATACGTTGTTCGGCCTGAGCCAGCCCCGCCGGCTGCCCGGCCTGATCGCGACCCTGCAGGTAGACGATCAGCGCTTCGAGGTCGTTGAGACCGGTGTCGAGACGCTGGCTGGCCTGGGTCAGCACGGTGAAGTTGTCGCCACCGTCGGCCAGGAAGGAATTCACGGTGACGCGATAGACCTGCTCCGGTTTCACCGGCTGGCCATCGATCATCAGGCTTTCGGCAATAACATGCTGGCCCTTCGGTCGCGCCGCGTCCCAGCGATAGCTCAGCGACGCCGAGGGCTGCAGCGGGTAGAAGCCCATGCTACCGCTCTGCCATTGCTGCTCCAGCAACTCGCGCAACTGCGCGCCGGTCAGGGTCATGATGTTCAGCGTGTTGTTGAACGGCTGCACGCCGGCCACCTGGCCGTAGTTGACCTTGTCCTGGCCCTCCTCCAGTTCCAGGTCCATGCGCATGCCGCCGAGGTTCATCAGCGCCACCTGCGCGCCGAGGGCGCGGGTCGCCGCCAGTTGCGCATCGGCGATCAGGTCGCCCATCGCGGACTCGCCGGCGTCGTTGATCTCGCGCTGCACCTGGCGCGCAGCCAGACGCGCCAGTGGCTCGCCGAGCTGCGCCTGGCTGCGGTTCTCCACCTGCTTCTGCAGCGCGGCGATCTCCTCGGTCGCCGCGTAGCGTTGCGGATCGACGACCAGGTTCTCGGCCTTAACGTCGAGCAGCTGGTGCTTGTCGGTGTCGATCTTCAGCGTCAGGTGCGTCATCAGACGGCCGAACGAGGCGCCCTGGGTGACCAGCCTGTCGCCGATACGGCACAGATAACCCTGGTGCGTGTGGGCGCTGACCACCACTTTGATCTGCGGGTCGAGGCGCTTTACCACGTCGAGCACGTCGCCGCCGAGCTGACTGCAATCCTGCTGGTCGAAACGCTCCGGGGTCTCGCCGCCCTGGTGGATGACCACGACGATGGCGTCGACGTCCTGCTTCTTCAGCTCCGGCAGCAGCGCGTTGACCGCGTCCGCTTCGTCCACCGTGTACAGCCCGTTCATGCTCTTGGCGCTGACGTAGGCGCCGACGTTCTTCAGCGTGGCGCCGACGAAGGCGATCTTCGCGCCGTGCGCGCGCTCGATGCGGTACGGCTGGAACAACGGTTTGCCGGTGTCCTTGTCCATCAGGTTGGCGGAGATGTAGGGGAAGGTCGTGCCCGTGTAGGCCTTGTCGAACTGGCAGGCCTTGTCCGGCCGCGGCGACTCGCAACCGCCCTTGATCTGCCGCAGCAGTTCGGCCTTGCCCTGATCCAGCTCGTGGTTGCCCACGGCGGTGGCCTTCAGGCCCATCAGGTCGAGCGCATCCAGTGTCGGCTCGTCGGCCCACATCGAGGAAATCGGCGGGCTGCCGCCGATCATGTCGCCCGCACCGATCAGCAGCAGTTCGGAATCCTGCTGGCGCAACTGGGCGAGCAGGCCGCTCAGCGCGCCGATCCCGCCGGCCTTCAGCTTGACCACGCCGCCTTCAACGGCGGGGTCCTTGTAGCTGAACGGATTGCTCAGCAGGTTGCCGTGGAAATCGTTGATGGCCGCGACGTTGACTTCAACCGGCGCAGTTGCCTTCTCGCACCCGGCCAGCAGCAGGGCCGCCAGCAGCAGGGACAACGGGCGCATAGCGGTACTCGCGTGCGACATGAGAACTCCCTGGATCGCTCAGGCGTGCTGCAGGCTGGTGGCCGGAGCGGCGACCGGCTTGGCGGTGAACGCGGTACCCATGCCGGCGCGCAGCAGGAGCATTTTCAGGTGATCGTTGATCAGCTCCAGGCGGTCCTGCAGGTGGCTGTTGAAGACCAGGCCGACCAGTGCGATTGAGATACCCAGAGCGGTGGCGTACAGCGCGGTACCGATGCCGCGGGAGACTTCGCCCGGATCGGAGACACCGGCTTCGGCGAGCGCCTTGAAGGTGTCGATGATGCCGAGAATGGTGCCCAGCAGGCCGAGCAGCGGCGCACCGGCGACCACGGCTTCGAGAATCCACAGACTGTGCGAGAGCTTGCCACGCATGGAGATGTAGATGGCCTGGCCGAGGTCTTCCAGCTCGTTGTGGGAGTTCAGGCCGACGCGGCCTTCGAACAGCTGGCGCAGCAACTGCAGGGGCAGGCTGTCGCGCTTGCGCAGGTCTTCGGGCAATTCGTCGAAGCTGCGCACCTTCTTGTGCAGGGCGGCTTCCAGCTTGCGCGCCCTGCCCAGGTTGTAGGAGAAGAAAATGCCACGTTCCACGACCACGAAGGCGGCCAGCGCAGCCGCGCCGTACATGACGTAGAAGGTAATGTCGTGGAGCAGATCCATATTCATTGCAGGGTCACCTCTGGTAAATCAGGCGGGACGGACCGGCCGGGTGGCCGGTCCTCGTTTCGCGAGTTAGAACGAGGCCTCGAACGAGACTGCCACGGTCTGCTCTTCGCCGATGTTGTAGTAAGGGGTGGCAGCAGTGTTGTTGGCTGAACCGGAAGCGGGGTTGTAGTCGACCGAGCTGAAGGTGACGGTATCAACGCCATTCAGGTATTCGCGGTTGAACACGTTGTTCAGCGACAGGCGCACCGTTGCACTTTTCAGATAGCTTTCGTTGACCGGCAGGCGATAGCCGACGTTCATATCCACCACCGTGTAATGCGGGATGCTCTGATCGTTGGTCAGGTCGCCATACTGGTTATCGACGAACTTGCCGACGACGTTGCCGTACCAACGGCCGTCGTCATAACCGAGACTCAGGTTGAACATGTTCTTTGGAACGCCGGCAACTTGCTTCCCGGAGGTGGGCAGTTCCCAGTTCTTGAAGGTCACGTCATCCTTCTGCTTGGCCTCTGTGTAGGTGTAAGAGGCGTAGTAGTTGAAGTTGTGCGGCAACAGCCCGCTCCACTCCAGCTCCAGACCTTTGTTCTCCACATCCCCAACGTTGAGCATGATGTAGTCGTTGCTCTCATCACGACTGGATACCTGACGGTTCTTGAATGTCAGGTAGAACAATGTCGCACTGAGAGCCATCGTATCGTTCGAGTAGCGCCATCCCAGTTCGTGGTTCCAGCTCAATTCAGGATCGAGACTGATCGAATCTCCGACGTTGTAGAGCACATAATTCTGCGGCGTGCGCATGTTGCGGCTCAGGTTGTAGAACGCCTGGTTTTCCGCGTTGACCTGATACTTGGCGTTAAAGCTGGGCAGGAATTCGTGATAGGTGGCCTCACGTTTCTCCGGCTGGTCGTACAGACTGCCGCGGTTGTCTCCGTCACGCTTGGTGTACTCATAAGACACACCGCCGGAGAAGGTCAGGTCAGGCGTGGCATACCAGGTGTCCTGAATGAACAGCTTGTGAGCGGGCGTAATGGTGAAATAGTTACGGCCCTGAATTGTCCTGCCGGTGCCATCGACGATCTGATTGGATTCACCATAGTCGGCCCAGAGATCGGTCGGGCTACCATCGGCGTTGATCGGAACGAACGGCTGCGACTGACGCTGGCGAGCGCGCTCGTACCAGTAGCCTACATCCAGGGTGTGTTCGTCGCTCAGCGTCCAGGTCAGTTTGGTGTTCACGCCGGGACGCCAGGTTTCGGTCCAGGACGGTCGGTAGTAATTACCGGTACCCACGCCCGTGAGGTTGGTGTAAATGCCGCCATTATTGCTACCTGAGTTGAGCGAGGCAGGTGCGCCGAATGCGCTGTAGCTACCGCCATTGGCCCAATAGTAGTAAGGCGCGACAGTCAGCTGCAGATCGTCACGCAGCTGAAAACGACCTGTCAGCGACGCGGTAACGTTCTCGAACGGGTTGCGACTGGTCTTGTAGCTGGCCGTTGAAATCGCACCAGTGCTGCTGTTGTAAGTAGGCACATTGGGGAAATCGTAATCATGGTCGGACTGGTACTGGGCCAGACTGGGCGATACGTAGTTAAAGTTTTCCTGCTTGTGGTACTTGATGATCGCCTGCAGGCTGTTGGAGTCATCAATGTTCCAGAGACTGTTCAGCTCGAACTTCTCTGCATCCAGATCGCCCTTACCTTTCCACTTGTCGCTATTGGTTTTCGACGCGGAAATGTAGTTGCTAACCCCCATGTACTCGCCGGTATTCAGGCGTACGAAGGTCTTCTGCAGATTATTGCTGCCCAACGTCTGCTTGAAGAAAACCCCCGCATCCTTTTCGGGACGCATAGACACCAGCCCGATGTTGCCGCCGCTGGAGCCAATGTGGGGCGCGTCCATTTCCGAGGAACCCTGCGTGACGAATACCTCGGCCAGGTTCTCCGGGTCGCCCAACAGGTTTGGGTACATGTTGTAGTTGCCCGAGTCGTTCACCGGAATGCCGTCCATGGTCACGCCGATCTGATCGGAGTTCATGCCACGCATGGTGAAACTGAAACCACTCAGACCGGTACTGTCATCACTGGAGACGTTGATACCCGGGGTGTACTTGAGCTTGTCGATGCCGTTGCTGGTCGGCGACATCTTTTCCAGCGCCTCCTTAGTCACCGTGGAGCGCGATTTGGCCGCCTCCTCCTTGACCATCTGCCCGTTGCCGAGGCTCTTGCCAGTCACCTCGACATCGCCGACGTCGACCGAATCCTGAGCCAGAGCAGCGGCCGTCCATCCCCCGAGGCCAGTTGCCAGAAACACCGCATAAATTGGGTTGAGTTTCACGTATTAACTCCTGAGTATTTTCGGCAGGTGTTTGTTTTACTTATGTTTTCTAGTTTTCTACGTTGTAGACGAAGGTTGCGGTGAAGCGATATCTGTCCTTGCCCCCGAAGGCCTCCTGAGGAAACGGATTGACCTTCTCCAAACGCCGCAAACTCGTCTGTGCCGCCTTGTTGAGCAGCATGTTCCTAGCCTTGGTCTCGATGCCCGAGTCCAGAACGTTGCCGTTTCGATCAACCATCAGCCAAATCACCACATTGCCCTCCGGGCGCTGAAGCGAGGCTTCGCGACCGCGTGGGTACTGCTTGTAGCGCTCCAGCTCCGCGCGCAGAGCGGCGGTGTAACGGCTTTCCAGCGCCGCCGCGTCGGCCTTCGGCGCGGCAGGTGGTGCGGGTGCTGCCGCCGGCGCGGGCGTCGCTGCGGGCGCGGCGGGCGGTGCCTTGGCCACCACCGGCTGTGCGGGCGGTGGCGTCGGTGTCGGTTTGGCCACCACTTGCGGCTTGGGCTTGGGTGGCTGCGGCTTGGGCTCCGGCGGTTTGGGTTTGGGCTTCGGCGGCGGCTCGGGCAGCTCGACCACCGGCTCCGGATCGGGCTCCGGCGGCGGCTCCGGAATCGGCTCGGGCTCCGGCGGTGGCGGCGGCTCCGGGATCGGCTCGGGCGGCAGCAGCTCGGCCGGATCGACCAGCGCTACCTCGACGGTGCTTTCGTCGTACTTGGGCGTGATCTTCAGGTCCGACTTCATGGCGCTCTGGACCGCCACCGCCAGCAGGCAGATGGCCGGCAGGCAGGCGAGTGCTTTTCGGGATTTGAAAAAGACCGACATGGCTTACAGCTTTCGCGTGGCGATCGAGACGGAGGAGAAGCCATTGCTCTTGAGCAGATCCATGACCGCCACCAGCCGACCGACTTCCACGTCCTGATCGCTGTTGAGGATGATCACCAGCTTCTCGCTGGTGTTTTCCAGCGTCTTCAGCTGCGCGACCAGGGCGTCCTCGCCTAGGTCCTGGCCGTCGAGCTGCAGACGGTCGTTGAGGCCGAGGGTGATCACCGCCTTGTTCTGTGGTTTCAGCTGCTGCGCATGGGCCGCGCCGGGCAGCTGGGTCTTGATGCCCAGCGCCGGAATCACGTTCAGGCTGATCAGTACGAAGAACACCAGCAGGAACATCATCACGTCGATCATCGGGATGATCTCGATATGCAGGCGTTTCTTCTTCGGCTCTTCCCAACTACGCATCGCTAATTACTCCACCGTTTCCTGTGTGCTCGCCGGCAGGCGGACGGGCACGTCGTTTCGTTGCGAATAGCCAGAGCACAGAGCATGCCAAAGCTGACATCGGCGTCAGGAATACGATAGAAGCACTGCGTTACAGTTTGATTAATGGGTGTTCGAGCGAAAGCATTCGTGATGGAGCTGGTTGTAAATTGCGCGACACCTGGAAAGAGACGGCTCTAGAAAGCCCCAAAATGTTCGTTCCCTGATCAACTCTGCACCAATAGCGACCTTTTCGTACGCGTCGAGGGCGAAATGACAGCGCGTGAAATGTATCTGACATACCTGTCAGGTATATGAGAGGGCCGAAAGCCTCATGGATCGGGCCGAATACCGTTATCGGCATGCCGCTTGCTCACGGCTGAGGCTCATTTCCCTGATCGAGAGGTCCCCGTGCGAACCCCTAGCCTGTTTCTGACAAGCGTTCTTTCACTCCTGCTGATCGGCTGCGCGCCGCATAAACAACAGCCCGACGTGCGATGGATCGACGTCGCCGATATCGCCAGCAGCGTGCAGGGCAAGGCACCGATGGCGGTGGGCTTCGATATCGACGACACCGTGCTGTTCTCCAGCCCGTGCTTCTACTACGGCAAGCAGAAATACTCGCCCGGCTCCGACGATTATCTTAAGAACAACGATTTCTGGACCGAAACCAACGCCGGCTGCGACCGCTACTCGCTGCCCAAGGACGTGGCACGGGCGCTGATCGACCTGCACCAGAAGCGCGGCGATACGCTCTATTTCATCACCGGCCGGCCGCACACCGAGGGCGAGCAGCTGACCGCGATCCTTCAGCAGGCGTTCGGCATTCGCGACATGCGCGCGGTGGTCTTCACCTCGGGACCGGAGAAGACCCGCTTCATCCATGACCGCGGGCTGGGCATCTATTACGGCGATTCGGACGCCGACATCACCTCCGCGCGTGCCGCCGGCGCGCGGCCGATCCGGGTGATGCGCGCGAGCAACTCCACCTACCAGCCGCTGCCGGTGAACGGCGCGCTCGGCGAAGAAGTGCTCATCGATTCGACGCACTGACGCAGCGTCCCGCATCGCGCGGCCGCCGACGCGGTGGCCGCCTGGCGCTCGAGGGTGGCGGATGAACCTCGGACCTGAGACACTGTCCCAGCACTGCGGCGTTGACAGCCTCTGTTATACTCCGCGCTCCCGCCAGGCTTACGCCCGGATGCTCGGCAACTCGCCAGCAGGACCGGACGGGATCACGCCCCACAACGCGTGCATTCAAGCCAGGCAGATCGCCCTACGGCCCAGCCCTAACTGACAGGATTCCCCATGTCCTTTGCTTCCCTCGGTCTCTCCGAGGCTTTAGCCCGCGCTGTCGAAGCCGCCGGCTACACCCAGCCCACTCCGGTGCAACAGCGGGCCATCCCCGCCGTGTTGCAAGGTCGCGACCTGATGGTCGCCGCCCAGACGGGTACCGGTAAGACGGGCGGATTCGCCCTTCCGGTCCTCGAGCTGCTGTTTCCAGGTGGCCACCCCGACAAGGCCCACCGCCACGGCCCGCGCCAGCCGCGCGTACTGGTCCTGACACCGACGCGCGAACTCGCCGCCCAGGTGCACGACAGCTTCAAGCTCTACGCCCGCGACCTGCCGTTCGTCAGCGCCTGCATCTTCGGCGGCGTCGGCATGAACCCGCAGGTCCAGGCGCTGGCCAAGGGCGTCGACGTACTCGTCGCCTGCCCGGGTCGCCTGCTCGATCTGGCCAACCAGAAGGCCATCGACCTTTCCCACGTGGAAATCCTGGTCCTCGACGAAGCCGACCGCATGCTCGACATGGGCTTCATCCATGACGTCAAGAAGGTCCTCGCCAAGCTGCCCGCGCAACGGCAGAACCTGCTGTTCTCGGCGACCTTCTCCAAGGACATCACCGATCTCGCCGGCAAGCTGCTGCACAACCCGGAGCGCATCGAGGTCACCCCGCCGAACACCACGGTGGAGCGCATCGAGCAACGCCTGTTCCGCGTCCAGGCCAGCCACAAGCGCGCACTGCTGGCGCACCTGATCACCCAGGGTGCCTGGGAACAGGTGCTGGTGTTCACCCGCACCAAGCACGGCGCCAACCGTCTCGCCGAGTACCTCGACAAGCACGGCCTGCCGGCCCAGGCGATCCACGGCAACAAGAGCCAGAACGCACGGACCAAGGCCCTCGCCGACTTCAAGGCCAACGCCATCCGCATTCTGGTCGCCACCGACATCGCCGCCCGTGGCCTGGACATCGACCAGTTGCCCCACGTGGTCAACTTCGAACTGCCCAACGTCGAGGAAGACTACGTTCACCGCATCGGCCGTACCGGCCGTGCCGGGCGCAGCGGCGAGGCGATCTCGCTGGTCGCGCCGGACGAGGAGAAGCTGCTCAAGGGCATCGAACGCCTGACCAAGCAGCGCATTCCCGACGGCGACACCCTGGGCTTCGACCCCAGCACCATCGAGGCGGAAAAACCCGAAGTGCGCGAACCACGCCAGCCGCGCAACGCCCGTCCGCAACGCGGCGAGCGCAAGGCAGAGCCCGGCGAGAAGAAGGAACAGCCCAAGGGTCGCAAACGTCGGGGTGGCGGCGACAAGCAGAAAGCCCCGGCACAGGCCCAGGGCGAGGCAGCCGCACGCCCGACCCGCGCGCCGCAGCTACCGCCTAATCGTGATCCGGAAGAGTTCCTCGACGATGAGGTGGACAACTTCGGCAACCGCGCCGACTACGTCAGCCCGTACCAGGGCAAGGCGCAGAACCGCGGACGGCGTCCCAACGGGCAGCCTGGTCAGGGCCCTGCAGGCGGACGCCCGGCCGGCGGCGGTCAGGGCAAGCCGCGTGCGGCCGGCCAGGGCGGCCGTGGCAAGGGACCCAAGCGTGACGACCAGCGTGCCCGCCCGCAGGGCAGCCGCGACGAATCGCGCCAGGAGCCTGCCGTTCGCGGCGCGCGCGACAAGCAGCCGGTAATCGTGCACAAGGAATCGAAGGCCGACCGCCTGCCGACGCCCGAGCAGCTCGATCAGTTGCCGCAGCGTCCGCGCGGCGAGAAGCCGGCTCTGCTGACCCGCAACCGCTGAGTCGGTGACGCCCCGCGCGTAGCGCTGCTCATGAGAAACGCCGGCCCGTGCCGGCGTTTTTCATTTCGGGTCAGCCGTCCGATGCGCCGCGCGCAGATGGACGAGGCGCCGACGCGCACCTACACCCGCGACACAGCGCCGATCGGCAACACGCCCACGGTGCGCTTGCGCTGCAACGACCGCCAGAAACGAAAACGCCGGCCCTGGGGCCGGCGTTTTCAGCGAGGCGCTGCCTTACTTGCGTACACCTTCGAAGGTGAAATACAGCTCGACCGCGTTGGACTGCGGGCCGAGATCCATCATCTTGCCGAAGTCCATGCGGTTGATGGTGGTGGTGCCTTCGAAGCCGGCACGGTAGCCGCCCCAGGGGTCCTTGCCTTCGCCGAGGAAGGTCGCCTTGATCACGATCGACTTGGTCACCCCGAGCAGGGTCAGATCGCCGGTCACGTCGGCGGTCAGCTTGCCCTCGGCGTTCTTGCCGGTGGGCTTGACGCTGGTGGAGACGAAGGTGGCTTCGGGGAATTTGGCCACGTTGAGGAAGTCGCCGCTGGAGACGTGCTTGTCACGCTCGGCATGGTTGGAGAATACGCTGGCGGTCTTCAGGGTGACGTTGATCTTGGCGTCTTCCGGCTTGGCGGCATCGAAGCTGAAGCTGCCGTCGAAGTCGCGGAAGGTGCCGGTGATGTAGCTGTAGCCGAGGTGGCTGATCTTGAAGTCGACGAAGGCATGTTGGCCTTCCTTGTCGATGGTGTAGTCGGCAGCCATGACGTTTCCGGCCAGCAGCGCGCCACCGAGGGCCAGGGAAAGCAGGGATTTCTTCAGCATGACGAGTTCCTTCCAGTGAGTATCAGGGTTTGGCGTCGCGGCCGAGCATGCGCACCAGGGTGGCATCGCGGTCGATGAAGTGGTGTTTCAGCGCTGCCAGGCCATGCAGCCCGGCGAATATCACCAGGGCCCAGGCGAGGTAGAAATGGATATCGCCGGCGACGTCCGCCTGGTTCGGCAGCCCGCTGACCAGCGCCGGCACTTCGAACAGGCCGAACACCGGGATGCCCACGCCGTCGGCGGTGGAGATCAGGTAGCCGGCGATCATCACGGCGAACAGGCCGACGTAGAGGAACAGGTGGCCGGCCTTCGCGGCCAGACGCGTCCGCGGTCCCTGGTTGGGCGTGGGTGGCGGCGGCGGGCTGACGAAGCGCCAGACCACGCGCAGCAGCATCACCGCCAGAAGCATCAGGCCGATGCTCTTGTGCAGATCCGGGCCGGCCTTGCGCCACGCATCGTAGTAGCCGAGGTCGACCATCCAGAGGCCCAGCCCGAACAGGCCGAACACGGTCAGCGCCACGCCCCAGTGCAGGATCACACTGACCAGTCCATAGCGAGCGGGAGAGTTGCGCAGTTGCATCGTCGTCTGACCTTGCCTGTCGGAGAGTGAGCAGAGATTACCTTCAAGATAATGGTTTAAAAGCGCAATAATCTGCTCCGAAATATCGAAGTATTAGATATCAAGATTATTCGGGCGGCGTTCGCCCGGCGCGTCGACGGACCGATCTGCTAGGCTTCGCGCTCTTTTTCCGGAGGCGACCATGAGTCAGAACCACGACTGGATGCAGCGCGACCTCGCCGTGCTCTGGCATCCCTGCACGCAGATGAAGGATCACGAGCGCCTGCCGGTGATCCCGATCCGCCGCGGCGAAGGCGTCTGGCTCGAGGATTTCGACGGCAAGCGCTACCTCGACGCGGTCAGTTCCTGGTGGGTCAACGTATTCGGCCACGCCAACCCGCGGATCAATCGGCGCATCAAGGATCAGGTCGACCAGCTCGAGCACGTGATCCTCGCCGGCTTCAGCCACCAGCCGGTGATCGAGCTCTCCGAGCGCCTGGTCAGGCTGACGCCCGCCGGGCTGGACCGGGTGTTCTACGCCGACAACGGCTCCTCGTGCATCGAGGTCGCCTTGAAGATGAGCTACCACTACTGGCTCAACGTCGGCCGCCCGGAGAAGAAGCGCTTCGTCACCCTGTCCAACAGCTATCACGGTGAAACCGTGGCGGCGATGTCGGTGGGCGACGTCGCACTGTTCACCGAGACCTACAGGTCGCTGCTGCTGGACACCCTCAAGGTACCCAGCCCGGACTGTTACCTGCGCCCCGAGGGCATGTGCTGGGAGGAACACTCGCGGGCGATGTTCGCGCACATGGAGCGCACCCTCGCCGAGCACCACCACGAGGTCGCCGCGGTGATCGTCGAGCCGCTGATCCAGGGCGCCGGCGGCATGCGCATGTACCACCCGGTGTATCTGACGCTGCTGCGCGAGGCCTGCGACCGCTATGGCGTGCACCTGATCCACGACGAGATCGCCGTCGGCTTCGGCCGCACCGGGACGATGTTCGCCTGCGAGCAGGCCGGCATCCGCCCGGACTTCCTCTGCCTGTCCAAGGCCCTCACCGGCGGCTACCTGCCGCTCGCCGCCTGCCTGACCACCGACGAGATCTACCAGGCCTTCTACGCCGAGTACGACACCCTGCGCGCCTTCCTCCATTCGCACAGCTACACCGGCAACCCGCTGGCCTGCGCGGCCGCGCTGGCGACCCTGGACATCTTCGAGGAAGACAGGGTGATCGAGGCCAACCGCGCCCTCGCCCTACGCATGGCCGAGGCCACCGCGCACCTCGCCGACCACCCGCACGTCGCCGAAGTGCGCCAGACCGGCATGGCCTTGGCCATCGAGATGGTCCAGGACAAACCGAGCAGGACCGCCTATCCGTGGCAGGAACGCCGCGGCCTAGCGGTGTACCAGCACGGTCTGTCGCGCGGCGCGCTGCTGCGCCCGCTGGGCAGCGTGGTGTACTTCCTGCCGCCCTACGTGATCACCCCGGAGCAGATCGACTTCCTCGCCGAGGTCGCCAGCGAAGGCATCGACCTGGCCACCCGCAAGCACGTCAGCGTGGCGGTGAATCGCACCCTGCATCCGAACCATCGCGATCCGGGCTGAAGGCGGCCACAGGACAGGTGAAATCCGCGCGTATCCGCCTCGCAGCAGGGCAAACGACGCGCTGTTCATCCACCGGTGCACCGCCCGGTGGATCGGAAAAGCACGATCCACCCTACGAAACTGAAGGCGGCCACAGGACGGGTGAAATCCGCGCGTATCCGCCTCGCCGCAGGGCGAACGACGCGCTGTTCATCCACCGTTGCACCGCCCGGTGGATCGGAAAAGCGCGATCCACCCTACGAAACTGACGGCGGCCACAGGACAGGTGAAATCCGCGCGTATCCGCCTCGCCGTAGGCTGGAGGACGCTCCGTTCATCCACCGTGGCAGCGCACGGTGAATCGGTGAGGCGCGATCCACCCTACGAAATGCTCGACGAAACTCCGCCCGTACACGCCGTGGGTCAGCCGCGCGCCGCGAGGGGCCGGATTCCACAAACGTCCGCGCGGCGTAACCCACCGGGCGGTGCCAACGGCCAGCGCGGCGCAAAACGTCCCCGTAGGCGTGCCGCGCGCACCAAAGCATCACGCCGCCCTCGCCGGCAAAGCCGGTAGAATCGCGTCTCACACTTCGCCCGCCGGAACCCTATGCGCCTCTCCCGCTTCTTCATCGACGCCCCGCTCGCTCTCGGCCAGCACGAACTGCCCGAAGCCCAGGCTCATTACCTCGGTCGCGTGCTGCGGCTGGGCACCGGCGCCGCCGTGCAACTGTTCGATGGCAGCGGCTACGAGTACCTCGGTCAGCTGGTGGAGGTCGGCAAGAAGAGCGTGCGCGTCGAGCTGCACGAGCGCGTCGAGGGGCAGGCCGAATCGCCGCTGCGCGTGCACCTAGGCCAGGGCCTGTCGCGTGGCGAACGGATGGACTGGGCGATCCAGAAAGCCACCGAGCTGGGCGTCGCCGAGATCACGCCGCTCTTCAGCGAGCGTTGCGAGGTGCGCCTGAAGGACGAGCGCGCCGACAAGCGCCTGGCCCACTGGCGCCAGGTGGCGATCAGCGCCTGCGAGCAGTGCGGTCGCTCGCGCCTGCCGTCGATCCACACGCCGCTGCCGCTGTCGCAGTGGCTGGAGCAGACGCCGGCCGACCTCAAGCTGGTCCTGCATCCCTTCGCCGAGCCGCTGAGCAGCCACGCCAAACCGACCAGCCTGGCCTTCCTCATCGGCCCGGAAGGCGGCCTCGACGACGACGAAGTCGCCAGCGCCAGCCGCGCCGGCTTCCACCCCGCACGCCTCGGCCCACGGGTGCTGCGCACCGAAACCGCGCCGGTAGTGGCGCTGACCGTGGCCCAGCAGCTGTGGGGCGACTTCTAGAACGGGCCGATCGGGCGCACCCGCACTGCCCTCGCAGGGCGGCGCCGTCCGGGCCGAACGGATCAGCGCGTACGGCTCCCCTCTCCATTCATGGGAGAGGGGCTGGGGGATAGGGCCGAAAACACCGAGAAACGGCCAGCCTCCCTCTCCTAAACCTCTCCCCGAAAGGGCGAGGGGACTGATCGGGTTCGACCACAGCTGAGGTAAACAGCACCGCACATCGCGGGGCCTGTTCGCCACGGCGGCAGCTAGTGCCCGGAGACCTCGCCTTTCTTCTTCAGATAGTCGTCGAACAGCTGGTTGGTGTTGCCCAGCGACATCAGGTGCGCATAGATCCAGGCGAGGAAGCCGGACCTGTGCAGGTCGAGAACCTGCTCGTCGGCGAGGCCGAGAAACTTCGCCTCGTCCACGGCCTGAAAATCGCTGAGCACGAAGGTTTCGCCGCTGGCGTGGGTGAGCGTCAGGGTGCGGCTGGAGAGCAGTTGCAGTTCGTCGAGCTTGGCGACGAACTGCCGGGTGCGCTCCATCTCGGTGGTGAAGTTCTGCAGGAACTGGATCATCTCGTCGAGGAATTCGCTGTTGCGCCCCTCTGCATCGAACAGCTCGCGGCCGCTTTCCTCGTTCCAGCCGCTGTAGGCGGCGTCGAAGCAGACGGTGAAGTTGTGGGCGTCGTCCTGCGCCATGACGAACGGATAACGGCGAACGAAGGCCGGGATGTAGGTGTTGGCCTGCCACTGATGATTGCCGTCGACGTAGCCGTTATGGCCCTCCTTGAGGCCCAACAGGGCGATCGGCGTGGCCTTGGCGCCTTCGCCGACGAACACCAGCGGGTAATGCCGCGCCGCCTGGAAGAACTCCAGCCCGGCCACCGGAACCAGGTGGGTGGCGGCGGCGAATTCGCAGTTCTGCGCGGTCCGCAGCTTCAGCGTCCGATGCGCCTCGCGGTTGAGCGCCTTGATGTCCTTGTAGAGCAACAGGGTAGTCATGGATCGCTCCTGGGGTCGGTGGACGGTTGAGGCGCGCGCCTCGCCCGAGGTTCTGCCGTTCCTAACCTTAGCGAAAGGTTTCCGCAGACGAAACCCGAAAGGCGCTACCGGCACGCCATCCAGGCGACGAACTGCTCGGCGACCAGCGGCCGGCTGAAGTAGTAGCCCTGGCCCAGCGCGCAGCCGTGGTCGCGGAGGAACTGCAGCTGGCTGGCGGTTTCAATGCCCTCGGCGACGCACTCCAGCCGCAGGTTGGCGGCGATCAGCAGGATGGTTTCCACCAGCAGCAGGTCGCTGGCCTCGCCGTTCAGGTCGAGGAAGCTACGGTCGATCTTCAGCCGGTCCAGCGGCAGCCGCTTGAGGTAGGTCAGCGACGAATAGCCGGTGCCGAAATCGTCGATGGCGAAGCGTACGCCGAGCGCCTTGAGCTCGTGCATGGCGTCGATGCAACGTTCGGCGTCCTCCAGCAACACGCCTTCGGTGATCTCCAGCTCCAGCGCCGAGCCGGCCAGCCCGTGGCGCTGCAGGCAGTCGCCGACGCGTTGCGCGAAGCCGGCCTGGCGCATCTCGCGCGGGCTGACGTTGACCGCCATGACCAGGTGCGGCCAGCGCCGGTGCCACTCGGCGAGCGTCGCGCAGGCCTGCTCGAGCACCCATTGGTCGAGTTCCTGGACCAGCCCGGTTTCCTCCGCCAGCGGGATGAAGGCGGCCGGCTCGATGTCGCCCCGCTCGGGGTGATTCCAGCGCAGCAGCGCTTCGACTCCGCAGACCTCGCCGCCCTCCAGCGCCAGTTGCGGCTGGTACTCCACGCGCAGCTGATGGCGCGCGATGGCCTGGCGCAGCTCGCTTTGCAGTTGCAGGCGCTTGTCGATGGCGTCCTGCATCTCGGGGGCGAAGAAGTGCAGCGCGTTACGCCCGCCGAGCTTGGCCCGGTACATCGCGGTGTCTGCCTGTTTCAGCGCGTCGGTGGCGAGCTGCGCGCCGACGGGATGCAGGGCGATGCCGATGCTGGCGCTGACCGACAGCTCGTGGCCGTCCACCACGCAGGTTTCCACCAGTGACCTGAGCAGCTTCTCGCCGACTTCGGCGGCGTACTTGGCGGCCGCCTCCGGCTGCGCCGCGAGGCCTTCGAGCAGCACCACGAACTCATCGCCTCCCAGTCGCGCCAGGGTGTCCTCCGTGCGCAGGCAGCGCGCCAGGCGCGCCGTGACCTCGCGCAGCAGGGCATCGCCAGCCGGGTGGCCGAGACTGTCGTTGACGGTCTTGAAGTGATCCAGGTCGATGAACAGCAGCGCGCCGATACGCCGCTCGCGCTGTTCGCGGTCCATCGCATGCTGCAGCCGATCGAGCAACAGACGGCGGTTCGGTAAACCGGTCAGCTCGTCGCTGTAGGCCAGACGTTCGATTTCACGCTGGTAGCGCTGGCGTTCCGAAATGTCGGTGATACTCAGGCGCAGCAACGGCTTCTTGCCGCCCGGCAGGCGCACCAGGCGGACCTCACAGGGCCGCACACGACCGGCGCGGTCGCGGATCAACCAGTCGAACACCGGCGCCTCGCCGGCCAGGGCGATGCGTAGCAAGGCCATGGCAGCCTCCTGGGACGAGCGTCCATCGGCCTGCTGCGGCGGGCTGAAGTCGATCGGTTGGCGACCGAGCAGCTGTTCGCGCGGCAGGCCGGTGAGCCGCGAGGCATTGCCATTGACCTCGACGATACCGTTTTCCGCATCGAACACCATGATCGCTTCCGGCGCATGCTCCACCAGCGTCTGATAGCGCGCCTCGGCCTCGCGACGCTCGGTGATGTCGGCGAGCAGCGCCAGGCAGGCTTGCAGGCGGCCGTCGGGATCGCGCACGGCGCGCAGGCTGAGGCGGGTGAAGACGACGCTGCCGTCAGGACGCAGGAAACGTTTCTCCATCTCGTAGTCGTCGCGCTCGCCGGCTGCCAGCTCGGCGAACAGCGCCGCCTCGTCGGCCAGATCGTCCGGGTGGCTGACCTGACTCCAGGGCGAGGCGTGCAGCGCCTCCAGGCTGCGACCGAGAATCTGACACAGGCGCAAGTTCATTTCGCGCCACTGCTGCTGCGGGCCGAGCATCGCCATGCCGATCAGCGGGGCCTCGAAGAACAACCGCAGCCACTCGTCGCGCTCGCGCAGCTGCTGCTCGGCGAGGCGTCGCGCGCTGACGTCCTGGATCGCGCCGTAGATGCGCACCAGCTGTGTTCCGTCGCGCTCCACCAAGCCGTTGATGCGCACCCAGCGCGGCGTGCCGCGGCCGCCGACGAGGCGGGTTTCCAGGTCGAAATCGTTGCCGGAGACCAGCAGTCCGGCCATCGTCCGTTCGAGCAGCTCGCGGCCCTCCGCGTCGAAGAGCCCGAGCACGCGCTGGTTGCTCGGCGGGCCTTCGAAGGCGTCCACCTCGAGGATGCGCAGGCAGCCCTCGCTCCAGAACATGCGCAGGTCCGGGTACTCCAGGACCCAGCCGCCAATGTCGGCGATGGCTTCGGTCTGCGCCAGCAGGTGAGCCTGGCGCAGCAACTCGCCGCGGCGTTCGTCGAGTTCGCGGGCGAGCCGTTCGCGGATCGTGACGTCCTGCTGCAGGGCGAGGAAGTGGCTGACGCCCTCGGCATCGCGAATCGGCGCCAGGGTCAGTTCGTTCCAGAACGCCGTGCCGTCCTTGCGAAAGTTGCGCAGCACCACCTGGCAGGGCTCGCCGCGCTGCAGCGCCCGACGCAGTTGCTGCATCTGCACCTGCTGGCCATGGTTGCCGCAGAGGAAGCGGAAATCCCGTCCGAGCATCTCGTCCTGCGTATAGCCGCTCATCCGCTCGAACTGCGGATTGCAGTAGATCAGCGGCAGGTCGGCGTGCCGCGCATCGGCGATGGTCAGGCCGATAGGTACGGCCTTCAACGCCTTGTCGCCCATGCCCGGAGCGAGCGGCGCCGATGGCACCAGCCCGGCCGCCGCAGGCAACCAGCCGCGGCGGCGCAACAGCGGGCTGAGCCCGGCCAGCAACGGAGCGCCGAATGCCACCATGAGCAGCCCGCGGGCGGCCCAGTGGCCTTCCTTGAACGGCTTGATCGACTGCCACAGGAAGGTCGTCAGCGCCTCCTGCTTTTCGCTAACGAAGGCCGCAACGATCAGCGGCAGCAGTACGCCGAAGCCGAGATACCGTCCCCACTGGCGCAGGCCACGCAACGCCGGGTCGAACGGACGACCGTCCAACAGCAGCCAGCCCAGCCCGCAGCAGAGCGTTTCCGGGATCGCCAGCAAGGGTGCCCAGGCCCACTCGCCGAGGCTGATGCCGGTCACCAGCAGGCCGTTGAGGTAGACCAGCGGCAACACCCTCGCGCCCCACCAGAGGCTGAAGACCAGGCCCAACGCCAGCGACGGATACCACAGCGGCAACGCGCCCGGGCCACTCCAGGCCAACGCCGCGCCACTGGAAAGCAGCAGTAACGGCAGCGGCAACCAGCGGGTCCAGCCAGGCAGGCGGTCGGATCGGGCGGCGGGCATGGGACCTCGTCGGGAAATGCCGTAATCAAAACGGCTCCGAACCGCACGGGCGGAAGGAGCGGGTTCGAGGGGGTTTGGCAAAGAAAGCGGAGGCTAGGCTAATGGGCTGCGCGGAAGCCGTCCAGACAAACCAGAGAGCAAGAAACGCGCCGTACCGGCATGATCAGCGCCGTCATCGGTACGTCGCGCTGTGGCTAGACCGCGTCGCGCGGCAGCACCAACCCCAAGGGCAGGCTGACCCGCGCCTCCAGTCCGCCGCCGGCACGGTTGCGCAACTCCACGCTGCCGCCGTGCAGCGCCGCGATGCGCTTGACGATGGCCAGCCCCAGCCCGGTGCCGCGCCCGCCGCGGGCACGGTCGCCGCGGATGAACGGGTTGAAGATCTCGCCCAGCTCGGCCTCGTCGATGCCTTCGCCACGATCGAGCACGCTGAGCACCACGTAGGGCGCGGTGAAGTCGTCGGCCACGTAGGCCGCGACCTCGACGCCATTGCCGCCATGGTTGAGGGCGTTCTCGATGAGGTTGGTCAGCAGGCGCTTGATCGATACGCGCCGCAGCGGGAACGGCGGAATCTGCTCCAGGCACAGGCGCACCTGCTCGCCGTTCTGGTTGAACGGCGCCACGGTTTCGGCGACCAGTTCGCCCAGGTCGAGCTGTTCCACCGGTTCGTCGCGGCCGTCGCGGATGAAGGCGAGGAACTGGTCGAGGATGGCGTTCATGTCCTCGATGTCGCGGACCATGTCTTCGGTCAGCTCGGTGTCGCTGTCGAGCAGCTCCAGCGCCAGACGCAGGCGGGTCAGCGGCGTGCGCAGGTCATGGGATACCCCGGCGAGCATCAGCTCGCGCTCGCGCGCCGCCTGCTCGACGTCCTCGGCCATCTGGTTGAAGGCGCGGTAGACCTCGGTCATCTCGCTGGGCGTGTCACCCACCGGCAGGCGCACGCTGCGCCCCTGGCCGAGCTGGCGGGTGGCGTCGACCAGGCGCTTGAGCGGCGCGTTGAGCTGGCGCACGAAGATCCAGGCGGCGGCGGTGGACAGCAGGCCGATGCCGAGGAACCAGCCGAGCACGCTCCAGATACGCTGGCCACGCAGGGGGTGGGCATACATCGGCACCTTGATCCACTCCGGGCCGAGCGCGGGCGCGCGCACCCACAGCGCCGGCGGGCTCTGCACGCGCACCCGTACTTCGGTGTCGGTGCCGAGCTCGACCTGCATCTGCCGCTGGAACACTTCGCTGTACGGCCAGTGCTGCTCTCCCGGCGGGAGGATTTCCTGCGGGACGATCTTCAGCCCGGCGGAATCGGCGATCCGCGGGCGGTCTTCGGCATCCGCGGCCCAGTAGGCGCGCAGGGTCAGCGCCGCGCCATGGCTGTACTGCCGGTCCACCAGCATGTCCTCGTTCATCATCAGGTAGACCAGGGTCAGCGCCTTGGAGAACAGCACGACGACGAGCACCAGCCAGAGGGTGCGGGCGAAGAAGCTTTGCGGGAACCAGACAGGGGTTTTCATGAAGGAAGCCAGAACGGCGCAGCGCCGGTCGCGGAAAGGAGCGCTCGGCGGGCGAGCGGGAGGGCCGTGCGGCGGACGGGGCGGCTCCCGCCAGCCGGAAGATCACTTGTTGCCGTCCGGCTTGCCGTCCGGCTTGCCGTCCGGCACGAACACGTAGCCGACGCCCCAGACGGTCTGGATATAGCGCGGCTTCGACGGGTCCGGTTCGATCAACCGGCGCAGGCGGGAAATCTGCACGTCGATGGAGCGTTCCAGGGCGTCCCATTCGCGGCCGCGGGCGAGGTTCATCAGCTTGTCGCGGGTCAGCGGTTCGCGGGCGTGCTGGACCAGTGCCTTGAGCACGGCGAACTCGCCGGTGGTGAGCATGTGCACTTCGTCGCCGCGCTTGAGCTCGCGGGTCGCCAGGGACAGCTCGTAGTCGCCGAAGGTCACGGTTTCCTCTTCGCTGCCCGGCGCGCCCGGCACCAGCGGTGCCTGGCGACGCAGCACGGCCTTGATCCGCGCCATCAGTTCGCGCGGGTTGAAGGGTTTGGCCAGGTAGTCGTCGGCGCCCAGTTCCAGGCCCTGGATGCGGCTGCTTTCGTCGCCCTTGGCGGTGAGCATGATGATCGGCACCTGGTTGTTCGACTCGCGCAGCCGGCGGCAGGCGGACAGGCCATCCTCGCCGGGCAGCATGAGGTCGAGCACCACCAGTTGGAACAGCTCGCGACCGAGCAGGCGATCCATCTGCTCGACGTTCTCCACGGCGCGTGCGCGATAGCCCTGCTCGGTGAGGAAGCGTTCGAGCAGGCGGCGCAGGCCGGGATCATCGTCGACGATAAGGATCTTTTCGCCTTCGGCGACAGGGGCGGTGCTGTTCATGGAGTCTCCAAAAATCATCCGGGCGGCATTATGGCGTAGTCGCGACACGCGGGAGCGTCAGCCATTGTTAGCAGATTTTTCGCCGTTCGGCGGCAGCCGCGCGTGCCCGTTGCGGACCACTGCCCTCGACACTCGTCCGCGGCCTGCCGTTCGCCGACGCCGCTCATGTTTATAATGCCGGCCTTTCGCGCAGGCACGGCCTGTTCTTCTTGTCTGATTCAGGTGGTTCATGGACAGCATTAGTAACCGCATCGCCAACGAGCTGGGCGTGCGCCCGCAACAGGTCGCCGCTGCCGTGGCGCTGCTCGACGAGGGCTCCACCGTGCCCTTCATCGCCCGCTACCGCAAGGAAGTCACCGGCAGCCTGGACGACACCCAGCTGCGCCACCTGGAAGAACGCCTGCGCTACCTGCGCGAGCTGGACGAGCGCCGCGCGGCGATCCTCGCCAGCATCGGGGAACAGGGCAAGCTGACGCCGGAACTGACCCGCGAGATCAACCTGGCCGAGACCAAGACGCGCCTGGAAGACCTCTACCTGCCGTACAAGCAAAAGCGCCGCACCAAGGGCCAGATCGCCCTGGAGGCCGGCCTCGGCGAGCTGGCCGACGCGCTGTTCAACGACCCGAGCCTGAGCCCGGAAGCCGAAGCCGCGCGCTTCGTCGACGCTGAAAAGGGCTTCGCCGACGTCAAGGCGGTGCTCGAGGGCGCCAAGTACATCCTCATGGAGCGCTTCGCCGAGGACGCCGACCTGCTGGCGAAACTGCGCGGTTTCCTCAAGGACAACGCCACCCTCGCCGCGCGCCTGGTGCCCGGCAAGGAGACCGAAGGCGCCAAGTTCAGCGACTACTTCGAGCACGACGAACCCTTCCGGAGCGTGCCCTCGCACCGCGCCCTGGCGATCTTCCGCGGGCGCAACGAAGGCGTGCTGAGCGCCGCGCTGAAGGTCGGCGAGGAGCTGCCCGGCAGCATGCATCCGTGCGAGGTGATGATCGCCGAGCGCTTCGGCATCGCCAACCAGGGGCGCGCGGCCGACAAATGGCTGGCCGAAGTGGTGCGCTGGACCTGGAAGGTCAAGCTCTACACGCACCTGGAGACCGACCTCTTCGGCGAGCTGCGCGACGCCGCCGAAGACGAGGCGATCAGCGTCTTCGCGCGCAACCTGCACGACCTGCTGCTGGCCGCCCCGGCCGGCCCGCGCGCCACCCTCGGGCTCGATCCGGGCCTGCGCACCGGCTGCAAGGTCGCCGTGGTCGACGCCACCGGCAAGGTCCTGGACACCGCCACCGTCTACCCGCATGCGCCGAAGAACGACTGGGACGGCACCATCGCCGTGCTCGCCAGGCTCTGCGCCAAGCACGGCGTCGACCTGATCGCGATCGGCAACGGCACCGCCAGCCGCGAGACCGACAAGCTCGCCGGCGACCTGATCGCCAAGGTCCCAGGCCTCAAGCTGACCAAGGTGATGGTCAGCGAGGCCGGCGCCTCGGTGTATTCCGCCTCGGAGCTGGCGGCCAGGGAATTCCCCGGCCTCGACGTATCGCTGCGCGGCGCGGTGTCCATCGCCCGCCGCCTGCAGGACCCGCTGGCCGAACTGGTGAAGATCGATCCGAAGTCCATCGGCGTCGGCCAGTACCAGCACGACGTGTCCCAGCTCAAGCTGGCGCGCTCGCTGGACGCGGTGGTGGAAGACTGCGTGAACGCCGTCGGCGTCGACCTCAACACCGCCTCCGCCGCCTTGCTGGCGCGGATCTCCGGTCTCAACGCGACGCTGGCGCAGAACATCATCGCGCACCGCGACGCGCATGGCGCCTTCGCCAGCCGCGACGACCTGAAGAAGGTGCCGCGCCTGGGCGAGAAGACCTACGTGCTGGCCGCCGGCTTCCTGCGCGTGATGAACGGCGACAACCCGCTGGACGCCTCGGCGGTGCACCCGGAAACCTATCCGCTGGTGCAGCGCATCGCCGCCGACACCGGCCGCGACATCCGCTCGCTGATCGGCGATTCGGGCTTCCTCAAGCGCCTCGACCCGAAAGCCTTCACCGACGAGTTCTTCGGCCTGCCGACCGTCACCGACATCCTCCGGGAACTGGACAAGCCCGGCCGCGACCCGCGCCCGGAGTTCAAGACCGCGACCTTCCAGGAAGGCGTCGAGAGCCTCAACGACCTGCAGCCGGGCATGCTCCTCGAAGGCGTGGTGACCAACGTCACCAACTTCGGCGCCTTCGTCGACATCGGCGTGCACCAGGACGGGCTGGTGCACATCAGCGCGCTGGCGGAAAAGTTCGTCAAGGACCCGCGTGAAGTGGTCAAGGCCGGCGACGTGGTCAAGGTCAAGGTGATGGAAGTGGACATCCCGCGCAAACGCGTCGGCCTGTCCATGCGCCTGAGCGACACGCCGGGCGAGAAGGTCGAAGGCCCGCGCGGCGGCCAGGGGCGCGGCAATCGCCCGGCGCCGGCCGCGCGCAACGAGCCCAAGGCGGCCGCTGCGGCGCCCAACGCGGCGATGGCGGCGCTGTTCGCCAACGCCAAGCAACTGAGGAAGTAGGCATGAGCCGACAAGTCGAAGCAGTAGGCAGCAGCAGCGCCTTCGGGCGCCTGCTCGGGCTGGAGATCATCAAGGCCGAGGCCGGCGAGGCGTTGCTGCGCCTGCGCATGCACGAAGGCCTGAGCAACGTGCGCGGCATGCTGCACGGCGGCGCACTGTTCTCGCTGATCGACACCGCCATGGGCCAGGCCAGCCACAGCCTGTTCGGTGGCGAAGCCGCCGCGGTGACGCTGGAGAGCAAGATCAACTACATCCGCGGCGTGAGCGAGGGCGAAGTGCTCTGCCGCGCCTGGGTGGTGCATGCCGGCAAGCGCACCCAGGTGATCGAGGCCGAGGTGCACCAGGGCGATAAACTGATCGCCAAGGCGCAGTCGACCTTCGCCGTCCTCTGAGTCGGCCGCAGTCGCCGCCGCCCCGCTTCACGGCCAGACGTCGACGTCACCGTTCCTCCCCTTGTAGAGCGAAAGGCCCACCCCCATATTGGGGCGACCGTCGCGTGAAGGAATTGCAATCTTGAGCGAGCTTCTGACCCGCCGCCTGGCCCTGCTAGGCGCGCCCGCCCACCTGTCGCTGCTCACCCGCAGCCTGCATGGCATCGAACGCGAGACCCTGCGCGTCGATCACGACGGACGCCTGGCAAAAACCGCGCACCCGGCCGCGCTGGGCGCCGCGCTGACCCATCCGCAGATCACCACCGACTATTCCGAGGCGCTGCTGGAGTTCATCACGCCGGCCGAAGCCGACCCGCGCGCGACCCTCGCCGACCTCGACGCGATCCATCGCTTCGCCGCCAGCCAGCTCGACGGCGAGTACCTGTGGAGCCCGTCGATGCCCGGCGCGCTGCCTGACGAGGCGCAGATTCCCATCGCCGAGTACGGCGACTCGCTGATCGGCCGCCTCAAGCACGTCTACCGCAAGGGCCTGGCGCTGCGCTACGGCAAGACCATGCAGTGCATCGCTGGCATCCACTACAACTTCTCCCTGGCCGATGAGGTCTGGCCGCTGCTGCAGGCCGACGAGGTGCCCGGCGACACGCGCAGCGCGCGCGACTACCAGTCCGCGCGCTACATCGCCCTGGCGCGCAACTTCCGCCGCTACAGCTGGCTGCTGATGTATCTGTTCGGCGCCTCGCCGGCGCTGGACGTGAACTTCCTCCGCGGCCGTCCGCATGCCCTGGAGCGCTTCGACGACGACACCCTCTACCTGCCCTGGGCGACCAGCCTGCGGATGAGCGACCTGGGCTACCAGAGCAGCGCCCAGTCCGGCCTGACGCCCTGCTACAACGACCTGCCCAGCTACATCGAGAGCCTGCGCACCGCGGTGGCGACGCCCTACCCGCCGTACGCCGAGGTCGGTACCAAGCGCGACGGCGAGTGGCTGCAGCTGAACACCAACATCCTGCAGATCGAAAACGAGTACTACTCGACGATCCGCCCGAAACGCGTGACCTACACCGGCGAACGGCCGATCCAGGCGCTCAGCGCCCGCGGCGTGCAGTACGTCGAGGTGCGCTGCCTGGACATCAACCCGTTCCTGCCGCTGGGCATCGACCTCGCCGAGGCGCGTTTCCTCGACGTGTTCCTGCTGTTCTGCGCGCTGGAAGACAGCCCGCCGCTGGATGGCAGCCACTGCCAGGGCTGCACCGACAACTTCCTCAGCGTGGTCAAACAGGGTCGTCGCCCCGGCCTGCAACTGCGCGGCGAAGATGGCCAGCCGGTCGAGCTGAAGAGCTGGGCGAACGCGTTGCTGCAACGCTTCGAGGCGATCGCCGAGCTGCTCGACGCAGCCAACGGCGGCGATGGGCATCGCCAGTCGCTGCAGGCGCAGCGCAGCAAGGTCGCCGATCCCGACTCGACGCCGTCGGCGCGAGTGCTGCGCGAGATGCACGAGCGTCAGGAGAGCTTCTCGGCGTTCGCCCTGCGTCTGTCGCGCGAACACGACGGCTACTTCCGCAGCCATCCGCTGAGCGCCGAGGAGCAGGCGGGTTTCGAGAAGCTGGCCGCCCAGTCCATCGCCGACCAGGCCGAACTGGAGCGGACCCAGGTGGGCGACTTCGACACCTTCGTCGGCGCCTACCAGGCGAGCATCCTCGGCTTGAGCCACTGACGCCGGGCTGCATCCACCCTACGACACCCATAGCAGAACCGTAGGGTGGGTTAGCGGCATTGCGCGGCGCGCCATACCCCCCAATACCCGCAGCCGCGTAACCCACCAAGCGGAGCCTCGCCGTGACACCCTGGTGGCGACGCCGCGGTGCCTTCGGCGAATCCCGCGACTGATGCGCGCGCGTCGATCCGGACAGGCGCGGGCTGCCGACAGAGCTTACCGTAGGGTGGGTTAGCGGCATCGCTCTCTGTCTCAGCCCTCCCCGACTCCCACCGCCGCGTAACCCACCGGGCGGAGTCCCGCCAAGCTATCCCGTGCGTGCCACCCGCGCCGCTATCGGCGAATCCCTGCTCGCGGATCGCACCAACCGTAGGGTGGGTTAGCGGCATCGCTCGCTGTCTCAGCCCTCCCCGACTCCCACCGCCGCGTAACCCACCGGGCGGAGCCCAGACTCGCCCCGCGAGACGAACCCAACACCGGTTTCGTCCTCAGCGCGGACGGATGCCGTCGAGGATCAGCGCCTGCAGGCTGCCCAGCACGTCCTCGAAGAACTCCGGATCGTCCAGGGTGCGGCCGGTGATGGATTCCACCTGGACGCGGAAGTCGGCGTAGTGCTGGGTCGTCGCCCAGAGCGAGAAGATCAGGTGATAGGGGTCGATCGGCGCCAGCCGACCGGACTCGCTCCAGCAGCGGATCACCTCGGTCTTGGCATGCACCAGATCGCGCAACTCGTGTTCCAGCTCGCCGCGCAGCAGCGGCGCGCCCTGGATGATCTCCAGGCAGAACAGCCGCGACGCCGCCGGCTGGTCGCGCGACAGTTCGAGCTTGAGGCGGATGTAGCCGCGAATCGCCTCCAGCGGCTCCATCTCCACGCTCAGCGCGCGCAGCGGCGCCAGCCAGACGCTCATCAGCTGATGCAGCACCGCCAGGTAGAGATCTTCCTTGCTGCCGAAGTAGTACAGCAGGTTGGTCTTGGAGACGTCGGCGCGGGCAGCGATCTGGTCGACGCTGGTGCCGTGCAGGCCAAACTGCGAGAACAGCGCGATCGCCGCCTCGCTGATCGCCGCGCGCTTGCTTTCCATCTGCCGTTCGCGTCGCGCCAGGGTCGCCGCGCTGGCCGTGCGCGACGCCTTCTTGCGGGTCGCCGGCGCGTGCTCGGCGCCGGACGGGTGGTCCTGGTTCATGCGGCCCTCCTGGTCGGCCGGAAAAACGCCTTGGCGAGGCGCCGGGCGGGTCGCCACCATAGCCAAAACGATGAGGGCTGTCAGGCGCCCTTAATGCGGTCAACTTGACCGCCGTCATGGACAAAACCCGATTCGTGCGTCTTTTTCGGGCGGCACGCACAAACCAGGTGCTCTATAGCGGACCATTTGGTCCACATTAACGAAGCGTTTTGACCCAACCCTCTGTTTTCGCTGGTTTTTCCATTTCTGGCACAGTCCATGCTCTCTCCCCTGCGACACATCGCCGCGAGCAGGCGCCGTGATCATGCCGGCATCGCTCGCCAACACGCGCAATCAAGGGGTTATCGTTATGAAAGTTGGCGTCTTCATTCCCATCGGCAACAACGGCTGGCTGATTTCCGAAACCGCCCCGCAGTACATGCCGACCTTCGAGCTGAACAAGCAGATCGTCCAGCGCGCCGAGCACTATGGCTTCGATTTCGCCCTGTCGATGATCAAGCTGCGCGGCTTCGGCGGTAAGACCGAATTCTGGGAGCACAACCTCGAATCCTTCACCCTGATGGCCGGCCTCGCCGCCGTCACCAGCAAGATCCAGCTGTTCGCCACCGCCGCCACCCTGACCCTGCCGCCGGCCATCGTCGCGCGCATGGCCTCGACCATCGACTCGATCTCGGGCGGCCGCTTCGGCGTCAACCTGGTCACCGGCTGGCAGCGCCCCGAGTATTCGCAGATGGGCATGTGGCCGGGTGACGAATTCTTCTCCACCCGCTACGAGTACCTCGGCGAGTACGCCCAGGTCCTGCGCGACCTGTGGAGCACCGGGCACAGCGACCTGAAGGGCAAGTACTTCACCATGGAAGACTGCCGCGTCAGCCCGAAACCCCAGGCCGACATGAAGATCATCTGCGCCGGCTCCAGCGACGCCGGCATGGCCTTCTCCGCGCAGTACGCCGACTACAACTTCTGCTTCGGCAAGGGCGTGAACACCCCCGCCGCCTTCGCCCCGGCCACCGAGCGCCTGCTCGCGGCCACCGCGAAGACCGGCCGCGAGGTCAATTCCTGCGTGCTGTTCATGGTCATCGCCGAGGAAACCGAGGCCGCCGCCCGCGCCAAGTGGGAACTGTACAAGGAGGGCGCCGACCAGGAAGCGCTGAAGTGGCTGGGCGACCAGGCCGCGGTGGACACCCGCTCGGGCAGCGACACCAACGTGCGGCAGATGTCCGACCCGACTTCGGCGGTGAACATCAACATGGGCACCCTGGTGGGTTCCTTCGAGCAGGTCGCGAAGATGCTCGACGAAGTGGCCGCGGTGCCGGGCACCGAGGGCGTGATGCTGACCTTCGACGACTTCATCGAGGGCGTCGAGAAGTTCGGCCAGCGCATCCAGCCGCTGATGAAGAGCCGCAGCGCCGTCGTGGAAACCCTGAAGGAGATCGCCTGATGAGCGAGAAGAGCGTATCCGGCTACGAACTGCCGGTGGACGCCAGCGCCCCGCTGACCCTGCCGGCGCGCCCGGAACCCCTGCAACTGCGGCCGAGCCAGACCGCGCTGATCGTGGTCGACATGCAGAACGCCTATTCGACCCTCGGCGGCTACCTCGATCTCGCCGGGTTCGACGTCTCCTCCACCGGCCCGGTGATCGAGAAGATCCAGGTCGCCCTCGACGCCGCGCGCGCCGCCGGCGTGCAGGTGATCTTCTTCCAGAATGGCTGGGACAAGGAGTACGTCGAGGCGGGCGGGCCCGGATCGCCGAACTGGCACAAGTCCAACGCACTCAAGACCATGCGCAGGCGCCCCGAACTGCAGGGCACCCTGCTCGCCAAGGGCGGCTGGGACTATGACCTGGTCGACCAACTGAAGCCGATGCCCGGTGACATCGTGATGCCGAAACCGCGCTACAGCGGCTTCTTCAACACGCCGCTGGACAGCATCCTGCGCGCCCGCGGGATCAAGAACCTGGTGTTCACCGGGATCGCCACCAACGTCTGCGTGGAATCGACCCTGCGCGACGGTTTCTTCCTCGAATACTTCGGCGTGGTCCTCGCCGACGCGACCCACCAGGCCGGCCCGCCGTCGGCCCAGGAAGCCGCGCTGTTCAACATCGAGACGTTCTTCGGCTGGGTGTCCTCGGTCGACGATTTCTGCACCACGCTCAAGCAACCCAATTATTAACCGAGGTCGCTCAGAAGCGTAGCGAGCGAAGGACAGGCAAGGCGGAGAAAACCGAGGACGCGGAGTGTAAATGAGCAGTCCGAGGTTTTCTCCAACGCAGCCCGCCCGAGCGCAGCAGCTTCTGAGCGATCTCTAAAAACACAGGAAGCCTTGCCATGCCCAAGCAATCGATCATCCCGCCGGGAACCGGCAAACCCCTCGCCCCCTACGTGCCGGGCTCGCTGGCCGACGGCATCCTCTACGTCGCCGGCACCCTGCCGCTGGACAAGGACGCCAACGTGGTCCACGTCGGCAACGCCACCGAGCAGACCCGCCACGTGCTGGAAACCATCAAGGGCGTCGTCGAGGCCGCCGGCGGCACTATGGACGACGTCACCTTCAACATGATCATGCTCAAGGACTGGGCCGACTACGCGGCGATCAACGCCGTCTACGCCGAGTATTTCGCCGGCGAGAAGCCGGCGCGCTACTGCATTCAGTGCGGCCTGGTGAAACCCGAGGCACTGATCGAGATCGCCTCGATCGCCCACGTCGGCAAGTGACCGCTGCCCGGAGGCGCCCTGAGTGGCGCATCCGGGGACTCCGAGGAGCGTCCATGCACTACGAAATCCACGGCAATCCCGATGCCGCGCAGACCGTCCTGCTGTCCTCCGGGCTCGGCGGCTCCGCCGGCTACTGGACGCCGCACCTGGCGGCGCTGGGCGAGCGTTTCCGGGTGATCAGCTACGACCAGCGCGGCACCGGGCGCAGCCCCGCCGAACTGGCCGAGGGCTACTCCATCGCCGACATGGCCGACGACGTGCTGGCGCTCGCCGATCATCTCGAACTGACGCAGTGCGACTTCGTCGGCCATGCCCTCGGCGGCCTGGTCGGCCTGCAGGTCGCCCTGCAGCGCCCCGGCCTGATCCGCCGCCTGGTGCCGATCAACGCCTGGGCCGCGCCCAACGCCCACAGCGCGCGCTGCTTCGACATGCGCATCGCGCTGCTGAAGAACACCGGCCCCGCCGCCTACGTGGCGGCGCAACCGATCTTCCTCTATCCGCCGAGCTGGATCGTCGCCAACGGCGAACGCCTCGAAGCCGACCTGGCCCACGCCCTCGCGCACTTTCCCGGCGAGGCCAACACCCTGCGGCGGATCGCGGCGCTACGCGCCTTCGACATCTCCGCGCGACTGGCCGAGATCGATGTGCCGACGCTGGTCATGGCCAGCCGCGACGACAGCCTGGTGCCCTGGACCCAATCCGTGGCGCTGGCCGAAGGCCTGCCGAACGCCCGCCTGGACGTGCGAGACTTCGGCGGCCACGCCTTCAACCTGACCGAACAAGCGGCGTTCGAAGCCAGCCTGCTGGACTTCCTCCAGCAACCGGCCTGAAGCGCCCGGAGAACACCATGAGCCTTGCACTCGACGAAAAAGCCCTCGCCACCCTGTTCAGCGAAGCCCGCACCCACAGCTACTGGCGCGACCAGCCGGTGAGCGACGAACAACTGGCCAGACTCTACGACCTGACCCGCATGGGCCCGACCTCGGCCAACTGCAGCCCGGCGCGTTTCGTCTTCGTGCGCAGCGCCGAAGGCAAGGAGAAGCTCAAGCCGACGCTGTCCTCGGGCAATCTGGACAAGACCATGAGCGCGCCGGTGACGGTGATCGTCGCCTACGACCGCGAATTCTACGAAGCGCTGCCGCGCCTGTTCCCGCACGGCGATGCGCGCAGCTGGTTCACCTCCAGCCCGGAGTTCGCCGAGCAGACCGCGCTGCGCAACAGCTCGATGCAGGCCGCCTACCTGATCCTCGCCGCCCGCGCGATGGGCCTGGATACCGGTCCGATGTCGGGTTTCGACCGCGCCAAGCTCGACGCCGCCTTCTTCGCCGGCAGTACCTGGACCGCCAACCTGCTGATCAACCTCGGCTACGGCAACCCGGAGAAACTTCACCCGCGCCTGCCGCGCCTGGACTTCGACGAAGCCTGCACGCTCGCCTGACCGACTCGCCCCGCGGGGCAAGGAGAACCTCATGCTCAGCCATTCCCTCGCCGCCTGCGCCAACGACCGGCCGCCGCTCGTGCTCAAGCACGACTATCGCGACGCCATGGCGCGCCTGGGCGCCGCGGTGAACGTGATCACCACCGACGGCCCCGGCGGGCGTGCCGGCTTCACCGCCTCGGCGGTGTGCAGCGTGACCGACGAGCCGCCGACCCTGCTGGTCTGCCTCAACCGCGGCGCCTCGGTCTACGACGCCTTCCTCGCCAACGGCGTGGTCTGCGTCAACGTCCTGGCCCACGGCCAGGAGGCGCTGTCCAACCTGTTCGGCGGCAAGACCGCGATGGCCGAGCGCTTCGCCGCCGCGCAGTGGAGCGAACTGGCCACCGGCGCACCGGTACTCGACGGCGCGCTGGTCTCCTTCGATTGCCGCGTCGCCGAAACCACCCGGGTCGGCACGCACGACATCCTGTTCTGCGAAGTGGTCGTCATCCGCCACGGCGAGCCGGGCAAGGGCCTGATGTATTTCGAGCGGGCCTACCACGGCCTGGGTATCTGAAGCGACGCCGCCTGGGTAGCGCGCAGGGTGGATGACGCCTTCTTCTCCACCGCCACACCGCCCGGTGGATCGATAAGGCGCGATCCACCCTACGGGGGTTCACCTCCTACACGGTCTTCCGACCTGCGGCAGGCACTTGCCCGGCAGAGGAAGACGGTATCTACGATCCGGACACCTCGCCCACTTCCACCCCGATTCCGCGCAGAATCAGCCCCTGGACACTGGCCAGGGCCTGCTCGAAGAACGCCGGATCGTCCAGCGTGCGACCGGTGATCGACTGCACCTGGACCGAGAAATCGGCGTAGTGCTGGGTCAGCGCCCAGAGCGAGAAGAACAGGTGATGCGGGTCCACCGGCTGCAACCGGCCGGCGGCGACCCAGGCGCGGATCACCCCGGCCTTGGCATCCACCAGTTCGCGCAGGCTTCCCTCCAGCGCCGGCTTCAGCAACGGCGCCCCCTGGATCATCTCCAGGCAGAACAGCCTCGACGCCTGCGGGTGGTCGCGCGAGTTGATCATCTTCAGGCGGATGTACTGGGCGATCGCCTCGACCGGATCCTGCTCCGCACTGATCGCCCGCAGCGGTGCCAGCCAGAGGTCGAGCAACTCGCTCAGCAGATCGATGTACAGCTCCTCCTTGGAGGCGAAGTAGTACAGCAGGTTGCTCTTCGACAGGCCGGCCAGGCTGGCGACCTGATCGAGACTGGCGCCGTGCAACCCGTAACGCGAAAACAGATCCAGCGCGGCGGCCTGGATCGCCTCCTGCTTGGCTGATCCGGGAAGGCTCTTTTTACTCACCGTCGAACTTCCTTTGCTGCGGAAAGTTCACCACCGAAGAGGCGACGAAGTTATAGGGACGCACGCATTGAATAACCCACATCGCGCCCTGCAACAACCTTTTTAAATTGTGGGTTATTTATAAACGACGCGGCGCGCGACCCCGTCGTCGAGCGCAAAACAGGGCAGGCAATACTTTGGTGCGCGACAGTCCCAATGCGGTGCACCATACTCCCGATACCCACGCAACAAAGCGCCGCAGATTTCACGAATAAAATCATATAAATCAATCAGATATGCGTTTTTTTCCATTTGGTCAAAATTGGCATACCGGTTGCTATCCAGAGTGGCGACAACATTATTAGAAAAGCGACGCGAATAGCCTTGATCGTGCACTTTTAAGTTCACGTAACTTCAGCTGCCCTCGATCAACTTTCCCAAGACCGGAGAGTAGAAATGACGCTGTTGTATGTGCCCATCATCGACCTCGAACCCTATTTCGAAGGTACTCCGGAAGGGAAACAGAAAGTTGCCAGGGCGGTGGACCAGGCCTGCAGGGATATCGGCTTCCTGATCATCAAGAAACACCGGATTTCCCGAGAACTCATCGAGCGCGTATCACACCTGAGCCACGCGTTCTTCGACCTGCCGCTGGCGGAAAAACGCAAGGTCGACCGCCCGCGCCCGGACCAGGTGCGCGGCTTCTCCGCGGTGGCCGAGGAGAGCCTCTCCTACAGCACCGGCGAGGCGGCGCCGGGCGACCTCAAGGAATCCTTCTCGGTCGGCCCGAGCAACGTGCCCGACGAGCCCTACTACAAGGGCGCGGAAGCCGGCCCACACTTCGCGCCGAATGTCTGGCCGAGCACCCTGCCGGGCTTTCGCGAAGCCTACGAAGAATACTTCGCCGCGATGAGCGAACTGGCGCTGCACATGATGCGGCTGTTCGCGCTCGCCCTGGAGTTGCCCGAACACTACTTCGACGACAAGGTCGACCGTCACATCAGCATGTTCCGTGTGCTCAGCTACCCGCGCCTGACGCAGCCGGCCGAGGACGGCCAGTTCCGCGCCAGCCCGCACAGCGACTACGGCAGCATGACCATCGTGCTGCCGGACGCCGGCGGCCTGCAGGTGCGCAACAAGGCCGGGGAATGGGTCGACGTGCCCTTCGAGCCGGACGGCTTCGCGGTGAACATCGGCGACCTGATGATGCAGTGGACCAACGACCGCTGGATCTCCACCGTGCACCGGGTGATCGTTCCCGAACTGGAGCAGCCGAGCAACGCGCGGCGCCAGTCGCTGGTGTTCTTCCACCAGCCGAACTACGACGCCATGGTCGAATGCCTGCCCAGCTGCCTCGCCGACGGCGAAACCGCGAAGCACGCAGCGATCAGCTCCGGCGATCACCTGCGCTCCAAGTTCGTCAAGCAGACCACCTTCGGCGGCACCAAGAGCGAGGTCGCGTAAGCCATGGCCACGCTCTCCTACGTCAACGTCTTCGCCCGCGACGTGGTCGCCCTCAGCGGCTTCTACCAGACCGTGTTCGGCTTCGCCGAGATCGAGGCGATCCGCTCGCCGATCTTCCGCGGGCTGGACACCGGCAAGTCGTGCATCGGCTTCAACGCCCCGGACGCCTACGAACTGCTCGGCCTCGCCGACCAGGCCGACACCCGCGGCATCAAGTTCCTGCTGAACATCGACGTCGACAGCCAGGCGGACGTGGACCGCATGGTGCCGCTGGCCCTGGAAGCCGGTGCGACGCTGATCAAGGCGCCCTACACCACCTACTACAACTGGTACCAGGCGGTGCTGCTCGACCCCGAAGGCAACGTGTTCCGTATCAACTTCATGCTGTAGGGCCGCGCGCGGCCAGTCCCCTCTCCCGTTTACGGGAGAGGGCTAGGGAGAGGGCGCTTCACCGGTGCCCTCTCCCCCGGCCCCTCTCCCATGAATGGGAGAGGGGAGGAATGCACAACACCTTCAACCCCGGAGACGACGCAATGCACAAATGGATTCAGAGAAGCCTCTACAGCGCCGTGCTGGTCAGCGTGGCCGGCGTTGCGATGGCCGATGACGGCTTCACCCTGGAAGGCCCGCCGAAGATCGCGATGATCTACTTCGACGCGAAGAACGACGGCGGCTGGACCCAGGCCTTCGACGAGGCGCGGGTGAAGATCGAGAAGGAGCTGGGGCAGAAGATCCAGTTCGTCGAAAAAGTCCCGGAAAGCGCCTCGGCGATCAAGCCGGCGGCCGAGCGCTTCATCTCGCGCGGCGCCAACATCGTCATCGGCACCGCCTTCGGCTACTCCGACACCTTCAAGGAACTCGCCGAGAAATACCCCAAGGTAGCCTTCCTCAACGGTTCCGGCACCACCAACGGGCATAACCTCGAATCCTTCTACGGCCGCACCTACGAAACCCACTATCTATGCGGCATGGCGGCCGGCGCGGCGTCGAAGACCGGCAAGCTGGGCTTCGTCGCGGCCAACCCGTTCGGCGTGGTCAACTGGACCGTCAACGCCTACGAGATGGGCGCCAAGCAGATGAACCCGAACGCCACCACCACGGTGATCTACACCGGCGCGTGGAACGACCCAGTGAAGGAACGCGCCGCCGCCATGGCGCTGATCGACCAAGGCGCCGACGTCATCGGCCAGCACGTCGACACCCCGACTCCGCAGATCGTCGCCCAGGAGCGCGGCGTGTACGGCACCGGCCACCACCGCGACCTCAGCCAGTTCGCCCCGGATGCGACCATCTGCTCGGCGATCTGGACCTGGGACAAGTTCCTCGTGCCGGAGCTGAAGAAAATCATGGCGGGCAACTGGAAGCCGGCACCTTACGGCGCCTTCATGACCATCCCCGAGGGCGGCGGCGACATCGCCTTCGGCAAGGTCGGCCTGACTGAGGAAGCCAAGGCGAAGATCATGGCCGAGCGCCAGGCGATCATCGACGGCAAGCACATCTACGCAGGCCCTCTGGTCGACCGCGAAGGCAAGGAACGCGTGCCGGCCGGCAGCAACCTGTCCGACGCCGACCTGTGGAAGATGGACTGGTACGTACCCGGCGTGATCACCCAGAAGTAACCCCAGCCAGCGGGGACCGCGCCGCGGTCCCTTTGCCAATGGCTTCGTGCGCGAAGCCATTGGCAAGGCCGTCCCACGGAACTTCTAAGCTTTTAGAGGTTTCCTCCACGGACGGCCGCCACGCTCCCGCTCTATCCCGAGAATCCAGATGCCCAACGCCCTGCAACTCACCGGCGTCAGCAAGTCCTTCGACGGCTTCAAGGCCCTTTCCGACGCCAGCTTCACCGTCAAATGGGGCGAGGTTCATGCCCTGCTGGGCGAGAACGGCGCCGGCAAGTCGTCCCTGATGAACATCGCCGCCGGGCTCTACGCGCCGGAAACCGGCGAACTGCTGATCGACGACAACAAGGTCCAGCTCAAGGGTCCGGCGGATGCCGCGCGCGAGCGCATCGGCATGGTCCACCAGCACTTCAAGCTGGTGAAGCCGTTCTCCGTGGCCGAGAACATCCTGCTCGGCCTGCCCAGGAGCGAAGGCAGCCACCGCAAGCGCCTGCGCGAGACCGAACGGCTGATCGCCGAGAAGGCCGAGCAGATCGGCTTCTCCATCGACCCGAAGAAGACCGTGGCTGACCTGTCCATCGCCGAGCAGCAGCGCGTGGAAATCCTCAAGGTGCTGCTCGCCGGGGCGAAGATCCTGATCCTCGACGAACCCACCGCGGTGCTCACCGACCAGGAAGGCGAACGCCTGCTGTCCACCGTGCAGGGCCTCGCCCGGCAGGGCGCGGCGGTGATCCTGGTGACCCACCGGATGGCCGACGTGAAGCGCTTCGCCGACCGCGTGACGGTGATGCGCGGCGGCCGCACGGTGGAAACCCTCGACCCGCGGCAGGTCTCCATCGCCGACCTGGTCAAGCTCACCGTTGGCGAGTCGCTGCCGGCGCCGGAGCATGCGCGCAGCGAACCGGGCCCGGCGCTGCTCAAGGTGCGCGGGCTGAAATCCCCCGAGATCGGTGGCCGACGCATCCTCGACGGCATCGACCTGAGCCTGCGCGGCGGCGAGATCTACGGCATCGCCGGCGTCGGCGGCAACGGCCAGAGCGAACTGGCCAACGTGCTGATGGGGCTGCCTGAACCCTGCGAGGGCGAGATCGCCCTGGAAGGCTTCGGCGACCTGCGCACCGCCGACATGGACCAGCGCCGCGACCTGCGCATCGCCGCGATCCCCGCCGACCGTTACGGCCTGGCGCTGGCCGGCGGCCTGTCGATCGCCGAGAACTTCGCCATCGGCCAGGTCCACAGCGGCCGCTACGGGCCGTTCTGGCTGCTGCGCGAAGGCCGCGCGCGGGAAGAGACGCAGGCCGCGGTGGAACGCTTCGACGTGCAGGGCGTGCGCGACATCCGCCAGAAGGCCGCGCTGCTCTCCGGCGGCAACGCGCAGAAGCTGGTGATCGCCCGCGAGTTCTCCCGCGAGCCGCGCATCGTCCTCGCCCACAGCCCAAGCCGTGGCCTCGACGTGCGCGCCGGCGCCGCCGTGCACCAGCGCCTGCTGGCCGCGCGCGACAGCGGCGCCGCGGTGCTGCTGATCAGCGAGGACCTCGACGAAGTGCTGGCCCTGGCCGACCGCATCGGCGTGATGAGCGCCGGCAGGATCGTCGCCGAATTCGAACGACCCGCCGATCGCCAGGCGATCGGCAAAGCCATGGTGGACCATGTCTGAGCTTTCCAACGCAACCCAACCCACGTCCGCGCCGAAGCGCCAGCCGCTGGCCAGCCGCCGCTACGCCCTGGAAATCCGCCAGCAGATGGCCTGGCACTGGCAGGCGCTGATCCTCGCCGTGTCGCTGGTCATCGGCCTGGGTATTTCCGCGGCGATCCTGATCGCCGCCGGCGTCCCCGGTGGCGAGCTGCTCGACGAGTTCGTCATCCTCACCCTGTTCGATGCGCAGAGCCTGCGCGCCGTGCTGTTCCAGGCCGCGCCCATCGTCATGGTCGGCATCGCCGGCTGCCTGGCGTTCCGCGCGCGCTTCTGGAACCTCGGCCTGGAGGGCCAGATGATCTGGGGCGGGATCGCCGCCACGGCCATCTCGCTGTTCGAGGTCGGCCCCGAGTCCACCCGCCTGGCGCTGATGTTCGTCGCCGCCACCCTGGCCGGGCTGGCCTGGGCGCTGGCGCCGGTGCTGCTCAAGCTGAACCTCAAGGTCAACGAGATCATCTCGACCCTGATGCTCAACTACATCGCCGCCAACTTCCTCCTGCACCTGGTCTACGGCGCCTGGAAGGACCCCAAGGATTCCTTTCCCTACTCGCCGCAGTACCGCGCCTTCGAGCGCCTGCCGGAGATGTTCGACGGCTACAGCATGGCGATTCCGCTGGCGGTGCTGGTGGCGCTGTTCGCCTGGTGGTTCGTCGGCATCTGCCGCGCCGGGCTGTACCTGCGCTTCGTCGACGCCAACCCGCGCGTCGCCGATGCGGTCGGCGTGCCGGTGCGCAAAGTGATCGTCGGCACCGTGCTGCTCTCCGGCGGCTTCGCCGGGATCGCCGGTTTCGTCGTCGCCGCCGGCCAGGAAGGCCGCCTGACCCAGGCGTTCTACCAGGGCTACGGCTTCTCCGGGATCCTCATCGCCTTCCTCGCGCGCAACAACCCGCTGGCGGCGACCATAGTCGCGCTGCTGGTGGCGACCCTGTTCGTCGCCGGGCGCAACCTGCAGGTGTTCTACCAGATCCCGTTCTCCATGGTTCAGCTGATCCAGGCGCTGATCGTCATCTGCGTCGCTTCCTCGGACTTCTTCATTCGCCACCGCATCCGCCGCATCGCCGGGAGGGAAAGCTGATGGACCTGCTCGCCAGTTGGCTCGGCAACGTGCCCGATTTCGCCGTGCCCTACGCCCTCGCCGCGCTGGGCCTGATCCTCACCGAACGCGTCGGCGTGCTCTCGCTCGGCGCCGAGGGCCTGCTGCTGGCCGGCGCGCTGGCCAGCATCGGCACGCAGTTGGCCTTCGGCGTGGCCGGTATCTCGTTGCTCGCCGGAATGGTCGCCGCCGCCGTGGTGTCGATCCTCTTCGCGGTGATGGTGATCGTCCTGCGGGTCAATCAGGTGATCGCCGGGCTGACCCTGGTGTTCTTCTGCCAGGGTCTGACCAGCCTGCTCGGCACCCTGCTGGAATGGACCAACCAGCCGATCCACGGGCTGCCGGCGCTGGCTCTCTGGCCGCTGTCCGAGCTGCCGCTGGTGGGCAAGCTGTTCCAGCAGAACCTGATGGTCTACCTCACCGTGCCGATCTTCCTCGGCGTGGTCTGGTACCTCAACCGCAGCACCTCCGGCCTGCGCCTGCGCGCGGTCGGCGAGAACCCGCAGGCGGCCGACGCCGCCGGCATCCCGGTGCTCGCCTACCGCTTCGCCGCGGTGATGGCCGGCTCCGCGCTGGTCGGCCTGGCCGGCGCCTACATCGCCGTGCTGAGCACCAAGATGTGGATCGCCGACATGAGCGGCGGGCGCGGCTGGATCGCCGTGGCGCTGGTGATCTTCGCCCGCTGGTCACCGTGGAAGGCGCTGGCCGGCGCGGTGCTGTTCGGCTGCATCGAGGCGCTGATCCCGCAACTGGCCGCCGCCGGCGTGCGCCTGCCGCAGTATTTCGTGCTGATGACGCCCTACGCGGTGACCCTAGGCGTGATGATCTGGGTCGCCCTGAGCGGCCGCCAGAACAACGCCCAGCCCGGCGCGCTGGGCGAACCCTATGTACGCGAGGAAAGACGTTGAACGACTGAACGGGGCACGCCTTTTCTTCGCAGGCCGGCGCGGAACCGCCTGGTGGATCGATGAAGCGCGATCCACCCTACGAAAGCGCCGCGTTGTGGATGGCGCGCCGCTGCACCGGCTTTTCGTAGGGTGGATGTCGCTTTTCACATCCACCATGGGCAGCTCGTCCTCTTCTCTAAAACCGCCCATTACCCACTTCCCAGGAGCCCGCATGCGCACCTTCGTCTATGAACAACCCCGCGAGCTGGATGCGGCGCAATTCGCCGACTACCTCGACCCCAGCCGCACAGCGGTCATCTCCATCGACCTGCACCGCGGGCATCTCGACGACTCGCCCGAATGCCCCTGTCCGGCGCCCCGTGCGCGCGAACTGGTGGAACCGGTGGACGCCTTCCACGACCAGGCCCGCGCGCTGGGCGTGCGCATCGTGCATATCCGCTCGGTACTGCGCGCCGACGGCTCGGACGACATGAACGGAATTCCGGCGGCCTGGCGGCGGACCTTCCCGCTGCACGTCGGGGAGATTCCCAACCACGCCGAGCACGCGCTGGAGGGTTCGATCTGGACCGAATGGGTGACCCGGGTCGAACCGGGCGACCTGATGGTCTCGAACAAGCGCCGGCTGTCGGCCTTCTATCCCACCGACCTGGACTTCCTGCTGCGCAACCAGCGCATCGACACCCTGGTGTTCAACGGCGGCTTCGCCGACTGCTGCGTGCTCAACAGCGCCTTCGAGGCGAACAACCTCAACTACCGGGTGATCGTCCTACGCGACCTGGTGCGCGGCACGGACGAACACTTGGAGTCCGCGGCCTTCTCGATGGTCTCGCTGCACCTGGGGCTGGTGATGGAGTCGCAGGACCTGCTCGACGTCTGGCGCGGCTGAAAACGCACGATGTCAGGGTGATCGCAATGATGGCGGGCTGAAGCTCACCCTGTGCAAGACGTCCGACCTTAGCCGTAGGGTGGGTCAGGCGCATCCCGGAGGATAGGTCCCGCAGCGGCCGTGACGCGCCGTAACCCACCGAGCGGTGCCTCGCCGACCCCCGTGCGGGGTGATCCAGACGCGCCGATTGGTGCGCATGACGCACCCTACGAGATAGCGCGCCGCATTGGCCGTAGGGTGGGTTACGCATTCCGGAAGGTTGGTCCGGCGCCGAGCGTAACGCGCCGTAACCCACCGGGCGGTGCCTCGCCGAACCCCTTGCGGGGTGATCCAGGCGCGCCGATTGGTGCGCATGACGCACCCTACGAGATAGCGCGCCGCATTGACCGTAGGGTGGGTTAGGCGCATTCCGGAAGGTTGGTCCGGCGCCGAGCGTGACGCGCCGTAACCCACCGGGCGGTGCCTCGCCGAACACGTGCGGAGTGATCCAGGCGCACCGCCTTGGCGCCTACAGCGTCTTCTCGAAGATCTTCGAATTGCGCTGGAAGTTGTACAGCGACGCGCGGGCCGCCGGCAGGCGTTCGACGCCGCTGGGCTCGAAGCCGCGCTCGCGGAACCAGTGCGCGGTGCGCGTGGTGAGCACGAACAGGGTCTTCAGTCCGGCCGCCCGGGCGCGCTCCTCGATGCGTTCGAGCAGTTCGTCGCCGCGTCCGCCATGGCGGTAATCCGGGTTCACCGCCAGGCACGCCAGCTCGCCGGCGTCGGAGTCGGCGATCGGGTAAAGAGCGGCACAGGCGATGATCAGGCCGTCGCGCTCGACCAGGCTGAACTGCTCGATCTCGCGCTCCAGTACCTCGCGCGAGCGGCGCACCAGAATGCCCTGTTCCTCCAGCGGCGTGATCAGGTCGATCAGCCCTCCGACGTCCTTGATGCTCGCCTCGCGCAGCTGCTCGAACTGCTCCTGGTCGACCAGCGTGCCGCCGCCGTCGCGGGTGAACAGTTCGGTGAGCAGCGCGCCGTCCTCGGCGTAGCTGACGATGTGGCTGCGTTTCACCCCGGCACGGCAGGCATGCGCGGCGGCGTCGAGCAATTCGGCCTGGTAGTTGCTGCCCAGGCGCTGCAGATGCGCCGGCACCTGCTGCGGGCGCAGCTCGCGGATCAGCTTGCCGCTCTCGTCGAGCAGGCCGTGCTCGGCGCCGAACAGGATCAGCTTGTCGGCGGACAGGTCGATGGCGGCGCGCATCGCCACGTCCTCGCAGGCGAGGTTGAAGATCTCGCCGGTCGGCGAGTAGCCCAGCGGCGAGAGCAGCACGATGTTGCGCTCGTCGAGCTGGCGGCCGATGCCCTTGCGGTCGATGCGGCGCACCTCGCCGGTGTGGTGGTAATCGACGCCGTCGAGCACGCCGATCGGCCGCGCGGTGACGTAGTTGCCGCTGGACACCCGCAGCCGCGCGCCCTGCATCGGCGAGGCGGCCAGGTCCATCGACAGGCGCGCCTCGATGGCCACGCGCAGGTGGCCGACGGCGTCGATCACGCACTCCAGCGTCTGCGCATCGGTGATCCGCAGGTCGCGGTGGAAGTGCGGGGTCAGCCCGCGCGCCGACAGCCGCGCCTCGATCTGCGGGCGCGAACCGTGGACCAGCACCAGGCGCACGCCGAGGCTGTGCAGCAGCACCAGATCGTGGACGATGTTGCCGAAGTTGGGATGGGCAACGCCCTCGCCGGGCAGCATCACCACGAAGGTGCGCTCCCGGTGGGAGTTGATATAGGGCGAAGCGTGGCGTAGCCAGTTGACGTAGTCGTGCATGAAAGAACCGCTGTCGATCGGATAACTCCCCGCGCCGGTCGGGCGCGGGGTCGCGGAGAGGCCTTGGGTGGCGGCGTCTCGGTCCTCGGGGGAGAGACTCATCGTCGTAGCACGGGGGACTCCGTTGTCGGCCTCAGCGGGCGGGGTTCAGGCAGTAATGGGTGATCAGCTCGCGCAGCAGGTTCACGCAGGGTTCCAGCCGCGACAGCTGCAGGTACTCGTCCGGCTGGTGCGCGCAGGCGATATCGCCGGGGCCGAGTACCAGGGTCTCGCAGCCAAGCTGCTGAAGATAAGGCGCTTCGGTGCCGAATGCCACCGCCTCGGCGGCATGCCCGGTGAGCCGCTCCGCCAGGCGCACCAGTTCGGCGTCGGCGGCCTGCTCGAACGGCGGCACTTCGGGAAACAGCGGGGCGAAGTCGATCTGCACCTGGCGGGCCTCGGCCAGCGGCCGCAGCTTGTCGCGGATCGCCGTGCGCAGTTGCTGCGGGTCCATCCCCGGCAGGGGGCGCAGGTCGAACTCCAGAGAGCATTGCCCGCAGATGCGATTCGGGTTGTCGCCGCCGTGGATGCAGCCGAGGTTGAGGGTCGGTTGCGGCACGTTGAACAGCGGGTTCTGGTATTCGCGCTGCCATTCGCCGCGCAGCAGCAACAGCTCGTGCATCGCCGCCTGCATCGCTTCCAGCGCGCTATGGCCGAAGCTCGGGTCGGAGGAGTGGCCGCTTTGCCCGAGGATGTCGATGCGCTCCATCATCACGCCCTTGTGCAGGCGGATCGGCCGCAACCCGGTCGGTTCGCCGATCACCGCCGCGCGTCCCAGCGGCCGTCCGGCCCGGGCCAGCGCGCGGGCGCCGGACATCGAGCTTTCCTCGTCGCAGGTGGCGAGGATCAGCAACGGCTGGCGGAACGGCTGCTGCAGCAGCGGCAGCACCGCTTCGATGATCAACGCGAAGAAGCCCTTCATGTCGCACACGCCGAGGCCGTACCAGCGGTCGTCGGCCTCGCGCAGCTGCAGCGGGTCGCCGCTCCACAGCGGTGCGTCGAACGGCACGGTATCGCTGTGCCCGGCCAGCACCAGGCCACCGGGGCCGCTGCCGTAGCTGGCCAGCAGGTTGAATTTGCCGGGGCTGACTTCCTGCGTCTCGCAGATGAAACCGAGGTCCCCCAGCCAACTGGACAGCAGTTCGATCACCGGGCGATTGGTCTGGTCCCAGTGCGCCTGGGTGCAGCTCACCGACGGCGCGGCGATCAGCGCGGCGAAGCGTTCTTTCAGGTTGGGAGGCGACATGAATACTCCAGGGCTCTGCATCGTGAAAGCGTGCGGCGGACGCGTCCTGTAGACTTTCCGCTTCCGGCAGCCGTCCCGCGCTGCGTCGAACGCCACGGCCATGCACAAAGAAACCGAAATCAAATTGCGCGCCAGCCGCGAAACCCTCGCCGCACTGCGCGAGCATCCGCTGCTGAAGAAGCGCAACAAGTCCGGCTGGGAGCGCAGCGAACTGCTCAACCAGTATTACGACACACCGAATCGCGATTTGGCTCAGGCCAGAGTCGCCCTGCGCGTGCGTCGCGACGGCGAGCTGTTCATCCAGACCCTGAAGAGCCGCGGCCGAAGCGTCGCCGGGCTGTCCGAACGCAACGAGTGGGAATGGAACCTGCCCAAAGCCAGGCTGGATATCAAGCTGCTCGGCGACGACTGCTGGCCGGAAAGCCTGGCCGACCTGGACAAGAAGACCCTGAAACCGCTGTTCACCACCGATTTCGTCCGCGAGCGCGCGGAGATCGCCTGGGGTCGCGGCAAGGCCAGGGTGGTGGTCGAGGCCGCGCTGGACCTCGGCAAGGTGCTCGCCGACGGCAAGCAGGAGGACATCTGCGAGCTGGAACTGGAGCTGCGCCAGGGCGAACCCGAGGCGCTGCTGGAGCTGGCCGCCGAGCTGGCCGCCAGCCTGCCGTTGATGCCGTGCGACATCAGCAAGGCCGAGCGCGGTTATCGCCTGTTCGACCCGGACAGCTACGCCGTCAGCCTGCCGGCCGTGGAGCTCAATGGCCTGATGGCGCTGGACGATGCCTTCGCCCCACTCGCCTGGCACCTGCTCGGCAGCAGCCAGCGCCTCGCCGAGCAGTATCGCTTCAACGGTCACTGGAAGCTGCTGGAGGACTGGCTGCGCCAGCTGGTCGACCTGCGCGCCCTGCTCAGCAGCCTCGGCCAGGCCGCCCCGCGTTCGAGCAGCCATGCGCTGCGCGAAAGCCTCGATGCGCTCCTCGCCGACTGGCGCCCACGCCTGCTCGCCGGGCAACGCGACGAGAGCGCACGCCAGGCGGCGCCGGGGCTGTTCGCCGAAGAGCTGGCCGGCACGCGCTGGGGCCTGTTCTCGCTGAACGCCTCGAACTGGCTGCTGGGCCGCCAGTGGACCGCCGGCCGCAACGAGCGCGGTACGCGCCAGGGCGCCGCGCCGCTGGGCAAATGGCTGCCACGGGATCTCGGCGACGAGGCCAAGGCGCTGCCGCTGGCGCGCTACGAACTGCAGCCCGAGGACCTCGCCGAGCAACTGCCGCGCCTGGAGCGCCTGCTGGTCTGGCTGCGCCTGGGCCGCGGCGTGCTGGAGCTGGCGGAGACCGACCGGCTGTTCGGCGAGCTGAGCAAGCTGGTCGACCTGGCGAACCGCCCGCGCGACGAGGACGGCGTGCTCGACGAACGCGAGCAGCAGGCCCGTACCGTCGGCACCCTGCGCGCGTGGAAGACGCTCAACCGCTGACCGCGAGAGCGGCGCCGAATCGTCTTCCGCAGGCGGTGTCCGCCCCGCGCCGCAGAGCCTGCGGATAGTTCCTCCGGGGATAATCTGGCAAGCTCCGGCGACCTGTTCATCCACCGGAGCCCCGCGTGTTCAAACGAAGCGTGCAATCCCTCGTCACCACTTGGCTGACCGGGCTGATCGCGTTGCTGCCGCTGGTGCTGACGTTTGCCCTGCTGGCCTGGATCGTCAACCTGCTCAACGGCATCGTCGGTCCGTCGACGCTGATCGGCCGCGTGCTCGCCGCGCTCGGCCAGCCGTTCGCCAGCAATTCCTACCTGGCCTATCTGGTCGGCACCCTGGTGATCCTCGCCAGCCTCTACCCGCTCGGCCTGGCCGTGCAGCTGGGCTTGCGCCGGCCGCTGGCCTGGCTGTTCCGGGTGACCCTGCGGCGGGTGCCGCTGATCGGCAACTTCTACACCCTCGCCGACCGCTTCGTCGGCCTGCTGGACCGTGACAAGGATGCCGACATCACCAGCATGAGCCCGGTCTGGTGCTTCTTGGGCGGCGACGGCGCGGCGGTGCTGGCATTGATGCCCAGCGGCGCGACGGTCGACCTGGAAGGCCGCCCGCACGTGGCGATCCTGGTGCCGACCGCGCCGATTCCGGTCGGTGGCGGCCTGCTCTACGTGCCGCAGGAATGGATTCGCCCGGCCAACATGGGTGTCGACACGCTGACCAGCATCTACGTGTCCATGGGACTGACGCCGCCACCGGCGCTGCCGCGTCGCGAGGCCGATCGACAGCCCGACTAGCCACTAAGCGCAGGTTCTGCGATCACCGGGATTAGGGCATGCTAGTCCCCCAGCCGCTCAAGGGGACCCTTGCATGTCCGCCCTCACCTCCTCCGCCGCCGACCGCACGCTCGATCTGGCCGACCTGTTACGCGACCTGGTCGCCCAGGGCCGCATCGAGCAGAACGCCGCCGAGCAGTGCCTGGCGATCCGTCGCAGCTCGCTGAACAACCAGCAGCATCCGCTGGAGTTCCTCGCCGCACAGCAGGTCGAGGACAAGGCCAACCCACCGCGCAAGCTCGACCTGGAAACCCTGACGCGCTGGCTCGCCGACCACGCCGGGCAGCCGTACCTGCGCATCGACCCGCTGAAGATCGACGTCGCCTCGCTGACCCCGCTGATGTCCTTCGCCTTCGCCCAGCGGCACAAGATCCTCGCCGTCGCGGTGGATGCCGAGGCAGTCACCATCGCCAGCGCGCAGCCGTTCGTGGTCAGCTGGGAAGCCAACCTGACCCACGTGCTCAAGCGCCCGATCAAGCGCGTGGTGGCCAACCCGGCGGACATCCAGCGTTTCACCACCGAGTTCTATCGCCTGGCGCGCTCGGTCAGCGGCGCCAGTTCGGTCGAGCAGAAGATCAGCGGCGTCGGCAACTTCGAGCAGTTGCTCAGCCTTGGCGCGCAGGACCAGGAGCCGGACGCCAACGACGCGCACATCGTCAATATCGTCGACTGGCTGTTCCAGTACGCCTACCAGCAGCGCGCCAGCGACATCCACATCGAGCCGCGACGCGAGGCGGGTACGGTGCGCTTCCGCATCGACGGCGTGCTGCACAACGTCTACCAGTTCCCGGCGCAGGTGACGATCGCCATCGTCAGCCGGCTGAAGAGCCTCGGACGGATGAACGTCGCCGAGAAGCGCAAGCCGCAGGACGGCCGGATCAAGACCAAGACCCCGGATGGCGGCGAGGTCGAGCTGCGCCTGTCGACCCTGCCGACGGCCTTCGGCGAGAAGATGGTGATGCGCATCTTCGACCCCGAGGTGCTGCTCAAGAGCTTCGACGCGCTGGGCTTTTCTACCGACGACCTGCGCCGCTGGCAATCCATGACCGGCCAGCCGAACGGCATCATCCTGGTCACCGGGCCGACCGGTTCGGGCAAGACCACCACCCTCTACACCACGCTCAAGCAACTGGCCACCGAGGAGGTGAACGTCTGCACCATCGAGGACCCGATCGAGATGATCGAGCCGGCGTTCAACCAGATGCAGGTGCAGCACAACATCGACCTGACCTTCGCCAGCGGCGTGCGCGCGCTGATGCGCCAGGACCCCGACATCATCATGGTCGGCGAGATCCGCGACCTGGAGACCGCCGAAATGGCCATCCAGGCGGCGCTCACCGGCCACCTGGTGCTCTCCACCCTGCACACCAACGACGCCCCCAGCGCGATCACCCGCCTGCTCGAACTCGGCGTGCCGCACTACCTGCTCAAGGCGACCCTGCTGGGTGTCATGGCGCAGCGCCTGGTGCGCACCCTGTGCCCGCACTGCAAGGCGCCGGTGGAGCTCGACGAAGCCGACTGGCACAGCCTGACCAAACCCTGGAGCGCGCCGCTGCCGACCGGCGCGCACCGCGCGGTGGGCTGCAACGAATGCCGCGACACCGGCTACCGCGGGCGCGCCGGGGTCTACGAGATCATGCTGCTCAACGATGCGATCAAGCCGCTGATCACCGCCGACATCGACCTCGTCGCCTTCCGCCGCCAGGCGTTCAAGGACGGCATGCGCAGCTTGCGCCTGTCCGGCGCGCAAAAGGTCGCCGCCGGCCTCAGCACCATCGAGGAAGTGCTGCGGGTGACGCCGCAGAGCGAGCAGAAGTGAGCGCAACCTGCGGCAACAGCTTGCCCGGCCGGGAACCGGAGCCACCGGCGATCCGGGTTAGACTGGCGCTCCCTCTTCATTCGCAAAGGAACCGCAATGGAAGTCGCCAGCGTCATCTTTCTCTTCGTCGGCCTCGCCGTGGCCATCGTCTTCATGGGCTTCAAGGTGGTCCCGCAGGGCTACCAGTGGACGGTGGAGCGCTTCGGCCGCTACACCACCACGCTCAAGCCCGGCCTGAACATCATCGTCCCGGTGATGGACCGCATCGGCCACAAGATCAACGTCATGGAGAGCGTGCTGGACATCCCGCCGCAGGAAGTCATCACCGCCGACAACGCCACCGTGCAGATCGACGCCGTGTGCTTCTACCAGGTGATCAACACGGCACAGGCCGCCTACGAGGTGAACAACCTGGTGCATGCGATCCGCAACCTGCTGCAGACCAACATCCGCACCGTGCTCGGCTCGATGGAACTGGACGCCATGCTCAGCCAGCGCGACGCCATCAACGAGAAACTCCTGAAGACCGTCGATGAGGCCACCGCGCCCTGGGGTATCAAGATCACCCGCATCGAGATCAAGGACATCAGCCCGCCGGCCGACCTGATGGCCGCCATGTCCGGGCAGATGAAGGCCGAACGGGTCAAGCGCGCGCAGATTCTCGAAGCCGAAGGTTCGCGCTCGGCGGCGATCCTTACCGCCGAGGGCCACAAGCAGGCGGAAATCCTCCGCGCCGAGGGCGAGCGCGCCGCCGCCTTTCTCGAAGCCGAGGCGCGCGAACGCGCGGCCGCCGCCGAGGCGGAGGCGACCCGCGTGGTCTCCGAGGCGATCGCCAGCGGCAACGTGCAGGCGGTGAACTACTTCGTCGCGCAGAAATACATCGACGCCCTCGGCAAGCTGGCCAGCGCCAACAACAGCAAGGTGATCCTGATGCCGTTGGAAGCAAGCCAGGTGATCGGTGCGGTCGGCGGCATCGGCGAGATCGTCAAGGCCACCTTCGGCAACGCACCCGAAGACAAGCGGCCATGATCGAGTACCTGCAGCACCTCTCGCCCTGGCAATGGCTGGCCTTCGGCACGCTGCTGCTGATCCTCGAGGTGTTCGGCGCCGGCGGTTACCTGCTCTGGATCGGCGTGGCCGCGGCCGGGGTGGCGCTGGCTGGCTTCCTCTTCCCCGCGTTGCCGTGGGCGCTGCAATTCGTGCTGTTCGGCGTACTGTCGATCCTGACCGCGGTGTACTGGTGGCGACGCCAGCGCAGCGGCAGGTCGCCGTCGGAGCAGCCGGGCCTGAACCAGCGCGGCCAGGAATTCCTCGGCCGACGCTTCGCCCTGCACGAAGCCATCGTCGACGGGCGCGGCAAGATCAAGGCTGGCGACAGCCTCTGGCTGGTGATTGGTCCGGATCTCCCGCAAGGCAGCGAAGTGCGCGTGGTCGGCCAGGACGGCGTACTGCTCAGGGTCGAAGCGGCCTGAGGGGCGCCACGACGAACGGAACTGTTTGTCGCACGGCGCTTTCTGATGGGTAGGTCCCCCCTCGACGGGCCGTTCAAAAGGAGCCCTATCATGCGCAATAAACTTCTGATCGTCTCGCTGGCGCTTTGCCTGCCTGCCACCGCCACCATGGCCGCCGGAGTGCGTGACTACGCCACGTCCGCCGGCATTTCCGCCTCGCTGTATTCCACCTTCAAGGACGACAAGATCGTCTACGCCGCCCAGGACGACGCCAGCAGCTTCGTCGCCAGCAATGGCGTGATCCGCGGCCCCTACCTGGAGGCCGCCCTGCAGCAGGTGCGCAGCAACAATCCGGACCTGCAGGCCGACGACATGGCGCTGGCCACCGCGATCCTGACCGCCGAGCAACAACCGGCACAGTGATCGCGCACGAAAAAGCCGCCCCGATGGGCGGCTTTTTCATGCGTTTCATTTGCTGCCGCCCATGCGGCGGGCAACGGGAAGGCCACCCACGGGCGTAATGCTGTTCACTTCAAGGTCGTCCGTACTCCCCTCTCCACTTAATGCTGCGGGAGAGGGCCGAATACGCCGCGAAACGGCCAACCCTCCCCTCTCCCCGGAGGGGCGAGGGGACTGATCGAGTTCGGCCATGACTAGGTGAACAGCATTAGGCCGCAGGGGTGCCTGTCGAACGCGCAGGCTTCAGCCGAAAACGCGGGTGGCGGTCCAGAACAGCAGCGCCGCCAGCGCCATCGAGATCGGCAGGGTCAGCACCCAGGCCAGCAGGATGTTGCGGATGGTGTTGCCCTGCAGACCGCTCTTGTTCGCCACCATGGTCCCGGCGACGCCGGACGACAGCACGTGGGTGGTCGACACGGGCAGGCTGAACACGTTGGCCAGGCCGATGGCGCAGGCGGCGGTGATCTGCGCGGACATGCCCTGCGCATAGGTCATTCCCTGCTTGCCGATCTTCTCGCCAACGGTAAAGACCACCCGTTTCCAGCCGATCATGGTGCCCATGCCGAGCGCCAGCGCCACGGCCAGGATCACCCAGAACGGCGAGTACTCGGTGGTGGTGGTGAGGTCGCTGCGCAGCTTGTCGAGGTCCGACTTGTCGCGTGCCGAGAGCACGTTCAACTTGCCGACCAGCTTCGCCGAGTCGTCCAGGCACAGCAGATAGCGGCGCACTTCGATGCGCTTGACCTCGCTGAGGGCGCGGTAGTCGGCAATGCCCTCGAGGTTGGCCTTCAGCGCGGCGATGGTCGGCACGGTCAGCTTCGGATCGCAGCGATACTCCGGCGGCAGGTCGACGTCGCGACGTTTCAGCGCGAGGAAATCGCCCAGCGAATCGGCATTGCGCTCGTAGAACATGCTCAGGTGAGTCGCCGCGTCGCGGGTACGTTCGATCTCGTAGGTACTGGCGTTCAGGTCGAGAACGAACTTGGCCGGCACCAGGCCGATCAGCACCAGCATGATCAGGCCGATGCCCTTCTGCCCGTCGTTTGAACCGTGGACGAAGCTCATCGCCATCGCCGAGAGTACCAGTACCAGACGATTCCAGAACGGCGGATGCTTCTTGTTGCGGCGCTGTTCGGGGGTCTTGTGCATCTTCGAGAACGGCCGCCACCACTTCAGGCCGAGCAGCACCATACCGGCGACGACGAAACCGACCATCGGCGAGAGGATCAGCGACAGGCCGATGTCGATCGCCTTCTGCCAGTTGATCCCGTCACCCACCGGAATCCCGGTGATCAGCGCGTTGGCCAGGCCGACGCCGAGGATCGAACCGATCAGGGTGTGGGAGCTGGACGCCGGAATCCCCAAGTACCAGGTGCCGAGGTTCCAGGCGATGGCCGCGGCGAGCAGCGAGAACACCATCGACAGGCCGTGGGCGGTGTTGACGTTGATCAGCAGCTCGACCGGGAGCAGGTGAACGATCGCGTAGGCCACGCCCACGCCGCCGAGCAGCACACCGAGGAAATTGAACACGCCCGAAGCGAATACGGCGAGGTGCGGAGGCATCGCTTTGGTGTAGATCACCGTGGCGACCGCGTTCGCAGTGTCATGGAAACCGTTGATGAATTCGAAGGTGAGGACGAATGCCAGAGCGAGCACCAGGCTCAGCACCAGCCAGGCATCGAGCCCGCTGAAAAGTTCGAACATGAAGGTTCAGGACCACTCGTGAGGGGGCGCGATTATGACAGAAAAGCCACCCTGCTCCCCTAGGCGTTTATTGATGCAGTGCATTCGGCGCCGACCGGCGTGACGCTCCCGGCTAAACGAAGAAAGCATCGGACAGAAATGCGAAAACCGGCGCGAACGCCGGTTTCGATGGGCCAAGGGCACCCGACACGCTCGGTGCTCGCCGGAGCTCAGGCTTCGTCGGCGGCGGCGCGATAGCCGTCGGCGTCGAGCAGTTTGTCCAGTTCGCTGACGTCGCTGGGTTGCAGCTTGAAGAACCAGTTGCCGTAAGGGTCGCTGTTGACGCCTTCCGGGCCGTCGGCCAGGCCGGTATTCACCGCGATGACCTCGCCGCCCACCGGGGCGTAGATATCGGAGGCGGCCTTCACCGACTCGACGACGCCGGCTTCCTGGCCTGCGGCGAGCTGTGCGCCGACTTCCGGCAGCTCGATGAAGACCACGTCGCCAAGGGCTTCCTGGGCATGGTCGGAAATCCCCACGGTGACCGTGCCGTCGGCTTCCAGGCGGGCCCATTCGTGGCTGGCGGCGTAACGCAGGTCGGCACGGATATCACTCATTTTCTTGGTCTCCAGAGTTGGCAAAAAGCTGCCGGTAATTTAGCAGCCCCGCGCGGCTTTTCGGCGGAAAACCTGCGGGGCGGACCGCCGGGCGATCAGATCAGCACTTTGCCATGGCGCACGAAGGTCGGCTGGACGACCCGAACCGGATACCACTTGCCGCGGATTTCCACCTCGGCGCGCACGCCGGTGGCGGCTGGCACGCGCGCCAGCGCTATCGATTTACCCAGCGTCGGCGAATAGCTGCCGCTGGTGATCTCGCCGTCGCCGACGCCGACCACGCGTACCACCTGATGCGCACGCAGCACGCCGCGCTCTTCCAGCACCAGCCCGACCAGACGTGGCAGGGCGCCCTGGGCGCGCTGTGCCTCGAGCGCGGCGCGGCCCATGAACTGGCGCTCGGCGGGCTCCCAGGCGAGCGTCCAGGCCATGTTCGAGATCAGCGGCGACGTGCTGTCGTCCATGTCCTGGCCGTAGAGGTTCATACCGGCTTCCAGACGCAAGGTGTCGCGCGCGCCGAGGCCGATCGGCGAGATGCCGGCGCCGACCAGTTCGCTGAAGAACCCGGCGACCTGATCCTGCGGCAGGATGATCTCCAGGCCGTCCTCACCGGTGTAGCCGGTGCGGGCGATGAACCAGTCGCCATCGGCGAAGCCCTGGAACGGCTTGAGCGCCCGAATCAATTCGGCGCGCACGTGATTGACCTGCTCGCAGGTACGCGCTCGCGCCTGCGGGCCTTGCACCGCCAGCATGCCGAGGTCCGCGCGCTCGCGCAGCTCGACGTTGAAACCCTCGCTGCACCGCTGCATCCAGGCGAGGTCCTTTTCGCGGGTGGCGGCGTTCACCACCAGGCGGTAACCGTCCTCGGTGAGGTAGACGATCAGATCGTCGACCACCCCGCCACGCTCGTTGAGCATTGCGCTGTAGAGGGCCTTGCCGGGGCTCGCCAGGCGCGCGACATCGTTCGCCAGGAGCATTTGCAGGAAGACCTTGGCATCGCTGCCGGACAGGTCGACGACGGTCATGTGGGAGACATCGAAGACACCGCAGTCACGGCGCACCTGATGGTGCTCTTCGACCTGCGATCCGTAGTGCAGCGGCATGTCCCAGCCGCCGAAGTCGACCATCTTGGCGCCGAGCGCCAGGTGCTGGTCGTAGAGGGGCGTACGCTTACCCATGGGTTTCTCCTTCCGGGTCCGGCGAGATGCGTTCGGGCCTGGCGATCTGGCTGAAACCCGCGGTTGACGGGGCTTGCGTAGATCCAAACAGGCCTGCCGGGGATGGTCGGCCGCATCGAATGGCGCGCATTGTAGCCGCAAGGTGGGGGGCGGTCATCCCGGGTTTCTGTCGCAGTTGATGTCCGCTCGCAGGGCCGCGGCCCGGCCTCGAGGCGGTCCGACGGGCGGGCGGATACGAAGGAAATCGTGGCGCGAAAAGACCGCCACCAGGTTCTGACGGCGAGTGCGAAGAGCACTGAAAGAGGATTGCCGGACGCCAGGAAGCGCTCGGCACAACGTCAGAGGCGGGCCAGTTCGGGAAGATCGCCGGACAGTCCGAGCGCCTGGCGAACGAACAGCGATTTGGCTTCCGGCAGCTTGTCGACCAGACGCAGGCCGGTGTTGCGCAGCCAGCGCAGCGGCAACAGGTTGCTCTGGAACAGCCGCTCGAAGCTCTCCATCGCCGCCATCATCGCCAGGTTGTTCGGCATCCGCCGACGCTCGAAGCGGCTCAGCACGCGCTCGTCGGCCAGCGTTTCACCGCGCTGCTGCGCGTGCAGCAGCACTTCGGCGAGCACCGCGGCGTCGAGGAAACCCAGGTTCACGCCCTGCCCGGCCAGCGGGTGGATCACATGGGCGGCGTCGCCGATCAGCGCCAGGCCCTGCTGGATATAACGCTTGGCGTGGCGCTGGCGCAGCGGAATGCACAACCGCGGGTCCGCAGCCTGGACCTCGCCCAGACGATGCTCGAACGCATTGCCCAGTTCGGCACAGAACGCGCCGTCCTCCAGCGCCATCAGGCGGCCGGCTTCGGCGGGCGTGCAGGACCAGACGATCGAGCACCAGTGCTGGTCGCCGTCGCGGTCCAGCGGCAGGAACGCCAGCGGGCCGTCATCGGTGAAACGCTGGCGCGCCGTGCGCAGGTGCGGTTTCTCGCTGCGCACGCTGGTGACGATCGCGTGGTGCAGGTAATCCCACTCACGGGTGGCGCAGCCGGCCAGGCGGCGCACGGTGGAGTTGGCCCCGTCGGCGGCGATCAGCAACGGCGCGCTCAGCTCGCGGCCTTCGGTGAGGGTCAGCAGCCAGCCGTGGTCGTTGCGCTTGATCTGGTCGACGCGCGCGTTGGGCAGCAGGTCGACGCGGGTTCCCAGCAGACGTTCGAGCAGCGCCTCCTGCACCACGCGGTTCTCGACGATATGGCCGAGCGATTCGGCATGCACGCTGGCGGCGGAGAAATGGATGTTGCCGGTGCCGCTGCCGTCCCACACCTGCATGTCTTCATAGACGCTGGCGCGACGGGCGACGATGCCCTCCCAGGCGCCCAGGCGCTCGAGAATGCGCTGGCTGGCGACGGACAGCGCGCTGACCCGTGGCTCGAACGCGGCGGTACTGTCGAAGGGCTCGAGGCTCAACGGACCGCCATCGAGGAGGAGGATTTTCAGACCGCTGTCCTTCAGTGCCAGGGCCAGCGCACTGCCGACCATGCCGGCACCCACGATGATCACATCCGCTTGCATCTGCATCGTATTCCTTAAGGTCGCCTCGCCTGGCGAAGCGGCCGAACCTGGGGTTTCGCCCGTTGGGCGTTACGGAACCGGCGCCGAAGCGCCGCCGAAGAAGCTGCGTTTTTACCAGTTCACGCCCCGGCGCGCCCGTTTCGGGGGAATCTTCGCGCGCTTATGCCGCAGCGCCCGAGCCCCGGCGAACGCGGCGGAATCAGCTAACGCGCGTACCCAGTCCCATGGCCTGGCGGGCGAACCAGCGCTTGGCTGGCGGCAACAGGTCGAGACCGAGCAGCCCCAGATGACGCACGCTGGAAAGCGCCGGATCGGCCGCGGTGAACAGCCGGGTGACGCGGTCGGAGAAGCCGATGGTCATCTCCTGGTCGAGGCGCTGGCGCGCCAGGTAGCCCTGCAGGGTCGCCAGGTCGCCCAGTGGCGCCTCGCTGCGCAGCAGGGTATCCGCCAGCTCCACCGTGTCGCGCAGCGACAGGTTGTAGCCCTGGCCGGCGATCGGGTGCATGCCGTGGGCGGCGTTGCCGAGCACCACCAGGTGCGAGCGCACCTGCTCCTGCGCCTCGATCAGCACCAGCGGGTAGAGGTGCCGCGCGCCGACCTGGCGAAACGCGCCGAGGCGGTAACCGAAGGTCCGCTGCAGCTCGCCGAGGAAGGCCCGGTCGTCCAGCGCCGCGAGGCGTGTGGCCTCCTCGGTCGGCCGCGTCCAGACCAGCGCGCAGCGGTTGTCGGCCAGCGGCAGCAGCGCCATCGGCCCGTCGGCGACGAAGCGCTCGAAGGCCAGCCCGCGATGCGCCTCGCTCGGGGTGACGTTGGCGATGAGCGCGGTCTGCCCGTACGGCGTCTTGTCGACCTGGATGCCGAGCCGCTCGCGCAGACCCGAACGGCCGCCGTCGGCGAGGATCGCGAGGTCGCAATCGAGCGTCGTCTCGTCGTCCAGGATCAGTCGGTAGCCGTCCTCGCGCGCCTGCATCCGCTCGACCACCGCCGGGCAGCGCCAGTTGATCACGTCGCTGTCCAGCGCTTCCCACAGGCACTGGCCGAGCCAGGCGTTCTCCACCACGTAGCCCAGCGCCGGCACGCGCTCGGCGCTGGCGGATAGACGGGTGGCGCCGAAGCGACCGCGCTCGGAGACATGGATGTCGAGGATCGGCTCGGCGCGCCGCGCGATGCTCTCCCACACGCCCAGGCGCTGGTAGATCAGCCGCGTGCCGTAGGAAATCGCCGAGGAGCGCGCGTCGTAGCTGGGCTGGTAGCTGTCGCCGGGCGCGAACGGCTCGATCATCTCGATTTTCCAGCCACGCTGCCGGGCGCCGGCCTGCAGGCTCAGGGCAAGACTGGCGCCGACCAGGCCGCCACCGATGATCGCAATCTGGGTCCGTTGCATGCTCATGCCACCTCGCGCCGGGCCTGGGCCATCAGCGCCTCGATTTCGTCGATGCCTTTCGGCACTCCGCCGGTGAGGATTTCGCAGCCGGTGCGGGTCACCACGACGTCGTCCTCGATGCGAATGCCGATACCGCGCCACTTCTTCGCCACGCTGGTGTTGTCGGGCGCGATGTAGATGCCCGGCTCGACGGTCATCGACATGCCCGGCTCGAGCACGCGCCATTCGCCGCCGACCTTGTAGTCGCCGACGTCGTGCACGTCCATGCCTAGCCAGTGGCCGGCACGGTGCATGTAGAAGGGCTTGTAGGCTTCGCAGGCGATCAGTTCGTCGAGCGTGCCCTTGAGCAGGCCGAGCTCGAGCAGGCCGGCGGTGATCACCCGCACGGTGGCCTCGTGGGCTTCGTTCCAGTGGCGGCCGGGACCGATGAATTTGAAGGCCTCGACGTTCGCCGCCAGGACGATTTCGTAGAGCGCCCTCTGTTCGGCGGAGAACACGCCGCTGACCGGGAAGGTGCGGGTGATGTCGCTGGCGTAGCAGTCGATCTCGCAGCCCGCGTCGATCAGCACCAGCTCGCCGTCTTTCAACACCGAGTCGTTCTCGCGGTAATGCAGGATGCAGCCGTTGCGGCCGGCCGCGACGATGGAGCCGTAGGCCGGCATCTTCGCCCCGCCCTTGCGGAACTCGTAGTCCAGCTCGGCCTCGAGGTGGTACTCGAAGAGCCCGGCGCGGCTCGCCTGCATGGCACGGATGTGTGCGCGCGCCGAGATTTCCGCAGCCTCGCGCATCACCTTCACTTCGGCGGCGCTCTTGTACAGGCGCATGTCGTGCAGCAGGTGGTCGAGGGCGACGAATTCGTTCGGTGGCTGCGCGCCCTGGCGCGCCTTGGAACGGATTACGTTGACCCACTCCATCAGGTGCTGGTCGAACTCCGGGTTGGTGCCGATCGCGTAGTAGACCCGCTCGCGACCTTCGATCAGCCCGGGAAGGATGTCGTCGATGTCGCCGATGGGGAAGGCATCGTCGGCGCCGAAGTCACGGATCGCGCCTTCCTGGCCGGCGCGCAGGCCGTCCCACAGTTCGCGCTCGGGGTTGCGCTCCCGGCAGAACAGCACGTACTCGCCGTGCTCGCGGCCGGGGATCAGGGCGATCACCGCTTCCGGCTCGGGAAAGCCCGAGAGGTACTGGAAGTCGCTGTCCTGACGATAGACATGCTCGACATCGCGGTTGCGGATATACACCGGCGCGGCCGGCAGGATGGCAATGCTGTTGGGTTCCATCTGCGCCATCAGCGCTTTGCGGCGGCGGGCGTATTCCGACTTCGGGATGCTGGTCATGGCAGGACGCCTTAGCTTCTCAGTGCAGGGAGGGTTTGCTCGCAAACGGCGCCGCGGCGACCGGCTTGGCACATTCGGTAAACAATAGAAGGGGTGCGACGCGCAGGTACTCCATCACTTCCATGTAGTCGTTCTCGCCGTCTTCGGACTCTTCCAGCGCGCTTTGCACCTGGGCGATGGCGGCGAGGTCCTGCAGCACTTCCATGGCCTCGGCGGACAATGCGCCGTCACGGGCGGTCATGCCGAAACCGCCGAGGAAGCCCTGGCACCACTGGCCGAGGGCGACGGCACGCTCGCTCAGCGGCGCGTCGTCGCCAGGCAGCAGCAGGACCACGGCGATGTCGTCGCCGGTGAGTTCGCCCTTGACCATGTCCTGCAGGCCGATGAGCGCCTGGCGCACGTTGTCCTGCGGCTCGCCGCCGAGCAGTTCGGCGGCATCCTGCAGCCATGCTGCGTGATCGAAGTCTGCACCAGCGCAGCTGCGACCGAGCAGAAGGCCATGCAGTTCGGCCGGGGAAACGGGGTGACCGCTGCTGGAAAGCAGCGCGGCGAAAGCGGTGTACGGGGAGTTCGAAGAAGGCATGGGCGGCTAGGCGCGGAAGGGCGCAATCACTAGAATGAGGGCCAGGTATCCTAGCAGCCTGACGCCCCGAAGGCAGCCCTGTCGCAGCACGTCGGCACCCGCCGTGGCCGTTTGCCGCGAGCCCTTCGCGCGACGGATCGGGCGATGCCGGTCCGGCGTCCTGCCGAGCGGCTGTTATAGTTCCGCCCATCAATCAGCCCAAGTAGGGAGCCCATGGAACACGCCGAACTGCAAGCGCTCGCGGGCAAGCTGGAGCTGTTAATCCAGCGCATAGAGCAGCTCAAGACGCAGAACCGACTCCTGCTGGCAAGCGAGCGTTCCTGGCGCGAAGAGCGCGCTCATCTGATCGAAAAGAACGAAATGGCCCGGCAGAAGGTCGAAGCGATGATTTCGCGCCTGAAAGCCCTGGAGCAGGACTAATGACCCAGCCAAATACCGTAAACGTGCAGATTCTCGACAAGGAGTACTGCATCTCCTGCCCGCAGGACGAGCGAGCCAACCTGGAGAGCGCCGCGCGCTACCTGGACGGCAAGATGCGCGAGATACGCACCAGCGGCAAAGTCATCGGTGCCGACCGCGTCGCCGTGATGGCCGCCCTCAACATCACCCACGACCTGCTGCACAAGCAGCAACGCCTCGATCTGCAGGCGGACTCCACCCGAGAACAGGTGCGCGATCTGCTGGATCGAGTCGACGAGGCCCTTGCCACCGATCCGGATGAAGCCCGTAGCTAATTGCACGGCGGCCTATTGGGGTATACTCGCCACAGCTCCCTGGTGTGTGCGCCAGTTGGTCACGTCCCTCTCCCGATACGCAAAACCCTGGAGGCTGCACGTGGGGCCCGTGTGCATGTCCGCCTGACGGAAAGCCTTACGGTCTCCTGCAGTCGCCACCTTGAACTTTCGGGTTCAAGGGTCAAACCGACAGCGGCACCTCGGGGAGTCACCTTTTCAATCCGTGGATTCAGTCCGCGGATTCTTCGGTCATCCGCAGCGGCCCGTCCTTGATGATCGCCAGCGAATCCCTTTCCCGCGCCGAACTGCGTCGCCTGCTGCGACGGCGGCGTCGCTCCCTGAGTCGCCTCGAACAACGCCAGGCCGCCCGCGCGCTGTACCGCCGCCTTGCGCAGCACGCGCTGTTTCGGCGTGCCCGGCACATCGCAATGTACCTGCCCAATGACGGCGAAATCGATCCGCGCCTGCTGCTCGAGGAAGCGCGCCGCCGCGGCAAGGCGACCTATCTACCGGTACTCAATCCCTGGCCGCGCACGCGCATGGCGTTCCAGCGCGTGCGCGCGGGCGAACGCTTGCGCGGCAACCGCTTCGGCATCGCCGAACCGGCGCGCGTGCCGAAACGGCAACGCAAGCCATGGGCACTGGACCTGATCCTGCTACCGCTGGTGGGCTTCGATGAAAACGGCGGAAGGCTGGGCATGGGCGGCGGGTTCTATGACCGCAGCCTGGCATTTCTGCAGCGCCGCAAGGGGATACACAAGCCGCGATTGATCGGCTTGGCGCATGACTGTCAGAAGGTGGATCGACTGGCCCAGGCCAGTTGGGATGTCCCGCTGCAGGCGTGCGTCACCGACAGCGGATGGTACGGCGCCACCGGAGGATGCGTGGCGCGGGAGGCAATCAGCGTTGCTGCTGCGCCGAAACGCTCACCGGGATGTCACCGGGACGTTCCCACTGACTCTGGGTGTAGCCGGTAGTCACCACACCCAGACCGAACAGAATGACCAGAATCCACAACAGATCAGGTTTACGTTTCATCTAATTGCCTCCCCCTTCCAGGCAAATGTTGCGCAAAGTTCGCCGGCATTTTCTTTTCGGGCTCGCGGCCGTTGCGGGTCGAACGGGCGGCATTTTCCGCCAAGCCAGGTGTCCGTGCAATTGGCTAGATGACCGCAAGTCAGACCAGAACCAGCCCACCCCGACACCAAAAACAAGGAGCAAGGTTCATGCCGCACTGGCTGATGAAGTCCGAACCCGACGAGCTGTCTATCCGCGACCTGCAGCGCCTGGGGCAGGCGCGCTGGGATGGCGTGCGCAATTATCAGGCACGCAATTATCTGCGCGCCATGAATGTGGGCGAACTGTTCCTTTTCCACCACTCCAGCTGCGCGGAACCGGGCATCGCCGGCATCGGCAGAATTGCCGGTGAGCCCTATCCCGACCCCACGGCGCTGGACCCCGGCAGTCATTACTTCGATGCCAAGGCGAGTCCGGAAAGAAACCCCTGGATCGCGTGTGACGTGGAATTCGTCGAAGCGTTTCCCACCATGCTGAGCCTGAAACGCCTGCGCGCCGCGCCGGAACTGGCGCGCATGCCGCTGCTGCAAAAAGGCAGTCGCCTGTCGGTGATGCCCATAGAGGAAGACGACTGGCTACGCGTGCTCGCCCTTCGTTGAGCGACTGACAGCACTGTGCTATGACAGCAGCCACCACCCTGGAATCCTCGATGCCTCGTAAGCGTTTCGTCTGGTCCGCACGCCTGTTGCTGCTGCTCCTGCTGATTCTGTTGTTCGGCGGTTGCGGGCTGCTGTGGCACAAGCTGCGCAGCATCCAGCAGGAGCGCGTTGCCGAGCGCGTCGCCTATCACGCGCGGGCGCTTGCGCAGACGCTGGAAAGCAACATCGACGAAGAGGTGCAGAACCTCTCGCGCATCGCCCAGCTCTGGGATTTCCGCGGGCGCATCCCGCGCGACGAGTGGACACTGAACGTCGAGTTCGCCCTGCGCCACTTCAAAGGCTATCAGTCGATCCAGTGGATGGGCGCCGACCTGCGCATCCACTGGCTGCTGCCGCTGACCGGCAACGAAGCCGCGCGCAATTTCCAGCTGCCGCCCACGCACCCCAATTATCCGATCGCCATGCAGGCCAAGGCCAGCGGCCAGGCGCAGTTTTCCAACAGTTTCGCGCTGGTTCAGGGCGGCCGCGGCTTCGTTCTCTACCACCCGCTTTACCTGCACGACGGCCAGGGCGTCGCGCGGTTCGACGGCTTCGTGCAGGGGGTATTCCGCGTCGAGGAACTGATGGACGAGCTGCTTTCGGACAGCGTCGACGAATTCAACGTACGTCTGCTGGAACGGCAGAACCCGATCTACAGCCACGCTACCCGCGAGGCGCGCGACGACCTCCAGCAGCAGGTTCCGCTGCACCTGCTGAACAACCACGCCTTCGCGCTGCAACTCAGCCCGACCCGCGAGCTGGTCGCCAGCCTCGACAGCCCACTGCCCGAGTTCGTCCTCGGCGCCGGCCTGGTGATCAGCCTGCTGCTGGTGGCCGCTCTTGCCCTGGCGATGGAAAACGGTCGCCGCGCGCGCGCGCTGAAGGCCGGCAATCGTCGCCTGAACAAGGAGATGCGTCAGCGCGAGGAGATCGAGCAGGTACTGATCGACAGCCGCGAACGCCTGCAGCTGGTGCTCGACCTGACCGATTCCAGCAGCGATGGCCTGTTCATCATCGACCCGAAAAGCGGCGGCCTGCTGCACACCAACCGCGCCACCTACGACAGCCTCGGCTATGACGCCGAGAGCTTCGGCCGCCTGTTCAGCGAGAACCCGGAACGGATCCTGCCCGGGTATCACGGCTGGCTGGAAGAAGTGCGCCAAGCCCAACGCGAAGACACCTCACCGATCTTCCAGCGCGAGATGCTTCGCCGCGATGGCACGGCACAGGCCGCGGAAATCAGCGCGCAGCTGGTGGAGGTGAATGGGCACGAGTACCTGATCGGCGTGTCCCGCGACAACAGCGAGCGCCTGCAACTGGAAGCGCACCTGCAGCGGCTGTCGCAGCAGGACGGGTTGACCGGGCTGTACAACCGCCGCTTCTTCGACCAGTGCCTGCAGGCGGAATGGCGGCGCATGTGTCGCACCGCGCGGCCGCTGGCGTTGCTGCTACTGGATATCGATCACTTCAAGGCCTACAACGACGCGCTCGGCCACCTCGCCGGCGACGATGCATTGCGCCAGGTGGGCGGGCTGCTGCAACGCTGCCTGCAGCGCGAAGGCGACGTTGCCTGCCGCTATGGCGGCGAAGAGTTCGCACTGATCCTGGTCGACACCGACGAGGCGGGCGCCGAGCATGTCGCCGCCCGACTGCACCGGCTGATCGGCGAACTGCGCATCCTCCATCCCGCCAGTCCGCTGGGCCGGGTGACGGTCAGCATCGGCCTGTCCACCTCGCGCGAAGTGTCCGACAACCGCGCGGAAAGCCTGGTTGCCCAGGCGGATGGCGCGCTCTATCAGGCGAAGCGCGCAGGACGCAACCGGAGCATGCGCAGGGATGCGCTTGACCCGCATCAGTGCGACAATCTGCCGCCCGTCTCAAGCTAAATTTGCCCGGCACCGACATTCGCCCTTTATAGTTGGCGGGCAAATGTCTCCCTCCGCAGCAGAAGGCAGCACCGATGAAACTCCAGGGAAAATGGATGATCCGCGCCGGCATTCTCGTCGGTCTCCTGATCCTCGCCGCACTGGCCTGGTTCGAATGGCGTCCCAGCGGCCTCGAAGACGGTATCGCCAGCGGCAACGGACGTATCGAGGCCACCGAGATCGACGTGGCCAGCAAGCTTGGCGGGCGCATCGCCTCCATCGAGGTGGACGAGGGCGACTTCGTCGAGGCCGGTCAGATCGTGGCAAAAATGGATACCCAGGTGCTCGAGGCACAGCTGGCCCAGGCCCGCGCCCAGGTGCGCCAGGCGGAAAACGCGACGCGTACTGCTCAGGCCCAGGTGAGCCTGCGCGAAAGCGAGAAGATCACCGCCGAAGCCGTGGTGCGCCAGCGCCAGGCCGAACTCTCAGCCACCGACAAGCGTTATGCGCGCACCGCGACGCTGGTGCAGCGCAATGCCCTGCCGCGGCAGCAGCTCGATGACGACCTCGCCCACCTGCAGAGCGCACAGGCCGCCCTCGCCGCCGCCCGCTCGCAGGTGGTGTCGGCGGACGCCGGCATCGCCGCTGCGCGTTCGCAGGTGATCGAGGCGCAGTCGGCGGTGGAGGCCGCCAATGCCAGCGTCGACCGCCTGCTCGCCGATATCGACGACAGCCAGCTTAAGGCTCCGCGCAGCGGCCGCGTGCAGTACCGCATCACCCAGCCGGCCGAAGTGCTCGCCGCCGGCGGCAAGGTGCTCAACCTGGTCGATCTGGGTGACGTCTACATGACCTTCTTCCTGCCCTCGGCGCAGGCCGGACGCGTCGCCCTCGGCTCGGACGTACGCCTGGTGATCGACGCGATCCCGCAGTACGTGATTCCGGCCGAGGTGTCCTACGTCGCCAGCGTCGCGCAATTCACCCCGAAGACCGTGGAAACCGCCAGCGAGCGGGAGAAGCTGATGTTCCGGGTCAAGGCGCGCATCGACCCGGCGCTGCTGCAGAAGCACCTCGCCCAGGTGAAGACCGGCGTGCCGGGAATGGCCTACCTGCGCCTCGATCCACAGGTTGAATGGCCCGAGCGCCTGCAGACCAAGGTTCCGCAGTGAGCACGCCGTTGCCCGCGGTCGCCCGACTCAGCGGCGTCGACCTGCGCTATGGCGAAACCTACGCCGTGCGCGGCGTCGACCAGGAGATCCCGGCGGACCGGATGATCGGTCTGATCGGCCCGGACGGGGTCGGCAAGTCGAGCCTGCTGGCGCTGATCGCCGGCGCGCGGAAGATCCAGCAGGGCCGCATCGAAGTGCTCGGCGGCGACATGGCCGACGCTGCGCACCGCCGCGCGGTCTGCCCGCGCATCGCCTACATGCCGCAGGGCCTGGGCAAGAACCTTTATCCGACGCTATCGGTGTTCGAGAACGTCGATTTTTTCGGCCGCCTGTTCGGCCAGGATGCCGCCGAGCGTCAGCGGCGTATTGCCGACCTGCTCGCCAGCACTGGCCTGGCACCGTTCGCCGAACGCCCGGCCGGCAAACTCTCCGGCGGCATGAAGCAGAAACTCGGACTGTGCTGCGCGCTGATCCACGATCCGGATTTGCTGATCCTCGACGAGCCCACCACCGGCGTCGATCCGCTCTCGCGCAACCAGTTCTGGGAGCTGATCGCACGCCTGCGCAGCGAACGCCGCGGCATGAGCGTGCTGGTCGCCACCGCCTACATGGAGGAGGCCGAACGCTTCGACTGGCTGATGGCGATGGACGACGGGCGCATCCTCGCCACCGGCACGCCGCAGGAACTGCGCGATGCCACCGGCTGCAGCAGCCTGGAGGAAACCTTCATCGCCTTGCAGCCGGAGGAGAAACGCCGCGATCACCGGCAACTGGTGATTCCCCCGCGCCCCACGGATGAAGCCGGGAAGATCGCCATTGAGGCACGCGAGCTGACCTGCCGCTTTGGCGATTTCGTCGCCGTCGACCATGTGAACTTCCGCATTGAGCGCGGCGAGATCTTCGGCTTCCTCGGCTCCAACGGCTGCGGCAAGTCGACCACCATGAAGATGCTTACCGGACTGCTGCCGGCCAGCGAGGGCGAGGCGTTCCTGTTCGGCCAGAAGGTCGACCCGAGGGACATGAACACCCGCCGCCGGGTTGGCTACATGTCTCAGGGCTTCTCGCTGTACGCCGAACTCAGCGTGCGCCAGAACCTGGTGCTGCACGCCCAGCTGTTCCATGTGCCGCGCGAGCAGATCGACGCGCGGGTCGCCGAGATGGCCGGCCGCTTCGACCTGCTCGGCTCGCTGGATGCCCTGCCCGACGCCCTGCCGCTGGGCATGCGCCAGCGTCTTTCGCTGGCGGTGGCGGTGATCCACAAGCCGGAAATCCTGATCCTCGACGAGCCGACCTCGGGGGTCGACCCGATTGCCCGCGACGGTTTCTGGGAGCTGATGATCGACCTGTCGCGCAACGACGGCGTGACCATCTTCATCTCCACCCACTTCATGAACGAAGCGCTGCGCTGCGACCGCATCTCGCTGATGCACGCGGGCAAGGTGCTCGACAGCGACACTCCGCAGGCACTGATCGCCAAGCGGGGTCTGCCGACCCTGGAGGCGACCTTCATCGCCTACCTCGAGGAAGCCACCGGCGCCGCCTCCATCGCCACCGCCACCGAGCCGGCAACGCCGGTCGGCGCGCCCGGGGCGCCACAGGCGCAGCCACAACGGCGCTTCAGCCTGCGCCGGCTGCTCAGCTACTCGCTGCGCGAGAGCATGGAGCTGCGCCGCGACCCGATCCGTCGCACGCTGGCGCTGCTCGGCCCGCTGCTGCTGATGTTCATCATCGGCTATGGCATCAACCTGGACGTGGAGCACCTGACCTTCGCCGTTCTCGACCGCGACCAGACCACCACCAGCCAGGAGTACGTGCTCAACCTGACCGGCTCGCGCTACTTCACCGAGCGCCCGTCGATCACCGACTACGCCGACCTCGAGCGGCGCATGCGCGATGGCGAGATCAGCCTGGCGGTGGAAATCCCGGCGCATTTCGGCCGCGACCTCAAGCGCGGCGCCAGCCCGCAGATCGGCATGTGGATCGACGGCGCCATGCCGACCCGCGCCGACACCATCAACGGCTATGTGCAGGGCCTGCACAACGACTACCTGCGCGGGCTGGCGCAGCGCTCGCCGCAACCCGGCGCTGCGGCGCTGGCCGACCTCGAGGTGCGCTACCGCTACAACCCCGACGTGGAAAGCCTCAAGGCCATGGTGCCGGCGGTGATCCCGATGATGCTTATGCTGATCCCGGCAATGCTCACCGCACTCGGCGTGGTCCGCGAGAAGGAGCTCGGCTCGATCATCAACCTCTACGTCACCCCGGTCACGAAGCTGGAGTTCCTCCTCGGCAAGCAACTGCCCTACGTGGGCATCGGCCTGCTCAACTTCCTCTCCCTCGTCACGTTCGCGGTGCTGGTGTTCGACGTGCCGATCAAGGGCAGCCCGGCGGCCCTGGCAATCGGCGCGCTGCTCTACCTGTTCTGCTCGACCGGGCTCGGCCTGCTGATATCGACCTTCACCCGCAGCCAGATCGCCGCAGTGTTCGGCACGGCCATCGCCACCATGCTGCCGGCTATCCAGTTCTCCGGCCTGATCTACCCGGTGTCGGCACTCGAAGGCCTGGGCGCGCTGATCGGACACGTCTATCCGACCTCGCACTTCGTGGTGATCAGCCGCGGGGCCTTCTCCAAGGCGCTGGGCGTCGCCGACCTGGCCGCCTATTTCGTGCCGCTGCTGCTGACCATTCCCCTGCTGACGCTGCTCAGCACGACACTGTTGAAGAAGCAGGAGGCCTGACCATGGAGCGCCTGGCCAACATCTTCCACCTGGGGCTCAAGGAGTTCCGCAGCCTGGGCCGCGACTACGCGCTGCTCGCGCTGATCGTCTGGTCGTTCAGCGTGGGCGTCTACTCGTCCGCCACCAGCATGCCGGAGAGCCTGCACAATGCCGCGATCGCGGTGGTCGACGAGGACCGCTCGCAGCTGTCCACACGGATCGTCCACAGCTTCCAGCCGCCCTACTTTCTCAGCCCGGCGCTGATCGACCTGAACCGCATGGACCATGGCATGGACGCCGGGCTCTACACCTTCACCCTGAACGTGCCGCCGAACTTCCAGAGCGATGTGCTCGCCGGCCGCCAGCCGGCGCTGCAACTGAACGTAGACGCCACCCAGATCAGCCAGGCGTTCACCGGCGCCGGCTACATCCAGAACATCGTCAGCAGCGAGATCGGCGAATTCATCGGCCGCTACCGCGCCCTCGCCGCCCAACGCGCCGAGCTGAACGTGCGCATGCAGTTCAACCCGAACCTGACGCGCACCTGGTTCGGCTCGGTGATGGAAGTGATCAACCAGATCACCATGCTCTCGATCATTCTCACCGGCGCGGCGCTGATCCGCGAACGCGAGCACGGCACCATCGAGCACCTGCTGGTGATGCCGGTGACACCGTTCGAGATCATGCTGGCCAAGGTATGGTCGATGGGCGCGGTGGTACTCGGCGCCGCGGCGCTGTCGCTGCTGCTGGTGGTCCAGGGCTGGCTGCAGGTGCCGATCGCCGGCTCGGTAGGGCTGTTCCTCGCAGGCGCCGCGCTGCACCTGTTCGCCACCACGTCGATGGGCATCTTCTTCGGCACCCTGGCGCGCTCGATGCCGCAACTCGGCCTGCTGATCATCCTGGTGCTGATGCCGCTGCAGATACTCTCCGGCGGGACCACGCCGCGCGAGAGCATGCCGGAGGTGATCCAGCGGATCATGCTGCTGGCGCCGACCACCCACTTCGTCGCCCTGGCCCAGGCGATTCTCTATCGCGGGGCGGGGTTGTCGATCATCTGGCCGCAGTTGCTGGCGATCATCGGCATCGGCAGCCTGTTCTTCTTCGCCGCGCTGAGCCGCTTCCGCAAGACGCTGGCGCAGATGGCCTGAAACGCCGGGCTAGGGCTGGACGACCAGGTTGTTGAACAGCAGGTCGTCCACCAGCGGCGCGCCTTCTTCCTGCTGGAGCACGTCCTGGACCTGCTTGAGCGCCTCCTGGCGCAGCTTCTCCTTGCCGTCCGGGCTGCCCAGGCTCTCGTCGGTCTGCTGCGAGAAGATCATCACCAGCTGGTTGCGGATCAAAGGCTCGTGGTGCTCCACCTTGGCCTTGGCGTCGGCGCTCTTCACCTGCAGGGCGATGTCCGCCTTGTAGTACTTCAGCTTCGGCCCGGACCCGTAGTTGCCGACCAGCGCGGGGGTGAGGCCGATGTAGGCCGTCGTCGGCGCGGCCGCCTCGCCTTCCTTGGGTTCGGCTTCCTCGTTGGCGTGCGCCAGCGGCAGGGACAGGGCGAGCAGTAACGCGATGCAGGTTTTCAAAGCCGATTCTCCAGAGGTCTGCGCCTAGCATAGCCAGTGTGCGTGCCGCGCCCAAGCCCGGCGGCGATCACGGCTTATGCCCGGCCATCAGGCAGGGGCATGCTGATTGACCGGGCAGGCCCCGCCCCTACACTGCCAGGCCAACAATCAGAACGAAGGAAGCCCCCGATGAAAGCCGTGCTCTGCAAAGCCTTCGGCCCCGCCGACAGCCTGGTCCTCGAAGACATCGCCAGCCCGCAGCCCAAGGGCAACGAAGTGCTCCTCGACGTGCACGCCGCCGGGGTCAACTTTCCCGACACCCTGATCATCGAGGGCAAGTACCAGTTCAAGCCGCCCTTCCCGTTCTCGCCGGGCGGCGAAGCGGCCGGGGTGGTCGCGGCAGTGGGCGAAAAGGTCGGCCATCTGAAGGTCGGCGACCGGGTGATGGCGCTGACCGGCTGGGGCAGCTTCGCCGAACAGGTCGCGGTGCCCGGCTATAACGTGATGCCGATCCCCAAGGGCATGGACTTCGCCAGCGCGGCGGCCTTCGGCATGACCTACGGCACCTCGATGCACGCCCTCAAGCAACGCGGCAACCTGCAGCCGGGCGAGACCCTGCTGGTGCTCGGTGCCTCCGGCGGTGTCGGCCTGGCGGCGGTGGAGATCGGCAAGGCGCTGGGCGCGCGGGTCATCGCCGCGGCGAGCAGCGCGGAAAAACTGGCGGTGGCGAAGAATGCCGGTGCCGACGAGCTGATCAACTACAGCGAAGGCAGCCTCAAGGACCAGTTGAAGACGCTGACCGGCGGCAAAGGCGTCGACGTGATCTACGACCCGGTCGGCGGCGAGCTGTTCGAGGAAGCCTTCCGTTCCATCGCCTGGAATGGCCGCATGCTGGTGGTCGGCTTCGCCAGCGGGACCATCCCCTCCCTGCCGGCTAACCTCACGCTGCTCAAGGGCGCGTCGCTGGTAGGGGTGTTCTGGGGCTCGTTCGCCCAGCGCCAGCCGCAGGACAACGCCGCCAACTTCCAGCAGCTGTTCCACTGGTTCGCCGAAGGCAAGATCAAGCCGCTGGTCTCGCAGACGTTCCCGCTGAGCCAGGCCGGCGCGGCCATCGATACGCTCGGCCAGCGCCGGGCCGTGGGCAAGATCGTGGTGCAGGTGCGCTGATCGCCAGCCGCCCACGAAAAAGGCCGCCCACGGGCGGCCTTTTGCATGCTTCCTCACCTCTTTCCCGGACGCTCGCGGGCTCGACCTCAGCGGGGCGCGTAGGCGAACACGTCCGCGCGCATCTGATGCGCATCCATGCCCGCCTCCACCAGCGCGTCGAGGGTCGCATAGACCATCGCCGGCGAGCCGCTGGCGTAGACATGCAGCGCGCCGAGGTCGGCGAAGTCCTCGCGGATAGCCTCGTGCAACAGCCCGCAGCGGCCTTCCCAGCCACACAGGTCGCTGACCACCTGGTGCAGGAACAGGTTGTCCACCGTCTGCCATTCCTGCCAGTGCGGCACGCGGTAGAAATCGTCGGGCTGGCGCGCGCCCCAGTACAGATGCACCGGATGGGCGAAACCCTGGCTGCGGCAGTATTCGATCAGGCTGTGCATCTGCGCCATGCCGGTGCCGGCGGCGATCAGCACCAGCGGGCCGTCGGGCAACTCGGCAAGGTGCGCATCGCCGAATGGCAGGCGCACACGGGCGAAACCCTGGCGCTGGACGAACGCCAGCAGGTTGCGCGCGGAGTCCTCCCGCGCCAGCACATGCAGCTCCAGCTCGCGGCCCGAATGCGGCGAGGACGCCAGGGAGAACGCCGCCCACTCGCCATCCTCGCGCAGCACCTGCAGGTACTGACCGGCGTGGTAGCGCGGCGGCTTGCCGGCCGGCGCACGCAGGCGCACACGGAACACGTCGCCGCCGGCGTCGATGCACTCGATCAATTGGCAGCTCAGCTCATGCACCGGCAATTCGCCGGGGGCGAGCACCCCGTCCCATTGCAGCACGCAGTCCTCAATCGGTTCGGCAAGGCAGGTGAACAGCTCGCCTTGGTCTAGGACCTCGCCGTCCTGGCGTACCCGGCCCTCCACCAGCAGCGCGGCGCAGACATGGCAGTTGCCGTTGCGGCAGCTCTGCGGGCAGTCGTAGCCGAGCCGGCGCGCCGCATCGAGGATGCGCTCGCCGGGAAGCGTGTCGAGTACCGCTCCGGACGGCTGCAAGGTCACTTTCATCGGTGGGTTGTGCTCGGTGTTCAAGACAAGACGGACTATTCAGTCGATTCCCAGGGAAGTCCAGAGTTCGTCGACGCGGCGGCTGACCGCCTCGTCCTTGACGATCGCCCGGCCCCACTCGCGGCTGGTCTCGCCCGGCCATTTGTGGGTAGCGTCGAGGCCCATCTTCGAGCCGAGCCCTGAGACCGGCGAGGCGAAATCGAGGTAGTCGATCGGCGTGTTGTCGATCAGCACCGTGTCGCGCTTGGGGTCCATCCGCGTGGTGATGGCCCAGATCACGTCCTTCCAGTCGCGCGCATCGATGTCGTCGTCGGTGACGATGACGAACTTGGTGTACATGAACTGGCGCAGGAACGACCAGACGCCGAGCATCACGCGCTTGGCGTGGCCCGGGTACTGTTTCTTGATGGTCACCACCGCCATCCGGTACGAGCACCCCTCGGGCGGCAGGTAGAAGTCGGTAATCTCCGGGAACTGCTTCTGCAGGATCGGCACGAAGACTTCGTTCAGCGCCACGCCGAGAATCGCCGGCTCGTCCGGCGGCCGGCCGGTGTAGGTGCTGTGGTAGATGGGCTCGGGACGCCGGGTGATGCGCTCGACGGTGAACACCGGGAAGCGGTCGACCTCGTTGTAGTAGCCGGTGTGATCGCCGTAAGGGCCTTCGTCGGCCATCTCGCCGGGATGGATCACGCCCTCGAGGACGATCTCGGCGCTGGCCGGCACCTGCAGGTCGCTGCCGCGGCACTTCACCAGTTCGGTCTTGTGCCCGCGCAGCAAGCCGGCGAAGGCATATTCGGAGAGGCTGTCCGGCACCGGCGTCACCGCGCCGAGAATGGTCGCCGGGTCCGCGCCCAGGGCCACCGCCACCGGATAGGGTTTGCCGGGAAACTTCTCGCACCACTCGCGGAAATCCAGCGCGCCACCGCGATGGCTGAGCCAGCGCATGATCAGCTTGTTGCGGCCGATGACCTGCTGGCGATAGATGCCGAGGTTCTGCCGCTCCTTGTTCGGCCCTTTGGTGACGGTCAGCCCCCAGGTGATCAGCGGGCCGACATCGCCTGGCCAGCAGGTCTGCACCGGCAGTTTGCCAAGGTCGACGTCGTCGCCCTCCTCGACCACTTCCTGGCACGGCGCGTCCTTCAGCACCTTGGGCGCCATGCTCAGCACCTTCTTGAAGATCGGCAGCTTGGACCAGGCGTCCTTCAGGCCCTTCGGCGGCTCCGGCTCCTTGAGGAAGGCCAGCAGCCTGCCGATCTCGCGCAGCTCGCTGACGTCTTCGGCGCCCATGCCCAGAGCCACGCGCCTGGGCGTGCCGAACAGGTTGCCGAGCACCGGCATGTCGAAGCCGGTCGGGTTCTCGAACAGCAGCGCCGGACCTTCGCGCCGCAGGGTGCGGTCGCAGATTTCGGTCATTTCGAGAACCGGGGAAACCGGCACCTGGATGCGCTTGAGTTCGCCGCGCTGTTCCAGGCCGCTGATAAAGTCGCGTAGGTCGCGATACTGCATGGGTGAGCCTCGGTGGAGCGTGCAGGCGGGGGCGCCGAGTTTAGCGCCGAAGCCAGGCTTTCAGAAGGCTTGAAATGCTTGCCTCAACGCACTTCGCCCTGTTAATGCCAGAGTGCATAGGTCAATTATCAAGGCAACGACTCCTACAGCCCGCCTACACCTTTGAATTTCTCTACGAATGCAGAAATCTTCTGGAAGACGCTGTGCTTTTTGGTCAGAAACTGCGGATTCAACGGGCTCATCTTAGGCAGGATGGAGTTCAATTCGGTGCCGGCATCGCTGGCAAACTCGCGCCGTAACGAAGTTGTGATGTAGCGCCTGGCGGCTTCTGCATTGAGGCTCTCCGCATCGATCAGCTCCTCGGCTTCCTGCCGCAACACAGCTTGGGCGTAGGCATAAAACGCCTCGATCACACTGGCCGCATCGTGGATCTGATCAAGGTCGGTTTGATTGATGAAATCAACCACCAGGCTTTCCTTCGCACGGTTACCCAAACTGGCGCGAATGATCCGGCGCATTTCCTCGACCAGCTCAGCCTTGCTCCTGGTTTTCTTGTTGTGCTCGAAGAGCAGCTCCAGGATGTAATCCAGATTGATTTCCTGGGATTTGAGCAGATCCACTTCAAAGACCACGTCATCCCAGTCGATGGTGGATTGTTCCTTTTCAGCGCCCGCTCTTTCCCGACGTAGCCAATCGCGCACATCGTTGTAAGTCGAACGGTAATCCTGGATTTTCCGCTCCGCCGGCACCTTGATCGCTTGCAGCGCGGCGAGTTCTTCATCATTCAAATAATGCTGTGCCTTGAACGCCTCGACCGCCGCCGAGTCATTCATGTCCACGCTTTGCAAGGCCTTCAGGCTGGCGAATTCATCGTAGTTCTGCAACACGTTCTCCACGCGCAGATACTCGCCAAACAGCTTGGCAAAGGCTTTTTTGTCGGACTCTTTTTCAATTGCCGTCGGGTCGGGGAAACGCTGCTCCAGCTCAGCCACCACATCGACGAACCCTCGGCGCGCCTCACCCGTCAGCACATCGGTAAAGCCCTCCATGTATTCCTTGTAGCTCTTCTCCAGCACCACCTTGCGGGTATGGCTGTCGCCGAACAAGGTGATGGCGTCGATGGTGGCCTGCTCCAGATCACGAAAGGTCACGATGTTGCCGAAGGTCTTGGTCGCATCAAAAATCCGGTTGGTACGCGAATAGGCCTGAATCAGGCCGTGGTAGCGCAGGTTCTTGTCGACGAACAGGGTGTTGAGCGTAGGTGCATCGAAGCCGGTGAGGAACATGCCCACCACGATCAGCAGATCGATCTCCCTGGCTTTGACCTGCTTGGCCAGGTCGCGGTAGTAGTTCTGAAAGCCCTTGCTGTCCACGCTGAAATTGGTTTTGAACAGCGCGTTGTAATCCGCAATGGCCGCGTTCAGGCACTCCTTGGCGCTGTCGTTGCGCATGGAGGAAACATCGAAGCTTTCGTCCTCGATCTCACCGACCGCGTCCTGCTCCTCGTTGGCCGCAAAGGAGAAGATGGTGGCCACCCGCAATGGCTTGTCGCAGTCCTTTTGTAGCGTCTTGAACGACTCGTAGTAGAGCTTGGCCGCCTCCACGCTACTGACCGCGAACATGGCGTTGAAGCCCTTGCCGCCTGCTTGCAGACGATGGGTTTTCTGCCGGAAGGTCGTGAGGATGTACTGCGTGATCTCGCGGATACGCTCAGGGTGCAGCAAGGCCTGCCGATTTTCCGCGGCACTGAGCTTGGCTTCGTCCTGCTCGGTTTCGATGGCCTTGAACTGTGGCCGTACATCGTTGTAATCGACCTTGAACTTGAGCACCTTCTCATCACGAATCGCGTCGGTGATCACGTACGCGTGCAGTTCACGACCAAACACGTTGGCCGTAGTGTCTGCCCCCCGAGCGTTCTGCGGCATGATCGGCGTGCCAGTAAAGCCGAACTGATAGAACTGCTTGAAGCGCTTCTTGAGGTTCTTCTGCGCCTCACCGAACTGGCTGCGGTGACACTCGTCGAAGATGAACACTACCTGCTTGCCGTAAATGGGCAGGTCGGGCTCACTCTTCATCAGGTTGTTGAGCTTCTGGATGGTGGTGACGACGATTCTGTTGTCGTCCTTGTCCAGATTACGCTTGAGCCCCGCCGTGCTGTCCGAACCATTCACGCTGTCCGGGGAGAAGCGTTGGTATTCCTTCATGGTCTGGTAATCCAGATCCTTGCGATCCACCACGAAGAATACCTTGTCGATGAAAGCCAACTCGGTGGCCAGGCGAGCAGCCTTGAAGCTGGTCAGCGTCTTGCCGGAACCTGTGGTGTGCCAAATGAAGCCGCCGCCTTCAAGGCTGCTCCACTTCCTGGCCAGATAGGCGCAGTTGATCGTCCACAGAATGCGCTCCGTAGCGGCGATCTGGTATGGGCGCATGACCAGCAGCGTATTGCTGGTATCGAAGACCGAGTAGCGCAGCAGCACCTTCAGCAAGGTGTCCTTCTGGAAGAAGGTAGCGGTGAAATCCTTCAGATCCTTGATAAGGCTGTTATCGGCCTGCGCCCAATTCATGGTGAAGTCGAAGCTGTTCTTGTTGCGCTGCGTGGTGTTGGCAAAGTAACGCGTGTCGGTGCCGTTGGAGATGATGAACAGTTGCAGAAACTTGAACAGGGAATGCTCGCTGTTGAAGCTCTCCTTGCTGTAGCGGTGCACCTGGTTGAACGCCTCGCGAATCGCCACGCCACGCTTCTTTAATTCCACCTGCACCAGTGGCAAGCCATTGACCAGAATCGTCACATCGTAGCGGTTGGCATGGCTGCCCTTTTGCTCGAACTGCTTGATCACCTGCAGCGTGTTGCGTTGGACAATCTTCTTGTCCAGCAGATAAATATTCTGGATGCGCCCGTCGTCAAAGACGAAGTCGTGGATGTAGTCGTCGTGGATTTTGCGGGTTTTCTCGACGATGCCCTCGCTGGGCTTGTTCAACCAGTTTTCAACGAAGCGCTGCCACTCTCCATCGGAGAACTGCACCTCATTGAGGGTTTGCAACTGCGCACGCACATTGGCCAACAAGGCATCGTGGGTAGTCAGACCGGACGCGTACTCGTAACCCTGCTTGCACAAGTCATCGATGAACTCGCGCTCCAGATCGCCTTCGCTCTGATAGCCCTCGGCCACCTGCACGGCCTTGATGTACTGCTCCAGAACGATGAAGTTGTTCAATTCAGCGATGGCTGCGTAGTCGCTCATTCTTTCGCGTCCCTTTTTTGCAGCAGCTTCTTCACCTCACGGTCGAAGTCGGATTCGATGCGCTGCTGCTTGTTGAATTTTTCATACTCGGCGAATGCCTTCTGCTCCGCCTGCTGCCGCGATACCGTGCCGTAGCCTTCCAGAATGCGGTATTCATTGAAGGCCAGAAACTTGTTCACGCTTTCCGCAAAGCTCTCCATCGTGAACGCATTACGGCGCTCGATAATGCTCTCGATGTAGTCGAAAAACGCGGAAACGGCGCGCTCCAACTTCTTGATATCCGCCTCGCTCAGGTAGTTCTTCGCCACCGCCGCATCCGACTTCAACACGCGGCCATCCGGCGCATTCTTGTAGGTACTCATGCCCATCAAGGGCTTACTGGCATCGGCGTGCAAGGCGATGATTTCGGCAGCCGTGTGGCCGGTGATCGCGAAGTGAAACTTGTCCTGCACATGGGCGTAAAATAACCGCGTAGTTTCGGATCGCGGGTCGTAATCGATGCTGCACTCGGCAAAAATATCGGTGATCTGCTGATAAACGCGCCGCTCGCTGGCACGAATGGAGCGCACCCGCTCCAGCAGCTCACGAAAGTAATCCTTGCCGAAGTAGCGGCCATTTTTCAGCCGCTCATCATCCATGGCAAAGCCCTTGATGATGTATTCCTTGATCAAGGCCGTGGCCCAGATACGAAATTGCGTCGCCTGCGCCGAATTGACCCGATAACCGACCGAGATCACCGCATCCAGGTTGTAGTACTTCACCTGCTGGGTTTGCGTCAGCCCAGCGACTGCGCCGTGTTCAGTGGTTGTTTCCAAAATGGAAACAACCACTTCTTCCTCCAGCTCGCCGCTGTCGAAAATATTCTTCAGGTGCTTGGAAATCGCCGGTACGCCCACGCCGAACAGCTCGGCCATGCGCTTCTGCGTCAGCCAAATGCTCTCATCGCTGAGCAGCACCTCCACCTTGATCGCACCATTGGGTGCGGTATAGAGCAGAAATTGTGTGGTTTGCTGTTTAAGGCTCAACGGGCTCTTTTTCACCGCTCAGCTCCTCTCTTACTTGCGCAAAGCGATGGCGCTCGACAATGTGTTTGAGCAATCGCTCTAGGAGCGCCTTCTGCTCCGGCTCCAAGGGCTGAACCTCTTCAGCCGCATGTTTTGAATGGCTTGAGAAGTTCACAATTCTTTTGGCGTAGGGATCCGGCAGGCCTTCGTTCGTTTCTGGCAGAAGGTGCTCCCACCTTTTGTAGCCGAGAAAGGTCGCTGTTTTTTCCAAGAGATTGCGCAGGAGATTGAAGTGATACTTTTCCACCTGCCCGCTTTTTATCGCCTGTTCAAGCTGCGCCATCAGGTGCAGATGATATGCGAACGGGGAGTCATTGGGCTGCTCGACTAGATCGACACTGCCATCACCATTTCGCTCTAACCGTGCCTTACGGAAGTGCTTTGCCTTCCAGTTATAAGTATCGGTTTTTTCATCACTCGCAAACTCATTGCACAGCACATTGAAGAAAAGCGCATTGTGCGTCGTGATAACGAACCGTATATCAGTTTTGCAGGACTTGACCTGCTGCGCCAACTCCACAGCCAATTGAATCAGGTGGTTATCATCCAGAGAACTGACAGGGTCATCGATGAACACACATTCCAAATCATCAAACGGCGTGGGTTCGGGGTAGTCTGGCTGCACTTCATTGAGTGTCGATATCACCTGTTCAAGCAGGGTGTAGAAAATACTCCAGATGAAATTGCTTTCCTCGCCCTTGGAGATTTTCAGATTACCTGACGGCTCATCGTCATTACCACGCTCCAAGGAAAAAGTGACCTCGGAGAAGGCCTTGGCAATGACCTCTCCTGTGCGCTCATCTTTTTGCTCTGCATTGAAACGAGGTGTGAGCTTGTCATTGGCGTAACGCTGAAAAGTGGTGATGACGTTCTGATCCTGCCCTTGATCCATCAATACCCAATCCGTAAAAGCATTGGGTTGGATTTTCAGTTTAGGCTCAGCGTCACCGTTCAGGTCGTTATCCCAATAGAACAAATCTTCGGTAAAGGCACTGTAATAGAGAATCCTTTTGCCCGACGACGCAGGCTGGTCAAGCGCATTGTCACCTTCTGCAGCCTCTGCGTTTGTGGCGAATAGCTGTTTGTACTCCCGTGACAAACGTGTTTTACCCGTACCATTGAATGCATAAATCAGTTGCACTTTGGGAACAGGCTTAGCTTCTTCTATTACTTTCGTTTTTTCAGGAACTGTTCTTTTAACCGTTGTAGGTGTACTCAACTGCTGAGCTATTTCCCTTAGCGTCTTACCCATATTACGCCGCTACCTCTTCTGGCTTGGGGAAACTCAACAGCAAGTCACGATAATGCTCGTATTGCTTTTGACGGAGTTCGATCTCGCGGGGCAAGCCTTCGCTGATGGAATGGGTCAGCGCGTCGAACTTATCGAGAATCGAAACGATACGGGCCTGTTCCGCAAAGGACTTATCAGGGTCGTTCGGGAAAGGAACAGGAATGCGTACGTCTTTTTTCATACTCTCGATCAGCAGACGCTTAACCTTCCCACTGGAAACATGCTTTGTCTTCTGAGAATTAAACGAAGCTGTCTGCATCACGTAAGAAATGTACTTGGGATTCATTGAGTGCCGGAAGGCATAACTATCGTCGTGAATAGCCACTTTATGGGCACCAAGCCAGGCGACAGCCTTCCCCACATCTTCAACTGTTTCACCAACACCAGCCATGACGACATCACCCTGCTCTGCATAGCGCAGCGAGCCTGCCATATCTTTTCTCACCTGAGAGTATGCTTGTGCTGCAGAAACGCCGTACCGTGTATATATTTCGCCGTAATGGATAACGCTGATCCCGTCTTCCACATAATCAGCCTTGGTAAAGCGCTTACCACGAATAAATTCGCCAACCTCCCCCAAAGCTTTCCATTCAACATTCCCGCCTTTGAAACTCAGTAATTGGTCGCGGTAGTAGTTGTATTGTTTTTTACGGGCGGTCAGCTCGGCGGTCAGCTCGGCGGTCAGCTCGGCGGTCAGCTCGGTAAAGGAATCCAGTATGCGGACGATTTCGGTTTGGATTCCAAGTGATTTTTTAGGATTTTCTGGGCAGGGAACAGGAATTAGAATGTTATTCAAGATAGCCTGAGTCAGGCTCGGCCTTCCAGACCCGGTATCTAGCGCCATCAAATCAATCGTTTTTATGAAATGGTATAGATATTTCGGCACCACCTTGGAATCATTGATATCCGTGTAATAAATGGTATCCACATTCCAAAACGGAGAGTCAACATAGAAAACATTAGTAATAGAACCCTTACGAGGTATCAATACTGTTGGTTTGTCATATAGATATGCATCGACATAACCCATGACTCCACCTGAACCATAGACCGGCACATCACCAGAATTTAAGCCCTTCCAGTCTTTACCGTGTTTTATTTTGGCAATCTGCTCCAGAGGCAGCCATTGAACTGCGGCGCCATCCAACAGCTTTTCCAAAAAATCCATCCCCCTCACGCCTCCGACTCCTCGCCCTCGATCTCCGCCACGATGGCATCGATGTCCTTGCGCAGCCGATCAATATTGGCAACGGTGGTTTTCAGGTCGGCATTGAGCTGGGCGATATTCACCGCCTCACGATTGTCCCTGGCTTCCACATAGCTGCTAACGGACAGGTTGTAATCGTTGGCGGCGATGCGTGCCAAGGGGATGGATTGGGCAAAGTGCTCGATATTCGCCTTGCTGTCGAACGCCTGCATGATCTCGCTGATATGCACATCTTCCAGCAGGTTGTTGTTAACGCCCTTCTTGCACAGGCCGCTGGCGTCGATGAACTGGGTGGTGGTGTCTGGCTTGTTTTTCGCCAGCACCAGAATGGTCACGGCGATGGTGGTGCCGAAGAACAGGTTGGGGGCCAGCGCGATCACGCTTTCGACATAGTTGTTGTCCACCAGGTATTGGCGGATCTTCTGCTCGGCACCACCCCGGTAGAAGATGCCGGGGAAGCAGACGATGGCAGCGCGCCCCTTACTGGATAGGTAACTGAGCGCATGCAGCACGAAGGCGAAGTCGGCCTTGGACTTGGGCGCCAGCACACCGGCTGGAGCGAAGCGATCATCGTTGATCAGGATGGGGTCGTCCGAACCTTTCCACTTCACCGAGTACGGCGGGTTAGAGACGATAGCATCGAAGGGTTTGTCGTCGTCAAAGTGCGGCTCGATCAGGGTGTCGCCGAGCTGGATGTTGAATTTGTCGTAGTTGACGTTGTGCAGGAACATGTTCATCCGCGCCAGGTTGTACGTGGTGTGGTTGAGTTCCTGGCCGAAAAAGCCTTCTTCGATAACGTGGTCTTCAAACTGTTTTTTAGCTTGCAGCAGCAGCGAGCCGGAGCCGCAGGCCGGGTCGTAGATCTTGTTGATGCGGGTTTGCTTGTGCATGGCCAGCTGGGCAATCAGCTTGGAAACCTGCTGCGGAGTAAAGAACTCGCCGCCGGATTTGCCGGCGTTGGCGGCATAGTTGGAGATGAGAAACTCATAGGCATCACCAAACAGGTCGATATGGCTTTCGTCGAAGGTGCCGAAGTCCAGTTTTGCGACGCCTTTGAGCACGTCTGCCAGACGCGCATTCTTGTCCTTGACGGTATTGCCCAGGCGGTTGCTGGTGGTGTCGAAGTCAGCGAACAGGCCCTTGATGTCGCGCTCGGATGGGTAGCCGCTAGCGGAGGCCTCGATGGCTTTGAAGATCGTGTTCAGATCGGTGTTCAGGCTGGTGTTGTCGGCGGCATTGGCCGCCATATTGACGAATAGCTGACTGGGGTAGATGAAGTAGCCCTTGGTCTTGATGGCGTCGTCTTTGGCTGCCGCAATATTTTCATCGTCATCATCCATCGCGGCGTAATTGACTGACGGATCACCGCCGGTCATGTAATCCGCAAAGTTTTCGCTGATGAAGCGGTAGAACAGAGTGCCGAGCACGTATTGCTTGAAGTCCCAGCCGTCGACTGCGCCCCGAACATCGTTGGCGATGGCCCAGATCTGGCGTTGTAAGGCGGCACGTTGTTGGGTGCTGGTCATCACTGAGTCCTACTTCAAATACGGTTTGCTGGGTCACGGCATGTCGAAAGAGCGTGACGTGGATGATCTTGAGATGTTTATCGGGACGATTGCCAGCATCCAGGACCATATGCGCAGACCGCCGCAACATGAAGCGATGACTTTTCGCAAACGCATTGGGCCGATGCCTAGCCTTTGAAGTACTTTCTGAGTAGCTGAAGTTTACCAGTCCGCCCCTCTCCATCAGCAGGGTCCCGAGCCTCTGCTAGATGCGGAAACGACAAGGCCGGGTTTCCCCGGCCTCGTGGTAGACACAATGACTTACTTGCGCTTCATCGACAAGAAGAACTCATCGTTGGTCTTGGTGTCCTTCAGCTTGTCGAGAAGGAACTCGATGGCGGCGATTTCGTCCATCGGGTGCAGCAGCTTGCGCAGGATCCACATCCGCTGCAGTTCGTCCTCGGCGGTCAGCAACTCTTCGCGGCGGGTGCCGGAACGGTTGATGTTGATCGCCGGGAACACGCGTTTTTCCGCGATGCGACGGTCCAGGGGCAGCTCCATGTTGCCGGTGCCCTTGAATTCTTCGTAGATCACTTCGTCCATCTTCGAGCCGGTCTCGACCAGCGCGGTGGCGATGATGGTCAGCGAACCGCCTTCCTCGATGTTCCGCGCGGCGCCGAAGAAACGCTTCGGTTTCTCCAGGGCGTGGGCGTCGACACCACCGGTGAGGACCTTGCCGGAGCTCGGGATCACGGTGTTGTAGGCACGCGCCAGACGGGTGATGGAGTCGAGGAGGATGACCACGTCCTTCTTGTGCTCGACCAGGCGCTTGGCCTTCTCGATCACCATCTCGGCGACCTGCACGTGGCGGGTCGGCGGCTCGTCGAAGGTGGAAGCGACCACTTCGCCGCGCACGGTGCGCTGCATCTCGGTCACTTCTTCCGGGCGCTCGTCGATCAGCAGAACGATCAGGTGGCACTCGGGGTTGTTGCGGGTGATGTTCGCCGCGATGTTCTGCAGCATGATCGTCTTGCCGGCCTTCGGCGGCGCCACGATCAGGCCGCGCTGGCCCTTGCCGATCGGTGCGCAGAGGTCGATCACGCGACCGGTGAGGTCTTCGGTGGAGCCGTTGCCGGCTTCCATGACCAGGCGCTTGGTGGGGAACAGCGGGGTCAGGTTCTCGAAGAGAATCTTGTTCTTCGCGTTCTCCGGCCGATCGTAGTTGATCGAGTCGACCTTGAGCAGCGCGAAGTAGCGTTCACCTTCTTTCGGCGGGCGGATCTTGCCGACGATGGTGTCGCCGGTACGCAGGTTGAAGCGGCGGATCTGGCTCGGCGAGACGTAGATGTCGTCCGGGCCGGCGAGATAGGAAGAGTCCGCGGAGCGCAAAAAGCCGAAACCGTCCTGGAGTATCTCCAACACGCCGTCACCGGAAATTTCCTCACCGCCTTTGGAATGCTTCTTGAGCAGCGAGAAGATCACGTCCTGCTTGCGCGAACGGGCCATGTTCTCGATGCCCATCTGTTCGGCCATTTCCAGCAGTTCGGTAATCGGCTTTTGCTTGAGTTCGGTCAGATTCATAGGAATGACGTAGATACGAAGAATAGGAAGGAAGCATTTAGCTTGGGATGCCGACCGCGCCGGGGGAAGGCGAAGGAATCGCAGTACTGACTGGAGTAGGAGTGCGGCGATGGCGGCTTGCGAAGGGCTGCGTCAGAAAATGCAGCGAGCCGAATGTAACACCGGCTTTGTTCGAGCGTCTAGCTTTTGCGCAGAAAAAAGCCCCGTCGTTTGCGGGGCCTTTAATTCGCCGTCTGCAGCGCAGCGGCGTCAGATGTTGGCGTCGAGGAATGCCGCCAGTTGCGACTTGGACAGCGCGCCAACCTTGGTCGCCTCGACGTTGCCGTTCTTGAACAGCATCAGGGTCGGGATGCCGCGCACGCCGTACTTCGGCGGGGTGTCCTGGTTCTCGTCGATGTTCAGTTTGCAGATCTTCAGCTTGCCCTGGTAGGTCTGGGCGATCTCGTCGAGTACCGGCGCGATCATCTTGCACGGGCCACACCACTCGGCCCAATAGTCGACCAGAACCGGACCGTCGGCTTGCAGCACGTCTTGTTCAAAGCTGGAATCGCTGACGTGGGTAATGAACTCGCTCATGGAAGTCTCCGTGGTCAGAATCGAAATTGGCGGCCATCATAGCCCGCTTGCCTACGGATCGAAAGCCGCGGGCGATTGAGCTTTGCTATCGCGACCAAGGCAAATCCTATCGACGGCGGCGGCGCAACCTTTGCCCGCGCATGCCTGTCCCAACCGATGCCGACCTGATTCACCTGCGCGCCGTGATCGGCAGCCCACGGGCGCCGAATTGGCGAAGTCGCCCTATCGTGGCAGGATGGCGCGGTTCTAACTCGAGACGCTAAGCATGCCGTCAGCTCCTGCCAAACATTTCCCTTTGATCGCCGCCATCGACCTGGGCTCGAACAGCTTCCACATGGTCCTGGCCAAGGCCGATCGCGGTGAAATCCGCATTCTCGAGCGCATCGGCGACAAGGTTCAGCTGGCCGCCGGTATCGACGAGAATCGCCAGCTCAGCGCCGAAGCCATGCAGCGCGGGCTCGATTGCCTGCGCCTGTTCGCGCAGATGATCAACGGACTGCCGCAGGGCGCGGTGCGCATCGTCGGCACCAACGCGCTGCGCGAAGCACGCAACCGGGGCGACTTCATCCGCCAGGCCGAAGCTATCCTCGGGCATCCGGTGGACGTGATTTCAGGCCGCGAAGAAGCCCGCCTCATCTATCTGGGCGTGTCGCAGACCTCTCCCGACGTGCCGGGCAAACGGCTGGTCGTCGACATCGGCGGCGGCAGCACCGAATTCATCATCGGCCAGCGCTTTGAACCGCTCCTGCGGGAAAGCCTGCAGATGGGCTGCGTCAGTTTCACCCAGCGCTATTTCCGCGACGGCAAGATCACCTCGGCGCGTTACGCTCAGGCCTACACCGCGGCGCGCCTGGAACTGATGGGCATCGAACATGCGCTGCGCCGCCTCGGCTGGCAGGAAGCGCTCGGCGCCTCCGGCACCATCCGAGCGGTTGGCCTGGCGATTCGTGGCGAGGGCAACGGCAACGGCGAGGTCAATCCGCAGGGACTGAAACTGCTGAAAATCCGCCTGCTCAAGCTGGGCGATGTCGAACGCATCGATCTCGACGGCGTGAAGCCAGACCGGCGGACGATCTTCCCGGCGGGCGTGGCAATCCTCGAGGCGATCTACGACGCCCTCGAACTCGACCAGATGCTGCACTCCGAGGGAGCGCTGCGCGAGGGCGTGCTCTACGACCTGATTGGCCGCCAACACCACGAGGACGTCCGCGAGCGCACCCTCGGGTCGCTGATGGAGCGCTACCACGTCGACTTGGAACAGGCCGCGAGGGTCGAAGCCAAGGCCCTGTCGGCCTACGAGCAGGTCGCCGACGCCTGGGACCTGCGCGACGAGGCCTGGAGGGAACTGCTGACTTGGGCCGCGCGGGTCCACGAGATCGGCCTGGACATCGCCCACTACCATTACCACAAGCACGGCGCCTACCTGATCGAGCACTCCGACCTGGCCGGCTTCTCGCGTCAGGACCAGCAGATGCTTGCACTGCTGGTGCGCGGCCACCGCCGCAACATCCCGCGCGACAAGTACGTGGAGTTCACCGCCGACTCCGACAAGCTGGTGCGGCTGTGCATCCTGCTGCGCTTCGCGATCCTCTTCCACCACATCCGCGGCACCCAGGAAATGCCCAAGGTCCAGCTCAGGGCCGGACGGCGCAGCCTGGAGATGATCTTCCCGGATGGCTGGCTGGAGAGCAATCCGCTGACCCAGGCGGACTTCGCCCAGGAAGCCGAATGGCTGGCCCGAGTCGGTTATCAGCTCAAGGCATGTTGAGCGGTCCACGTCTCCGGCTCGGCCGGGGCGGTCCAGCAACCGCGCGTCCGCCTCGGCCCGCATGTGACACGGCCCGAAGGGGAAGTCTGCGCTAGCCTGCCGCCGGCCATAGCCGACGCTGACCCAATGACGGAAGAGCCTGCATAGCCAGGTCATGTTGCGCGACGCCTGCGCGGTCGGCATCCGGGCATGGACGTGGATCATCGATTGCTCCTCGCCGCTCGCGCGGCGGTCCTCATCGGCGGTTCAAGGATGTCTGCAGGACGAAGCGCGGCCGTGCCGCGCTTCGGGACTGACGTCCCCGCCAGAAGACGGGCTGACGCCGGTGTAGAACGGGCACCGGAGATCCGGTTCGGCGCAGCCCCGTAGATTTGCGAGTTGCCCCGGGGAGACGCTTGCCGAACCGGCTCGATATGCCCGCGGTAACGCTCGGCTTCTCGCTGAACGCATAAGTGCCGCTGAGCCCGCCGATGGTGTAGGGCGGGATTCCCGAGCCTTGCTAGCCGAGACCGCAACACCCTGTAGTTGTACTTCTTCGGCTGCTTGCCGTAGTACACGACGCTCGGAAGCAGGTGACACCGGCCCGCCCGCCTTGGCTGAACTCGATCCCTGATTCCTGGTTGATGCTGGTTTCGTCTTCGGGCTCTTGTCGCGGCCAGATAGCAGCCAGCGCTGCCCCAAGGCGCCTTGCAGGCTCGCGCGATACCGGCCCTGAGGCCCAGGCGCCGGGCGATGCGTGCGACAGGTTCTGCGCCGGGCTTCAGTTGCTGCCGGACTCGCGGATGGTGGTCGGAGCGCGGGCCCGGCGCCAGGGCCTGCGCCGGGGCGCAACTCGATGTTGTCGTCGAAGTCGGCGCGCCGGGCTCTTGCTGCCGCGGCTGGCGGCATCGATTCTCGCAAGGGGCATTGTTGCCAAGTGGTGGCAGCGCGGAATCCAGTGAGTTCGAGCCGTCGTCCAGGCGTGGCTCCTGGCATTTTGCGCCGATCGTCGCGACCTGCGGCACGGCGGTTTCCCTCGGCGGACCGCCTTCGCCGTAGGCGATGGTGGTCGCCAGCTCGGCAGTCCTCACGCCGATAGGGCGAGAGCGCCGTTCGGGTTGAATATCCTCTCGATACCGCCGCGCCCTGGCCGTAGCGCGCCGCCGGACCACGCAGCACCTCGATGGGTTCAATCTGCTTGGCCGGTATCGCCGCGGCTGTCGCGTCCGCCACACGAGCATTTACGCACCGTCTCGCGCGCGCTCACCGGCTTGCCGCCCACCAGGATCAGGGGTTCTCCGGGCCCATACCGCGGATATCGAGCTGACGATAGTTGTCATGCTCACCGCTGGCGGAATTACCGTCAGGTTGACGCCCGGCATCCTGCGGGTGATTTCGGAAAGGTCGGTTGGCCGCGCGGTCAGCGCGCGGTCACCGGGTTGGTCAACCGATCGAACAGCGCGGCCTGTGCGTTGCGCGAGTTCTGGTTGCCCGTCGGGCTGCAGCGCACGTAGCTGCCGTCCGACTGCAGCACCCAGGCCTGGGAGTTGTCGGTCAGGTACGACTCCAGTTCCTTCTTCACCCGCGTGATCAGCTTCTTGCCCTCCACCGGGAAGCAGGTCTCGATGCGCTTGTCGAGGTTGCGCTCCATCCAGTCGGCGCTGGAGAGGAAGATCTTCTCGTCGCCGCCGTTGAGGAAGTAGTAGATCCGGCTGTGTTCGAGGAAGCGGCCGATGATGGAGCGCACCTGGATGTTGTGCGAAACGCCCGGCACACCCGGACGCAGGCAGCACATGCCGCGTACCACCAGGTCGATCTTCACGCCCGCCTGGCTGGCCTTGTACAACGCGCGGATGATCTTCGGATCGGTCAGCGAATTGACCTTGGCCATGATCTGCGCCGGACGGCCTTCGCTGGCGGCGACGCCTTCGCGGTTGATCATCTCCAGCAGGTTCTTCTTCAGCGTGAACGGCGCATGCAGCAGCTTCTTCATGCGCAGCGTCTTGCCCATGCCGATCAGCTGGTTGAACAGTTTGTGCAGGTCCTCGCAGAGCGCCACATCGGCAGTCAGCAAGCTGTAGTCGGTGTACAGCTTGGCATTGCCGGCGTGGTAGTTACCGGTGCCGAGGTGCGCGTAGCGGCGCAGCTCGCCGTTCTCACGACGCAGGATCAGCATCATCTTGGCGTGGGTCTTGAAGCCGACCACGCCATAGATCACTACCGCGCCGGCGGCCTGCAGGCGGCTTGCAAGTTGAAGGTTGGACTCCTCGTCGAAGCGCGCGCGCAGCTCGATCACCGCGGTGACTTCCTTGCCGTTGCGCGCGGCATCGACCAGCGCGTCGACGATCTCCGAGTTGGCCCCGGAACGGTACAGCGTCTGCTTGATCGCCAGCACGCTGGGGTCCTTGGCGGCCTGCCGTAGCAGGTCGATCACCGGGGTGAAGGACTCGAACGGGTGCATCAGCAGGTAGTCGAGCTTGCCGACCACGTTGAACAGGTTGTCGCGGTTCTGCAGCTGCTTGGGAATCAGCGGGGTGAACGGCGCGTACTGCAGCTCGGGGTGGCTGTCGAGGCTGGTGATGCTGAACAGGCGGGTCAGGTTGACCGGCCCGTTGACCTTGTACAGCTCGCTTTCGGACAGGCCGAACTGCTTGAGCAGGTAGTCGGTCAGCGGCTTCGGACAGCTTTCCACCACCTCGACGCGCACCGCATCGCCGTAGCGCCGCGAGAACAGTTCGCCGCGCAACGCACGCGCCAGGTCCTCGACGTCCTCGGCGTCGACCGACAGATCGGCGTTACGCGTCAGGCGGAACTGGTAGCAGCCCTTGACCTTCATGCCGTGGAACAGCTCGTCGGCATGCGCGTGGATCATCGAGGAGAGGAACACGAAGTTGTCGCCGACGCCGCCGACGTCCTCGGGCACGCGGATCACCCTTGGCAGCAGGCGCGGCGCCGGGATGATCGCCAGGCCGGAATCGCGGCCGAAGGCGTCCATCCCTTCCAGCTCGACGACGAAGTTCAGGCTCTTGTTCACCAGCAGCGGGAACGGGTGCGTCGGGTCCAGGCCGATAGGGGTGATGATCGGCGCGATCTCGTCGCGGAAGTAGCGGCGGACCCAGGCCTTCAGCTTCGGCGTCCAGTAGCGGCGACGGATGAAGTTGACATTGTGCTTGGCCAGTTCCGGCAGAAGGATGTCATTGAGGATCGCGTACTGGCGGTTGACCTGCTCGTGCACCAGGTCGGCAATTCGCGCCAGCGCCTGGTGCGGCTGCAGGCCGTCGGCGCCGGCCTGCTCGCGGGCGAAGGTGATCTGCTTCTTCAGTCCGGCGACGCGGATTTCAAAGAATTCGTCGAGGTTGCTGGAAAAGATCAGCAGGAACTTCAGCCGTTCCAGCAGCGGCTGGGACTCGTCCAGCGCCTGTTCCAGCACGCGGATGTTGAACTGCAACTGCGATAATTCGCGGTGAATGTACAGGCTGCTGTCGTCGACCCCCGGGACCGGCGCACCCGGTTCGGCTGCGACCACCTCGGGCAGCGCCTCCACGGGCGGCGTTTCCGGCGCGCCAGCAATGGCCTGGGCCGGCACGTCGTCGAGTGGGGTTTCAGTGAGTCCTTCGCTGCTGTTCATCGAGTCTCCTGCGTGATCTCAATGCCCTTGCTTGAGGGCCTTGGCCGCGTGTTTGGCGAAATAGGTGAGGATGCCGTCGGCACCGGCGCGCTTGAAGGCGATCAGCGATTCCATGATCACCGCCTCGGACAGCCAGCCGTTCTGGATAGCCGCCATGTGCATCGCGTACTCACCGCTGACCTGATAGACAAAGGTCGGCACGCGGAATTCGTCTTTCACCCGGCGCAAGACGTCGAGGTAGGGCAAGCCCGGTTTGACCATGACCATGTCGGCGCCCTCGGCGAGGTCGAGGGCGACTTCGTGCAGCGCCTCGTCAGCGTTGGCCGGGTCCATCTGGTAGTTGTACTTGTTGCCCGAGCCGAGGTTGCCGGACGAGCCGATGGCGTCGCGGAATGGGCCGTAGTAGGCACTGGCGTACTTGGCCGAGTAGGCCATGATCCGCACGTTCGGATGCTCGGCCACCTCCAGCGCCTCGCGCATTGCCTGGATGCGTCCGTCCATCATGTCCGACGGCGAGACGATGTGCGCGCCGGCCTCGGCGTGGGACAGGGTCTGCTTGACCAGCGCATCGATGGTGATGTCGTTCTGCACGTAGCCGTCGGCGTCGATGATGCCGTCCTGGCCGTGCGTGGTGTACGGGTCGAGCGCCACGTCGGTCATCACGCCCAGCTCGGGGAAGCGCTCACGCAGCGCGCGTATCGCCCGCTGCACCAGGCCGTCGGGGTTCCAGGCTTCGGCGGCGTCGAGGGATTTGCGCTCGACCGGGATGAACGGGAACAGGTCGATCAGGGGAATCCCCAGTTCCACCAGCTCTTCGGCGTCGATCAGCAGCTGATCGATCGACAGCCGCTCGACGCCGGGCATCGAGGCGACCGGCTCGCGGCGATTCTCGCCATCGAGGATGAACACCGGGAGGATCAGGTCGTCCACGCTCAACTGGTTCTCCCGCACCAGACGACGGGAAAACTCATCGCGGCGGTTGCGCCGCAGGCGGGTGGCAGGGAACAGGCGATTGGCGGGGGTGAAACTCACGACGGACTCCAGACCCGCACGCGCGGGCACAGTGTGACGGTTATAGGCCGTCATTATGACCCTTTGATGACGGCAGGTGCCGCAAAGGCACTCGAGCGAACATTGTCACCAGCCCGGTGCGATCCGTCGAGCGACCGGGCGCATTGATCCGCGTGCTTTTCCGTGCGGCCGCGATAGGAGTAGGCTGCGCCCTACCTTTTCCCGACTCAACCCCGCCATGCTCGAACACCTGCTGGAGAATTTCGGCTACATCGCCTTGTTCCTGGGCACCTTCTTCGAGGGCGAGACGATCCTGGTGCTGGCCGGTTTCCTGGCCTTTCGCGGCTACCTGAACGTGCAACTGGTGGTGCTCACCGCCTTCCTCGGCAGCTACGCCGGCGACCAGCTGTGGTTCTACCTGGGGCGCCGCCACGGCCGCGCGATCCTGCAACGACGCCCGCGCTGGCAGGTGCTGGGTGACAGGGCACTGACCTACTTCCGCCGCCACCCCGACCTCTGGGTGCTGGGTTTCCGCTTCGTCTACGGCCTGCGCACGGTCATGCCGGTGGCGATCGGCCTGTCCGGCTATTCACCCGGCCGCTACCTGCTGCTCAATGCCCTCGGCGCGCTGGTCTGGGCCACCGTACTGACCGTGGCCGCCTATCACTTCGGCGCCGCCCTCGAAGGGCTGCTCGGCAACCTGCGCCGCTACGAGCTCTACGTATTGGGCGCGCTGCTGCTCGGCGGCGTCCTGCTGTGGCTGCGCCGACTGCACCTGGCGCGCCGCGGCTGAGCCTCGCCCCGCCGCATCGCGCCAGCCCCGGCGAAGGCCAGCTGAACCGCCGAAGCATCAGCGCATCCATATGACTGACGGCGCTGCAGTGGTTGCGCCGAAGCGTTCCACCTGCCCAGGAGAATGGCGATGAGCAAGAAAGTAGCGGTGATCCTTTCCGGCTGCGGCGTCTATGACGGCGCGGAAATTCACGAAAGCGTGCTCACCCTGCTGCGCCTCGACCAGCGTGGCGCGCAGGTGCAGTGCTTCGCGCCGAACATCGCCCAGTTGCACGTCGTCGACCACCTCAGCGGCGACGAAGTAGGCGAGACGCGCAACGTGCTCGTCGAGTCGGCGCGCATCGCCCGTGGCCAGATCAAGGACCTGCGCGAGGCCGAGGCCGGGGCGTTCGACGCGCTGATCGTGCCGGGCGGTTTCGGCGCGGCGAAGAACCTCTGCGATTTCGCCGTCAGCGGCGCCAACATGCAGGTGCAGCCCGACGTACTGGCGCTGGCCCGGGCCTTTGCCGCCGCCGGAAAACCCATCGGGCTGATGTGCATCGCGCCGTCGATGGCGGCGAAGATATTCGGCGAAGGCGTCACCTGCACCATCGGCAAGGACGCCGACACGGCGGCGGCGCTGACCCAGATGGGCGCGCGGCACGAGGAGTGCGAGGTGGACAACATCGTCGTCGACCCCGAGCACAAGCTGGTGACCACGCCGGCCTATATGCTCGCCCAGTCCATCGCGGAAGCGGCCGCCGGGATCAACAAGCTGGTGGACCAGGTCCTGGAAATGGCCTGAGAAGCCGCGCCTAACGCATCAACTGCACGAGCAGCCGGTCGAGCGTATTGGCAAAGGCCTGGCGATCGCGCTCCGAATAAGCCGCGGGACCGCCGCCAGCCTGGCCCTGTTCGCGCAGGTCGGTGAACAGATTGCGCACCGCCAGGCGCTCGCCCATGTTGCGCTCGTCGAACACCTTGCCGCGCGGATCGAGCGCCAGCACGCCCTTCTTCACCAGCCGGTCGGCCAGCGGTACGTCGCTGCAGATCACCAGATCGCCGGGCTCGGCGTGCGCGACCAGATAATCGTCGGCGGCGTCCGGGCCGCTCGGCACCACGATCAGCTGCACCAACGCGAAGGCCGGTTTTATCTGCGCCTGTCCCGCCACCAGCAGAACCTGAAAGCGCCGCTTGAGGGCGAACTTGACCACCTGCTCCTTGGCCGCCTTGGGGCAAGCGTCGGCGTCGATCCAGACGCGCATCGGCGTTTCGCTCACACCACGGCCCGGCGCACCGTCGCCAGCAACCCGGCGGCGCCGACGAACAGCACGGCGAAACTGCGGTTCATCAGGCGCTGCTGACGCGGCGTGCGCAGCAGCCGCAAAACCCGCGAAGCGAGGCCTGTGTAGCCGGCCATGACGATCAGGTCGACGACGATCATGGTCGCGCCGAGCACCAGGTACTGCCCCATCAGCGGCTGCGCAGGATCGATGAACTGCGGCAGCACGGCGAGCATGAAGACGATCGCCTTGGGGTTGCTGGCGTTCACCAGGAAGCCGCGCACGACCAGGCTCAGCGGCCGGCCGATGGGCCGCACGGCAGCGGCATCCGGCAGGTCGGCGGGCAACGCGCGCCATTGTCTGATCGCCAGCCACACCAGGTAGACGACACCGAACCACTTGATCAGGGCGAAGGCCAGCGCCGAGGTAGCCAGCACCGCGCCGACGCCGGCGGCGACGATGGCGATCTGCAGCGCCAGGCCGACCTGCAGCCCCAGCGCATTCCAGTAGCCGCGCCAGAAACCGTACTGCAGCCCCGCCGACATCGAGGCGATGGCCCCGGCGCCGGGGGACAGACTGATGACCCAACAGGCCACCAGGAACGCGAGCCAGGTATGCAGTGCCATGGGATTTACCTTCCGATCATTCGTCGCGGTTGGAGAACAGGGTGAAGGGCTCGGAGCCGCGCCAGCGGCGCACCGACTTCTGGAAGAACTGCGTGTTGGGAATCTGCACCGAGCAGGTGTTGCCGTGCTCGTCGACCTCTTCCAGGGTGGTGAAGAGCAGGTTGATCGAGGCGACGCGGCCCTTGATGCCGGGCTTGTCCGAGGCGTCCAGCACCTCCACCACGTCGCCCAGGCGGAACGGCCCGACGGTGAAGATCAGCACCGCGCAGAACAGGTTGGAGAGCACGCTCCAGATCGCGAAGAAGGCCACCGCGGCCACCGCAATAAAGCCCGACACCGCCGTCCAGAGCACCGTCACCGACACGCCGAGGCGCTCCAGCACCATGATGAAGGCGCTACCCATGATGAACCAGCGCAAGCCGCCGCGCAGTGGCAGCAGCAGCTCCACCGGCAGCTGGTAGCGTTCGCCGAGGCGCGTCAGGCCTCGCCATACCAGGCGCTGCAGGATGTAGGCGACCAACACGATGAGCAGGATCTTCAGCCCCTCGAACAACGGCTGCAGCCAGCTCTGCTGCAGGAACAGGTAGATCTCGTTCACGATGCCGCCTCCAGTTCGCGCTGCAGACCTTCGAGGACTTCCAGCGCCTCCAGCCAGCGTTCCTCCAGCTCGTTCTCGCGCGCCTTGAGGCTAGTCTGGCTGGCCAGCAGATCGCGCAGCTCGTCCTTGCGCGCCGCTTCGTAGAGGGCCGCGTCGCCGAGCCGGGTTTCCAGCGCGGCGAGCTTTTCCTGCACCTCGCCGAGCTGCTTCTCCAGCCTGTCGGCCTCGCGCTTGTGCGGTGCCAGCTGCTGACGCAACGCCGCGGCGGCCTGCCGCTGGGCGCGCTTGTCGGTCTTGTCGGTCTTGTCGGCGCCGCTGGCGACGGCCACCGGCTGCTGCCGCGCGCGGTAGTCCAGCAACCAGCGGGCGTAATCCTCGAGATCGCCGTCGAAGGCCTGCACGGCGCCGTCGGCGACCAGCAGGAATTCGTCGGTGGTGCTCTTGAGCAGGTGCCGGTCGTGGCTGACCACCAGCACAGCGCCCTCGAAATCCTGCAACGCCAGGGTCAGCGCGAGGCGCATTTCCAAGTCGAGGTGGTTGGTCGGTTCGTCGAGCAGCAGCAGGTTCGGCTTGCCCCAGGCGATCAGCGCCAGGGCCAGGCGGGCCTTCTCGCCGCCGGAGAAATTCAGCACCGGCTCGTCGCAGCGCGAACCGCGGAAGTCGAAGCCGCCGAGGAAGTCGCGCAGGGTCTGCTCGCGCTCGCCGGGGGCGATGCGCTGCACATGCAGCAGCGGACTGGCCTTGTCGTCGAGGGCATCCAGCTGGTGCTGGGCGAAATAGCCGATGACCAGGTTCTCGCCGCGGGTCAGGCGCCCGCCGAGCGGCTGGATTTCGTCGGCCAGGGTCTTGATCAGGGTCGACTTGCCGGCACCGTTCGGCCCGAGCAGACCGATTCGCGCGCCCGGAACCAGTTGCAGCTTGACCTTCTCCAGCACCGCGCGCTCGCCGTAGCCGAGATGGCCCTCGGCGAGGTCGAGCAGCGGGCTGGAGACCTTGTCGGCCTCGCGGAAGACGAAGTCGAACGGCGAATCGACGTGCGCCGGGGCCAGTTCCTCGAGCTTCTCCAGCGCCTTGATCCGGCTCTGCGCCTGGCGCGCCTTGCTGGCCTTGGCCTTGAAGCGGCGGATGAAGCTTTCCATGTGCGCGCGCTGCGCCTGCTGCTTCTCGAACGCCTGCTGCTGCTGCGCCATGCGCTCGGCGCGGGTGCGCTCGAAGGCCGAATAGCCGCCGCGGTAGAGCGTCAGCCTGCGCTGCTCGAGGTGGACGATCTGGTCGACCACGGCGTCGAGGAAGTCGCGGTCGTGGGAGATCAGCACCAGCGTGCCGGGATAGCTCTTCAGCCAGCCTTCGAGCCAGAGGATGGCGTCGAGGTCGAGGTGGTTGGTCGGCTCGTCGAGCAGCAGCAGGTCGGACGGCCGCATCAGCGCCTGCGCCAGGTTCAGGCGCATGCGCCAGCCGCCGGAGAAGTCGCCGACCTGGCGCTCCATCTGTTCGTTGGAGAAGCCCAACCCGGCCAGCAGCTTGCGCGCGCGGGCGTCGGCGCTGTAGCCGTCGGCGTTGTCCAGTTCGGTATGCAGCCGCGCCAGGGCGGCGCCGTCGTGGCTGGCCTCGGCGAGGGCCAGTTCGCGCTGTACGCGGCGCAGTTCGAGGTCACCGTCGAGCACGTAGTCCACCGCCAGGCGATCGAGGGTCTCGATCTCCTGGCGCATGTGCGCGATGCGCCAGTCGGCGGGCAACTGGCAGTCGCCGGCGTCCGGCCCCAGTTCGCCGCGCAGCAACGCGAACAGGCTGGATTTGCCGGCGCCGTTGGCGCCCACCAGGCCGGCTTTCTGCCCGGGGTGCAGGGTCAGCTCGGCGCCTTCGAGCAGGCGCTGCGGACCGCGCTGCAAGGTAAGATTCTGTAGTCGTATCATGATGGCGGCGGAGTTTATCAGCTTCGTCCCTACCCCGCCCGGAGTGCCGAATGCCCGCCGATCTATGGAGTTTCGCCCTCGCCCGCTACGCCCGTCCCGGCGTGGAAAGCGCCTGCCTGACGCTGCAGGCCGAGGGCGCGGACGTCTGCCTGCTGCTCTGCGGCGCCTGGCTCGGCGCCCGCGGAGTGAGCTGTACGGCGGCGCGCGTGGAGCAGTTGAAGGCGCAGGCGAAGCCCTGGGAAAGCAGCGTAGTCACGCCGCTGCGCCAGCTTCGCCAGAACTGGAAAGCCGCCACGGCAAGCGACGCCGCGCTGGCCGAACTGCGCGAGCAGGTGAAGGCGCTGGAGCTGCGGGCCGAGCGCGAACTGCTGCGCCGGCTGCAATCCGCCTGCGCGGACTGGCCGCAGGATGCCGAGGAAACCACGCCGGACTGGCTGCGCGAACTCGCCGGCTTCGACCACCCGGCACTGCAATCCCTGCTGTAAGACTCGCAGCCGCGACGCGGCTTCACCCGGCCACGACATCCCGGATTTCAGCCACCGTCCAGCAGTGCGTCCCGATCCCACGCATAAAAAAGCCGCCCAACGGGCGGCTCGAGGCCAGGCAGGCCGGAAGTCAGGGGAGCGCGTGGCTCTGGCGCCAGTCTACCCGAACCCCGGCGCCAGGGTGGGGCTCAGTCGACGCGCTCGAACTTTAGGTCCCAGACGCCGTGGCCGAGGCGCTCGCCGCGGCGCTCGAACTTGGTCACCGGGCGCTCTTCCGGGCGCGGCACGTACTGACCGTCCGCCGCCTGGTTGCGGTAACCGGGCGCGGCGTTCATCACTTCGAGCATGTGTTCGGCGTAGGGCTGCCAGTCGGTGGCCATGTGCAGCACGCCGCCGGGTTTGAGCTTGCTGCGCACCAGTTCGGCGAACGCCGGCTGGACGATGCGCCGCTTGTGATGGCGCGACTTGTGCCAGGGATCGGGGAAGAACAGCAGCACGCGGTCGAGGCTGGCGTCGGCGATGCACTGGCGCAGCACTTCCAGGGCATCGCAGCTGTACACGCGGACGTTGTCCATGCGCTGGGTGAGCAGGCCGTTGAGCAGCGCGCCGACACCCGGACGGTGCACCTCGACGCCGATGAAATCCTGCTCCGGCGCGGCGGCGGCCATCTCCAGAGTCGAATGACCCATGCCGAAACCGATCTCGAAGGTGCGCGGCGCGCGACGCCCGAACACCTCATCGAAGTCGCGCAGGCCGTCACCCAGTTCCAGGCCGAACTTCGGCAGGCCCTGTTCAAGACCGCGCTGCTGGCCCTCGGTCATGCGTCCGGCACGCATCACGAAACTCTTGATGGTACGCATCGGACGTTCGGCTTCGATGGCGATGGGGCTTTCGGACGGCTCGGTCATGCGGGTTGTTTCCGTGGCGCGGATAGGCGCGGCGTACCTGAGGGTGCGCCGCGTCGAAGGAAAGGGCGCGTCGCGCGCGCCCGGGGATTCAGCGGATCAGCCCGTCGAGTGGCGACGAGGCGCTGGCGTAGAGCTTCTTCGGCATGCGTCCGGCGAGGTAGGCCAGGCGCCCGGCCTCGATGGCGTACTTCATCGCCTCGGCCATCAGCACCGGCTTCTGCGCGTGGGCGATGGCGCTGTTCATCAGCACCGCCTCGCAGCCCAGTTCCATGGCGATGGTGGCATCGGAGGCGGTGCCGACGCCGGCGTCGACCAGCACCGGAACCGGCGACTCCTCGAGGATGATGCGCAGGTTGTACGGGTTGCAGATGCCCAGCCCGGTGCCGATCAGACCGGCCAGCGGCATCACCGCGATGCAGCCGATTTCTGCAAGCTGACGGGCAATTATCGGATCGTCGCTGGTGTAGACCATCACCTCGAAACCGTCGGCGACCAGGGTTTCCGCCGCCTTGAGCGTTTCGATCACGTTCGGGAAGAGGGTCTTCTGGTCGGCCAGCACTTCCAGCTTGACCAGCTTGTGGCCGTCCAGCAGCTCGCGCGCCAGGCGGCAGGTGCGCACCGCCTCGACGGCGTCGAAGCAGCCAGCGGTGTTCGGCAGGATGGTGTAGCGCGACGGCGGAATCACGTCGAGCAGGTTCGGCTCGCCAGGGTTCTGGCCGAGGTTGGTGCGGCGCACGGCGACGGTGACGATCTCCGCGCCGGAGGCCTCGATGGCGGCGCGGGTTTCCTCGAGGTCCTTGTATTTGCCGGTGCCGACCAGCAGGCGCGACTGGTAGGTGCGACCGGCCAGGACGAAAGGCTTGTCGTTGGGGACTGCGCTCATGGGGAAACTCCTCGTGCGGTTAACCGCCACCGATGGCATGGACGACCTCGACCTGGTCGCCTTCGGCCAGCGACGTGCTGGCGTGCTGGCTACGCGGAACGATGTCCAGATTGAGCTCGACGGCCACCCGGCGTCCGACCAGATCGAGGCGCACGAGCAGGTCCGCGACGGTCTGGCCGTCGGGGAGCTCGAAGGATTCGCCGTTCAACTGGATATGCATGGGCTGGAATGGTCGCGATTTTGCGGGGGTCGGCATTCTAGCCCGATCGCCCCGACGGACCAAGGGCGTCGGGCGCCATTCGTCCCGCAACGATCAGGCGGTGAGGCGCCAGGCACTCAGTCCCAGGCACGCCCAACCGATCAGAAAGGCCACGCCGCCGACCGGGGTGATGATGCCGAGCTTGCCGATACCGACCAGGGTCAGCACATAGAGGCTGCCGGAAAACAGCAGGATGCCGAGAACGAAGGCGCCGCCGGCGATGCCGAGCAGCCGGCTCGGCGCCTGCAGCGAGAGCAGCGCCACGCCGAACAGCGCCAGGGCGTGGATCATCTGGTAATGCACGCCGGTCTGGAACACCGCGAGGTATTCGGCGCTGAGGCGGCTTTTCAGGCCATGCGCGGCGAATGCGCCAAGGGCCACGCCGGTGAAACCGAAGAACGCGGAAAGCATCAGATACAGGCGCAGCATGTGTCACTCCAGAGGGCAGGAACGCGCCGCTATAATGGCGCGCTGCACCGATTATTCCTATTCCGGATCGGACCTGCCGCGACCCACAGTCGCAGCCTGACGACCGGCCCACAACGGATTGAGGCCAGTCCATGCTCCGATCGCTGTACCGTCGCCTGCTCAAGTTCCTACTAGGCTTCGTCGCCCTTAGCGTCCTACTGGTACTGGCATTTCGCTGGGTACCGCCGCCTTTCACCGCGCTGATGCTGGAGCGCAAGATCGAGTCGTGGATCGATGGCGAGCCGATCGATCTGCAGCGGACCTGGCGGCCTTGGAAACAGCTGCCGGACGACCTGAAGATCGCCGTGATCGCCGGCGAGGACCAGAAATTCGCCGAGCACTGGGGCTTCGACGTTGCGGCGATCCAGGCGGCGATGGCGCACAACGAACGCGGCGGCTCGCTGCGCGGGGCCAGCACGCTGAGCCAGCAGACAGCGAAGAACCTGTTCCTCTGGTCCGGCCGCAGTTGGCTGCGCAAGGGCCTGGAAGTGTGGTTCACCGGGCTGCTGGAGCTGCTCTGGCCGAAGCAACGCATCCTCGAGGTTTACCTCAACAGCGTCGAGTTCGGTAGCGGCATCTTCGGCGCCGAGGCCGCGGCGCAGCATCACTTCGGCATCGGTGCGCCCTACCTCTCGGCGCGCCAGGCCAGCCTGCTCGCCGCGGTGCTGCCGAACCCGCGCGAATGGAGCGCCAGCCGCCCCAGCGCCTACGTCAACCGCCGTGCCAGCTGGATCCGCCAGCAGAGCCGCCAGCTGGGCGGCAGCGATTATCTGATGGCGCTGAAGGGTCGGTTGCCCTGAGGCCACCCCGGATCAGCGAATCGCAGGCAAAAAAAAGCCACACCCGGGTGCGGCTTTTCCGTTAGCTGTCGCTTACGCCTGGATCGCGCCCTTGAGCTTGTTCATGGCGTTCTTCTCCAGCTGGCGGATACGCTCGGCAGAGACATTGTACTTGGCGGCCAGGTCATGCAGGGTCGCCTTCTCCTCGGCCAGCCAACGCTGCTGGAGAATGTCGCGGCTGCGCTCGTCGAGGCCTTCCAGCGCTTCGTAGAGACCGGCGGAGGAACTGTCGCTCCAGTCGGCGTCTTCCATCTGCATGGCCGGGTCGTAGCGGTGGTCTTCGAGGTAGTGCGCCGGCGACTGGAATGCGCTGTCGTCGTCGGCATCCGCCGCCGGGTCGAAGGCCATGTCGTGGCCGCTCAGGCGACTTTCCATCTCGCGCACTTCACGCGGCTCGACGCCGAGGCTTTCCGCCACACGCTGCACTTCGTCGTTGTTCAGCCAGGCCAGACGCTTCTTCTGGCTGCGCAGGTTGAAGAACAGCTTGCGCTGGGCCTTGGTGGTAGATCCAGTGCACGGCGAACGACACCAGGCGCACGCCCATTTCAGGGTTGAAGCGCTTCACGGCTTTCATCAGGCCGACGTTGCCCTCCTGGATCAGGTCGGATTGGTTCAGTCCGTAACCGGCGTAGCTACGGGCGATGTGCACGACGAAGCGCAGGTGCGCGAGCACCATCTGCCGGGCCGCCTCGAGGTCCTGCTGGTAAAAGAGGCGTCCGGCCAGTTCGCGTTCCTGCTCCAGGGTCAGCAACGGAATGCTGTTGACCGAGTGCACGTAAGCCTCCAGGTTCGAGCCTGGGACCAACGCACGCACAGGTTGCAATGAAGTGGTCATTCGAATCCTCCGATTCATCAAACGTCGGGCAGTTTATCACTGCACGATTTGACTGCAAGACGGTCGCCAAGTTCCTTCTATACCGATTGCTACAAGATAGTCAACCATTTGAAATATATAGGTTTTTTATCTATCTAAAAAGTGAATCCCTATGATCGGATCAGCGCGGCGCCAGCTCGCGTAGATGGCGCGCCACGGCCAGCCAGGCGCCGATGTAACCGAGGAACACCGCCCCCAGCAGCAGCGACAGCCCATCATCGAGCGGCACGCCGGCGAGGGCGAAGTCGCTGTTGTACAGGCCCGCCAGACGCACCACCGCCTGGTTCAGCCAGTCCAGCCCGAAGGCCAGCACCAGCCAGGCCAGCAGCCCCGCGCCCAGGCCGTAGAGCGCGCCCATGTAGAGGAAGGGCCGGCGCACGTAGCTGTCGGTGCCGCCGACCAGCTTGATCACCTCGATCTCGGTGCGGCGGTTCTCGATGTGCAGGCGGATGGTGTTGCCGATCACCAGCAGCAGCGCCAGCACCAGCAGCACCGTGAGACCGAAGACGAAGCGGTCGCCGAGGCCGAGGATCGCGGTGAGCCGCTCGACCCAGACCAGGTCGAGCTGCGCCTGCTGCACCTTGGGCAGTTCGGACAACCTCTGCCGCAGCGCTTCCAGCGCGGCCTTGTCGATCTCGTTGGGGGTCACCAGAACCACGCCGGGCAGCGGGTTGTCCGGCAGTTCCTTGAGCGCCTGGCCGAGGCCGGACTGCTGTTGGAACTCGTCCAGCGCGCGTTGCCGGCTGATCCATTCGGCATCCGCGACACCCGGCATGGTGGCGATGTTGTCGCGCATCGCCTCGCCATCCTTGTCGGTGGCGTCCATCTGCAGGTAGAGGGAAATCTGCGCGGCGCGCTGCCAGGAACCGGCCAGGCGCTCGACGTTGTTCAGCAGCAGCGACAGACCCATCGGCAGGCTCAGGGCGATGGCCATCACCAGGCAGGTGAAGAAGCTGCCGATCGGTTGCCGGCCGAGGCGCAGCAGGCTGTCCACCAAGCTCGCGCGGTGACTTTCCAGCCAGGCGTGCAGCAGGGTACGGAAGTCCGGGCCGTCGTCGTGATTCTGCGGCTCCGGCTGCTGCTTACGCGCAGCACCGACGCGCTCGGACGGGTTGGGTGGCGGCATGCGGGTAGCGCTCATGCGGCCTCCCCGTCGCCGATCAGGCGTCCGCGCTGCAGGGTCAGCATGCGATGGCGCATGCGTGCGATCAGTGCCAGGTCGTGGCTGGCGATCAGTACCGTGGTGCCGAGGCGGTTGATGTCCTCGAACACGCCCATGATCTCCGCGGCGAGGCGCGGGTCGAGGTTACCGGTGGGTTCGTCGGCGAGCAGCAGCGCCGGGCGATGCACCACCGCGCGGGCGATGCCGACGCGTTGCTGCTGGCCGGTGGAGAGGTCGGCCGGATACAACTCCGCCTTATCGTGCAGGCTGACCCGCTCCAGCGCGGTGCCGACGCGTTCGGCAATCTCGTCGCGGCCCAGGCCGAGGATCTGCAGCGGCAGCGCAACGTTGTTGAACACCGTGCGATCGAAGAGCAGCTGGTGGTTCTGGAACACCACGCCGATCTGCCGGCGCAGGAACGGGATCTGCGCGTTGGTGATGGTCGACAGGTCCTGTCCGGCGAGCAGCAGCTTGCCGGTGGTGGGACGCTCCATCGCCAGCAGCAGGCGCAGCAGGGTGCTCTTGCCGGCGCCGGAATGGCCGGTGACGAAGAGGAACTCGCCGCGCTTCACACGGAACGACAGCTCGTGGATGCCGACGTGGCCATTGGGATAGCGCTTGCCGACCTGGTCGAAACGGATCATGCGGGGGTTTTCTCCGAGAACAGCGCCTTGACGAAGGCCTCGGCCTCGAAGTCGCGCAGGTCGTCGATGCCTTCGCCGACACCGATGTAGCGGATCGGCAGGCCGAACTGCTTGGCCAGGGCGAAGATCACCCCGCCCTTGGCGGTGCCATCGAGCTTTGTCAGCGCCAGGCCGGTGAGCGCGACCGCCTGGTTGAACTGCTTGGTCTGGTTGATCGCGTTCTGCCCGGTGCCGGCGTCGAGCACCAGCAGCACCTCGTGCGGCGCGGCCTCGTCGAGCTTGCCGATCACCCGGCGGACCTTCTTCAGCTCTTCCATCAGATTGTCTTTGGTGTGCAGGCGCCCGGCCGTGTCGGCGATCAGCACGTCGACGCCGCGCGCCTTGGCGGCCTGCACCGCATCGAAGATCACCGAAGCGGAATCGGCGCCGGTGTGCTGGGCGATCACCGCGATGTTGTTGCGCTCGCCCCACACCTGCAGCTGTTCCACCGCCGCGGCGCGGAAGGTGTCGCCGGCGGCGAGCATGACTTTCTTGCCTTCGAGCTGCAGCTTCTTGGCCAGCTTGCCGATGGTGGTGGTCTTACCGGCGCCGTTCACGCCGACCACCAGGATCACGTAGGGACGGATCTGCGCCGGAATCCGCAACGGCTGTTCGACCGGAGCGAGCAGCGCGGCCAGTTCGTCCTGCAGCGCCTTGTACAGCGCGCCGCTGTCGGCCAGCTCCTTGCGCGCCACGCGCTTGGTCAGGCTCTGCATGATCGCCGAGGTGGCCTCGACGCCGACGTCGGCGGTCAGCAGGCGGGTTTCCAGTTCGTCGAGCAGGTCGTCGTCGATCACCTTCCTGCCGAGAAACAGGCTGGCCATGCCTTCGCCGAGACTGGCGCTGGTCTTCGACAGGCCCTGCCGGAGGCGGGCGAAGAAACCGGCCTTGTCGGCGGGCTTGGCGACCTCAACCGGCGCGGCGGTGACCGCCTCGGGCTCGGCGACGGGTGCCAGGGGCAAGGGCGCAGGCGCGAGCTCGGGCGCCGCCTCGGCGAGGGTTTCCGGCAGGCTTTCCGGCACTGCGGGCTGCGGCGCGCCGGGGCTTGGCAAGGGTTCGGCGGCGGCTTCTTCGAGGCTCGGCTCGGCGTCCGCCCGTGTCTCGACCGGCGCCGCCTCTACCGTGGTCGTACCAGCGCTTTCCTGCGGCTTCTTGCGCAGCCAGCCGAACAGGCCTTTCTTCTCTTCCGGGGCGACCGGGGGCTTCTTGTCGTCGTTGGAACCAAACATGGGGACGGGTATCTCAAGGGAGCGCCGCGCCGGCGGGCTCGTCCAAACATTAAGGGGGCGTCGGCCGAACGGGGCGAAACGAAAGGGACGACACACCTGGCGACTCGAGCAGGTTTTCCGCCACCCGCGAAGGCAGCGTCGCAGGGCGGCCCCGACAGGCATGGCCGCCGGGAAAATGGATGCGTATCCTAGCACCTCCTCGCCCGCTGAGGCTAAGACCCGGCGGCCCGCCCGAAAGGTCCATTCGATGAACAAAGCGCTTCTCAGCCGCGTCGCCGGCCTGCTCCTCGGCGTCCTCTGCATACCGCTGCCGCTACTCGCCGCGGAACCCTCGCCCACCCACGAATTCAGCCTCGACAACGGCCTCAAGGTACTGGTCCGCGAGGACCACCGCGCCCCCGTTGTGGTCTCCCAACTCTGGTACAAGGTCGGTTCGAGCTACGAGCAGCCGGGCCGCACCGGGCTCTCCCACGCCCTCGAACACATGATGTTCAAGGGCAGCCGCAAGCTCGGCCCGGGCGAGGCTTCGCTTATCCTGCGCGACCTCGGCGCCGAGGAAAACGCCTTCACCAGCGACGACTACACCGCCTACTACCAGGTGCTGGCGCGCGATCGCCTGAACGTAGCCTTCGAGCTGGAGGCCGACCGCATGGCCGGGCTCAAGCTGCCGGCCGACGAGTTCAGCCGCGAGATCGAGGTGGTCAAGGAAGAACGCCGCCTGCGCACCGACGACAAGCCGAGCGCGCTGGCCTTCGAGCGTTTCAAGGCCATGGCCTATCCGGCCAGCGGCTACAGCATCCCCACCATCGGTTGGATGGCCGACCTCGAGCGCATGCAGATCGACGAGCTGCGCGCCTGGTACCAGAGCTGGTATGCACCGAACAACGCGACCCTGGTGGTGGTCGGCGACGTCAGCGCCGATGAGGTCAGGGCGCTCGCCCAACGCTGGTTCGGCAACATCCCGAAGCGCGCGGTGCCCTCCTCCAAGCGTCCGCTGGAACTGGCCGAACCCGGCGAGCGCCGCCTGACGCTGCACGTCAAGACCCAACTGCCGAGCCTGATCATGGGCTTCAACGTGCCGGGCCTGGCGACCGCCAAGGACCCTCGCGACGTCAACGCCCTGCGCCTGATCGGCGCGTTGCTCGACGGCGGCTACAGCGCTCGGCTGCCGTCGCGTCTGGAGCGCGGCGAGGAACTGGTATCCGACGCGTCCGCCTGGTACGAGGCCTATGCTCGCGGCGACAGTCTGTTCGTCGTCAGCGCCACGCCCAACGTACAGAAGGGCAAGACCCTGGCCGACACCGAAGCTGGCGTCTGGCGTCTGCTCGACGAACTGAAGAAGACCCCTCCTTCCGCCGAGGAACTGGCCCGTGTCCGCGCCCAGGTGATCGCCGGGCTGGTCTACGAGCGCGACTCGATCACCCGCCAGGCCACCACCATGGGCCAGCTGGAAAGCGTCGGCCTGTCCTGGAAGCTGATGGACCAGGAACTCGCCGATCTCGAAGCCGTCACCCCCGCGGACATCCAGGCTGCCGCCAGCACCTATTTCACCCGCACGCGGCTAAGCGTCGCCCACGTGCTGCCCGAGGAAGCCCACGATGAGTGAGTCCAGCAACGACCTGCGCCACAGCCTGTTCGGCCTGGCACTGATCATCCTCATCGTCCTCCTGGCCGTGTTCATCGATCATGGACGCACGCTCGCCGCGCCGCCGTCCGCCAGCCAGACCGACGCGCCGGCCAGGCTCGAATCGCTGGCCGAGCTGGACAAGAAGGCGCCGAGCTACCGCAACCTGGACATCCAGAGCTGGCAGACCGCCGAAGGCGCCAAGGTGCTCTTCGTCGAGGCCCGCGAGGTGCCGATGTTCGACCTGCGGCTGACCTTCGCCGCCGGCAGCGCCCAGGACGGCGACGTGCCCGGTCTGGCCACGCTGACCAACGCGATGCTCAACGAAGGCGTCGCCGGCAAGGATGTCGGCGCCATCGCCGAAGGCTTCGAGGGCCTCGGCGCCGAATTCGGCAACGGCGCCTACCGCGACATGGCCATCGCCAGCCTGCGCAGCCTGAGTGCGGTCGACAAACGCGTGCCGGCGCTGGCGCTGTTCGCCGAGGTGATCGGCAAGCCCACCTTCCCCGCCGACTCGCTGGCGCGGATCAAGAACCAGCTGCTGGCCGGCTTCGAGTACCAGAAGCAAAACCCCGGCAAGCTGGCCGGCGATGCGCTGTTCGAGCGTCTCTACGGCAACCACCCCTACGCGCACCCCAGCGACGGCACCGAGGCGAGCCTCCCGGCGATCAGCCTGGAACAGCTGCGCGCCTTCCACCAGAAGGCCTACGCCGCCGGCAACCTGGTCATCGCACTGGTCGGCGACCTCTCGAGCGGCGAGGCCGAAGCCATCGCCGCGCAGGTCTCCAGCGCCCTGCCGAAAGGTCCAGCGCTGGCGAAGATGGCCGAACCGCAGCCGCCGAAACCCGGCCCCACGCACATCGAGTTCCCGTCCAAGCAGACCCACATCCTGCTCGCCCAGCTCGGCATCACGCGCGGCGACCCGGATTATGCCGCGCTGTACATGGGCAACCAGATTCTCGGTGGTGGCGGCTTCGGCACCCGCCTGATGACCGAGGTGCGCGAGAAGCGCGGGCTGACCTACGGCGTCAGCTCCGGATTTTCCGGCATGCAGGCCCGTGGCCCGTTCATGATCAGCCTGCAGACCCGCGCCGAGCAGAGCGAGGGCACGCTCGGCCTGGTCCAGCAGATCGTCCGCGACTACCTCGCCGAAGGCCCCACGCAGAAGGAACTCGACGACGCCAAGCGCGAGCTGGCGGGCAGCTTCCCGCTGACCACCGCGAGCAACGCCGACATTGTCGGCCAGCTGGGCGCCATGGGCTTCTACGACCTGCCGCTGAGTTATCTGCAGGACTTCATGAACCAGGCCCAGGCGCTGAGCGTCGAACAGGTCAGGGCGGCGATGGCGAAACACCTCTCCGCCGACGACTTCGTTATCGTCACGGCCGGCCCAACGGTGGCGCAGAAGCCGTTGCAGGCGCCGACCGACAAACCCGCCGAACAGCCCCTCGGGGTCCCGGAGCACTGATGCGCGGACAGACCGTCAAACCCTCGCGTACCGCCGCCAAGCCGCACGGCGGCGCGGGATCGCTGCGCATCATCGGCGGCGAATGGCGCAGCCGGCGTTTCGCCTTTCCCAACGGCCCGGCGCTGCGGCCGACCCCGGACCGGGTTCGCGAGACGCTGTTCAACTGGCTGGCGCCGCACATCGAGGGCGCCCGCGTGCTGGATGCCTACACCGGCAGCGGCGCGCTGTTCCTCGAAGCGCTGTCGCGCGGCGCCGGCCAGGCCCTGGCGCTGGACACCAACGGCGAGGCGCTGGCTGCCCTGCGCCAGCACCTCGACACCCTGGCCTGCGGACGCGGGCAACTGGTCCAGGGCGACGCGCTGCGCTACCTGGAAAACCAGGCCGCGCAACCGTTCGAGGTGGTCTTCCTCGACCCGCCCTTCCACCAGAACCTGCTGCAGGCCAGCTGTGAACTGCTGGAAAACCGCGGCTGGCTGGCCGCGCGCGCCTGGATCTACACGGAAAGCGAAGGCGCTCCGTCCGGCCTGCCGATGCCGGCTAACTGGCGCCTGCACCGCGAGAAGAATGCCGGCCAGGTGCATTACGCGCTCTGGGAGCGCGGCTAGCGGTGTAAACCCAACACGTCGTTCAGTGGAAGCACAGCGCGGCCGATCGGTGGTTTGTAGTCGAGGCTGCATGCGGCCTGTGCCAGTTGTAGTGATGCAGCCAGCCTGGCAAGTGCGCGGCTCTCTGCTCGGAGCTGTCGTAGCTGCGGGCGTAGGCCACGCAAAGTCGTCTGGATGAAACGCTCGGCCTTGCCGTTGGTGCGTGGCGTATAGATCGGGTCGGGATTGTCGCACTTCCGGTTTTCCGGGCAGGCTCTGGATGAACAACCTACCGAGATCGCTATATGCCACGCGGTTTGCCGCCGGCCTACGGCTTCGGAACCTAGCCCATTTTCCCGATGGAGTCCGCCGGAGGGTTTTCAATCCCGCGACGCCATGTACCTGATCCTTCCCGGCGCTTCGTTGCCGTCCTGCGCAAGGCGGTAGCCGGCGGCTTCGCAGACGCGCCGGCTGGCGCGGTTTTGCGTATCGATGATGGCGTCCACGCAGGTCGCCCCCAGCTCGCCCAGGGCCAGGGCGGTCATGCTGCGCACGGCTTCGCTCATCAGGCCCAGACCTTGGTAGTGCCGACGGCACCAGTAGCCTATCTCGAGCCGGCCACCGCGCCCGTCGAGGCCGTGCAGGCCGCAGCAGCCGACGAACTCGCCGGTGGTCTTCAGCCACAACAGCATCGGCAGGGATTTGCCTGCGCGGAACTCCCCCTGGCTCTCCCGGCAATAGCGCTCCGACGCCTGCACAGACGGCTCGGCCAGCGCCCACGGCAGCGACGATCCCCAGGCGCGCAGCTCGGCGAGGGTCTCCAGCACGCCGTCGTACAGCGCGCGAGCGTCGCCGGGCGCGGCGCAGCGGATCGACAGCCGGTCGCTTTCCAGCCGTTCCGGCAGCGGCTTCATCCCAGCGCCTCGGGGCGTTGCCAGGCTTGGCCATGGACGTGTTCGGCGAGGAAGGCGAACACCGTCTGGTACCAGACCTTGGCGTTCTGCGGGCCGAGAATCCAGTGGTTCTCGCCGGGGTAATAGAGGAATTTGTGCGGCATGCGGCCCTGCTCGTCGGCGAATTGCTCGGCGAGCTGCGCCCACAGGCTCAGGGCCTCGCCAATTGGCACGCGGTAATCCTTGTCGCCGTGGATGATCAGCATGGGCGTGCGGATATCCCGCACGAAGCGGTGCGGCGAATGGTGCTGCAGCATCTGCGCGCCGATTTCCTGCCGCCAGTAGTGGTAGGCGTCGGTGGTCGGACCGAACTGGCTCAGGGTCCAGAGGCTGGCATGGCTGACGATGGCGCGGAAGCGGTCGGTGTGCCCGGCGATCCAGTTGGCCATGTAGCCGCCGAACGAGCCGCCCATGGCAGCGCTGCGCTGGCCGTCGATGTCGTCGCGGGCCTGCGCGGCGTCGCTGATCGCCAGCAGGTCCTGATAGGGCGCGTCGCCCCAGGCGCCCCAGCCGCGCTGGATGAATCCGCGGCCATAGCCGGTGGATAGCGCCGGGTCCGGCATCAGCACGGCATACCCGCGGGCGACCGCCAGCCAGGGATTCCAACGCCAGGACCAGCCGTTCCAGGAGCCGAGCGGGCCGCCGTGCACCCATAGCAGCAGCGCGGCCGGCGCGGCGGCCGAGGCGCCGGCAGGCAGCGCCAGCCAGGCACGCACGCGCGCGCCGTCGGCGCCCGTGGCGTCCACTTCGGTCAGGCGCCCGGGCAGGGCCGGCTGCTGGCACGGCCCGCGCAGCGAAACCAGTGTGGCAACCTCGGCGTCCAGGTCGAGGCGCACCGGCAGCGGCGGGCTGTCGATGGCATGGCGCAGGGCATACAGGTGGCGGCCGCAGGGGCTGACGCAAAGGTCGGCGTAGGCCGCGTCGTCCAGCGTCAGCCGCGTCACGCTGCGGCGGGCGGGATCGATGGCGAACACCGGCGCGCGGCCCTGATGATCGGCGCTGGCGTACAGATGCTGGCCATCGGGGCTCCAAGCGAGGGATGCGGGACAACCGTCCCAATCCGGAGCAATACAGCGGGGTTCGCTTCCGTCCAGCGGTACGCTGAGCAATTGCCAGCGCGGCGCCTCGCTCGGCGTACCCTCGCTCTCTGCCACGACCGCCAGAGCCGTGCCCTGCGGGTTCAGACGGAAGACTGGGTAGTGCCATCCGGGCAGGTCGAGCAGCATCCGGCGCGCGCCGCTCAGGGTATCGATGACCACCAGCTGGCCTTGCTGATTGCCGCCGGCCCTGGCGGTCAACCAGTCACTCACCAGCAGGCGGCCGTCGGCGCTCAATTCGAAGCGGGCGTTGCGCAGCGCCTCGCCAGCGTCGTCGGTCAGCGCGTGGAGTTCGAGCAGGGCCGACGGCGTGCCGGCGCTGGGGCTGTCGACAACTGGCTCGGCCCGATACAGGCGCGGCTGTTCCGGGCCCAGGTCGGTGTCCCAGAAGCGCACCGGGTAACGCTCGTGGAGGATGGCGTCGACCTTGCCGTCCTTGCGCAGCGCGCGCAGGCGTTTCTCGTCCTCTGGGTCTTTCGCCGATGGCAGCGCCCCTGCCATCAGCACCAGGGTACCGCTCTGGCGCGCGACCTGCAGGCCGAACAACCCGCCCGGGCGGCGCAGCCATTGCTGCGCCTCGCCGCCGGCCGGCAGGTGCCAGAGCGTCGAGTCGGCGTCATCCTCCTTGCCTTCCAGCGGCGCTCGCGAGGAACTGAACAGCAAGTCGCCATTGGCCAGAATCCCAGGCCCCAACTCTAGCTTCTGTAGCGGGTGACGGAAGTTGAAGATGGTGGTTTCGTCGGGAATGCGCTCCAGGCTCAAGCCGGCAAACTGGCGCAGGATGGTGGTCTCGTACAGCGCCTCCTTTATCGCCGGATCGCTGTAGCCGAACCAGTTCTGCGTCAGATGAGCCCGCAGCATCACCATCAATGAGGATGTTGGACGTCCGGTCTTCACCCTTCGGATAGTGTGGCACGATCAGGGCAACCAAGCCCTTCCACGGCGCCACCTGATCCGCCTCGATCAGGAATAACTCCTTGCGGCTCCGCTTGCGCTTGCCGGAATACTCTGCGTCGGCAAAGGTTATCTGTTTCATCGGGATACTCGGCGGGTGGTTCAAATATTTTACCGAAAATCAGAAAGCCTTTTTCATAGTTCCCTTAATTTAAGAGAAGGCTGTAAAGACTGGCGTCATAATATTCCCCCATAAAAAAAACTTTGTCCTTTTGAATGGCCTCAATCTTAAAACCATTCTTCTCATAAAGCGATATAGCTATTTTGTTCTCTGTGTTAACCAATATCTCCACTCTGTGCACTGTTTTTGAATTACGCAGGTAGTTAATTCCATATTCCAATAAGGTTTTACCCAAGCCTTTGTTGCGATCGTTATAAGCAATTGATAGTCCTAATGAAGCTATATGAGAGTACGCGTGTCTAGTCGAGCCGTTTATATCAAGCCTACCAACAATTCTTTCTCCATCGACAAGTAGGAGAAGAGCGTCCGATTTGCTATTGCTGGTTCTTTTTATATTTTGACTTATAAGTGAAATATCCCCGAGGAGTTCATTTTCTAAGAGAGGGATGTTTGGGTTTTTCTCGGCGGCCAAATTAAGCATGTAGTTTTGCAGAGATTTTGCGTCACCTTCTTGGGCCTTCCTGACTATTAAACGCTCGTTTAAAGGAATGGACATATTCTATCCTGCTTGACAATTTATATTTCGATGGTTTGAATGCGCTGCCATGAATGTGTACTGGATGGGTGTGAAACGTCTCCAGGTTTAGATTTTTCCTCTTGTAGGGACTGATAAAAGCTACTTTTTAACTTTTCGGGGAGTAGTGGGACAATAACGTCCTCAACGAATGGCGAAAGTGAACAACAAATGGGGTCTCTTTCCCAGATTTTTCCAGCATATGAGAGGCTATTTGCTCGGCAGCCGCCGTGGAATAAAAGCCCATACCTACAATCGTTGCAAGGTAAGTCAGATATGGATTTTCCTAGGAAATCTATAAAATCTTTACTTTCGGAATAAATTTGGGAAAAGCTATCTTCAGTGGTTATTTGTCCAATGCTAGTATTTCTAAGGGATGGACAAAACCGTTTCATGGGTCGCGGGCCTCGGCGATGGAAGGACCGGCGCTGGTTTCGCCGCGCAGGCGCATCACCAGCAGGTACAGCAGCGGCACGAAGAACAGCGTCAGCAGGGTGGCCGAGAGCATCCCGCCGAACACGCTGGTGCCGATGGCGCGCTGGCTGGCCGAGCCGGGGCCGCTGGCGAGCATCAGCGGCAGCACGCCGAACATGAAGGCCAGGGAAGTCATGACGATGGGCCGCAGGCGCATGCGCGCGGCGTCGAGGATCGCCTGGCGCACGGCGACGCCCTGCTGGTGCAGGGTCCTGGCCACCTCGATGATGAGGATCGCGTTCTTCGCCGAGAGGCCCATGATGGTAATCAGGCCGACCTTGAAATAGAGGTCGTCGGGCAGGCCGCGCAGGCTGGTGGCGAGCAGTGCGCCGATCACCCCCAGTGGGATCGCCAGGATCACCGCGAAGGGCACCGACCAGCTTTCGTAGAGCGCCGCCAGGCAGAGGAAGATCACCAGGATCGAAAGGCCGAACAGCAACGGCATCTGGTTGCCGGAGAGGCGCTCCTGGTAGGACTGCCCGGCCCATTCGTAGCCGATGCCGCTGGGCAGCTGCGTCACCAGGCGGGCCAGCGCGTCCATCGCCTGGGTGGTGCTGTAGCCGGGCGCCGGGGCGCCGCTGATGGGCAGCGCGGGAAAGCCGTTGAAGTGCTGGATCTCCAGCGCGCCGAGGGTCCAGCGCATCTGCACGAAGGCGCTCAGCGGCACCATGTCGCCTTCGCCATTGCGCACCCGTGCCTGCAGCAACCCGTCGGGGCTTTGCCGGTACTTGCCGTCGGCCTGCACGAGAATGCGCCGCACCTGGTTCTGGTGGATGAAGTCGCCGAGGTATTGCGAGCCATAGAGCGTCGCCAGGGTGTCATTGATCTGCTGCACCGGGACGCCCATGCTCTGCGCCTTGAGCCGGTCGATGGAGACCCGCAGTTGCGGCGCGTCGTCCTGCCCGGAGAAGCTCACGTCGGCCAGTGCCGGGGTCTGGGCGGCCAACGCCAGCAAACGGTTCTTCGCCGCCACCAGGGCCTCGTGGCCAAGGCCGGCACGATCCTGCAGGCGCATGTCGATGCCGGCGCTGCGGCCCATCGAGGGCAACGGCGGGGTGTTGAGGCCCTTCACCAACGCTTGCGGATGGTCGCGGGTGCCGCTGGCGAAATGCGCGTTGAGGCGCGCGAGTATGGCCTCTATCTGCTGTTCGCTGGCCTTTCGCTGCGACCAGTCGATCAGCGTCGGCCAGATCATCCCGGCGTTCTGCCCGCCGCCGAAATAGCTGAACCCCTGCATCGCGAACAGCTGGTCGACGACCGGGTCCTGGCGCAGCCAGGCCTGCACCTCGTCGATCACCTCGCGCGTGTCTGCCTGGGTCGAGCCGGTGGGCAGCAGCACCACGACGGCGAAGTTGCCGCTGTCCTCGGTGGGCAGGAATCCTCCCGGCAGACGCATGAACAGCAGCCCGACGGCGCCCAGCAGCGCCGCGTACAAGAGCAGCCAGCGCAGCGGCCGGCGCAGCAGTGCGTCGAGCCGGCGCAGGTAGCCACGGGCCAGCCGTGCCGGCGCCGGGCGCTTCCCGTCCGCCTGGCGCGGCGGCGGTTTGAGCAGGGTGGCGCACAACGCCGGGGTTAGGGTGAGGGCGAGGAACGCGGAAAGCGCCATGGGGACCGCCAGCGCCACCGAGAACTGCCGGTAGATCTCCCCCACCGCGCCCTGGAACAGCGCCATCGGGAAGAACACCGCGGTCAGCACCAGGGTGATGGCGACGATTGCGCCGCTGATCTGGCGCATCGCCTTGAGCGTCGCCTCGCGCGGCGCCAGGCCTTCCTCGGCCATGATGCGCTCGACGTTCTCCACCACCACGATGGCGTCGTCCACCAGGATACCGATGGCCAGCACCATGCCGAACAGGGTCAGCACATTGATCGAGAAGCCCAGCACCAGCATCGCGCCGCAGGTCCCGGCCAGGGCGATGGGCACCACCAGGCTGGGGATCAGGGTGGCGCGCCAGCTGCGCAGGAACGCCAGCATGACCAGGAACACCAGGGCCATGGCTTCGAGCAGGGTGTAGCCAACCTTGACGATGGACATCCTGACGAAGTCCGAGGTGTCGAACGCGGTGCGGTAATGGATGCCCGCGGGGAACTGCGCGGCCAGCTCGGCCATGCGCGCCTTGATCGCCTCGGCGGTCTGCAGCGCATTGGCGCCCGGCGCCAGTTTCACCGAGATCGCCGCCGAATAGCGGCCGTCGACGAACGACGGATAGTCGTAGTTGTTGCCGCCCAGTTCCACCCGCGCCACGTCGGCCACGCGCAGCGCCGAACCGTCGGGGTTGACGCGCAGGGCGATCGCGCCGAAGGCCTGCGGCGTATCGAGGTCCTCGTCGACCATCAGCGGAGCGGTGAGCGCGGTGCCCGCGGGCGTCGGCAGGGTGCCGATGGCACCGAGGGTAATGCGCTGATTCTGCACCGCGATGGCATCCGCCAATTCGCCGGTGGTGATGCCCATGGCGGTGAGTTTTTCCACATCAGGCCAGATGCGCATGGCGTATTCCGGGCTGTACACCTCCGCTTCGCCGACCCCGGGGATCCGCAGCAATGCCGGACGCACCTGGGTGGTGGCGAAGTCCCCGAGCTGGACGTCGTCCACCGTCGGGTTGTCGGCGTCGAGGGTGATGAACATCAGCTCGCTCTCGTCGCTCTGCTCCACCGAGATGCCCTGACGACGCACGCTTTCCGGCAGGCGCTCCTCGACCCGCTTGATGCGGTTCTGCACCTCCACCGTGGCCAGCCGGGTGTCGGTGCCGGTGTCGAAGGCCAGGCCGATCTCAACTTGTCCCTCGGCGCTGCTGGAAGTGAAGTAGAGCAGGCCGGGAATGCCGGCGAGCTCGCGCTCGATCACCGCGGTGACGGTGCGCTCGGCGACCTCCGGCGAGGCGCCCGGGTAGCTGGCGTTGATGCCGACCCGCGGGGGAGCGACGTTGGGGTATTGCTCCACCGCCAGGTAGCGGGTGGCGACGCCGCCACCGAGCAGGATGAGAATGGCCACGACCCAGGCGAATACCGGGCGGTCGATGAAGAAAGCGGACATCCGCGCGCCTCAGTCCGGGCCGCCGACACTGGGGTCGGCAGGCGTGGGTTTGGCTTCGACGGCCTGGCCCTGCGCCAGCGCCCCGCCTTCGAGGATCACCCGCTCACCGCCCACCAGCCCGTCGGTGACCCGCCACTGGCGCCCTTCCAGGCTGTCCGCGCGGACTTCCTGCTGGCGCGCATGGCCGTTGTCGTCGAGCATCACATAGGCGCCCTCGCGGGTCCGCGTCAGCGCCCGCAGCGGAATCAGCACCGCCCGGCCGGCGTCGGGCAGGGCGAGCTCGACCTGCACGTACATGCCCGGCAGCAGCAGGTGGTCGGGGTTGTCGAAGAGTGCGCGCATGGCCACGGTATCGGTTTTCGGATCGACCGCGGAGTCGGCGAACAGCAGCGTGCCGGTGAGCGCGTAGGCGCTGCCGTCGCCCAGGCGCAGGCTGACCCGGGCCGCCGCCGGGCCCTTGCCGCTGCCCGCGAGGCTGCGGCGCAGCGCCAGATAATCGCCCGCCGGCTGGGCGAAATTCACGTAGATCGGATCGATCTGTTCCACCGTGGTCAGCGGCGTTCCCTCGTCCTGGCCGACCAGCGCGCCCTCACTGACCAGCGCGCGGCGGGCGCGGCCGGCGATCGGCGTGGTGACGCTGGCATAGGCCAGGCGCAGGCGCGCGCTGCGCACCTTGGCCTCGGCGGATTGTTCCGCGGCGCGTGCCTGCTGTTCGGCGAACAGATCCTTGCGGTACTGCTGCGCACTGATGGAGTCATCCTCCATCAATTGCCGCGAGCGCCTTGCCACGTCCGCCGCGGCCTCGCGGGCGGCATGCGCCTGTGCTTGCTCCGCCTCGGCGGCGGACAGCTCGGCCTGCAGCGGTTCCGGAGCAATGCGGAACAGCAGGTCGCCGGCCTGCACCTCCTGCCCTTCGACATAGCTGCGCTGCTCGACGATGCCCTCGACCCGCGCGCGGATCTCGGCGGTGCGGTAGGCCTCCAGGCGTCCGGTCAACTGCACGCTGCGCGCCTGGGTCGAGGGCGTGGCGATGGCGATATCCACGGCGATGGGCGTGTCGCCGACGGTTTTTGCCGTCGGCTCGGGTTTGCAGGCGCCAAGCAGCAGACCCGCGAGCAGGATCGCAGCGTGGCGCGCTCCGAGCCGGGGCGCGGCGTGTCGGTGCGAATGTCCGCCGGTGCGGGAGTGCATGTGGCTTTCCTTCAGGGCTAGCAAGCGCGAATCCATCATGTCGACGTCCATCCCCATCAACGCCTGGTGCGCTGGATGGGCTTCTAATTCCTTTCATGCCCGTTTCGCCGACCCGCTCCCGGGGCCGGCATGGCGCCGCGGCGGTGATGCCGAGGATACCGGCCGAGCCTGGCACGCGCAGGTTTCGCGCGCTGCGTCGGACCCAGAGCCGGGCGCTCGTCGAGCCGCCATACCCGCGCGGGTTTCACCGGCCCTGCCCCGACAGCGAAACCAGAGGCCCCACCGAAGCCACCAGCAGTTCGCGGGTATAGGGATGCTGCGGCGCCGCGAAGATCTGCCGGGCTTCGCCCTGTTCCACCACCTTGCCGTCCTTGACCACGATCAGGTCGTGGGCCAGCGCCCGCACCACCGCGAGGTCGTGGCTGATGAACAGATAGGTCAGGCCGTGCACGGCCTGCAGGTTGCGCAGCAGGTCGACCACCTGTTTCTGCACGGTGCGGTCGAGCGCCGAGGTCGGCTCGTCGAGCAGGATGAGTTCCGGTTCCAGCACCAGCGCGCGGGCGATGGAGATGCGCTGGCGCTGGCCGCCGGAAAACTCGTGGGGATAGCGATGGCGGGTCTGCGGGTCCAGGCCGACCTCCTCGAGAACGCGGATCACCGCCGCCTCGCGTTCGTCCGCGGTGCCGACCCGGTGGATGTCCAGGCCCTCGCGGATGATCTGTTCCACCGACATGCGCGGGCTGAGGCTGCCGAACGGGTCCTGGAACACCACCTGCATATGGCGCCGCAAGGGGCGCATTCCATTGGCGTCGAGGCCATCCAGGCGCTGCCCGTTGAAATGGATGCCGCCTTGGGAGCCGACCAGCCGCAACATCGCCTGGCCCAGGGTCGACTTGCCCGAACCGGACTCGCCGACGATGCCCAGGGTACGCCCCCGCCGGAGTTCGAAGCTGATGCCGTCCACCGCCTTGACATAGTCGCGCCGGCGGCTGAACAGCGACTTGGGCAACGGGAACCAGACGCGGAGGTCGTCGGCCTGCAGCAGAACCTGCTCGCTGGCCGCGAGCATCGGCTCGCCATCCGGTTCGGCCTCGATGAGCATCCTGGTATAGGGATGCTGCGGCGCGGCGAACAACTGCTCGGCGCCGTTCTGCTCGACGATCGTGCCATGGCGCATCACGCAGACGCGCTGGGCGATGCGCCGTACCAGGTTGAGGTCATGGCTGATCAGCAGCAGCGACATGCCCAGGCGCTGCTGCAGGTCCTTGAGCAACAGCAGAATCTTCTGTTGCACGGTGACGTCCAGCGCCGTGGTGGGTTCGTCGGCGATCAGCAGCTCCGGTTCGTTGGCCAGCGCCATGGCGATCATCACCCGTTGCCGCTGCCCGCCGGAGAGTTGATGCGGGTAGGCCTGCAGCCGCCTGGCCGGCTCCTGGATGCCGACCAGCTCGAGCAATTCCAGCACCCGCGCGCGCATCGCCTTGCCGCGCAGGCCCTTGTGCAGGGTGAGCACCTCGCCGATCTGCCGTTCCACCGTGTGCAGCGGGTTCAGCGAGGTCATCGGCTCCTGGAAGATCATCGCAATGCGGTCGCCGCGCAGTTCGCGCAAACGTCCTTCGCTGGCCGCGACCAGATCTTCGCCGGCATAACGGATCTGTCCGGAGGTGCCGGTGATTGCTGCCGGCAGCAGGCGCAGGATGGAGTGTGCGGTGACCGACTTGCCGGAGCCGGACTCGCCGACCAGGGCCAGGCATTGGCCACGCGGAATGTCCAGGTCGATGCCATGCACCACTTCTTCGCCGGCGAAGGCGACGCGCAGATCGCGGATTTCGATCAGGTTTTCCTGCATCAGGCGGCCCTCGGGTCGAATGCATCGCGCACGGCTTCGCCGATGAACACCAACAGGCTGAGGATCAGCGCCAGGGTCAGGAACGCCGTGATGCCCAGCCAGGGCGCCTGCAGGTTCTGCTTGGCCTGCCAGGCCAGTTCGCCCAGCGAGGCGGTGCCGGCCGGCATGCCGAAACCAAGAAAATCCAGGGCGGTAAGCGTGGTGATCGCCCCGGTGAGAATGAACGGCACGTAGGTCATGGTGGAGGTCATGGCGTTGGGCAGGATGTGCCGCCACATCACCTTGCGGTCGGACAGGCCGAGCGCCTTGGCCGCCTTGACGTATTCCAACGTGCGGCCACGAAGGAACTCGGCGCGTACCACGTCCACCAGCGGCATCCAGCTGAACAGCGCCATGATTCCGAGCAGCCACCAGAAGTTCGGCTCGACGAAACCGGAGAGGATGATCAGCAGGTAGAGCACCGGCAATCCCGACCAGACTTCCAGCAGGCGCTGCCCGATCAGGTCCACCTTGCCGCCGTAGTACCCCTGCACGGCGCCGGCGGCGACGCCGATGACCACGCTGATGGCGGTCAGCACCAGGGCGAAGAGGATCGACACACGGGCACCGAACAGCACCCGCGCGGCGACGTCGCGCGCCTGGTCATCGGTACCCAGCCAGTTGCTCGACGAAGGGGCGCTCGGCGAGGGCACCTCGAGGTCGTAATTCACCGTGTCGTAGCTGAAAGCGATGGGCGGGAACAGCATCCAGCCGCCGTGGCCTTCGATGAGCCCGCGCACGTATTCGCTGCGGTAGTCCGGCTGGAAGGGGAGCTCTCCGCCGAAGCGGGTTTCCGAGTAATGCCTGAACACCGGAAAGTACAGCTCACCCTCATAGCTGATCAGCAGCGGCTTGTCGTTGGCGATCAGTTCGGCGCACAGGCACAGCGCCAACAGCCCGCTGAACAGCCACAGCGACCACCAGCCGCGGCGGTTGGCCTTGAAGCGGTCGAAGCGCCGGCGGTTGATCGGGGAAAGTCGGGACATCAGGCGTTCCTCGCCGAAAAATCGATACGCGGGTCGAGCAGCGTGTAGCAGAGGTCGCCGAGGATTTTCACCAGCAAGCCGAACAGGGTGAAGATGAACAGCGAACCGAACACCACCGGGTAATCGCGCGACAGCGCCGCCTCGTAGCCCATCCGGCCGAGGCCATCGAGGGAGAAGATCACCTCGATCAGCAACGAGCCGGCGAAGAACACCTCGATCAACGCCTGGGGAATCCCGGCGATCACCAGCAGCATGGCGTTGCGCAGCACGTGGCGGTACAGCACGCTGCGCTCGGTCAGGCCTTTGGCGCGGGCGGTGACCACGTACTGCCGACTGATTTCGTTGAGGAAGCTGTTCTTGGTCAGGATCGTGAGGGTGGCGAAGCCGCCGATCACCAGCGCCGTCACCGGCAGCGCCAGGTGCCAAAAGTAGTCGCCGATCTTGCCCAGCGGGCTGAGCTGATCGAAGTTTTCCGAAGTCAGGCCGACGGCGGGGAACCAGCTCAGGTAGCTGCCGCCGGCGAACACCACCAGCAACACCATGGCGAAGAGGAAGGCCGGCAGGGCGTAGCCGACGATGATCGCGCTGCTGGTCCAGACGTCGAAGGCGCTGCCGTTGCGCACTGCCTTGCGGATACCCAAGGGGATCGACACCAGGTAGGTCACCAGGGTCGCCCAGAAACCCAGCGACAGCGACACCGGCATTTTCTCCAGGATCAGATCGGTGACCGTGGCGCCGCGGAAGAAGCTGGTGCCGAAATCCAGCTGTGCATAGTTCTTCAGCATCAGCCAGAGGCGTTCGAGCGGCGGCTTGTCGAAACCGTACTGACGCTCGATCTCGGCGATCATCGCCGGATCCAGGCCGCGGCTGCCGCGCGAGCCGCTGGCCGATGCGGACGTGGATTCATGCGCGGCGTTGCCGGTGCCGTGGCTACCGAAGCCCTGCAGGCGGGCGATGGCCTGGTCCACCGGCCCACCGGGAGCGGCCTGGACGATGGCGAAGTTGATCACCAGGATGCACAGCAGGGTCGGAATGACCAGTAACAGGCGGCGAAGGATATAGCCCGGCATCAGTTTCGCTCCTTCAGGCGCGCGGCCATCTGTTCGTCGGTCAGGGCGGTGGGGCTGATTTCCCACCAGGTTTCCAGGCCGACGTCGTAGGCCGGCTCGACCTTCGGCCGACCGAAGCGGTTCCAGAACACCGTTGGCGTGCCCTCGGAGTAATAGTTGGGGATGCTGTAGTAGTTCCATTGCAGCACCCGGTCCAGCGCGCGGGCGTAATGCACCATGCGTTCGCGGCTGTCGGCGTTGACCAGCCCGTCGATCAGTTTGTCCACCGCCGGATCGCGCAGCACCATGGCGTTGGAGCTACCGACCTGGGTGGCGCTCTTCGAGCCGTAGATTTCGTAGAGATCGCGGCCCGGCGAGGGGTTGGGTACGCCGCTGCGCGGAAAGCCGGTAACGATCATGTCGTAGTCGCGGGCATTGGTCCGGTTGACGTACTGCGCGGTGTCGACCCGGCGCAATTCCAGGGTGATGCCGATCTGCGCCAGTGTGCGCTTCCACGGCAGCAGCATGCGGTCGAAGCCCTGGCCGTCGAGGAACAGGAAGCTCAGCGGCTCGCCCGCCGCGTTGACCAGGTGTTCGCCTTTTTCGTCCGGGTGCCAGCCGGCCTCGGCGAGGAGCTCCAGCGCCTGCAACTGCTTGTCGCGGATGAAGCCGCTGCCGTCGGTCTTCGGCGGCTGGTAGACCTGGCTGAAGACTTCCTCGGGCACCTGGCCGCGCAAGGGCTCGAGGATCGCCAGTTCCTCGGCGTCGGGCAGTTCGGTGGCGGCCATCTCGGTCTTCGGGAAGTAGCTCTGCTGGCGCATGTAGAAGTTGCGCATCATCTGCCGGTTGGTCCACTCGAAATCCCACAGCATGGAGATCGCCTGGCGCACGCGGCGGTCCTTGAACACCGGCTTGTCGAGGTTAAAGGCGAAGCCCTGGGCGGCGAACGGCATGGCTTTGGCCAATATGGCCTTCTGCAGCCGACCCTCGCGCAAGGCGGGGCTTTCGTAGCGCACGGCGAAGCCGGTGGCCGAGTATTCGCGGTTGTAGTCGTAGGCGCCGGCCAGCAGCAATTGGCGGGCTACCTCGATGTCGGCGAAGAATTCGACCTTGAGCGTGTCGAAGTTGTAGAGCCCGCGGCTGACCGGCAGGTCCTTCGCCCACCAATCCTTGACCCGTTCGAAGGTCACGCTGCGCCCCGGCTCGACATGGCTGACACGGTAGGGGCCGCTGCCCAGCGGCGGCTCGTAACCGTTGCCGCTGGCGAAGTCGCGGGTCTTCCACCAGTGCTCGGGAAGAATCCGCATGCTCGCCAGATCCAGCGGCAGGCTGCGGTTGTCATTGGTCTTGAAGTCGAAGCGGACCTGCAGCGGGCCTTCCACGCTGACCTTAGCGACGTCGCCGTAGAGCTGCCGATAGCTCAGGCTGGCCTTGGTCATCAGGGTCTCGAAGGTGAACCTGACATCTTCGGCGCTGATCGGCTGGCCATCGTGGAAGCGCGCCTTGGGGTTGATGAAGAAGCGCACCCAGCGGTTGTCCGGATCGCGCTCCATCTTCTCGGCGACCAATCCATAGACGCTGTAGGGTTCGTCCAGCGAGCGATAGGCCAGCGGCTCGTAGACCCAGGTATCGACCTGCGACACCCAGGTGGCCTTGTCCACGTAGGGCAGCAGGTAGGTGAAGCGGTCGGTTTCCTGGGACGAGCGGCGCAGCGAACCGCCCTTGGGCGCGTCAGGATTGACGTAGTCGAAATGTTTGAAATCGGCCGGGTATTTGGCCGGTTCGCCATATACGGTCATGGACGATTGCGGTTCGGCGCACAGGGCGCCGCCCGCGAAGAATGGCAATGCGCCGGCCAACAACAGTGGCAGTGCGCGCCGTGCGAAGGCGGTAGACAGGCGTCGCCGCAGGCAGTAGCGAGCGTTCGATGTTGGGCTTCGGGACATGGGTATCGTTCGTACTTGATGGGCAGTAAAAATCCCCGTGGCCAGGAGCCGGGAGCCACGGGGCGCGAGTACTCGCGAATAGTGCCAGGAGCCGGGGCTCATGAAGCCCCGGCACCGACATCAGAAGTGGTAGGTCATGCGACCGAACAGGACTCGGCCCAACGGATCGGTGTAGCGCGGGTCATAACCGGTCTGGAAGTTGTACGCCTGATTGCTGAACGGAGGGTTGCGGTCGAACATGTTCTTCAGACCGACGTCGATGTCCAGCGCCTTGTCGAAGGTATAGCCCGCCGACATGTCCCAAACCACGTAGGACGCCACGCGCTCGTTGCCATCGTCAGGGAATTGGTCGCGGTAGCTGCTGGTATAGCGATTGACCAGCGAAGCGCGCCAGGCGCCGTAATTCCAGGTGCCGGTGAGGGTGTGCTTCCAGCGGGCGATCATACCGGTGCCCTGGAAGTCGCCCACGTTGTCGATGTACTCGCCGCCGATGGACTCCTGGTAATCGTAGCGATCCACGTAGGTGCCCTGCAGGCCGAGGCCGAAGGCACCGAAGGAGGTCATCGGGAAGCGGTAGTCGATGGACACGTCGACGCCGTTGGTCTTGACCTTGCCGAGGTTGGCCAGGCCGGTGACGATGTGGTCGATGGACCCGTCGGCGGCGCGGATGATGCGGTCGGCGTAGAGATCAGGGTTAGCCAGCACCGCGGACTCCGGGAACTCAGCGATCTGGTTGGAGATTTTGATCCACCAGAAGTCCAGCCCGACGGACAGGTCGCGCAGCGGCTGATAGACGAAGCCCAGGGTGACGTTGCGCGCGGTCTCCGGGTCCAGGTTCTGGTTGCCGCCGGTGGTATTGAGCAACTGCTGATCGCAGTCGCGTCCCGGGTTGCCGCCGGGCTGCGGGGTGCCGCCGGTGCAGAGTACCGGGTCGTTGTAATAGCCCTGGGTGAACGTGGTGTAGTTGGCGCTGTACAGCTCATACAGCGAGGGCGCGCGGAAGCCTTCGCTGTAAGCGCCGCGCACCACCAGTTCCTTGAGCGGCTGGAAGCGGAATGAATACTTCGGGTTGGTGGTGCTGCCAAAGTCGCTGTACTTGTCATGCCGGATCGCCGCGCCCAGTTCGAGGCTGTCCAGTACCGGCACGCTCAGCTCGGCGTACTGGGCGCGCACGCTGCGGTCGCCGGAGACGCTGGCGTTGGGGTCTACGCCCAGGCTGGAAAGATCGCCCGCCCACTGCTCGAAGTCCTGATGGAACTTCTCCTTGCGGTATTCGCCGCCCAGCGCCAGGCCGGCAGGACCGGCGCCGAACCAATCGCCGATCTCGCGGCTGATGCGGCCATCGAGGCCGCTGACCCGGCCGACCGCCGTCATGTAGTCACCGTGGTAGCGGGCCGCATCGATGTAGGCCTGGCCTTCCGGGGTCTGCGGGCCGAAGGGGTTGAGCAGGCCGCTCGCCAGGCCATCGATCATTGCCTGGTCGCTGACGTAGCCGCCGGTCACCGCACTGTTCACCTGGTTCTGGTTGTAGGTGGCACCAAGGTTGTAATCCCATCCGGAGACGTTGCCGTCGAAGCTCAGCAATACCCGCTGGCTGGTGTTCTGGTCTTTCGACTCTCGGGCACCGGCGGCGGTCTCGCGCCAGTTGAGGTCGATAGGCTGGCTGGGATCGAGAACGAATGACGTGGGCAGCGGGGTAATGCCGTTGCCGGGGAAGTAGGGCGAGCTGGAGTCCAGGGTCAGCCCGGTGAGCGGAGCCGGGGCGATCGCCACGGCGTTGTTGTTGCGCGCCCAGAAATATTCGAGGTTGACGTTGTGGTCATCGGCCAGCTTGCCGGTGGCCTTGCCGAAGAACGAGGTTTTCTCGGTTTCCGGCAGCAGGTCGATGAAGTTGCGAGTGCTGAAACGGCAGACGTCGCCGCTGGCCACCTGGTTGGGACCGCTGCAGTTGCTGTCCGCCAGCGGATTGGTGTTGTTGCCATTCTGGCTGTAGTTGGCCGGGAAACCGGTACCGGAGGTGGACTCCAGACCACGTCCAGGGGCGTCCCGGGTGAAGGTCCGGTCGTTGGCGTCGAGGTTGCCCTGTTTCTGGTAGTTGAATACACCAAGGACGTTGAAGCGGTCCTCTTCCAGGTCACCGAAGCCCCAGCTGCCGCTGAAGTCATGACTGCTGCCGCCGCCACTGGCGTCGGGCATCTCGCCGCCGACGGAAAGCGTGCCGTCGGTCATGCTCTTCTTGGTGATGAAGTTGATTACCCCGCCGATGGCGTCGGTACCGTACAGCGCCGAGGCGCCGTCGCGCAGGATCTCGACGCGGTCGATGGCGGCGAAGGGAATGGTGTTGAGGTCCACCGCGGTGCCGTCGATGGCGTTGTTCGCCAGGCGCCGGCCGTTGAGCAGGATCAGCGTCTTGTTCGAGCCGATGCCGCGCATGTCGGCGAAGGTCGCGCCGCCCGTGGCCGAGCCCACCGAGCCGGCGGAGTTGGTGATCGACTGGCTACCGGTGATGCGCTGGATGATCTCGGCCGTGGTGGTCACGCCCTGCTGGCGCAGTTCGTCGGTGCGCAGGATGGTCACCGGCACCGCGGTTTCGGCATCCGCCCGGCGGATCGCCGAGCCGGTGACTTCCACGCGGTCCAACTGGGTGGTGGGCGCAGCCACGGCCGCCGCCGAGGTTTCCTCTTCGGCGCTCACCGCCTGGGCGTGTGCCAGTGGCGGGGCACCGAAGGCCAGCAGGCACAGGGGAACCAGACGACAGCGCTGGATCGCGGTGGCCAGGCGGTGAGGTGCGAACTTCTGAATGTTGGCTTTCATTTTGGTTCCTCATCAATGAGGCAGGGTGGTTATGGCTTTATAGGCCGCCAGTCGCTCCGGTCGGGTTGTGCCTTCCCGGGGGTGCTACATCTTCTTTTTGCGGGCAAGCAGAGCCCGTTGCCCTCCACGCCGAGGCGTGGACGGCCGTTTCACCGTACTGATCGGTAGCTAGCGAGAGGTCATCACGGAAATCTTGGTGATTCCGGAACGCTCGATGGAGGCCATGGCCTTGGCCACCTGACCATAATTGACCCCCTCATCGGCTTGCAGTTGAACGCGGACCTCCGGGTCCTTGAGCTTGACGTCCCCCAGGCTCTTCTCCAGCAGGTCTACCTCCACCTGCGACTTGTCCAGGTAGAACTTGCCATCCTGGTCGACGCTTACCACCACCGGGTCTTTCTGTTCGGCCGGGGCCACGGCGTCGGTCTTCGGCAGGTTGATCTTGATCGCATTGGTCATCAGCGGTGTGGTGACGATGAACACCACCAGCAACACCAGCATCACGTCCACCAGAGGCGTGACATTCATCTCGCTGAGGACTTCGTCGCTGTCTTGGGTCGAGAAGGACATGTCAGCTGGCCTCGCGCATGGCTTGGGTGGACTGGGAAATCGGCTGCCGGCTCAGCATGAAGGAACTGCGCTGGGCGAGACTTTCGAAGTCGTGGGCGAAGTCGTCCATATACGCGGTGGCGAGCTTCAGACGGCGCAGGAAGAAGTTGTAGATCAGCACCGCGGGCACCGCGACGGCGATACCCACGCCGGTAGCGATCAGCGCATGGCCGATGGGGCCGGCGACCGTGTCGAGGCTGGCATTGCCGCTGGCGCCGATCGATTGCAGGGCCTCCATGATCCCCCACACGGTACCGAACAGGCCGATGAAGGGCGAAGTGCTGCCAATACTGGCAAGGATCGCCAGGCCGGCTTCCAGCGAACGGCGCTCCTTCTGGATCTGCTGGCGCAGGTTGCGCTCCAGGCGATCCGCGCGATTGATGGTCTGCGCCAGTTGCTGGGTATTGCGCGGCGGTTCGCCGGCTACGGTCATGGCCTCGAACCCGGAGTTGGCGATGCGTGCCAGCGCACCGGGGTATTGCGCGGCATGTTCGGCGGCAGTAAGCAGGTCGGGAGCGTTCCAGAAGGCCTTCTGGAACTGCTTGTTCTGCGACTTCTGCTGTACCGACTGGGCGCCCTTGATCAGCAACAGCGCCCAACTGATGACGGAGAAGACAATCAATGCCCAGAGCACGCCGGGGACGATAAGGGATGTGAGTGTTTCGTTCATGGCGATACCTCTAAATCGGTCGAGCTGTTCGGTGGATGAGGGATGTCAATTCGGCACTTTGAAATCGATGGTCTGGTCAGCGAAGCCCTCGATGGGCGTGTCACCCCGCTTGGCCGGGACGAACTTCCACCCCTTCACTGCTTCCACCGCGGCATCGTCCAGCTGCTTCCTGCCACTGGAGCGGGTCACCTCGACACTGCCGGCGCGACCGTTGGGCAGCACGCGGATGCGCAACACCACGCGGCCTTCCCAGCCACGGCGCAGCGCCAGCGACGGGTACTCCGGCGGCGGATTGCCAAGGCTCGCCAGACCGGATATCGCCGCGCTTTCCTTCACCGGCGCGGCGGGCGCAGGCGCTGCGGGCGGTGTCGGCGCAGGCGGTGCTGGCGTCGGTGCCGGAGCCGGTGGTGCCGGTGGCGCAGGTTTCGGCGGCGCCGGTTTCGGCACGGGCTTGGGTTTCGGCTTGGGTTTCTCCACCGGCTTGGGTGCAGGCTTGGGCGCCTCCTCCTGAACCGGTGGTTCAGGTTCCGGCGCGGGTTCCGGCGGCGGTGGCTCCGGAGGCGGCGGTGGCGGTGGCGGCTCCGGGGTCGGCGGTGCGGGGGGGGCGGGACTGGCGAACTCGATGACCATTTCCGGAACCTTCGGCGGGATCTCGACCGGTGCCGGCGTGGCGTTGATCAGCCACCAGAGCCCGCCATGGAACACCACGGAGAGGCTGGCGAGCAGTATCAGTTGCCGTTTCGAAAGCGCGGGCGCCGAGGCGTTTGCTTGGAAAAAGGGCGGGGTGGCCGCCTTGCCGCCAGGTTCTGAAACATCGTCCAGTAGCTTGTGGGGTGCCGCATTGCCCATCGATACAGCCTCGCGTTATGTACAGGCAATAAACTCTGACGAGTCAGGATGCTGGTTAATAAACGGCAGCCTTAGCCGCTCCCCGAAGAAACGGGGCACAGCGTCGAGCCTATGGAACTGAACTTCCGCCTCGATCGTCACGAAGAGGAACCACGGATGTTTGGTATCGAATTGGAAAAAATCATTGCCTGACCAAAGTTGAACATCGTGAGCATTTCCATACAGAAAATTTGCAATGCACGTGCCAGATCCTGACATGGGCGACGACTTGCACATTTGCGCAGGAAAGCCGCGTTTTGGTCACTTCTATGTAACTCTCTTATAGCCATGCGACGCACTAATGAGCGCTGCTGCGAATCGGTTGTACTGCACGGCGAGCGCCCTGCTCCATTATTGTGCGGGAGGGCCAAAAGCGGTCATTTATTGGCGAAAAAATGAGCGGGAATGTGCATGTTGCCCATCGATATATAGCGTTATCGTCGAATTTTACGGCTTTTGCCTTCAATCAGACATTTTCAGCCAGACATCAGGCCTGACGCGCAGCGTAAAGACCGATGGCGGTTATGAGGGGCATATACGCCCAACAGGCTACGGACACGAGGGCGTCCGAGTTATGCCTCTCGGGATGGGAGTCAGAACGAGGAAACTACCGGCTGGGAAAGAAGAACCGACTTGTACGGCGGTTAACAATAGTTGAGACCGAGCAAAGCTAGCTTTCATGACAGGATTAAAAAGTTGTCGACAATATACAACTTCATCTTTATGACGTTGATTGTGTTTATCCCCCCATCACGCCTCGCTGGAGGCTTCGATATCCCGCGCTTCTTCGTTGAAGTGTCCATCGACCTGATGCGTCCATAGACTGTGGTAGATGCCACCGCGCTCCAGCAATGACTGATGAGTCCCGTCCTCCACGAGGCGGCCCTGGTCGAACACCAGGATCCGATCGAGGTGAGCGACGGTGGACAGTCGATGGGCAACCACCAGTACGGTTTTCTCGCCCATGATCTCGTCGAGACTTTCCTGGATCAGTCGTTCGGTTTCCGAGTCCAGGCTGGAAGTGGCTTCGTCCATGACTAATATTGGCGCGTTCTTCAGCAGGACCCGGGCGATGGCGATACGTTGGCGCTGGCCGCCGGAGAGCTTTACCCCGCGCTCACCGACCAGCGACTCGTAGCCGTGCTCCATGCGTTCGATGAACTCGTGCGCGTGGGCACGCCTCGCGGCGCGCACGATATGTTCGTCGGCGGCCTCCGGCGCACCGTAGCCGATGTTCTCCCGCAGGGTGCGATGGAATAATCCGGGCTCCTGGGGAATGAGGCCGATCTGCCGGTGCAGCGACGCCTGGGTCAGCTCGCGAATATCCCGGCCGTCGATGAGAACGGCGCCGCCTTGCGGGTCATACAGCCTGAGCAGCAGGTTGAGCAGAGTGGACTTTCCCGATCCGGAGAAGCCGACGACGCCGACCCGCTGCCCGGCGGCGATCTTCAGGTTGAGGCCGGCGAACACCGGTCTTGCGGCCTGGTAGCCGAAGGTGAGGTCGCGGAACTCTATTTCGCCCCGTGAAAACCGGAGGTCGTCGCGCGCGTCCGCGCGGTCCGGCAGTTCGTGCGGACGTATCAGCGTACGCACGCTGTTCTCGATATTGCCGCTGGACTCGAAGAAATGCAGGAACTGATAGCTCAGGGACTTGGCGTTGGAAACAATCAATAGCCCGAGGCTCGCGGTCATGACGAAGGCCGCCACGTCGATGGTTCCGCGCTGCCATAGCAGCAACGCGATGACCACCAGTCCGATGCGCAGCAGCAGCGCCATGCCGTCCTGCAGCCAGCGGATTCGCTCCATGAAAAGGAACGAGCGACGCGCAGCCTGACGTTCGCTGCTCATGAAGCGATCGAGGTATTGCTGCTCATAATCGTCGCGGGCGAAATAGCGGATGTTGTTGAGATTGGTGACCGCGTCGACGATCTTGCCGGATGTCAGGCTACGCGCCTCGGCATGCAGCCGGGCGAATTCCTGGGCGCGCCGCGCCAGCACATAGGAGAGACCGACGTAGACCAGCGTCCAGGCCAACAGGCTCATGCCCAGCCAAAGCGAGGCGAGGCTCATCAGGATCAGCCCACCGACCAGGGTGACCAGGATCGGCAGAAACTCGACCATCAGCATCCAGCTGACTTCCAGGACACCGACGGCCGCCTCGCTGATGCGCTGAGCCAGGCTACCGGCGAAATGTTCGCTGAAATAGCGGTGCGAATGTTTCTGCAGATAGGCGAACAGATCGGCAGTGATGCGTTGTTTCTGCCGTGGCCGGACGAAGATCATGCACAGGCTCATGCTACGTGAAAGCAGCATCTCGCCCGCGGCGAGGGACGCCATCAACAGCAGCGCCGGCATGCTGGCGGAAAGAATGTCGGCATCCTTCCACAGGCCATCGCTCACCGCGCCGGTGATCTTGCCGATGGCATAGGGAATCAGCGTGGTGCACAGCGCGGCGCCGAACTCCAGGCCGATCATCAGCAGGCTCCAGCCGAGAAACAGCCGCGTGTAGTGCCAGACGAACCCTCGCGAGGTGGTCGGCATGGCTTCGGCGGGAGTGATGTGGGTGTGGGTGCTCATTTCGATCCTTTTCAGTTCACCGGCTTGCAACCTGGGATGAGACGGCCGTCGGTGTGCCGCCGCGGCCATCGATCAGCCCGGCGCTACAAGGTGAGGGTGAAGCGATTGGTGAGTGCGCCAGGCAGCCGCATCGACGCGGTCCGGCGCTCGCCATAGGTACTCGCCGAGACGATCAGCTCGCGCTCTTTGGTCAGTGCCAACAGGTGTTCGCCAAGAAAATCGTAAAGGCTGTCATCGAAGCGCATGCTGGCTACCGGCGCCTGGATTTCCCCGTTTTCCACCCAGAAGGTGGCGAAGCGGGTCAATCCGGTCAGGCGCGCGGCGGCTACGTCGGACTGATTCACGTACCAGAGGTTACCGATGTAGAGGCCGCTCCCCAGCGTCTCGAGGACCTCGATGGAGGGCAGCGTTCCGGCGCCCATGAGCAAGGCTTCCGGGGTTTCCGAAGAGGTGCTGCCATTGCTGCGCAGGCCGTATTCGCGGGCACTGCGGAAACCGGTGAGCTGCCCCACCAGGCGTCCGCGCTCGATCAGTTTGATGTTCTCGCGTTGCGCGCCCTCGTCGGTGAAGGCCGGGCTCGGCGAGCCGCTGATACGCTCATCAAGATCGATCAGCGGACTCAGTGCCGCCTGGCCGCTGGCCAATTGCTGCAGCACACTTTTCTTGGTATGGATGCCGCGGGCGGAGAACCCGTCGTAACTGACATAGGCAAGCAGTTCTTCCAGCGCCGCCGGCGCGAGATAGGTACGGTACGCCCCGGGACTCAGTTGGCGCGCCGGGCGGCTCAGGTGCTGCAATTGCAGGCGAGCCGAGTCCATGCGCTGGAGGAACGCCTCGGCATTCCAGGTCGGCCCGGCGAGCATCGACTTGACCGCCCGGCCGGATGCATCGAACAGGCTCCAGTCGAAATTGCAGCTGCTCGCCGCATGCCAGCCGAAGGCCCCGCAGGAATTGCTGAATCCGCGGAACAGCGGGCCATTGGCGTAGATACCGACCAGGTCGCTACCGTCCGCGCCCGCGGTTATCTGAGCGATGACCTCTTCGGCGTCCGGGGGGAGCGCAATGGAAGAAGACTCGCTGCGCCAATCCTCGGCATTGAACAGCAGGTAGGGATCTGCCGGCAGGTGCTCCAGCAGGTCGCGCAGTTGCTGCCGTGCGTCCGCCAGGCGACGGCGGTCCTCCTCGCGCTCGCCGCAGAGGGTCACCGTATAGCTGGCGTGACGCTCTGCGCGGAACAGCTCCAGGGTCGCACTGGCCTGTTGCGCATGGCCGGCCTGGCGCACCCGGGCGCGATTGAAACGGACGAAGTCGGAGGCTTCGGCGCTGTAGCACAGGGTAAATTCCTCGCCGGCGAGCCGTGTGCTGCGCAACCATCGGCTGAGGGACTCGAAATGCTCGGCGGCAACGCCCGGATTCGACAGGCTCATTGCACACCCCCGAACACCGCGACGTCGGAGAATACGCAGGCCGGAGACGCATGCCCCACCCGCACCGCTTGATTAGGTTCGCCCTTGCCGCAGTTGGCCGTGCCGAGTACCTGATGGGTGGAGGAGTCGCCGACGGCACTAAGGCTGCGCCAGAACTGTGCCGAGATACCGCGATAGTTCGGGTTCTTCACCACGGCCCCCAGCTCGCCACCCTCGATCAATTGCCCCCATTCGCAACCGAACTGGAATTTGTTGCGGGCATCGTCGATCGACCAGGAGCGGTTGGTGGCCATCAGTACGCCGCGCTCGATACCGCCGATCAGCTGCTCCAGGGTTTGCTCGCCGGGTTCGACGTTGAGGTTAGCCATGCGGTCGATGGGCGGCCGATTCCAGCTGCAGGCGCGGCTGCTGGCAGCGCCGGCGAGCCCGCTGCGCCGCTGGGAAAGGGCGCCCCCCAGCGGGTGCTTGAGGATGCCCTGCTCGATGATCAGGACCTTCTCGGCCGGCGTGCCATCGTCGTCGAAGGCGTAGCTGGCCAGTTGCTCGGGAAGCTGCGGATCGAAGCTGACGTTGAGCAGGGGCGATCCATAGACCCGGTGGCCGAAATCTTCCGCCTTGATGAAGCTGGTGCCGGCATAGTTGCGTTCGTCGCCAAGGATACGGTCCATTTCCAGTGGGTGACCGATGGACTCGTGGATCTGCAGGACCATCTGGTCCGGCAGCAACAGCAAATCACGGGTACCACTGGGCGTGTTCGGCGCCAGTAACAGTTGCAGGGCCTCGTCGGCGATCTTCGTCGCGCACCCGCTGAAGCCGCTGCGGGCAACCACGTCCAAACCGCCCTGCTGTGCATAGGCACCGCCGTGCAGCGTGCGGGTCTGGCTGTCATCGCCGTCGTAGGCAGTGACGGACATTCCCGGATAAACGAAGCGCTGGGCGCTGCGCAGTTGCGCGCCGACACTGTTGAGGTAGATCTGCTCCACCTCCTCGATCGCCAGCGACGCCATCCAATGGACGATGCGTTCGTCGTCCGGCACCGCCGCGGACTCGCCGCGCAATAGCTCGAGGCATTCGCGCAGCGGCACAGGTGCCTCCTGGTAAGCCGGAGACAGGTAATCGCGTCGTGCGCTGGAAAGCGCAGGCAACTGTTTGAGCAGTGGCCGGCATGCACTGCCGCGGGCGAGTCGCTCGGCGCGCTCGAGCGCCTGCTGCAAGCCGCTCTGGCTCAGATCGGAAGTGGCCGCATAGGCCTCGATACCCGCCAGACGCACGCTCAGCATGACCCCCTGGTCGAGCGTCAGGCGCGGGGGTGAAGGAATGTTCCTGACCACCTCGAACTTCTGCGACGCTTGCCTGACGTGGCGCAGGGACCAGAAGTCGGCGGTGCTGCGAAGCGCTTCGAAACGCTGCTGGAGCAGGGGGAAAATATCGAACATCGATTCGTATCCTTAGCGCGCCCACCCTTGTGAGGCGGAGCGCGCACTGTTTGGCCCGCTTTTGGCTGAGCTCGAAGACAGGGGTGTAGCGTGTCAATGGATGAAGCGGGTAGCGCCCATTCGGTGACCGGCCTAGCTGGCAGCAATGCCCATGCCAATTCCTGACAACGACGACAACAACCTGGCTCTGTCAGCAAAAAAATGGCGTTTCCGTCGAGGTTCTGTAGGTTTGTTATACACAGGCGACTATGCCCACCACCCTCGGCGGGCTCGGATGAACCGCCGGCGCACGGCCCCTGCGCCACCTTGGAGCGATGCCGAGCAGCCTGGGTGTGTGGCATACCGGGATAGACTGGACCCTCCGGGCGTTCACTCGGCATCGTCGGCGGGGAGTGATGGCCCGCCTCTGCGGCGGACGTCCTTGGGCTTGAAAGGGACAGGTTTCCTTACCTGGAAAACCAAGCCGCGCAACCGTTCGAGGTGGTCTTCCTCGACCCGCCCGTCCACCAGAGCCTGCTGCAGACCAGCTGCGAACTGCTGGAAGACCGCAGGCGGCGGGCCGAACGCGCCTGGGTCTACGCCGAAAGCGAAGGCGCCCCGCCAGGCGCCTGCACCGCGAGAAGAGCGCCGGCCAGGTGCATGACGCGCTCTGGGAGCGCGGCTAGCGGCCCCTGAAGGCTGGCCGAGACGGCCTTAACGGCTCAGCCAGCGCATCACCAGCCGGTTCATCCACGGCGGCGACAGCTGCCCGGCCCAGTAGAGCGCCTTGAACTGCCCGCCTATCGGCCGATGCACGGCATCGCAGGTGGTGTGCCGCCAGGCCGCCTCGGCGATCGTCTCCGGGCCCATGCGCAATCCCAGCCGATGCAGCACCTGCGGCTCGAAGGTCTGCCGGGTGACCATCGGCGTGCGCACGAAGGGTGGCATCAGGTCAGCGACGCGAATGCCGTGTGGCCGCCACTCCAGCTCCAGCGCCTCGGTCAACCCGCGCACGGCGAATTTCGACGCCGAATAGCTGGCCATCTGGGGCACGCCGTAGAGCCCGGACGCGGAGCCCATGTTCAACACCTGCGCCCCCGGCGTTCGCCGCAAGTGGGGAAACGCCGCATGGCAACAGTTGATCAGCCCCTCCACGTTGATCGCGACGATGCGCCCGTGCTCCTCGGCGGTGATCTCGGCGAAGGCGCCGAAACGCAGAATCCCTGCGCAGTTGAACAACATGCGCAGATGGCCGCCACAGGCTTCGGCGAACGCGTCCAGTGCCGCGTTCACCGCCGGCCGGTCCAGCACATCCAGTTCGGCGTGCCAGGCGTCCTCCAGCTCCCCGGCCAGAGCGGCCAGCGCCGCGCCATCGCGATCGAGCAAGCCGACGCGCCAGCCGCGGGCGTGGAACAGTCGCGCCGTGGCGGCGCCGATACCGGAGGCGGCGCCGGTAATGAGGATACTGTTCGCCCCTGGCGCGACGAAACGCGCCACCTCGTCCAGCGCCCGGTCGGCCACCGCCAGCACGCCGGCATGCGCCTGGAACACGTGCCAGCAACCGAGGTAGCGCTGCAGGCGCACGCTTACGCCAGCCGCACGCGCGCGCTCGGCCAGGCGCAGGCTGTCATTGCGCAGGATCTCGTCCTCGCCGACCTGGATCAGCAGCGGCGGCAGACCGGACAGGTCGGCATTCAGCGGCGACAGCTCGGGCGCCTCGCGCGGGATATGCGGCGGGAAGAACGCACGCGCCGCCTGTTCGATCCATGCCGGCGAGAGCAGCGGGTCGCCGGCCGCCGGGGTGTGCCGTTCGCTGCCGCCGGCGTCGGTCAGCGGCGAGAACAGCACCAGCGCCGCGGGCAAGGGTAAACCGCGCGCCTTCAGCGCGAGCGCGGCGATCAAAGCCAGGTGGCCGCCGGCGGAATCCCCGGCGAAGACGATCCGCGACGCCGGCGTGCCCTGCTCCAGCAGCGCCGCGTAAGCCGCCAGCGCATCCTCTAGCGCCGCCGGATACGGATGTTCGGGCGCCAGCCGGTAGTCCAGCGCGCAGACGTCCGCGCCGCAGCGCCTGGCCAGGTTCGCGGTGATCGAGCGATGGGTGGCCGGCGAGCCGATGACGTAGGCGCCGCCGTGCAGGTAAAGCAGCACCTGACCGCCGCCCTGCGGCACGCGCGACCATTCGCATGGCACGCCGCCGAGGGTGCCGCGCTGGCGACGCACGCCGCGCGGCGTCAGCGTCGCCGCGGCGAGCGCGCGAAGCACCAGGCGCTGCCCGGCAATCGGCATGGGTGGGCGAATCAGCCCGCGAAACAGCAGGCGCAGGGTGCCGCGCAGCAAGCCGCCGAGCAGACGCTGGGACGCGCTCGTCGATGCAGGGATATCAACGGACGAGGTCATAGTCGGTGAACTCCGGCAGGCGGGTCTGCTGGCGGTAACGGAAGGTGAAGCCCGGCCAGTTGTTGGTGTTCTTGCCGGCGGCGGTCTTGTACCAGCTGTGGCAGCCGCGCTCCCACACGGTGTGCCGCACCTCCTCCTGAAGGCGCTGGTTGAACGCGGCCTGCACCTGCGGCTTGACGTCGAGGTAACGTAACCCGTCGAGGCGGCGCAAGCAGGCCAGCACATAGGGAAACTGGCTCTCGAGCATATAGAGGATCGAGTTGTGGCCGAGGTTGGTGTTCGGTCCGTAGAGGATGAACAGGTTGGGGAAGCCGGCGACGCTGATGCCCTTGTAGGCCTCGGCGCCATCCTTCCAGGCGGCGCTGAGCTCGCGTCCGTCGAGGCCGAACAACCGCATGGGCGCGAGGAATTCGGTGGCGGCGAAGCCGGTGCCGTAGATGATCGCGTCGACCTCGCGCAAGCGACCGTCGGCAGTGACCACGCCGCTCGGGACTACCTCGCGGATCGCCGTATCCACCAGTTCCACGTTGCTGCGCGCCAGCGCCGGGTAGAAGTCGTTGCTGATCAGGATGCGCTTGCAACCCAGCGGATAGTCCGGCAGCAGCCGTCGGCGCAGTACCGGATCGGCGATGCTGCGGCGCAGGTGCCAGAGAAAGCGCAGGCGCATCACCTTCATCAGCGGCGGAAACACCGAGAAGGCCAGCACCCGCGCCTCGTGCTGCACGTACTTGAGGCCGCGGTCGAGGCGCTGCAGCCACGGAAGGCGCGCCTTCAGGCGGCGCTCCCAGGGCGCGTAGGCGCGATCCGGCTTGGCGATCACGTAGGCGGCGCTGCGCTGGAACAGATGCAACCGTGCGACCTCGCCGGCGATTGCCGGGACGAACTGGATCGCACTGGCGCCGGTGCCGATCACTGCCACCCGTTTGCCGCGCAGGTCCAGATCATGCTGCCAGTGCGCCGAATGAAAGCTTGCCCCGGCGAAGCGCTCAAGCCCCGGCAGCGACGGATACAGCGGCCTGCTGAGCTGGCCGGTGGCGCTGACCAGCGCCCGCGCGGCGTAGCTCCGACCAGTGCCGTCGAGCACATTCCAGACGCCGGCCTGTGCGTCGAAGCGCGCCTCGGCGACCTCGCAGCCGAAGCGGATGAACGGTCGCAGCCGGTACTTCGCCACGCACTGTTGCTGGTAGGCGAGGATCTCTGCCTGTGGGGCGAACTTGCGCGACCAGTCGGCCTTTGCCTCGAAGGAGTAGGAATACAGGTGCGAGGGCACGTCGCAGGCGGCGCCCGGGTAGTGGTTCTCGCGCCAGCAGCCACCGATGTCGCCGGCCTTCTCGAGAATCAGGAAATCCTCGATGCCGGCCTGGCGCAGCTTGATCGCCAGACCCAGCCCAGCGAAACCGGCACCGATGATCAGTACGCGCAGGGGCGCCGTGGGGTGGGGATTATTGTTCATTGTTCTCTCCCATCATTGGGCCGCGCAGCCCGGCGCGATCCCTCCGCAGCGAGGCGGGTGCCACGATCCTAGCCATTCACGGCGAATCGTGCCAGCGACGTGCCTGGCGAGAGTCCCACGCGGTAGCATGGGGCCGATAAACCTTCCGAGGATCGCCCCCGCATGCCTGACGCCCCCTTCCAGCCTGCCTGGTGGCTGCCCGGCCCGCACCTGCAGACGCTGTGGTCGCCGTTCTGCCGCAGGCCGCAGCCGCTGGAGCGCCAGCGCGAACGGCTGTGGCTGGAGGATGGCGACTTCATCGACCTTGACTGGCACGGCCCGCACGACACCCAGGCGCCGCTGGTGCTGGTGCTGCACGGTCTCACCGGCTCCTCCGCCTCGCACTATGTGATAGGCCTGCAGGGGCGCCTGGGCGAGAACGGCTGGGCCAGCGTGGCGATCAACTGGCGCGGCTGCTCGGGCGAGCCGAACCTGCTGCCGCGCGCCTACCATTCCGGCGCCAGCGACGACCTCGGCGCGGTCATCGAACACCTGCAGCGCAGGCGTCCGCTGGCGCCGCTGCACGCGGTGGGCTATTCGCTGGGCGGCAACGTGCTGCTGAAATACCTCGGCGAGCGGGCGGTCGACTGTCCACTGCGCGGCGCCGTAGCGGTATCGGTGCCCTTTCGGCTGGACCAGTGCGCCGACCGCATCGGTCTGGGCTTCTCGCGCGTCTACCAGGCGCATTTCATGCGCGCCATGCTCGCCTACGTGAAAGACAAGCAACGCCTGTTCGCCCACCAGGGCATGGCCGACCGGCTGTCGGTGATGGAGAAGCTCGGCCCGCTGGACGATGTGCGCACCTTCTGGGATTTCGACGGACGCATCACCGCGCCACTGCATGGGTTCGTCGATGCCCAGGATTATTACCGGCGCTCGTCGAGCCGCTATTTCCTCGGCGACATCCGCGTGCCGACGCTGATCATCCAGGCCACCGATGATCCGTTCGTCTTCACCCACAGCGTGCCAACGGCGGACGAGCTGTCCGCCAGCACCACGCTGGAGTTGCAGGACAAAGGGGGGCACGTCGGCTTCGTCGAAGGCTCGCCGCGGCATCCGGTGTACTACCTGGAGCGGCGTATCCCGCAGTGGCTGGGGCAGCTCGCGAAGCGCTAGCCAGGCGCGGGGGGATTACGCGGGTCTTATCCGCTCCGCCCGGTGGATCGATGAAGCGCGATCCACCCTACGTCCCGGACAGCGCTATTCCCGCCCGAGCACCCGCTCCAGCGGCACGAACAGCCGCTCGTAGAGCCGCTCCACGGCGCCCTGCGCGGCGGGGCTGACGTAGCCGCCCTCCAGTGCCAGCACCTGGTAGATGCCGCGTCGCATCAGGTTCTCGTCGAGTTCCGCGGAGGCGCCGCGCACGGTGCAGAGAAAGCGCACCCACGAGGTCATCATGATCCAGGCATTCAGGCTCAGCGCCTCCACCTGCGCCGGTGTCATGCACAGGATGCCGGCCTCGACGAAACCGGCGTAGATGGCCTGCGCGTGGGTCAGGCAGCGCTGGGCGAACTGCCGGTAGCGCTCGGCCAGCGCGGCGTCAGTCTCCAGCAGGTGTTCGAGGTCGCGGTGGAGGAAGCGGTAGTGCCACATCGCGGCGAGCAGCGCTTCCAGGTAGAAGGTCTTGTCGTCCACCGTCAGCGTCCGCTCCGGGCGGCGCAGGAAGGCATCCACGCGGCTTTCGTACTCGGCGAACAGCACGGCGATGATCGCCTGCTTGTTGCGGAAGTGGTAGTACAGGTTGCCCGGGGAAATCTGCAGGTGTGCGGCGATGTGGTTGGTGGTCACGCTGCGTTCGCCCTGCACGTTGAACAGTTGCAGGCTGGCCTGGACGATGCGCTCGCGGGTCTTCGGTGCTGGCGGCATGGCTCGCTCGATGGTAACAGGTGAGTACAAGGTACAACGCGAGGCGCACGGGCACACCTCCAGGGTTCGACCGCCCGCTTTTGGTTGGCTGGCGCAGTTCGCGCCCGACGCTCAGGCTCCGTTCCACAGGCGCCGCGCCTCGGCATTTGACACTTTAGAGTAATTGCTCTAAAAATTCCCCAACGACAATAACAACCGCCCGCCAAAGGTCCCGCCATGCCCGCCGATCTCGCCCTGATCATGCCGCGCCCGTCCGCCGAACCCCAGAACGCCGGACCACTGGAAGCGCTTCTCTCCCGGCAACGCGCCGCCTTTCGTGCCGACCCGATGCCCTCCGCCGAGGCGCGCATCCGCCGCCTAGGCGATCTGCACCAGTTGCTGCTGGACGAACAGCAGGCGATCGTCGCCGCCATAAGCGCGGACTTCGGCAACCGTTCGGCCGATGAAACCCTGCTCGCCGAAATCATGCCCTGCCTGCACGGCATCGCTTATGCCCGCAAGCGCCTGCGCAAATGGATGAAGCCGTCGCGGCGCGCCGTGGGGCTGCAGTTCCAGCCGGCCAGCGCCCAGGTGGTCTACCAACCGCTGGGGGTGATCGGCGTGATCGTGCCATGGAACTACCCGCTGTTCCTCGCCCTCGGCCCGGCGATCGGCGCGTTGTCCGCCGGCAACCGGGTGATGATCAAGATGAGCGAATCGACACCTGCCACCTCGCGCCTGCTCAAAACCTTGCTGGCGAAGATCTATCCCGAAGATCTGGTGGCGGTGGTCGAGGGCGACGTCGAGGTGGGCATCGCCTTTTCACGCCTGCCCTTCGACCACCTGCTGTTCACCGGAGCCACGGGCATCGGCCGCCAGGTGATGCGCGCGGCGGCGGAAAACCTGGTGCCGGTTACCCTCGAGCTGGGCGGCAAGTCGCCGGCGATCATCAGCGCCGAGGCACCGATGGAGCAGGCCGCCGAGCGCATCGCCTGGGGCAAGACGCTGAACGCCGGTCAGACCTGCATCGCCCCGGACTACGTGCTGGTGCCGCAGGCGCGCCTGCAGGCGTTCGTAGACGCCTACCGCGAGGCGGTGCAGCGTTTCTACCCGACCCTGGAGAACAACCCGGACTACACGGCCGTCATCAACCCACGCCAACTGGCCCGGCTCAACGACTACCTGAGTGACGCCGAAGCCCGCGGCGCGACCCTGCTGCCGCTGTTTCCGCAGAGCCAGGGCACGCGCCTGGCGCACACCTTGCTGCTGGAGGTGAACGACGAGATGCGCGTGATGCAGGACGAGATCTTCGGTCCGCTGCTGCCGGTGATTCCCTACGGGTCTCTCGACGAGGCGCTGGACTACGTCAACGCACGGCCACGCCCGCTGGCGCTGTACTTCTTCGGCTACGACAAGGACGAGCAGCACCGCGTGCTGGCGCAGACCCATTCGGGCGGCGTCTGTCTCAACGACACCTTGCTGCACGTGGCGCAGGACGACCTGCCCTTCGGCGGTATCGGTGCCTCGGGCATGGGCCACTACCACGGCTACGAGGGCTTCCTCACCTTCAGCAAAGCCAAGGCCGTGTTCAGCAAGCCGCGCTTCAACGCCGCGCGGATGATCTATCCGCCCTATGGCAAGGCGATCCAGAAGCTCGTCTACAAGCTGTTCATCCGCTGACGCCGCAGCGAACGACCTGGTGACTACAAGAATGACAAACACCACCTTTTCCACCCCGGTCCTCAGCCGCCGGGGCCTGCTCAGGGTCGGGCTGGTCGGTTCGGCGTTCCTCGCCACCGCCGGCCTGGGTGCCACGCTCAGCGGTTGCTCGGCGAGCGCGCCGGCCAGCGGCTATGCGGTGCTGCGGGAGACCGACCTGCCCTTTCTCCGCGCATTGATCCCGGTAATGCTCGACGGTGCCGTGCCGGTCGCGCAGATGCCCGGGGCGATCGACGGCACCCTGCAGAGCCTCGACTACAGCCTCGACCACCTCTCCCCGGAATTGCTCAAGCTGACCCAGCAGCTGTTCGACGTGCTCGCCCTGCCGATCACCCGCGGACCGCTGACCGGCGTCTGGGGCAGTTGGGACAAGGCCAGTGCCGACGACGTCCGCCAGTTCCTCGCCCGCTGGCAGGACAGCTCCATCGCCCTGCTGCGCATGGGCCACGAGTCCCTGCTCAAGCTGGTGATGATGGCCTGGTACAGCCGCCAGGAAGCCTGGGCGCATTGCGGCTATCCCGGCCCGCCGACGATCTGACGATCTGCCGTGCGTGGTCCGCCAGGACGTTTGTGACTCCGTCACCCACAAGAACCAGAGAGATACCTGAATGCCCGTACCCGATCCGTTCCGCGAAGGCCTGGCCCGCGGCTGGAAGACCCACGACGGCTCGCGCCTGGAAAACGACCTGACCCTTGAATGCGACGTAGCCATCGTCGGCACCGGCGCAGGCGGCGGCACCACGGCAGAAATCCTCAGCGCCGCCGGCTACAAGGTGCTGCTGATCGAGGAAGGTCCGCTGAAGACCAGCAGCGACTTCAGGATGCAGGAGGCCGAGGCGTACCCGAGCCTCTATCAGGAAGGCATCGGCCGGATGAGCAAGGATGGCGCCATCGTTATCCTCCAGGGCCGCGCGGTCGGTGGCACCACGCTGGTCAACTGGACGTCCAGCTTCCGCACCCCGGAGCCGACCCTCGAACACTGGGCACGCGAATACGACGTCAGGGGCCACAGCGCCGCCGAGATGGCGCCCTGGTTCGCGCGCATGGAGGAGCGCCTCGGCGTGACGCCCTGGGCAGTGCCGCCGAACGGCAACAACGACGTGCTGCGCATGGGCTGCGAGAAGCTCGGCTATCACTGGAAAGTCATCCCGCGCAACGTGCGCGGCTGCTGGAACATTGGCTACTGCGGCATGGGCTGCCCGACCAACGCCAAGCAATCGATGCTGGTGACGACCATTCCGGCGACCCTCGACAAGGGCGGCGAGCTGCTCTACCTGGCCCGCGCCGACAAGCTGCTGCTCGACGGCGACCGGGTCACCGGGCTGAGCTGCCAGGCACTGGACGCACGCTGCGTGGCGCCGACCGGGCGACGCATCACGGTCAAAGCGCGGCATTACGTGCTCGCCGGCGGCGGCATCAATACCCCGGCCATCCTTCTGCGTTCCGATGCGCCGGACCCGCACGGGCGCACCGGCAAGCGCACCTTCCTGCACCTGGTGAACTTCTCTGCCGCGCAGTTCGAGCAGGTCATCAATCCCTTCTATGGCGCGCCGCAGTCGATCTATTCGGACCATTTCCAGTGGGACGACGGCCCCACCGGACGGATGTCCTTCAAACTCGAGGTGCCGCCGCTGCAACCGGCGCTGTCCACCACCCTGCTCGGCCGCTTCGGCGAGGAAAACGCCCTGCGCATGGAGCAGCTGCCGCACACCAACGTGATGCTCGCCCTGCTGCGCGACGGCTTCCATCCGCAGAGCACGGGCGGCAGCGTGGAACTACGCGGCGATGGCTCGCCGGTGCTCGACTACGCGGTCAGCGACTATGCCTGGGACGGCCTGCGCCGCTCCTTCCAGACCATGGCGGAAATCCAGTTCGCCGCCGGCGCCAAGGCGGTCCTGCCGCTGCACGCCGATGCCGGCTACGTGACCACGCCGCAGGCGGCGCGCGAGCTGATCGACGGCCTGCGCCTGGAACTGTTCCGCACGCGCCTGGGCAGCGCCCACGTGATGGGCGGCTGCGCCATGGGCGAGGACCCCAAACGGGCGGTGGCCGACAGCCTGGGCCGGCATCACCAGTTGCAGAACCTGTCGATCCACGACGGCTCGCTGTTCCCCACCAGCATCGGCGCCAACCCGCAGCTGTCGGTCTACGGGCTCACCGCCCAGCTGGCCACGCAACTGGCCGAACGGCTGAAAGCGTGAGCCGCGCCAGAACGTTCCGGCGAGCCACGCATCCCGCCGATTCGCCACAGGAATGCCGACGATCACGCCATCGTGCCCCGCTTGGCCGCCCCGGCGTGCTGCGCTACCATCCGGGTCCCCTTGATCCTGCCAGGACATCGCGATGAACCGAGTGCTGTACCCGGGTACGTTCGACCCCATCACCCAGGGGCACGGCGATCTCATCGAGCGCGCATCGAAACTGTTCGACAGCGTGGTCATCGCCGTCGCTGCCAATCCGAAGAAGAACCCGCTGTTCCCGCTGGAGCAACGCGTCGAACTGGCCCGCGAAGTGACCCGGCACCTGCCCAACGTCGAGGTGGTCGGCTTCTCCACGCTGCTGGCGCATTTCGTCAAGGAACAGCAGGCCAACATCATCCTGCGCGGCCTGCGCGCGGTGTCCGACTTCGAGTACGAATTCCAGCTGGCGAACATGAACCGTCAACTGGCGCCGGACGTGGAGAGTCTGTTCCTCACGCCGTCGGAGCACTTCTCCTACATCTCCTCGACCCTGGTCCGCGAGATTGCCAACCTCGGCGGCGACATCACCAAGTTCGTTCATCCCGCGGTCGCCCGGGCCCTCGCCCAACGCTTCAAGCGCTGAGGCGGGAACCCTTCGCGCGCGGCCGGATCGAACCCCGCGCCCGCCCTCATTCGCCGCCGCGGCGTGCAAGCCCGGCGACGATACGGCACAATTTACGGCCACCTTGCCAGTGCCCAGGCCGTTCGCCTCGGCAGGAGTTGTTCGATGTCCCTGAAAATCACCGACGATTGCATCAACTGCGACGTCTGCGAACCCGAGTGCCCGAACGGGGCGATTTCCCAAGGCGAGGAGATCTACGTCATCGATCCCAACCTGTGCACCGAGTGCGTCGGCCACTACGACGAACCGCAGTGCCAGCAGGTGTGCCCGGTGGACTGCATCCCCCTCGACGAGGCGCGCGTGGAAACCAGGGAGCAGTTGATGAGCAAGTACCTGATCATCACGGGCAAGGCCTGACATGCGCCGGTTGCAGCGGGCGTTCCTCGGCTTCGCCGCCCTCCTCCTCGTCTGCACCGCCCAGGCCCAGAGCACCGGCGAGGCCGCCGTCGCCAGCGCGCACCCGCAGGCCACCGCCGCCGGCCGGGAAATCCTCGATGACGGCGGCAACGCCTTCGACGCCGCGGTCGCCGTAGCCGCCGCGCTGGCGGTGGTCGAACCCTATGGCTCGGGACTCGGCGGAGGCGGCTTCTTCCTGCTGCGCCGTCCGGGCGATCCACTGCGCTACAACTTCCTCGACGCCCGCGAGCGCGCTCCGCAAGCCGCCGATGCCGATCTCTACCGGCGCGACGGCGTCGTGCAGCCCCGGCTGTCCCTCGACGGCGCCCTGGCCGCGGCGATTCCCGGCCTGCCGGCGGCACTGGTCGACCTCTCCGCACGCTACGGCAAGCTGCCGCTGAAACGCGCCCTGGCGCCGGCGATCCGGCTCGCCCGCGAGGGTTTCGCGGTCGACGCCGTCTATCGCGAGCGCGCCGCCTGGCGCCTGGCCGCGCTGCGCGACGATGCGGAAAGCGCGCGGCTGTTCCTGGTGGACGGCGAAATCCCGGCCGAAGGCCACGTGCTGCGCCAGCCGGAACTGGCCGCCACCCTGGAAGCGCTGGCCGAACAGGGCCGCGACGGGTTCTACAAGGGCGCCGTGGCGCAGCGGCTGGTCGACGGCGTGCGCGCCGCCGGAGGCATCTGGACCCTGGAAGACCTGGACAAGTACCGCGTGGTCGAACGCACGCCGCTGCGCTTCGCCCTCGCCGGCGGGCGTGAGCTGATCGGAGCGCCGCCGCCCTCGGCCGGCGGCGTGGCCCTGGCGCAGAGCCTCGCCATGCTGCAGCAACTGCCGCTGAGCGAGGCCGACAAGCTGCAGCGTGCGCACTACGTCACCGAGGTACTGCGCCGCGTCTACCGCGACCGTGGCGCGCTCGGCGACCCGGATTTCGTCCCCGCGCCGCTGGCCAGGCTGCTGCGCGCCGATTACCTGAAGGGCCTCGCCGCCGGCATCGACCCGGAAAAAGCCACGCCGAGCGCCGAACTGCCGCCCTCCCCGGCCTGGCGCGAAGGCGACAACACCACGCACTTCGCCGTGCTCGACGCCGATGGACGCGCGGTCGCCGCCACCCTGTCGATCAACCTGCCCTTCGGCGGTGCTTTCAGCCCGGCCGGCAGCGGCGTGGTGCTCAACGACGAGATGGACGACTTCGCCGCCGATCCCCAGGGCTCCAATACCTACGCGCTGGCCGGCAGTCAGGCCAACGCCGTCGCCCCGGGCAAACGCCCGCTGTCGAGCATGAGCCCCACCTTCATCGAGAGCCGCGACGACTTCGCCGCGTTCGGTACGCCCGGCGGCAGCCGCATCCCGAGCATGGTGCTGCTCGCCGTGCTGGATTACCTCGACGGCAAGCCAGTGGCCGAATGGCCGAAGACCCCGCGCTTCCACCACCAATACCTGCCGGACGTGCTGGAGTACGAGGCGGATGCCTTCAGCCCCGCGGAAGTCGCCGACCTGCAGGCGCGCGGCTATACGCTCAAGCAGGTCGATCGGCGCTACGGCAACCTCCAGGTGCTGCGCTGGCACAAGCCGTCCAACCGCGTCGAAGCCGCCAGCGACCCCCGCGGTATCGGCACCTCCGCGGTGTTTCCGAGGGCCATGAAAAAGCCGGTCGATTGACCGGCTTTTTTTCGTGCAGGGTTCGGGCTCAGTCGCGGTTGTTGTAACCGGTGCTGGTGCAGCCCAGGCAACGCACGAATGCCGCCTTGCCGGGATCGACCACCAGCGCCTTGCCGGTAGCACCGATGCCGCCGCCAGTAGCGGTGAACGGCAGTGCCACAACGAACGCCGCCGCGCCAATCACGGTCGCCGCGATCAGCAGGGGCCGCGCGATAACCAGATCGCCGATCATGGCGTAGGCAGGTGGCGCCTCGACGGTGTACATCGGATCGCCGGACGAGTTCTCCTCCACCTGCCCGGCCTGAGCGGGCAAAGCCAGCGAGACGGTGGTCAGCGCCAAGACAAGAGCAGTGCAACGAAACAGGTTCATCGGGGCGGTCCTTCAGGGTGTGCGGGGCGTTGGCGTAACTATAACAGTGCCGCGGCAATTGTCAGCGTGCGCTTCTTATCATCGCCGGGAAGTCATGCGTCGTGCCTCAGCGCTGGCAGCGGCCGCAATACACGCTGGCGCGCTGACCCAAACGAACCTCGCGCAGGGTGCTGCCGCAGACCTTGCAGAACTCGCCGCCTCGGCCGTAGACGAACAGCTCCTGCTGGAAATAGCCGGGCAGCCCGTCGCCGCCAACGAAGTCGCGCAGGGTCGTGCCGCCGCGCGCGATGGCATGCGCGAGGATGCGCTTGATCTCCTGCGCCAGGCGCTGGTAACGCGCCCTGGAGATCGCCCCCGCCGCGCGCCGCGGGTCGATGCCGGCGGCGAACAGCGCTTCGCTGGCGTAGATGTTGCCCACCCCGACCACCACTGCGTTGTCCATGATGAACGGCTTCACCGCCATCGAACGCCCGCGCGACAGCGCGAACAGGCGCTCGCAATCAAAGGCGTCGGTCAGCGGCTCCGGCCCGAGGTTGCGCAGCAGTTCGTGGGCCAGCGGGTCCGCGCTCCAGAGCAGCGCGCCGAAGCGGCGCGGATCGGTGTAGCGCAGCGACATCCCCGACGCCAACTCGAAATCCACGTGCTCGTGCTTCAGCGCCGGCTGGCCGCTGGGCACCAGGCGCAGGCTGCCGGACATGCCCAGGTGGGCGATCAGCGTGCCGCTCTGCGCCTGCAACAGCAGGTATTTGGCGCGGCGCTCGACGCGCTGGATAACTTGACCGGACAGGCGCACGTCGAGGTCTTCGGGAATCGGCCAGCGCAGGCGCCGCTCGCGCACGATCACCCGCTCCACGAGCTGGCCCTCGACGTGGGGAGCGATGCCGCGGCGGGTGGTTTCGACTTCGGGTAATTCGGGCATGGCACTCGGACTGCTGACTGCTGGGGCCGGGGGGCGGAAAGCGCGGGCAGGCTAGCCCAGCCCGAGCTCCCGGATGCTTTCCTTGAGGGTTTCGTAGTCGTATTCGGAGAGCCCGATGTAATCCAGCACGTAAGGGCGCACGACGTGCCACTCATGGTCCTCGGTCTGGCCGCCGAGCACCCGGTAGCAGCCGCAGATGTGCTCGGCCATCTTGAGGATCGCCAGCAGGTTCTTCAGCTGGCTGTCGCGACCGGAGTCCTCGCTGAAGATCGCCAACGCGTTGTGATGGTTGGCGATCGCCTCGCAGAGATGCGGATTGAGGTTCCACGAACGCGCCGTGTAGTAGCCAACCACCGCGTGGTTGGTATTGAGCAGGCGGTTTTCCGTATCCACCACGCGGCGCTCGGCGGTGGCGCTGGCGTAGGCCTCTTCCAGCACGCTCATGTAGTGCGGGAAGCGCTTGAGCATCAGCGGGATGCCGCAGTTGTGGAACAGCCCCAGCGCGTAGGCCTCGTCCACCGCCTGGATGCCGACGCGCTTGGCCAGCGTCAGGCAGGTCATCGCCACGTCCTGCGCGGTGTCCCAGAAGCGGTTCAGGGTGACGATGGTCTCGTCGCTCATCTCGCCCCGGATCGACTGCGCGTTGATGATGTTGATCACGCTGTTGCAGCCCAGCAGGTTCACCGCGCGCTGAATCGAGCTGACCTTGTTGGCCAGGCCGAAGTACGGCGAGTTGACGATTTTCAGCAGCGCGCCGGACAAACCGGGGTCCTGGCTGATCAGCTTGGCGATGGCCTTGAGGTCCGGGTGGGGCATCAACTGCTCCATCTGCAGGTCGACCATGATCTGCGGTTGGGGCGGCACGCTGATGCCTTGCAGAGCCTTGCGGATCTGTTCGGTGGAGAGTTCCTGGGACATGACGAACGCATCGAAAAGTGAGGGGAATTGCCGCAGTTTGCCATTTGCAGCTCGTCCGCGACACCGAACTTTCGCCCCAGGCGCCGTTCGGTATTTCTTGCACCGCGCGATGTCCGCGCCGGCCCGACAGGCAGTTCCACAGGGCCCGTGGGCTGCGCTTCCACCTTGGAGGAGAACTCATGAACGCATCGCTGAATGGCAAGAAAGTCGCCATCCTGGTCACCGACGGTTTCGAGCAGGTCGAGCTGACCGGCCCCAAGGACGCCCTTGAGAAGGCCGGCGCGACGGCCCATATCATTTCTGCCAAGACCGGCAAGGTCACCGGCTGGAACCACACCACGCCGGCCGACACCTTCGAGGTCGACAAGACGTTCGAGAGCGCCAATATCGACGACTATGACGCCGTGCTCCTGCCCGGCGGCGTGGTCAACGGCGACACCATCCGCACCGACGAAAAGGCCCAGGCTCTGGTCAAGGGCGCGGCGAGCGCGAACAAGCCGATCGCGGTGATCTGCCACGGCGGCTGGATTCTCGCCAGCAGCGACCTGGTCAAGGGCAAGACCATGACCAGCTGGCCGTCGCTGACCGACGACCTGAAGAACGCCGGCGCCAACTGGATCGACCAGCAGGTGGTGGTGGACGGCACGTTGATCAGCAGCCGCAAGCCGGACGACATCCCGGCGTTCAGCCAGAAGCTGATCGACGCGCTGGCGGCCTGACCGCCACACGCAACGCCCGAAACGAAAAAGCCCGGCGATGCCGGGCTTTTTTTCGTTCGCGGCTCGGATCAGGCGCTGGCCGCCACCCCCAGCGCGCCGCCGATCATGCTGCCGGTTTCCTCCAGGTCGATGTGCCACTGCATCGCCTCGCGCAGCAGGTGCGGGGTGTGCCCGCCCTTGGCGCAGGCGCGCTCGAAGTAATCGTTCAGCGCCGCCCGGTAGCTGGGGTGCACGCAATGGTCGATCACCGCCAGCGCGCGTTCGCGCGGTGCCAGACCGCGCAGGTCGGCCAGGCCCTGCTCTGTGACCAGGATGTCGACGTCATGCTCGGTGTGGTCGACATGGCTGACCATCGGCACCACGCTGGAGATCGCGCCGCCCTTGGCGATGGACTTGGTGACGAAGATCGCCAGGTGCGCATTGCGGGCGAAATCGCCGCTGCCACCGATGCCGTTCATCATTTTCGTGCCGCCGACATGGGTCGAGTTGACGTTGCCGTAGAGGTCGAACTCCAGGGCCGTGTTGATGCCGATGATGCCGAGGCGGCGCACCACTTCCGGATGATTGGAGATTTCCTGCGGGCGCAGCACCAGCTTGTCCTTGTACTTCTCCAGGTTGCCGAACACCTCGACATTGCGCCGCGTCGAGAGGGTGATTGAGCTGCCCGAGGCGAAGCGCAGCTTGCCGGCGTCGATCAGGTCAAAGGTAGAGTCCTGCAGCACCTCGGAATACATGCTGAGGTTCTCGAAGGGCGACTCGATCAGCCCGCACATCACCGCGTTGGCAATGCTGCCGATTCCGGCCTGCAGTGGGCCGAGGCTGTCGCTCATGCGCCCGGCGGCCACTTCGCCCTTGAAGAAGTCGATCAGGTGGTCGGCGATGGCCTGGGTCTCGGCGTCCGGCGGCAGCACGGTGGACGGCGAATCCGCCTGGTTGCTGACGACGATGGCGACGATCTTCTCCGGCGGGATCGGAATCGCCCCGCTGCCGATGCGGTCATCCACGCGGGTCAGCGGGATCGGCGTGCGGGTGGGCCGATAGGTGGGGATGTAGATGTCGTGCAGGCCTTCCAGATTGGGGTTGTGCGCCAGGTTGATCTCGACGATCACCTGCTTGGCGAAGATCGCGAAGCTGGCCGAGTTGCCCACCGAGGTGGTCGGCACGATGTGGCCGTCCTCGGTGATCGCCACCGCCTCGATCACCGCGATGTCCGGGAGCTTGAGCTGGTGGTTGCGCAGTTGCTCAACGGTTTCCGAGAGGTGCTGGTCGATGAACATCACCTCGCCGGCGTTGATCGCTCGGCGCAGCGTGCTGTCGACCTGGAACGGCATGCGCCGGGCCAGCACGCCGGCCTCGGTGAGCTGCTTGTCCAGATCGTTGCCGAGGCTGGCGCCGGTCATCAGGCTGATCTGCATGGGATGCTTCTTCGCCCGCTCGGCCAGCGCGCGCGGCACCGCCTTGGCTTCGCCGGCACGGGTGAAACCGCTCATGCCGACGGTCATGCCGTCTTCGATCAGCGCGGCGGCTTGCTCCGCACTCATCAGTTTGTCGAGCAGGGAGGGCAGACGCACACGTTCGGAATGCATGGTTGGGGTCTCGCGAGCTGGGCTGGAAAGGTGCGCAGCGTAGTCGATGCAAGACCCCACGAAACGTGCGTCATACCAAAGTCGCAGGCGCGCCCGGCGCGCAACTGGCGCCCGGTCCACCGCCTGTGCTGAGATGCGCGCTCATCCCGGACGCCGACTGCCATGCCCTCCTCCGCCCTCGACCTGCTCGCCGCCCACCGGTTCTTCCATGACCTGCCGCCGACCCAGCTGGAAACGCTTTCCGCCAGCCTGCAAAGCTGCCGCTTTCCCGCCGGCGACCTGCCGTTTCGCAGCGGCGAGCAGGCCCGGCGCTGCCTGCTGCTCGGCGACGGCGAGGTGCAGGTGCTGCGCTTCGGCCAGGATGGCGAGGAGCGCGTGCTCGGCCAGTTCGGCCGCGGCGAGCTGATCGCGGTGGCGGCGCTGTTCATGGCCGACGGCCGCTACCCGGCCAGTGCCCGCGCACAGACCGCGGTGTCCGGCTGGTGGCTGCCGCGCGAGGCGCTGCATCGGCTTTGCGCGGCGCACCCGGCGCTGTCCTTGCGCCTGCTGCAGAGCGTCAGCGGCAGCCTGCTGCGCAGCGTGGACCTGGGCGAGCGGCTGGCGGCGGACTCCTGCGCCCAGCGACTCGCCGGCTACCTGCTGGAACAACGCGACGTCCAGGGCAGCGACGCCCTGAGGTTGCCGCTGCGCCTCGGCCAGCTCGCCGCGAGCCTGGGCATGCGGAGCGAAACCCTCAGCCGGCAACTCGCCGACTGGCGCCGCCAGGGTCTGATCGCCGGACGCGGCACCGCCGTCACCCTGCTTGACGCCGACGCCCTGCAACGCCTGCGCTCAGCCCGATAGCCCGTCCACTCGTGGCTGGCACAGCCAGCCCGCATAACGCGCCAGGAACGCCCCGAACGCCAGCAGCCAGAGCACGCCGGCGAGCAGCAATGCGCCTTGCGGCAGCCAGGCCGGCAACAGCACGCGGACGAACGCCGACGCATTCAGCGCGGCGAAGGCCCAGCGCATGCCCGCCGGCGGCGACAGCGGTCGGCCGCTGTGGCCCAGCGACACCCGCGCCATCATCGCCAGGATCAGCCCGGCCAGCCCGCCGACCGTGAGTGCGTGCAGCGCGGCGCTGCCGTTGTCGATCAGCCCGAGGTGCCAGGCAGCCATGCCCAGCAGCGCCAGCACCAGCCAGGCGTAGGCCAGGTGCAGCGACCAGAGCAGCGGCACGCGCCACAGGCCCTTGTCGTACCAGCGCGACAGGCGAATGCCGTGCAGCACGCCGAGCAGGCCGAACGGCAGCGCCATCCAGGCCCGCGGCTGCAGATCGAAGCCCATCGCCGCCAGTACCGCGAGCACGGCCAGCCCGGCCAGCGCCGGACGCTCCAGCCACCTCAACGCCGGCACCGCCTGCGCCCGGCCGAGGCCGCGCTGGGTGAAGAACGGAATCACCCGTCCGCCGATGATTCCGCTCAGCGCCGCCAGCAGCCAGAGCGCGGCGTGCCCGCCCTGGCGCTGCCAGTCGGCGCGGTCGAGCAGTTGCCCGGCCACCGCCAGGCCATCGGCGAGGGCGAACAGCAGCAGCACGCCGACCAGCGGATAGTTGTTGCGCTGCCGTGCGCGCCACAGGCTGCGGCCCAGTGCGAAGGCAAGCAGCGGCAGGAAGGCCAGCTCCAGCGCCGCGCAGAACGCCAGCGGCGCGCCGCCGAGCCAGGCCAGGCGCGCGGCCAGCCAGAGCAGGAACAGCGCGGCCAGTGGCGGCCCCGACAACGCCTGGGCGCCGGTCCAGTTCGGCACCGCGGTGAGCAGGAAACCGGCCACCGCGGCCACGCCGAAGCCGAACGGCATCTCGTGCAGGTGCCAGGCCATCCAACCGCCGGTCGGCTGCCAGACCGGCGCGCCGGCGAGCGCCAGGAGCCACAGCCCCAGCGCCACGCAGGCATAGGCGGCGCAGCCGAGGAAGAACGGCCGAAAGCCCAGGCGCCAGAGCGGAAAGCCCAGCGCGGGTCGGGAAATCTGAAGCATGGGGCACCTCCATGGATGAGCGCGCCGACTCTGCGCCGCGCCGATTGTCTGGCGCCATGAGAAATGTCAAATCCTGCAAGGCGACGACTATCCGGCTAGAATTCCACTCCCCTTTCGGAGATGAACATGTCCTTACCCAGCCTGCGCCTCAAAGCCAACGCCGATCGCCGCCTGCGTGCCGGTCACCTGTGGGTGTACAGCAACGAGATCGACGTGGCCGCCTCGCCGCTCGCTGGCTTCGCCGCCGGCGACCAGGCGATCCTCGAGGCTGCAGGAGGCAAGCCACTGGGCATCGTCGCCCTCTCGCCGAACAACCTGATCTGCGCCCGCCTGATGTCCCGCGACACCAAGCACGTCCTAGACAAGTCGCTGCTGGTCCACCGCATCAAGGTCGCCCTGTCGCTGCGCGAGCGGCTGTTCGAGAAGCCTTTCTACCGCCTGGTGTTCGGCGACTCCGACCTGCTCCCCGGCCTGGTGGTCGACCGCTTCGGCGACATCCTGGTGGCCCAGCTCGCCTCGGCGACCATGGAACGCTACAAGGACGACGTGCTCGCCGCGCTGGTCCAGGTGCTCAAGCCCAGCGGCATCCTCTGGAAGAACGACTCCGCCGCGCGCGACGCGGAAGGCCTGGAGCGCTACGTCAGCGTCGCCCATGGCGAAGTGCCGGAGTGGGTCGGGCTGGAGGAGAACGGCGTGAAGTTCGAGGCGCCGGTGATGGAAGGCCAGAAGACCGGCTGGTTCTACGACCACCGCATGAACCGCGCGCGCCTGGCGCCCTACGTCAAGGGCATGCGCGTGCTCGACCTGTTCAGCTACATCGGCGGCTGGGGCGTGCAGGCCGCGGCCTTCGGCGCCAGCGAAGTGATGTGCGTCGACGCCTCGGCCTTCGCCCTCGACGGCGTGCAGCGCAACGCCGCGCTGAACGGCCTGACCGACCAGGTGATCAGCGTGGAAGGCGACGTCTTCGAGGCGCTCAAGGAACTCAAGGCCGCCGAGGAGCGTTTCGACGTGGTGGTCGCCGATCCGCCGGCCTTCATCAAGCGCAAGAAAGACTTCAAGAACGGCGAGGCCGCCTACCGCCGCCTCAACGAGCAGGCCATGCGCCTGCTGAACAAGGACGGCATCCTGGTCAGCGCATCCTGCTCGATGCACCTGCCGGAGGACGACCTGCAGAACATCCTGCTCGGCAGCGCCCGCCACCTCGACCGCCACATGCAGCTGCTCGAACGCGGCGCCCAGGGTCCGGATCATCCGGTACACCCGGCCATCGCCGAAACGCGCTACATCAAGAGCCTGACCTGCCGTCTGCTGCCGAGCGCTTGAGCGGCGCCGTTTGTTTGCCCCGTTGTCCCCGTGCTTCGCCGGGGCGCGACCCGATCCGCATGTCGTCTTCGCCAGCCACGCCTGAATGCGCCGAACCGCCGACCGTGCCGCCCGTCCGGAACAGGCTCCGGCGCCAGGCGTTCGACGCGCCGCCGGAGCTTCAAGCGCAAGGCGACGGTGCGCGCCGGTAATGCCTGCGGGCGCAACGGGTCTACGCCTTGCACGCCTCGCTTCTCACCTCGACAGCCGCCTTCAGGCCCGCCCGCCAGGCGTCGTCGGTCGGGCGCCGCGCGGCTGGCCAGCCTTTCCCTCGGCGCGGGCTGCGGCGTAGAATCGCAGCATTCCCTGCCATCCATCCTTCGGCGGGCCTGAGTTTGGGCCACGCGAGCGGTGATCCCGCCTCGCCCTTCGGCCATCGCGCACGCACGGTCAACGCCGTTTGCATCCGTTTTTCGCGACGCTCACCATACGCCTCATAACGACCTGATCAGCCGCAGGAAACCGTCATGCCCGATTACCGTTCGAAAACCTCCACCCACGGCCGCAACATGGCCGGCGCCCGCGCCCTCTGGCGCGCCACCGGGATGAAGGACGAAGACTTCAAGAAGCCGATCATCGCCATCGCCAACTCCTTCACCCAGTTCGTGCCCGGCCACGTGCACCTGAAGGACCTCGGCCAGCTGGTCGCCCGGGAGATCGAGAAGCACGGCGGCGTGGCCAAGGAATTCAACACCATCGCCGTGGACGACGGCATCGCCATGGGCCACGACGGCATGCTCTATTCGCTGCCCAGCCGCGAGATCATCGCCGACTCCGTGGAATACATGGTCAACGCGCATTGCGCCGACGCCATCGTCTGCATCTCCAACTGCGACAAGATCACCCCCGGCATGCTGATGGCCGCGCTGCGCCTGAACATTCCGGTGGTGTTCGTGTCCGGCGGGCCGATGGAAGCCGGCAAGACCAAGCTGGCCAGCCACGGGCTGGACCTGGTCGACGCCATGGTCATCGCCGCCGACTCCAGTGCCTCCGACGAGAAGGTCGCCGAGTACGAGCGCAGCGCCTGCCCGACCTGCGGCAGCTGCTCCGGCATGTTCACCGCCAACTCGATGAACTGCCTGACCGAAGCCCTCGGCCTGGCACTGCCGGGCAACGGTTCGCTGCTGGCCACCCACGCCGACCGCGAACAGCTGTTCCTCCAGGCCGGGCGCACCGCCGTCGAGCTGTGCCGCCGTTACTACGGCGAAGGCGACGACTCGGTGCTGCCGCGCAACATCGCCAACCGCGCGGCCTTCGAGAACGCCATGACCCTGGATATCGCCATGGGCGGCTCGACCAACACCATCCTGCACCTGCTGGCCGCCGCCCAGGAGGCCGAGCTGGACTTCGACCTGCGCGCCATCGACGACCTCTCGCGCAAGGTGCCGCAGCTATGCAAGGTGGCGCCGAACACGCCGAAGTACCACATGGAAGACGTGCACCGTGCCGGCGGCATCATCGGCATCCTCGGCGAGCTGGCCCGCGGCGGCCTGATCAATACCGACCTGCCGACCGTGCATAGCCGCACCCTGGGCGAAGGCATCGAGAAATGGGACATCACCATCACCCAGGACGAGTCGGTGAAGACCTTCTACAAGGCCGGCCCCGCCGGCATCCCGACGCAGACCGCGTTCAGCCAGGCGACCCGCTGGGAAACCCTGGATGACGACCGCGCCGAAGGCTGCATCCGCAGCGTCGAGCACGCCTTCTCCAGGGAAGGCGGGCTGGCGGTGCTCTACGGCAACATCGCCCTCGACGGCTGCGTGGTGAAGACCGCCGGCGTCGACGAGTCGATCCACGTCTTCGAGGGCCGCGCCAAGGTCTTCGAGAGCCAGGACGGGGCGGTGAAAGGCATCCTCAACGACGAAGTGCAGGCTGGCGACATCGTGATCATCCGCTACGAAGGCCCGAAAGGCGGTCCGGGCATGCAGGAAATGCTCTATCCGACCTCGTACCTGAAGTCCAAGGGCCTAGGCAAACAATGCGCGCTGCTCACCGACGGGCGCTTCTCCGGCGGCACCTCGGGCCTGTCCATCGGCCACGCCTCGCCGGAAGCCGCCGCGGGCGGCGCTATTGGTCTGGTGCGGGACGGCGACAAGGTGCTGATCGACATTCCGCAGCGCTCGATCAACCTGCTGGTGAGCGACGAGGAACTCGCCCACCGCCGCATCGAGCAGGACAAGCAAGGCTGGAAACCCGCCGCTCCGCGTGCGCGCAAGGTGACCACCGCACTGAAGGCCTACGCCCTGCTCGCCACCAGCGCCGACAAGGGCGCGGTACGCAACAAGGCGCTGCTCGACGGCTGATGCCTGCCTGCATGCCCGTATGAATAAAGCCCGGCAATCGCCGGGCTTTTTCATTCCCCAAGCCTGCGTGACGTGCACGTCACTCGCGCATCAACTCCTCTCGGGCCTCACGCAACTTGCGCTCGCGCTTGGCGATCTTCTTCGGGTCGCCGTCACGCTGGGCCTCGCGCAGGTCGGCCTCGCGCTTCGACACCTCGGCCTGCTTGGCGGCGATGCGATCCTTGCGGTCGGCAGCCAGACGCTCTTCGGTGCAACGGGCGCGCACCTGATCGAGCACCGTTGAAAGCCCGTCGATCCGCGTGCGGTTGTTCTGCTGGCGGGCCTCGTCGAGTTGCTGCTGAATCTCCTGCTCCTCGTCGGCGCAGCTCTGCGCCGCCAGCAGAGGGCCAGCGGCCAGCAGCAGCGAAGACAGGACACAGAGGCGAACGAGCGTGTTCATCGGTAGATCCTTTCGGTAGTCAGCGGTGAATCCGCCGGGCCCGGGCGTAGCCTGTGCGCCGGCGGCGACGGTGAACAAACAGCTGTTGAGGCCACTTCGCCGATGATCCCTGCTTTCTCCCGGACGCTGTGCGAAGATGGCCTTTCGCAATCATTTCTGCACAAGGGTAGTGATGAAGATCGGACTGATTTCGGACACCCATGGGCTGTTGCGCGACGAGGCGCTGGAGGCTCTGAAGCAGTGCGATCATCTGATCCACGCGGGGGACATCGGCGCTCCCGGGGTTCTCGTCGAGCTGGAGAGGATAGCGCCTCTCTCGGCGATCCGTGGCAACAACGACGAAGACCAGGAATGGGCCGCGGACATTCCCGAGCGCCTGCTGATCCGCTTCGGGCGCGTCTGCGTCTACGTCCTGCATGACCTCAAGGCACTCGACCTCGACCCGGTCGCGGAAGGCATCGACGTGGTGGTCAGCGGACATTCCCACGTGCCGCGGCAGGAACTGCGCGACGGTGTTCTCTACGTGAACCCGGGCAGCGCTGGGCGCAGGCGCTTCAAGCTGCCGGTCGCTGTCGGCTTTCTGCAGATCGACGGTTCGGCGGTCAGCGCCGAGTTGAAGACGCTATTGCCCTGACCCCGGTGCACCTCAGCGCCTGAGCCAACCCTCGAACGCGTAACCCGGCGCCTCGCCCTCGGCCGGGTATTCGACGTTGGAGATGCACTCCCACTGCGACTCATCGAACGCCGGGAAGAAGGCATCGCCCGCGGGGCTGGTGGCGATGCGCGTGAGGTACAGCCGCTCGGCCTGGTCCAGCGCCTGGGCATAGAGCTGCGCGCCGCCGATCAGCATCAGCTCTTCGGCACCCTGCTCGCGCGCCCACTGCTCGGCGCGCAGCAGCGCCTGCTCCAGGGTCGGAAAGACCTCGGCGCCGTCCAGCATCAGGTTGGGCTGGCGGCTGACCACCAGGTTGAGGCGCCCCGGCAGCGGCCGGCCGAGGGAATCCCAGGTCTTGCGGCCCATGATCACCGGTTTGCCGAGGGTCATGGCCTTGAAGTGCCTGAGGTCCGCCGGCAGGTGCCAGGGCATCTTGTTGTCGAGGCCGATCACGCGGTTCTGCGCAAGGGCGGCGATCAGGGCGAGGGGTAGCCGGGTCGTATTCATCCGCGGAGGATAACGGCTCGACGTCGGCGAATGAAGCCGCGCGGGTGATGCCGGGGCGTCAAGCGGTTATCCTCGGGCTCAATCCGTCAGACGAGCCGCCGCGTGCCCGATACCGCCCTGCCCCCGATCTCTTCCCTCGACTGCCTCTGGCTGAGCGAAGCCGTGCGCCTGCGCGAAGAACACGGCGGCCCGCTGGAAGACGCCGAAGCCAACCGCCGGGCGAACGCCGCCGGCGGCGACCTGGGCGCGCGCATCGAGGCCCGTGCGCTGCTGCTGGCCGAACGCGACGGCCAGCGCGCCGCCCTGCTGCACTGGCGACAGGGCGCGCGGCTGGCGCTGTTGCTGCTGGCCCTACTGGCGCTGCTCAGCGGCGCCAGCCTCGCCGTCGCCGCGCTGGGTGACGGCCTGCGTCCGGTCAACGTGTTCTGGGCGCTGGGCAGCCTGCTCGGCCTGCACCTGATCACCCTGCTCGGCTGGGCGCTGGCGTCGGCGTTCGGCAACGGCGGTGGCGCGCTCGGACGGCTCTGGCTGTGGCTCAGCGAAAAACTCGCCCGCGACGCCCAGGCTGCGCACCTGCTACCGGCGCTGCTGATCCTGCTGCGCCGCCAGCGCCTGAGCCGCTGGGGCCTCGGCCTGCTGGTACACGGGCTGTGGACGCTGCTGCTGGCTACTGCCGCCGTGACCCTGCTGATGCTGTTCGCCACCCGCCGCTACGGCTTCGTCTGGGAGACCACCATCCTCGGCGGCGACACCTTCGTCGCCCTGACCCAGGTCCTCGGCGCCCTGCCCGCGCTGCTCGGTCTCAGCGTACCGGACGCCGCGGCGATCCGCGCCAGCGGCGCCCAGGCGCTGGTCGACGAAGGCGCGCGGCAGGCCTGGGCCGGCTGGCTGCTCGGCGTGCTGCTGGTCTACGGCCTGCTGCCGCGACTGCTGCTGGCGCTGTTCTGTCTGTGGCGCTGGAAGGCCGGCACGCGACGCCTGGCGCTGGATCTCTCGCTGCCGGGTTACCAGGTGCTGCGCGAGCGCCTGCAGCCGACCAGCGAACGCCTCGGCGTGGCCGACGCGGCGCCGGCGTCGCTGCCCGAGCACAGGGCCGGCGCGCTGATCGGCGACGGCCAGGGCGCGCTGCTGGTGGGCATCGAGCTGGACGACCGCCGCCCTTGGCCGCCGGCGCTGCCCGCGGGCGTCGCCGACGCCGGCATCCTCGACAGCCGCGAACAGCGCAATCGCCTGCTCGATCAGCTCGCCCGCTTCGCGCCGGCGCGCCTGGCCATCGCCTGCGACCCGCGCCGCTCGCCCGACCGCGGCACCCTGGCGCTGATCGGCGAACTGTCGCGTTGCGCCGCGGCCACGCGTATCTGGCTGCTCGCGCCGCCGCCCGGCGAAGCGCTGGACAGCGCGCGCCTGGCCGACTGGCACCAGGCGCTGGATGCGCTCGGCCTGAAGCACGGCGATGCGCCGCTGGGCTGGCTGGAGACAGGCCATGACTGAGCCGACCGAACATGACGCCTTCTTCATCCACCCGCGCCTCCCGAACAAGGCTGAGCACCGATGAGCGTCCCGCTGAAACTCGCCGTGGTCGGCCACACCAACGTCGGCAAGACCTCGCTGCTGCGCACCCTGACCCGCGACATCGGCTTCGGCGAGGTCTCGCACCGACCGAGCACCACCCGCCACGTCGAGGGCGCGCGGCTGTCGGTGGACGGCGACGCGCTGCTCGAGCTGTACGACACGCCCGGCCTGGAAGACGCCATCGCCCTGCTCGATCACCTCGAACGAAGCGAGCGTCCCGGCGAGCGTCTCGACGGCCCGGCGCGACTGGCGCGCTTCCTCGACGGCAGCGAGGCGCGCCAGCGTTTCGAGCAGGAAGCCAAGGTGCTGCGTCAACTGCTCGCCTCGGACGCCGGCCTCTACGTGATCGACGCCCGCGAGCCGGTGCTGGCCAAGTACCGCGACGAACTGGCGGTGCTTGCCGGCTGCGGCAAGCCGCTGTTGCCGGTACTCAACTTCATCGCCAGCCCGGCGACCCGCGAAGACGACTGGCGCGAGGCGCTGGCGCGGCTCGGCCTGCATGCGCTGGTGCGTTTCGACACGGTGGCGCCGCCGCTGGATGGCGAGCGACGCCTGTACGAAAGCCTGGCGTTGCTGCTGGAGCGTTCGCGTCCGCAGCTGGAGCGCCTGATCGCCGATCACGAGGCGCAGGCCGTCGCCCGCCAGCGCAGCGGCACGCGGCTGATCGCCGAACTGCTGGTGGACGTCGCCGCCTGTCGCCGCAGCGTCACTGCGCAGCCGACGCTGGAGCAGCGCGCCATCGACGAACTGCACCGCCAGGTGCGCCAGCGCGAACAGCGCTGCGTCGAAGCGCTGCTGCGACTCTACGCATTTCGCCACGACGATGCCCGGGCGAGCGATCTGCCGCTGGCCGGCGGGCGCTGGGGCGACGACCTGTTCAACCCGGAGACCCTCCGCCAGCTCGGCGTGAAACTTGGCGGGGGCATGGCCGCGGGGGCTGCGGCCGGGGCCGGCGTCGACCTGCTGGTCGGCGGCGTCACCCTGGGGGCCGCGGCGCTGCTCGGCGCGCTGGTCGGCGGCGGCGCACAGACCGCGCGCCACTACGGCAATCGCCTGCTGGGCAAGCTCAAGGGCCAGCGCGAGCTGACCGTCGACGACGCCGTGCTGCGCCTGCTCGCGCTGCGCCAGCGCCAGTTGCTGCAGGCCCTGGCCGCTCGTGGCCACGCGGCGACCGAGGCGATCCGCCTGGACGCCGCGCAGGACGAAAGCTGGCGCCAGGGCAAGCTCCCCGACGCGCTGGGCAAGGCCCGCGCCCACCCCGAATGGTCCTCGCTCAACCCGGGCGCGCGCCTGGAGCAGGCCGAGCGCCAGGAACAGATCGACGCGCTGTCGGACGGTCTGCTGAACTGAATCACCGATTCCGGAGAGCGCAATGCCCACCACCGACCTCAAGCCCCTCGCCGCCAGCTCCCGCAGTGCGCTGCTGGTGATCGACGTGCAGAACGACTTCATTCCGGGCGGTGCGCTGGCGGTGGCCGACGGCGATGCCGTGGTGCCGCTGATCAACCGGTTGGGTGGCGCCTTCGCCACTGTCGTCGTGACCCAGGACTGGCATCCGCCCGAGCACGCGTCCTTCGCCGGCAACCATCCCGGCCGCCAGCCGTTCGAGCGCATCGAGCTGGCCTACGGGGAGCAGACGCTGTGGCCGGCGCATTGCGTGCAGGGCAGCGTCGGTGCGCAGCTGCATCCCGACCTCACCCTGGCGCATGCGCGGCTGATCCTGCGCAAGGGCTGCAACCCGCAGATCGACAGCTATTCGGCGTTTCTCGAAGGCGACCGGCAGACGCCCACCGGGCTCGCCAGCTACCTGCGCGAACGCGGCATCGATACGGTCTTCCTCTGCGGGCTGGCGCTGGACTTCTGCGTCGCCTGGTCGGCGCTGGATGCGCGGGCGGCGGGCTTCGACGCCTATCTGATCGAGGATGCCTGCCGGGCGATCGACCTGGACGGCTCGCTGGAGGCCGCCCGGCGGCAGATGGAGAAGGCCGGTGTGCGGCGCATCGAGGCCACACGCCTGCTCTGACAGCCGCCGCTCAGACCGCGACGGGCGCCTTGATGTGGGGATACGCCTCATAGTTCTGCAGCTCGAAGTCCTCGAAGCGGAAGGCGAACAGGTCCTTCACCTCGGGATTGAGTTTCATCGTCGGCAGCGCCAGCGGCTCGCGGGTGAGCTGCAGGTCGGCCTGTTCGAGGTGGTTGGCGTAGAGGTGGCAGTCGCCGCCGGTCCAGACGAAATCGCCCGGCTCCAGGCCGGCGACCTGCGCCAGCATCAGCGTCAGCAGCGCGTAGCTGGCGATGTTGAAGGGCACGCCGAGGAAGATGTCGGCCGAGCGCTGGTAGAGCTGGCAGCTGAGCTTGCCGTCGGCGACGTAGAACTGAAACAGCGCGTGGCACGGCGGCAGTGCCATCTGGTCGACCAGCGCCGGATTCCAGGCGGAGACGATCAGCCGGCGGGAATCCGGGTTGCTCCTGATCATCGCCACCAGCTTGGCGATCTGGTCGATCGCCTCGCCGTTGGGCGCCGGCCAGTTGCGCCACTGGTAGCCGTAGACCGGGCCGAGATCGCCGTTTTCGTCGGCCCACTCGTCCCAGATGCGCACACCGTTTTCCTTCAGGTAACGGATGTTGGTGTCGCCCTGCAGGAACCACAGCAGCTCGTGGATGATCGACTTCAGGTGGCACTTCTTGGTGGTCACCAGCGGGAAGCCGGCGCCCAGGTCAAAGCGCATCTGATAGCCGAACACGCTGTAGGTGCCGGTGCCGGTGCGATCGCTCTTGAAGGTGCCGTGGTCGCGCACGTGGCGCATCAGGTCGAGGTACTGTTTCATCGCGGGGCTCGTGCGGGCCGGTCATGCCGGCGCGGATGGAGGCAGCATGGTAAGAGCCGGGCGGGCTTGTCTCAAGTGGATAGCGACCGATGCCCGCCGGCCCGGGTGGATCAGGCCGGCTGCGGCTGCCGGCGATAGGCCCAGATCATCAGGCCGAGACCGCCGAGGATCATCGGCATGCACAGCACCTGGCCCATGGTCAGCCAGCCGAAGGCCAGGTAGCCGAGCTGGGCGTCCGGTACGCGAACGAACTCGACGATGAAGCGGAAGATCCCGTAGCACAGCGCGAACAGCCCGGACACCGCCATGGTCGGCCGCGGCTTGCGAGAATAGACCCAGAGGATCAGGAACAGCGCCACGCCCTCGAGGGCGAACTGGTAGAGCTGCGAGGGGTGCCGCGGCAGTTGCGCCGGGTCGGTAGGGAAGATCATCGCCCAGGGCACGTCGCTGGCCTTGCCCCACAGCTCGGCGTTGATGAAGTTGCCGATGCGCCCGGCGCCCAGGCCGATCGGCACGAAGGGCGCGATGAAGTCCATCAGCTCGAAGAAGCTCTTGCCGTTGCGCTTGCCGAACCACCAGGCCGCCAGCATCACGCCGAGCAGGCCGCCGTGGAACGACATGCCGCCCTTCCACACTTCGAAGATCAGCAGCGGGTTGGCCACGTAGGCGGCCAGGTCGTAGAACAGCACGTAGCCGAGGCGCCCGCCGAGGATCACCCCCATGGCCGTCCAGAACACCAGGTCGGAGAGTTTCTCGTTGTTCCAGGTCGGCTCGAAGCGGCTCAGCCGGCGCGACGCCAGCCACCAGGCGCTGCCGATGCCGATCAGGTACATCAGGCCGTACCAGTGGATTTTCAGCGGACCGATGGCCAGCGCCACCGGATCGATTTGCGGGTAAGGCAGCATTGCGACTCCTTAAATCAGGAAACTCAGCCCCACGCTGAACAGCAGCAGGGCAAACAGGCGCTTGAGCACTTTCGGCGACAGCCGGTGCGCCAGCCGCGCGCCGAAGCGGGCGAAGAACATGCTGGCGACGGCGATGCCGAGCAGCGCCGGCAGGTAGACGAAACCGAAACTGTATGCGGGCAGCTGCGCGTTGCCCCAGCCGACCAAGATGAACGAGGCCGCGCCGGACAGCGCGATCGGCAGCCCGCAGGCCGACGAGGTGGCCACCGCCTGCTGCATCGGCACGCTGCGCCACGAAAGGAAGGGCACGGTCAGCGAGCCGCCGCCGATGCCGAAGATCGCCGAGGCCCAGCCGATCACCACGCCGGCGACCGTCAGCCCGGGCTTCCCGGGCAGGTCCTTGCTGGCCTTGGGACGAATGTCCAGGGCCATCTGGATCGATACCAGCACGGCGAAGCTGCCGATGATCTTCTGCAGGATCGGGCCGTGGATGTGCGCCGCGGTCAGCGCGCCCAAGCCACTGCCGACGACGATGCCGACGGTCATCCAGACGAACACCGGCCAGCGCACCGCGCCGCGCTTGTGGTGCTCGCGGATCGCGTTGATCGAGGTGAAGCAGATGGTCGCCAGCGAGGTGCCGACCGCCATCTGGGTCAGCACTTCGACGGGGAAGCCGTGGGCGGTGAAGCTGTAGACCAGCACCGGCACGATGATCAGGCCGCCCCCGACGCCAAACAGTCCGGCAAGCACGCCGGCGCAGGCGCCCAGCACGAGGTACAGGAGGAATTCCATCGAGGTCTCCAAAAACGAACCGGCATGGTAGCGGAAGCCCCGCCGCCACTCCACCGGCGAGGATGGCAGCACCGCGGGGCTTTCCGTACAGTGGGGAAAACCAGGAGAACAACGGATGAACGTTTTCTACCGTCGACCCGGCAGCGGGAGCGGCGCGCCATGTGCCTGATCGTCTTCGCCTGGCGGCCGGGCCACGAGCTGCCGCTGATCGTCGCCGCCAACCGCGACGAGTTCTACGAGCGCCCGACCCAGGCCCTGGACGAATGGGCCGATTGCCCCGGCGTATTCGCCGGGCGCGACCTGCAGGCCGGCGGCACCTGGCTCGGCGTCGGCCCAGGCAACCGCTTCGCCGCGCTGACCAACATCCGTGATCCGCGACAGACCCCGGGCGACCGTTCGCGCGGCGAGCTGGTCGCCGATTTCCTGCGCGGCAGCCTGGGCGCCGAGACCTATCTCGAACGGCTGCGCGAACGAATCGCGGAGTACGCCGGCTTCAACCTGCTGCTTGGCGACGGCGCGCAGCTGTGGCACCTCAATTCCCGCGCCCGGCGGATCGGGCGGTTGCCGGCGGGCGTTTATGGCCTGTCAAACGCAGACCTGGACACGCCCTGGCCGAAGCTGCAGCGCGCCCGCGCAGGCCTTGCCGAACGGCTGGAAGATCCCACCCCGACGGCGCTGCTGGAGCTGCTGCACGATGCCGTCCCCGCGGCCGACGAGAGCCTGCCTGACACCGGCGTCGGCCTCGCCACGGAGCGCCTGCTGTCGAGCCCGTTCATTGCCAGCGCGACCTACGGCACCCGCGCCAGCACGGTGCTGATCGCCGATGCCCGGGGCCGCCGCGAGTTCGTCGAGCGGCGCTTCGGCGAAGGCGGCCGCGCCCTCGGCGAAACCCGCCTGCAGTTGCCCGCGGCCTGACGCCCGCGCTCACTTCTCGACGAACGCCCGCTCGATCACGTAGTCGCCCGGCTCGCCCTGCTGCGGCGAGGCCTCGAAACCGCGTGCATCGAGCATCCGTCAGCTCGTCGAGCATCGCCGGGCTGCCGCAGAGCATCACCCGGTCGCGCTGCGGGTTCAGCGGCGGCAGGCCGACGTCGTCGCAGAGCTTGCCGTTGTCAATCAGCGTGGTGATGCGGCCCTGATTGCGGAACGCCTCGCGGGTCACCGTGGGGAAATAGATCAGCTCGGCGCGCACTTCCTCGCCGAGGAACTCGTGCTCGGGCAGCTCGTGGGGCTGGGTGTACAGCGGCACCGGTGAATGGGGATCAGTTGGGCGGGCGTCTTGGAGTTCATCGGATACGCCTCATGACGAGTCGTGACATGAACTGCAAAGCAAGGCCCGGCAGCCGGCCATGCGCCGCTGCGACCATACCCGAGCGACGTCGGCGCCAAAACCCAGGGAAACGGCGGCGCCGCGCCGGCCGACTCAGAACTGGACGCTTGCCGCCGGGTTGATCACGCGGCCCAGGCCGAGGTTGCGCAATGCCAGGTGCAGCGTGCTGTGGATGACCTGCGGGTTGTCGATGGTCATCAGCTGCGTCAGCAATTCCTTCGCCTTGCTCAGGCTGATCTGGCGCAGCAGCCACTTCACCTTGGGCAGGTTGGTAGCGTTCATCGACAGACTGTCGAAACCCATCGCCAGCAGCAACACGGCGGCCGAAGGATCGCCGGCCATCTCGCCGCAGATGCTCACCGGCTTGCCTTCGGCGTGCGCGTCGCGAACTACGTGCTGCAGCGCCTGCAGCACCGCAGGATGCAGGTAGTCGTAGAGGTCGGCGACCCGCGGGTTGTTGCGGTCCACCGCCAGCAGATACTGGGTCAGGTCGTTGGAGCCGACCGAGAGGAAGTCCACCTGCCGCGCCAGATCGCGGGTCTGGTAGACCGCCGCGGGAATCTCGATCATCACCCCCACTGGCGGCAACGGCACGTCGGTGCCCTCGTCGCGCACCTCGCCCCAGGCGCGGTGGATCAGGTGCAGCGCCTCTTCCAGTTCGTGAGTGCCGGAAATCATCGGCAGCAGGATGCGCAGGTTGTTCAGCCCCTCGCTGGCCTTGAGCATGGCGCGCGCCTGGACCAGGAAGATTTCCGGGTGATCGAGGGTGACGCGGATGCCGCGCCAGCCGAGGAACGGGTTGCTTTCCTTGATCGGGAAGTACGACAGCGCCTTGTCGCCGCCGATGTCCAGCGTGCGCATGGTCACCGGCAGCGGATGGAAGGCAGCGAGCTGCTCGCGGTAGATCGCCAGTTGCTCCTTCTCGCTGGGGAAGCGCTGGCCGTTCATGAACGGCACTTCGCTGCGGTACAGGCCGACGCCCTCGGCGCCGCGCTCCTGCGCGCGCACCACGTCGGCGAGCAGGCCGGTGTTGACCCACAGCGGCATGCGATGGCCGTCCAGCGTCTCGCACGGCAACGCGCGCAATGCGTCCAGGCCCTGGGTCAGCTGGCGCTCCTCCTCGACCACCTCGGCATACTGCCGGCGGAGAATTTCGCTGGGGTTGGTGAAGACCTCGCCGTGGTAACCATCGACGATCAGCTGGATGCCATCGACCTTGGAGTACGGCAGGTCGACCACACCCATCACCGTGGGAATGCCCATGGCGCGGGCGAGGATCGCCACATGGGAGTTGCCCGAGCCCTGCACCGAGACAAGGCCGACCAGCTTGCCCTGCGGCACTTCGCCGAGCATCGCCGGCGACAATTCCTCGCTGACCAGGATGGTGTTGTCGTCGTAGACCAGGTTCTGCTTGCGCTCTTCCTGAAGGTAGGCGAGCAGGCGGCGGCCGATGTCGCGCACGTCGGAGGCGCGCTCGCGCAGGTAGTGGTCGTCCATCAGCTCGAAGCGTTTGACGTGCTCCATCACCACCTGGCGCAGCGCGCCCTGGGCCCACTGGCCGGTGCGGATCACGCGTTTCACTTCCAGGCCGATGGAGGCGTCGTCGAGCATCATCAGGTAGACATCGAACAGCGCGCGCTCTTCCTTGCGCAGTTGGCTGGCGAGCTTGCTGGACAGCTCGCGCATGTCTTGGCGCACGCTCTCGAGCGCCGCCTTGAAGCGTTCCACCTCGGCCTCGATGTCCTTGATCGGCTTGTCCGGCACCACCTCGAGGTCCGCCGGTGGCAGCACCACCACCGCGGTACCGACCGCCGCGCCGGGCGCACCGGGCACGCCGACGAAGCGCGCCTCCTGGATACCCTTGCCCTGGCGACCCAGTCCGCGAATCGACCCGGTGGCCTCGGCGTGGGCGATGACGCCGGCGAGCTGCGCGCTCATGGTCACCAGGAAGGCTTCCTCGCCCTCGTCGAACTGACGGTTTTCCTTCTGCTGGATCACCAGAACGCCCATCACCCGGCGGTGGTGGATGATCGGCGCGCCGAGAAAGGAGGCGTAGCGCTCCTCGCCGGTCTCGGCGAAGTAGCGGTAGCGCGGATGATCGGAGGCGTTTTCCAGGTTAAGCGGTTCCTCGCGGGTGCCGACCAAACCGACCAGACCTTCATTCGGCGCCATGCTGACCTTGCCGATGGAGCGCTTGTTGAGACCCTCGGTGGCCATCAGCACGAAGCGGTTGGACTCCGGGTCGAGCAGGTAGACAGAGCAGACGTGGCTGCCCATGGCTTCCTTGACCCGCAACACGATGATGCCCAACGCCGCCTTGAGGTCCTTGGCGGCATTCACTTCCTGGACGATCTTACGCAGCGTGTTGAGCATGGCTCGGCTCTAGGTCGGTGGTCAGTCCCGCGCCAGCAGGCGTGGGGCGAGTTCTTTCAGGGCCCGGCGGTAAACCTCGCGCTTGAAGGTCACCACCTGGCCCAGCGGATACCAGTAACTGACCCAGCGCCAGCCGTCGAACTCCGGCTCGCCGGTCAGGTCCATGCGCACCCGCTCCTCCGCGCCGGTCAGGCGCAGGAGGAACCACTTCTGTTTCTGACCGATGCACAGCGGTTGGCTGTTGGTGCGCACCAGGCGCTGGGGCAGGCGGTAGCGCAACCAGCCGCGGGTGCAGGCGAGGATACGCACATCCTGCTCCTCGAGACCGACCTCCTCGGTCAACTCGCGAAAAAGCGCTTCTTCGGGGGTTTCGCGGTCGTTGATGCCGCCTTGGGGGAACTGCCAGGAATCCTGATTGATGCGACGCGCCCAGAGCACCTGCCCGACATCATTGGTCAGGATGATGCCGACATTGGGGCGGAAACCATCAGGATCGATCACGGCGAACAACCTCGTAAACGCATGTTTCGGCATTGTTCCATAAAAGGGCACGCGGCCGAAAGGCGCCTGGCGCCCGCCCGCGTCGTTTCGGCGAAATCGCCGTCAGAGCAGGCGCGGATGGCGCCAAACTGCAGCGCCCACGGCTTTTTCGCTATGCTGCGCGCTTTTGCGAAAGGAGGTTCAGCGTGCGCCTGGCCCTATTCGATCTCGACAACACGCTTCTGGGCGGTGACAGCGACCACGCCTGGGGCGACTGGCTGTGCGCCCGCGGCATCCTCGACGGCGTCGCCTACAAGGCGCGCAACGATGCCTTCTACCAGGACTACCTGGCCGGCAAGCTGGACATTCAGGAGTATCTCAACTTCAGCCTGGAAATCCTCGGCCGCAGCGAGATGCGGCAACTGGCCGACTGGCACCTGGAATTCATGAAGGAGTGCATCGAGCCGATCATCCTGCCCAGGGGCGAGGCGCTGCTCGCCGAACACCGCGCCGCCGGCGACAGGCTGCTGATCATCACCGCCACCAACCGCTTCGTCACCCAGCCGATCGCCGCGCGACTGGGTGTGGAGACCCTGATCGCCACCGAATGCGAGATGGCCGACGGACGCTACACCGGGCGCACCACCGACGTGCCCTGCTTCAAGGAAGGCAAGGTCACGCGGCTGAACCGCTGGCTCGCGGAGAACGGCCTGGACCTCTCCGACAGCGCCTTCTACAGCGACTCGATGAACGACTTGCCGCTGCTCGAACAGGTCACCCGCCCGGTCGCGGTCGACCCTGACCCGACCCTGCGCGCAGAGGCAGAGCGCCGCGGCTGGCCGGTCATCTCGCTACGCTGACAGCGGCGCCGCGTCCCGCCTGCGCCACCACACTCCGGCCAGCGTGGCGAGCATCAGGCCGCCGCCACCGTATAGCCAGATGAAACCACCGGGCAACGCCACCAGCAGGAACGCCAGCGCAGGCCCCAGCGCGGCGCCGAGGTCCTGGGCGACGGAGTAGCGCGTCATCGCCCGCACCACGTCGCCACGCCGGGCGGCGTCCGCTGCCAGCGCATCGTTGAGCGTGGTCAGCGCCGTGCACAGCAGCATCACCAGCAGGCAGGTTGGCAGCCACAGGCCCAACGGCAATCCGCTGCCGAGCCCGGCGAATCCCAGCGCGCCCAGCACCAGCGCGCCGATCAGCAGCGGCAGGCGGCCGCGCGCGCCATCGCTCCAGTGACCGATACGGCCTCCCAGCCAGGTTTCCCAGCTCCAGCGCGCCGCCTGCAGCAGCCCGGACAGCGCGGTGACGCTGAGCAACAGGCCGAACAGGTCGATGCGGGCGCCGTAGTAATGCTCGATCAGGGCGCTGAGCGTCGCGGCAAGCACGCCCTGTATCAGCAGCGCGATGCAGAAACCGCTGAGCACCACGCGGTTCCAGAAACGCCCGAGCGAGGATTCGCTCCGGGCCGCGCCAGCGGCGGTGGACGCCGCCTGTTCGTGGCCCGGCGGCAGCCGGAAGCCCAGCAGCAACAGCGGGATGCCGAGCAGCGAGGCGATACCGAAACCGGCGGCCAGCGCCGGCAATCCGTAGCGCGGCACCAGCAACCCGCCGATCAGCATGCCGCCGAGGCTGCCGAGCCGGTACAGCCCGTTGTACAGCCCCATCGCCCGCCCGCGGCCGCCCTCGGCGGCGCTGTAGACCACCGTCGACATGCCGCCGATGCGGAAGAACGACCAGGCCACGCCCCACAGTGCCCTCAGCGCCAGCCAGGCGACGAAACTGCTGGCCAGGGCATAGCCGAGCGTGGTGACGACGCCGAGAACGACCGCCAGCAGCAGCCCGGTCTTCAGCGAGATGCGCCGGTACAGCGCGCCGATCAGCGGGTTGAACGGCAGGCGCACCAGCCGGTTCACCGACAGCAGCACGCCGACCTGCCAGAGCGAATCCAGCCCCGCCTCGCGCCAATAGATCGGCAGGGCGATATAGAGCATCGAGTCGCCGGTCAGGCAGAGGGCGGTCACCAGCGCCACCACGACGACGGCGGAGGGCGCTTTCCTGACTGCCTGGGTCATCAGAAGCCCTTGTTCACCATGAGATGGAAGATAGCCAGAAAAGCCGCGAACGCCGGCCAGCCGAGGATGAACCACAGACGCATGTAGCGCGCGGCGACCGGCGCGATGGGCGTGCCGTCGCGCAGCGCGGCTTCGGCAAGACGATGGATGCGGATCTGCAGCCAGACCACAGGAAGCCAGCAGGCGCCGGCGAACACGTAGAGTCCCAGGCTCCAGAGCAGCCACGGCTGGGTGATGTCGAAGCCCGCCATGTGCGCCAGGCCCAGCCCGGAAAGCGGCTGGAATACCGCCGCGGTGGCGGTGAACACCCAGTCGGCGAAGACCAGGTGGCGGAAGGTCACTGCGATCACCTCGACGCGGCCGCTGAGCCAGGCGCGCAGGCTGTAGTAGGCAGAACCCAACCCGGTGCCGAAGAGGACCGTGGACGAGAGAATGTGCAGGGTCTTGAGCGTCAGGTAGAAACTCATCGCGGCATTTGTCCATGTCCCGGCTCGGTCCACAACAGCCAGAGCGTGGCGACCATGAGGACCAGATTCTTGCCCAGCGCAGCGAATGGATCGAACCAGTAGTACGGCAGGATCGCCGTGAGGATCAGGCTGTAGCCGAGCATCAGTGCCAGTTGCGCGCGCAGGGCCGGCTTGCGCCAGCGGCGGCTGAGCAGGCCGAGGCCGAGCAGCGCGTCGCAGACGGCACCGACGCGAACCAGCCAGGCCGCGCCCTCGCCGCGCACACCGGCCTCGGCGAGGATACTCAGGCCCCAGTTGAAGCCGGGCCCGAGGCAGACGTAGGCGGTGCCCAGCCAGACCAGCAGCAGGGTCGCCAGCAGCAACGGGCGCAGGGCATCGCTGGCGGTGCTGCGGGCGTCCGGCCACTCGTGCAGGCGCGCGCGCAGCGGCGCCACGTGGTAGCCGCAGGCATCCTGCAGCGGCTCGCCGGAGGCGATGTTGTCGCGCCGAGCCAGCGTGCGCGTCTGTGAATTCAGCGCGCGCCAGCCGAAGGTGTCGCCGAGGAAGGCGCCGGCCGCCGCCAGCCAGCCCGGCAAGGTGAATGTCAGCGCGCGCCCGCGGCCCTGCTGGCAACGCAGCAGCTGAACGATCTCGGCCTGGGTCATCGGCTCCTCGCCCACCACCGGCAGCACGCAGGACTCCTCCGGCCAGTGCCGCAGCAGCGCCAGCACGGCGCCCACCAGATCGTCGACGTGCAACGGCTGCAGCTGCGCGCGGGTATCCAGCAGCGGCGCCAGCGGCCACACCGACAGGCGCCCGAGCCAGGCGCTGCTGGCGCTGCCCTGGCCAAGCACCAGCGACGGGCGCAGCACCACGGCCGGCACGCCGAGTTCGAGCAGGTGATCGTCGGCGATGGCCTTGCTGGCGAGGAAGGGCACGTCGCGCTGGCTGCCGGCGCCCAGCGCGGAAAGGTGGATGACCTTCACCGGCCATTGCGCGGCGAGGTCGAAGAGCGCGCGGGTGCCGCGGTGCTGCACCCGGTCTAGGTGTTCGGCGTCGGTATCGAGCAGCCCGGCGGCGTTGATCAGCAGCTCGACCCGCTCCGGCCAGACGAACGCCACGGGGTCGTCCGCCAGCGCGGCGAGGTCCAGCGCGCACCAGCTGACGCCGGGCAGCTCGGCGCCGCGCCCCGAGCGCGAGGTCGCGATCACCTCATGGCCGTCCGCCTGCAAGGCTGTCAGCAGGTGACGGCCGATGAAACCGCTCGCGCCCACCAACAGGATGCGCATCGGTCAGCCGAGGAACAGTTTGTAGGCGGGGTTCTCGGTCTCGTCCCAGTAGGGATAGCCGATGGCTTCCAGCGCGGCAGGGACCTGGTGGCGCTCCTCCGGCGGCACCTGCAGCGCGGCCAGTACGCGGCCGTCGGCGGCGCCGTGGTTGCGGTAATGGAACATCGAGATGTTCCAGCGCCCGCCGAGCTTGTTGAGGAAGTTGAACAGCGCGCCCGGCCGCTCGGGGAACTCGAAGCGCAGCACCATCTCGTCGTCGACCTGCGCGCTGTGGCCGCCGACCATGTGGCGGATGTGCAACTTGGCCAGCTCGTTGTCGGTAAGGTCGAGCACCGGGAACCCCTGGCCACGGAGGTTTTCCACCAGCGCCGCGCGCGGGTCGTTCTCCGGGTGGGTTTGCACGCCGACGAATATCTGCGCCTCGCGCTCGCTGTGGTAGCGGTAGTTGAACTCGGTGATCTGGCGTTTGCCGATCGCCTCGCAGAAGGCCTTGAAGCTGCCCGGCTGCTCGGGGATGGTCACGGCGATGATCGCCTCGCGCTTCTCGCCCAGTTCGGCGCGTTCGGCCACGTGGCGCAGGCGATCGAAGTTGACGTTGGCGCCGGAGTCGATCGCCACTAGCGTCTGCCCGCGCACGCCTTCGCGCTCGACGTACTTCTTGATCCCGGCCACGCCCAGCGCGCCGGCCGGCTCGGTGATCGAGCGGGTGTCATCGTAGATGTCCTTGATCGCCGCGCAGATCTCGTCGGTACTGACGGTGATCACTTCGTCGACGTAGTGCCGGCAGATCTCGAAGGTGTGCAGGCCGATCTGCGCCACCGCGACGCCGTCGGCGAACAGCCCGACCTGCGGCAGCACGACGCGCTCGCCGGCGGCCAGCGCCTGCTGCAGGCAATTGGAATCGTCCGGCTCCACGCCGATGACCTTGGTTTGTGGGCGCAGGTACTTGATGTACGCGGCGATTCCGGCAATCAGGCCGCCACCGCCGACCGGGACGAACACCGCATCCAGCGGGCCCTGGTGCTGGCGGAGGATTTCCATCGCCACGGTGCCCTGGCCGGCGATCACGTGCGGGTCGTCGTAGGGATGGATGTAGACGTAGCCCTCCTCCTCGACCAGCTTCAGCGAATGCGCCAGCGCCTCGGGGAAGGCGTCGCCGTGCAGCACCACCTTGCCGCCACGGGCGCGCACGCCCTGCACCTTCAGCTCGGGCGTGGTGCGCGGCATAACGATGGTCGCCTCGATGCCCAGTTCGCGGGCGGCCAGCGCCAGGCCCTGTGCGTGGTTACCGGCCGAAGCGGTGACCACGCCGCGCGCCAGCTCCCCGGCCGACAGCTGCGCCAGCTTGTTGTAGGCGCCGCGCACCTTGAAGGAGAACACCGGCTGCAGGTCTTCGCGCTTGAGCAGAATCTGGTTGCCCAGGCGCTCGCTGAGCTGCCGGGCGGGTTGCAGCGGGGTTTCCACGGCGACGTCGTAGACGCGCGAGCTGAGGATTTTCTTGACGTACTGTTCGAGCATCACGGCTTCACTGGCGGGCACTTCGGGGACCCGGAAGTCTACTCCAGCCGTTCCGCCACGGACCACAACGAATGCGGGGTTTTGGCGGTTCGCACGGCTATAATGACGTTTTTTGAAAGCCCCAGCGGCGCGGAAACGGACATGACCCAGGACCAACTCAAGCAGGCGGTGGCCCAGGCCGCAGTCGACTTCATCCTCCCCAAACTCGATGCCAAGAGCATCGTCGGCGTCGGCACCGGCTCCACCGCCAACTGCTTCATCGACGCGCTGGCCCGGCACAAGATGGAGTTCGACGGCGCCGTGGCCAGCTCCGAAGCCACCGCCGCGCGCCTCAAGGGCCACGGAATTCCGGTCTACGAGCTGAACACGGTCAGCGACCTGGAGTTCTACGTCGACGGCGCCGACGAAGCCAACGATCGCCTGGAGCTGATCAAGGGCGGCGGCGCCGCGCTGACCCGCGAGAAGATCGTCGCCGCGGTGGCGCGCACCTTCATCTGCATCGCCGACGGCAGCAAGCGTGTGCCACTGCTCGGCGGCTTCCCGCTGCCGGTGGAAGTGATCCCCATGGCGCGCAGCCACGTCGCCCGGCAGATCGTCAAACTCGGCGGCGACCCGGTGTACCGCGAGGGCGTGCTGACCGACAACGGCAACATCATCCTCGACGTGCACAACCTGCGCATCGACAGTCCGATGGCGCTGGAGGAAGACCTCAACAACATCGTCGGCGTAGTCACCAACGGCCTGTTCGCCGCACGCCCCGCCGACCTGCTGCTGCTCGGCACGACCGGGGGCGTGCAGACGCTGACCCGCTGAGCGCGCCACCCCGACCGATTCCGCCGTCAAATGAAGCGCACCTCCCCGGTGCGCTTTTTTTATGCCTGCGAAAGGAGGCCTACGACGCCACGCAGGGAAGTAGAAACAGACTTGTACAAAGGCGACTCATCGAGACAGTCAGGCGCCAACCGGGCATTGGCGCCAATGTTGAGGCTCACATCCTGCAAACGGCTCCGCGCCAAACAACAACCGCAGGAGCGTCTCGTGTCAAAGCTTTCGATTCTCAGCCTGGCCCTCGCCAGTGCCCTGCTGCCCAACTGGGCAGCCGCATACGAGTACGGCGAGCATGCCGCCACTACACTCGACACCCTGATCAACGACTATCCTGGCCGCTATCGGGGGACCGCCAACTTCGCCGGTGCCGCCGACTGGATGGCGGCGCAGATGGGCAACAGCTACACCCTCAGCCGGCAGGACTTTACCTGGTCCAACGGCACCCGTGCGTCGCAGAACGTCATCGCCTCTGCCGCCGGCACCACCGACCGCTACGTTGTGATCGGCGCCCACTTCGATACCTATTACGGTCGCCCCACCCTGCAATGGCGTGGCGCTCACCTGGCGGGTTTCTCGAACTTGTAGAAGAGGTTCGGCTCGCTGACCACGTACAACGCGCCCTCGTCGTCCATCGCCAACCCCTCGGCTTGCAGGACGCTGTTCGCCAGGCCGTTCTGCCCGGCGCGCAGCGACAGGCTACTGACCGGTCGGCCCTCCACGTCCAGCTCCAGGATCATCCGCGACTCGTCGGACAGCACCAGCAGATGGCCGCTCTGGCGGTCGTACTCGAGGCTGGAAAGGTCGCGCACGAACAGCCTGGCATCGCGCTTGCGATCCTCCAGTACGTGCACCGAGATCGACTCCGGCGACGTGCCGTAGGGGAACCCCCGGACCTCGTAGATCCGCACCGGGTCGCGCTCCTTGGCGACGAACAGGCGCTTGCCCGCGATATCGTAGCCAAGCCCCTCGAAACCCTTGTTGCCGTTGGTGCCGATCCCCAGGGAGAGCTTCTGCGCGGAGCCCGCATCGACCGAGCGGGTGTTCTCGTCCAGTTGTACGCGCACCAGTTGCTGGTGCCGCTCGTCGGCGATCACGTAGACATTGGGTTCGATGTATTCGATCGCCTCGGGGTCGTTGAAGCCCACCAGCTCGACGCTTCGCAGCAGGCGCCCGTCCAGCGACAGCTCGACCAGCCGCTGATGCTTGTTGGTCACCGAGAACAGCGTCTTGCGGTCCGGATCGTAGGTCAGCGCCGAGAGGTCCTCGTCGAGTCCCTCGATCGGCCGACCGTCCAGCGTCACCTGGTAATCGGGCAGCCATACCGAGCGCGCTTCCCACGCATCGGCGTGGCGCCATTCCTGGAGCGCGAACCAGCCGCGCTCGAACAGGCGGAAATACTGTCCGCCCAGTGACACCAGCACCACCAGGACAACCAGCGAGGCTGCCAGGAGCATTTTCGGATTAAGGGCGACACGCATCGAAGGCTACTACTCGGGAGGAAAAGGTGGCGCAGGGATATCAGGCGAAGCTTACGCCGAGCTGAACGCTCGACGGCCCGCCCGACGGGGCTTTCGCCATGTCGTCGAAAGCGCATCGCCCCATCGTCGTCCTCGTCGGGCCATCGGACGTCAAAGTACCTGGCTGTCGAAGCTCGAGCGGCCGACCAGCTCCAGCTTCAGGGCGCTGCCCGAGGCCAGCGGGCCCACGCCCACCGGCGTACCGGTGGAGATCACGTCGCCCGGTTGCAGGCTGAAGTGGCTGGCGATGTGCTGGATCAGCGGCAGGATCGGATTGAGCATGTCGCGGCTGTTGCCATCCTGGCGCACTTCGCCGTCGATCACCAGGCGAATGCCGATGTCGCACAGGTCACTGATCGAATCGCCCGGAACGAACGGCGCGAGTACGAAGGCGCCGTCGAACGACTTGGCCAGCTCCCACGGATAGCCCTTTTCCTTCAGCTTGGCCTGCACGTCGCGCAGGGTCAGGTCGAGAGCCGGGGCGAAGCCGGAAATGGCGTCGATGACTTCCTCTTCGCTCGGCGTGCGCGACAGCGGCTTGCCGATCAGCACGGCGATTTCCGCCTCGTAGTGCACCGAGCCGCGATCCTGGGGAATGCTGAAGCCGCCGGCAAGCGGCACCACGCAGCTACCCGGCTTGATGAACAGCAGCGGCTCGGTCGGCACGGCGTTGTTCAGTTCCTTGGCGTGCTCGGCGTAGTTGCGGCCGATGCAGACCACCTTGCCCATGGGGAAGTGGATATGGGTGCCGTCGACGTATTGATGCTGGTAACTCATGGGGGCGACTCCTTGGGCAACGGTGGAAGGGAAAGCGTTGGTGGCGGCCGGCGAATCCGGCCCGCAGGGCGAGCTGCGTAACTACATGAAGCGCATCCCCGCGCCCGCGCCGCTCAGGCGAAGATCTTGCCGGGGTTCATGATGCCGTTCGGATCGAACACCGCCTTGATGGCCCTCATGTAGGCGATTTCCGCCGGCGAGCGGCTGTAGGTGAGGTAATCGCGCTTGGTCATGCCGACGCCGTGCTCGGCAGAGATCGACCCGTTGTACTTCTGCACCGTCTCGAACACCCACTTGTTCACCGTGGCGCACTTGCCGAAGAACTCGTCCTTGCTGAGGTTGGCCGGCTTGAGGATGTTCAGGTGCAGGTTGCCATCGCCGATGTGTCCGTACCAGAGCACTTCGAAGTCCGGGTAGTTGGTGCTGACGATGGCATCGATGTCGGCCAGGAAAGCCGGCACTTTCGAGACGGTGACCGAGATGTCGTTCTTGTACGGGGTGAAGGGCGCGATGGTTTCCGAGATGTCCTCGCGTAGCCGCCAGAGGTTGCGCAGCTGGGTTTCGCTCTGGCTCATCACGCCGTCAATCACCCAGCCCTGCTCGACGCAATGCTCGAAGGTGGCCAGCGCCTCGTCGGCGCGCTGCTCGGTGATGGCCTCGAATTCGAGCAGCGCATAGAAGGCGCAGCGGGTCTCGAACGGCGCCGGAATGTCGCCACGCTCGAGGATCTTGCCCAGCGCGTTGTCGGCGAAGAACTCGAAGGCGGTCAGGTCCATCTTGCTCTGAAAGGCGTGCAGCACCGGCATGATCGACTCGAAGTCCGGCGTACCGAGGACCATCGCGGTGAGGTTGGTCGGCTGGCGCTCCAGGCGCATGGTGGCCTCGACGACGAAGCCCAGCGTGCCTTCGGCGCCGATGAACAGGTGGCGCAGGTCGTAGCCGGTGGCGTTCTTCGTCAGGTCCTTGTTCAGCTCCAGCAACTCGCCCTCGCCGGTGACGACCTTCAGGCCGACCACCCAGTTGCGGGTCATGCCGTAGCGGATCACCTTGATCCCGCCGGCGTTGGTGCCGATGTTGCCGCCGATCTGGCTGGAGCCGGCCGAAGCGAAGTCCACCGGGTAGTACAGGCCGTTTTCCTCGGCGAAGTTCTGTAGCTGCTCGGTGATCACGCCCGGCTGGCAAACCACCGAGCGGTCGGTGGCGTTGAAATCGAGGATGCGGTTCATGTAATCGAACGCCACCACCACTTCGCCCTGCGCGGCGACCGCGGCGGCGGACAGCCCGGTGCGACCACCCGAGGGCACCAGCGCGATGCGGTGCTGGTTGGCCCAGCGCACGATGGCCTGCACTTCCTCGACGGTCTTCGGAAAGACGATGGCGGACGGCGCCGGCGCATAGTGCTTGGTCCAGTCCTTGCCGTAGGTGTCCAGCGACGCGCTGTCGGTCAGCACCTTGCCGGGCTCGACCAGGGTTTTCAGCGCTTCGATCAGGGCGGGGTCGATCAGGGCAGCGTCGGTCATCAGTGCAACTCTCGTGTCGTTCATGCGCCACCTGAGAAGCTTTCAGGTCGCGGCCAAGCCAGAAAAAAGGAGATCATGTTAGCATGCGCTCCCCGTGGATCGCGCCTCCCAGGCGATTCCGGGCGGTTTCACACGAGCAGCCCCGGGCTGCCGTCTCCTGCCACTTTTGCCGGCTTACCGGCTCCGGGACAACAGGTTCAAGCAGATGAGCAAGACCTCCCTCGACAAGAGCAAGATCAAGTTCCTTCTTCTCGAAGGCGTCCACCAGAATGCCGTGGATACCCTGAAGGCGGCTGGTTACAGCAACATCGAGTACCTCAAGACGGCGCTCTCCGGCGACGAACTGAAGAACAAGATCGCTGACGCCCACTTCATCGGCATCCGCTCGCGCACCCAGTTGACCGAAGAAGTCTTCGACTGCGCGAAGAAACTGGTGGCGGTCGGCTGCTTCTGCATCGGCACCAACCAGGTCGACCTGAACGCTGCCCGCGAGCGCGGTATCGCGGTGTTCAACGCGCCCTACTCGAATACCCGCTCGGTGGCCGAACTGGTGCTTGCCGAAGCCATCCTGCTGCTGCGCGGCATCCCCGAGAAGAACGCCTCCTGCCACCGTGGCGGCTGGATCAAGAGCGCGGCGAACTCCTTCGAGATCCGCGGCAAGAAGCTCGGCATCGTCGGCTACGGCTCGATCGGCACCCAGCTCTCGGTCCTCGCCGAGGCGCTCGGCATGCAGGTCAGCTTCTACGACGTGGTGACCAAGCTGCCGTTGGGCAATGCCACCCAGATCAGCAACCTGCACGACCTGCTCGGCCAGAGCGACATCGTCACCCTGCACGTTCCGGAGCTGCCATCGACCCAGTGGATGATCGGCGAGCGCGAGATCCGTGCGATCAAGAAGGGCGGCATCCTGATCAACGCCGCCCGCGGCACCGTGGTCGAACTCGACGCGCTGGCCGAAGCGATCAAGGACGAACACCTGATCGGCGCGGCCATCGACGTGTTCCCGGTGGAGCCCAAGTCCAACGACGACATCTTCGAGAGCCCGCTGCGCGGCCTGGATCGCGTGATCCTGACCCCGCACATCGGCGGCTCCACCGCCGAGGCGCAGGCCAACATCGGCCTGGAAGTCGCCGAGAAGCTGGTCAAGTACAGCGACAACGGCACCTCGGTGTCCTCGGTCAACTTCCCCGAAGTCGCCCTGCCGGCGCACCCGGGCAAGCACCGCCTGCTGCACATCCACCAGAACATTCCGGGCGTGATGAGCGAGATCAATAAGGTCTTCGCCGACAACGGCATCAATATTTCCGGGCAGTTCCTGCAGACCAACGACAAGGTCGGCTACGTGGTCATCGACGTCGATGCCGCCTACTCCGACCTCGCGCTGGAGAAGCTGCACCTGATCAACGGCACCATCCGTACCCGCGTGCTGTTCTAAGCGCGGCGGGAGTAAAAAGGGAGGCCTCGGCCTCCCTTTTTCGTACCCAAGCGAAACCGTCAGCCGCGCCCCTCCAGCTCCGCGAGCGCCTGCGCCACCTCGGCGAGCTGCCCTTCGTGGAACACCCGCACACCGGCCTGGCGCAGCAGCGCGGCGGTCACGCCTTCGCCGTCGACCAGGGTGCCGGAGAAGCTGCCGTCGTAGTTCTGTAGGTTGCCGCAGGACGGGCTGCGCGCCTTCAGCACGGCCAGGCGGATGCCGTGCTGGCGGACCAGGCCCAGCGCGACCTCGGCGCCACGGACGAAGGCCGCAGTAACGTCAGCTCCGTCGATGCGGAGCACCGGCAGGCGACCTTCGAGCACCCCGGCGCCGCGCCCGCCGGGGATTTCCGCGGGCGGGCGCGGCGTCGGCAGGCCACCGGCGACTTCCGGGCAGACGGCGACCACGCGGCCCTCGGCCTGCCACTGCTGCAACGGAGAGAACGGCCCATGGGCACCGCCGTCGTAGCGCACGCGCTGGCCGAGCAGGCAGCGGCTGACGAGGAGCTTTTCCATGGAATCAGAGGACGTTGTCACTGCGCCGGCGGAACCAGCCGGTGAGCGACAGGCGATCACGGGTGGCCGGCAGCACTTCGTGGGCGAACTCCCCGGAGACGAAGCAGGCCAGGGTGCCGGCTTCGGGCAACACGTCGAGGCTGCGCGACTCATCCAGGTAAAGGCGCAGTGCGCCGCCCTGCTCCGGCAGCCAGTCCGGGTTGAGGTAGAAGACCACGGTAATGGTGCGCAGGTCGTCGTCGCGGAAGCGATCGAAGTGGCGCAGGTAGTAGGCGCCGGGCGCGTAGAAGGCGAAGTGGCATTCCAGCTCCTCGAGGCCGAGGAACAGCTGGCGATTGAGCGCCTGGCGCAGCGCCTCCATGGCGCCCAGGAACTGGTCGCAGGCAGACGACTGCCCGCCCTCGATCCACAGAATCCTGTCGCCCCGGATGCCTTCGACGATCGCCTGCCCGGCCGCCCGGCCGATCGCCGCCGGGGCCAGTTCCCCCGCGGCCGCGCGGGAACGGCACTCTTGCGCCAGTTCGGCGGTCAGAGACTGCGGGAGAAAGGCAGGCTGCTGCGACCAACCCTGCTCGGCAAGGTCGTCGATCAGGGCCTGCAACGACGGTAGGTTCGGGGGGCTCGACATGCGCGGCATTCTAGCAGGCCGGATCGACGCGCAACCGTCGCAGATCATCTCCCGCGCGCTCGACAATGCCGGCCACCGCCCCCGACAATACGTCCCCTGCCCACAGGAGCTTCCATGCGCGTCTTTCTCAGCCTGATTCTCGTCTTCCTCAGCCTCGGTGCCCGCGCCGACGCGTACAGCGACCTTTACCAGGCCGCCGGCTGGCCGCAGCAACGCGCGCACTTCAGCGATGCCCTGGGCGCTGCCCAGCAGCGCTACCGCAGCACCCTGCCGCCGGCGGTCTACCAGACCCTGGTGGAGAACAGCAATCGGCGTTTCGCGCCCCAGGCGATGGACCAGCGGGCGATCGGCGCGCTGCGTCAGAACCTGCCCCAACCGCAACCCGCGCTGGCGTTCTTCCAGGCACCGCTGGGGCGCAAGATCGTCGCCGCCGAGCAGCTCGCCACCCGCAGCGACCAACTCGCCCGCCACGCCAACGGCCTGCCGCCGATCGAGGCCAGCGCCACCCGCCGGCTGCTGGTACGGCACCTGGCCCAGGCGATCCCGATTGGCGACGCCGCCGCGGAGGTCAGCCTGGCGCTGGCCGGCGTCGCGGCCGACAGCCTCAGCCAGATGATCCCCGGCCTGCTCGGCGGCGGTCAGGCGCAGGGCATGCTCGATGGCCAGCGGCAGCGGATGAAGCAGCAGATCGAGGGCAACATCGACAACACGCTGTTGCACGTCTACAGCGAACTGTCCGACCCTGAGCTGGAGGAGTACGTCACCTTCGCCGAGTCTCCGGACGGTAAGAGCTACTATCAGGCCGCCCTGGCCGCCCTGCGCGCCGGCCTGGCGGCGAACGCGTCGACCTCGCAGGGGATCTGAACCGCCCATGCCGTACTGCCACGCGCGGTACGGCAGGCGGCGCCCAAATCAGCCCTCTAGACGCTGGCTGAGAAACTCGAAATAGCGCTCGCGCAGCGCTTCCCTCTCGTTGGCCAGATGATGCTTGGCGTCCGCCAGCATCAGCACCTGCGGCGTGGCGAACTTGTCTTCCAGCACCTCGAGGTTGTGCCGCCAGTCGACGGTCAGGTCGGCGTCGCCCTGGACGATCAGCGGGCTGCGCCGGCTGCGCGGCGCGCCCTCGATCTTCGGCACCCAGCGTGACAGCGCGCCCACCCAGGCCGTGGGCAGGGTGCGCGGTTGCAGCGGGTCGAGGCGGTGGACGAAATCGATGAATTCCGCATCGCCGGAATTGACGCTGAAGCGCCTCGGGATCGACTCGACGAAGGGCTTGAGCAGCCGATAGCTCAGCTGCGACCAGCCCCAGGAACGCGGCCGCACCAGCGGCGCCAGGAGGATGGTTTCACCGAGCTGCGCCGGCGGTTCGCCGAGCAGCAGGTGATCGAGCAGGATCGCCCCGCCGGTGCTTTGCCCGCATAGGTGCCAGGGCTGCGGCAGATCCAGCGTCGCCGCTTCGGCGATCAGCCCCTGCAGCACGGTCTGGTACTCGGCGAAATCGCCGATGCTCGCACGCTCGCCGCTGGACAGCCCGTGGCCCGGCAGATCGCAGGCGAGCACCGCGTAGTTCATCCGCAGCGCCCAGTCGATCACGTGGCGATACAGCCCCATGTGATCGTAGTAACCGTGCAGCAGCAGCAGGCTGGCGACCGGCTTGGGCGGCAACCAGGCCTGCACGACGATCTGGTAGTCGCCGGCCTGGAAGCAGCCCAGCCGGCTGCGCACCTGCGGATGCCGCGCTACCGGGTCCAGCCCGTAGTAGTGGCGGTAGCCGAGCACCTGCGGCGCGTCCTCCTCGTCGGCGGACAGGCGCCTGAGCGCCAGACGCAGGCTATCGGGCTGGAAGGGAGGCAACGACATCGGTACTCCGGGGCTCGCTTGACGTCCGACATTCTACCCGCGACGCCGGCATGGCAAGCTAGGCCACCCTCGGAAACCGTCGTATGCCCATGTCGCCGCGCCGCAAAATCGTTCTCGCCAGCCTCTTCGGCCTGATCTGGCTGATCGCCCTGCTGTTCGCCATCTGGTGGTATCAGGCGCGCTACATCCGTACGTTCGACGACCGCACCACGCTGTTCGACGGCGGCAGCCTGCAACTGCCGGCACACCTCGCCGGGCCGGGGCCGGTGCGTCTGGTGCACTTCTGGGACCCGGCCTGCCCGTGCAATGTCGGCAACCAGCAGCACCTCGCGGAGCTGATCGAGCGTTTCGCCAGCCGCGGCGTGAGCTTCTACGCGGTGCAGAAGCCCGGCAGCACGGGCCATCTGCCGAAAACGCTGGAGGCGCTGCAGCCACTGGAGCAGTTGCCCGGTTCGGAAAACCTTCCGGCGAGCCCGGCCGTAGGCATCTGGAATGCCGATGGACGACTGGTCTATTTCGGCCCGTACAGCGAGGGTGCCAGCTGCACCTCGGGCAACAGCTTCATCGAGCCGGTGCTGGAGGCACTGGCCGAGGGCCGCACGGTGAGCGCCACCAACACCCTCGCCGTCGGCTGCTACTGTCCGTGGAGCGATACGGCAGACTGATTGCCGGTATGCACGGGCAGCGCCTCCCCGACGCCCTGCGCACGGCAGAACGCGCAACGGATCGGCCCATAACAACGAGGCACGCCGATGAAACGCGCGCCCACGCTGCTCGTCCTGCTGTTCACCGTCCTGGCTGGCGGCGCCCCGGCACCTCCACACCGATGCGCCCCGGCGAACGGCACCTGGCCCGGCCTCGAAAACCCGTCGAGATCGTTCACGACGGCCGCGGCGTACCGCACATCCGCGCGCAGACAGAGGCCGACCTGTACCGTGCGCTCGGCTACGCCCACGCCCAGGACCGGCTGTTCCAGGTGGAACTGATGCGCCGCCTACACGCGGCGAGCTGGCGGAATTCGGCGCCAAGCGGTTCGATACCGACCGCCTGCTCCGCACCCTGCGCCTGAGCGAACATGCCAAGGCCTACGCGCGCGTGTCGATCGCAATAGCGCCCCATGGAAGGCGCTGGAGGCCTACCTGGCGGCGTCAACCAATTTCAGGACAGCCACTCCCGCCCCGCTGGAGTTAGATCTGCTGGCCATTCGCAAACGGCCTTTCACCGCGGCCGACATCCTGGCCATCAACGCCGACGCCACGGTGAAAGGGGTCCGCGACAACAGCCAGGCGCTGCACGGGAGAGGAAAACCGGCTACTACAAACGCATCCTGCTGCCGATCTTCGCCGACCTGCGCACCCAGACCGGCGACGGCGAAGACCGCGCTGCTCGAACGCCTCGCCGCCTGGGACGGCGAACACAGCCTCGACCCGGCGGAGGCCAGCCCCGCTCGACCAGTGCTCTACAAGATCGACCGCGCGGCCATGGCCGACGAACTGGGGCGGGCGGACTATTTCGACACCCTGCTGAGCACCCGCGTCCTCGACGATGCGCTGCCGCGGCTGGTGCCGATTCCCGCTCGCCGTGGTGGGACGACCGCACCACGGGTCGCCGCGCACGTCGAGGGCGCCCTGCACCTGCTGCCGGCGGACTGCGCCGATCGGCGCCACTGCGCAAACGAAAAAGCCAGGCTCGAAAGCCTGGCTTTTCCGTGGCGTCGCGAAAGGCTGGTGCGCCTCTCAGACCCTCAGAGCGTATCGCCCGGAGCCGTCGGCGCCACGCTGGCTGCCGTGGCTGGAGCGGCGGGTTTGGCAGCGGCAGGCTTGGCCGCCGGCTTGACGACGCGTTTGACGGCCGGGCGTGCCGGTGTGGCGGTGCCCACGGCCTTCGCCGGAGCGACGGCCGCCTTGCTGGCGGGTTTGGCAGTGGGCTTGGCGGCCGGCTTGCTCGCGACCGGTTTGACGGCAGGCGAGGCCGCAGCGGGTTTGGCCGCGGTTTTCGCCGCGGCCGGCTTGGCAGCGGCTCGGGTGCGCGGCTGGGCCGGTTTCGCCGCAGGCTTAACCACGCGGCCGACGACCGGCTTGCTCGCGGGTTTTTCCGCAGGCACGGCGGTGCGGGCATCGAGGGCCTTGTCCGCGGCGTCCTTAACCTTCTCGACGCCTTGCGCGAGCTTCAGGCTCTGCTGGGCATCCTTCTTCAGCTGGATGATGTAGACGCGCGTCTCGGCCTGACGGGACTCCAGGGCCGAGAGCATGCCTTCCAGCTCATCGATGACCTTACGGGCCTTGGACTGCGCCTTGGCTTTGCCAGCCGCCGTGTCGAGCTGCAGCTTGCTGTGCGCGTCATGCAGTTTGTCCTGCGCCTTGCCGCGCTGCTTCTCCAGTTTGGCGAGCAGCTTCTCGGCATCCGCCAGCGCCTGGGTGCAGGCGTTGTCGAGGTGTTCCAGCAGGCTTTGGGAAAGTTGTTGTAACAGATGCAGCGGCGTGGGCACCGCCTTCTTGCTTTTTTTCGCCGACATGGAGAGCTCCTTGGCCATTTGACCGGCCCATAGTAGTCGTCCGCGGGAAGGCTCGCCAATGGCAGGAATATGACAGTTTCGTTACGCAGGGATCGAGAGCGTGCGAACGGGCCCGGAAAGGTGGAGCGACGATCCAACACATGAAGCCGCCCGTGCGCGGGGCGGCTTGGTGCCACGCCTCAGACCGCGGCGGCAGTCTGCTGGTGGGCGGTGTGGAGGACTTCGATAAGGCAGTCTTCCAGTTCGAAACGCTCGTGGAGCAACTGACCCAGGTGCTTCAGTTCGTCCAGCAGGTCCTTGCTGGCGGCGCAATCGCCCTTGGCGCAGCGATCGTTGAAGCGCAGCGCGACTTCGGTGATCGCCTCGATGCGCGGGAATATCCGCTTGGCAAGTTCCAGCCCACGGCTTTCGTTGAACGCGCGTCCTTCGCCGAGCAGTTGTTCGTAGATCTCGAAATGCCCGGCCGATACGTAGTCGAGCAGCAATTCGCAAAAGGCCTGCAGAGCCGCGGGAGTGACCGCAAGGCCGTCCGGCTCAGCCTCGAAGGCGTAATAGGCGCTGATCAGTTGATGGCGTTCCTGCAGCCAGCGGTCGATCATCTGGTGTACGCCACCCCAGCGCTCCTGGGCGTTATGACAGCTCTCGAGCATATAGTCCTCGCTTCCCTTATATCGGTGTTTTCTGTACTTCGGCGCCGGACGTGGTGCTGGGGTCGGCGCATGCGCATGGGAAGAGACCCGAAAATGACGCCTTCCGGGCCGCGTGAAAAACCAGAGTATGCCCCAGGCCATGGACCATCAAGGTGCCTGGTCGGAAAAAATCGACCCGGTGTACCTCAGCGCTTCGCCACCGGCAACGGCGTGCACGCGCAGCGGTTCGTCACTCAGTCGCGACGTAGCAGCTGGAACAGCGCGAAGAGAATCAGCCCGGCGAACGCCAGCATGCTCCACTCCGGCAGGCTGAGGCCGAACAGCGTCCACTTCACTTCGGCGCAGTCGGCGGTGCCGTGCAGTACCAGGCGGATGATGTCCTGGAACGGCAGCGCCTCCATCATGTAGTCGAGACTCGGCAGGCAGGCGGGCAGTTCGTCGGCGGGAATCTTCTGCAGCCAGACCTGGCGTCCGGCGACCGCGGCGCCGGCGACCGCGGAGAACAACGCGAATACTGAGTACGCCCGGCGACCGCGACGACGCGGGCCGTGGATGGCCGCGACCAGGCAGACCAGCCCGAAGGCGATCACGCAGATACGCTGAAGAATGCACAGCGGGCACGGTTCGAGACCGACCACATGCTCCAGGTACAGCGCGCCGGCCATGACGAGCACGCAGGCAAGAAAGGCGAGCAGGAACAGCGAACGCGAACTGGCCAGGGAAGACATGAAGGCACCGATTGACGGGAAAGGCCGCTACGGTAGAGGAAAGCGCCCCGGCGTTTCAAGCCGCGGCGCCATCGGTGCGGAGGTGGGCGTGCTCAGGAGGTCGCGGATACCGCCGGCAGGTTGCCCGGCAGCAGGCCGAGACCTTCCTGGAACAGCTGGTTGCTGCGCTCGTGTTCTCCCAGTCGCGTGAACAACCGCGCCAGTTCGGCGCAGGTGCGCGGATCGCGGGAAAAGCCGAGGCTCGCCTCGTAATAGTCCCGCGCCTTGCCCCACAGCGCGCTGTTCTGGCTGATCCGTGCCAGCGCGCGCAGCAACAGCGGGTCCTCGGGATGCTGCTTCAGCCAGCCCTCGGCGATCTCCAGCTGGGCCGCCGGATCGCGCCCCTGCAGATCGCCGTAGAAGTCCATCAGGCGACTGTCGTAGTGCTTCTTCAACGGTCCGCGCAGCGCTTCCTCGGCGTCGGCGTCGCTGCCCAGGTAACGCAGCTGGCTGGCGTAGGCGAAGAGCATCTCCGGGTCCTGCTTCTGCGCCGAGGGCAGGTGCTGCCAGGCCTGTTGCAACATCGCCAGATCGGTCGACTGGCTCAGCCGCCCGCGCCAGCTGGCGCGTTCCAGCTCGAGAAGTTCCTGGTTGCCCAGCAGCTTGTGCTTGCGCAGTTCTGGCAGCAGCGCGCCGCATGCCGCCCACTCGCCCCGCTGGCGATGCACGGCGAGCAGCTGCAGCAGCACTTGATGATGCCCCGGATGACGCTCGTGCATGGCTTGCAGGGTGTCACGGGCGCCGTCCAGGTCGCCGCGCTCGCGTTGCAGCTCGGCGTGGGTCAGCGCCACCGCCAGCTCGGCCTTGGGCTGACGCTGCAGGGCGCTCTCGAGCAGCTTGTCGCTCTCTTCGTACTGGCCCAGGTGGTTGGCGGCGCGGGCGGCTCCCAGGTAGTACATCAGCGGCTGCGGCTCGTTTTCGGCGGCAAGCTTGAGGTGGCGCAGGGCGCGCTCCCAGCGGCCTTCGAGCATGTCCAGCAGTCCGTGCTCGGCGGCACGCCGGGTGCGGAGCGCGCGGCGCCTCTTCGACCAGGGGTTGAGCGCACCGTTGGAGGCGACCAGCAGGCGCACCACCAGGCGCAGCAGATACAGCGTCAGGCCGAGCACCACCAGCAGGGCGAGAAAGACCCACAAGCTGGATTCGTAGCGAACACCGCGGTAGGCGATCAGCACGTAGCCGCTGCTCTCGGAGATCGCCAGGCCGAGTAGCGTGGCGGCGACGGCGACGACCAGCAGCACCAGCACTGCGCGGATCATTCGCCTGCCTCCACGGCATCCGCCGGCTGCTCGGCCTCATCGGTCGCGGGCTTGTCCTGGCGGGGCGACTCGCGTTCTTTCAGATAGGCCTGCAGGCCGAGCAACGCCGGACGCAGGTCGGGAATCTCGACGCTCACCGGTTGCTCGGCAAGCTGTGCCAGGCGCGAGGCCAGAACGCCGACCTCATGGCTTTGCGCATCGAAGTAGGTTTTCAGCAGTTCCTGCGCCTGCGTCAGGGCAGCGCGGTAGATTTCCGGCTGGGCGTTCAAGGCCGCCCACTGCGCCTGTTCGAGCGCCAGGGAAAGGGTCAGGCGCACCTGGGCCAGACTCTGGCCGGCCAGTTGCGGGCGAATGTCCTGGTCGGCGTGCAGTTCCAGGCGCACGTATTTGGACAGCTTGCCCCAAGTGCGTTGCCACCAGGGCAAGTCCGCCGGGACCGGCGCGGAGTCCGCCTGGTCTATTTCGTACTCCGGCGCGAGGGTCTGTAGCCGATCGACCTGGCTGCGCAACGCCGAAAGTTGCAGGAACAGGCCGTTGCGGTCGGGCTGCGGCAGCGCGCGAAGCGTCTCCAGAGCCTTGATCAGTTCACCGCGGGCGGCGAACGCCAGCGGATCGTCCTGCGCGCGCAGGATGTCGTCGGCGCCCTGCACCAGAGCGGTGGCGCTGGCGATGTCCTGCAGCGCGGTGAGGCGCAGGATCGCCAGGCGCAGCAGGTGTTCGGCCTCGGCCAGGCGCCAGCTCTCGCGGCTGGCGCCGAGCACGCTGGTCATGGTCTTCGCCAGCTGCTGCTGGTCGCCCTGCAGGGTCACCAGCAAACGCCGCTGCTCGTCGATGCTCTGCGCGCTGGGCAAGTCCTGCAGGCGGGCTTCGACCTGCTGATTGCTCTGCTGCAGGCGTTCGTCGACCTGCTCCGCGAGGCTCGCCTGCTCGGCCTGGCGGCGTTGTTCGAGCTGCTGCTGGGTATGCGACTGCCAGCCTGCCCAGCCGCCTACGGCCAGCGCGGCGATGCCCACCAGTAGCGCCAGAACGGCAACGCCGTTGCCCGGCCGCCTGGGCTCGGCAGCGACTTCGACGGGGGTGACGGGGTCTTGGGCTTCGGCGATCTTCGCGTCGGTTTCGCTCACGTATCCATCCTTTGCATCAGGGGGCGGGCCGGTCCTCCAGCGCCGCCAGCAACGCCGCGACCTGGGCACCGCGACAATCCACAACGATTCGGGCTCCGGCTTCGCGGGCCAGCTCGGCGACCCGTGGGCTCGGTACGAACAAGGGTAACCCGGCCAGCTGCGGCCAGGCCTGCTCTGCCAGCAGGCGCAGATGTTCCAAACCCTGCCCACTGCTGACCACCAGGCCGTTCAAGCGTTCCGATCGGACCCGCTCGGCCAGGGCGCCCGCAGGGTATTCCGGGAGGGCGCGGCGATAAAGAGGAAGGTAGTCGACCTGCGCACCGCGTTCACGCAACCGCTCGGCGAGCAGTTCGCGGCCGCCCTCCCCGCGCAGGATCAGAATCCGCGGCGCGGCCTGCGCCAGCACCTCGGCCAGCTGCGGCACGGCGAGCAGGGCCTCGCTGTCGTCCCCCGTCTGCGGCCAGCAGGCGTCCAGCCCGTGGTCGCGCAGCAGCGCTCCGGTGGCGGCGCCGACGCTGAACCAGCGCAGACCTTCCGGCACCTCTGCCCCGTGGCTCGCCAGCCGTGCGAGGCCGATGCGCGCGGCGGGTTTACTGATCACGATCACCGCGTGATAGCGGTTCAGGTCACGCAGTATGCGCTGCTGCTCGGCGCTTTCTTCCAGCGCCTGAATCTCCAGCAAGGGCATGCAGCTGGCATGTACGCCGTGCTCGGCGAGCTGCGTGGCGCTGCTGGCACAGTCCTCCGCCGGACGGGTCAGAAGCAGACGCCAGCCGGGTTTCACGGCTGCCCGGCCTCGCCATAGACCGCCGTAAGAATGTCCTGCGCGCCCTGCGCCAGCAGCGCCTCGGCGATCCGCACGCCCAGGGCTTCGGCTTCGTCCGCCGGCGCTCGGCCCTCGGCGCGCAACAGCAGGCCGCCATCCGGCTGGCCGACCAGGCCACGCAGCCAGAGCTGCTCGCCTTCCAGCTCGGCGTAGCAGGCGATCGGCACCTGGCAGCCGCCATTGAGGTGCTTGTTCATCGCCCGCTCGGCGTTGACCCGCACCGCGGTCGGCGCGTGGTTCAACGGCGCCAGCAGCGCGTGCAGGTCGAGGTCGGCGGTACGACATTCGATACCGACGGCGCCCTGGCCACCGGCGGGAAGGCTGTCCTCGACGCTGATGCGGGCGCGGATGCGCGACTCGAAACCCAGCCGGATCAGCCCGGCGGCGGCGAGGATGATGGCGTCGTATTCGCCGGCATCCAGCTTGGCCAGACGCGTGTTCACGTTGCCGCGCAGGAAGTGGATGGTCAGGTCCGGGCGCCGCGCCAGCAATTGCGCCTGGCGACGCAGGCTGGAGGTGCCGACGATACTGCCGGCCGGCAGCGACTCGAGGCTGTCGTAGGTGTTGGAGACGAAGGCATCACGCGGGTCTTCGCGTTCGCAGATGCAGAACAGGCCGAGCCCGGCAGGGAAATCCATCGGCACATCCTTCATCGAATGCACCGCGATATCCGCCTCGTTCTCCAGCAGCGCGGTTTCCAGCTCCTTGACGAACAGCCCCTTGCCACCGATTTTCGCCAGCGGCGCGTCGAGTAGCTTGTCGCCGCGACTGACCATCGGGACCAGGCTGACGCTCAGGCCGGGATGCGCGGCCTCAAGGCTTTCCTTGACGAATTCGGCCTGCCAAAGGGCCAGGGCGCTCTTGCGGGTGGCGATGCGGATTTCGCGGGACATCGGGGCAATTCCAGAGAATGAACTGCGCCGAATGATAACAGGCCGCGGCCGACGCATCGCTGACCCGGCTCAGGGCCGGGCGCACGTCGGAACGCGGCTTGCCGGGTGGGCCCGCCGGACGGGGCCGCGGCGTAGAAACCGCTAGAGGTGGTTCATCAGCTTGCGCACGCCGGCGACATGGCGCCGGCTCACGGTCAGCGCATCACCGTTGAGACCCTTCAGGTGCAGCTGGAAATGCCCGAGCGGCGTGCGCTGCAGGCGCTCGATACGCTCGCGGGCGACCAGCGCGTTGCGGTGGATGCGCACGAAGCGATCGCCGAATTCGTCTTCCAGAGCCTTGAGCGGCTCGTCCAGCAGCACCTCGCCGCCCTCGTGGCGCAAGGTCACGTACTTGTGGTCAGCGATGAAGAATACCACCTGATCCAGCGGAATCAGCTCGATGCCCTTGCGGGTGCGCGCGCTGATGTGGCTGCGCGGACCGCTGTGCTCGACGGAGGGCCGGGTCAGCGCGGCGAGCTGCACACGGTTGGGCCGCTCGGCCTTTTTCAGAGCGTCGGCGAGGGCCTCGGCGCGCACCGGTTTGACCAGGTAACCCACCGCGCTGACCTCGAAGGCCTCGATGGCAAATTCATCGTGCGCGGTGCAGAAGATCACCGCTGGCGGCGCATCGCGCTCGCACAGTTTAGCGGCCACCTGCAGGCCATCCAGGCCGGGCATGCGGATGTCCAGCAGCACCACGTCGGGCCGCAGACTTTCGATCAGGGTGAGCGCCTCTTCGCCATTGCTGGCCGAGGGCTCCAAAACACGATAACCATCAAGTTCGCCCACCAGTCGGCTAAGGCGCTCACGAGCGAGAGGTTCGTCGTCGACAATCAGGACATTCATATTGCTCTGGCTTCCTGCGTGAGTCTTGCACAAGGATAGCGTAGACAGCTGAAGTGCCGTCCATCACGGCGCTCCACGCTGAGACTCGCCCTTGGCCCGAAAAGTGCCGTGATACGCGCTTCAATGTTCTCCAGCGCCTGACGCGTCCCCCTGGAGGGTCTCGCTTCGGCGATTTCTTCGTAGGGATTGCTCACCTGCAACATGAAAACTCCAGCCTCGTACTCAGCCTCGATGCACACCAGACCGCCGTCGATGCGCGGCTGGATACCGTAGATCAGCGCGTTTTCCAGCAGCGGCTGCAAGGTCAGCTGCGGAATCGGCAGATCGTCTGGCACCCCCTCCACCTGCCACTCAAGTTGTAGACGCTCGCCAAGCCGATATTGTTCGATCGACAGATAGCGTTTCGCCAATTCGAGCTCGTCCCTCCACGACACCAGCGTTCCGGGCTTGGCCAGGCTGGCGCGGAACAGGTCGGATAGATCGAGCACCGCCTGCTCGGCCTTGTACGGATCGACTACCACAAGGCTGGCGATGCTGTTCAGGCTGTTGAACAGGAAGTGCGGACGGATGCGCGCCTGCAGCGATTCGATCCGCGCCCGCAGCTCGGCCTGCTCCTGGCGGCGCCACTGGCTCTGCAGATAGAAGTAGCGCAGCAGCAGCGCGGACATGATCAGCCCGATCAAGCCATGGCGCAGGTAGAGATTGACCTCGCCGCTGCGCGGCAGCGGACCGCCGAGGCTGAAATGATCGGCGACCGCGGTGCAGCCCAGTGTCAGCGCGACCACGATCGCGCAGCACACCGCGCCGGCCAGCGCCGCGCGCAGACGCGCCAGGAGCGGGCGCAGGCGGCAAAGCACGGCGGCGGAGAGCAACACGATCCACTGCACGAACAGCGAGCTCAGCGCCAGGCGCAACCAGTTGAAGCCCGGCAGCATCGGCTCGGCGAGCACCAGCACCAGCACCAGCAACTCGGCGAGCAGGACCAGCGCCAGCAGCGCCTCGGGCTCGCACAGCGCGGGCACGAAGAAGTCATCGATGGGCGCCGTGGTGCGGGCGCGTTTCAGCCAGTCGACTCGCATCCCCGCGGGCCTCCCTCCTGTGATTTTCGGCACAGGCTACAGGCAAAGGCCGCGGCCCACAGCAGCGCCCTGAAGCCGCCGGCGGCTTTTGTTATCATCGCCGCAGTTTCAGGCCGCTCCTGCGGCCCGCGTCCAGTCGAGAGAATGTCCATGAGTGCCGAGAAAACCAACCAATCCTGGGGCGGCCGCTTCAGCGAGCCCGTCGACGCCTTCGTCGCCCGCTTCACCGCCTCCGTCGAGTTCGACAAGCGCCTCTATCGGCACGACATCATGGGTTCCATCGCCCACGCCAGCATGCTCTCCGAAGCGGGCGTACTGACGGTCGACGAGCGCAATGCGATCGAGAACGGCCTTAAGGAAATCCAGGCCGAGATCGAAGCCGGCACCTTCGACTGGCGCGTCGACCTGGAAGACGTGCACATGAACATCGAGGCGCGCCTGACCGACCGCATCGGCATCACCGGCAAGAAGTTGCACACCGGCCGCTCGCGCAACGACCAGGTGGCCACCGACATCCGCCTCTGGCTGCGCGACGAGATCGACCTGATCCTCGCCGAGATCACCCGCCTGCAACAGGGCCTGCTGGAGCAGGCCGAGCGCGAAGCGGACACCATCATGCCCGGCTTCACCCACCTGCAGACCGCCCAGCCGGTGACCTTCGGCCACCACCTGCTGGCCTGGTTCGAGATGCTGTCGCGCGACTACGAGCGCCTGGTCGACTGCCGCAAGCGCACCAATCGCATGCCACTCGGCTCGGCCGCACTGGCCGGCACCACCTACCCGATCCGGCGCGAAACCACCTGCCGGCTGCTCGGCTTTGAGGCGGTGGGCGGCAACTCGCTGGACGGCGTGTCCGACCGCGACTTCGCCATCGAATTCTGCGCCGCCGCCTCGCTGGCGATGATGCACCTGTCGCGCTTCTCCGAAGAGCTGGTGCTCTGGACCAGCGCGCAGTTCCAGTTCATCGACCTGCCCGACCGCTTCTGCACCGGCTCCTCGATCATGCCGCAGAAGAAGAACCCCGACGTGCCTGAGCTGGTGCGCGGCAAGAGCGGCCGCGTGTTCGGCGCCCTGACGGGCCTGCTGACCCTGATGAAAGGCCAGCCCCTGGCCTATAACAAGGACAACCAGGAAGACAAGGAACCGCTGTTCGACGCCGCCGACACCCTGCGCGATTCGCTGCGCGCCTTCGCCGACATGATCCCGGCGATCAAGCCGAAAACCGCCATCATGCGGGAGGCGGCGCTGCGCGGCTTCTCCACCGCGACTGACCTTGCCGACTACCTGGTACGCAAGGGTCTGCCGTTCCGCGACTGCCACGAGATCGTCGGCCATGCGGTGAAGTACGGCGTCGAGTCCGGCAAGGACCTGGCTGAGATGAGCCTCGACGAGTTGCGCCAGTTCAGCGACCAGATCGAGCAGGACGTGTTCGCCGTGCTGACCCTGGAAGGTTCGGTCAACGCCCGCGACCACGTCGGCGGAACCGCGCCGGCGCAGGTCCGCGCCGCCGTGATGCGCGGCAGGGAACTGCTCGCGACGCGCTGAGCCACCGCACCGGGGCCGCACCGTCCCTCAAGCCGTGCGCCCGGTGACCGATAGCCTGGCAAATCTCTTAAGGGAAGGCTGCAATGACCCGCATCAGCCAGAACCTCGACGCGCATACGCGCATCGCCAGCAGCGCCAACGGCGCCGTTGCCAACAGCGACGCCGCGACCGGCGGCAAGCTGTCGATCGGCAAGCCCTACCAGGCGACCGCCGCCAAGGCCAGCGGCTCGAGCGGCAGCACGGTGGACAAGTTAAAGGAAATGATCGCCAGGCTTCAGGAACAGCTCAAGGAAGCCCAGAAGCGTCTGGACCAGGCGAGCCGCGACGCCAGCGCGAATCCCGATTCCGAAGCCAGTCAGGCGGCGTTGCAGGCGGCCCAGACCGAGGTCGCCTCGCTGACCAGTTCGCTGAGCCAGGCCTACGCAATGCTGATGAAGGCGGTCAAGGACTCCGGCGGCAGGGCCACGGGCAACACGGTGAGCGCCAGCGCCTGAGCGACGCTCACAGCCAACCCTTGTACTTGAACAGGGCATAGGACAGCAGCGCCGAGCCGACCATCATGCCCAGCGCCATCGGGTAGCCCAGCGTCCAGTCCAGTTCCGGCATCACCTTGAAGTTCATCCCGTACACGGTGCCGACCAGCGTCGGCGGGAGGAACAGCACGGCAGCGATGGAGAACACCTTGATGATGCTGTTCTGCTCGATGTTGATCAGCCCGAGGGTGACGTCGAGCAGGAAGACGATCTCGCCGGACATCTTGGTCTGGTAGTCGTTGAGCGAGCGCACGTCGCGCTCGCTGGATTTCAGCCAGGTGCGCGCCGCCTCGCTGAGCCAGCCGTTGCCGGCCTGGCGCACGTAGGTGATCTGCCGGCCGATGCTCAGGAGGCTTTCGTTGAGCTTGGCCAGCAGCGAGTTGTAGCGCCCCAGGTCCTTGATCACCCGCTGCAGGTCGGCCTTTTCCTGGGCGCGCTCGCGGGTCTCGCTGAAGATGTGCTGCGACAGGCTGTTGAGCTGCGCCTGGAGCTCCTCGAGCACATCGGCGATGCGGTCGACCATGCTGTCCAGCAGCGAGGCGAACAGCATGTCGCTGCTCTGATGGCAGTCGGCCTGGCGCGCGGCCTTGTTGACGAAGGTGCGGAACGCGGTCATCTCGCTGTAGCGCACGGTCACCAGCCAGCGCTCGGACAGCACGAAGGACGACTCCTCCGAACGCGGGTGTTTCTGGGTGATGCCGGTGACCACACTGGTCGTCATGTAGAGCGCGCCGTTCTCTTCGTAAAAGCGCGAGGAGTCCTCGATCTCGGCCATTTCCTCGCGCGTCGGCACGCCCACACCGAGGGCCTTCTCCACTACCCGCTCCTCGTCCGCGGTCGGGTTCAGCAGATCTATCCAGAGCACCTCGGGCGGCAGCGCATCGAGATTCTCGGGATGGCAGGCGCGCAGGCCCTCGCTGCTGGGCAGGTAGTAGGTGATCATGCGGGCAAGACTCCAGGACGTTCATCGGCTCGACGCCAGCAATAGAGCCGCGGCGCTGCTCATTCGTTCTTGCGCCCGCCCCGGAAGGCCGCGCGCATGGCAAACTGGCGGTTCATTTTGCAGGGAAACGGCATGAACGAGAACGACGACGAAGCCTTCGCCGAAGCGCGGCTGATCGAAGCCATCGAGAACCAGCTCGAGGCCGGTGAGCCGGCGGCGGCCCAGGCCACCTTCAACAAGCTGACCCTGGTCGGCTACGAGCGCGAAGACATCCTCGCCCTGATGGCGCAGGTGCTGGCCCAGGAAATCCGCACGATGCTGCGCGATGACCGCGGTTTCGACATGGACTGGTACGAGCAGGCGCTGCGCGCTCTGCCGGAACTGCCGGAGGACGACTGAACACGGCTGGCTGGACTCTTGCTTGGCGTCCGTGGACTCATTGCCGGCCGTTCGTTCATGCTCGTACTGCGTTTGCTGTTTTTTGCCGCTGCACTCTTTGGCGAGCAGGCGCTGGCCGAACACTACGTAGTCGGCGCCGAAGACGATTGGTATCCCTACACCGCCCTGCGCGACGACAAGATAACCGGCATGTCGGCGGACATCGTCCGCGCTGCCTTCGAGGCGGCCGGCGCGGATGTCGAACTGGTCGCCTATCCCTACTCGCGCTGCATGCAGCTGGCCCGCCAGGGCACCATCGCCGGATGTTTCAACACCGCACCGGAGCGGCGCATCGCCGCTGAGTTCCAGCTGTCCCAGCCCCTCTTCAGTGCCGAACTGATGCTCTGGGCGCGCCGCGACCAGGCGGTGGCCCTGAACGACCTCGACCAACTGGCAGACAAGAAGGTAGCGATGGTGATCGGCTACGAATACGGGCCGCTCATCGATCAGCACCCGACCCTGAAGCGGGTGCCGGTGCGCCGCGATCTCAACGGCTTTCTGATGCTGCAGCGCGGGCGCGTCGACTACTGCGTGGCCTATAGAGGCACCAGCGCAGCGCTGTTTCGCGAGACGCCGGCCCTGCGGGACCAGTTCGCAGCGGTCGCCAGCGTCCTGCGCCCGCAGCTGAGCCTGTCGTTTTCCCGCCGTTACCCGGGTGCCGACGAATTGCGGCGGCGTTTCGACGAGGGCCTGCAGCGCATTCACGAAAACGGACGCTATGAGCGCATCCTGACTGCCTGGCGTCATGAAACATCCGACTGATCGCGGTCTACACTGCTGATGCCCGCCCAAAGTAGGCGGGCTCACACCTCTGGAGTTGCCATGTCCTATACGCCCGAGCTGATCGCAGAACTCGAAATCCTCGCCCTGTTCAACCTGGCCAACATCCAGGAAGGACTGAAGATCCACCACACTGCCGCCCCCTCCGCCATTGCCGCCGTTCGCCGGTTGTACGACAAGGGCCTGGTCGATGCCGCCGATGGCGGCTACCTGACCAGCCTCGGCCTCGACGCCGCCGAGCATGCTCAATCGCTGCTGACCATCCTGGCCTTCGAACCCGCAACGGCCTGACGCCGGACCGCTCCGCTTCGCCGGCCGCAGCGCCGGCGTTCCCTCTCAAGAACGCCCGGAAACGCACGATACACTGAGCATCCGATGCGCCTGCTGATAGGCTGGGCGCCCTTATTCGACGCGGACCCGCCATGTCGCGCAGCCACGAAATTCGTCCCGACATCGACGAGGGTATCGACCGCAAGGTGCTCAAGCAGCTCCGCGCGCGCTACCTGACGGTCAACGACGGTCGCCTGCAGCGCGCCATGCAAGTGCTCTCCACGCGCCAGCAACTGGTCCTGCGGCTGATGCCGCTGCTGTTCCACGTCAACCACCCGCTGCTCCCCGGCTATGTCTCCGGCACCACGCCAGCGGGCCTTTCGGGCTTTCAGCCGGACGACCAGATCCTCGCCGAAGCGCAGCGCCTGACCCGCTCCTTCGCCTACCGCGAGCGCACCGGCAACCCGCTCGCCGGCAAGCCCAGACAACCAATCCACGGCCTGTTCCTGATGGGCAGCCTGGGCACCGTCGCGCAGGCCGAGCAGAGCGACATGGACATCTGGGTTTGCCACGCGCCGGAGCTGAGCGCCGCCGAAGTCGCCGACCTGCAGCGCAAGTGCGATCAGCTCGAAGCCTGGGCGGCCACCCAGGGCAGCGAGGCGCACTTCTTCCTGATCGACCCCGCGCGTTTCGCCAGCGGCGATCGCGAAGGCACGCTGACCTCGGAAGACTGCGGCACCACCCAGCACTACCTGCTCCTGGACGAGTTCTACCGCACCGCGATCTGGCTCGGCGGGCGCACGCCGGTGTGGTGGCTGGTGCCGGCGTACGAGGAACAGCGCTACGCCGAGTACGTTCACACGCTGCTGTCGAAGCGTTTCATCCGCGCCGAAGAGGTGCTCGATCTCGGTCACCTGGCGCGGATTCCGCCCAGCGAATTCATCGGCGCCGGCATGTGGCAGCTGTTCAAGGGTATCGAGTCGCCCTACAAGTCGGTGCTCAAGCTGTTGCTCACCGAGGTCTACGCCAGCGAACACCCGCGGGTCGAGTGCCTGGCGCTGCGTTTCAAGCGTGCGGTGTTCGCCAACCAGCTGGACCTCGACGAACTCGACCCCTACATCGTCGTGCTGCGCCGGCTGGAGGAGTACCTCGGCGAACGTGACGAGCAGGAGCGCCTGGAGCTGGTGCGCCGAAGCCTCTACCTGAAGATCAACAAGAAGCTCAGCCGTCCCGCCCGCGGTCGGGCGAAAAGTTGGCAGCGCCTGCTTCTGGAGCGCCTCGCAGACGAGTGGCAATGGCCGCCGCGGCAACTGGCGATGCTCGACAGCCGCAGCCAGTGGAAAGTCCGCCAGGTCACCGCCGAACGCCGCGCACTGGTCAACGAGCTGACCTACAGCTACCGCTTCCTCTCACAGTTCGCGCGCAACCTGCAGGTCGGCAGCTCGCTCAACAGCCGCGACCTCGGCGTGCTCGGCCGGCGCCTCTACGCTGCCTTCGAGCGCAAGGCCGGCAAGGTCGAGAACGTCAACCCGGGGATCGCCCCGGACCTCGCCGAGGACGCCCTGACCCTGGTCCGCACCTCGCTCGGCGACTTCAACGACGAAGGCCAGTGGGCATTGTTCGGCGGCAACCTGAACGCGCAGGAATGGCGGGATTTCGCGCCACTTAAGCGCACCCGCGAACTGATCGGACTCCTCGCCTGGTGCCATCGCAACGGCGTCATCGACGCCAGCACGCGGCTCACCCTGCACGCCGGCAACTCCGACCTCAGCGAGTTCGAACTGAACAACCTGCTGGCCAGCCTGCGCCAGGTCTTCCCGCTGCCGCTGCCGACCGCCGGGGAAAGCGCCCTGCTGCGCGCCAGCGCGCCGAGCGAGGTGTTGCTGCTGGTGAACGTAGGCGTCGACCCGCTCAAGCAGCACAGCCAGCTCAACGTGCACCTGACCACCGAGCGCACCGACGCGCTGGGCTATGCCGGCGCGCGCGAGAACCTGGTGCTGACCCTCGACCAGGTCACCCTCAACAGCTGGAACGAGATGTTGGTCACCCGCTTCGACGGCCCCTTCGCGCTGCTCGACTGCCTGCGCAGCTTCCTCGACAGCCTGCCCGCGCGCCGCGCCCGGCCGGACCTGCGGGTGCGCTGCTTCTGTCGCAACCGGGCGCCGGCGATCGCCCAGCGCGTGGAGGAACTGTTTCAGGACGTGCTCGGGCACCTCGACGGCGAACGCAACAGCCGCTACCTGGTGCAAGTCCAGCAGCAGTACCACCTCCTCGAACTGAACCCCGGTCAGGCCGTCAGTCATGCGGCCCTCGCCGACCTGCCGGCACTGGTCGAACACCTGGGCACGGGGCTGAACCATTTCAGCCCGCTGCACCTGGACCGTTACGCTCTGGAAGGCAGCGAGCTGGCGCTGATCCTGCCGCTGGGACAGCCCGGCTGCATTCAGGTGTTCTACCGCCTGGCCGGGGAGCTCGCCGAGCTGAGCGTGCTCGACGAACGCAACGCGCTGTGGCGCCAGCAGTTGCCTTTCCGCGACGAACACAGCCTGCTCAACCCGCTGCAGCGCTTCCTGCAGTCGGTGCTCTACCGGCGTAACGCCTCGCAGCCGCTGGACGAGCTACCGGCGCTGCCGCTGGATATCCGCTATTACGAAGTGCTGCCGGCGCCGCCCCTGCGTGCCCAGCGCCTGGAGCGCCGCGCCGCGCCGCAAAGCTCGGACACCCCGTTTTTCTACAACGTCCAGGCGATCGTCGAGCCGCTGGACAGCGTGCGCGAGAACGTCACCCTGTACTGCAATGACCGGGAGTTTTCCGAACTGGAGTACGGCGCCGACCTGTTCGCCGCCGTGGCCCGGCACATTGTCGAGCAACGTCGCGAAAACGAGCGTTATCGCTGCTACCTGAGCGATCTGGACCTGTCGCAGGTGGCCAGCGAGGGCCAGCTGCAGACCATCGACTACCTGCGCTACAAGGCCAAGCTGGAAGAAGCGTTGAACGCGGCGTTGCTGATGCCTTGAGCGCGAGGGGGAAGAAGCCTAGGGCTGCCGGGCGCGCAGGCGGTCGGCGGCGGCATCGATGATCTGACGACGACGCGCATCGTCCGATTCGCTCCACTGGAGGATTTCCTCAAGGCTGCGGCCGCAGCCCAGGCAGACGTCCAGCGCGTCGAGGCAGCAGCGCCGGCAGCAGGGTGACGCCACCCTCGCCGTGCCCGGTGCCGGATCAGAGCTCCTCGAACTCAAGGTCGCTGCCGGTCTGTTCGCGGGTCACCCGCGCCATCAGTTCGCCTAGCGGCTCTTCGCTGGTGTCGCAGATCCAGCGCGCGCTCTGCTCGTCGTAGTCGAAATGGAAACCGCCCGAACGTGCGGCAACCCACAGCTGGCGCAGCGGCTCCTGGCGGCTGAGGATCACCTGCGTGCCGTTCTCGAAACCGATCGTGAGGACACCGGCGGAATTTTCCAGGTCGACGTCCAGGTCGCTGTCGTCGAACACGTCCTCGATCTCCTGCTGGGCAGCGTCGATCAGGTCGTGGTAGCGGGCTTCGCTCAGGCTCATCGGGTGAATCCTCGTCAGGGGAACAGTCTTGTCGTAGCCAATCATCTCCCGGCGCGCCAGTCGCGACGGCGGCCGGGGCCTGCCGTTGCCGCCCTCCGGCAGCCCGCGCGGGCCATTCGTCGGACCTCGGCCAAAGCCCCGCGAGAGCCGCCGTAAGCCGCGTCGGACGGGAGTCCTGCGCATAGGCAAGGCGTCGGGCGGCCGGTATACTCGGGCGCAATCACGCTTTTCACAAGGATTTTCGCCATGAAGCGCCTGCTGCTTCCCTTCCTCGCGCTGGTCGTGCTCAGCGCCACCCTCGCCGGCTGCGGCCAGAAAGGCCCGTTGTACCACCCGGACGACGAAAAGGCCGCCAACAGCAAAGACCGTTTCGAATTCTAGGAACCTGACTCCCGATCTGGCGAGCCGGCGCCGGACGATCCCTGAAGTGACCCGCAAGGTCCAAGGCAGCGGAATCTGCGCGTCGTAGCCGACCTTCCGAAGGCCGCTTCCGCGCCGCGACAGATCGGGAACGGGTTCGACGAGGCCGTCCGCGGCCGCCGCACCGAGTGCCGGCGGAACGGGCGCCTCCACCGAGGAGGCATCATGGAATCCTTCAACTACCGCGACGGCTCGCTGTTCGCGGAAGGTGTGGCGCTGTCCGCCATCGCCGAACGCTTCGGCACACCGACCTACGTCTACTCGCGCGCCCATATCGAGGCGCAGTACCGCGCCTACGCCGATGCGCTGGCCGGTGTTCCGCACCTGGTCTGCTTCGCGGTCAAGGCGAACTCGAACCTGGGCGTACTCAACCTGCTGGCGCGCATGGGTGCCGGCTTCGACATCGTCTCGAGCGGCGAACTCGAGCGCGTGCTCGCCGCCGGCGGCGATGCCGCCAAGGTGATCTTCTCCGGCGTGGGCAAATCGCGCGACGATATGCGCCGTGCGCTGGAAGTCGGCGTGCACTGCTTCAACGTCGAGTCCACCGACGAGCTGGAGCGCCTGCAGGAAGTCGCCGCCGAACAGGGCGTGAGCGCCGCCATCTCGCTGCGGGTGAACCCCGATGTCGACGCGGGCACCCACCCGTACATCTCCACCGGGCTCAAGGAAAACAAGTTCGGCATCGCCATCGCCGACGCCGAGGCGGTGTACGCGCGCGCCGCCAGCCTGCCGAACCTCAAGGTGCTCGGCGTGGATTGCCACATCGGCTCGCAGCTGACCAGCCTGCCGCCGTTCCTCGATGCCCTCGACCGCCTGCTGGCGCTGATCGACCGCCTCGCCGAGCGCGGCATCCAGATCCGCCACCTTGACCTCGGCGGCGGCCTCGGCGTGCGCTACAAGGACGAAACCCCGCCGCTGGCCAGCGACTACATTGCCGCGGTGCGCCAGCGCATCGAAGGCCGCGCCCTGACCCTGGTATTCGAGCCGGGCCGCTCGATCGTCGCCAATGCCGGCGTGCTGCTGACCCAGGTCGAGTACCTCAAGCACACCGAGCACAAGGATTTCGCCATCGTCGATGCGGCGATGAACGACCTGATCCGCCCGGCGCTGTACCAGGCCTGGATGGACGTGGTGCCGGTGCAGCAGCGCGACGGCGAGAAGCGGCGCTACGACCTGGTCGGACCGATCTGCGAGACCGGCGACTTCCTCGCCAAGGACCGCGAACTGGCGCTCGCCGAAGGCGACCTGCTGGCCGTGCGCTCGGCCGGGGCCTACGGTTTCGTGATGAGCTCCAACTACAACACCCGCGGCCGCGCCGCCGAGGTGCTGGTGGATGGCGAGCAGGCCTACGAGGTGCGCCGTCGCGAGACCCTCGAAGAACTCTACGCGGGCGAAAGCCTGCTGCCGGTCTGAGGGGCTCGACCATGCTATTGCGCTTTACCAAGATGCACGGCCTGGGCAACGACTTCATGGTCCTCGACCTGGTCAGCCAGCACGCCCACATCCAGTCCAAACACGCACGCCAGTGGGGTGATCGGCACACCGGCATCGGCTTCGACCAGTTGCTGATCGTCGAACCGCCAAACAATCCGGACGTCGACTTCCGCTACCGCATCTTCAACGCCGATGGTTCGGAAGTGGAGCAGTGCGGCAACGGCGCGCGCTGCTTCGCACGCTTCGTCATCGACAAGCGCCTGACCAGCAAGCGCGAGATTCGCGTCGAGACCAAGGGCGGCATCATCGAGTTGACCCTGCGCGCCGACGGCCAGATCAGCGTCGACATGGGCGCACCGCGCCTGCTGCCGAGCGAGATTCCGTTCCAGGCCGAAAGCCAGGCGCTGAGCTATCGGGTCGAAGTCGACGGCGAAAGCGTCGAGCTGGCTGCGGTATCGATGGGCAATCCGCACGCCGTCCTGCGCGTCGATGACGTGCAGGCGGCGCCGGTGCGCACGCTGGGGCCGAAGCTGGAACAGCATCCGCGCTTCCCGCAGCGGGTCAACGTCGGCTTTCTCCAGGTGCTCGACCGCAAACTGGCACGGCTGCGCGTGTGGGAACGCGGCGCCGGCGAAACCCAGGCCTGCGGAACGGGCGCCTGCGCCGCCGCGGTCGCCGCGATCCAGCAGGGCTGGATGGATTCGCCGCTGCATCTGGACCTCACCGGCGGCCGCCTGGCCATCGAGTGGGCAGGCCCCGGTCACCCGGTTATCATGACCGGCCCCGCCGTACGCGTGTACGAAGGCCAGGTCCGTCTATGAACAAGAGCCAGCGATGAGCGAGAAAAACCAAGAGCCGCCTGCACTCGACGCCGCCGCGGTTGCCGCCTACCTGCGCGAGCATCCGGAATTCTTCGTCGACTTCGAGGAGCTGATCCCGGAGCTGCGCATCCCGCACCTGCCCGGCCAGGCGGTGTCGCTGGTCGAACGCCAGGTCAAGCTGCTGCGCGAACGCAACATCGAGATGCGCCATCGCCTGTCGCAACTGATGGACGTCGCTCGCGACAATGACCGGTTGTTCGACAAGACCCGCCGCCTGGTGCTCGACCTGCTCGATGCCGGCAGCCTGGAGGAAGTGGTGAGCGCGGTCGAGGACAGCCTGCGTCACGAGTTCCAGGTGCCCTTCGTCAGTCTGATCCTGTTCAGCGAAACGCCGCTGGGCGTTGGCCGCTCGGTTAGCGTGGCCGAGGCACACCAGGCGGTCGGCGGCCTGCTCAGCGGCAGCAAGACCCTCTGCGGCGTGCTGCGCAGCCACGAGCTGGCCTTCCTCTTCGGCGACGAAGACCGCGAGAAGGTTGGCTCCGCCGCGGTGGTCGCGCTCAACCATCAGGGCCTGCATGGCCTACTCGCGGTCGGCAGCCCCGATCCGCAACACTACAAGAGCTCGCTGGGCACGCTGTTCCTCAGCTATCTGGGCGAAGTGCTGTCCCGCGTGCTGCCGGGTTTTTCGGCGCCGCTGCGCTCGGTGCGCTGAGGCGCCCGGAGCGGCGCTCCGTTGGATGCGAACACGCCTGACCGGAGCCCCATGCAGAACGATCTGGACGCCTACCTGGAGCACCTGCGCAGCGAACGCCAGGTCTCGCCACATACCCTGGAAGGCTATCGTCGTGATCTCCGCAAGCTGCTCGCCTTCGCTGAAGAAGAGCAATTGGCCGACTGGCAGTCGCTGGATACGCGCCGCCTGCGTCGCCTGATCGCCCAGTTGAACCAGCGCGGACAGTCGAGCCCGAGCCTCGCGCGCCTGCTCTCGGCGACGCGCGGGCTGTATCGCTACCTGATCCGCGAAGGTCGCGCCAATCACGATCCCGCCGCGGGCCTCAGCCCGCCGAAAGCGCAGAAGCGCCTGCCGCGCACGCTGGACGCCGATCGCGCCCAGCAGTTGCTGGACGGTGCGGTGGAGAACGACTTCCTCGCCCGCCGCGATCACGCCATGCTCGAGCTGTTCTACTCATCCGGCCTGCGACTGTCGGAGCTGGCCGGCCTCGATCTCGACGGCCTCGACCTGTCCGCCGGACTGGTACGCGTGCGCGGCAAGGGCAACAAGGTTCGCGAGCTGCCCGTCGGCCGTCATGCACGCCGTGCGCTGGACACCTGGCTGAGCCTGCGCGCGCTGGCGAACCCGGCGGACCGCGCGGTATTCATCAGCCGCCAGGGGCAGCGTCTGGGCGCCCGCGCGATCCGCCAGCGCGTGCACCTGGCCGGCGTGCGCGAGCTGGGTCAGCACCTGCACCCGCACATGCTGCGCCACTCGTTCGCCAGCCACATGCTGGAGTCGTCGCAGGACCTGCGCGCGGTGCAGGAGCTGCTCGGGCATGCCGACATCGCCACCACGCAGATCTACACGCACCTGGACTTCCAGCACCTGTCGAAGGTCTATGACAGTGCCCACCCGCGGGCGAAGAGGCGCAGCGAACCCGAATGAGCATCCAACTGGTCACCTTCGATCTCGACGACACCCTGTGGGACAACCGCCCGGTGATCGTGGCCGCCGAGCGCAGCATGCGCGACTGGCTCAACCTGCACGCACCGCGGCTGGGCGCGCTGCCGGTGGATCATCTATGGGGCATCCGCTCGCGCCTGGTGGAAGCCGAGCCCGGCCTCAAATACCGCCTCAGCGAACTGCGCCGGCGCACGCTGTTCCATGCGCTGGCGGAACTGGGCCACGGTGAGGGCGAGGCGCGCGAACTCGCCGAGGGCGCGTTCCAGGCCATGCTCGACGCCCGCCACCGGATCACCTTCTTTCCGGACACCCTCGCCACCCTGGAGCAGCTCGCCGGACGCTACGCGCTGGCGGTGATCACCAACGGCAACGCCGACGTCCGCCGCCTGGGCCTGGCCGACTATTTCCGTTTCGCCCTCTGCGCCGAGGAGCTCGGCATCGGCAAGCCCGACCCACACCCGTTCCAGGAAGCGCTGCGCCGCGCCGAGGCGCAGGCCGAGCGAGCCGTGCACGTCGGCGACCACCCCGGCGACGACATCCTCGGCGCCCAGGCGGCCGGGATGCGCGCGGTCTGGTACAACCCGCTCGGCAACGCCTGGGAGCAACCAGGCACCCCGGATGCACAGATTCGCAGCCTGACCGAGCTGCCGGCGCTGCTGGACGCCTGGAACCGCGGCGGAGCCGAAAGCCAGCCATGAAAAAAGCCCGCGACGAGGCGGGCTTTTTTCACGGGTGAGACAGGCTCAGATGGGACGGCTGCCATACTTGCTGTCCGGCTTCTTCGGCGGATCGGCGACCACGTTGGGTTCCACCTCCTGCACCTTGCCACCGCGGGCGAGGAATTCTTCCATGGCTCTGGCCAGGGCGTCGCGCTCCTTCTGCTTGGCCTCGACGCTGGGCAGTTCCTCCGGCTCGACAGCTGCCTTGGCCTTCTTGCCAGCCGGGGCAGGGGTCTCGCTCTCGCTGTCTTCGCTATCGACGTCTTCGGCAGCGGCGAGCTCCTCGCCCTCGTCCTCGTCGGTTCCGTCCAGTTCGTCCTGTTCCAGTTCTTCGTCGCTCATGTTCGACCTCACGCTCGCGATAAGCAGGTTGTTATGGTCCTGCCGCTGCACTGCGCGACAGGAAAAAAATCAGCAAACTTCGCCATGCAGGGTAGCGATCAACCTCCGAGAACCGCCCTGGTCGCGGTGCTCACCAAGGTAGACACCTTGCCAGGTCCCCAGCGCCAGCTCACCCGACGCTATCGGCAGACTCAACTGGCAACCCAGCAGGCTCGCCTTGAAATGCGCCGGCAGATCGTCGGGGCCTTCGTAATCGTGTTCGTAGCCGTCGGCCCCCTGTGGCACTAGACGGTTGAAGAACCGCTCGAAGTCGCGGCGCACCGCAGCGTCGGCATTTTCGTTGACGCTCAACGACGCCGACGTGTGCTGCAACCACAGGTGTAACAGACCAACCCGATAACGGGACAGTTCCGGCAGCACACTCAGCACTTCGTCGGTTATCAGATGAAAACCGCGCGGACGCGCCCGCAAGGTGATCGATCGCTGCAGCCACATGTGGCGTTCTCCCCTTTTTGGCGGGCGCATTCTAGCGTGCCGTCGGAAAAAACAAAGGCCAGCCAGCGCCACTTTTAGCCCGAAAGGGGACTTCTGCCGCATGCCGCGATCCGGGTGCATAGCAAGCGGTGCCGCCGAGCAGACAAAAAAAAGCCCGGCGAGCCGGGCTTTTCTTCATGGAGCGTATTACAGGTTGTAGCCACGCTCGTTGTGTTCGGCGAGGTCGAGACCGACGGTCTCGACCTCGTCGCTGACACGCAGGCCGATGACCAGATCGAGAACCTTGAGAATCACGAAGGTCACGATGCCGGTGTAGACAACGGTGAAGGCAACGCCTTTGAACTGGATGAACAGCTGCGCGCCGATGTCTTCGACGGTGCCGAAGCCACCCAGAGCCGGAGCGGCGAAGACCCCGGTCAGCAGAGCGCCGATGATGCCGCCGATGCCGTGCACGCCGAAGGCGTCCAGGGAGTCGTCGTAGCCCAGTTTGCGTTTCAGGCTGGTGGCACAGAAGAAGCAGATCACGCCAGCGACGAGACCGATCACCAGGGCACCCATCGGGCCGACGGTGCCGGCAGCCGGAGTGACGGCGACCAGACCGGCAACCACGCCAGAGGCGATGCCCAGGGCACTCGGCTTACCATGGGTCAGCCACTCGGCGAACATCCAGCCCAGGGCAGCGGCGGCGGTAGCGATCTGGGTGACCAGCATGGCCATGCCGGCGGTGCCGTTGGCCGCTACGGCGGAGCCGGCGTTGAAGCCGAACCAGCCGATCCAGAGCATGGCGGCGCCGACCAGGGTGTAGCCCAGGTTGTGCGGAGCCATCGGAGTGGACGGGTAGCCTTTACGCTTGCCCAGCACGAGGCAGGCAACCAGACCGGCGATACCGGCGTTGATGTGCACCACGGTGCCGCCCGCGAAGTCCAGCACGCCCCAGTCCCACAGCAGACCACCGTTACCGCTCCACACCATGTGGGCGATCGGTGCATACACCAGGGTGAACCATACGACCATGAAGATCAGCATGGCGGAGAATTTCATGCGCTCGGCGAAGGCGCCGACGATGAGTGCCGGGGTGATGATCGCGAAGGTCATCTGGAAGGTGATGAACACGCTTTCCGGGAAGGCGGAAGTCAGGCTGCTGACGGTCAGGCCGCTGAGGAAGACGCGCGACAGGCCGCCCACGAAGGAGTTGAAGTTGACGACGCCCTGCTCCATACCGGTGGTATCGAACGCCAGGCTATAGCCATAGACAACCCAGACGATGCTGATCAGGCCAGTGATGGCGAAGCACTGCATCATTACCGAGAGAATGTTCTTCGAACGCACCATGCCGCCGTAGAACAGCGCCAGGCCGGGGATGGTCATGAACAGCACGAGGGCCGTGGCAGTCAGCATCCAGGCGGTATCGCCAGAGTTCAGGGTAACTTCCTGAGCCATGGCCAGACCGGGGGTGAAAAGGGACAAAAGGGCTCCAAGCCCTGCGAACTGACGCAGAGTCATCTGTATATCTCCTGGATCGGGGTCAGGGGCTTAAATCGCGTCTGTGCCGGTTTCGCCGGTACGGATACGGATAGCCTGTTCGAGGTTCACCACGAAAATCTTGCCGTCGCCGATCTTCCCGGTGTTGGCAGCCTTGGTGATGGCTTCGATGACGCGGTCCAGCTGATCGTCAGCGATGGCTACGTCGATCTTCACCTTGGGCAGAAAGTCGACGACGTATTCGGCGCCGCGATACAGCTCGGTGTGACCTTTCTGGCGACCGAAACCTTTGACTTCGGTGACCGTGATGCCCTGCACGCCGATCTCCGACAGCGACTCGCGCACGTCGTCCAGCTTGAACGGTTTGATGATGGCAGTGACTAGCTTCATAACTATCTCCCGTGTAAATGACCTGACCCAGGAACAGACGACCTGAACCAAGTCTATGCGCAGTGTCTGGCTTTGTAACGCGTCGCGGCCCTGGCTCGGCCACGCCGACATCAACCTACCGTTCCCGACGAAGCATTCTCCCCACTTCGCCTAACGCACCGGAACTGCATCGGTGCACGCGTCACAGGCAGCTAAGCAGAAAGCTTGCCATCTACGTCAATAAACGGTTTTTGGGGGCTTACGGGCATATCGGCAGCCAAACCAGTCGGCCAGACCGCCCTAGCGCACCAATACGGGTCATATACAACGAAACCGATGCGCGATAAACGTGCGCTTATGTCTCAAGGAAGAGATATTCCGGCAGCGTGCTAGACTCCGCGGCCATTGCCACCGGAATAAGCCAATAAGCCCATGTTGCCGCCCAAAGCCCTGCTCGATGCTCTCAGCACACATGCTTCGCGACTGTTCAACGGCGAACGCCCCGTTCAGCGTGAAGAACTCGAATCGCAGTTCAAGGCGCTGCTACAAAGCACCTTCAGCAAGCTCGACTTGGTCAGCCGCGACGAATTCGACGGCCAGATGATCGTGCTCGCACGCACCCGCGCTCGCCTCGAAGCCCTGGAAAGCAAGGTTCTCGAACTGGAAGAACGCCTGGCGAAAGAGACTCCCGCCGCCGAGTGAACCGCGCTCGGCGAGCGGCATGTCATCAAGGAGCGATGCATGTCCCTGGCTATCGTCCACAGCCGCGCCCAGGTCGGCGTGGAAGCCCCGCCCGTCACCGTCGAGGCGCACCTGGCGAACGGCCTGCCGTCCCTGGCGCTGGTGGGTCTGCCGGAGACGGCTGTGAAGGAAAGCAAGGACCGCGTGCGCAGCGCCATCCTCAATTCCGGTTTCGACTTTCCACCCCGCAGAATCACCTTGAACCTCGCTCCGGCCGACCTGCCCAAGGACGGCGGCCGCTTCGATTTGGCCATTGCCCTGGGCATCCTCGCCGCCAGCGGACAACTGCCGGTGGAAAGCCTGGCCAACTGCGAATGCCTCGGCGAGCTGGCGCTCTCCGGCGCGCTAAGGCCGGTGCAGGGTGTGTTGCCCGCCGCACTGGCCGCCCGCGAGGCCGGGCGCGCCCTGGTGGTGGCGAAGGCCAACGCCGAGGAAGCCAGCCTGGCATCTGGGCTCACCGTATTCGCCGCCGACCATTTGCTGGAGCTGGCCGCCCATTTCAGTGCAAAGACCCCGCTGGCGCCGTTCCAGGCGCAGGGTCTGCTGCGCCGCCTACGACCCTACCCCGACCTTGCGGACGTGCAGGGACAGGTCGCTGCCAAGCGCGCGCTGCTGGTCGCCGCGGCCGGATCGCACAACCTGCTGCTGAGTGGTCCACCGGGAACCGGCAAGACCCTGCTGGCCAGTCGCCTGCCCGGCCTGCTGCCCGCGCTGGACGAGCGCGAGGCGCTGGAGGTGGCCGCCATCCACTCCGTAGCCAGCCACACGCCGCTGGAAGCCTGGCCGCAGCGACCCTTTAGGCATCCGCACCACAGCGCTTCGGCGCCAGCGCTGGTGGGCGGCGGAAGTCGTCCGCGGCCCGGCGAGATCACTCTGGCTCACCAGGGTGTGCTGTTTCTCGACGAATTGCCGGAGTTCGATCGCAAGGTCCTGGAGGTCCTCAGGGAGCCCCTGGAAAGCGGCGAGATCGTCATCGCACGGGCCAGCGACAAGGTGCGTTTTCCCGCACGGTTCCAACTGGTCGCGGCGATGAATCCCTGTCCGTGCGGCTACCTCGGCGATCCCAGCGCACGTTGCCGCTGCTCGTCGGAGCAGATCCAGCGTTATCGCGGCAAGCTGTCCGGGCCGCTGCTCGACCGCATCGATCTGCACGTCGCCGTGCTGCGCGAACCGATGGCCCTGGATGCCGCCCCACGGCACGGCATGGGCAGCGCCGAGGCGGCGGCCATCGTCGCCGCGGCGCGCCAGCGGCAACTGCGGCGCCAGGGCATGGCCAACGCGTTCCTCGATCTGCAGGGGCTGCGGGAACACTGCCTGCTGAGCGCGGAGGACCGCCTCTGGCTGGAAAGCGCCTGCGAGCGTCTCGGCCTGTCACTGCGCGCGGCGCATCGGGTATTGAAGGTGGCAAGAACACTCGCGGATCTGGAAGACGCATCGACCATTGATCGCTCGCACCTCGCCGAAGCCTTGCAGTACCGCGCCAGCGGCCTCGCCTAGGACGACCGCCGCGGGTCGGCCTGGCGCGGATCGCCCGAGAGCAACTGGACGAGATGCTGCAGCGCCAGCGGCCGGCTGATCAGGTAGCCCTGCACCTGATCGCAGCCGAAGCGCGCCAGGAGCGCCAGTTGCTCGGCGCTTTCCACCCCTTCGGCGACCACGTCGAGGCGCAGGTTGTGCGCCAGATCGATCATCGCCCGCACCAGCCGATGGCTTTCCGCCTTGTCATTCATGCCGCCGACGAAGCTCTTGTCGATCTTCAGCAAGGCGATGGGCAGTCGGTCGAGGTGAACGAAGGAGGAGAACCCCGTACCGAAGTCATCCAGGGAAAAGCGCACGCCGAGCTTGCGCAGTGCCTGCATGGTCTGGCGCACCTGGTCGCTGCGGCGCATCACCGCCGTCTCCGTGAGCTCGAACTCCAGCCAGCGCGCGTCCACCTGATTCTCTTCGATCAGCCGGCTCAGGGTCGGCAGCAACTGGCTGTCCTGGAACTGGCGGAACGACAGGTTGACCGCCATGTGCAGCGCCGGCAGTCCCTTCGCACGCATCTCCTGCAGGTCGCGCAGCGCATGGGAAATGACCCAGTAGCCGAGCGGCACGATCAGGCCGCTCTCCTCGGCCAGCGGCACGAACTCGCTCGGCGCCAGCAGCCCCCGACGCGGATGCTGCCAGCGCACCAGCGCCTCGACGCCGAGGAAGCGCCCAGATTGCAGGCACAGCCGCGGCTGGTAGTGCAGCACCAGCTCATCGCGACGCAACGCCCGGCGCAGTTCGCCTTCCAGCCGGGCGCGGGTACGGGCACTGTGGTTGATCCGCTCGTCGTAGAGATGAAAGGTGCAGCCCTGGGCGTTCTTGGCCTGCTGCATGGCGATGTGGGCGTGCCACATCAGTGGGTCGATCGCGCCGCCGTTGGCGTGCGCCAGGCCCAGACTGCAGCCGATCAGCAGGCTCTCTCCCTCCAGCCAGTACGGCTCCTCCAGCGCCTCGACGACCCGTGCGGCGAGCCGCTCGGCGCGGCGGAAATCGTTGGAGGTGTCGATCAGCAGGGCGAATTCGTCGCTGCCCAGGCGCGCCAGGCGGTCGCCCTCGCCGAGCTGGTCCTTCATCCGCTCGACCACCTGCAGGATCAGCCTGTCGCCGGCCTCGTAACCGAGGCTGTCGTTGACCGCGCGGAAGTTGTCCAAATCCAGGTGCCCGAGGGCGAAACCGCGGCCCTCGGGCTCGGCCATCCGCGCGCTCAGCAGCGACTGGAATCCCTGTCGGTTGGCGATGCCGGTGAGCGGGTCCAGCTCGCCGAAACGGCGGCGCAGGCTGCGTTCGGCGACATAACGCAGGCAACGCCGCAGCGTCGCCGGGCTGGTGTCGTCGTACACCAGCCAGTCGCTGACGCTGGGCGGCACGTGCTCCGGCTCCGCCTCCAGGAGCATCACGATGGGCACCGTGCTGGCGCCGGCCGCCGGCAATTGGTCCGGTGTGCAGAGCAGCAGGCAGTCGTCGTCGAGCAATTCCACGACGCCGTCCCAGGACGGCGCGCTGACAAGTTTCGGCGCGTTGTCGAGGGCCGTCAGCCGGTCGCGCAACAGCTCGGTCCAGGACGGATCGTCGCCAAGAAGAATCAAACGCGAGGGTTGCACTAGCGCGGGCACGCGACCTCCCCAGGTCATGACGGCGTTCGCCGAAGCGCTCCCACACCACGCGACGGTGGCCAGCGCCTGCGGACCGCGGTCTCGCGCATCGGCGCGCGAGGGAAACCACCCGTGCTGCCTGGCACTGTTCGGGAGTCGTTATTCTGGCGGTCTTCCCTGACCCGGCCGGGCACGAAAACATCGGCGGCCACTCCACAATCACTCGTAGCCTACTGAAGCGGACGAAATAACCAAGCCGTGGCACGCTGCCATCAGCGCAACGGCGCGAGCAACAGCCCAGCCCCTGCTAGAATGCCGCCCCTTCTCCTGAGCGAAACACGACGACCATGTCCCGACTCAATCCCCGGCAGCAGGAAGCCGTGAACTACGTCGGCGGCCCTCTTCTGGTGCTCGCCGGCGCCGGCTCCGGCAAGACGAGCGTGATCACCCGCAAGATCGCCTACCTGATCCAGAAATGCGGCATCCAGGCACGCCACATCGTCGCCATGACCTTCACCAACAAGGCCGCGCGCGAGATGAAGGAGCGCGTCGGCACGCTGCTGCGCGGCAGCGAGGGCAAGGGCCTGACGGTCTCGACCTTCCACAACCTGGGCATGAACATCATCCGCAAGGAGTACGCGCGGCTGGGCTACAAGCCGGGCTTCTCGATCTTCGACGACGGCGACATCAAGGCGCTGCTCACCGACATCATGCAGAAGGAGTACGCCGGCGATGACAGCGCCGACGAGGTGAAGAACCTCATCGACAGCTGGAAGAACGAGCTGATCCTGCCCGACCAGGCCCTGGCGGGCGCGCGCAATCCCAAGGAACAGACCGCCGCCATCGTCTACCTGCACTACCAGCGCACGCTCAAGGCTTACAACGCGGTGGACTTCAACGACCTGATCCTGCTGCCGGTGAAGCTGTTCCAGGAGCACAAGGACATCCTGGAAAAGTGGCAGAACCGCATCCGCTACCTGCTGGTGGACGAATACCAGGACACCAACTCCAGCCAGTACCTGCTGGTGAAGCTGTTGGTGGGCATGCGCAACCAGATCACCGTGGTCGGCGACGACGACCAGTCGATCTACGCCTGGCGCGGCGCGCGCCCGGAAAACCTGATGCTGCTCAAGCAGGACTACCCGTCGCTGAAGGTGGTGATGCTCGAGCAGAACTACCGCTCCACCAGCCGCATCCTCAAGTGCGCCAACACCCTGATCGCCAACAATCCGCACGCGTTCGAGAAGCAGCTGTGGAGCGAGATGGGCATGGGCGACGAGATCCGCGTGATCCGCACCCGCAACGAAGACGCCGAGTGCGAACGCGTGGCCCTGGAGATCCTCACCGAGCACCTGCGCACCGAGCGCCCGTACAGCGATTTCGCCATCCTCTATCGTGGCAACTACCAGGCGAAACTGATGGAGCTGAAGCTGCAGCACCACCAGATTCCCTATCGCCTGTCCGGCGGCACAAGCTTCTTCGCCCGCCAGGAGGTGAAGGACCTGATGAGCTACTTCCGCCTGCTGGTCAATCCGGACGACGACAACGCCTTCCTCCGGGTGATCAACGTGCCGCGCCGCGAAATCGGCTCGACCACCCTGGAAAAGCTCGGCAACTACGCCACCGAACGCAGGATCAGCCTGTACGCCGCCAGCGACGAGATCGGCCTCGGCGAACACCTCGACAGCCGCTACACCGAGCGTCTCTCGCGCTTCAAGCGCTACATGGACAAGCTCCGCCAGCAATGCGCGCAGGACGACCCGATCGCCGCGCTGCGCAGCATGGTGACGGACATTGACTACGAGCAGTGGCTGCGCCAGAACGCCTCCAGCGACAAGGTCGCCGAGGCGCGCATGGGCAACGTCTGGTTCCTCGTCGATGCGCTGAAGAACACGCTGGAGAAGGACGAGGACGGCGAGATGACCATCGAGGATGCAATCGGCAAGCTGGTCCTGCGCGACATGCTCGAACGCCAGCAGGAAGAGGAAGAAGGCGCCGAGGGCGTGCAGATGATGACGATTCACGCGTCCAAGGGCCTGGAATTTCCCTCGGTGTACATCCTCGGGGTGGAGGAGGAAATCCTTCCGCACCGTTCCAGCATCGAGGCCGACACCATCGAGGAGGAGCGCCGCCTGGCGTACGTTGGCATCACCCGCGCCAAGCGCAACCTGACCATGACCTTCGCCGCCAAGCGCAAGCAGTACGGCGAGATCGTCGAGTGTTCGCCGAGCCGGTTCCTCGACGAATTGCCGCCCGAGGACCTGGTCTGGGAAGGCCAGGAAGACGCGCCGGTAGAGGTGAAGGCCGCGCGCGGCAACGACGCCCTGGCGGCGATGCGTTCGATGCTCAAACGCTAGCGGCCCATAGATAACGCTGCTCGGCGCCATCGACAAAAGTGATGAGTAACCACAGCGAAGGTGTGGTCTAGTTGAATCCAAGGTTTCAACGCCGCCACCCGGCGGACATCGTCACTTTCGAGGAGAACATCATGGCTAGCGCAAGCGCCAAGCAGGAACTGAAAACCGTCAAAAGCGTCCGCGACAAGGCCGCGAAAGGCACGGATTCCGGCATCGGCAACGCCGTCGAGATCGGCAAGGCCCTCACCGTGCTGGTTTCGGACATGTTCGCGCTGTACCTCAAGACCAAGAACTTCCACTGGCACGTCAGCGGGCCGCACTTCCGCGAATACCACCTGCTGCTGGACGACCAGGCCGCACAGATCTTCGCCATCATCGACCCGATCGCCGAACGCGCGCGCAAGATCGGCCAGCCGACCCTGCGCTCGGTGGAGCAGGTGGTCGCCAGCAAGCGCCTGCAGAGCAGCGAAGTGGAGAACCTCAGCGCCGAGCAGATGCTCAGCGAGCTGCACGCCGACAACCAGGCGCTGGCCGCCTACATGCGCAGCACCCACACGCTGACCAGCGACGCCAACGACGTGGCCACCACCAGCCTGCTGGAGGAGTGGATCGACCAGGCCGAAGAACGTGCCTGGTTCCTCGGCGAAACCCTGCGCAATCGCTGATCCACGCCGTACGACGTACGCGAAGCCCCGCCCTTTCGGCGGGGCTTTTTTGCACCGGGAATGGCTTTGCGCCCGGCGATCATGGGCAATCGCGCAACTTTCGCCCCGCGCCGGGCATCGAACCCCGGACAGGCGCGCCATCCCGAGCGCCCGACCACGCAGACGGACCTCGCCGATCATGCAGATCACCCTGGTGCGCCACGGGCGCCCGAACTACGCCGGCGCCGAACACTGTACGCCCCGCGAAATGAAGACCTGGATCGAAGGCTACAACCGCGCGACCGTAGTGTGCTCCGAAGTGCCGCAATCGCTGATCGACCAGGCGAAACGCACCGAAGTCTTCGCCTGCAGTTCGATCTCGCGCTGCCTCGAGTCGCGCGCCCGCATCGCCGGCGGATGCGCCGACGAGGCCGACGAGGTGTTCGCCGAAGCGCACCTGCCCTACCCCGACTGGAGCTGGCCAAAGCTGCCGGTGAAGGTCTGGAGAACGCTGTTCCGTGGCGCCTGGTTCCTCGGTTTCGCCCGGCATACCGAATCGATCCGCGTGTCCCGAAAGCGCGCCAGCAAGGCCGCCGACCGCCTCATCGAACTGGCCAGAATCCACGGCAGCGTGATGCTCATCGGCCACGGCATCATGAACGTGCTGATCTCCGCCGAGCTGCGTAAACGCGGCTGGTCCGGCCCGCTCAACCTGATCCTCAAGGATTACTGGCAGCCCTGCACGTACAGGAAGGCGCGCTGAGCAGCGGCTGCCCCCCGGCGAAGTGCCTTCAAGGCGCCCCGCCGGGATTTCATCCGTTTCCCGTCAGAACCAGAAGCGCAGACCGACCACCAGGCGCGAGTCGCTGCGCGCCTCGTCCCGATCTTCCCCGAGCGAAGCGGTTTCGCCGAAGCGGCGGGCCCATTCGAGGCCGACGTAGGGCGCGAACTGCGGCGTGACGTCGTAGCGCAGGCGCAAGCCGAAACGGCCCTCGGCGAGGCCGCTGCCGATCGCCCTGGCGCGGTCGTCCCTGCCGTAGGCGTCCAGTTCCAGCTGCGGCGCCAGCACCAGCTTCTGGCTCAGTTGCAGCTCGCGCTCGACCTCCAACCGCGCCGCACTGCGGCCGTTCGGCCCCAGGTAGGCGCTGGCCTGCACCTCGAACCACCAGGGCGTGGTGCCGGCGATGCCGAGGGCCAGCCATTGCCGGTCGGGATCGCTACCGAAGTCTTGGCGCAGACCCAGGCGGCTGTCCCAGAAGGCCGCGACGGCATGCGACCAGAGCAGCTCCGCACGCCCTTCGCTATCGCCGCCGCCCCGCTCACCCTCGCTCTGCAACCAGAGTTTGTCGGTATCGCCACCCCACCAGGCGTCCATGTCCCAGGCCAGGCCGTGGTCATCGCGCCCGTTCAGATACTCGAACCGCTCGAACAGCACCTGATGGGCAAGCGACTCGCCATGGCGGTGCTGGTCGCCGTGGGTGTCCGCCATCGGCACCGGCGGCGCCTGTTCGGCGCGTGGCAGGATGCGATTGGCGCTTCCCGTGTCGGCCGCTGGCGCCGGCATGCCGTGGTCCATCATCCCCATGCCGTGCATGTCGTGCGTCATGCCGGGCATTTCCTCGGCCTGCAGCGCGGGAGCGAGCAGCAGCGCGACCATCGTCAGTAACCGCTTCATGCGACCACCACCTTGCGGAACATGCCCGCTTCCATGTGATACAGCAGGTGGCAATGGAACGCCCATTCGCCGGGCGCATCGGCGCTCACCAGCAGCGCCACCTGCTTGCCCGGCTGGACGTTGACGGTGTGCTTGCGCAGCAGCACGCCGCTCGCCTCGTTCTCCACCTCGAAGAACATCCCGTGCAGGTGGATCGGGTGATTCATCATGGTGTCGTTGACCAGCCGCAGGCGCAGGCGCTCGCCGTAACGCAGGGCAATCGGCTCGGCCTCGTTGTACTTCAGCCCGTCGAAGCCCCAGACGAAACGCTGCATGTTGCCAGTCAGGCGCAGCACGAGGTCGCGCGCCGGCGGGCGTGGGTCGAGTCCGCCGCCCAGGGTGCGCAGATCGGCATAGGTCAGCACGCGACGACCGTTGCCGCGCAGCCGCGGGCCGGGATCGTCCAGCGCGGCGGACGGATTGGCGACACGCATGTCGACCTGCGCCGAGGTCGGCAGCGGCGCGCTGGCAGGCATGGCGGCGTGATCCATGCCGGCCATCGAGCCATGATCCATCCCCGCCATCGCCGCGTGCTCCATGCCGGCCATGGCCTCCTCGCCATGGCCCATGTCGCGCATCTCCAGCCAGTCCGGCGGGTCGAGGCGCGGCAGCGCAGCCTGCATGCCGGCCACCGGCGCCAGGGTCGCGCGGGCGTAGCCGCTGCGGTCCATGGACTGGCAGAAGATGCTGTAGGCCCGCGCGTCCGGCATGCGTACCAGTACGTCGTAGGTCTCCCCTGGCGCGATGCGGAACTCGTCCACCGTCACCTCGGCGACGGCCTGACCGTCGGCCGCGAGCACCGTCAGCGGCAGGCCGGGAATCCGCACGTCGAAGTAGGTCGAGGTGCCGGCGTTGATGAAGCGCAGGCGCACGCGTTCGCCAGGTTCGGCGATGGCCGTCCAGTTGGCCGCCGGCGTGGAGCCGTTGACCAGGTAGGTGTAGGTGGCGCCGGACACGTCCTGCAGGTCGGTGGGGCTCATGCGCATGCGGTTCCACATCGCGCGCTTGTCCCAGGCGGCGGCCAGGCCGAGGCTTTCGACGTCACGGGCGAACTGCGCCATGCTGGGCTTGGCGCGGGCGAAGTACTCGCTGTCCGCCTTCAGCCGGCCGAAGATGCGCATCGGGTCCTCGTCGGTCCAGTCGCTGAGCATCAGCGTGTAGTCGCGCTCGACCGTCAGCGGCTCGCCCTGCTCGGGCTCGATCACCAGCGCGCCGTACAGCCCGGTCTGCTCCTGGAAGCCGCTGTGGCCGTGATACCAGTAGGTGCCGGCCTGCAGCACGCGGAAGCGGTAGGTGAAGCTTTCCCCCGGCGCGATGCCGGCGAAGCTGATGCCGGGCACGCCGTCCATGTCGGCCGGCAGGAGGATGCCGTGCCAGTGGATCGAGCTGGGCACGGCGAGGCGGTTGGTCACCCGCAGGCTGACCTCCTCGCCCTGCCGCCAGCGCAGGGTCGGCGCCGGCAGCGAGCCGTTCACCGTGGTGGCGACCGCGGCGCGGCCGGTGTAATTGACCGCCTGCTCGGCGATCTCCAGCTCGAAACGATTACCCGAGAGTTGCCGCGGCGAAGGCGCGACGGCCTGCGCCAGTGCGCCCTGCGGCCAGCCGCCGGCGAGCGTCAATGCGCCACCGGCGCCCAGACCCTGGACGAAACGGCGCCGCGAAAGCGCCGGAAAGGATGCGTTCATCTGTGAAATCCTGATCGAGCGGGCCAGGCGCGGTCGCGGGAGGACGACGGCGGCTGTCCGCTAAAGTCGAAAGAGAAGGAAGAGGTGCGATCAGGCGAGGGAACGCGGCGGGCGCCGCAAGGGGGCGGGAACGATGCTGCGGTAACGCTCGGGATCGCCGAGCAGGGGCGCGGCGTGTATGGGCGCAGCAACGGGTTTCATCAGGCTGGACGCCAACGGCAGCGCGACGCAGGCCAGGCAGCAGAGGCCGAGATCGTGGTCCATGCTGGCGGACGAGCTGTCGCAGGAGGTCTGCATCGCGGCATGCGCCGGCGCCATCATCGGGCCGCTGTCGTGGCTGGCCATCGGCATCCGCGCGCAGTCGATCATCGCCGACGCCGCCACGCCCCGCCCCGCCGTGGTGGCGAGCAGCAGCAACATGAGCAGGATGTGCAACGGACGGTTCATCGGGGCGATCCGCATGGGCGTGGGCGGATTCTAACCGAGCGGGAAGCGAAGAACAGCGGCGCGGCACGCCTGCTTGACCCAGTGCAAGGGTTTCCGCCGGGCGGCCGGTTGAATTGACGGGCGCACCGAGCCATTTTGCGGGAGAATGCGCGGCTTTCCTTGGGGTCTCAGGGGGCCGCGTTCGTGGAACTGTTGAAAGAGAAAATTCGCACCGAAGGCATAGTGCTGTCGGAGCAGGTGCTGAAGGTCGACGCCTTCCTCAACCACCAGATCGATCCGCGCCTGATGCAGCAGATCGGCCACGCCTTCGCCGAGCGCTTCCGCGATCAGGGCATCACCAGGATCGTCACCATCGAGGCCTCGGGCATCGCGCCGGCAGTGATGGCCGGCCTCGAACTCGGCGTGCCGGTGATTTTCGCGCGCAAATACCAGTCTCTGACCCTGCGCGACAACCTGTACATCTCCAAGGTGTTCTCCTTCACCAAGCAGACCGAGAGCACCATCGCCATCTCCGCCAAGCACCTGCACGCCGATGACCATGTGCTGGTGATCGACGACTTCCTCGCCAATGGCCACGCCGCCAAGGCCCTGCTCGACCTGATCGGCCAGGCCGGCGCCAGCGTCGCCGGGCTCGGCATCGTCATCGAGAAATCCTTCCAGGAAGGCCGCGGACTGCTGGAAAGCGAAGGCTATCGCGTCGAATCCCTGGCTCGGGTGAAATCGCTGAAGGACGGCCAGGTCACCTTCGTCGACTGAGGGCGAGCCTCAGGCGATTCAGCGAGGCGGTCGCCACAAGCCCACCAACCGACCCTGGCTGCCGGCCACCGGATCGGTCAGCGGCGGAGCGACGCGGGCGATGCGCGCGCGGTTGGCATCGTGGGTCGCGGCGTCCGGGCGTTGCAGGTCGAAGTCGCACTCCGGCGGATAGGCGCCGACCACCAGGAAATCCTCGCTGGCCTCCAGCCGGCAATGCCCGGTGCCGGCCGGCAGCACCAGCGCATCGCCGGCGCGCACCTCCACCTCGGTTCCCGACTCGCCGCCCAGCAGCAGGCGCGCCCAGCCGCTCGCCACGCCCAGTGCCTCATGGGTGTCGGCGTGGTAGTGCTGATAGTCGTACACGCTCGCGCGCCAGCGCGGCGGCCACAGGTGGCTGGCGAACAGCCCCTCGAAACGCTCGGCGAGCGCTTCCTGGCCGAGCGGCAACTGACGGTAGATGAGCACCGGCAGCGGGCTGTTCGGCGTGCGGCCATCGCTGGCGAAATGCAGGGTTTCCGGCTTCGGCGCAGTGCTTGGCATCACTCGGTCCTCAGTGTTGGGCGGTGGCCTTGAGGCCGGCCAGCACCAGTTTCTGGTAGAGCTGCTCGCGCAGGCCCTCGGGTTTTTCCAGCCCCATGCGCTTAAGGTGCTCGGCATACGCGGCGGGTTCCGGCAGGTCGAACAGCGTGGCCATACCCAGCTCGAGAATCTCGCTGAGCTTGAGCTTGCTCTTCAGCCAGCGCAGCGCGCGCAGCAGTGCCTGCTCCTCGGCTGTGAAATCGCAGCCCAGCGGGTACTCGGCGAACAGCCGCGGGTGCTGTGACTGCACGTCGAGCAGCCGCCAGGGCGTGTTCTGCCGGTGGACCCAGTCCAGCTGGAAATCCGCCGACAGCTTGCCGGCCTTCTGCGCCTGCTCAATCAGCGCGTCCTGGAAACGCGAGTCGGCGATGCGCAGCAGTGCCTTGATCACCTCCTCGTCGTTCTTGCCGCGCAGGTCGGCGATGCCGTACTCGGTGACGACGATGTCGCGCAGGTGGCGCGGAATGGTCGTGTGGCCGTACTGCCAGACGATGTTCGAGCTGGCCTCGCCGCCCGACTCGCGCCAGGCGCGCAGCATCAGGATCGAGCGCGCGCCCTCCAGCTCGTGGGCCTGGGCGAAGAAGTCGTACTGCCCGCCCACGCCGCTGAGCACGCGGCCGTCCTCCAGCTGATCGGCCACGCCGGCACCAAGCAGGGTCACGCTGAAGGCGCTGTTGATGAAGCGCGCATCGCGGCGCTGCAGGCGTTTGAGTTCCTCATCCCCGTACAGCCGGTTGATGAAGCCGATACCGGTCATGGCGACCCGCCGACGCTGCGCGTGGGTCATCTGCCGCAAGCGCTCGTAGAACGCCTGCGGGCCCAGGAAGAAACCACCATGCACCAGCACGCCGGCGGCCTGCCCCAGGTATTCGTTGAGCGCCTGCTCGCTGGCGCCGTCATTGAGATCGGCACTGACCAGTCGCCCGTCCGGCAGGCGCACACCGTCCCGTTCCAGGCGGACCTCGCCATCGAGCAGGCCGTGGCGTTGCAGCCAGACCAGGCTGCGCGGCGTGATCCGCGCCGGCAGCCCGGCGGCGACCAGCGTGCCGAGGCTGCGCGGCCTGCCATGGGCATCCAGCGCGCCGAGATTGGCCATCCGTTGCAGACGCGCGTCGGCGTATACGGGGCGGCGCACCACACCGGCCTCCATCAGCGCCAGCATGCCGAGGACGAACATCTCGCTGCAGCCGTAGAGCCCTTCGGCGAACGGTGCCAGGCCACCCTCGCGCTCGATCAGCTCGCCCCAGCCCTGCGGCACGCGAAGCTCCTCGAGCACCGCGCGGTAGCCGGCGTTGTCGGCCTGGCGCGCCAGCAGCGCCGCACTCAGCGCATCGCCCATGGCGCCGATGCCGATCTGCAGCGTGCCGCCGTCGCGCACCAGCGTGCTGGCGTGCAGGCCGATGGCGTGATCCTGAAGGCTGACCGGCATGTTCGGCGTGGAGAACAGCGTGTCGCGCTCGGGCGGCTCGATCAGCAGGTCGAACTCGTCCTCGGGCAACTCGGCGTCGCCGGGCATGTACGGCAGGTCGGCATGCACCTGGGCGACGCTGAGCAGGGTTTCGCCGGCCTCGCGCCGGCGCTTGAGCAGCGGCATCAGATCGAGGGTGATGTCCGGGTTGCAGGAAAGGCTCAGGCAGTCCGGGTCGTCGCGGCGGCGGGCCACCAGTTGCGCCACCAGGTTGATGCCCTTGCGGTCGAGATCACGCGCGACCTGGCTGTAGTTCAGGCTGATGTAGCCGCGTTGCGCCTGCGGGTTGTCCAGCAGGCTGCCGGGCTGCAAGTAGAACTCCTCGATGTGGATGTTCGCCGGCAGCTCGCCGCGTTGCAGGTCCAGGCGGTAGTCGAGCTCGGGATAATCGCCGAACACCCGCTCGACGAACGGCCCGAGCAGCCGCTGCTCGAGTTCGCTGTGGGCTTGCGGACGGCCCAGCGACAGCGCGGTGTAGATCGTCAGTTCGCGCTGCGGCGTCCGCTTGATGCGCTGGTAGAGCGCGTTGGCGAACAGGTTCGGCTTGCCCAGCCCCAGCGGCAGGCCCAGGTGAATGTGACCCTCGATGCGCGCCAGCACGGCATCGACGGCCTGTTCCAGCGTGCAGGAAGGCACCGGCGGACTCCTTGGCGAATGCGTCGGAGTTTGGACCCGCTCGGGTGCCGCTTTGATCCCCGCGGCGTGCCGAAGCCGGGGAGGCGAATCGCAGGCATGAAAAAGCCGCCCGGAGGCGGCTCTTCAGCGAAGACGTGCGATCAGAGACCGGACATCTTCTTGATGGCGCCACGCAGCTCGTCATCGGAGCAGGTCGCGCAGGTGCCTTTCGGCGGCATGGCGTTGATCCCGCTGATGGCCTTGGCCAGCAGACCGTCGAGGCCACCCTGTTCGTCGGCACGGGTTTTCCAGGCCGCGGCATCGCCGATTTTCGGTGCGCCGAGCACGCCGGCGCCATGGCAGGCGTTGCAGTGCTTGGCAATCACGTCGTCGGGGCTCATGCCACCGCCGGAGGCCGATGCGGCGACCGCTGCGACGCCTTTGCATTCCTGGCCGCTCACGCATACTTCGCCAACCGGCTTGAGGCGTGCGGCAATCTCATCATTGGTCGCAGCCTGAGCGCTCATCGCCCACAGGGCCAGCGCGGCGGCATTCGCCACCAGCATCTTGTTTATCCAGTTCACCCTTACACCCTCATCGTGGCTAGAAACGCTCGCGGCCACGGTTTCGCGAGCGGGCGCCAGTATACCGATAAGCCCGTCTAGCCGAAACAACCCTGCGCCATGCATGGGCTTGCGGCATCGCGTCGCAGCCGTGGCGTCAGAAGTTGGCAGGGGTGGTGGCGCTTATCAGCCGGGCCGGCTTGTCGAAGGGGTTGCGGAAGCGATGCGGCTTGTTGCTCTCGAAGTAGTAGCTGTCGCCGCTCTCGAGCACGAACAGTTCGCCGGAGACGGTCAGTTCGAGGCGCCCGTCGATCAGCATGCCGGCCTCTTCGCCGTCGTGGTTGAGCATCTCGGCGCCGGTATCGGCTCCCGGCGGGTAGGTTTCGTCGAGAAAGGCGATCGCGCGGCTGGGGTGCGCCTTGCCGATCAGCTTCATGGTCACGGCGCCGTCGGAGATGTCGAGCAGCTCGCTGGCGCGGTAGACCACCTGGGTCTGGTTGTCCTGTTCGAAATCCAGGGAAAAGAACTCCACCAGCGACATCGGGATGCCGCCGAGCACTTTCTTCAGGGAGCTGATCGAGGGGCTGACACTGTTCTTCTCGATCATCGAGATGGTGCTGTTGGTGACGCCCGCGCGCTTGGCGAGTTCACGCTGAGAGAGGCCTTTGTGCTTGCGGATGGATTGCAGTCGAACACCGACGTCCAATGGTTGAACCCTCCTCGAGGGGATAGCTGCGGTCGAAGTGGGCCGTATCATCGCACAGCGTTCGGAATTTACAACGCCGCGATCAGGTTTCCCGCACAAAAGCGCTGCAACCCACGGCGCGTGCGGCCTGTGGAGGGCCTTCAGTGTCCCGAATGGGTGCGCGGCACGCGCTTCAGGTTGCACATCAGCTGGTAGGGGATGGTTCCCGCCCGGGCGGCGACCTCGCTCACCGAAACGGATTTGCCCCACAATTCCACTCGGCTGCCGAGCCCGGCCTGCGGCAGATCGGTCAGATCGACCGTGAGCATGTCCATCGAGACCCGTCCGATGAGCCGGCTCGGCTGACCGTCGATGCTCACCGGCGTGCCGTCAGGAGCATGCCGCGGGTAGCCGTCGGCGTAGCCCATGGCGACCACCCCGACGCGCGTAGGCCGCTCGCTGACGAAGCGTGCGCCGTAGCCCACCGGCTCGCCCGCCGGCAGTTCGCGCACGCAGATCACCTTCGATTCCAGGGTCATCACCGGCTGCAGGCGGTCGGCCAGTGGGTGCGCCTCCTCGAAGGGCGTGGCGCCGTAGAGCATGATCCCCGGCCGCAACCAGTCGGTGGAGCGCTGCTGCGTGAACAAGTGCGGCCAGCCGAGCAGCGCCGGCGAGTTGCGCAGGCTGACCTCCGCGGCGAGCCCCTCGCGGGCCGCCTCGAACACCGCGAGCTGTTCGGTGGTGCGGCCGTGGTCCAGCTCATCGGCGCGGGCGAAGTGAGTCATCAGCACGACCTTGGCCACCTTGCCGCTGGCCAGCAGCCGCCGGTGACCCTGCTGGAACTCCGCCGGATGCAGGCCGACGCGGTGCATGCCGCTGTCGAGCTTGAGCCAGACGCACAGTGGCCGGCTCAGCGCGGCGCGCTCGATGGCCTCGATCTGCCAGGTCGAATGCACCACGCACCACAGGTCGTGCTCGGCGATCAGTGCCAGTTCATCGGCCTCGAAGAAGCCTTCCAGCAGCAGGATCGGCGCGCGGATGCCGGCGGCGCGCAGCTCCAGCGCTTCCTCGATCATCGCCACGGCGAAACCGTCCGCCTCGTCGGCCAGCACCGCCGCGCACTCCAGCGCGCCGTGCCCGTAGGCATCGGCCTTGACCACGGCGAGGGCGCGCGCGCCGCCCACGTCGCGGGCCAGGCGGTAGTTGTGACGGAAGGCTTGCAGGTCGATCAGGGCACGGGCGGGGCGCATGGTTCGGGACTTCTGAAAGATTGAAAGAGGCCCGGCGCGGAGCCGGGCGCCGGTCAGGCCTGGGCGGCGATCACGCTCATTTCCACCCGCACACGCGGGTCGTAGAGCGCGGCCTCGACGCAGGCGCGGGCCGGCGTGGCGCCCTCGGCGACCCAGGCGTCCCACTCCAGGTTCAACCCGGCGTAGTCGGCCATGTCCTTGAGGTAGATGGTCACCGAAAGGATCTTCGACTTGTCGCTGCCGGCCTCGGCCAGGAAGCGGTCGATATTGGCCAGGGTCTCGCGGGTCTGCGCGCGGATGTCGCCGGCGTAGTCGTCGGCCAGTTGCCCCGCCAGGTAGACGGTGCCGTTATGGATGACGATTTCGCTGAAGCGCTTTTCAGTGCGCAGGCGCTGGATGGACATGCTTGTGGGTCTCCTGTGAGCTGCCGTAGCGGGTAATGTCCAGGCCTTCGGCGCTGATCTGCGGGCGCTTTTGCGCCATCAGGTCGGCGAGGAAACGGCCGGAGCCGCAGGCCATGGTCCAGCCCAGGGTCCCGTGTCCGGTATTGAGGAACAGGTTGCGGAACGGCGTGCCGCCGACGATCGGCGTGCCGTCCGGAGTCGCCGGGCGCAGGCCGGTCCAGAATTCGGCCTGGGCGAGGTCGCCGCCCTCGGGATAGAGATCGTTGACCAGCATCTCCAGGGTGGCGCGGCGGCGCGGGTTGAGGCTCAGGTCGAAGCCGGCGATCTCGGCCATGCCACCTACACGGATGCGGTTGTCGAAACGGGTCATGGCGACCTTGTAGGTCTCGTCGAGGATCGTCGAGCTGGGCGCCATGGCCGCGTTGGTGATCGGCACGGTCAGCGAGTACCCCTTGAGCGGATAGACCGGCGCGCGGATGCCCAGCGGCTTGAGCAGTTGCGGGCTGTAGCTGCCCAGGGCGAGCACGTAGCGGTCGGCGGTTTCCAGCATGCCGTCGATCCACACACCGTTGATCCGGTCGCCGGCGAAGTCCAGGCGCTGGATGTTCTGCCCGAAGCGGAACTCGACGCCCAGCGCGCGGGCCATTTCAGCCAGCCGCGTGGTGAACATCTGGCAGTCGCCGGTCTGGTCGTTGGGCAGGCGCAGCGCGCCGGCGAGCTTGTCGGTGACCTTGGCCAGTGCCGGCTCGACCCGGGCGATGCCGGCACGGTCGAGCAGTTCGTAGGGCACGCCGGACTGTTCCAGCACGGCGATGTCCTTGGCCGCGGCATCCAGTTGCGCCTGGGTGCGGAACAGCTGGGTGGTGCCGAGCTGGCGGCCTTCGTAGGCGATGCCGGTTTCCGCACGCAGTTCGTCGAGGCAATCGCGGCTGTATTCCGAGAGGCGCACCATGCGCTCCTTGTTCACTGCGTAGCGCGCCGCCGTGCAGTTGCGCAGCATCTGCGCCATCCACAGGTACTGCTGAACGTCGCCGGTAGCCTTGATCGCCAGCGGGGCGTGCTTCTGCAGCAGCCATTTGATCGCCTTGAACGGCACGCCGGGCGCAGCCCAGGGCGAGGCGTATCCGGGCGAGACCTGACCGGCGTTGGCGAAGCTGGTCTCCATGGCGGGCGCCGGCTGGCGGTCGACGACCGTCACCTCGAAGCCGGCACGGGCCAGATAGTAGGCGCTGGCGGTACCAATGACACCGCTACCGAGAACCAGAACACGCATGCTGCCTCCTCGCCCGGACGCCATCCGAACGGCTAATTTGTCGAACCCGAATGTGCGGCAGTATATGGAGCAATAAGCAGTGATTTTGACTATTTAAAACGCTATATTTGGCGACAAATCTGGGCCAAAAGGCTTTTCGTGGAGGGCTATCTCCTGTGAGAACTCAGCACCAATCGCGCCGCGAGCTGGACAAGATCGACCGCAACATCCTGCGCATCCTGCAAGAAGAAGGCCGCATCTCCTTCACCGAGCTGGGCGAGCGCATCGGCCTTTCCACCACGCCCTGCACCGAGCGTGTTCGCCGGCTGGAGCGCGAGGGCATCATCATGGGCTACTCGGCGCGGCTCAATCCGCAGCACCTGAAGTCCAGCCTGCTGGTGTTCGTGCAGATCAGCCTCGACTACAAGTCCGGCGACACCTTCGAGGAGTTCCGTCGCGCCGTGCTCAAGCTGCCCCACGTGCTCGAATGCCACCTGGTGTCCGGCGACTTCGACTACCTGGTAAAGGCGCGGATCAACGAGATGGCCTCCTACCGCAAACTGCTCGGCGACATCCTGCTGAAGCTGCCGCACGTGCGCGAATCGAAAAGCTACATCGTCATGGAAGAGGTGAAGGAAAGCCTCAACCTGCCGGTGCCGGACTGAATTCGACAGCGCCTATTCCCTCGGACGGTGCGCCGGCCGATCGGTTCGCCTGGCGTTCGCTGGGCAGTGAAGCGCGCTCGCCGCACAGAAGCCGATCCAGCGGCATCCTGACACTTCCGCCACGGCCTCCGGGCCTTGATGCTCAACGGTGTCACCCCTATGCTGCGTAAAATTTTCCACACACGCCAATCAGGATTTCACACATGAGCGCTCGCGTTCGGCTTCCGGTGCACACGGATCGGCATGCTCCTTCCTATTACACCGCCACCGCCAACCAGGCGCTCAGCTACCCGCCGCTGCGCGATGCCCTGCGCGTCGACGTGTGCATCGTCGGCGGCGGCTTCAGCGGGCTCAACACCGCCATAGAACTCGCTGAACGGGGGTTCTCCGTGGCGCTGCTGGAGGCGCGGCAGATCGGCTGGGGCGCCAGCGGACGCAACGGCGGCCAGTTGATTCGCGGCGTCGGCCATGGCGTCGAGCAGTTCCGCCCGGTGCTCGGCGACGAGGGCGTGCGTTCGCTCAAGCTGATGGGTCTGGAAGCCGTGGAAATCGTCCGCCGGCGCATCGAGAAGCACGCCATCGACTGCGACTTGACCTGGGGCTACTGCGACCTGGCGAACAAACCGGCCGACCTGGCCGGTTTCGCCGAGGACATGGCCGAGCTGCAGGGGCTGGGCTATCGGCATCCGCTGCGCCTGCTGCAACCGGGCGAGATGCACAGCGTGGTGGGCTCGGACCGCTACGTCGGCGGGCTGATCGACATGGGCTCCGGCCACCTGCATCCACTCAACCTCGCACTCGGCGAGGCCGCCGCGGCCGCCGCGCTGGGCGTGCGCCTGTTCGAACACTCCGAAGTGATACGCATAGAGTACGGCGACGGGGTGAAGGTGCATACCGAACAGGGCCGCGTCTGCGCCAGGACCCTGGTGCTCGCCTGCAATGCCTACATCAACGACCTGGAGCCGCAGCTCGGCGGCAAGGTACTGCCCGCCGGCAGCTATGTGATCGCCACCGAGCCGCTTCCCGAAGACCAGGCGCGGGCCCTTATCCCGCAGAACATGGCGCTCTGCGACCAGCGCGTGGCGCTGGACTACTATCGCCTGTCCGCCGACCGTAGACTGCTGTTTGGCGGCGCCTGCCACTATTCAGGGCGCGACCCGGCGGACATCGCCGCCTACATGCGACCGAAGATGCTCAAGGTCTTCCCGCAACTGGAACACACCCGCATCGACTACCAGTGGGGCGGGATGATCGGCATCGGTGCCAACCGCCTGCCGCAGATCGGCCGCTTCGCCGATCGCCCCAACGTGTATTACGCGCAGGCGTATTCCGGCCATGGGCTGAACGCCACGCACCTGGCCGGCAAGCTCCTCGCCGAAGCCATCAGCGGGCAGCAGGGCGGCGGATTCGATCTGTTCGACAAGGTCCCGCACATCACCTTCCCGGGCGGCAAACGCCTGCGCTCGCCCATGCTCGCCCTGGGCATGCTCTGGTACCGCTTCAAGGAAGCTACCGGGCTGGCATGACGCGGGCGCACGCTCACCGGCCCGGGCGGGTCCCGCGACCGGTCTCGCGCCACAGCGTCCAGATCGATTTTTCCGCTTCGGCCAGCGCATCGGCGCGGCTCAGGCCGATGTCCTGCAAGGCGTGGCGGTTGAGCCTCAGCAGCGCCTTGCGGGTGCGCAGGGCGCGCCAGAACAGCACCCAGCGCCCCTCGCCGACCGGCGCGGCCGGCGCCAGACGCAGCGACGGACGCCGTTCCGCCAGCAGCTGTTCGGGTTCGACGAAGTCCTCGCAGCGTTCGATCGAGTCGCGCATCGCGCTCTCCTTGCCTTCATCTGTATGGGAGAACATCATTGCTCCCACCGAAAAACCAATACAGATTCAGCGTACGGAAATTTTCGCCATACAGCCGGGCGATAATTACTTCTGAATCGATGGTTTTCGACCTATCTGTACCGATCGCAGAGGCCCCGGTCGATGACGCTTTACCAGAACCTTGCCGATGTGATCGGCGCCCGCATCGAGCAGGGCCTCTACCTGCCCGGCGATCGCCTGCCGTCGGTGCGCGCGCTGAGCGTCGAGCACGGCGTCAGCCTGAGCACCGTGCAGCAGGCCTACCGGCACCTCGAGGACCAGGGCCTGGCGACGCCGCGGCCGAAATCGGGTTACTTCGTGCCCGCCGCGCGCCAGGTGCCGGCGCTGCCGAAGGTGATCCGCAATGCGCAACGGCCGGTGGAGGTCTCGCAATGGGATCAGGTGCTGGAGCAGATAGGCGGCGAACCCAACGAGAAGATCATCCAGCTCGGGCGCGGACGCCCGGACATCAGCAGCCCGACGCTGAAACCGCTGCTGCGCTCGCTGTCGCGTCTGGGCCGGCGCCAGGACCTGAACACTCTGACCTACGGCAATATCTACGGCGACATCGGCCTGCGCGAACAGATCTCCCGGCTGATGCTCGACTCCGGCTGCCAGATTCCGCCCACCGAGATCGTCGTGACCACCGGCTGCCACGAAGCGCTTTCCGCCGCCATCCGCGCCCTGTGCGAGCCCGGTGACATCGTCGCGGTGGACTCGCCGAGCTTCCATGGAGTGATGCAGGCGCTTAAGGGTTTCGGCATGAAGGCCCTGGAGCTGCCCAGCGACCCGCTCACCGGGATCAGCCTTGAGGCGCTGGAGCTGGCACTGGAGCAGTGGCCGATCAAGGCCATCCAGCTCACCCCGACCTGTAACAGTCCGCTCGGCTACATCATGCCGGAGGCCAACAAGCGCGCCCTGCTGACGCTGGCCCAGCGCTACGACGTGGCGATCATCGAGGACGACGTCTACGGCGAATTGGCCTACCGCTACCCACGCCCGCGCACCATCAAGTCGTTCGACGAGGATGGCCGCGTGCTGCTCTGCAGCTCCTTCTCGAAAACCCTGGCGCCCGGCCTGCGGGTCGGCTGGATCGCCCCTGGCCGCTACCTGGACCGCGTGCTGCACATGAAGTACATGGGCACCGGCTCCACCGCCCAACTGCCGCAGCTGGCACTCGCCGAGTTCATCGGTGGTGGCCACTACGAGCCGCACCTGCGGCGCATGCGCGTGCAGTACCAGCGCAGCCGCGACCAGATGACCGAATGGATCGCCCGCTACTTCCCGGCCGGGGTGAAGGTCAGCCAGCCGCAGGGCAGCTTCATGATCTGGGTGGAAATGCCCGAAGGCTTCGACAGCCACCGGCTGAATCGTACGCTGATGGCCCAGGGCATACAGATAGCCACGGGGAGTATCTTCTCCGCTGCCGGCAAGTATCGGAACTGCCTGCGGATGAACTACGCCAGCAAGCCGAGCGCGCCGATCGAGCAGGCGGTGCGCGCCGTCGGCGAGGCGGTTACCGCGCAAATGGCCGAGGGCTGAGCGGCTAGAGCACCCACCGCAGAGGCCTCGCGCCGCTTCGCTGAATCAAACCGGAGCGCCGCCGTCTAACCGCTAGGTTGAATGTAGCGGGAGGCTACTTTGCGTCGACATCTGCTGTTGCTGGTTGCGGTACTGCTGACCGCCTGCGCCAATCACGTGCCGATCGAGCCCAGCCAGGCGTTGCCGGCCAAGGATTCGCCGCTCGGCGCCGCACTCATCGCCCAGGCGCAGCAGCACCCCGCGGGACAATCCGGCTTTCGCCTGCTGTCCTCCAGCACCGAGGCGTTCATCGCCCGCGCCGAGCTGATCCGCGCCGCCCGGCAGAGCCTCGACCTGCAGTACTACATCGTCCACGACGGCCTCAGCACCCGCGCGCTGATCGACGAGCTGCTCAAGGCCGCCGACCGCGGCGTTCGCGTGCGCATCCTCCTCGACGACACCACCAGCGACGGCCAGGACGACGAGATCGCCCTGCTCGGCGCCCACCCGAACGTCCAGGTGCGGGTGTTCAACCCGCTGCACCTGGGCCGCGCCACCGGCATCACCCGCGCCCTGGGGCGGCTGTTCGACGTCACCCTGCAGCACCGTCGCATGCACAACAAACTCTGGCTGGCGGACAACGCCGTGGCAGTGGTCGGCGGGCGCAACCTGGGCGACGAGTATTTCGACGCCGAACCGAACCTGAACTTCACCGACATCGATCTGCTCGGCGCCGGCCCGGTGGCCGAACAGCTCGGGCAGAGCTTCGACCAGTACTGGAACAGCGCGCTGAGCAAGCCGATCGAACAATTCGTCAGCTTTCCACCCAGCGCCCGCGAGCTGGCGAAGACCCGCCACGAGCTGACCGACTACCTGCAAACGGCGCAGGTCGAGCAGCGCGAGAACTACCAACGGCTGATGGACTACCAGAACCGCCCGCGCCTGGCAGGCTGGCTGGACGAATTGATCTGGGCGCACGGCAGCGCGATGTGGGACGCACCGACCAAGATCCTCAAGAGCGAGCCCGATCCACACCTGCTGCTGACCTCGCAACTGGGCCCGGAGCTGACCAATGTCAGCCAGGAGCTGATGCTGATCTCCGCCTATTTCGTACCCGCCGAGGATGGCCTGACCTACCTCACCGGGCGCGCCGACGCAGGCGTTTCGGTGAGCCTGCTGACCAACTCGCTGGAGGCCACCGACGTGCCCGCCGTGCACGGCGGCTACGCGCCCTACCGCAAGGCACTGTTGCGTCACGGAGTGAAGCTCTACGAGCTGCGCCGGCAGCCGGAGCAGGAGGCGTCCTACAACCTGAGCGGCTCCTCGGAATCCAGCCTGCACAGCAAGGCGCTGGTGTTCGACCGGCGCAAGGTGTTCATCGGCTCGCTGAACTTCGACCCGCGCTCGATCCTCTGGAACACCGAGGCCGGCGTGCTGGTGGACAGCCCGGAGCTGGCCGGCGAGGTGCGTCGTCTGACCCTGGAAGGCATGGCGCCGGCACTCAGCTACGAGGTGCGCCTGGAGAACGGGCGGCTGGTATGGATCGCCGAGGACAACCACCGCCTGCACCGCATCGACAGGGAGCCGGGCGGCGCCTGGCGCCAGTTCAACGCCTGGCTGGCCAAGGTCATCGGGCTGGAACGGCTGCTCTAGGCGCCGCGCGGCGACGAGGCCGCGCCTGCTCGTCTCTCACGACGACTCCGGCGAGACGTCGGTGAAGCCTCCGGGGCGGCGGATCAGCCAGACGAACAGCGCCGCGCCCGCCGCCATCACCAGCGGCAACGCATGCCCGCTGAGCCACTGGCTGGCGGCGCCGGTGAGCAGCGGGCCGACCAGGCAGCCCAATCCCCACAGTTGCGCCACGTGCGCATTGGCGCGGACCAGTTCGTCGTCGCGATAGCGCTCGCCGATGAGAATCAGCGACAGGGTGAACAGCCCGCCGGCGGCGGCGCCGAACAGCACCAGCAGCGGCCAGATTGCCTGGGTGTGCAGCAGCAGCGGGATGCTCAGACTCGACACCAGCAGGAGCACGCCGCACGCGCCGAACAGCGTGCCGCGGGACATGCGGTCGGCGAGCAGACCGATCGGCAACTGCAGCGCGGCATCGCCGACCACCACCACGCTGGCCATCAGCAGCGCCACCTCCTGGGTGAAGCCCTGTCGCAGCCCGTAGACCGGCAGCAGCGTCAGCATCATCGCCTCGAAGGCGGCGAACAGCGCCACCGCCCAGGCGATGGCCGGAAGCTTGCGGCAGAAGGCAAGCAGTCCGCGCCCGGAAGCGCCGTGGGCGTCCACGCTGGGCGCGCCGGAGCGCCCGAGCAGCACCAGCGAACCGCCCACCAGCAGGCCGGTGCCAGTCCAGAACGCCGAGTCGTTATCGGTACCAAGCAAGCTCAGCAGCAACGGCCCGGACAGCTGGCTCAGCGCATAGCCGGTGCCATACAGAGCCACCAGGCGGCCGCGCCACTTTTCCGGGGCCAACTGGTTGATCCAGCTTTCGCCGAGGATGAACACCATCGTCAGCGCCACGCCGATGCCCAGGCGCAACGCCAGCCATACCGCGTAGTGCTGCACCAGCGCCAGCAACGCCACCGACACCGCGCCGAGCAGCAGGCAGCTCTGCATCAGCCGCGTGGTGCCCAGCCGGGCGGCGAGATGGCCGGCCAGCGACGCCCCGAGCAGCACGCCGATCGCCGGCGTCGCGGCCATCACGCCGATGGCGAAATTGCCGTAGCCCCAGCCTTCCAGGCGCAGCGACACCAGCGGCATGGTCACGCCCAGCGCCAGCCCGATGCTGATCACCGCCGCACAGACGGCGAAATAAGTCCCCCAACGCATGGTCGATCTCTCTTCTCTCACGGCAGCAAAGCAAACGGCCGGGCTTCCAAGGAAACCCGGCCGCAGGTAGGGCTCGCAACGAGCCGGCCCCGTGACGCCGGGGCGGACCTTCTTATTCGCGGGTCAAGCCCGCTGAGCCCTCTTTTGGAACCTGGCCGGAGTCCCGACTTCGTTTATCGAAGCAGGGTCGCTGCGCAGCAGACGCCGAACAGGTCGTTACAGCTTGATCCAGGTGGATTTCAGCTCGGTGTACTTGTCGAAGGCGTGCAGCGACTTGTCGCGACCGTTGCCCGACTGCTTGAAGCCACCGAAGGGCGCCGTCATGTCGCCGCCGTCGTACTGGTTGACCCACACGCTGCCGGCGCGCAGCGCCTTGGCGGTGAGGTGCGCCTTGGACAGGTTGCTGGTCCAGACCGCGGCGGCCAGGCCGTAGACGGTGTCGTTGGCGATGGCGATGGCTTCCTCGACATCATCGAAGGCAATCACCGACAGCACCGGGCCGAAGATCTCTTCCTTGGCGATACGCATGGCGTTGTCCACGCCATCGAAGATGGTCGGCTCGACGTAGGTGCCGCCGGTTTCCTCCAGCACCCGCTTGCCGCCAGCGACCAGCTTGGCGCCATCGTCGTGGCCGGCCTGGATGTAGGAGAGCACATTGTTCATCTGCGTGGTGTCGACCAGGGCGCCGACGCTGGTGGCCGGATCGAGCGGGTTGCCCGGCTTCCAGGCCTTCAACGCCTCGATCACCAACGGCAGGAACTGATCCTTGATCGAGCGCTCGACCAGCAGGCGCGAACCGGCGGTGCAGACCTCGCCCTGGTTGAAGGCGATGGCGCTGGCGGCGGCCTCGGCGGCGGCCTTGAGGTCGGGCGCATCGGCGAAGACGATGTTCGGGCTCTTGCCGCCGGCTTCCAGCCAGACGCGCTTCATGTTCGATTCGCCGGCGTAGACCATCAGTTGCTTGGCGATCCGCGTCGAGCCGGTGAACACCAGGGTGTCAACATCCATGTGCAGCGCCAGCGCGCGGCCGACCGTATGGCCATGGCCCGGCAACACGTTGAGTACGCCGGCTGGGATGCCCGCCTCGATGGCCAGCGCGGCGATGCGGATGGCGGTCAGCGGCGATTTTTCCGACGGTTTGAGGATCACCGAGTTGCCGGTGGCGAGCGCCGGGCCGAGCTTCCAGCTGCTCATCAGCAGCGGGAAGTTCCACGGCACGATGGCGGCGACCACGCCGACCGGCTCGCGGGTCACCAGGCCCAGCTCGTTATGCGCGGTGGCGGCGACTTCGTCGTAGATCTTGTCGATCGCCTCGCCGCTCCAACGCAAGGCGCGGGCGGCGGCGGGAATGTCGACAGCCATGGAATCGCTGATCGGCTTGCCCATGTCGAGGGTTTCCAGCAGGGCCAGCTCCTCGCCGTTGGCTTCGATCAGATCGGCGAACCGGATCATGATCGCCTTGCGCCGGGCGGGCGCCAGGCGCGACCAGACACCGGACTCGAACACCGCGCGGGCATCGGCCACGGCCGCCTCGGCATCCGCCTTGTCGCAGCTGGAGACCCGTGCCAGCAGGCGGCCGTCGACCGGGCTGATGCACTCGAAGGTCTCGCCGCTGGCGGCGTTGCGGTAGGCGCCATGGACGAAGGCGCGGCCTTCGATGTGCAGGGCTTTGGCGCGCTGTTCCCAGTCGCTGCGGGTCAGGGTCATGGGGCAATCCTCTTCGTTCGTTGGACGCTGGCGCGCGTGCGGCACCGTCGCGCAAGGGTGCCGGCCACCCTAAACCACAGGCGCCGGGGTTTTCAATATTTTTTACAGCGAAGGGTAAAAGCTCTTCTCATGTTCGTTTTATTAAACATAAACTCGAAACTTCCCCGTTTCGAGCTTCCAGGCATGTCCATCGAACAGATCGTCGACCTCGCGCACTCCGGCGCGCCACTCGAGCAGTACCGCCCGGCCGCGGAAAAAGTCCTTTCCGGCGATCCCGCCCAAGGCGTGCGCAACGCTTTCGCCAGCCCCTGCGGGCAATTCAACGTCGGCTTCTGGGAGGGTGCTCCCGGCCATTGGACGGTGAGCTACAGCGAGCACGAGTACTGCGAGATTCTCGAGGGCGTCTCGGTGCTCCACGATGCCGAAGGCGGCAGCCGCACGGTGCGCGCCGGCGACCGTTTCGTCATCCCGGCCGGTTTTCATGGAAGCTGGGAAGTTATCGAACGGTGCCGCAAGGTCTACGTGATCTTCGAGCAGGCGACCCACTGAGAGCTTGCCAGATCGCGTGCAGCCCTCAGGTTTCCTGCAGGCAAGAAAAAGCCCGCCAATCGGCGGGCTTTTTCCATCAAGGGGCCGATCAATTACTTGATCTTGGCTTCCTTGTAGATCACGTGCTTACGAACGACCGGATCGAATTTCTTGATTTCGATCTTGTCGGGCGTAGTGCGCTTGTTTTTGTCGGTGGTGTAGAAGTGGCCGGTACCGGCGCTGGACACCAAACGGATCAGATCACGCATGTTGCTCTCCTAGAAAGACCGAAGCCTTAGAACTTTTCGCCACGGGCGCGGAGTTCGACCAGAATGGCGTCGATACCGCGTTTGTCGATGATACGCATGCCCTTGGCAGAAACGCGCAGACGCACGAAGCGTTTCTCGGTCTCGACCCAGAAACGATGATGCTGCAGGTTCGGCAGGAAACGACGACGGGTTTTGTTGTTTGCGTGGGAAATGTTATTCCCGGTTACCGGACCCTTACCGGTAACTTGACAGACTCTCGACATGACTCAGCCCTCTGTAACCACATGCCCAACCCGGCATGGGTTGGCCGCTTGATCTCTCTGATTCGGCGCTTGGCGCCACGTTTCTTGGGGGTCTTACTGGCTGCGCCTTCGTGGGAAGGAACCAGGCCCCTAGAAAAGAGCGCTGCTTTATACCAGAACCCCCCTACCCTAGCAAGGCGAAACACGCCATCGCCGAACCGGGCGCCAGCGGCGCGACGCACGCGCAGTGTGGGTAGCGGGGCTGCGCGGAGCACGACCGTCCGTCGCCGCAAAGCCGTTGTTCCGCCGCAGTGCATGGTCTAGGGTAAGTCCCCCGCGCCAGTCCACAGGAGTTTGCCGTGCGCCGCGCCATTCTATCCCTGCTGTTCTGCCCGCTGCTGGCGAACGCCGCCACCCTCGCCGTGTGCACCGAAGCCAGTCCGGACGGTTTCGACGTGGTCCAGTACAACTCGCTGACCACCACCAACGCCTCGGCCGATGTACTGATGAACCGCCTGGTGGAGTTCGATGCCGAGAAAGGCACGCTGGTGCCGAGCCTGGCGACGCGCTGGGAGGTGTCCGCCGACGGCCTGAGCTATCGCTTCACGCTGCGCGACGACGTGAAATTCCACGGCACCGACTACTTCACCCCGAGCCGCACGCTGAACGCCAGCGACGTGCTGTTCAGCTTCCGCCGCATGCTCGATCCGGAGCATGCCTGGTACAGGACGGCGCCGGCCGGCTACCCGCACGCCCAGTCGATGCAGTGGCCGAGCCTGGTGGAGCGCATCGAGTCCAGCGACCCGCACAGCGTAACGATCGTCCTCAAGCACCCGGACGCGACCTTCCTCGCCACCCTGAGCATGGGTTTCGCCTCCATCTATTCCGCCGAGTACGCCGCCCAGCTGATGGCCGCCGGTACGCCGGAGAAGCTCAACAGCCAGCCGATCGGCAGTGGCCCGTTCATCCTCAAGCGCTACCAGAAGGACTCGGCGGTGCGCTACATCGCCAACCCGGACTACTTCGCCGGCAAGCCGGTGGCCGATGCGCTGATCTTCGCCATCACCCCGGACGCCAACGTGCGCCTGCAGCGCCTGCGCCGCAACGAGTGCCAGATCGCCCTGTCGCCGAAACCGCAGGACGTGCGCGAGGCGCAGGCCGACGCCAAGCTGAAGGTGATTGAGACGCCAGCCTTCATGACCGCCTTCGTCGCGTTGAACAGCCAGCATCCGCCACTGGACCAGACCAAGGTGCGCCAGGCGATCAACCTGGCGTTCGACAAGCAGAACTATCTGAAGGTGGTCTTCGAGGGCAGCGCGACGGCCGCCAATGGCCCCTACCCGCCGAACACCTGGAGCTACGCCAAGGACCTGCCGGGGTATGCCTACGATCCGCTGCAGGCGCGCCAGTTGCTGGCAGAGGCCGGCCTGGACAACGGGTTCAGGACGACGATCTGGACCCGTCCCTCCGGCAGCCTGCTGAATCCCAACCCGGGTCTCGGCGCGCAGATGCTCCAGGCCGACCTGGCCAAGGTCGGCATCCAGGCCGAAATCCGCACGCTGGAATGGGGCGAGCTGATCCGCCGCGCCAAGGCCGGCGAGCACGATCTGCTGTTCATGGGCTGGGCGGGCGACAACGGCGATCCGGACAACTTCCTCACCCCGCAGTTTTCCTGCGCCTCGGTGCAGTCCGGGCTTAACTTCGCACGCTATTGCGATCCGCGCCTGGACGGGCTGATCGGCGACGGCAAGCGCAGCTCCGAACAGGCCAGGCGCAGCGCGCTGTACCAGCAGGCGCAGCAGCTAATCCAAGAGCAGGCGCTGTGGCTGCCGCTGGCGCACCCGACCGCCAGCGCGCTGGTGCGCGCCGAAGTCGAGGGCTACCGGGTCAGCCCGTTCGGGCGGCAGGACTTCGCGAAGGTGAAAGGCGGGCGCTGAGCGGCGCCGATCAGAGCGCTTCGGCGCGGATCGAGACGCCCATCTCGTGGGTCGCCTCCGGCGCCAGGACGATGCAGTCGTCCATCACGTTGGCGGTTTCGATGCAGAGCATCCGCTGCCAGGCGTCGTCGGCGAACTGCGAGAGCCGCGCGGCCTTGTCGATCCACGGGTTCCACAGCACGGCCGAATCCGACCCGCTGGCCTGCAGGACGATGCGCCGCTGCCAGGCCGGGTCGACGATGCTCAGCGTCGGCGGCAGGTCCAGGTAGATGCGGTCGGTCTCGCCGGTGAAGCGCAGTGCGCCCTGCTGGCGACGCTCCTGCCAGTTCGCCAGCGTCTCGATGTAGCGGCGCCCTTCGAGCCCCTCGACGCTGACCTGATGGATGTCGCCGACCGCGAAGTAGCTGTGCAGCGCCTGGCTGAACGCCACCGGCTCACGCCCCAGGTTGGTGGTAACGAGGCTGATGCTCAGGCGCGCGTCGAGGCGAACGGCGAGCTTCAGCTCCAGGGCATGCGGCCAGCCGGGCAGGCCGTCCTCGGCGGCGTCGAGGATGAACTCGATGGAAACGCCATCGTCCTCGTCGGCGATGTTCAGCAACTGCCAGTCACGCGCGCGCACCTCGCCATGCGCCGGCGGCGGCGTATCGGCCTGGCGCATCGCCTGTACTTCGGCGGGGTTGCGCGCCAGGTCGCCGAACCACGGCCAGCACACAGGCACACCGCCACGCACCGACTGGCCGCGGGTGAACGCGGCGTCTTCGCTGAGCCAGATCAGCGGGCGTCCGCCGGCCGGGGTGTAAGCGAGCACCTGGGCGCCCTGTTCGGCGATCAGCAACTCGGCGCCGTCGGCACCGCGTATCTGCCAGCAGGCGAGGTCGCCGTGGTCGACGCGTTCGATGTGTGCGCTGCGGGAGGCCAGGGCCATGCGGGTATCTCCGAAAAAACGTCGCCAGGGTGGCGGACACGCCGCGGCACCGACGCGATGGGCGACGGTGCGCGGCAGGTGAAGAAGGCTCAGCGGCGCGGCGGTACCGGGCGGGTGCGCCCGCTGCCGTCGATGGCGACGAAGACGAATACCGCCTCGGTGACCTTGCGCCATTCGCTGGACAGCGGGTCGTCGCTCCAAACCTCGACCAGCATCTGGATCGAGCTGCGCCCGACTTCCAGGGCCTCGGTATAAAAGGAGAGCTGCGCGCCGACGGCCACCGGAACCAGGAACGCCATGCGGTCGATGGCCACGGTGGCGACCCGGCCGCCAGCGACCTTGCTCGCCATGGCGGTGCCGGCGAGGTCCATCTGCGCGACCAGCCAGCCGCCGAAGATGTCGCCGAAACCGTTGGTTTCGCGCGGTAGAGCAGTTATCTGCAAGGCCAGGTCACCCTGGGGGGTGAGGTTTTCTTCTTCGAGCTCGATCATTGCCTGGAAGCCTCAGCCTCTCAATTTATTGGAATTGGAGAGACGCGGTTTGAGTGGGGAATTCCGCAAAGACCCCGTCGGACCACTATGACGCGGTGCTGTCCCGCTCGCCGGACGGATGATCTTTGCGCAATGCCCCTGGCGACGCGCGCCGGAACGGGCGGCGCTGCCGTGCCGGCAGTATATCGGTGGATGCGACGAGCGACGACCGCGGGGTTCCGCTTTTCGCGCGGCGCCCCGCAAAAGCTGTGTCGATCTGTCGCAATTTGCTAGAGTCCGCGGCTGCGGCGGCTCAACGCCGCGGCCTTCCACGAGAAACAACACCGCCATGCATGCCCTGCCTACCGGTTCCGCACCGGTGACGCGCCCGTTGACCCGCGACGACTACAAGACGCTCGCCCTCTCCGCCCTTGGCGGCGCGCTGGAATTCTACGACTTCATCATCTTCGTGTTCTTCGCCACCGTGGTCGGCACATTGTTCTTTCCCGCCGACATGCCCGAGTGGCTGCGTCTGCTGCAGACCTTCGGCATCTTCGCCGCCGGCTACCTGGCGCGCCCGCTGGGCGGCATCGTCATGGCGCACTTCGGTGACCTGCTCGGGCGCAAGCGCATGTTCACCCTGAGCATCTTCCTGATGGCGGTGCCGACGCTGCTGATGGGCCTGCTGCCGACCTACGCGCAGATCGGCATCCTCGCGCCGCTGGCGCTGCTCCTGCTGCGGGTGATCCAGGGCGCGGCGATCGGCGGCGAAGTGCCGGGCGCCTGGGTGTTCGTCGCCGAGCACGTGCCGCGGCGCAACGTCGGCTACGCCTGCGGCACCCTGACCTCGGGGCTGACTGCGGGCATCCTGCTCGGCTCGCTGATGGCGACGCTGGTCAACAGCCTTTACAGCGCCGAGGACATCGCCGCCTGGGCCTGGCGCGTGCCCTTCGTCATCGGCGGCGTGTTCGGCCTGTTCTCGGTCTACCTGCGCCGCTGGCTGCACGAAACCCCGGTGTTCGCCGAACTGCAGCAACGCAAGGCGCTGGCCGACGAGCTGCCGCTGAAGACCGTGCTGCGCGGCCATCGGCGCGCGGTGGCGATCTCCATGCTGCTGACCTGGGTGCTTTCCGCCGGCATCGTGGTGGTGATCCTGATGACCCCCAGCGTGCTGCAGAGCGCCTACGGCTTCGACGCTGCCCAGGCGCTGAAGGCCAACAGCCTGGCCATCGTCATGCTCAGCCTCGGCTGCATCGCCGCCGGCGCGCTGGCCGACCGCTTCGGCGCCGGCAAGGTGTTCGTCGTCGGCAGCCTGCTGCTGGCCGCCAGTTCCTGGACCTTCTACAGCCAGCTGCACGCCCACCCGGACCTGTTGTTCCCGCTCTACGCGCTGACCGGCCTGTGCGTCGGCACCATCGGCGCGGTGCCTTTCGTGATGGTCAACGCCTTCCCCGCCGCCGTCCGCTTCACCGGGCTGTCGTTCTCCTACAACCTGGCCTACGCGATCTTCGGCGGGCTGACGCCGATGAGCGTCGCGCTGTTGCTCAAATACAGCCCGCTCGGCCCGGCCTACTACGTGCTGGCGCTGTGCGGCCTGGGCCTGGCGCTGGGCCTCTACCTGCTCGACGCCGAGCGCTGGCAAGCCACTGCACACTGACCGCAAATGTTGCTCCGAGGCCCGCCACGCGCGGGCCTCGGCATTTCTGTGGCCCGTCATTCAATTGTCATAAACCTTTCATAGAGTGTTCATACGGCCTGCCGATACTGGCCCCCGTTCGACCCACACTGGAATGCTAGGAGCAAGGCATGAAACTGAATCGTCTAATGGCGGCCCTGACCTTCGTCGCCGCAGGCGTAGGCACCGCAAGCGCGTTCGCCGCGATCGACCCGGCGCTGCCCACCTATGAGAAAACCTCCGGCGTGTCCGGCAACCTGTCCAGCGTCGGTTCCGACACCCTGGCCAACCTGATGACCCTGTGGGCCGAGAACTACAAGAAGTTCTACCCCAACGTGAACATCCAGATTCAGGCCGCCGGTTCCTCCACCGCGCCGCCGGCACTCACCGAAGGCACCTCCAACCTCGGCCCGATGAGCCGGCAGATGAAGGACGCCGAGATCCAGGCCTTCGAAGAAAAATACGGCTACAAGCCGACCGCCATTCCGGTCGCGATCGATGCCCTGGCCGTGTTCGTGCACAAGGACAACCCGATCAAGCAACTGACCATGCAGCAGGTCGATGCGATCTTCTCCAGCACCCGCCTGTGCGGCGAACCGAAGGAGATCAAGTCCTGGGGCGAAACCGGCCTGACCGGCGAATGGGCGAACAAGCCGATCCAGCTGTTCGGCCGCAACTCGGTATCCGGCACCTACGGTTACTTCAAGGAAGAAGCGCTGTGCAAAGGCGACTTCAAGTCCAACGTCAACGAGCAGCCGGGTTCGGCCTCGGTGGTGCAATCGATCTCCAGCACCCTGAACGCTATCGGTTACTCGGGCATCGGCTACAAGACCTCCAGCGTCCGCGCCGTTCCCCTGGTCAACAAGAAGGGTGAGCTGGAAGAAGCCAACGAAACCAATGCCCTGTCCGGCAAGTACCCGCTGGCGCGCTTCCTCTACGTCTACGTGAACAAGGCGCCGAACAAGGCCTTGGCGCCGCTGGAAGCGCAGTTCGTCAAGATGGTGCTGTCCAAGCAGGGCCAGGAAGTGGTGGTGAAGGACGGCTACATCCCGCTGCCGGCCAAGGTGGTCGAGAAGGCCCTCAAGGACGCCGGCCTGTAACGGGCGCGCGGCGACCGCAAGGCGCCCGTCGTGCCTGACGAAGCCCGCCGCTCCTCCGGGGCGGCGGGCATCGTCATGTCAGCTCCCTGTCATCTATCTGTCATAGAAGACGGCTAGATTGAAGACCCTCGCAACAAGCGGCCCTGCTCGCAGCGCCCTGAGAATTCCTCATGAACGACCTGGCCAACAACAGCATGAGCGCCCAATCGAACGGCCTGAGGCTGGATTTCAACACTCCCGCCCAGCAACGCAAACGGCGCGTTCGCGCGTTCAAGGACCGGCTCACCCGCTGGTACGTCTCGATCGGTGGCCTGGCCGTGCTCGGTGCCATCACGCTGATCTTCTTCTACCTCGCCCACGTGGTGCTGCCGATCTTCGCCGGCGCCGAGCTGAAGCCGCTGAAAGCGCAGCAGCCAGCCTGGCTGGCGGCGCAGAACGACGCGCTGCTGCTCGCCGTGGAAGAACAGAACAAGGTGGCGATGCGCCTCGACCGTGCCGGCCAGGTGCAGTTCTTCACCCTCAAGGACAGCACGCCGCTGAACCAGGTGCAGCTGCCGCTGCCGGCGGGCGCCAGCATCACCTCGGTGAGCCAGGACCAGCCCGGCAGCCACCGCGTGCTGCTCGGCCTGTCCAACGGCCAGGCGCTGGTGTTCACCCATACCTACCCGGTGACCTACCCGGACAACGTCAAGACCATCACACCGACGCTGCAGTACCCGTTCGGTGAGGCGCCGATCGTGCTCGACCCGCAGGGCCGCGCGCTGGAGCACGTGGCGATGAGCGAGAATGGCGACACGCTGATGCTCGCCGGCTCCAGTGGCGCCGAACTGAGCCTGCTGTCGATCAGCCGCGAAGAGAACCTGATGACCGGCGAGGTCAGCCAGGACGAAACGCGCATCGCCCTGCCGCAGATCGCCGAGCCGATCAAGGCGCTGGTCATCGACCCGCGCCAACAGTGGCTCTACGTGATCAACGGCAAGGCCACCGCCGACGTCTTCGACCTGCGCGCCAAGAGCCTCAATGGCCGTTACGCGATGCTCAAGGGCGACGCCGAAGTCAGCACCGTCAGCCCGCTGCTCGGCGGCACCTCGCTGCTCGTCGGCGACAGCAAGGGCGGCATCGGCCAGTGGTTCATGGTCCGCGACGGCGACGGCAACTCGGTGTTCACGCACATCCGCGACTTCAGCCTCGGCGAGAAACCGATCACCCAGATCGTCCCCGAAGAACGGCGCAAGGGCTTCATGGCGCTGGACGCCGACGGCATGCTCGGCATCTTCCACAGTACCGCGCACCGTACCCTGCTGGTCGAGCGGGTCGCCGACGGCCAGACCCACGCCGCGCTGTCGCCGCGCGCCTCGCGCCTGCTGGTGGAATCCAACGGTAAGCTGCAGCGCTTCGTGATCGACAACCCGCACCCGGAAGTGTCCTGGAGCGCGCTGTGGAGCAAGGTCTGGTACGAGAACTACGACGAGCCGCGCTACGTCTGGCAGTCGACCTCGGCCAACGGTGATTTCGAACCCAAGCTGAGCCTCGCCCCGCTGACCTTCGGCACCCTGAAGGCGGCCTTCTACGCGATGATCCTCGCCGCCCCGCTGGCGATCTGCGCGGCCATCTACACCGCCTACTTCATGGCCCCGGCGATGCGCCGCAAGGTCAAGCCGGTGATCGAGCTGATGGAAGCGCTGCCGACGGTGATCCTCGGCTTCTTCGCCGGGCTGTTCCTCGCGCCCTACGTCGAAGGCCACCTGCCGGGCATCTTCAGCCTGCTGTTGCTGACGCCGGTCGGCATCCTCCTCGCCGCCTACCTGTGGAGCCGTCTGCCGGAGAAAGTCCGCCTGGCGATTCCCGAGGGCTGGGAAGCGGCGCTGCTGATCCCGGTGATCCTCGGCGTCGGCGCTCTGTCGCTGGGCATGAGCGGGCATCTGGAGAACTGGCTGTTCGGCGGCGACATGCGCCACTGGCTGTCCAACGACCTGGGCATCGCCTTCGACCAGCGCAACGCCCTGGTGGTCGGCCTGGCGATGGGCTTCGCGGTGATCCCGAACATCTTCTCGATCGCCGAAGACGCCGTGTTCAGCGTGCCGAAAAGCCTCACCTTCGGCTCCCTCGCCCTCGGCGCGACGCCCTGGCAGACCATGACCCGCGTGGTCATCCTCACCGCCAGCCCGGGGATCTTCTCGGCGCTGATGATCGGCCTCGGCCGCGCAGTGGGCGAGACCATGATCGTACTGATGGCCACCGGCAACACGCCGATCATGGACATGAACATCTTCGAGGGCCTGCGCACCCTGGCGGCCAACGTCGCGGTGGAAATGCCCGAGTCCGAAGTGGGCAGCTCGCACTACCGGGTGCTGTTCCTCGCCGCGCTGGTGCTGCTGAGCTTCACCTTCGTGATGAACACCCTGGCGGAAGTGATCCGTACCCGCCTGCGCAAGAAATACGCCTCGCTGTAAAAAACGGCCGGCAACGCCGGCCCGCTGATGGCCCTAGCCCTCGGGAGAGGGCCATCAGGGCGGGAGAAAGCGCTCAGACCCGCACGGTGCTGACTTCTCCCCGATGAATGCACTGCACGGCGCGACGTCGCCGGGCGAAACGAACGAAGGTACGAGCGGTGAAACAGCAAACCCTGAAATCCTGGTTCAAGAGCGGCTCGCCCTGGGTCTGGATGACCGCCGGCGGCGTGTCCATCGCGGTGATCATGACCCTCGGGCTGCTGGCGGTGATCGCCACCCGCGGCCTGGCCAACTTCTGGCCGGCGGACGTGCTGGAAGCCGATTACCAGGTGCCCGGCACGCCCTCCCGGGTCATGGCCGGCGAGCGGGTCCAGGCCGAGGAGGTGCCGCGCGCGCGCCTGGCCGGCGCCGGTCTGCCGGTGGACGTGAACGGCGGCGAGTTCATGACCCGCGAGCTGTTCAAGGTCGGCAACCGCGAGGTGTATGGCGCGGACTTCACCTGGGTGGTCGCCGAATGGACCAGCAACCTGCGCACGCCGCAGAACCTGATGGTCATGGAGCGCCGCGAGTGGGGCAACTTCTACGGTTACCTGATCAACGTGAAGGAAAACGGCCAGGTGGTCGCCGAGGGCGACGACGCCTGGGCCGCGATGCAGCAGCGCATCGGTCGTGTCGACGCGCTCTACGGGGAGATCTCCCGGCTGGAAAAACGCGACATCGGACGCATCAACGCCGGTCTCGAGCGCCTGCGTCTGAAAACCCGCAAGCTGGAGATGGACGGCCAGCTGAACGCCGCAGAACAGGCCGATCTGGACGCCGAGCGCGCGCAGTGGGATGCCGAATACAAGGTCCTCGAAGGCCGGCTCAACGACCTGCACCGGCAGTTCGACCGCGACAGCGTGACGCTGCGCACCGTCGACGGCCAGGAGCAGGAGATGAGCCTGGGCAAGGTGGTCCGCGCCTACCGGCCGAACACCATGGGTACCGGCGCCAAGCTTGGCTTCTACTTCGCCAAGCTGTGGGAATTCCTCAGCGACGAGCCGCGCGAGGCGAACACCGAGGGCGGTATCTTCCCGGCCATCTTCGGCACCGTGATGATGACCCTGATCATGGCCGTGATCGTCACCCCGTTCGGCGTGCTGGCAGCCATCTACCTGCGCGAATACGCCAAGCAGGGGCCGCTGACCCGGGTGATCCGCATCGCCGTGAACAACCTCGCCGGGGTTCCGGCGATCGTCTACGGCGTATTCGGCCTGGGCTTTTTCGTCTATGTGCTGGGCGGCTCGATCGACCGGCTGTTTTTCGCCGAAGCCCTGCCGGCGCCGACCTTCGGCACGCCGGGGCTGATGTGGGCGTCGCTGACCCTGGCGATCCTCGCCGTACCGGTGGTGATCGTCGCCACCGAGGAAGGCCTGGCGCGCATCCCGCGGGCGCTGCGTGAGGGCTCTCTGGCGCTCGGCGCGACCAAGGCGGAAACCCTCTGGAAGGTCGTGTTGCCGATGGCCAGCCCGGCGATGATGACCGGGCTTATCCTCGCCGTGGCGCGCGCCGCCGGCGAAGTCGCGCCACTGATGCTGGTCGGCGTGGTCAAGCTGGCGCCGGCGCTGCCGCTGGACGGCAACTACCCGTACCTGCACCTGGACCAGAAGATCATGCACCTGGGCTTCCACATCTACGACGTCGGCTTCCAAAGCCCCAACGTCGAGGCCGCGCGACCGCTGGTGTACGCCACCGCGTTGCTGCTGGTGCTGGTGATCGCCCTGCTCAACCTGAGCGCGGTGTTCATCCGCAACCACCTGCGCGAGAAGTACAAGGCGCTGGACCACTGAATGATTTGCGCCGGCCGCGCGCCACGCGGCCGGCTAACCGAACTGTTAGCGTAGGGAGCATCCCATGCAGCACGAAACGCATACCCACGGCATCGACCTCAAGGCGCTCGGCCGCGACAAACAGAGCCTGCGCCTGGCCGACGAGACCGTCGCCCTCGAAGTCCCCGGTCTGAACCTGTTCTACGGCGACAAGCAGGCGCTGTTCGATGTCAGCATGAACATCCCCAAGCAGCGCGTGACCGCCTTCATCGGCCCGTCCGGCTGTGGCAAGTCGACCCTACTGCGCACCTTCAACCGGATGAACGATCTGGTCGACGGCTGCCGCGTCGAGGGCGAGATCCTCCTCGACGGGCAGAACATCTACCGCAAGGGCGTGGAAGTCGCCGAGCTGCGCCGCCGGGTCGGCATGGTCTTCCAGAAGCCCAACCCGTTCCCCAAGAGCATCTACGAGAACGTCGTCTACGGCCTGCGCATCCAGGGCATCAACCAGAAGCGCGTGCTCGACGAAGCGGTGGAATGGTCGCTGAAGAGCGCCGCGCTGTGGGACGAAGTGAAGGACCGCCTGCACGACTCCGCCCTCGGCCTCTCCGGCGGCCAGCAGCAGCGCCTGGTGATCGCCCGCACGGTGGCGGTGCAGCCCGAAGTGCTGCTGCTCGACGAACCCTGCTCGGCGCTCGACCCGATCTCGACGCTGAAGGTCGAGGAGCTGATCTACGAGCTGAAGAGCAAGTACACCATCGTCATCGTCACCCACAACATGCAGCAGGCCGCGCGGGTTTCCGACTACACGGCGTTCATGTACATGGGCAAGCTGATCGAGTTCGGCGATACCGACACGCTGTTCACCAACCCGGCGAAGAAGCAGACAGAGGATTACATCACCGGCCGCTACGGCTAGGGCCTGGCCATGTGAAATCGCGCGGGACGTCGTCGGCGCCGCTTGCCGTACTTGCTGTACTGTCTGCGCGGCGCCTCCTAGCCCAGCGCGATTTCGCAAAGGCCAGAACGATTCAATCTCAAGAACCTAATTCGCTTCGCAAGGGCTCGACCATGATTAACAAAGACGGCCATACCCAACACATCTCCCAGCAATTCAACGCCGAACTGGAGGAAGTGCGCAGCCACCTCCTGGCGATGGGCGGCCTGGTCGAGAAGCAGGTCAACGATGCGGTCAACGCGCTGATCGATGCCGATACCGGCCTCGCCCAGCAGGTCCGCGAGATCGACGACCAGATCAACCAGATGGAGCGCAACATCGACGAGGAGTGCGTGCGCATCCTCGCCCGTCGCCAGCCGGCGGCGTCCGACCTGCGCCTGATCATCAGCATCTCCAAGTCGGTGATCGACCTCGAGCGGATCGGCGACGAAGCGACCAAGATCGCCCGCCGCGCCATCCAGCTGTGCGAGGAAGGCGAGTCGCCGCGCGGCTACGTCGAGGTTCGCCACATCGGCGGCCAGGTGCGCAAGATGGTCCAGGAAGCGCTGGATGCCTTCGCGCGCTTCGATGCCGATCTGGCCCTCTCCGTGGCGCAGTACGACAAGACCGTCGACCGCGAGTACAAGACCGCGCTGCGCGAACTGGTCACCTACATGATGGAAGATCCGCGCTCGATCTCCCGGGTGCTCAGCGTGATCTGGGCGCTGCGCTCGCTGGAGCGGATCGGCGACCACGCGCGCAACATCGCCGAACTGGTGATCTACCTTGTGCGCGGCACCGACGTGCGCCACACCGGGCTGACCAAGAAGCGGCGCCAGCTCCCCGACGAACCGGAACAACTCGCGCCCTGAACCGGCACCCGGCCGGCGCGGCGAGTCGCCGAGGCCCCTGCCGGGTTTGCCGCCAGCGGAGTGGGCGGTTAGCCATTAGCCACCTGCCAAGGCTATGCTTAGGCCCAATCTTCAGGAGTGGCCGATGAGCAAAGTCAGTGTGCTGGTAGTGGACGACGCATCCTTCATTCGCGATCTGGTGAAAAAGGGATTACGCGACCACTTTCCCGGCATCCAGCTGGAAGAAGCGGTGAACGGGCGCAAGGCCCAGCAGCTGCTCGGCCGCGTGAGCGTCGACCTGATCCTCTGCGACTGGGAAATGCCGGAGATGTCCGGCCTCGAACTGCTCACCTGGTGCCGCGAGCAGGACACGCTCAGGACCACGCCGTTCATCATGGTCACCAGCCGCGGCGACAAGGAGAACGTGGTCCAGGCGATCCAGGCCGGCGTCAGCGACTACATCGGCAAGCCCTTCTCCAACGACCAGTTGATCAACAAGGTGAAGAAGGCCCTGAGCCGCGCCGGCAAGCTCGAGGCGCTCGCCGCCTCGGCGCCGGGCCGCACGCTGTCCGGTGGCCTACCCAACGACTCCCTCGCCGCCCTCACCGGCGGCAAGGCCGCGGTGATCAACACCAGCGCCGCGCCGCAATCGCGCGCGCCCTCCGCGCCCGCCGCCAGCAAGCCCGGGCCCGCCGCTGCCACACCAGCGGGCCGTGGCCAGGGCCAGTTGCGCCTGCCCGGCGGCATGCTCAGCTGCGTGATCAAGGCCATCAGCCTGAAGGAAGCGGCCATTGTGGTACGCCGCGGCGAGCTGATCCCGCAGGTGCTGGAAAGCGCGGTGCTGGACCTGGAACAGGGCGAAGGCGGCGAAGTCGCGCGCCTCAACGGCTACCTCCACTCGGTGGCTGCCTTCGAGCCGAAACCCGACAGCGACTGGCTGCAGCTGATCTTCCGCTTCGTTGACCGCGACCCGCAGAAGATGGACTACCTCTCACGCCTGATCGCCCGCGGCACCGCGCAAAAGCATTTCGTCCCCGGCGCCTGACGGCCGCATCAGCCCCGCTCGCGGGCTCCGCCGAGCCACCAGACGCACCGGCCGCCCCTCGTATGACGCCGGAGCGGAGCGCGTAGCTGACGCCCTTTCATACCGTTGCGGCGCGCGCGCTGGATCGATGAGGCGCGATCCGCCCTGAGGCCTGCGAGCCATACGGGTCTACACTCTGCCGACAGGCGACGACCGGCGATTCGCCGGGCCGTCCCGGCGCTGCTATCTTCGCCTCGCGACCCCTTCACTGCGGAACCCCATGCCCGGACGCCTGCTTATCTTCTGCTGCCTGCTGGCGCTCAGCGCGCCCGCCGCCGCGCTGACCGTCTACAAGTACACCGACGCCAACGGCGTGGTCACCTACAGCGACCAGGCCGCGCCTGGCGCGAAGGTGTTCGTGTTCCAGGACCGCATGGTCGAGCGCCTGGACAATCAGGTGAAGCTGGAAACCCGCAAGCATGCCGGCGGCGAGACTCTCAGCGTGCGCAACGACCTGTACGCGCCGGTGGAGGTCGAACTGCGCCTGGAAAAGCTCGATAACGCGGTCGGCGCGCCGGACAAGCCGATCCACTGGGTGCTGCCGCCGCGCAGCGCGATCCGCCTGGCCACCCTCGCGCCGCGCGATCCCAGCCAGCCGCTGCGCTACACGCCGAAGCTGCGCTACGCCCTCGGCGATCCGCGCCTGCAACCGCTGGCGGTGCGCTACCCGCTGCCCTGGCGCGGCGGCCCGTTCCGCAAGACCCAGGGCGCCAACGGCGGCTACAGCCACAACACGCCGAAGGGCCGCTACGCCATCGATATCGCCATGCCGGAGGGCACGCCCATCGTCGCCGCCCGCGCCGGCAGGGTGGTGAAGGTGGAAAACGACCAGACCGGGCGCGGCAAGAACCCTTCGGGCAACTTCGTGCGCATTCTTCACGACGACGGCACCATGGGCGTCTACCTGCACCTGATGCAGGGCTCGGTGAGCGTGCGCGAGGGCCAGCGCGTGCTGCCCGGCAGCGCGCTGGCGCGCTCCGGCAACACCGGCAACAGCACCGGTCCGCACCTGCACTTCGTGGTCCAGCGCAACGTCGGCCTGGCGCTGGAATCGATCCCCTTCGACTTCGCCCAGCCGGTGGACTCGCTGCCCAACTTCGCCGTGGGCGGCGAGGAAGCGGCTTCGCTGCACTGAAAACTGGCATGGCGCCTGCCGCTGGTGCGCGGCCGCTGTTGGCGGTCACCCTGGGCACCCGACGCCGGGCTCGGTGGTGACGCACAAGCCATTGAACGCACTCGGGTTTACCGTTCCAGCAGAAAACCTGCGGGGAACTGGCACCGGACTTGCTAAAACCCAAGCGAACGGGATGAGCGCAACGCGCCGGCAACGCTGGTACACCGTGCACTCATGACGCTTGGCACACAGGAGCAACACCAGAGGCGAACTAGGGTTCCGGTCCACGCGAGTGGATGGCAGGTCCGAGAGTTCTCCGGCCCCAAGGACAAGGGGGCTACACGGCGGGATAAAAGCCCGGGAGACGCGTCGTCATCCCGTGCCCGATTCCCTGTGTAGGAGTTCCGCCATGAGCCTGTCGCTAACCCGCTTCGCGTTCCGCAAGACCCTCGCCGGCCTGTGTCTCGCCGCCGCCACCCTGCTCCCGGTTGCCGCCTCCGCGGCCGAGTCGCTGAAGATCGGCACCGTGGTCTGGGCCGGCTACGCGCCCTTCTACGTCGCCGACGCCCTCGATCTGTACAAGAAGCACAACCTCAAGGTGCAACTGCAGTTCTTCAACGACCCCGCGATGATCCCTTCGGCGATGGCCGGCAGCGCGCTGGACGGCGGCATGCTCACCTATGACCAGGTGATCAACTCGGCCGCCAAGGGGCTGGCGCACAAGGTGGTGATGCCGATCGACTTCTCCAACGGTGGCGATGCCATCGTCGCCGAGAAATCCATCACCTCGGTAGCCGACTTCAAGGGCAAGAAGGTCGGCTTCAACCCGCTTTCGCCGTCCGACTTCCTGCTCGCCTATGCGCTGAAGACCCATGGCCTGACCGACAAGGACATCCAGCCGGTCAACATGACGCCCGAAGGCATTCCCGGCGCCATGGCCTCCGGCAGCCTGCCGGTCGGCGTGACCTACGAGCCCAACGTGTCGCAGATCCTTGGCATGCCCGGCGACAAGTTCCACGTCGTCTACTCGTCCAAGGACGCGCCCGGCCTGATCACCGACGTGCTGGTGTTCGACGAGAAGATGATCGCCAAGAAACCTGCCGCGATCAGCGCGCTGATCCTCGGCTACCTCGACGGCCTCGCCTACATCCAGAGTCATCCGGACGAAGCGGCGAAGATCATCGGCAAGGTGCTCGGCGTCGACGCCGAAGAAGCCAAGGCGCAGATGAGCGGCGTGTACAACATCCCCCTCAACGAGATGGAAACCAACTTCACCAAGGCCGAGGCCACCACCTCGTTCTTTGGCAGCGGCGCGGTGATCGCCAAGCTGCTCAAGGATAACGGCCAGATCGCGGAGATCCCCGACTTCGCCAAGACCTACGACGACCAGTTCGTCAAAGCGCTGACCGAGTAATCGCGTCCCCGCCGATGGACGGAAGTCCGTCCATCGGCGTTGCAGCTCGATACCGCCACCGCGAGCCGCGCTCCACCGCCGGAGGAACCCATGTCCACCCAGATCTACCGCTACGCCGACGGCCGCCTGGCCAACACCCTTGCCATCGCCTACACCCTGGTCGGCTACGCCGGCGGCATCGGCCTGTTGCTTTCCGGTCACTGGGCGGCGATTGCTGCCGGCACCCTGCTGCTGGCCCACGCGATGATCGTCGCCGCCTACCTGATCCACGAATTCGCCCACGGCACCATTTTCGCCAAGCCCCGGCACAACGAATGGGCCGGCGAGCTGTGCAGCTGGATCTGCGGCAGCTGCTACGCCGGCTTCCAGGACCTGCGCAAGAAGCACATGCGCCACCACGTCGACCGCGCCGACGTGATCACCTTCGACACCAAGGCCTTCCTCGCACGCAGCCCGGCCTGGTTCCGCAAGCTGGTGCTGGCCGCGGAATGGGCCTACGTGCCGGCGGTGGAGCTGATCATGCATTACTACGTGATCCTGCTGCCGTTCATCACCGACAACGAGAAGCACCGCGCCAACCGGCGCAAGGTCGCGCTCACCCTGCTGATCCGCGGCGCGCTGTTCGGCCTGCTCGCCTACGCCTCGCCGCTGGCCGCCGTGCTGTACTTCGTCGCCTGGTCGATCATGCTCACCGTGCTGCGCTTCACCGACGCCTACCAGCACACCTACGACGCCTTCGCGGTGCTCGAGGACGGCGGCAAGATCCCCGACGACAAGACCCGCGACCGCACCTACGAGCAGATGAACACCTTCAGCAACCTGGTCTCGGTGCGCTGGCCGGTGCTCGACCTGCTGTTGCTGAACTTCGCCTACCACAACGCCCACCACGAAAAACCGGTGGCGCCCTGGTACCGCCTGCCGGCGCTGCACAAGCAGCTGTACGGCGACGACTACGCCCAGGTGCTGCCGATGCACCTGCTGTTCAAGAGCTTCCACCAGCACCGCCTGCGCCGCGTCATCGACGACAACTACGGCGTGGTCGAACCCGCCGGTAAACACCGCGCCGACGGTTTCTACGGCGCGGTCGGCGTGTCCTTCCTGACGGCGGTGTGAGCATGATCGACTACCGCGGCAAACAGGTGCTGATCACAGGCGCGGCCAGCGGCATCGGGCGCGGCCTGGCGCGCGCCTTCGCCGAGCAGGGCGCCACGCTGGAACTGCTCGACCGCAACGCCGAGGCGCTGGAGCGCGTCGCCGGGGAACTGGCGACCCTGACCTCCAGCCACATCGCCTGCGTCGACCTTGGCGACAGCGCGGCCATCGCCGCCTACGTCGCCGAACGCGGCGCGCGGGCCATCGACGTGCTGATCAACAACGCCGGCGTCGAATACGCCACGCCGCTGGCGGACACCGGCGCTGCGGCGGATGCCCACTGGCAGGCGCTGCTGGACAACAATGTCGCCTCGATGCTGCGCCTGACCCGCGCCCTGCTGGGGCACCTGAAGGACGGTGCCAGCGTGATCAACCAGGCGTCGATCTGGGGCCTCAAGGGCGTGCCGGGGTTTTCCGCCTACGTCGCCAGCAAGCACGCGGTGATCGGCCTGACCCGCTCGCTGGCCTGGGAACTGGGCGGGCGGCGAATTCGCGTCAACGCCGTATGCCCCGGCTGGATCGCCACCGAGGCGGCGATGCGTTCGCTGCGGGTGATGGCCGCCGAAGCCGGGCGTAGCGAGGAGCAGGAACTGGCCACGATCCTCGCCGCCCAGGCGGTGCCCGAACTGCTCACGCCGGCGGACCTGGCCGGCACCTTCCTGTTCCTCGGCAGCGCACTGGCGGCGCCGCTCACCGGGCAGGCGCTGTCGGTCAGCCACGGCGAGGTCATGCACTGATGGCACGGCCACTGGACCATCAGGTCGCGCTGGTCACCGGCGCCACCCAGGGCATCGGCCGCGCCATCGCGATCGCGCTGGCCGACGCCGGCGCGCGGGTGTGGATCAACCACCTCGACCAGCCTCAGGCCGCCGAGGCGCTGGTGGCGCAGATCCTCGCCCGCGGCGGCAGCGCCCAGGCGGTACAGGCCGACGTTGCCTCGCCGGAGCAGGTCGAGGCGATGTTCGTCGAGGTGCTCGGCCACGGGCCGCTGGACATCCTGGTGAACAACGCCGGGATCATTCTCGAGAAAGCCTTCCTCGACACCGACGAGGACGACTGGGCACGCCTGCTCGGTGTCGACCTCGGCGGCGTCTACCGCTGCTGCCGCCAGGCGCTGGCGCACATGCAGCCGCGCGGCAGCGGCAGCATCGTCAACATCGCCTCGGAACTCGGCCAGCTCGGCCGCGCCCGCTACGTCGCCTACTGCACGGCCAAGGCCGGGGTGATCGGCCTGAGCAAGTCGCTGGCCCGCGAGTTCGCCCCGGCGATCCGCATCAACGCGGTTGCGCCAGGGCCGGTGGACACGCCGATGGTCTCGCTGGAGCACATGAGCGCCGAGACGATCGCCGCGGAAACCGCGATCCCCGCCGGCCGCCTCGGGCGTCCCGAGGAAATCGCCGCGGCGGTGCTGTTCCTCGTCTCGCCGCAGGCGAGCTTCTTCCACGGTCAGACCCTCGGCGCCAACGGCGGCGCCTGGATGGGCTGAAGATGAACCTGCTGCGTCCGGAACTGGCGCTGATGACCGGCGCGACCCTGTGGGGCCTCGGCTGGATTCCGCTGCAGATGTTCGCCGGCCGCGGACTGGCCGGCATGCCGCTGATCCTCGCCTGCTACGGCCTGCTCAGCCTCGTCAGCCTGCCGCTGATCCTGCGCCAGCGCCGCGCCTGGTGGGGCCAGCGCTTCAACCTGCTGGCGATCGGCGTGTGCGGCGGCTGGGCCACCGCCGGGCTGGTCAGCGCACTGTCCGAAGGCGACGTGATGCGCGCCATGCTGCTGTTCTACCTGGCGCCGGTATGGGCGTTGCTGGGCGGCTGGCTGCTGCTCGGCGAACGCCTCGATGCCGCGCGCATCGGCGCCGTGCTGCTGGCCATGCTCGGCATCGCCCTGACCCTCGGCGTCAGCCGCGAGAGCTTCCGGGCGCTGCACGGCAGCGACGCCCTGGCGCTCTCCGCCGGCATGGCCTTCGCCCTCAACAACATCGCCACGCGCTCGGCCGAGCGCGTGCCGATGACCAGCAAAACGCTGGTCGCCTTTCTCGGCAGCGCCGCCTTCGGTGCGCTGTTCTGCCTGATCCAGGGCCGCGGCCTGCCGCCGATGTCGGCGCAGACCTGGGGCCTGGTGGCGCTGTTCGGGGTCTTCTGGCTGGTCTCCATGGCCGCCGCGCAGTACGGCTTCAGCCACGTCGAGGCCAGCCGCGGCGCGGTACTGGCGCTGGTCGAACTGATCGCCGCGGTGCTCAGCTCGGCGGCCTTCGGCGAGCGCGAGATCGCCCTGCGCGAATGGCTCGGCGGCGCCCTGGTGCTGGCCGCCGCACTGGCCGCCGCCTTCATTGCCGCGCGTCCGCCGCGGCCCACCCGCCCTTCCGTCTGCGAGGCAAACCGATGACAACCGTACGCATGGACCAGCTCAGCTGGGTCGAATACGCCCGCCGCGTGAGCGAGGAATCGCCCGTGGTCTTCCTGCCCTGTGGCGCCACCGAGCAGCACGGCCCGCACCTGCCGCTGGGCACCGACGCGCTGCTCGCCAGCGCGCTCTGCGAGGACGTCGCCGCGCGCGTCGGCGGGCTGGTCGCACCGGCGCTGTCCTACGGCTACAAGTCGCAGCCCAAATGCGGCGGCGGCAACCATTTCTGCGGCACCACCAGCCTCGACGGACAGACCCTGATCGCCCTGGTGCGCGACGCCGTGCGCGAGTTCGCCCGCCACGGCGTGACCCGCCTGGTGCTGGTCGACGGTCACTACGAGAACCAATGGTTCGTCACCGAGGGCATCGAGCTGGCGCTGCGCGAACTGGGCCCCACGGCGAAGCTGCAGGTGATGCGCCTGGAGCACTGGGATTTCTGCAGCGAGCAGACCCTGGCCGACGTGTTCCCCGAGGGTTTCCCCGGCTTCGCCCTGGAGCACGCGGCGGTGATCGAGACCTCGCTGATGCTGCACTACCTGCCGAACCTGGTGCGCATCGACCTGATCCCCAACGATCCGCCCGCCGACTTCCCGCCCTACGACATGTACCCGAGCCGTACCGAGTGGGTACCGCCGTCCGGCGTGCTGTCCTCGGCCAAGGGCTCCAGCGCCGAGAAGGGCGCGCGCATGGCCGGCGACATCTGCTACGGCATCGCCCAGGCGGTGCGCAAGGAATTCGCGCTGTGAACACGGCCCTGATCGTCATCGACATGCAGCGCGACTTCTGCGCCGCCGGTGGCTACGCCGACCGCGCCGGGCTGGACATCTCGCGCCTGCGCGCGCCGATCCCGGCGATCCAGCGCCTGCTCGACGGCGCGCGGCGCCACGGCCTGGCGATCTTCCACACCCGCGAGGGCCATCGCCCCGACCTCGCCGACCTGCCGGAAAGCAAACGCCTGCGTGCCGAGCGCGCCGGCGCGCCGATCGGCGGCCAGGGCCCCCTGGGGCGCCTGTTGGTGCGCGGCGAATACGGCCACGATCTGATCGACGAGCTACAGCCGCTGGCCGGCGAACCGGTGATCGACAAACCCGGCTACAGCGCCTTCGCCCATACCGATCTGGAGCTGATGCTGCGCAACCGCGGCATCGACGAACTGATCATCACCGGCGTGACCACCGAGGTCTGCGTGTCCTCGACGCTGCGCAGCGCGGTGGATCTCGGTTTCGTCTGCACCCTGGTCGACGACGCCTGCGGTTCGGCGCACCCCACACTGCACGCCGCCGTGCGGGCGATGATGGCGGTGGAAGGCGGGCTGTTCGGCCGCGTCCTCGACAGTCAGGATGTCCTGGCCGAATGGGAGGCACGCCGATGACCCAGGTAACCCGCCTGTGGCCGCTGCTCACCGCGACCCACCGCTACGACAAGTCGATCTCCACCTACCGCCGCGGCCAGGGCATCGCCATCGAGGCGCCGATCCTCGCCTACCTGATCGAGACGAAGCAGGGGCGCATCCTCTACGACGTCGGCTGCGACTACCGCAAGATCGCCGATCCGGCGCTGCGCGAGCGCTGGTACGGCGATTTCCCGATGGGCGCGCCGCAGATGAGCGAGGAGCAGCGCCTGCCGGCGCATTTCGCCCGCCTCGGCCTGACGCCGGCGGACATCGACCTGGTATTCCTCGGCCACCTGCACTTCGACCACGCCGGCGGCCTCTGCGAGGTCTGCGGCGCCGAGGTGCACGTGCACGCCGCCGAGCTGGAGGCCGCCCGCGGGCAGGCCGACGAGGCCTACTTCACCGACGATTTCGCCGGCGACTACCGCTGGAAAATCCAGACCGGCGAGTACGACCTGGTCCCCGGCGTGCGCGCGATCTACACGCCCGGCCACACCGCCGGGCACATGTCGCTGCTGATCGAGCTGCCCGAGGGCAAGCCGGTGATCCTCGCCGGCGACGCCGCCGACCTGACCGAGAACATCGAGGAGGAAATCGCTCCCGGCACGCTCTGGCAGGATCGCGAGGACCTGGCCGTCGACAGCATCCGCAAGCTCAAGGCGCTGGCACGGGAGACCGGCGGCGAGCTGTGGCCGAACCACGACATGGCCTTCTTCAACCGCCTGCGCCAGTTCCCGGAGTTCCACTCATGAAACCTGTACCCGACGCCTACCTCGGGGTCTGGCAGCGCAGGCTGCTGACCACCACCGGCGGCGTCCACGACAGCAGCACCGCGGTCTACTGGTTGCAGACCGAGCGCCTGTTCGCCGACCTGCGGATTCCCCAGCCGGCACCGCAGAGCGAGGCCGAGCGCGTGCTACAGGCCGGCTTCGCCGGCGTCACCGAGGTCAACGACGACCTCTGCCAGTGGCACCGGGCGATCGACTTCCAGCCGCCGAGCGGCCACGAGGACATCGGCCGGATGCACTTCGAGAGCAGCGAACGGGTGCTCGAGGACGGCCTCGACGGCAGCTACCACGAGGTCTGGGAGCGCCTGCCGGAATCCCTCGGGCGCAACTGGGGCATCTGGCTGAGCGCTGGCGACGGCCGCCAGGGCTGCCTGCTGCTGGCCGGCGACTGCTTCCTCTTCGCCGCCGGCCGCGCCACCGCGCTGCCCGCCGCGCCCTCGCTGGCCGCACTGCTGGCAGACGGCGCGGACGTCGGCACGCTGCTCGACTTCGAGCTGTCCTTCGGCCGCCATCAGCAGGGCACGCAGCCCTGGCGCATCACCTTGTCGACGCTGCCCGAACGGGTCGGCCAGGTGCTCCTGCCGAGCCGCATCGACCCCGACCAACCCGCGCACCTGCTGGACGCCGAGACCCTCGCCCACCTCGGCGCCACGCCGCCGCCCAGTGGCTGGCAGGCCTGCGCGAGCCCCGTTTTCATCCCGGAGACCTGAACATGACCGCCCATCGTCCCCTGCCCGAAACACGCCCGGCGGCGCCGCCGAAAGCCGCCCGCTGGTGGGTCATCCGTGGAGACCTGCCGCGCGGAGCGATCTGGGGCCTGGCGCTCGCCGGGCTGCTGGCGCCGCTGCTGCTGTGGTGGGCCGCGACCACCTTCGGCGTGTCCAACCCGATGTTCCTGCCCGGCCCGGACGCCGTGCTAAAGCGCCTCGGCCACTGGCTGACCGACGAAGGCCTGTTCGCCGACATCGGCATCAGCGTCTGGCGGGTGATGGGCGGCTTCTGCTCCTCGGCGCTGCTGGCCCTGCCGCTGGGCCTGTACATCGGCACCTACCGGCCGGTGCAGGCGTTCCTCGAGCCGCTCACCGACTTCATCCGCTACATGCCGGCGGTCGCCTTCATCCCGCTGGTGATGCTCTGGGTCGGCATCGACGAGGGCTCGAAGATCCTCATCATCTTCATCGGCACCTTCTTCCAGATGGTGCTGATGGTCGCCGAGGACGTGCGCCGGGTGCCGATGGCGCAGATCGAGGCAGCGCAGACCATGGGCGCCAGCCGCTACGAGGTGATCAAGCTGGTGATCCTGCCGTCGGCGCGCCCGGCGCTGCTCGACACCCTGCGCATCACCTGCGGCTGGGCCTGGACCTACCTGGTGGTGGCCGAACTGGTGGCCGCCAACTCCGGCCTGGGCTACGCCATCCTCAAGGCGCAGCGCTACATGCAGACGGACAAGATCTTCGCCGGCATCCTGCTGATCGGCGTCATCGGCCTGCTCACCGACCAGGCGTTCCGCTGGCTCGGCCGCCTGGCCTTCCCCTGGTTGAAGAGGTAAGCGCGATGAACGACGCGAAAATCCGCATCAGTCATGTCGACAAGGTGTTCGCCAGCCGCGGCAAATCGGTGCAGGCGCTGCAGGACATCAACCTGGAGATCCGCCCGAACGAATTCATCACCTTCGTCGGCGCCTCCGGTTGCGGCAAGTCGACCCTGCTGCGCAGCATCGGCGGCCTGGAACAGCACAGCGCCGGCGACATCCTGGTCGACGGCCGGGCGGTGGACGGCCCCGGCATCGACCGCGCCATGGTGTTCCAGCACTACAGCCTCTACCCCTGGCTGACGGTGATGAAGAACATCAAGTTCTGCCGCCAGTTGAAGGTCGTCTCCGACACCGTGAACAGCGATGCCGACGTCGAGGTGGCCAGCGGCCGCGCCGATGCGCTGCTCAACCTGATGGGCCTCTCGGCGTTCGCCGATGCCTACCCGAACCAGCTCTCCGGCGGCATGCAGCAGCGCGTGGCGATCGCCCGCGCGCTGATGCCCAAGCCGCAGATCCTGCTGATGGACGAGCCGTTCGGCGCGCTGGACGCGCAGACCCGCGAGGTGATGCACGACCTGATCCGCCACGTGCACCGGCTGGAGAAGAGCACCATCCTGTTCGTCACCCACGACGTCGAGGAAGCCATCTACCTGGGCGGACGCATCGTCCTGATGGCGCCGCGGCCGGGGCGCATCGACAGCGTCTACGAGGTGCCGCTGCCCGCCGAACGCCACCAGGACATGAAGCTCTCCGCGGAATTCCTCGCCCTCAAGCGCGAAATCCTCAACCGCATCCGCGAAACCTCCGGCATGAGCACCGACCTCGAACTGCTCGAACAGCTCAGCCGCAGCGCGCCGGGCTGATCGGCGCGAGGGTAGATTCCGCGGAGGATGAACGATGGCCGAGGCCCAGCCTGAGAAGCCGAAACCGGCGGTGCAGGCTCAGACCCGGCTCAGCCGGCAGCTCAAGGCGCAATGGTCGGAGACGCCGGTACTAAGGACGACGTCCTCGAGCCGGTAGCCCGGGGTGTGGAACAGCCCGTCGACCATGAACGGGATGTCCCCGGCGCGGTGCAACGAGCCGTCGATGCTGGTGGTGTGGTGCGCCGGGATGCCGTCGATGAAATGCTCGGCGATCAGGTCGAAGGTGGCGCGCCCGCGCGGGGCATTGAAGTCGCCCACCAGCAGCAGGTCGCCGGCCTGGCGCGCCTGTGTTTCGGCGAGGCCGATCAGCTTGCCGGCGCTTTCGCGCTGGTACGGCGTGGAGGTGCCGAACGGGGTGACGTTGAGGTGGGTGACGGCGATGCGGAAGCCGCCGACGCTGGCGCTGAGCATGACTTCGGCGATGCTCAGCGGATCGGCGCCGCGCTGGCCGTCCGTGTGGAGGAAGGTCATCTCGCGGATGCTCGCGGCGCTGCCGGAATAGTACTCGGCGAGCACGTCCGCCAACACCGTCTCGCGGGCGATCAGCCCGACCCCGACCACGTTGTCCGGCCCCTCGCCCGGATAACGCACCATCGCCGCGAAGCTCATGCGGCTGCCCATCAGGGCCTCGAAGAACGGAATGTCGCGCTCGCACAGCTCCTGCAGGCAGAGCACGTCCGGACGTTCGCGCCGCAGAAAGGCCTCGACACGCGGCAGGTGTTTGGAGCGTTCGATGTTGACGGAGACGAGCTTGAGCGACATGGGATCGGCGGGCAATGGAATGAGGCGCGGGGCGCGCACGGCCGGCGACAAGAACCGTGCAATGGGGATGCCGGAGTGTACCAGACGCCCGCGCCAGGCGGTCCGGCGTCCGCCACCCGGCGCCACCGGGCGCGGCCTCAGGAGCGGTACAACTTGAGGCTCTGCACACGCTCCCGATAGGCCGCCATGCGCTCCTTCAGTTCGTCCTTGCGCTGCGCTGCCACGCAATGCAGCAGCACGTTGAGGGCGCTGGTCAGGCCGCCGGTGGACTCGAGGATCAGCCCGGTCTTGGTCTTCATGGTGATGATCCAGGGCGTGTCGATGTGCCGGGCGATGCCGTACTCGTCGGTGAAGACCACCAGGTCGGTGTCGTTCTTCAGGCAGGTGTTGGCGAAGGCGATGCCGGCGTCGGCGTACGGCGCGATGTCGATGAGGATCACGCAGCAGCGCTTGTCGCGGCTGTCCAGCCAGTGGCCGAGCACGCCGCTGTAGAGGTCGAGGTATTCCACCCCGGAGCGCACCAGCGAAAGGCGGTTGGCGAAATCCTCGGCCAGCCCGCGGATGGTCTGAAAGCCGCAGACGAACACCCGCTCGGCTTCGCTGACGCGGGCGACGACGTCCTGCCAGTGCTGGTTGCCGAGCTGACTGGCGAAGGCGGTGAGCGCCTCGATTTCCTCGTTGAGGTGCGCCAACAGGTCGTCCGGCTGGCGTTCGACGCGCTCGAGCAGGGTGCTGTTGAGGAGCGACTGCACGCGCACCTCGTCGCGCAACTCTTCCTTCAGGCTCTTCAGCCCCTTGTAGCCGAGACGCCGCAGGAAGCGGCTGACGGTGTTCGGGCTGACACCGCTCTTCTGCGCCAGGGTGCTGCCGTTCTCGAACGAAAGGCTCTCCAGGTTTGCCTGGATGTACGCCCACAGCGAGCGCTCGGCCGGCGTCAGCTTGCCGCTCAGTTGTTCCATCTTGCTGTCCAGCATGGGCGAAGCTCCGCTAGCTCTGGAATTTTTGTGTCAGCGTATTGATGACTGGAAGAAATCTACTATATGCTCGACCCACCCGGCAAAACATAACGACTAGAAACACGCGTTCCTCCTTTCGGCCCTTCGGCCATGCAATTCCTGCCCCAACCAAAGGCTCGCTTCGCGCGGGCGGATAACCAGAAACGGAGTACAGGAACATGCCCGCACCCTATCACCGCAACGCCCTGCGCCGCCTCGCGCGGGGTGCACTGGCCGTTTCGGCCCTGCTCGCCAGCGCCGTCGGCCAGGCCGCCGAGGAACTGCATCTGTACAACTGGGGCGACTACATCAACCCCGAGGTGCTGACCCGCTTCACCGCCGCGACCGGCATCAAGGTGTCCCTCGACACCTATGGCAGCAACGAGGAAATGCTCGCCAAGCTGCAGGCCGGCGCCAGCGGCTACGACATCGTCTTCCCCTCGGTGCACATGCAGGACAGCATGGCCGCCCTCGGCCTGCTGGAAAAAACCTCCATCGACCAGAGCCCGGCGTTCGCCAACATCGACCCGAGCTTCCTGCGCGCCAAATCGGACCCCAAGGGCGAGTACTGCATGCCCTACGCCTGGGGCACCGTGGGGATCTTCTACAACAAGACCAAGGTCAGCAAACCGATCGAATCCTGGGCCGACTTCTTCGCCGAAGCCAAGGCCGGCAAGAAGGTCATCATGCTCGACGACATGCGCGAGACCCTCGGTGTCGGCCTGATCGTCAACGGCAAATCGGTGGACAGCACCGACCTTGCGGACATCAAGCAGGCCGAATCCTGGCTGCTGGAGCGCAAGCCACTGGTCTCCGCCTTCACCTACGAGAGCGTGCCCATGGTGCAGTCCGGCGACGTCGCCGCGGCGCACTACTTCGTCGGCGCGATGATGTACGTGAAGCAGGACCCCGAGCATCTCGCCTACGTGATTCCCAAGGAGGGCGCGACGCTCTACCAGGAAGACATGTGCGTCCTCAAGAGCGCGCCGAACAAGGCCAACGCCAAGCGCTTCATGGAGTTCTTCCTGCAGCCGGAGATCGCCGCGCTGAATACCGAGCAGCAGATGAACGGCACGCCGAACAAGGAAGCGCTGAAGCTGCTGCCGGCAGAGTTGCGCGACAACCCGCAGGTCAATCCGGGACCGGAGGTGATGGCCAAGCTGCAGATCTTCCACGACCTCGGCAAGGACCTGAAGAAGTACGACCGCGCCTGGACGCGCGTGCGCACGGCGAACTGACGCGCCGGCAGACCCCGTCCGCGCCGGCGTCACCCGTTAGCCGGCTCACTTCCGGAAGGTTCGCGACCACTGCCCGCGCCGGTCGCGCCCCTTCCGCTTTCCCGGAGTCGTTCATGTCACATGCCAACAATCCGGTGGTCGAAATCAGGGCCGCCGTGAAGCACTACCGCGCCCCCGAAGGCCACGCCGTCCGTGCCCTGGACGGCGTCGACCTGAATGTCGGCGCCAACGAATTCGTCACCCTGCTCGGCCCCTCCGGCTGCGGCAAGACCACCCTACTGCGCACCATCAGCGGCTTCGAGAACCTCGACAGCGGCGAACTGCTGATCCAGGGCGTCGCGATGAACCAGGTGCCGCCGAACCGGCGCCCAGTGCACACCGTGTTCCAGAGCTACGCGCTGTTCCCGCACCTGTCGATCGGCGACAACGTCGGCTATGCCCTCGACGTGCGCGGCGTGGCCAGGGCCGAACGCCGCCAGCGCGTCGGCGCGGCGCTGGAACTGGTCGGCATGGGCGGGCTGGAGAAGCGCAGGCCGGGGCAACTGTCCGGCGGCCAGCAGCAGCGCGTCGCCCTGGCCCGCGCCATCGTCGATCGTCCCGCCCTGCTACTGCTCGACGAACCGCTCTCGGCCCTCGACCGCCAGTTGCGCCAGGCCATGCAGCGCGAGCTGAAGAACCTGCAACACGAGCTGGGCATCGCCTTCGTCTTCGTCACCCACGACCAGGAAGAAGCGCTGACCATGTCCGACCGCATCGTCGTGCTCAACGGCGGCCACGTGCAGCAGGTCGGCGCGCCGCAGGACATCTACGACCGCCCGGCGAACGCCTTCGTCGCCGGCTTCATCGGCGAGAGCAACCTGCTGCGCGCGCGGGTCGAGTCCTGCGCCGATGGCGTCGCCACCCTGGTCGGCGAGCAGGGCGATCCGCTGCGCCTGCCGAGCGCCGGCCTGCAGGTCGGCCAGGCGCTGCACATCCTGCTGCGTCCCGAGCAATTCCACCTCGACTGCCCCGGCGACCCGGCCGCCCACGGCGCGCTGGACGGCGTGGTCGAGCAGACCGTGTTCATCGGCAAGGATTTCGAAGTGAGCCTGCGCAGCGCCACCGGCATCCGCATCAAGGCGGTGGTGCGCGACGCCTCGCGCCAGGCCCTGCAACGCCTGCATCCGGGCTCCAGCCTGCGCCTGTGGTACGCCCTGGACGCCGCGCACCTGATCGCCGGGGAGGCCTGATGCTCACCGCCGAGAACCGCGCACGCTGGCGCCTGGCCGGGCTGCTCAGCCCGGCGACCCTGATCATCGGCCTGTTCTTCGTCGTTCCGCTGGCGATCATGGCGCTCTACAGCCTGCTTGAGCCGGGCCTGTACGGCGGCGTGGAATGGACCTTCTACCCGGACAACTTCGGCCGCATCCTCGGCTGGGCCGACGGCAGCAACGAGGAATTCGACGTCGTCTACCTGCAGATCCTCCTGCGCTCGTTCAAGCTGGCCGCGATCACCGTGCTGCTGACCCTGCTGGTCTGCTACCCGGCGGCATTCTGGGTCAGCCGCCAGCCGGAGCGGCTGCGCAACTTCTGCCTGTTCCTGATCACCCTGCCGTTCTTCACCAGCCTGATCGTGCGCCTCTACGCCTGGGTGCTGATCCTGCGCCCCACCGGCTTCCTCAACGCCAGCCTGCAGGGCCTGGGGCTGATCGACGCGCCGCTCGACCTGATCTACACCGAGGGCGCGGTGCTGCTGGGGATGACCTACATCTTCGTGCCGTTCATGTTCCTGCCGATCTACGCCAGCGTGGAGAAACTCGACCGGCGCCTGCTGGAAGCCTCCGCCGACCTCGGCGCCGGCCGTTGGCAGAGCTTCTGGCGGGTGATCTTCCCGCTGACCCTGCCAGGCATCGCCGCCGGCTCTATCATCGTGTTCATCCCCAGCCTGGGCAATTTCATCGTGCCGTCGCTGCTCGGCGGCGCGCGCGTGCTGATGATCGGCAATCTGGTGGAGCAGCAGTTCCTCGCCGCGCGCAACTGGCCGTTCGGTGCCGCCCTGGCGATGCTGATCATGGCCGCGGTGCTGCTGTTCCTGCTGCTCTACGTGCGCTCGCAGGGGCGCGCCGCGCTGAAGGAGACCGCCCGATGAACGCCTTGCTCGGACTCATCGGCCGCCGCCTGCTGGGTGGCTACAGCCTGGCGTTCTTCGTCTTCCTCTACCTGCCGATCGGCCTGATCGTGGCCTACTCGTTCAACGGCAACCCGCTGAACATGATGATCTGGAGCGGCGTCAGCCTGGACTGGTATCGCTCGCTGTTCGGCCTGTCCAACTCGCTGAGTGAGAACGCGCTCTACGTCGAATCCACCGGCCAACTGCTGGCGGCGTTGCGCACCAGCCTCGCCGTGGCGCTGGTCACCACGCTGGTCTCGACCCTGGTCGGCACGCTCACCGCGCTGGCCCTGGCGCGCTACCGCTTCCGCCTGCAGGGCTTCTACCGGGTGCTGCTGTTCCTGCCGATGCTGATGCCGGACATCGTCCTGGGCATCGCCCTGCTGATCTTCTTCGTCGGCGTCGGCGTGCCGCTGGGCAAGGGCTCCATCGTCATCGGCCACTGCACCTTCCTGATCAGCTACGTGTTCCTCATCGTCAGCGCGCGCCTGGCCGGCATGGACACGCGCCTGGAAGAGGCCTCGGCCGATCTCGGCGCCTCGGCCTGGACCACCTTCCGCCGCATCACCCTGCCGCAGATCCTGCCCGGCGTGCTCGGTGGCGCCTTGCTGGCGTTCATCATCTCGATGGACGACCTGGTGATCACCTACTTCATCTCGGGCGTCGATTCGACCACCCTGCCGGTGTTCATCTACGGAATGATCCGCCGCGGCATCAAACCGGAAATCAACGCCATCGCCACCCTGCTGCTGCTCGCCTCGCTGCTGATCGCCTCCCTCGGGCTGTACCTGCGCAACCGCAAGCCCGCCACTTCCTCGGATGACCACCCCCATGGCTAAACCCCGCGCCCGCGAACTCGGCCTGGCCGTTCCCGGCACCACCGGCCCGCACAACGCCATCACCGACGTGCCCGGCGTGCGGGTCGGCTACCGCACCCTCGACTACCTCGCCGACAACGGCAAACGGGTGAAGACCGGCGTCACCGCGATCCTCCCCCGTGGCTATGCCCGCGAGCCGCAGCCGGTGTGGGCCGGCTTCCACGCGCTGAACGGCAACGGCGAGATGACCGGCACCCACTGGATCGAGCACGGCGGCTACTTCGTCGGCCCGCTGTGCATCACCAACTCCCACAGCGTCGGCATCGTCCACCACGCCGCGACCCGCTGGACCCTGCGCCAGTACGCCGAGGCCTGGGACGCCAACCACCTCTGGGCGATGCCGGTGGTGGCCGAGACCTACGATGGCGTGATCAACGACATCAACGGCCAGCATGTCAGCGAGGCCGACACCCTCGCCGCGCTGGACGACGCGCAGGACGGGCCCATCGCCGAAGGCAACGTCGGCGGCGGCAACGGGATGATCTGCTACGGCTTCAAGGGTGGCACCGGCAGCGCCTCGCGCCTGATCGAGCTCGACGGCCAGCGCTACACCCTGGGCGCCCTGGTGCAGGCCAACCACGGCCAGCGCGCCTGGCTCAAGGTACTCGGCGTTCCGGTCGGCGAACGCTGGGGCGAGGACGCGCCGGCCGGCCTGGAGCGCGAGCGCGGCTCGATCATCGTGGTGCTGGCCACCGATGCGCCGCTGCTGCCGCACCAGCTCAAGCGCCTGGCACAGCGCGCAGGGCTGGGCATAGCCCTGGGCGGTACGCCGGGCGGCAACAATTCGGGGGATATCTTCATCGCCTTCAGCGTGGCCAACCCGCGCCCGCTGCCGCAGCTGGCGCCGACCCGGCTGAACCTGGACTACCTGAACGACGAATGCTTCGACGCCCTCTACCTGGCCGCCGTGCAGGCCACCGAGGAAGCCGTGCTCAACGCCATGCTGGCCGCCGAGGATGCGCCGATGCAGAAGCCCGAGGGCATCTGCCGGGCGCTCGACGGGGAGCGCCTGCGGCAGCTGCTGGGGGGCGCCGTCAGTCCAGCTTGACGACCTTGGCGAGGACGATCTTCGGACCTTTCATCTTCTTCACGATGATCCGCAGGTGGTCGGTTTCCAGCACGTCCTCTTCTTCCGGCACCCGCTTCAGGGTGTCGTAGATCAGCCCGGCGAGGGTTTCCGCCTCGACGTGGTCGAGGTCCACGCCGAGCAGGCGTTCCACCTTGAACAGCGGCGTGTCACCCCGCACCAGCAGCTTGCCCGGCTGGTAGGCGAGGATGCCGCGCTCGGCCTTGCGGTGTTCGTCCTGGATGTCGCCCACCAGCACTTCGAGCACGTCTTCCATGGTCAGGAAGCCGACCACCTTGTGGTCCGCCTCCTCGACCAAGGCGAAGTGGGAACCGCCCTGGCGGAACTGCTCGAGCAGCGCGGAAAGCGGCATGTGCCGGGAAATCCGGTCGATCGGGTGGATCAGGTCGTCGAGCTTGAGCGCCGAGGGCAGCATTTCCAGCAGCGACAGCTCCAGCAGCAGGTCCTTGATGTGCAGCACGCCGACGAAGGTCTCGGCGGCCTCGTCATACACCGGGTAGCGGCTGTACTTGTGCCGGCGGAACACCTCGAAGACTTCCTCCAGCGGCGCGTTGCGCTCCAGATAGACCAGGTCTTCGCGGGAGTTGGCCCAGTCCACCACCTCCAGCTCGCCCAGCTCCACCGCCGAAGCCAGCACGCGCATGTCCTGGTCGCTGGGGTCGTGGGCGCGGCTGGAGTGCAGGATCAACTTGAGTTCGTCGCGGCTGTAGGCGTGCTCATGATGCGGCCCCGGCTCGCCCTGCCCGGCGATGCGCAGGATGCCGTTGGCGCTGGCGTTGAGCAGGTAGATGGCCGGGTACATCAGCCAGTAGAACAGGTACAGCGGCACCGCGGTCCACAGCGACAGCAGCTCGGGCTGGCGGATCGCCCAGGATTTCGGCGCCAGCTCGCCGACCACGATGTGCAGGTAGGAAATGATGAAGAACGCGCTGAAGAAGGCGATGCCGTGGACCAGCGCCGGCGAATCGATATCGAAGTACTGCAACAGCGGCGTCAGCAGGTGGGCGAAGGCCGGTTCGCCGACCCAGCCCAGGCCGAGGGAGGCCAGGGTGATGCCCAACTGACAGGCCGAGAGATAGGCGTCCAGCTGGTTGTGCACGGTGCGCAGGATCTGCCCGCGCCAGCCGCTTTTCTTGGCGATGGCTTCGACCCGGGTGGCGCGCAGCTTGACCATGGCGAACTCGGCGGCGACGAAGAAGCCGTTGAGCAGCACGAGGAACAGGGCGAACAGCACGAGGCCGAAGTCGGCGAAATAGGTGTAGAGGGCGCTAGGGGAAGGGTCCATGGGGGGTTCGTAGGGCTGATGATGGCTCAAGGTTGAGGGTTGGATTCGGGCTTTGCAACACTTTCGACCGCGAGTGGCCGAGCGGCAATCCCCGGCGCCGCGGGCCGCGGCCACGAACGGCGCGCGCAGGCGCCGCTCAGTCGTCCGCGGCGGACGACGCCTCGACGGAGAGCGGCACGACCTGGGCCGGCGCGAAGTGGCAGGTGAAGACGCTGCCCTTGCCCGGCACGCTGGCGATTTCCAGCTTGCCGCGATGACGCAGCAGTACGTGCTTGACGATGGCCAGGCCGAGGCCGGTGCCGCCGGTGCTCAGCGCGCGGCTGGAGTCGACGCGGTAGAAGCGCTCGGTGAGCCGCGGCAGGTGCTTGGCCTCGATGCCGACACCGCTGTCGGCCACCGCCAGGTGTGCGCCCTGGGCGTCGCTCCACCAACGGATGCGCACGTCGCCGCCGTCCGGGGTGTACTTCACCGCGTTGAACACCAGGTTGGAGAATGCGCTGCGCAGCTCTGTTTCGCTGCCCTTGAGGCACGTGCCCACCTCGATGTCCAACTGCACGCGATGAGCACGTTCGCCGGACAGGGCCAGGGCATCGGTACGGATCGACTGCAGCATCTGCTCCACCGCCACCGGCTGGTTGTCCGAGGGGTAATCGGTGGCCTCCAGGCGCGCCAGCAGCAACAGGTCGTTGAGCAGGTTCTGCATGCGCCCGGCCTGCTCCTGCATCTGCTGCATGGCGCGGCGCCAGCGCGGGCTGGTGCCGGGGTCGTTGTCGAGCAGGGTTTCCAGGTAGCCAGCGATCACCGTCAGCGGCGTGCGCAGCTCGTGGGAGACGTTGGCGACGAAGTCCTTGCGCATCTGTTCCAGCTGATGGACGCGGGTCACGTCGCGCACCAGCATCAGGCGTTCGCCATTGCCATAGCGGGTGATGAGAAACTGCAGGCGCAGATCCTCGTTGATCGGCGACTGAATCTCCAGCGGATCGGTGTGCTGCTCCTGCTCGAAGTATTCCTTGAAGCGCGGATGACGTACCAGGTTGCCCACCGGCTGACCATGATCCTGGCGGGTCTTGAGCCCGAGCAGGGTCTCCGCTGCCGGGTTCCACCACTCCAGGTTGCCGCCGCTGTCGAGCATGATCACCGCGTCGCGCAGCGCGCCGGTGGATTCCTGGGCGCGGTCGATCACCGCCTGCAGGCGCTCGCGGGCCTGGCGGTCGCGCCGTTGCAGGTGGTAGATGCGGTCGAACAGCTCTTCCCAAAGGCCGCGCGCCTCCGGCACTTCGGCCTGCGCGTCGGCGCTTTCCAGCCAGCGCCGCAGGCGCAGCAGATCGCGCAGGAGCCAGCCGAGATAGAGCGCCAGGCAGAAGGCGAAACTCCAGCCGTAGGCATCGCTGACGAAGCCAAGCAACAGCCCGCCGCCGATCAGCGCGAGCAGGTGGCGGAGCAGAATGCGGCGCCAATCGGTATTCAAGGCGGGTCAGGTCCTGTGCGGGAGGAAACGGCGATCGGTCATGCGCAGTTTACCGGTTCGCAACGGCCGGCTGGTCGCACGCCCTCAGCTCTTGGTGGAGAAGCGGTAGCCGGTGCCGCGGACCGTCTGCACCAGGTTCTCGTGCACCTCGCCCAGCGCCTTGCGCAGACGGCGGATGTGCACGTCCACGGTGCGCTCCTCGACGTACACGTTGCCGCCCCAGACCTGGTCGAGCAACTGGCCGCGGCTGTAGGCGCGCTCCTGGTGGGTCATGAAGAACTGCAGCAGGCGGTACTCGGTGGGGCCCATCTCGGCCGGCTTGCCGTCGATGGTGACGCGGTGGCTGACCGGATCGAGCAGCAAACTGCCGACCTCGATCGGCGCCTCGTTGTCCACCGGGCCGGCGCGGCGCAGCACGGCCTTGAGGCGGGCGACCAGCTCGCGCGGGGAGAACGGCTTGGTGATGTAGTCGTCGGCGCCGACTTCCAGGCCCTGGATCTTGTTGTCCTCTTCGCCCTTGGCGGTGAGCATGATGATCGGCACTTCGGCGGTCATCTCGTCGCGCTTGAGGCGCCGCGCCAGCTCGATGCCGGTGGTGCCGGGAAGCATCCAGTCGAGCAGGATCAGGTCCGGCTGCCGGTCGACGATAAGCGCGTGCGCCCGCTGCGCGTTCTCCGCCTCGAGGCATTCGTAGCCGGCCATTTCCAGCGCCACCGCGATCATCTCGCGGATAGGCGCTTCGTCGTCCACGATGAGGATTGTTCTACCTGCCATGTCCATTCCTGCCGAATTCATCTATGCGTCGCATTAGATAACGGAAATGTTGCAGCGATGTGACAGGCACGCATCCACCTAGAAGGCGTAGTCCAGCACGATGCCGAGGAAGATCGCCAGCCCGGCCCAGTGGTTGTGCAGGAAGGCCTTGAAGCACACCATCGGCTCGCGCCGGCGGGTGGCCCAGAACTCCCAGGCGAAGCACGCCGCGGCCACGCCAAGGCCGAGGTGGAACCAGCCGCCCAGCTCGAAGCGCCCGCCGGCCAGCGCCAGACACAGCAGCGCCAGCAGTTGCAACGTGAGGATGATCGCGCGGTCGGCGTCGCCGAACAGGATGGCGGTGGATTTCACCCCGATCTTCAGGTCGTCCTCGCGGTCGGCCATCGCGTAGTAGGTGTCGTAGGCCACCGTCCACAAGAGGTTGGCGATGTACAGCAGCCAGGCTGCCGCCGGCAGGCTGCCGGTTTCGGCGGTGAACGCCATCGGCATGCCCCAGGAGAACGCCGCGCCGAGCACCACTTGCGGGTAGAAGGTGTAGCGCTTCATGAACGGGTAGCTGGCCGCCAGCAGCACGCCGCCGATAGACAGCCAGAGGGTGGTGACGTTGGTGAACAGCACCAGCACGAAGCTCGCCGCCAGCAGCACGGCGAACAGCGCCAGCGCCTCCTTCGGACGGATCGCCCCGCTGGCCAGGGGACGGCCGCGGGTGCGGGCGACGTGGCCGTCGAAATCGCGGTCCGCGTAGTCGTTGATCACGCAGCCGGCGGCGCGCATCAGCAGTACGCCGGCGACGAAGATGAACAGGTTCTTCGCGCTCGGCACGCCCTTGGCCGCCACCCACAACGCCCACAGCGTCGGCCACAGCAGCAGGTAGATGCCGATCGGCTTGTCCAGGCGCATCAGCTGGATGAAGTCCCAGGTGCGTGGGTGCAGGCGGTTCAGTGAGTGCAGCAGGCGGGTGTACATTGAGGGCGGCTCCGATCCGGTCGCGCGGATTATACCGGCTCGCCGCCGCCGTCGAAGCGCAGCGGGCGGATCAGGCCCCGGCGGCGTGCCACAGTGCCGGCAGGAACACCTCGGCGACCAGCACGCCCAGCGCGCCCCGGCGGAAGCACGAACGCCGCGCCCAGAGCCCGGCCGCGGCCTGCTCGCCCGGCAGCCATTCGGCCGGATAGACGCAGGCCAGCAACTCGCCACGCGCGAAGGCCTGGTCGCTGAACAGCAGTTCGCCCAGCGAGCGACGCCCCAACGCCTCCAGCGCCAGCCCGGAACCCTCCAGCGCCGCCCGTGCGGCGACGCTACGGGCGAATACCCACGGCTGGCCGTGGCCGCGCAGGAACACCTCGCGCACCCAGCCCTGGCTGCCCGGGGCGACGCCCAGCGCTGCGCATTCCTCGTCGCGCAGCGGCTGCCAGCCTTCGGCGAGCGGCGTGACGTCGAACGCGCCGCTCGCCAGGGCGGTGAGGCGACGGGTCAGCGAGCCCTGGTCGAACAGCCAGTCGCGCACGGCGGCATCGGCGGTGGGTGGCAGCTCGGCAGCGCAGAGCCAGAGGGGGGAAGGAGCGGAAGAAGGGATCGACACGGCAACCTGAGCGAGAACTAAAGCGCGGAGTCTACCCGAACTGGCGATTCGCTCAGGCGGTGGCATCGCGCCCGCGGACATGCGTCGGCCCGGCACGCTCTTCGATCTGCCGCTCGACGTCCTTGCGCAGGCCGAGCAGGAAGGCCAGCTCGGCGACCACGAACAGCGGGCCGATCGCCAGGCCCATGAGGTCATCGACGAACGCCGGCTTGCGCCCTTCGTAGTAGTGGCCGACGAACTGGATCAGCCAGCCGACGAAGAACAACCCGAGCCCGGCACCCAGCCACAACGCGGTGCCCTGCATCGCCAGCGCCGCGCCGGCGGCCAGGCTGAGCAGCAGCAATACGCCCATGGCCAGCCCGAAGCGCAGGTCCAGGCGCAGGTAGAACAGTCCCGTCACCAACGCCAGCAGCGCCGCCGGCGACAGCCACAGGCCGCCCAGAGGCAGGCCCGGCCGCGATAACAGCACGGCCACCGCGACTACGATCAGCGGGATGCCGACGAAATGGGTAAGGATGTTGCGCTTGTCGCGGTGGTAGTCGGCGTATTGGGCCAGGTGATCGACGAGGGTTTTCATTGTTGTTCTCCTCCGGATTGAGCATCGATGATGCGCAAGCCCCGGGCAGACGGCAAGCGCACCCGCCGGCCTGTCCAGGATCACCCCTCGCCCCGCAAGGGCTGCGAACGGGTGCTCAGGGCTCGGGGCGATAACCCAGGCGTAGCCCACCCCAGTGCCGGCCCAGCACGCGGATGGGCACCGAGAGGTCGTGCATCAGCTCGCCGGTATCGCGCATGTAGGTCTGCAACAGCAGGCGCTGCTGATGGCTGCCGCAGCGGCGTCCGGTGCGGTCGTCGAAGATTCGCTTGCTGCGGCTGCGCAGCATGTCCTGTGCCGGGTCGCCGGTGGGTGCGTGGCTGAAGGCGCGGTTGTGCGTCGGCACGTAGCCTTCCGGGGTGCTGGCGATGGCGAACACCAGGCCCTCGTGACGCGCCAGCAACGGCTCCTGGATGGCCGGCAGGACCTCGTCGCTGTAGCCGTCGAAACGGGTGCGGTAGCGCGCCGGGTTGCTGCCGGCGACCACCCGATAGTTGCGGTCGAAGAGGTCGTCGAGGCTCAGCTTGCCAGCCGCGATGTCCGCCTCGAAACGCGCCGCGATGGCGGCCGCGCCTTCCTGCGCGAGGTCGAAGACGCGTTGGTGATAATCGTCCAGGCGCACCTCGGCGAGTTGCTCGCTGACCGCCTCGGCCTGGCCCACCAGTTGCGTCGCCGCCTCGCCGAGCTGGCGCGTCTGCGCATCGCTGGCGTGGGCGTCGGCGCGCAACTGCGCCAGCGCCTCGAACAGTTCCACCAGGCGCTGCTGGTTATCCTGGGTGCCGGCGGCGATCTGCGCCACCTGCGCCTCGACGTCGCCGGCCAGCCCGGCGATGCCGGACAGCTGCCGCCCGGTCTGCTCGATCTGCCCGGCCGCCTCGTCCAGTTCGCTGGCCTGCTGCTGGATATGGCTGACCACCGCCCCGCTCTGCTGACGGATGTCGGCGACCATCTGGCCGACCTCCCCAGTGGCCTCGGCGGTGCGCGCGGCGAGGTTGCGCACTTCGTCGGCGACCACCGCGAAGCCGCGTCCGGCCTCACCGGCGCGCGCCGCCTCGATGGCCGCGTTGAGCGCCAGCAGGTTGGTCTGGCTGGCGATGGACTGGATCACCGCGGTAACCTGGCCGATCTGCTCGGTACGCGCGCCGAGCCCGGCGATCAGTTCGCGGCTGGCGGCAGTCTGCGCGCTGAGCTGTTGCATCCGGCTGATCGCCTGCTGCAGTTCGTGCTGTCCGCTGTCGGCACTCTGACGCACGGCTTGCGCGGCTTCCAGCGTATGCCCGGTACGCTGCGCGCTGTCCTCTCCGGTGGCGGTCATCGCCTCGGCGCTAACGGCCAGTTGGTCCACCGCGGCCATCTGCGACTGCAGCTTGCCGGCCAGTTGCTGCACGCCGAACGAGAGCTGAGCGGCATACAGCGCGTTGTGGCTGGTGTGCCGCGACAGGCTCTGGCTGAGCGCGCTGAAGTCGGTCGCCGGCTGCGGCGCGGCGCCGCCGTCCGCCGGACGCTGCCATGGCCCCAGCCAGGGCCACAGCGCCAGCAGCAGCGCCGCCGGAACGCTCAGCCACAGCGGCAACGCCCAGGATTGGTAGACGACGACAAGCAGGATCAGCCCGGTCGCGTGCAGCAGGCAAGCGACGGGGTGGCGACGGTAGCTGGATGACATGCGGCGTTCTCGTTGTTATTGACCGGTCATGCCTGCATTTAGGCAGTTCTTGGGCGGCGACGCCATCGCCGAATGGTCGTAACGGCGCTGAACTTTGTTATCGGCCGCCGCGCCGTGCAGCTGTGCGGCGCCGCGTGCCTCCGGTCGCCTCAGAAGAGGTTCAGCTGGCTCTGGCCGGCGGGCTCCGGCTCTGCCTGCGCCGCCACCGCCGGCGCCTCCTCGCGTGCCAGCCGCCGGGCCAGGCCGGCCGCGCGTTCGGCACGGGTCTCCACCGCGTCGAGCAGGCGTGCCGGCAGGCCCCAGATGTCCACGCGGTGCTTGGCGCGGGTGATGCCGGTATAGAACAGCGCGCGGGTCAGTAACGGGCTCGGCAGTTCGGGCAGCGCCAGCAGCACCTCGCCGAACTCCGAGCCCTGGCTCTTGTGCACGGTCATGGCGAACGCACTGTCGTGGCTGGGCAGGCGCGCCGGGGCGAAGGCGCGATAGCCGTCCTCACCCTCGAAATAGACGCGCAGGCCGAATTCACCGTGCAGGCACAGGCCGATGTCGCCGTTGAACAGGCCGAGGGCGTAGTCGTTCTGCCGCACCATCACCGCCCGGCCGGGATACCAGCGCTCGCGCTCGGGCAGGCTCAGGCGGCGCTTGATGCGCGTTTCCAGCGCCTCGTTGATGCCGGTCACGCCCCACGGCCCCTCGCGCTGCGCGGTGAGTGCGCGGAAAGCGCTGAACGCGGCGAAGGCCTGCGCCGGGTCGCCGCTGCGCGCCGCCTGCAGGTAGGGGCGATAGGCCTGGTCGAGGCGTTCCAGCAGCGCCGCCGGGGACGGCTGGTCCTGCCAGTGCAGGTCGGCGCGGCTTTCCCGCAGCAGGCTCAGGGTGCCTGCCGCATCGCCGGCATTGATCCGTCGGGCCAGTTCGCCGATGCCGCTGTCGCCGGCGAAACGGTGGCTATGGGTGAGCAGCACCACGGCGTCGCCGAGTTTCGAGCGCGGCGCCTCGACCGCGACGGCCTGGCCGGTGATACGCCGCAGGTCGGCCACCGCCTGGGCGTCGAAGCCGCGACCCTCGCAGAGTTCGGCGAACACCGCGCCGGCCTCCACCGCGGCCAATTGGTCCTTGTCGCCGAGCAGGATCAGCCGCGCGTGCGGCGGCAGCGCGTCGACCAGCTTGGCCATCAGCGCCAGGTCGACCATCGAGGCTTCGTCGACCACCAACACGTCCAGGGCCAGGGGCCGCGCCGCGTCGTGGCGCACCCGGGGCGTATCGCCACGGCTGCCGAGCAGGCGATGCAGGGTGCGCGCCTCTTCCGGCAACGCCGCCTTGATCGCCTCGCCCACCGGCAACGCCGCCTTGGCCGTGCGGATCGCCTCGGCCATGCGCGCCGCAGCCTTGCCGGTGGGCGCGGCCAGGCCGATGGCCAGATGCGCGCCGCCCGGTTGTTCGAGCAGCGCAGCCAGCAAGCGCACCACGGTGGTGGTCTTGCCGGTGCCGGGTCCGCCGGAGATCACCGACAGGCTCCGACGCACCGCCTGCGCCGCGGCCAGGCGCTGCCAGTCCGGCAGGGTGCCGGCGTTGAAGGCGAACAGCCGTGCCAGGCTTTCGCCCAGCGCCGCTTCGTCCACCTCGGGAACATCCGCCGCACGCCTCAGCAACTGCGCGGCGAGCTGCGTTTCGTAGGCGTGGTAGCGCGCCAGATAAAGGCGCTCGCCGTCGAGGATCAACGGCGCGAAGCCACCCGGCGCGCCGACCAGCGCGCAGGCCTGCAACTGCGCGCGCCAGTCGGCCAGGCTCGGCAGGACGAAGGCGTGCTCCGGCCACGGGCGGCGCCCGGCGCGACGCTCCAGCAGCAGGCAGACATCGCCCTCCCCCAGCGCCTCCGCGCACAGCGCGGCGGCGGCCAGCACAGCTTCCGGCGCCGCCGGATCGAGGCGGCGCAGGCTGTCGACCAGCGCCCGCTCCAGCGGGCCGAGCGGCAGTTCGGCAAGGTTCATCGGCAGCCCCCGTGGGGTGCGCCGCGCGCACCAGCCGTCACCACGAAATTGGCGGTGCGCACGGCGCACCCTACGGTGAAGCTGACCCGAGAGCGGGTGAAACCCGCAATCGGCCCTGCGCCTGACAACGCGGGTCGCTCCCGCTCTACGTCGATCATGTGGCCGCTCCGGCAAACAGTCGGTCGAGCGCATCCAGCAGTTCGTCGCCGGGCCGGGCGAAGTACACGCCGGCCTGCGGCATGCCGCGCAGGAACAGGTAGTAGGCGCCGCCCAGCCGGTCGTTGCTGAAGTCGGCCAGGCGCTGGCGCAGGAAACGCCGCAGCGCCACCAGGTAGATCAGGTATTGCAGGTAGTAATGCTCGCCGGCCAGGGCCTGCAGCAGGCGCTCGCCGCCGTAGTGGCTGGCATCCGGGCCGAGCCAGTTGGACTTGTAGTCGAGGATGTACCAGCGCCCGGCGTGCTCGAAGGTGAGGTCGATGAAGCCCTTGAGGAAGCCTTCCAGGCTGTCGAACTCCAGACGCTCGGCGGCCAGGCGCAGCGGTTCCGCCAGGCCCATCGCGGGGTCGGCCAGCAGCACGCGCAGGCGCTGCACGTCGAGGTTCGCCACCGGGAAGGTGAAGCCCAGCTCGGGCAGGCGCCGGGCGCGTTGCAGGCTGGCCAGGGTCAGCCCGGCGCCGTCGAGATCGGTCTCCAGGACCTGCTGCAGGTGCTGCTCGGCGATTGCGCTCCACGCCTCGGCGTCGATGCCGTGGGCACTCAGCGCCGGGGCGACCAGCTCGGCGAGCGGCGCCTTGTCCCGCGCCCAGTCTTCGAGGATCGCGTGCAGGCAGGTCCCGGCCCGCGCGCCCCGCGGGAAGGCGAAGAAGCCGACGCCCGGCTCGCTGGCGGCCGGCATCGCCAGGGCGTCGCGGTCTGGCGCTTCCATGTGCATGCCAGCGGCCAGCCCGGAGAAGCTGCCGATGCGCCAGGCGCTTTGCAGGCTGCGCTGGAACGGCTGCAACGCGGCCGGCGCCAGGGCGCGCTGCTCGCCACCGGCCGAGGCTTCGCGGTCGAGCAGCGCCACGCGTGCGATCATCCCCTGACTGCTCTCGGCCAGGCGATCCAGCTCCGCCGCCAGGGCCACGCCGGGCTTTTCGCTGAGGTGCGCGGCGATTTCGCCGAGGGCGTCGTCGCCGGGCGACTGCCGAGCGTGCAGCAGCCAGGCGAGCGCGCTGCTGTGCAGGCCTTCATCGGGCATGCCGCCGTCCTTCTTCGGCTTGGGCACGGCGACCGGGCCCCAGTGCAGCCACAGCCGGTCACGCGCGCGGGTCAGCGCCACGTAGGTCAGGCGCAGCTTCTCGGCGAACACTTCGCGCCGGGCTTTTTCCAGATGCTGATCGAGCTGCGCGCTGCCGAGGTCGAGCAGCGGCTGGCCGTGCTCGTCGTGGCAGCGGGCGCTGTCGGTGAATTGACCGAGCAGCTTGCCGTCCCAGAGGAACGGGCAGAACACCAGCGGATACTCCAGGCCCTTGGACGTGTGGATGGTGACGATCTGCACGCGCTCGGCATCGCTTTCCAGGCGCAACAGGGCATCGTCACCGGCGCCCTCGCTGTTGCGCTGGGCGTTGAACCAGGCGAGCAACGCTTCCAGGCCGGGACGCTGCAGGCTCTCGGCTTGCAGCAGCTCGGCCAGGTGCAGCAGATTGGTCAGCCGGCGCTCGCCGTCGATGCCCGCCAGCAGGCGTTCGGCCACCTGTTCCTGGTCCAGCCAGGCGCGGAACACCCGCATGAAACCGTGCTGCTGCCAGAGCTGGTGGTACTGCTCGGCGTCGGCGCGCTCCTTGTCCCAGGCGCGCTCGTCGTCCTGGCAACGCGCCAGCTGCGCGGCATCGCGACCGAGCAGGCGGCTGGCCAGGGCGTAGCGCAGCACACCTTCGCGGCCCGGCTCGGCATAGGCGGCGAGCACCGCGGCCAGTTCGCCGGCTTCCTCGCTGTGCCACACGCTGTCGCGCCCGCGCCGCACGCTGGGCACCCCGCGCGCGGCCAGTTCGCCGGCGACGCTGGCAGCCTCGCGGTGGCTGGCCACCAGCACGGCGATGTCGCCGCCCTGCAACGGCGTGCGCCGGCCGTCCTCGTCGAAATAGGCGTTGCCCTCGGCACTGGCGGCGAGCAGCCCGGCGATGCGCCGGGCGGTGTCGAGGGCGGCGATCTCGCCGGCGCGACCCTTGTTGAAACCCTCGTCGCCGAGCCAGACCAGCGCCAGCGGCGCGCTGCCTTCCGCCGCCGGCAGCACCAGCTGCGCGCGAGGCTTGGCCCCGGCGCTGACCGGCGGGTAATCCAGACCGACTTCGGCAAACGGTTGCGGGCGCTCGAACAGGCGGTTCAGCGCATCGATCAGCTGCGCCGTGGAGCGGTAGTTGAACGGCAGGTCGTAGCGCCGCGCGGCGGCCTCGCGGGCAGTGAGGTAGGTCGCCAGGTCGGCACCACGGAACGCGTAGATGGCCTGCTTGGGGTCGCCGACGAAACACAAATCGCCGCGCGGGCTGGTGGCCGACTCGCTGGCAGCGCCCGACACGGCCGGATAGATGCGATCGAAGATCCGGTACTGCACCGGATCGGTATCCTGGAACTCGTCGATCAGCGCCAGCGGGTACTGCGTGCGCAGGGTCGCGGCCAGATCGTCACCAGCTGGGCAGTGCAGCGCCTCGTCGAGCCGGTTGAGCAGGTCGTCGAAGGCCAGCAGGCGCTGCGCCGCCTTGCGCGCCGGCAGCTCGGCGTTGAGCTTGTCCAGCAGTTGCACCTGCAGGGCGATGAGCTTCTGCCGACCGGCCGGCACGGCTTCGGCGAGCGCCAGTACCAACGCATCGAGGGCGTGGGCCAGGGCGCACACCGGGGCCTCGTGGCCCTTCTTGCAGGCTTTCGCCAGCGCCGCGCCGCCGAGTTTTTCCAGCGCCTGTGGCGCATCGAACAGCGCCGCCGGGTCGGCGAAGTAGCCGTCCAGTTCGCCCTGCCAGAGCGGAAACTTGCCTACCTTGTGGGTGCTCTGGCTCAGACCAGGGTGGGCGCGCAGCTCGTCGACCCAGGCCTGACCGGCCTCGTGCCACAGCGCCGCGGCGCGTTCCCAGGCGGCACTGACCGCCGCCAGTGCGCCCTGCGCCGGTTGCCCGCGCGGCTCGACCCGCAGGTAGGGCTTGCCCAGGTGGCTGCGCAGACGCTGGCGCAACCACGACGGGGTGACCTTCTGCTTGGCCAGGTAGCGCGCCCAGGCCGGGTCCACCTCGGCCAGCACGTGGCGCCAGGCGTCGCCGAGCAAGGCGTCGAGCACCTCGCGGTCGTCCTGGGTCAGCTCGCTGTCGAAGTCGCCGCCGGCCTCGAAGGCGGAATCCTGCAGGGCGCGCTGGCAGAAGCCGTGGATGGTGAAGATCGCCGCCTCATCGAAGCCATGCACGGCCAGCAGCAGGCGCCGCCGCGCGTCCTCGCCGGGATGGCGCCGATGCAGTTCGGTGAGGAAGTCGTCCCTGCTCGGCGTGCCCTCGTAGATCGCGAGCAATTCCGCCAGGCGCGCACGGATGCGTTCGCGCAGCTCGGCAGTGGCGGCGGTGGTGTAGGTGACCACGAGGATCTGCCCGACGCCGAGCTGCTGCTCCAGCAGCAGGCGCGCGTACAGCGCGGTCAGGGTCCAGGTCTTGCCGGTGCCGGCGCTCGCCTCGATCAGCGTGCGGCCGGTGAAGGACGAAGTCTGCAGGTCGAGGCTCATAGCGCCTTGGTTGCCCTGAAAATTTTGGGCAAATTCGGAATCAGCATAAACACCTCCCGCAAACGGGAACCGGTGGTCGTTTAGGATGCTTGCTCAATCCAGCGGAGCCTCGCGGCTTCAATTGCCTTACGATCATGCAGCCTCTCAAAGTTAGCGATTAAATAAGCGAGACCTGACAATCGCAGGCTTTTGGGGTGGTAGATTCAGCGAGAGCATTTGCGCTTACTTAAGCCCGCTTAACAAAATTTCTTGTTGCCTCGGATGTAAGCCCCCGTTTTGCAAAGGCTTTGTACATGCTGCAACTCTCTGCTTAGCAAATGCTAAGCAATTGTTAAGCAGGCCTTGACGTGTAATAGACCCGGTTTCCTCCACCTTTTTTTTCCAGGAATCCATCAGGCTGGCTCCACTTCTTGAGGTAGCGCGATGCCTCCACTTGGGCTGATGGAGAGTCTCCCAGCCCCAGCAGCTGACGCAGCTCTTCATTGCTTATGCGCTTATGGTCACGTAGGTACTCACGCACCATCTCTGCATAGCGAACGGGATTAAGTCCTCGTGCTCGCGTATAGGCAGCTTTGCCTTTCAGCTCTTTGGCAATACCTTTTGCCAAATGGAAGGTCGCTGCCGCCGTGTGACCCCGCCGCTCAATAATGCTCAAGGGTGGTAAACACATGCTATCCAGAACCCGACGAGACTCCTCACGGGTCAACTGAAGTATCTCAGCAGCACCGGACACATCGATAAAGTCCTGTCCGTGCAACGCATCAAGCACCAGTAACTGATCCAGTCCGACCTCAGCACCTCGTGCATCAAGGCGAGCAATCAGCTGTGCGAACATATCGTGAGCGCCCTGGTTGAATATGCGCAACGTCACCGAATGACCATCGGTAGAGTATTCGGGGCGACGTTTTCCATAGACGAGCGCCGATCGAAAAATTCTCTTGCGCCCAATACCTGCCGACTCAACCAACCGTAGCTTCAACAGGGCATTGGCCAATGTGCGGTTCCGCGGTACGGCTTCATGGCGGAGGATGTTCTGGGGAGTGATGCCATCGACGAACCCACCTGGGCTCGTCACTACCAGCTCTTGGGCAGAATGACGAACCAGAATTTCACCAGGGCTCAGATAGTCCCGGTGGGCCAGTGCGTTGAGAACCGCCTCGCGGACACCCTCGAGAGGGAACTGCGGGATGCGCAGCTTGAACAGGCCAACCTCGATCTCCTTTTCTGGATTCAGCGGCCCTTCGAATATCTGCTCCATGCGCTCCACAGCTTCCAGGAGCGGAAAACGCTCTTGGTCGTTGCGTGCCACACTGGTTTCGCTGTCATGCAACACATAGTGGAACTGTGCTTGCGGGCAATACCGGGCCAGTACTTCCCGCCGAGCGAACAGCAGTAGTCCAGTGTGAGTAACCTGGCCATTGCGCACAGCTTCCAGCCCTTGCAGGAACTCCATATCAGGCAAACCAATCAAGTCGGATGATGGCGCCTTTCTTCGCAAAATCTGCCGCCCACGTTCGACCTGCAATGGATCGATATCGGCCAGAGAACTCCCTACGGCAGGCTCACCACTCCAATCCAAAGCGGCGCTGCCGACCTGCGCACGCAAAAAGCTGGTGCGATCTAGAGGGACACAATTCTTATCTACACGCTGCTTAAACAAACCGGCCGAGGTGCCGTAAGGCTTACTAACGCCAGGCTGGACACGGATGACCAATAACTGCCCGCTGCCTTCCGGCACGTTCAGCACCTCGACCTCAGCATCAATGCTGGGTTGTGTGTTTCTGAAGATATCCCGGCGAAACATGTCAGGATCATGCCCATCGATGCCATGTATTGCTTGTGCGCGACCAACAACCTTGTCATCCACACCGAAAACCAGCACGCCACCAGAAGCATTCGCAAAGCAGCAGGCGTATTCGCAAGCAACTTTCAAGTCCTCCTTCGGGCCTTGTGCTCGCTTGAAGTCAAGATAATGGTTTTCCAGAACATCACCCGGCTCCCACTCCAACCGCTCAAGCAGCTCAACTAGCTGATTGGTATCCGGAATACTCATACACCGACCTCGTTGCTAATATCTTGTGCAAGCAGCTTCTCTACTAGCCGCCGATTGCCGCCCGGCAAGGAGTAATAAAACATCACTTGAAACTCCAAATGGCGCTGGCAGTTCTGATCACACTGATAACTTAGGGGAATATTCATCACTCCTCATTCTGCCCACCGCGCGCCAAAGCCAGCAGCGCCGGGCCGAGCAGCTGTTCGGCGAGCTGCTCGAAGCGTTCGCCGAGGGGGTCGCGGTCGCGGAAGGCCAGGGCGTACCAGGGGTCCCGCGCTTCGCCGGGAATCGGGCTGAAGTCGGCACCGAGCCAGGCGCTCTGCGCCGCATCGCGGGCGGCATCGAGGGGCTCCTTCTTGCTGCGCGCGCTGGGGGTGACCAGCGCCCTGGCGAAGTCGTGGCTGCTGCGGGTGAGGAACGGCAGTGGCGCGCTGAGCGCCTCGCGGTAGGCCGCCAGCCAGGGCTCCAGCAGCGCGTGAGGACTGGTTTGAGCGCCGAGCTGCCAGTCGCCGGCGGGCGAGATCAGCAGGCTGTCGCGGGCGATCCCTTCGCCGGCGGCGACGTTCAGCAGCAGATGGCGCAGCCAGAAACCCGGCAGATCCCAGGCGCCGGGCGCATACAGGCGCCAGTCGAACAGGCCACGGGCGGTCACGCCGTCGAGCCAGCCATGCACGCGCACGCCGGCCAGGCTGACATCCACCAGCAGCGGCTGCGGCGCATCCTCCGGGCGCGCCTCGAACAAGCGCGGGGCGAAGGCGCGCACAGGCCCGCGCAGCTTGCCCCACAGCGCGTGGCCGAGTTCGCCGGGTGGCAGCCAGCCGGCGGCGCGCGCGACGCGGCGCTCCTCCTGCTCGCTCCAGCCGCGTTCCACCGCTTGCAGGGCCAGGGTGCGCAGGCCACGGCGAGCCGAGCCCTCGAGGGCGAACGGCTCGTCGCTGGCGATGGCTTCCTCCTCGTCGGCCAGGCGCAGGCCCAGGCGCTGTTCGAGGAGGAAACGCGCCGGATGGCGGAAGCAGTGCAGCAGTTGCGACGGCTCGAGGGTCAACCACTCCTCGCCCGGTTCCGGCAACTGGCCGATGAAGGGAGGCGGCGTCAACAGCGGCGCTTCGGCCAGGCGCTGGGCCGCGCGGAACCACGACGTGGAGAAACCCAACTGTTGGCCGTCTTGCTGGAAGTTGCCCGGAGCGAAGGGTTGCAGCGGGTGCGCGACGGTGATCGCGGCGCTGGCCTTGCCCTTCGGCGCAACGGCGGTGACGTCGACGGCTTCGAGCAACTCGCTGACCAGCACCGAGGGAGGCAGCACGGCATTGTCGCGCGGGTCGCGGCCAACGTAGCTGAGGTACAGGCCGTCGCGCGCCGAGAGCAGGGTCTCCAGCAGCAGGTAGCGGTCGTCGAGGCGCCGCGCGCGGTCGCCCCGGCGCGGTTTCTTGCCGATCAGGTCGAAGCCGGCCACCGGCGTGCGCCGCGGCAGCGCGCCGTCGTCCAGGCCGAGCAGGCAGACCTGGCGGAACGGCAGGCTGCGCATCGGCACCATGGTGCAGAAGGTCACGGCGCCAGTAAGGAAGCCCGAAGCGCCGCCGCCGGCTTCCAGCGCGGCGCCGAGCTGCTGGCGCACCAGGGCCAGCTCCAGCGGGCGGACGATGCCGGCATCCGCGGCCTGACGCGCCAACGCGGCGCAGGCCTGGCTGAGCAACAACAGGGTGTCGCCGGCTTCGCGTTCGTCGAACAGGCTGTCGATCAGACCTTGCAGGTCGAGCGCCCAGTCGGCCAGCGGGCGCGCGCGCTGCAGGCCCTCGGCCAGGCCGGCGAGCGTGCCGACGAAGGCGCAGAGGCGCCCGAGCAGTTGCCCGCGCGCGCCCTCCAGGGCGTCCAGCGGCAGGCTGTCGCCGAGCAGCGGAAGCGCCTCGCCAGCCAGTTGCGGCGGCGCGGCGAAGCCCAGCAGCAGGCGGTCCAGGCCCTGGGCCCAGGTGAAGGCGTTGTCGTCCGGCAGGCCGAGCGTGCGCCGGTGTTCGCCATCGCGGCCCCAGCGCACGCCGGCGTCGCGCAGCCAGTCGCGCAGCAGCGGCAAATCTTCGGCCTCGATGCCGGCGCGACGGGCGATGGCCGGCTGCTCCAGCCAGGCCAGCACTTCTTCGGCGGCAAAGCGGCTTTCCGGCAGGGCGAGCAGGTCGAGGAAGGCTTCCAGCAGCGGCAGTTCGGCGCGCAGGCTGCGGTCGGCGAGGCTGAAGGGTATGCGCGGGGCAGTCTGCCGCGACGCGCCAGTGCGCGAGGAGAACACCGCCTCGACGTAGGGCGCGTAGCGTTCGATGTCCGGGGTCAGTACCACCACCTGATCCGGCGTCAGGCTGGGGTCGGCGGCGAAGCGCGCGAGTAGCTGGTCGTGGAGGATTTCCACTTCGCGCAGCGGCGAATGGGCGACGTGCAGCTCCAGCGAACGGTCGTCCGCGCGCAGGGCGATGCGCTCGTCGGGCTGGCGCGTGCGCAAGCGCAGGATGTCGTGCTGCAGGGCGTGCAGCAGGCTGTCGTCGATCAGATCGGCGTCTTCCGAATACAGCCCGGTTTCCTGGCTGCCGTCGGCAGAAGCCAGGCTGAACAGACTGTCGAAGAAGTCGCGGCCCTGCTTGCCGAGGCTGGCGAGCAGCGGGTGGCCGACGTCCAGATACCATTCATCCGGGCTCAGCTCCGGCTGTTTCGCCAGCTCCCTGATGTCGCGGATCTCGCCCCAGGCCTCGCGGCACGGGTTGAGCGCGAACAGCACCACCTCGGTATGCCGCGCCAGGGCTTCGAGCACGCGCAGGTGATGCGGCGGCAGCGAACTGATGCCGAACACCAGCAGGCGCTCGGGCAGCTCGGCGATCAGTTCGGGCTCGTACAGGCGCTGCAGCAGGTCGTCGAGCAGGCGCGCGCGGTGCGGGTGGCCGTCGGCGGTCAGCTCGCGCCAGAGCAGCGCCTGCCAGGCTTCGTCGGGGCCGAGGTCGCACAGCGCGCCGCGCTCCCAGGCCGCCAGCCAGTCGTCGCGATAGAGCAGGTACTGGTCGAACACGTCGGCGATCTTCGCCGCCAGCGACAGCCGCCGGCGTTCGTCGCCACCTTCGAGGTAACGCTGCAGGCGCTCGGCGCGCTGCAGGTTGGCCGACTCGCAGAGCCAGTCGTAGAGGCGCCAGGTCAGGGTCACCGTGGTAAACGCCGACTGCTCCGGCAACTGGCCGAGCACCTGCCGCGAGAGATCCCAGACGAACGCCGCCGGCAGCTTCACTTCCAGCTGCATGGCGATGCCCTGCTCGCGCGCCAGTTGCAGCGTCAGCCAGCGGCCGATGCCCTGGCTCGGCACCACCACCCGCGCCGGCGCGAAGGGATCGCGTTGCGGCTGGGCGAGCAGGCGCGTGGCCAGGGCGCCGAGGGTTTCCAGGTCGGGAGCGTGATAGAGGTTGAGCATGGCTGCGCGGTCTGCCGGGGGATGCCTAGGTTATCAGTTCATCGCCGCTTCACGTCGCCGCGCGCCAATCAGGCCTGCCGCTGCGCCAGCCGCTCCAGCAGTTCGATCTGCTGCGCCTGCATCGCCACCAGCTCCCGCCACTGGGTTTCGCGCAGGGCGTCGACTTTCTCGTGCAGCAGCATGATTTCCAGCTCGGCCTTGAGGTTGACCTCGTAGTCGTGCTCGGCGTTGATGCGGTCCTTCTCCGACTGGCGGTTCTGCGACATCAGGATCAGCGGCGCCTGTATCGAGGCCAGCATCGACAGGAACAGGTTGAGCAGGATGTACGGATAGGCGTCGAAGGCGGCGTCGTAGCGGACCAGGATCAGCGAGTTGAGCCCAACCCAGACCACGATCAGCCCGATGAACGAGAGGATGAACGCCCAGGAACCGCCGAAGCTGGCGATGGCATCCGCCGCGCGCTGGCCGAAGCTCGCGGTTTCCTCCTCGTCCTGCGCGGTGTTGCGCGCGATCGGCGTGTGACCGGCGAGATGGCGGGCGACGCGCTGGGCGTTCTCGTCGAGTTCGCCGTAGGGCGCACCGAGCAGTTTGCGGGCGACTTCTTCGTACTTGTGCTGCATGGTTTCCTCGCTGCGCAACGAATGGGGACGGGCGTCGCCGGCATCGAATTGCGCCGCGCGGCCCGCTGCACGATCATGCGCCTCCGATCCGCGGATGCGCAGCAGGAGCGACAGCGAAATGGACGACCAGAATGCCCCCGACCGCAACGAGATCCACGCCCTGCTGCGCCAACTGGCCGAGCGGGGCGGCTCGGACATGTTCTTCAGCGTCGGCGCGCCGCCGTACATCAAGATCGATGGCAACGCCATGGCGCTGGAAGCCCCGTTGCTGAGCCCCGGCGCGGTCCGCCAACTGGCCTACGCGCTGATGAATCCGGCGCAGGTCGCCGAATTCGAGCGCGAGCTGGAGCTGAATCTGGCGGTGAGCGTGCCGCAGGTCGGCCGCTTCCGTGCCAACGTCTACCTGCAGCGCGGCGAGGTCGGCATGGTCGTTCGCCACGTGAGGAGCGACATCCCGACGCTCGCCACGCTGGGGCTGCCGGCGCCGCTGGAGCGCCTGGCGCTGTTCGACCGCGGCCTGATCCTGGTGGTCGGCGCCGCCGGCTCCGGCAAGTCGACCACCCTCGCCGCCCTGCTCGACCACCGCAACGCGCGCAAGGGCGGCCACATCCTCTGCATTGAGGACCCCATCGAGTTCATCCACTCGCACAAGCGCTCGCTGGTCGACCAGCGCGAAGTCGGCCTGGACACCCACAGCTTCGCCGCCGCGCTGCGCAACGTGCTGCGCGAGGCGCCGGACGTGATCATGCTCGGCGAAATCCGCGACGCCGAATGCATGCAGCACGCCCTGCACTACGCCGAGACCGGCCACCTGTGCGTGGCCACGCTGCACGCCACCAGCAGCCTCCAGGCGATCGAGCGGGTACTGCACTTCTTCCCCGAGGGCGCACGCAAGCAGGTGCTCGCCGACCTCTCGCAGAACCTCCTGGCGATCGTCGCCCAGCGCCTGATTCCGGGGCTGCAACAGCGCCGCGTGCTGGCCGTGGAGCTGCTGATGGCGACCCCGCACCTGCGCGACCTGATCAGGCGCGACGAGCTGGGCGAACTCAAGGACGCTATCGGCAACGCGCCGGAAAGCGGCCTGCAGACCTTCGACCAGCACCTCTTCGCATTGCAGCAATCCGGCGCGATCAGCCTCGAACAGGCGTTGAGGAACGCCGAATCGCGCACAGACCTGGCACTGCGAATCCGCCTGGACGGCAACACGCCGGATGCCGAAGGACTCGGCGGCTGACCCCGGCCCCGCATTCAGGGGGCTGAAACTTTTCTGTAATAATCACCCCGCGGGGCGCGCCATGAAGCGAACCCGTGGGGCGTTATCCTGTCCACCCAAAGGTATCCGCCGCGCCTGCTCGCCCAGGCGATCCGGCATTTTCAACGCACACCGATAGCCAGGGAGGCCGTCTTATGCTGACCTTGCTCAATCTGCTTTCCGCCATCGCGTTGCTGGTGTGGGGCACGCACATCGTGCGCACCGGCATCCTGCGCGTGTTCGGCTCGCAGTTGCGGCGCATCCTCAGCCACAGCATCAACCGCCTGCCGCTGGCCTTCGCCGCCGGTATCGGTGTCACCGCGCTGGTACAGAGCAGCAACGCCACCGCCCTGCTGGCGACCTCGTTCGTCAGCCAGGGCCTGATGGCGCTGGCGCCGGCGCTGACCATCATGCTCGGCGCCGATGTCGGCACGGCGCTGATGGCGCGGGTGCTGACCTTCGACCTGTCCTGGCTGTCGCCGCTGCTGATTTTCGCCGGCGTACTGCTGTTCCTCTCGCGCAAGCAGACCCGTATCGGCCAGCTCGGCCGCGCCTTCATCGGCCTCGGCCTGATCATCCTGGCGCTGCAACTGATCGTCGCCGCCGCCCTGCCGATCACCGAATCGCGCGGAATAAAGGTGCTCTTCGCCTCGCTCACCGGCGACCTGCTGCTGGATGCGATGGTCGGCGCGCTGCTGGCGATGGCCACCTACTCCAGCCTGGCCGCCGTGCTGCTCACCGCGACCCTGGCCAGCGCCGGGCTGATCAGCCTGCCGGTGGCCATTGGCCTGGTGATCGGCGCCAACATCGGCAGCGGCGTGCTGGCATTCCTCAACAGCAGCATGCAATCCGCCGCCGGGCGCCGGGTGGCGCTGGGCAGCCTGCTCTACAAGCTGCTCGGCCTGCTGCTGGTGTCGCCGTTGCTGCACCCGCTGGTGAACTGGATGAACGAGCAGCAGACCTTCGAGGCGGCGAATCTGGTGATCGGCTTCCACCTGGTCTACAACACCCTGCGCTGCCTGCTGATGCTGCCCACGGTGCGCTGGATGGCGCGCCTGTGCACGCTGCTGCTGCCGGAAAAACACCTCGACAACGGCGTCGCCCGGCCGCGCCACCTGGACCGCAGCGCGCTGGAAACACCGAGCCTGGCGCTGTCCAACGCGGTGCGCGAAACCCTGCGCATCGGCGATCTGATCGACCATATGCTGGTTCGCCTGCAAGAGGTGCTGCAGCGCGACGAACAGGCCTCGGGCCAGGAAATCCGTCGCCTCGACGACGACGTCGACGCCCTCTACAACGCGGTCAAGCTGTACCTGGCGCAGATCCCCCGCGAAGCCATGGCTGAGGCGGACGCCCGTCGCTGGGCGGAAATCATCGAGCTGGCGGTCAACCTCGAACACGCCGGCGACACCATCGAACACATGCTCGGCAAGTTGCAGCACCACAAGACGGCGCGGCGCCACTCGTTCTCGGAAAAGGGCCTGGAAGAACTCAACGAGATGCACGAGCAACTGCTGGCCAATCTGCGCCTGGGGCTTTCCGTGTTCCTCTCCGGAGACCGCCAGGGCGCCCGCCAGCTGCTGCGCGAGAAGCGCCGCTTCCGCGTGCGCGAACGGCGTCTGGCCCACGCCCACGTCGAACGCCTGAGCCAGCAGGTGGTGCAAAGCATTGAAACCAGCTCGCTGCACCTGGAGCTGATCGCCGACATGAAGCGCCTCAACTCGTTCTTCTGCAGCAGCGCCTACGCGGTGCTGGAGGACGGCGAAACCGGCGCCCTGGCGAGCGAGGGGGCGGACCCGTTCAGCCCGCCGCATCCCGCGCAGGACGCGGCCGACACGCTGGACGTCGAGACGCCGAAGGCAGGCAGCGAGCGGGGCTGACCGGAGTCAAAGGGCGGGCGGACTGGAAGGATATCCTGTAATGGCCCTTCGCTATGGTCGTTACCGATGCCATGTCAAAACGCCGCGCCCGTCCTGCTCGTCTGCGCTCATCCGGAAACGGAGCAGCGACTTCGCCTGCTCCTGCGCTCGCTGGACCTGGACGGCGAAGTGATCTGCTCGCCGGTGGATTGCAGCCAGGCGCCGCTGTGCCGCTGGTTCGGCGATGCGGGCCTGAACCCGGACGGCGAAATGCACGCCGCCCTCGCGGACACCGTGGCCGTGCTCGAACGCACCCGGCATTCCTTCAAGTCCCGCGAGCTCGGCGAACTGCGTCGGAAACTCACACGGCTACTGGCCGAGTTGTCCGAAACGCACCGAGTAGGTTAAAAGGGCGCCCTTGGTTCCGCATGAGCGGGAATCGGCTTTGCCGGGCAGGACGTTCAGGGCCTGAAAGACAGAGTGCCGCGATGGATACCTTCGAGAGAGGGTAGCCATCGCGGCGCTTTTTTTTTGAGCTCGAGTTTCCAGGAGGGGATGAAATGAGGCCGGAACAGGAACTTCAAGGCTTGCTCAAACGCATCGGCCTGGATCGGCAGGAGATCGAACACCGCTGCCGCTTTCTAGGCTGGAACGAACAGGACGCGGAGCGTCTGAGCCGTTCGGCCGGCCTGATGGAGGAGCCCCACGCGGCCTTCGTCGAGGCGCTGTACGCGCATATGGTCAAGTTCGACCCGTTGCAGCGGATCCTCAACGACGCGGAAACCCTCAGGCGCCTAAAGCGCAGTCAATTGAACTACTACCGGCGCCTGTGGATGGGGCCTTACGACCGCGACTACGTGCGCGAGCGGCTGCAGATCGGCCTGGTCCACGAGCGCGTCGGCGTCGGGCTCAAGTGGTACATGGGCGCCTATCGCATGTACCTCGACCGGTTGATCGATGCGCTGTTCGCCGACAACCCCAACGCGGCGCTCTACCAGAGCATGCTCAAGGCCGTGTTCTTCGACATGACGCTGGCCATCGACACCTACACCGCCGCCCAGCGCCAGGCCCTGGAAGACAGCGAGGCGCGCTTCGCCCGCGCCCTGCGCGGCGCCAACGACGGGCTCTGGGACTGGGACGTGGTGCACGACCGGCTGTACCTCTCGGAGCGCTGGGCGAGCATGCTCGGCTATGACCGCGACAGCTTCAGCGAAAGCAGCCAGGGTTGGTTCAGCCGCGTGCACCCGGACGACCTGCCCTCGCTGCGCCAGGCCATCGACACCCACCTGCGCGACGAAACCGCGTTCCTGCACATGGAATACCGGATTCGCCGGGCCGATGGCGAATTCGCCTGGGTGCTGGTCCGCGGCGTGGCCGAACGGGACCACCAGGGCGGCCTGCGGATGGCCGGTTCGCAGACCGACATCAGCCAGCGCAAGGCGGTCGACAGCCAGCTTCGCCACGCCGCCCGGCACGATCCGCTGACCGGGCTGGCCAACCGCACCCGGCTCGACGAATTGCTGCATCAGGCGCTGCAACGCCAGCGCAAGGCCGGCGCCCGCCAGGCCGCGCTGATGTTCATCGACCTCGACCGCTTCAAGCTCATCAACGACAGCCTCGGGCATGCCGCCGGCGACCACGTGCTGATCGAGGTCGCCCACCGGCTGAAACGTTGCCTGCGCCCTGGCGACCACCTCATCCGCTTCGGCGGCGACGAATTCGTGGTGCTGCTCGACGACATGGCCTTGCAGGCCGACGCCGAACAGGTCGCCCAGCGCATGCTGGAAAGCCTGCAGCATCCACTGCATCTGCGCGAACACGCGCTGGTGGTCAGTGCCAGCATCGGCATCGCCCCGCTGCGCGACGAGGGCCGCACGCTGGATGCGTTGCAGGCAGCCGACCTGGCGCTGTACCGTGCCAAGGCCGCCGGCAAATCGCAGTTCGCCCGCTACAGCGAGGAACTGCAGGTCGCTGCCCAACACCAGCTGGAGCTGGAAAGTGCGCTGTCCCAGTCCCTGGCCAAGGGCCAGTTCGAGGTGCACTACCAGCCGATCTGCCGCATCGACCATGGCCACCCTTACCTGCAGACCGTCGAGGCGCTGGTGCGCTGGCGGCACAAGGGACGCCTGGTCGGGCCGCTGGAGTTCGTCCCCGCGCTGGAGGAGTCCGGCGAGATCCTCCGGGTCGGCGAATGGGTACTGCGCGAGGCCTGCCGCCAGGTGCGCCGCTGGCAGCTGGACGGGCAGGCCCACCTGCGCTGTTCGGTGAATTTGTCGAGCCGGCAGCTGGGGCAGATGGACTTCGCCGCGCGGGTCGCCGACATCCTCCACGAAACCGGCCTGCCGGCGCCCAGCCTGATCCTCGAGATCACCGAAAGCCTGCTGATGGAAGACAGCGCGGAGACCCTCGCCAGCCTGCGCGAGCTGGCCAGTCTGGGCATTCGCCTGGCGCTGGATGACTTCGGCACCGGCTATTCGTCGCTGTGCTACCTGAAGCGCTTTCCGCTGCACATCCTCAAGGTCGACAAGAGCTTCATCAGCGGCACCCCGCACGATCCCGAACTCACCGCGATCAGCCGAGCGATCATCGGCCTGGGCGCCAGCCTCGGCCTGCAGGTGGTCGCCGAGGGCGTGGAATTGCAGCAGCACCTGGATTTTCTCGCCCGCGAAGGCTGCCGCTATGCCCAGGGTTACTGGTTCAGCCGGCCGCAGCCGCCGCAGGAACTGCAGCGGATGTTCGATAGTGGCGATTGCTTCGAGGGGCGCTGGTCCCTGTTGCCCAGCCCGTCCCAGGCGGCGGGCGCCGACCTGTACTGAGCCCCACCCACGATCGGTGTATCGGCTCAGCCGAAGAACCAGTAGCAGATCAGGATCGCCGCGATGACCCCGGCAAGGTCCGCCAGCAGCGCGCAGCCCACCGCGTGCCGTGCGCGCTGGATGCCCACCGCGCCGAAGTACACGGCAAGTACGTAGAAGGTGGTTTCGGTGCTGCCCTGCACCGTCGCCGCGACCAGCGCCGGGAAGCTGTCGACGCCCTGGCTCTGCATCGTTTCGATCAGCATGGCCCGCGCCGCGCTACCAGAGAACGGCTTGACCAGCGCGGTCGGCAGCGCATCGACGAAACGGTCATCCAGCCCCAGCGCGCCGACCAGCCAGCGGATTCCGTCCAGGCCGATGTCCAGCGCACCGGACGCACGTAGCACCCCCACCGCGCAGAGCATCGCCACCAGATAGGGAAGCAGACTCCGGGCGACGTCGAAGCCTTCCTTCGCGCCCTCGACGAAGCTCTCGTAGACCGGCACCCGCTTCAGCGCGCCGAGCAGCAGGAACAGCATGATCAAGCCGAACAGGCAAAGGTTGCCGAGCAGCGACGACAGCGCCGCCAGCGCAGTGGCGGAAAGCGTGGCGAGCACGCCCATGAAGCCACCGAGGATCAGCGCGCCCGGCACCAGGTAGGCGAGCACCACCGGGTCCCAGAGCTTCAGTCGCTGCATGAAGGCCACCGCCAACAGCCCGACCAGGGTGGAGGCACTGGTCGCCAGGAGGATCGGCAGGAACACCAGGGTCGGGTCCGGGGCGCCCTGCTGCGCGCGGTACATGAAGATGTTCACCGGCAGCAGGGTCAGCGACGAGGCGTTGAGCACGAGGAACAGAATCTGCGCGTTGCTCGCCACGCTCTGGCTCGGATTGAGCTCCTGCAGCGCGCGCATCGCCTTCAGGCCGATCGGCGTGGCGGCGTTGTCCAGGCCGAGGCCGTTGGCTGCGAAATTCAGGGTGATCAGCCCCAGCGCCGGATGCCCGGGCGGCACGTCCGGCATCAACCGGCGGAACAGCGGACCGAGCATCCGCGCCAGCCAGTCGACCAGCCCGGCCTGCTCGGCGATACGCAAGAAGCCCAGCCACAACGTCAGCGTGCCGAACAGCAGGACCATCACCTCGACCGACAGCTTGGCCATGGCGAACAGGCTTTCCACCAGCGCGGCAAACACCGCCGCATCGCCGCCGAGTAGCCAGCGCCCCAGCGCGGAAACGGCCGCCACCACGAAAAAGCCCAGCCATAAGCCGTTGAGCATGCAGACCTCCGCAAACAGGAGGCTGGATGATAGCGGCGCGACACTTCGCGGTCACGGCATGGTCTACCTTGCTTTCTGCTGTCATCCATCAAGCGAGGAAGTGAACCATGAAGAAAATCCTGGTGCTCTACTACTCCATGTACGGCCACATCGAACAGATGGCCGAAGCCGTCGCGCAAGGCGCGCGCAGCGTAGAGGGCGTGGAGGTGACGCTCAAGCGGGTGGCAGAAACCATGCCCGAGGACCTCGCCCGGCAGGCCGGCGCCAAGCTCGACCAGGCGGCGCCTGTCGCTACGCCGCAGGAGCTCGCCGACTATGACGCCATTCTGTTCGGCAGCCCGACGCGATTCGGCAACATGACCGGGCAGATGCGCACCTTCCTCGACCAGACCGGCGGGCTCTGGGCGAAAGGTGCACTGATCGGCAAGATCGGCAGTGTTTTCACCTCGACAGGCACGGGCGCTGGCACCGAGACCACCATCACCTCGTTCTGGAACACGCTGGCACACCACGGCATGCTGATCGTCGGCCTGCCCTACAGCGCGCCGGAACTCTCCGATATCAGCGAAGTGCGCAGTGGCTCGCCTTACGGCGCGGCCACCCTCGCCGGGCCTGACGGCTCGCGCAAACCGAGCGCGAAGGAACTCAGCCTGGCGACGTTCCAGGGCGCGCACGTGGCGAAACTGGCAGTTAGGTTGCAGTAATGAGCTGGAAGCGGCCGAAAGGCCTGTAAGCATGATTGAGCTGCTCACCGGAGTCGATTGACGACCCCGGTGCAGCTTCGCCTGATCCGGCCCGCGAACGGGAGTACTCGCTGTACTCCTAGGTCGCTCCGAATTCGAAACCTCCAGAGCAACCCGGCCCCCTGATCACATCCCCTATCGGATGGGTGACGGCCCAAGGTCAGCCGTTTCGCTGATGAACGACCTCCCTTTCACTCAGCGGGCGGCCCCTTCCCTGAGCCGCGATTCTCTGGATTGCCCTACCTGCTCGGGCAATCCCAGCCGGGTTAGCGCGGTCCGCGCATACGACCGAAGATAAACGAAGCTACGAACAACACCAGGAACAGGATGAACAGAATCTTGGCGATTCCAGTGGCGGTGCCGGCAATACCACCGAAGCCGAGTACACCGGCGATGATGGCGATGATCAGGAAGGTTATGGCCCAGCTCAACATAGGATTTTCCTCTTTCTCGTTTTTGATGTTGCTAGCGCTCAGACTACTTCGTGAGCCTGTCCGGACGCGGTTGCGGTTTCCTCGCGGTCATTCACGTAATGACTCTCCAACAGCGCCTGGCCGATTACGAGCGCACAACTCATCATCAATCCCAGGAACAGCAGGGCAGTGATCACAAAAGCAAGAATCCACATGTCCGTCTCCTCTTCGCCGTACCGCCAGCGATGTCCGTTGTTAGAAAACCCAGCTTTCCTGCTTCGGCAGTTCGTTCCAGATCTGCCGGCTTTCGCGAGCCGAAGGCCGAGTGACGGGCTGCAGTTCCTGGCCATATGGCTGCGTGACGGGAGCCTGGACCTGAACAGGCTGCTGCAGGCGTTGGACCTGGCCCCAGGGGGTCGCGACGACGGCCAGTTCGGGGGAAACGGCGGCGGTCTGCGGTTTCTCGGTTACCTGGATCAGCACCAACGCGGCTACGGCGAACAGTCCTTTGGAGAGGGGCGACTTGAGCAGTTGGTTATTCATCCTGATTCCTCCGAGCGGCTGGTTTCCAGCGCGTTTCAATTCGTCTGGGACTAACATTGCAGCGCCCGTGCCATCTGCAATTCGTTTTTTTCTCTTTATAAATCAATAGGTTATTTATGATACTCAAGAGCCTCCGGTGGCAATCTGCACGATGCTCCATTTTCTCTTCGTGCGTTTTGCAAGGTCGTGCAACGGCTCGGGCGTCCGTGCCCGAATGACGCACTCAGGCAAGACTCTTCTTCAGCGCGCTCATGCGCGCGTGGCAGGCGCGAATCTTCGGCAGCTCGATGCCCAGCAGCGCCTGGACATCGACGTCCGCCTCCTTGAGCGCATCCTCGTAGGCGGTGAGGAGCCGGTCCTCGGTGGCCTCGAGTTGGGCGACATAGGTCGCGTCCTTGTCGGATGCCAGGCCGGCTCGCGCATCGGCGTAGGCTTCGCGGAACGCACCGAACAGGGTGCCGCCCTGCGCCGGATGCTCGTCGCCAGCCGCCACCTTCACCGCTAGTGCCTGGATGATGGCGTTTTTCACCTGCGCCATCTCCTCGAAAACCTGGCGCAACTCCAGGCTTTTCACTTCGCCCAGGGCATGGCGGTAGAAGCGCTCGCCATCGCGGGTGATCTCGATGAGTTCATTGAGGGTGTGGGTCTTGTCGTTCATGGCCGTTCTCCGCAAAAGGCGCCAGGCAGGCGCGGAACGGCCCGGTCGTAGCAGTCGCCGTCAGGGCAGCGGTCGCGTGACCGGGCCAGGTCGAGCAGGAATGGGATCACTCCATCCGCTTTCATCGCAATCCACATGCCATCGGCGGCATCATAAATTTTCCCTTTCTATTCAATAGGTTGAGTAGAAATCGGAAGTTATCTCCATGCACCGTGCAGGATCAGGCACTATGGACCGTGCAACTTGCACGGCAATTACGGGACTAAGCAAACGCCGCGCTGTAGAAACGAGAAGAAAAGCGCCCGCTGCGATGCACATCGAGCGCATCCAAGACATAGCCAAGCGCGTTGAACGGGGAGCATGAAGGTGGAAAACAAGATCGAGGCCAGCGGCCGCATTCTTCTGGTGGATGACGAAGCGGCCATCCTGCGCACCTTCCGTTACTGCCTGGAAGACGAGGGCTACACCGTGGCCACGGCCAACAGCGCGGCGCAGGCCGACGCGCTGTTGCAACGGCAGGTGTTCGACCTGTGTTTCCTCGACCTGCGCCTGGGCGAGGACAACGGCCTCGACGTGCTGCAACAGATGAAGGTGCAGGCGCCGTGGATGCGCGTAGTGATCGTCACCGCCCACTCGGCGATCGACACGGCGGTGGACGCCATGCAGCTGGGCGCGGCGGACTACCTGGTCAAGCCGTGCAGCCCGGATCAGTTGCGCCTCGCCGCGGCCAAGCAATTGGAAGTCCGCCAGCTCGCCGCCCGCCTGGAAGCCCTGGAAGGCGAGGTGCGCCAGCGCAGCAACGGCCTGGGCTCGAACAGCCCGGCGATGATGAAGGTGCTGGAGACCGCGCGCCAGGTCGCCGATACCGACGCCAACATCCTGATCCTCGGCGAATCCGGCACCGGCAAGGGCGAACTGGCCCGTGCCATCCACGGCTGGAGCCGCCGGGCGAAGAAGACCTGCGTGACCATCAACTGCCCGTCGCTGTCCGCCGAGCTGATGGAAAGCGAGCTGTTCGGCCACAACCGCGGCGCCTTCACCGGCGCCACCGAGAATACCCTCGGCCGGGTCAGCCAGGCGGACGGCGGCACGCTGTTCCTCGACGAGATCGGCGATTTCCCGCTGATCCTGCAGCCCAAGCTACTGCGCTTCATCCAGGACAAGGAATACGAGCGCGTCGGCGACCCGGTGACCCGCCGCGCCGACGTGCGCATCCTCGCCGCGACCAACCTGAACCTCGAGGACATGGTCCGCGAGGGACGCTTTCGCGAAGACCTGCTCTACCGCCTCAACGTCATAACGCTGAACCTGCCGCCGCTGCGCGAACGGCCGGAAGACGTGCTGCAACTGGCGGAGAGTTTCCTTTCGCAGTTCGTCAAGAGCTACGGCCGCCCGGCGCGTGCCTTCAGCGCCGACGCCAGCGATGCGCTGACCAGCTACTCCTGGCCTGGCAACGTGCGCGAGCTGCGCAACGTGATCGAGCGCGCCAGCATCATCTGCCCGCAGGAATACGTTGAAGTCAGTCACCTAGGCATGAGCACCCACAGCGGCGGCAACAGCGCCCCGCGCGTCGGTGAATCACTGAGCCTTGAGCAGTTGGAGAAAGCCCACATCGCCGCCGTGATGGCCACCAGCGAAACCCTCGACCAGGCCGCCAGAACCCTCGGCATCGACGCCTCGACGCTGTATCGGAAGCGCAAACAGTACGGCCTATGAAAGCCATCATGAATCTGCGTGCCCGGCTGTTCTTGGGCATTTCCTCGCTGATGACCCTGGCTCTGCTCGGCCTGTGCCTGGGCGTATTCAGCGTGATCCAGATGGCGCAGTCGCAGGACCACCTGATCCGCAGCAATTTCGCGGTCATCGAAGTCGCCCAGCAGCTTCGCCAGAACCTCGGCAACCAGCTGGCGCTGTTGCTGGAGCGGCCATTGCAGAGGCAGCGACTGGAGCAGATGCGCAGCGATTTCCAGCGCACCCTGGACGATGCCATCACGCACAACGCCGACGGCCCGGATGCCGAGCAATTGCAGCTCGCGCGCGACGAGTTCAAGGCCTACAACGCCTTCCTCGACCAGCCTGGCCAGGCGCTCCAGGGCTTCGCCGGCGATCCGGCGTTCAGCAAGGCCTATACCCAGCTGCGCGATCACTTGGTGAAGATACAGCAGGACGCGCTCGGCGACATGCGCAGCGAAGGTGCGCACGCGCGCAACCGCTCGATCCTGATCGCCATCCTGCTCGGCCTGATCGGTCTCGCCGTACTGGTCCTCGGCTACATCACCGCCCACAACTTCGCGCGGCGTTTCAGCGCGCCGATCGAGGGCCTGTCGAAAGCCGCGGACCAGATCGGCCAGGGCGACTTCAACGTGGTTTTGCCGGTGTCGCCAATCGCCGAAATGTCCACCCTGATCCGCCGTTTCGGCCTGATGACCGAGTCGCTGCGCGAGCTGAAGGAAACCAACGTAGAGGCCCTGCTGCGCGGTCAGCAGCGCTTGCAGGCCCTGCTCGACAGCATCGACGACGGCCTCCTGATCATCGACCAGCGCGGCCGGATCGAACATGCCAACCCGGTCTCTCAGCGGCAACTGGCCTGGAGCAACGAGCACATCGGCCTGAGCCTGGGCGAGGCGCTTGACCAGCCGGCACTGGACGATGCCGTGCACAAGGTGCTCGGCGACCAGCCGCTGGAGGCACCGCAGGACGACCTGGTGATCGAGGCCGGCGGCGAAACCCGGCTGCTCGCCTGGCGCCTGTCGAAAATCAGCGACGCCCAGGGCCGCACGGTGGGGGCGGTGCTGATCCTGCGCGATGTGACCAGCCAGCGCGCCTTCGAGCGGGTCCGCAACGAGTTCGTCCTGCGCGCCTCCCACGAATTGCGCACCCCGGTCACCGGCATGCACATGGCCTTCGGCCTGCTCCGCGAGCGCTTGAAATTCGGCCCGGAAAGCCGCGAGAGCGATCTGATTCAGACGGTCGACGAAGAAATGCGCCGACTGGTACGCCTGATCAACGACCTGCTGAATTTCTCGCGCTACCAGAGCGGACAGCAGAAGCTGGAGCTGCGCCCCTGCGATGTCGGCGAACTCCTGGAAAACGTTCGTCTGCGCTTTTCCGGGCAGGCCGCCGAGCAGCAGGTGGCACTGGAGCTGGACATGCAGTTGCCGCTGCCCGCGGTGCAGATCGATCGACCGCAGATGGAGCGGGTGTTCGACAACCTGCTCGACAACGCCCTGCGCTATACGCCCGCCGGCGGCAGCATCCGCCTGCAGGCGAGGCGTCACGGCGAGCGGGTGATCCTCAGCGTGGAGGACACCGGCGAGGGCATCCCCTACAGCCAGCAATCGCGGATTTTCGAGCCGTTCGTGCAGATCGGTCGCAAGCAGGGCGGCGCCGGTCTCGGCCTGGCGCTGTGCAAGGAAATCGCGCGGCTGCACGGCGGTCGCCTCGGCGTGCATTCACGCCTTGGCCAGGGCACGGTGTTCTATCTGGCGCTACCGATCTGAGGCCACTCTGGCCGTGCGCTCACCTGGTTCAGGCTGAGCAACAACGCAGCGGTCTGTGCGTCCGGCTCGCCATCAAAGCGCGCTGGCCGGTACTTCATCTGGAACGCACCGATCACCTTGCGCGTGGCGCCGTCCAGCACGCCGTGCTGGGGCACTTCGTAGCCCTGCGCGGCGAGTTGCTGCTGCCACCAGAGCACCGCCGGCAGGGCCTGCTCGAAGCGGGCCTGATAGCGCGCCGCCAACTCCGCGTCCGGCCAGGGCACCAGCCCGGCATCGGCCAGGCGCTTCCAGGGAAACATCGGCCCCGGATCGACCTTGCGCTGCGGGGCGATGTCGCTGTGGCCGATGATGCTGCCCAGCGGCAGGTCGTGGCGCCTCACGATGTCCTTGAGCAGCACGATCAGCGCATCGATCTGCGCGTCGTCGTAGGGAATCCAGCGCAACGTGCCGTCCGGCTGTTCCTCGAAGCCCGGATTCACCAGCTCGATGCCGATACTGCTGGCGTTGAGCCAGGTACGCCCTTGCCACTGGCTGACGCCGGCGTGCCAGGCGCGGCGGTTCTCATCCACCAGCCGGTAGGTTATGACCGGGCTCGTGCTGATCAGGTAATGCGCGCTGACCTCGCCGTGGGTCAGCAGCGCCAGCGAGCGCGGCAGGTCCGCGGAGGTGTAATGGACCACCACGTACTGGATGCGACTGTTCTGCCCCTTGGAGGTGAACGAGGTGTCGATACGCGGGCCGCTGCTGCAACCGGCAAGAAGGAAAAGAGCAAGAAAAACGGCTGAACACTTCATGGCGAAACGACGGCGACAGTGAAAAGAGTTGGACAGCATAACCACTCCGCTGCGCCCAGGCAGCCTTCCAGCCGAAGGGCCAATCGATATATAGGGAGAAAAAACCTCGATCTCTTGGCATTTCCACATGCCGCTCGGCGGATGCGATTGTTTGCCGCGGAACACCGAGCTGTTATAGAAGCTCTATTTCAGCGAAGCGGCGTATGCCACGAACTCGCGCGCTGATCAGCTAAGGACGACGAAACGTATGCGCCGCGCATTGCTCTGGTTCAAACAGGATCTACGGCTCGATGATCACCCGGCGTTGTGGGCAGGGATGGAGGCCGACGAACTGATCCCGGTGTTCATCCTGGACCCGAAGTGGGTCAGGAGCGGACCGCTGGGCGCGCGTCGCCTGGGCGTCCACCGCGCGCGTTTCCTCCTCGAAAGCATCACCGCCTTGGACAACTCCCTGCGCGCGCTGGGCTCGCGGCTACTGCTGTTGCCTGGACACCCCGAGGACGTGATCCCCGATCTGGTCCAGCGCCTGGACATCCAGGAAGTGCTGACGCTGGAAGAGATCGCGCCGGAAGAGCGCAACCAGCTGGCGGAGGTCCGCTCGCGCCTGAGCCATGTGCGCCTGCGTGAATTTCAGGGTAATTCGCTGCTGCGGATGGAAGAGCTGCTCAAGGGGCTGGACCAGATGCCGCAGGTCTACAGCGAGTTCTGCCGGATCGTCGAGCAGCGCCTGCCGGTATTCCAGCCGCGTCCTGTACCACGCAGCCTGCCGATCTTCCCGCAGGCGGCGCAGGAGATGCTGCTGCCGATGCCCACGCTGTCGCAACTGGGCCTGGGCGAGCCGCTCAGTGTACCGAACAGCGCCTTCCCCTTCGCCGGTGGCGAGCCGGCGGCGCAATCGCGCCTGCGCGACTACCTCTGGGAGCGTCAGGGTGTGCGCAACTACAACGAAAACCGCCACGGACTGATCGGCACCGAGTACTCCTCGAAGCTCTCGCCCTGGCTGGCCAACGGCAGCCTGTCGCCGAGGCGGGTCGCGGCCGAGCTGCGCCGCCACGAGGCGCGCTACGGCCGCAACGACTCGACCCACTGCCTGTGGCAAAAGCTGCTCTGGCGCGAGTTCTTCCGCCTGACGCTGGAGCGTCACGGCCAGGCGTTGTTCGAAGCCGGCGGCGTGAAAGCCACCGCGCGCGCGCCGGACAAGGTCGATGAACGCTTCCAGCAATGGTGCCAGGGACGCACCGGGATGCCGATCGTCGACGCCAACATGCGCGAGCTGGCTGATACCGGGTTCATGTCCTACTGCGGCCGGCAAATCGTCGCCAGCTACCTGGTTCACGACCTGAAGCAGGACTGGCGCCACGGTGCCGCCTGGTTCGAGGAACATCAGCTCGATTACGACCCGGCGAGCAGCTGGGGCAACTGGGCCTACATCGCCGGTTACGCCAGCGATCCGAAGCGCAGCGACACCTTCAACGCCTTGCGCAAGGCGCGCCATCTCGATCCGGAAGGGACGTACGTCAGCCTGTGGCTGCCGGAGTTGCGCATGGTCTCGCCACAGCTGCGGCACACGCCGTTCCTGCTGCCCTTGCTGCAACTGGAGACGATCGACTACCCGCGCCTGGCGAAAGTCCCGGACTCCTGGACCGACTACCTGCCCAACGCCGACGAGCAATTCTACGGCGTACCCGACGAGGACAAGGAGTCGCTGCGCGCTTCGTAGCGCTCGCTCTCGATCCGGTTGCGCCCGCCACGCTTGGCCCGGTAAAGCGCCTGGTCGGCGCGCTCGAAGACCTGTTCGGCCACCTCGCCCGAGTGATAGGCGGCGAGGCCGCCGGACAGCGTGATCGTCACCGGCTGTCCCTTGAAGTGGAACGGACAGGCCTCGATGGCCGTGCGCAGTACCTCCAGCAGCCTGAGGCCGCCCTCCATTGGCGTGGAAGGCATCAGCAACACGAACTCCTCGCCGCCGAAGCGCGCGATGAAATCGGTCGCCCGCACCCGTTTGGCCAACTCGCCCGCGATGATCTTCAATACCTTGTCGCCGGCCAGGTGGCCATACTCATCGTTGATCCGCTTGAAGTGGTCGATATCCAGCACCGCCATCAGCAGCTCGCCCCCATAGCGTTGCCAGCGCGCACCCTCGATCTCCAGACGCTCGTTCCACGCCGCGCGGTTGGGTAGCCCGGTGAGCGCGTCGACCAGCGCCTTCTGCCGCTGCTCCTCGAGATGCTCGCGAAAGCCTTTGGCTTCCTGTGCCATGCTGGCGACCCGCTCGACCAGCGTCTGCAGCCGGCTGGCGACCTGCTCCTCGCGCTGGTCGCGCTCGCGCTGGTACGCGTCCATGGTTTGCAGCAGCCCTTCGAGGCGGCTTTCGATCACCTGCTTGAGACCGGACAGATCGTTCGCTTCCTGCACGCTGCTATGCAGTCCGGTGACCTGCTGGCGCAGATCGCTGTCCAGCTCGCGCGCCGAGGCCAGGCCATCTACGTAGCCTTCCTGGGCATCCACCAGGCTGCCCTGGAAGTTCGCCAGGCGCTCGTTCAACTGCCTGAGATAGACCTCGAACTCGTGCTGCCCGCTGCCGGCCACGGCCTGCATCAACACCGCCAGTTCTTCCAGCGTCGGGACCAGTTCATACCAGTTGAGGCCGCCGCGAATCCGCTCGGCGAGTGCAGCGGATTGCGCGTGATGGCTCTCGGGCAACGGCAGCTCATCGAGCATGCCCAGCAGTATCGCCTCGACCCGTGCCGCGATGACCACGTAGGCCGGCTCACTCTGCGTCGGCAGCGCATAGGCGGGGTCGGCCGGCTCGAGTATCGCGGCGGCCATCGGCAGGCTGTCGAGGTGCATGCGCGAAAGGCCGACGCCCGCGGTCACCTTCGGCTGGGCCGGCGGCCTCGGGACGACCGCCTCGGTGTGCGTTTCGGCGGGCGGCAGGGGCGCTGCGGCGGGCATGGCGTCGTTCGCCGGCGCGGAGTCACCGGCGGAAACAGGCGGCTGCACAGCAGCGGCCGGGGCGGCGGGTTCGGCCGGGGCGAGCGGCGGACTCTCCGTCGGCCCTTCATCGGTATCGGCCGCATCGACCGGGTCGCGCGTGCCGAACAAGCGCCGCAACAGCCCTGGACGTTCCTTCTCGTCGTTTTCCAGCTGGGTCAGCGCCTGCCGTTGCAGCTCGCTGAGCTCGATCATCAGCGCCGGCAATTCGCGTGTCTGACCGGCGCGCTCCTCGATGCCACGGGCGAACCGCTTCAACGCCTTGCGCACGTCGCGAGGCAACGACAGCTGCTGCAGCTGGGTAACCAGGGAGGCCAGCGCGTCGTTGAGTTGACCGACGCGTTCCCCGCGGCGGCGTTCGGAATCGAGCACGGCTTTTTCCAGCCGCGGAATCAGAGCCGACAGGCTGGCGTCGAAGTCGTCGCGACGAACGATCTCGCGCAATTCCTGCATGCACTGGTCGACACCGCGATCGCTGCCCTCGGCGGCCAGGCTGCTGCGCACCAGGCCGCGGCGCAGCAGATCGAGACGCACGGCCCAGCGCTTCTCGAGCCGCTCCTGCTGCTCGAGGCTCTCCAGGTATTTGTCTTTCCAACGCTGAAGATCGTCGCTCATGGCGCCACCGATGTGGACAAATGCGGCACCAACGCAGAATCGCCGCCGAGGCTGCTCGGCAGGCGGATTTCGACGGCCACCGGCAAGTGATCGGAAATAGGTTGGCTCAATACCTGCACCCGTTCGAGGGTAAGGCCCGGACTGAGCAGGATGTGGTCCAGGCAGCGCACCGGGCGCCAGCTCGGGAAGGTCGCCTCGACCTGCGGCGCGAGCAGGCCGAGATCACGCAGCGGGGAATGCTCGATCAGGTCGGAGGCCAGAGTGTTCATGTCGCCCATGAGGATCTGGTGGCGATAGCCGCCGATCAGTTCGCGGATATAGGCGAGCTGACGGGATCGCGTCTTCGGCCCCAACGACAGGTGCATCATCACCACGACCAGCGCGTCCTCGCCTTCGCCGAAGCGCATGAGAATCGCGCCGCGACCGGGCGGGCCGGGCAGCGGGTGGTCTTCGAGCTGGCTGGGATTCAGCCGGCTGAGCAACCCGTTGCTGTGCTGGGCGAATCGCCCGAGGTTGCGGTTGAGCTGCTGATACCAGTAGGGGAACTTGCCCAGCCGCGCCAGGTGTTCGACCTGGTTGACGTAGCCCGAGCGCAGGCTGCCGCCATCGACTTCCTGCAGGGCCACCAGGTCGTAACCATCGAGCAGCGCGCCGATGCGCTGCAGGTTCAGCGCCCGCCCGCCGTGCGGCAACAGGTGCTGCCAGCTGCGGGTCAGGTAGTGGTGATAACGGGCGGTGCTGATTCCGACCTGGATATTGAAGCTGAGCAGGCGCAGGCGTCCGTCCGCCGGTAGGCCTTCGGACGAGAGAAAATGCGGGTTGACCTGCGCATGGCACAGGCTGACCGCGCGTTCGGAACTCCAGCGCCGCAACATGCGAGGCCCCCGCGCGCGCCGCTCAACGTGCGGCACGCTCCTTCTCGATCAGGAAGTCGGCCAGTTTCAGCGTTTGCTCCGGGCCGCCAGCGCTGCCCAGGTCGAAACGGTACTTGCCATTCACCACCATGGTCGGCACACCGGTGATCTGGTAGGCCATGGCCAGCTTCTTGTCCTTCTCCATCTGGGTCTTCACGCCGAAGGAGTTGAAGGTCTTCCGGAAGGCCTCCTCATCGACACCCTGGCCGGCGAGGAAGTCGGCCATCTCGTCTTCGTCGGCGAGCTTCTTGCCTTCCTTGTGGATCGCGGCGAATACCGCGTCATGCACCTTGGCCTCCACGCCCATGGCTTCCAGGGTTATGAATAGCTGGCCGTGCACGTTCCACAGGCCGCCGAACATGGCCGGTACACGAACGAAGTTCACGTCGTCCGGCAGCTTCTTGGCCCACGGGCTGATCGTAGGCTCGAACTGGTAGCAGTGCGGGCAGCCGTACCAGAACAGTTCGACCACTTCGATCTTGCCGGGCTTGGCTACAGGTACCGGGTTGCTCAGCTCGACGTACTGCTTGCCAGCCTCCGGCTCGGCAGCCTGGGCGAGCCCGCCGAGCAGACCCACGGTGGCGAAAACGGCGCTGAGGATCAGGTTACGCATGCATGACTCCTTGGGTTTCATAGCCGCCCACGGTGGGCCTGGCTTCGACCGAGGGAAACGGTCCGGGTTCGAGCTATTGTAGCGGCGCCGGAAACGAAAAAGGGTGGCCATCGCCACCCTTTTCTTACCCCTCGGTCGGCTTCAGTGCAGACCCTGGATGTAGCTCGATACCGCTTCGATATCCTTGTTGCTGAGCTTGGCGGCGATCCCGCGCATGATCATGGTGTCGCCGTCGTTGGTGCGATTGCCTTCGCGGAAGTCGGTCAACTGCTTGGCGACGTAGGCGGCATGCTGGCCACCGAGATGCGGGAAGCCGGCGGCGAAGTTGCCGCTACCATCGGGCGAATGGCAACCGGTGCACGCCGGCATGCCGTCAGCCACCTTGCCACCGCGGAACAGCGCTTCGCCCTGCTTGACCAGCGCCGGATCAGCAGCGCCGATAACGATCTTCTGGCTGGAGAAATAGGCGGCGATGTCGGCCAGATCCTGATCGTTGAAACCCTCCAACAACCCGGTCATCTCCAGCACCTTGCGGCCCGTACCCGGCTCGGCAGTCGGTGAGGTGCCAGCCTTGATGTCTTTCAGCTGCTTCAGCAGGTAGCGCTCACCCTGGCCAGCCAGCTTCGGGAAGTTGGGCGCAGGGCTGTTGCCGTCCGCGCCATGGCAGGCACCGCAGACAGCGGCCTTGCCCTGGCCGGCAGCGGCATCACCCGCAGCGTGGGCCATACCGGTGATGCTCAGGGTCAACAGCAGACTCACGAGTACTTTGTTCATCAGCTAATCCAATTACGGCTAAGGTTGAAAGAGTTATGGACCGGGCTCATGGCGCACAAATGGGGCCAGACAAGCCTCGGCTTTGCAGTCCATGCACAACCCGCGAGGCGGCGTACAGCCAAACCGCCATGAGGTTCGCGTCTTGTCGCGCGAATCCATGGATCGACGTGAACTCACCCCCGTGCAACAGGATGAAAGCGCACACAAAATCTGCGGCATTATATACTGGCGTCGTCGAAACGGAAACGAACCGCCTCCTGCGACACCCGGTCGCACTCTGGAAAACCCATGTCATTCAAGAATCCGATTATCGGCCTGTGCCAACAGGCCGCCTTCCTCATCAGCGCCGCAAAAGTCGATCAATGTCCTGCGGACGAAGGTCTGGAAGTGGCTTTCGCCGGGCGTTCCAACGCCGGCAAGTCGAGCGCGCTGAACACTCTCACCCATGCCAGCCTGGCGCGCACCTCGAAGACGCCGGGGCGCACCCAGCTGCTGAACTTCTTCAGCCTCGACGAGCATCGGCGCATGGTCGACCTGCCCGGCTATGGCTACGCCAAGGTGCCGATTCCGCTCAAGCAGCACTGGCAGAAACACCTGGAAGCCTACCTGAGTAGCCGCAACAGCCTGGCCGGGCTGATCCTGATGATGGACATCCGCCATCCGCTCACCGACTTCGACCGGATGATGCTCGACTGGGCCACCGCCAGCCGCATGCCGATGCACATCCTGCTGACCAAGGCCGACAAGCTCGCCTATGGCGCGGCGAAGAACGCGCTGCTCAAGGTCCAGCGCGATATCCAGCAGGGCTGGGGCAAGGACGGGGTGAGCATCCAGCTGTTCTCGGCGCCCAAGCGCCAGGGCGTCGAGGAAGCGCAGTTGGTGCTGGCGCAATGGCTGGGGCTGCTGGAGGACGAGGAAGAGGAGGCGCAGGAATAGCCCTGCGGTCGAAATGCGCGCGAAAAAAAACCTCGAACTTCGTATGGGGAGGGAGAAGTTCGAGGTTTAAGTCCGGACCGCTAGGGCGGGGTCCAGATATCTGCCAACACTAAAACACAACAAGGAGCATTGAACGGCTTCACCCATTCAGAATCTGTGACCGGCCGCCCCCGGAAAAAGTTCCTCACCAACGTGCGCGGATCTGGACCGGGATCAGTGCGCTTCGTCCCAGTTGGCCCCCACGCCGGCCTCCACCAGCAGCGGCACGTCGAGCGTCGCGGCGCCGCTCATCAGCGCGCGGACCTTGTCGCGAACCGGCTCGATCAGATCCTCGCGCACTTCCAGCACCAGCTCATCGTGCACCTGCAGGATCACCCGGGCGTCCAGCCCTGAGTCGTCCAGCCAGGCCTGCACCGCCACCATCGCGCGTTTCATGATGTCCGCCGCCGTGCCCTGCATCGGCGCGTTTATCGCCGTGCGTTCGGCCGCCTTGCGCAGGCCCTGGTTCTTCGCGTGGATTTCCGGGAGATACAGGCGCCGGCCGAATAGCGTCTCCACGTAGCCCTGTTCGCTGGCCTGTTCGCGGGTGCGTTCCATGTAGGCGAGCACGCCCGGATAGCGGGTGAAGTAACGGTCGATGTAGGCCTGCGACTGCTTGCGGTCGACGCCGATCTGCTTGGCCAGCCCGAAGGCGCTCATGCCGTAGATCAGCCCGAAGTTGATCGCCTTGGCGCTGCGCCGCTGCTCGTTGGTCACTTCGTCCAGGCTCACGCCCATGACTTCGGCGGCGGTCGCGCGGTGCACGTCGAGGTCATTGCGGAAGGCGTGCAGCAACCCTTCGTCCTGCGCCAAGTGGGCCATGATGCGCAGCTCGATCTGCGAGTAGTCCGCCGCCAGCAGCCGGTAGCCGGGTGCAGCGATGAACGCCTGGCGGATGCGCCGACCCTCGGCGGTGCGGATCGGAATGTTCTGCAGGTTCGGGTCCGACGAGGACAGCCGCCCGGTGGCAGTGACCGCCTGGTGGTACGAGGTATGGATGCGCCCGGTACGCGGGTTGATCTGTTCCGGCAGGCGGTCGGTGTAGGTGCTCTTGAGCTTGCTCAGGGTGCGGTATTGCATGATCACCTTGGGCAGCGGGTAATCCTGCTCGGCCAGTTCGGCGAGCACCGCTTCGGCGGTCGACGGCTGGCCGGTGGCGGTCTTGCTGATCACCGGCAGGCCGAGCTTTTCATAGAGAATGGTGCCGAGCTGCTTGGGCGAGCCGAGGTTGAACTCTTCGCCGGCCAGTTCGAAAGCCTCGCGCTGCAGCGCGACCATCTTCTCGCCCAGCTCCAGGCTGTGGCGGCCCAGCAGGTTGGCGTCGACCAGCGCGCCGTTGCGCTCGATGCGCGCCAGCACGGGCACCAGCGGCATCTCGATGTCCTGCAGCACGCTCGCCAGCGACGGCGTGGCCTGCAGCTTCTGCCACAGGGTCTGGTGCAGTCGCAGGGTCACGTCGGCGTCCTCGGCCGCGTAGGGGCCGGCCTGCTCGAGGGAAATCTGATCGAAGGTCAGCTGCTTGGCGCCCTTGCCGGCGATGTCCTCGAAACGGATGGTTTCGTGCTCGAGGTAGCGCTGCGCCAGGCTGTCCATGTCGTGACGGGTCGCCGTTGCGTCCAGCGCATAGGACTCGAGCATGGTGTCGAAGGCCACGCCGCGCACCTCGATCGGCACCGAGGCGTTGGCCAGCACGTTGATGTCGTACTTGGCGTGCTGGCCGACCTTGGCCTTATTCGGGTCCTCCAGCAGCGGCTTGAGTGCGCGCAGCACGGAGTCGCGGTCGAGCTGCGCCGGCACGCCCATGTAGGAATGCGCCAGCGGCACGTAGGCGGCCTCGAACGGCGTCACCGCGAAGGACACCCCGACCAGCTCTGCGACCTGCGCGTTGATGCTGGTGGTCTCGGTGTCGAAGGCGAACAGCTCCGCGGCCTCGAGTTTCTTCAGCCAGGCGTCGAAGCGCGCCTGGTCGAGGATGGTTTCGTACTGCTGCGACACTTCCGCCTGCAGGTGGTCGTTGCCCGGAGGCGGCACGTCCAGCGCATCGAACAGCCCACCGCTGGCGGGCGGCGCGAGCTTCAGGGCCTTGACCTCGCGCTGCAGCTCTTCCAGCCAGCTCTTGAATTCCAGCGCGCCGTAGAGGGCGGCGAGCGCCTCGCGGTCGACCTCGCCGGGGTGCAGCGCGTCGATCTCGATATTCAGCGGCACATCCAGCTTGATGGTCGCCAGTTCGTAGGAGAGGTAGGCCATCGCCTTGTGCTCTTCCAGCTTGGCGGCCAGCGACTTGGCACCGCGCAGCGGCAGCTCGGCGACCCGGCCGAGGTTGGCGTAGATCACGTCCAGCCCGCCGCCGATGCCGGCCAGCAGCCCTACCGCGGTTTTTTCGCCGACGCCGGGCACGCCGGGGATGTTGTCGATCTTGTCGCCCATCAGCGCCAGGTAATCGATGATCAGCTCGGGGCCGATACCGAATTTCTCGACCACACCCGCCGGGTCCATCACCAGCCCGGTCATGGTGTTGACCAGGGTGACGTGCGGGCAGACCAGCTGCGCCATGTCCTTGTCGCCGGTGGAGATCACCACGTCGCGTCCTTCGCCAGCGGCCTGCCGCGCCAGGGTGCCGATCACGTCATCGGCTTCGACGCCCTCGACGCAGAGCAGCGGAAACCCCAGCGCGCGGACACTGGCGTGCAGCGGCTCGACCTGGTCGCGCAGGTCGTCGGGCATCGGCGGCCGGTTGGCCTTGTAGTCGGCGAAGATCGCGTCGCGGAAGGTGCCGCCCTTGGCATCGAAGACCACCGCGAAGGGGCTGTCCGGATACTGCTTGCGCAGGCTCTTGAGCATGTTCAGCACGCCCTTTACCGCGCCGGTCTGCATGCCCCGGGAGGTGGCCAGCGGCGGCAGGGCGTGGAAAGCGCGGTACAGGTAGGACGAGCCGTCCACCAGGACGAGGGGGGCTTGGGACATGCGTGGGACCAACCTTTTGCATAGGGCCGGGTTAGAATGACCGGACCGTTGACGTTAAAGAGGGAAGGTTAACATGCGCGCACCCACCTACCTGCTGGCCGGCCTTCTGGCCTGTCTGCCCCTGGCCGCCATCGCCCAGGAACAACCCGATGCCGACCCCGAGGTAACCATCCGCCAGGACGGCGACAAGACCGTGCAGGAGTACCGCCAGAACGGCTTTCTCTACGCGATCAAGGTCACGCCCAAGCACGGCAAGCCCTACTTCCTGGTGCGCGCCGATGGCAGCGACGGCAACTTCATCCGTTCGGACCAGCCCGACATGCTGATTCCGGCCTGGGAAATCTTCAAATGGTAGGACGCTGAATGTCGGTATTCACGCCGCTCGAACAGCCGCAGCTGGAAACCTTCCTCGCGCCCTACGGACTCGGGCGCCTGAGGAGTTTCCAGGGAATCGCCGCGGGTAGCGAGAACAGCAATTTCTTTGTCAGCCTGGAGCGTGGCGAGTTCGTCCTCACGCTGATCGAACGCGGCCCTTCGCAGGACCTGCCGTTCTTCATCGAGCTGCTCGACGTGCTGCACGGTGCCGAGCTGCCGGTGCCCTATGCGCTGCGCAGCGCCAATGGCGACGCCTTGCGCAGCCTGGCCGGCAAGCCGGCGCTGCTGCAGCCGCGGCTGCCGGGCCAGCACATCGCCCAGCCGAATGCGCACCATTGCGTGGAGGTCGGCACGCTGCTGGGCAAGCTGCACAAGGCGACCTGCGAGAAGCCGCTGCAACGGCGCAGCGACCGCGGTCTGGACTGGATGCTCGGCGAAGGCCGGCGTCTCGGCAGGCAGTTGCCCGCCTCCGCCGCCACCCTGCTGCAGCCGGTGCTGGACGAGATCGATGCGCAACGCGCGGCGATTCTCGCCCTGCCGCAGGCCAACCTGCACGCCGACCTGTTTCGCGACAACGTCCTGTTCGACGGCCCCCACCTGTCCGGGGTGATCGACTTCTACAACGCCTGCAGCGGGCCGATGCTCTACGACGTGGCGATCACCCTGAACGACTGGTGTTCCGGCGCCGACGGCGCCCTCGACCTGCCGCGTGCCCGTGCGCTGCTCGGCGCCTATGCCAGCCAGCGGCGCTTCGGCCCGGCCGAAGCGGAACTCTGGCCGGTGCTGTTGCGCGTCGCCTGCGTGCGCTTCTGGCTGTCCCGGCTGATCGCCGCCGATGCCAACGCCGGGCAGGAAGTGCTGATCCATGATCCCGCCGAGTTCGAGCAGCGCCTGGCGCAGCGCCAGCGGATCGACCTGGCCCTGCCGATCGCGCTGTAGGGCCCGGCATCGGCCGGTGAAGACGATGCGCCGATGCGCCACGGCGGGCCTCCAGTCCGGGTAATGCGGATGCGACCGGAACGAGGCGCCGGCTCAGAGCCCTTCCAGGCAGCCGGCCAGGTTGTTCGCCAGATCGTCCAGCAGTCGCTCGTAGCCGTGCGCGTCGGCGTTCAGCGTGGCGCCCAGCGCATCGAGTTCGGCCATTTTCACCGGCAACCCTTCGGCCAGGGTTTCGGTGAGTTTCGGCCGCCACGGCGGCTCGCTGAAGACACAGGCGGGGCCGGCCTGCTGCAGCTTCTCGCGCATCTCGGCGACGTGTCGCGCGCCCGGCTGCACCTCGGTCGCGGCGCTGAACACGCCGCGGTGCTGCAGGCCGTAGGCCGCCTCGAAGTAGTCGAACCCCTCATGGAACACGAAGTAGGGCTTGCCGGCGACGCCGGCGACGCGCTGGCGCAGGCGCTGGTCGAGCGCGCGCAGGCGGCTCTGGAAGGCCTGCAGGTTGGCCTGGTAGCGCGACGCGTTGTCCGGATCGGCCGCGCTCAGGTCGGCGGCCATGCGCGCGGCGATCACCCGCGCGTTGTCCGGCAGCAGCCAGAGGTGCGCGTCCAGCGTGCCGGGGCGATGTTCATGATCGTGTTCGCCGTCGTCGCCATGCGAGTCGCCCTCGCCGAAATGGCGCAGGTGCAGGCCGGGAAGCGTCTGCACCGTCACCGTGGGCGCGCTGCGACCCTGCAATACGCGGGGCAGGAAGGTTTCCAGGTCCGGGCCGATCCAATAGAACAGCTCGACCTCGCGCAGCTTGCGAACGTCCGACGGGCGCAGCGCGTAGTTGTGCGGCGAGGCGCCCGGCGGCAGCAGCACGTCGGGCGTTCCGACGCCGTCCTGCACCGCGGCGGCGATCAGTTGCAGGGGTTTGATGCTGGTCAGCAGACGCACGTCGGCGTGCGCCGAACCGGCCAGAAGCAGCAGCGGGAGCAGAAGAAAACGAAACACGGAAGGACACCTGGGCTTTCGGAAGTTATAGAATAACGTCTCTCCAGCCGAACGTCGCCGCCCATGAAAACGCCCCTGGCCTGCCTGCCCCACGATCACAGTCATTGCGTGCACACCGCACTGGCCGACGCCGAGGCGCTGTGCGAGCGCCAGGGCGCGCGGCTCACCGCCCTGCGCAAGCGGGTGCTGGAGCTGGTCTGGCAGAGCCACAAGCCGCTCGGGGCCTACGACATCCTCGGCGTGCTGAGCGAGACCGACGGTCGCCGCGCGGCGCCGCCGACGGTCTACCGGGCGCTGGATTTCCTCCTGGAAAACGGCCTGGTGCACCGCATCGCCTCGCTCAATGCCTTCGTCGGCTGCAACCATCCCGGCGACGTGCATCAGGGCCAGTTCCTCATCTGCCGCAGCTGCCATACCGCCATCGAGCTGCAGCAGCCGGCGATCGGCGCGGCGATTTCCGCCGCCGCCGAGGGCGTCGGGTTCAGCACCGAGGGGCAGACCGTCGAGGTGGTCGGGCTCTGCGCCAGCTGCCGGGAGGCGGCATGAGCGATGAACTGATCCGCCTGAGCGGCGTGGGCGTCGAGTTCAACGCCAAGGCGGTGCTGCAGGACGTGCAGCTGACCGTGAGAGCGGGCGAGATCGTCACCCTGATCGGCCCCAACGGCGCCGGCAAGACCACCCTGGTACGGATCGCCCTGGGCCTGCTCAAACCCGTGCAGGGCGAGGTCTGGCGCCTGCCGAAGCTGCGCATCGGCTACATGCCGCAGAAGCTGCAGATCGAGGCGACACTGCCGCTCAGCGTGCTGCGCTTCCTGCGCCTGGTGCCAGGGGTAACGCGTTACTCGGCGCTCGCGGCGCTGGCCGAGGTCGGCGCCGAGCAGGTCATCGACAGCCCGTTGCGGAGCATCTCCGGCGGCGAGCTGCAACGCGTGCTGCTGGCGCGCGCGCTGCTGCGCAAGCCGCAGCTGCTGGTGCTCGACGAGCCGGTGCAGGGCGTCGACGTCGCCGGTCAGGCCGAGCTGTACCGGCTGATCACCCGCCTGCGCGACCGCTACGGCTGCGGCGTGCTGATGGTCTCCCACGACCTGCACCTGGTGATGAGCACCACCGACCAGGTGGTCTGCCTGAACCATCACGTGTGCTGCTCCGGCCATCCGGAGCAGGTCAGCGGCGATCCGGCGTTCATCGAGCTGTTCGGCCAGGACGCCAAGAGCCTGGCGATCTACCACCACCGCCACGATCACGACCACGCCCTGCATGGCGGCGTGGTCAAGGCGCACGTACACGGACCGGACTGCAACCACGACCATGCCTGACTTCCTGCTCAACGCCCTGCTCTCCGGCCTCGCCCTGGCGCTGGTCGCCGGCCCGCTGGGCTCCTTCGTGGTCTGGCGGCGCATGGCCTATTTCGGCGACACCCTGTCCCACGCCGCGCTGCTTGGCGTCGCCCTGGGCTTTCTGCTGGACGTCAGCCCGACGCTGGCGGTGACCGTCGGCTGTGTGCTGCTCGCCGTGCTGCTGGTGACGCTGCAGCAGCGCCAGCCGCTGGCCTCGGACACCCTGCTGGGCATCCTCGCCCACAGCACCCTGTCGCTCGGCCTGGTGGTGCTGAGTTTCATGCACGACGTGCGCATCGACCTGATGGGCTATCTGTTCGGCGACCTGCTGGCGGTCGGCCCGGCGGACCTGACGTGGATTCTCGGCGGCAGCGCGCTGGTGCTGGCGGTGCTGGTGCCGCTGTGGCGGCCGCTGCTGGCGATCACCGTGCACGAGGAACTGGCCAAGGTCGAAGGCCTGCCGGTGGCGGCGATCCGCCTGGCGCTGATGCTGCTGATCGCCATCGTCATCGCAGTGGCGATGAAGATCGTCGGCGTGCTGCTGATCACCTCGCTGCTGATCATTCCCGCGGCCGCCGCGCAGCGCCACGCGCGCACCCCCGAGCAGATGGCCGGCGGCGCCAGCGCGCTGGGGCTGGTCGCGGTGTGCGCCGGGCTCAGCCTGTCCTGGTTCAAGGACACCCCGGCCGGGCCGTCCATCGTGGTCAGCGCCGCACTGCTGTTCCTGCTCAGCTTCGCCTGGCCGAAGCGCGCCTGACGGACGTCCCGGTGCGCATGGCGTACCCTACGAGGTGGTATAGGTGCACCGTAGGGTGCGCCGCGCGCACCGCAAGTCTCAGATCCAGCCGAGCCAATGCCACCAGGTGGCGGCGAACAGCAGCATGCTGAGGTAGCCGATCAGCGTCACCAGCAGGCCGACCTTGGCGAACTGCCGCGCATTGAAGGTCTCGGTGCCCAGGCAGACCATGTTCTGCGGCGCGTTGATCGGCAGGATGAAGCCGTAGCTGACGACGAAGCCGAGCAGCATGCTCAGCCCCAGCCGGTTGAACTCACCGGGCAGGTTGAGCAGCACCGCGATGAGGATCGGCAGCAGCGCCGCGGTCAGCGCGGTGGCGCTGGCGAAGCCCAGGTGGACGATGATCAGGAAGGCCCCGAGCACGGCGAAGATGGCCAGCGGGCCGAGCCCGTCGAGGCCGGTGTAGGCGACCACCTGCACCGCCAGCCACTGCCCGGCCTGGGTGGTCAGCAGCACGCTGCCGAGGCTGATGCCGACCCCGAAGACGATCACCGTGCCCCAGGGAATCCGCGCCTGCACATCCTTCCAGGTCATCACCCCGAAGCGCGGCAGCATCAGCAGCACCAGCCCGGCGTAGGTCGTGGTGGTGGTGTCGAAGGGGTGCAGCTTGCCCTCGGTGGCCCAGCACAGCAGCAACAGCACCGAGACCATCAGCAGGCGCTTCTGCGCACCGGTCATCGGGCCCAGCTCGCGCAGCTCGCGGGCGACCGCCTCCTTGCCGCCGGCCACCGAATCGGTTTCCGGCGGCAGCAGCCTGATGACGATGAACAGCAGCACGACGGACATCAGCATCGCCCAGGGCGCGCCGGCGACCAGCCATTCGATCCAGCTCACCCGCGCCCCGAGCAGCTTGTCCATGAAGCCGACCAGCAGCAGGTTCTGCGCGGCGGCAGTCTGGATGCCGATGTTCCAGATGCTGGTGCCCTGGGCGACGATGATCATCATTCCGGCGGCGAAGTTGGAGCGCTTGTCGACGCCGAACGCGGCGATGATGCCCATCATGATCGGCACCACGCAGGCGCTGCGCGCCGTGGCGCTGGGCACCACCAGGCTGAGCAGGATGGTCACCAGGATGGTTCCGGCGAGGATGTGCCGGGTGCTGGTGCCGACCTTCGACAGGGTGACCAGCGCGATGCGCCGGTCGAGCCCGGTGTGGGTCATCGCCGCGGCGATGAACAGCGCACCGGCGACCAGCGCCAGCGCCGGGTTGGAGAAGCCGGCCAGGGCCATGCCGATCGCCGCCGTGCTGCCATAGACCACCCCGGGGTTGGCCAGGGTCGGCGCGGTGCCGACCAGCACCGCCAGCAGCGCGGTGATCATGATCGCGCTGGCCTCGTAGGACACCGCCTCGGTGATCCACACGATCACCGCGAAGACCAGGATCGCCAGCACCCGGTGACCGGCCACGGGGAGGTCGGCGGAGAGCGGCAGCAGGAGTACCACGACCATCGCCAGGATGCCGGCCAGCAGGCCGATGGGCAGGGGAAAGCGCGCGTGTGTTTCGGGTGTTGCGGCCGGGACGTTCATGGCAGTGCTCCGCCAGTGGGTATGCCATGAGTATGCGAAATTGTCGCACCCAGGTTACTGACCTGCGTCTAGCATGGGCCTTGGCGCCCGATTGCGACGATCGAGGGAATGCCCCGGCGTCCGCCGTGGTCAGATAGCCACACGCGCTGAAACGCTCCAATGGAGGACCCTACCCGTGAGCAGCATTCCCGACATCACCCTGAACGACGGCACGCAGATTCCCCAGTTCGGCCTCGGCACCTGGCAGATCCCCGACAACGAGGCCGCCGACGCCGTGCGCCATGCGCTGGAACTGGGCTACCGGCACATCGACACGGCGGCTATCTACAAGAACGAGCGCGGCGTCGGCGCCGGCATCGCCGCCGCCGGGCTGCCGCGCGAGCAGCTCTACGTGACCACCAAACTGTGGAACCAGGACCAGGGCTACGACTCGGCGCTGCGCGCCTGCGAGGAGAGCCTGAAGCGCCTCGGCCTGGATCACGTCAACCTCTACCTGATCCACTGGCCGTGCCCCGACCAGGGCAAGTTCCTCGACGCCTGGAAAGCCATGATCCGCCTGCGCGAGGAAGGCCTGGTGACCTCCATCGGCGTCTCCAACTTCCGCCCGGACGACGCCGAAGTACTGATCATGGAAACCGGCGTGGTGCCGGCGGTGAACCAGATCGAGGTGCATCCGTTCTTCCAGCAGAAGGACCTGCGCGACTTCAACCGCTACAAGGGCATCGCCACCCAGGCCTGGAGCCCGCTGGCGCGCGGCGGCGACCTGCTGCCGCACCCGACGATCCAGGCGCTGGCGCAGAAGCACGGCAAGACGCCGGCCCAGGTGGTGCTGCGCTGGCACATCGAGCTGGGCTCCATCGTGTTCCCGAAATCCGTGCACCCCGAACGCATCCGCGAGAACCTCGACGTGTTCGACTTCCGCCTCGATGCCGACGACCTGCTGCGCATCGCCGAACTGGACGAAGGACGCCGCACCGGGCCCGACCCATCCACCTTCAGCTGAACCTCAGAGGCGCACGAGAAGCCCGGCATTTGCCGGGCTTCTCGTGTTCGGGACATCGGCAGATCGACGCCGGGCGCGGCGTCACCCACGGATCAGGCCGGAATGCTCTTCGCCTTCGGCTCGCGCGCCCACACCCGGTGCTTGGCGATGGCGGCGATGAAGTCCTTCTGCACCGCGCCGGCATCGGCACCGGTGAGCAGTCCTTCATCCTCCTCAAGGTTGACCACCTTGAGCAGGTCCTTCGCTTCGCCGGCCAGGGCGATCGCCTTGAGGTGCTTGTAGGCCTCCATCAGGTAGTGCTTGGCGACACCATCGGCCGACAACGCCTCGACGCTCTTCGCGCCGCCCGGGACGAATACCGCATCCAATGCCACCGACGGCATGCCTTCGGCGGACCCGTCCACCGGCAGCGCGGAGCCGTCCGCTGCGGTGACCGGCGCCGCGTTCGGGCCGAGCACCTTGACGTGCGCGCCCTCGGCCAGCAGGGCGCTCTTGATCGCCTTGACGTCCTGGCCATTCACGCCGTCAGCCACCAGCACGGCGATCTTGGTGCCCTTGATGTTGCCGGACAGCAGGTTGAGCTGGCTGAGCGCCGGCGACTTCTCCAGCGACGGCTTCTTCGGCGTCACCGTGGGCGCGCTGGGCGGCGCGACGCCGATGTTCTTCGCCACCTTCTGCGCCAGGCTCAGGTCGATGTTGGCGAGGATCTCGTTCACCTGACGCTCGCGAATCCACTGCCGCTCGACCTTGCCTAGCTCGAAGCTGTACGCGGCGATGACGTGTTCCTGCTCCGGTGCCGAGAGGCTGTTGAAGAACAGCGTGGCCTGGGAGAAGTGGTCGCCGAACGACTCGCTGCGCTCGCGCACCTTGTGCGCGTCGACGCGCTCGTAGTAGCTCTCGAAGCCGCCGTCCACCGGGCCGGCGGGGGTTTCCTTCGGCCAGCCCCCGTCGATGGAATTCGGCTCGTAGGACGCGCGGCCCTTGTCGATGGTGGTGCGATGCTGGGCATCGCGCTGGCCGTTGTGGTTCGGCGCCACGGGACGGTTGATCGGGATTTCGTGGAAGTTCGGCCCGCCGAGGCGGCTGATCTGCGTGTCGGTGTAGGAGAACAGCCGGCCCTGCAGCAGCGGATCGTTAGAGAAGTCGATGCCCGGCACGACATGGGACGGGCAGAAGGCCACCTGCTCGGTCTCGGCGAAGAAATTGTCCGGGTTGCGGTTGAGCACCATCTTGCCCAGCGGCGTCACCGGCACCAGTTCCTCGGGGATGATCTTGGTCGGGTCCAGCAGGTCGAAGTCGAATTTGTGCTCGTCCTCTTCCTCGACGATCTGCACGCCCAGCTCCCACTCCGGATAGTCACCCGACTCGATGGCTTCCCAGAGGTCGCGGCGATGCGCGTCGGTGTCCTTGCCCGCCAGCTTCTGCGCCTCGTCCCAGAGCAGCGAACGCACGCCCTGGGCCGGCTTCCAGTGGAACTTCACGAACCGTGATTTGCCTTCGACGTCGATCATGCGGAAGGTATGGATGCCGAAGCCCTGGATGCTGCGCAGGTTCACCGGAATCGCGCGGTCGGACATGGTCCAGAGCACCATATGCGCCGATTCGGGCACCAGCGAAACGAAGTCCCAGAAAGTGTCGTGGGCACTGCCGCCGGTGGGGATCTCGTTGTGCGGCTCGGGCTTCACCGCGTGGACGAAGTCGGGAAACTTGATCGCGTCCTGGATGAAGAACACCGGCATGTTGTTGCCGACCAGGTCGAAGTTGCCTTCGTCGGTGTAGAACTTCACCGCAAAACCGCGCACGTCGCGTACCGTGTCGCCCGAGCCGCGCGGGCCCTGCACGGTGGAGAAGCGCACGAACACCGGGGTCTTCTTCGCCGGGTCCTGCAGGAAGCCGGCCTTCGACAGCTTCTTGCCCTGGGCTTCGTACACCTGGAAATAGCCGTGGGCCGCAGTACCGCGGGCATGCACGATGCGCTCGGGGATGCGCTCGTGGTCGAAGTGCGTGATCTTCTCACGCATGATGAAGTCTTCCAGCAGCGACGGCCCGCGCGCGCCGGCCTTCAGGGTGTTCTGGTTGTCCGCGATCTTCACGCCCTGGTTGGTACGCAGGGCGGCACCGGTGGCGTCGGAGCGGAATTCTTCCAGTTGCTCCAGCTTGGCGTTGCTATTGGCGCGGTCGAGGGTATCGGTACCGGCGGCTTCGCTGGCGTTCGCGGCAGGCTTTGGGGTGGCCATCGGCGGTTTATCTCCTTATCGGGTCGGTTCGGGTCGCCGCCGGTCTGTGACTGCCGGCTCAAGGGCTTCCAGTTAGTGACCGGAACCGTGACGCGCCCGTTCCCTCCAACCGACAAGCAGCCGTTGCGAATCAGACGGCGATCCGGCTTATGCCTTCGCAAGCGCTACGCTCGACAAGAAATGCTAAGCAGGCCTAAGCAAACCCGCTAAAATGCGCGCCCCCTGGCCACCCCAGGCCGATCAGGCCCACGCCCAAAAGGTTCGTTTCCCGTGATCGAGTTTCACCAGGTCCACAAGACATACCGCGTCGCCGGCAAGCGCGCAGGCCGCGAAATCCCGGCCCTGCAACCCACCGACCTGCGCATCGAGAGCGGCCAGATCTTCGGTCTGATCGGCCACTCCGGCGCCGGCAAGAGCACCCTGCTGCGCCTGATCAACCGCCTCGAAGAACCCAGCGGCGGACGCATCTTGGTCGACGGCGAAGACGTCACCGCGCTGGATGCCGACCGCCTGCGGCAATTCCGCCAGCGCGTCGGAATGATCTTCCAGCACTTCAACCTGCTCGCCTCGAAAACCGTCGCCGACAACGTCGCGCTGCCGCTGAAACTGGCCGGCGTGCGTTCGCGCGCGCAGATCGATGCCCGCGTCGCCGAGCTGCTGGCCCGCGTTGGCCTCGGCGATCACGCGAAGAAATATCCGGCGCAACTCTCCGGCGGGCAGAAGCAACGCGTCGGCATTGCCCGCGCGTTGGCCACCGGGCCGACCATCCTGCTCTGCGACGAGGCCACCAGCGCACTCGACCCGCAGACCACCGCCTCGGTGCTGCAACTGCTGGCCCAGATCAACCGCGAGTTGCGCCTGACCATCGTCCTGATCACCCACGAGATGGACGTCATCCGCCGCGTCTGCGACCGCGTCGCGGTGATGGACGCCGGGGCGATCGTCGAACAGGGCGCGGTGGCGGACGTCTTCCTCCATCCGCAGCACCCGACCACCCGGCGTTTCGTGCTGGAGGCCGAGCAGGTCGACGAGGACGAACGCCGCGACGATTTCGCCCAGGTGCCGGGACGCATCCTGCGCCTGACCTTCCATGGCGAGTCGACCTACGCGCCGCTGCTGGGCAAGGTCGCGCGCGAGACCGGTGTGGACTACAGCATCCTCGCCGGCCGCATCGACCGCATTCGCGAAACGCCCTACGGCCAGCTCACGCTGTCGCTGGTTGGCGGCGACATCGACGCCGCGCTGGCGCAGTTCCGCGCCGCCGACGTACACCTGGAGGTACTACGCTGATGGAGACTCTCGCCGCGCTGTTCGCCAACGTCGACGGGTACGAAATCTGGCAGGCGACTCTCGACACCCTGCTGATGCTCGGCGGTTCGTTGCTGTTCACCGTGCTTCTGGGCCTGCCGCTGGGCGTGCTGCTGTTCCTCAGCGGCCCGCGCCAGCTGTTCGACAACCGCCCGCTCTACGCGCTGCTGTCGCTGGTGGTCAACGTGCTGCGCTCGCTGCCGTTCATCATCCTGCTGATCGTGATGATTCCCTTCACCGTGCTGCTCACCGGCACCTCGCTGGGCGTCGCCGGGGCGATTCCGCCGCTGGTGGTGGGCGCCACGCCGTTCTTCGCGCGCCTGGTGGAAACCGCGCTGCGCGAGGTGGACCGCGGAATCATCGAGGCGACCCAGGCGATGGGCGCGACGACCCGCCAGATCATCCTCGACGCGCTGCTGCCGGAGGCCCGGCCGGGCATCTTCGCGGCGATCACCGTCACCGCGATCACCCTGGTGTCCTACACCGCGATGGCCGGCGTGGTCGGCGCCGGCGGTCTCGGCGACCTGGCGATCCGCTTCGGCTACCAGCGTTTCCAGACCGACGTGATGGTGGTCACCGTGATTCTCCTGCTGGTACTGGTGCAAGTGCTGCAAAGCATCGGCGACCGCCTGGTGGTGCATTTCTCGCGCAAGTGACCCGACGCCCCGAATAACCGAAAAGCGGCGACCCGCCCGATGCGGGACCCGCGGAAAAACTCTCCATAAGGAACCTTACGATGAAAAAACTGCTCACTGCCCTCGCCGTCTTCGCGGCCTTCTCCGCCCAGGCCGCGGACAAGATCACCGTCGCTGCGACCGCCGTACCGCACGCGGAAATCCTCGAATTCGTCAAACCGGCGCTGGCCAGGGAAGGCGTCGAGCTGAACGTCAAGGTCTTCACCGACTACGTGCAGCCGAACGTGCAGGTCGCCGAGAAGCGCCTGGATGCCAACTTCTTCCAGCACCAGCCATACCTGGATGAGTTCAACAAGGGCAAGGGCACCGACCTGGTGAGCGTCGCCGGCGTGCACGTCGAACCCTTCGGCGCCTACTCCAGCAAGTTCAAGAGCATCGACGCGCTGCCCGACGGCGCCAATGTGGTCATCCCCAACGACGCCACCAACGGCGGCCGCGCGCTCCTGCTGCTGGCCAAGGCCGGCGTGATAACCCTGAAGGACGGCAGCGGCATCCTTGCCACGCCCAAGGACATCGCCAGCAACCCCAAGCACATCAAGGTGCGTGAGCTGGAAGCCGCGACCCTGCCGCGCGTGCTCAACCAGGTCGACCTGGCGCTGATCAACACCAACTACGCCCTGGAAGCCGGCCTCAACCCGACCAAGGACGCGCTGATCATCGAAGGCAGCGACTCGCCCTACGTGAACATCCTCGTCGCCCGCCAGGACAACAAGGACAGCCCGGCCATCCAGAAGCTGGCCAAGGCGCTGAACAGCCCCGAGGTGAAGCAGTTCATCCAGAGCAAGTACAACGGCGCCGTGGTGCCGGCGTTCTGATCACGCCCTCCTCTCTCCCATTTATGGGAGAGAGGCCGGGGAGAGGGAGCGCAACGCCGCGAACGCTGGTAAACGACAAAGCCCGCTCGATGCGGGCTTTTTCATGGGCGGCGTTCCGATCCAGATCACGCCGCCAAGCATGCCCAGGCCGAGGGAAAGGTGCGCCTTGGCCTCGCTGCTGGCGCAGAGATTGAACCCGCTGCGCCGCCGCTTGAGCTCGCCGTCGCGCTGCGCGTCCGGCACCAACGCCCTTCCCCGTTGGTACACCGAGTTCCCTGCGAGAGCCCGGCGCCGGCCCAGCGGACTCAGCCCTCGCTGTTGAGCAGCGCCGGCAGCTTTGCGGCGAGCTTCTGGCTGTTCAACGGCGCGCGGATGAAACCGCGCTGGCGACCGTCGGGGCCGATGATGACCAGGTTGCCGCTGTGGTCGACGGTGTAGCCGGGCTTGCTGGTGTCGGCCGGGATGAACGGGATGCTCACGCCGTTGGCGAGGGTCTGGATGCTCTGCAGGTCGCCGGTCAGGCCGATGAAGCCCGGGTCGAAATAGCCCAGGTACTGTTTGAGCTGCTGCGGCGTATCGCGATTCGGGTCGACGCTGACCAGCACCACGCGCAGCCGCTCGCGCGCCTCGGCCGGCAGCAGGCCCTTGACCTCGCGCATCTGCGCCAGGGTGGTCGGGCAGATGTCCGGGCAGAAGGTGTAGCCGAAGAACAGCAGGCTCCAGCGCCCCTTCAGCTCGTCCACCGCGAGCGCCTTGCCGTCCTGGTCGGTGAGGCTCAACGACGGCACCTGGCGCGACTGCGGCAGGAGGATGATGCCGGCATCCAGCAATTGCGCCGGGTCGGCACCGCCGCGGCGGTCGAGCACCTTGTGCACGGTGAGGCCGATCACCAGGGCGATCAGCGCGACGAGAACGAAAACGGTCTTGTGGATGCGGGTCATAGGCTCACAAACAGGTAATGGTCGATCAGCAGCGCGATGAACAACCCGAAGAGATACAGGATGCTGTACTTGAAGGTCGCCATCGCGGCGTGTGGCCGGCTGTCCCGGTAGAGCATCCAGGCCCAGTACAGGAAGCGCCCGCCAAGGGCGACCGCGCAGGCCAGGTAGAGCATTCCGCTCATGCGGATGACGAAGGGCAACAGGCTGACGGCGAACAATACCAGCGTGTAGAAGAGAATGTGCAGCTTGGTGTAGTGCACACCGTGGGTCACCGGCAGCATCGGAATATCGGCCTTGGCGTACTCGGCGCGCCGGTGGATCGCCAGCGCCCAGAAATGCGGGGGCGTCCAGGCGAAGATGATCAGCACCAGCAGCAGCGGTTCGGCGGACAGCTGCCCGGTCACCGCGACCCAGCCCAGCAACGGCGGCGCCGCCCCGGCCAGCCCGCCGATGACGATGTTCTGCGGCGTCGCGCGCTTGAGAAAACCGGTGTAGATCACCGCGTAGCCCAGCAGCGAGGCCAGCGTCAGCCAGGCGGTCAGCGGGTTGGTGAAGGCCAGCAGCAACGCCTGCCCGGCGACCGCCAGCGCCAGGGCGAAGGTAAGCGCCGCGGCGGGCGACACCCGCCCCTCGGCCAGCGGGCGCTTGTGGGTGCGCGCCATCAGCGAATCGATGCGTCGATCGACCACATGGTTCACCGCCGCCGCCCCGCCCGCGCACAGCGCGATGCCCAGGTTGCCGAACAGCAGCACGCTCCAGGCCACTCCGGCGCGGCTGGCGAGAAACATGCCGACCAGCGAGGTGATCAGCATCAGCAGCACCACTTTGGGTTTGGTCAGCTCCAGGTAGTTGCGCCAGGTGGCGGTGTTCGACTGGATATTGGCAGTGCTGCTCATTGGGGACTCCTCTGGGTGGTCGAGGGAAGCGTCAAACCGGCCTCCCAGGCGCCGCGCGGCCGTGACACCAGCGGCACTCGCGCCCCGCTCCGCACAGGATGACGCACAAGGCCGACCCGCAGCCGATGGTTTACCAGCAGCAGCACCAGCAGCAGACAGGCGCCACCGCCGTTGTGCGCGACCGCCACAGCCAGCGGCAGGTGCAGCAGGACGTTGCTCAGGCCGAGCCCGATCTGCAGCACCAGCGCTGCCAGCAGCGCGCCGGCGTAGCGTGCCAGGCCATGGCGGAACAGCTGCGCGGCGAGCGCCAGCAGCGCGACGCTGACCGCCAGCGCGCCGGCACGGTGGGCGAGATGGATCGCCGTGCGCGCTTCGCTGTCGAGCTGACCGCCCAGGTAATTCGGGCCGATCTGCTGGCTGAGGTGAAAACCGTTGGCGAAGTCCGCCTGCGGCCACCACTCGCCATGGCAGGTCGGCAGGTCGACGCAGGCCACCGCGGCGTAGTTGGAACTGACCCAGCCGCCCAGGGCGATCTGCCCGATCACCAGCGCCAGTCCGGCGGCGGCCAGCCGGCGCAGATGGACGGGCAGCTCGGGGCGCGGGGCGAAGGCGCCGGACAGGCGCAACGTCAGCAGGAATAACAGCCCCAGGGTGGCGAAACCGCCGAGCAGGTGCGCCGTCACCACCTGCGGCCAGAGCTTGAGCGTCACCGTCCACATGCCGAACGTCGCCTGTGCCAGCACCACACCGAGCAACAGCAACGGCAGGCCCAGCGGCCGCTCACGATCGTCGCGGTGACGCAGCGCCTGCAGCGCCAGGGCGAACACCAGCAGCGCCAGCACGCCAGCGAAGTAGCGATGGATCATCTCGCTCCAGCCCTTCTGCGCCTCCACCGGCGTTTCCGGGAAACGCAGCTCGGCATGCGCCAGCTGCGCTTCGGTCTGCGGCACGTGGATGAAGCCGTAGCAGCCCGGCCAGTCGGGGCAGCCGAGGCCGGCGTGGGTCAGGCGCGTGTAGGCGCCGAGCAGGATCACCAACATGGCGAGCAAGGTGGCGAACAGCGCGAGGCGGAATCCGGGACGAGCCATGGGGCGACTCCTGTTTTTGTTCTTATGGTCAACAGTGCTTCGTTGTGCAGCGACTCCAGACTTAGGCCTCGCGAGCTAGAGCCAGCCAAGGCCCGGGCATTCCAACGCGGTCTGGCCGACGCGCAGCGGGCCGCGATCCGGCTCAGCCGATGCGCGAGATCTTCAGCAGCAGGCGCAGGTCGTTGAGGATCGACTTGCCGTTGGCCTCGGCGCCGTAGCGCAGCACCAGGTTGCCGTGCGGGTCGACGATCCACAGCTGCGCGGCGCCGTCGGGCCGGGCCTGTCGATAGCGCTCCGGGTCCAGCGGGTAGCGCTGCAACTGCGGGTACTCGCGGCGCAGGCGGCTGGCGTATGCCTCGTCCAGCGGCTGCGCGCTGGCCAGCGCGTGGCTGCCGCGGTCGGCATCGCGCCCCAGGCCGATGTTGATCTGCCGGGCCAGGTAGACCAGTTGCTGGCAGTCCTCGGCGCAGCCCTGCGGCGCGGTGACCAGCAGTTGCCAGTGGCGATCGTCGCCCTGCACCCCGAGGCTAGCGCGGCTCTGCCCGTCGCCCAGCAGTTCGCCGTGGTAGTTGCGCCCGTCGGGCACCCAGAAGCGCCACTGGTACATCGCGGTAGCAAGCACCATCGGGCCGATCACCACGAAGAGGATCAGCAGCAGTTGCAGACGACCGCGCCGCGGCGGTGCCTCATTCAGGGCGTAGGCTGAGTGCATGGCGAGTCTCCCGCGCGTTGTGGATTCCGAAGTAGACGAACAGGGCGACGAGCGCCGCGGCCAGGGCGAACCACTGCACGGCGTAGCCGAGGTGACGCTCCGGGCCCATGGCGACGATCGGCCAGTCCACTGCATAGCTGGCCGGCCCGGGGTCCAGGCGCAGCTCGTCGGCCAGTCCGTCGAGGCCCAGCTCGCGCCAGAGGCCGGCGGCGTCGACGTGGTTGACCAGCCGCGGCCAGTCGTGGCTCTGAATGTCCTTCAGTTCGAAGCTCGCGCCCGGCGGCTGGTAGAGCCAGGCGACCAGCGTCTGCGCGCCGTCCGGCGTACTGAAGCGCACCGGGTCGCGGCGGTCCGGCCAGGCCAGCCAGCCGCGGTTGACGAGGACCCAGCGGCCGCTGTCGGTGTCGCGAAACGGCTGCAACAGTTCGACGCCGGCCTGCCCGGCCTGGATGCGGTTATCCAGCAGCACGCTGTGGCGTTCGTCAAAATGACCGTGCAGGCGCACGCGGCGGAAGGCCCTGTCCGGCATCGCCTGCAAGCTCGCCAGCTCGAGCGGCGCGGCGTTGCGGCGGGCCTCGTAGTCGCCCAGCAGTTCGCGCTTCTGTTCGGCGCGCGACAGCTGCCAACAGCCCAGGCCGAGCAGCACCGGCAGCAGCGCCAGCACCACCAGGCTGGGCAGCCAGCCGGGCTGGAAGCGCCGCCGGGCGCCGGCCCGGAGGCCGGAGAGCGAGTGACTATACTGCACCGCGTTGCCCCTCCTCGGAGTCCGCCATGCTCAAGGCCGCGATCCTCCTGTTGCTGCTCGCCACACTGGTCAGCCTGTTCAGCGGGCTGTTCTTCCTGGTCAAGGACCAGGGCCGGGGCCAGCGCCTGCTTGGCTCCCTCTACCTGCGCGTCACCTGCGCCGCGCTGACCCTGGCGCTGGTCGCCTGGGGTTTCTACAGCGGCCAGTTGACTTCGCAGGTGGCCTGGTAGCGCCCTCCGCGGGCCGTCGGCTCAGAGCACGTAGACGAAGACGAAAAGCCCGATCCACACCACGTCGACGAAGTGCCAGTACCAGCTTGCCGCCTCGAAACCGAAATGCTGATCGGCGCTGAAATGCCCGCGCAGGATGCGCACCAGCATCACCGTGAGGATCAGCGCGCCCATGGTGACGTGGGCGCCGTGGAAGCCGGTGAGCATGAAGAAGGTCGCGCCGTAGATCCCCGAGCCGAGGGTCAGCCCCAGTTCGTGATAGGCCTCGATGTACTCGGTGACCTGCAGGGCGATGAAGCTCGCGCCGAGCAGGATGGTCGCCGCCAGCCAGAGCTTGAGCGGCTTGCGCTGGCCCTTCTTCAGCGCGTGGTGGGCGAAGGTCACAGTGAAGCTGGAGCTGACCAGCAGCAGCGTGTTGATCAGCGGCAGCTTCCACGGGTCGATCACGCCCTTGGGCGCCGGGAAGAGCTTCGGGTCGGGGTTGTTCAGCAGCGGCCAGCTGTACTCGAAGTTCGGCCAGAGCATGTGCGCCACGCCCTTGGCGCCGTCGCCGGCCAGCCAGGGACCGGCCCAGTAGCGCACGTAGAACAGCACGCCGAAGAACGCGGCGAAGAACATCACTTCGGAGAAGATGAACCAGCCCATGCCCCAGCGGAACGAGCGGTCCATCTGCGCGCTGTAGAGCCCGGCGCGGCTCTCGCGCACGACGTTGCCGAACCAGCCAAAGAGCATGTAGGCGATGAACAGCGCGCCGACGAAGAAGATCAGCGGGCCGTGGGATTTCTCCCGCGCCGCCGACAGGTCGTTGAACCAGGTGCCCAGGCCGAACACCGTGATTAGCAGGCCGAGGGTGGCGATGATCGGCCATTTGCTCTGCGCCGGGACGTAATACTCTTCATGGGGTGGCGTCATTTTTCTTCTCCTTGGCCCCTGGTCAACCGCCGTTGAGGGCGACGGGCGGCTTGCGCGCGGTGATGTCGAACAGGGTGTAGGCCAGCGTCAGGTGATGCACGTCGCGCGGCAGGTCGCGGTCGACGATGAAGCGCACCGGCATCTCGATGCGCTCGCCCGGCTGCAGCATCTGCTGGGTGAAGCAGAAGCACTCGGTCTTGTGGAAGTACGCCGCCGCTTCCGACGGCGCGATGCTGGGTATCGCCTGCGCGGTCATCGGCCGGTCGCTGGGGTTGCGCGCCACGAAGAGCATCTCGCCCACCGCGCCGGGGCTGAGCACCAGCTCGTCGGCCTTGGGGTGGAACTCCCAGCCCATGTCCGCCGAATTGGTGGCAAGGAACTGCACGCGCACCTGCCGCGCCTCGTCCACCACCTGGCTGCCCCGATAGGCGTTGCCGGAAGGCTTGCCGTTGATGCCGAAGGCGTCGCACATCACGTCGTAGATCGGCACTAGGGCGAAGCCGAAGGCGAACATCGCCACCACCAGGACCAGCAGCCGGCCGATCAGGCGACGGGTGGGAAGGGTCTCGCTCATGGCAGCACCTCATCGCCCGGACCCTTGCGGTGTTCGTGCACCGGGTTCATGTCCGGCGGCACCTGGAAGGTGTGGTAGGGCGCCGGCGAGGGGATCGTCCATTCCAGGCCTTCGGCGCCGTCCCAGGGCTTGGCCGGGGCCGGCTTGCCGCCGCGGATGCACTTGATGACGATGAACAGGAAGAAGATCTGCGTGGCGCCGAAGGTGAAGGCGCCGATCGAGGAGATCATGTTGAAGTCGGCGAACTGCAGGTTGTAGTCCGGGATGCGCCGCGGCATGCCGGCCAGGCCGACGAAGTGCATCGGGAAGAACGCCATGTTCATGCCGACGAAACTCAGCCAGAAATGCAGCTTGCCGAGGGTCTCGTCGTACATGTGCCCGGTCCACTTCGGCAGCCAGTAGTAGGCCGAGGCAAAGATGCCGAAGATCGCGCCGGGCACCAGCACGTAGTGGAAGTGCGCCACCACGAAGTAGGTGTCGTGGTACTGGAAGTCCGCCGGGGCGATGGCCAGCATCAGCCCGGAGAAGCCGCCGATCGTGAACAGGATGACGAAGGCCACGGCGAACAGCATCGGCGTCTCGAAACTCAGCGAGCCCTGCCACATGGTGCTCACCCAGTTGAACACCTTCACCCCGGTCGGCACGGCGATCAGCATGGTCGCGTACATAAAGAACAGCTCGCCCACCAGCGGAATGCCGACCACGAACATGTGGTGTGCCCAGACGATGAACGAGAGGAAGGCGATCGCCGCGGTGGCGTAGACCATCGAGGTGTAGCCGAACAGCGGCTTGCGCGAGAACGCCGGGATGATCGAGCTGACCGCGCCAAAGGCGGGCAGGATCATGATGTACACCTCGGGGTGGCCGAAGAACCAGAACACGTGCTGGAACAGCACTGGGTCGCCGCCGCCGGCCGCGCTGAAGAAGCTGGTGCCGAAGTGGATGTCCATCAGCATCATGGTCACCACGCCGGCCAGCACCGGCATCACCGCGATCAGCAGGAAGGCGGTGATCAGCCAGGTCCAGACGAACAGCGGCATCTTCATCAGGGTCATGCCCGGCGCGCGCAGGTTGAGGATGGTGGCGATCACGTTGATCGCACCCATGATCGAGCTGATGCCCATCAGGTGGATGGCGAAGATGAAGAAGGTCACGCTCTCCGGCGCATAGGTGGTGGACAGCGGCGCATAGAAGGTCCAGCCGAAGTTCGGCCCCCCGCCCTCCATGAACAGCGTGCTCACCAGCAGGCCGAAGGCCGCCGGCAGCAGCCAGAAGCTGAAGTTGTTCATCCGTGGCAAGGCCATGTCCGGCGCGCCGATCATCAGCGGGATCATCCAATTGGCCAGGCCGACGAAGGCCGGCATCACCGCGCCGAAGACCATTATCAGGCCGTGCATGGTGGTCATCTGGTTGAAGAATTCCGGCTGCACGATCTGTAGTCCCGGCTGGAACAGCTCGGCGCGGATCACCATCGCCATCGAGCCACCGAGCAGGAAGGCGCAGAAGCTGAACCACAGGTACATCGAGCCGATGTCCTTGTGGTTGGTGGTCAGCACCCAGCGCATCAGCCCCTTGGCCGGGCCGTGGTGGTGGTCGCCGTGGGCCTGTTCGACGTGGCCCGGTTCTACGCGACCCGGTTCTACGCGCCCCGGTTCTACGCGCCCCGGTTCTACGCGACCCGGTTCGATGACTGCGCTCATGTCGTCACTCCTCGGATTGTTTCAGGGCCAGCACGTCTTTGGGCGTGACCATGTCGCCCTTGGCATTGCCCCAGGCGTTGCGCTCGTAGGTGACCACCGCGGCGATGTCGACTTCCGAGAGCTGCTTGCCGAACGCCGCCATGGCGGTGCCGGGCTTGCCGTGGAAGACGATGCTCAGGTGCGCCTCGATCGGGCCGGTGGCGATCTTCGAGCCCTTCAGCGCCGGGAACATCGGCGGCAGGCCCTGGCCTTCGGGCTGGTGACAGGCCGCGCAGGTGGTGTGGTAGACCTTGTCGCCACGCGCCACCAGCTCTTCCAGCGTCCAGTCCTTGGCGGTGAGTTCCTTGACCTTGGCCGCCTCGGCCTTCTTGGTGCCGAGCCAGGCGTCGAAGTCTTCCCTGCTCTTCGCCTCCACCACCACCGGCATGAAACCGTGGTCCTTGCCGCACAGCTCGGTGCACTGGCCGCGGTAGATGCCGGGCGCATCGATGCGCGTCCAGGATTCGTTGATGAAGCCGGGAATGGCGTCCTTCTTCACCGCCAGCGCCGGCACCCACCAGGAATGGATGACGTCGGCTCCGGTGATCAGGAAGCGCACCTTGGTGCCGACCGGCAGCACCAGCGGCTCGTCCACCTCCAGCAGGTAGTGCTCGTCCTTGGCCTGCTGGTTATGGATCTGTTCGCGCGGGGTGGCCAGGTTGCTGAAGAACTCGACGTCCTGGCCTAGGTACTTGTAGTGCCACTTCCACTGGTAGCCGGTGATCTGCACGTCCAGTTCGGACTCGGTGGGGTCGTAGATGTGGATCAGGGTGCGCGTGGCCGGTACGGCCATGGCGATCAGGATCAGCAGCGGCACCACCGTCCAGAGGATTTCGACGCGGGTGTTCTCGTGGAAGTGCGCGGGCTGCTGCCCGGTGGAGCGGCGGTGGATGATCATCGACCAGAACATCGCGCCGAAGACCAGCACGCCGATGACGACGCAGATCCAGAAGATGGTCATGTGCAGGTCGAAGACCGAGCGGCTGACCTCGGTCGCGCCGGGCTGCATGTTCACCGTCCAGGCCGCCTGGGCCTGGCCGATCAGCAACCACAGCGAGGTGCACATCCAGACACGTGGATGTCGCATCATTGCGGGTTCCCCTTCTTGTTCTTGTTATTTCCGCCAGCATTGCCGGTGGCCAAGGGAACGGCTGCGAGACTACGGACTTCGACGGCCGATAACCTCGGCAGGTGCACGCCGGGCTTCTCAGGTAACGCCTTTCGAGTCCGAGTATAGACACCGACTCGCGGGCTGCAACGCGGGCTTTGCAGGCGTTGCGGCGTTATATCCCTCTTGCATAACCGTGTTGTAATTATGACGATCCGGTCTGATGTATCTGACCGGAGCGACTATGTTGTCTGCTTCATTGGTCATCCCGGAGCCTCCATGAACACCCTCGCCCTGCGCGATCTGATCCAGCGTGTCCAGCGCCAGGAAAACACCACGGGCGACCTCGCCCGGCAGCTCGAAGCCCGTCTGTTGCGCCTGCACCCATCGATTCAGTTGGGCGTGCACGATCATCGCGGAGTGCTCACGCACTTCGTCGAGCGCTATGTCGAACAGGTTCCGGCCATGCTGGAAGCGGTCGCCCGGGTGGCCGACGATGCCGGTCTCGAGGCGCAGGTGAAGCCGCTGCTGGCGCTGGCCAGCGCCTTCTTCATCGAACCCGGTGCAGCCGTGGACCGCAACAACCTGGGCGCGCTGCTCGACGCCGCCTACCTCGCCCATCGCCTGGTCGAGGAGATCAATGACCGCTACATCGCCCACCTCGGCCGTCCGCTGACTCCACTGGATACCACGGTGGCCAACCTGATCGCGCACCAGCTGATCGGCGAGCGCTATGCCAACGAACTGGACCGGGCGGTCGCCGGCGCGGTGGCCGGGCAACTCGGCGCCGAAGTGTTCGAGCGCGGCTCGGTGCGGGCGTACCGGTTGCAGCTGGAGCTGCGCGAAGACGTCACCGACTGGCCCGAGCTGGCGCGGCAGCTCGGCGTCACCCTGGCGCTCGACCTGGCGGAAATCGCCGAAAGCCTGCCGTGCCAGGACGCCCCCGCGGACGATACGGCGCCGGCTACAACAGGCTCATCTGCCTACCGGGCACACTGAACAGGCTGCAGTCCAGGCCATCGTCGCTGCTGCGTTTATCCAGCCCCAGGCGCCGGCTGGCGAGCCTGAAACGCTGCGCCAGCAAGTCGGCGAAATGCCCCTCGCCGCGCATCCGCGTACCGAAGCGGCTGTCGTAGTCCTTCCCGCCGCGCGACTGGCGGATCAGGCTCATCACATGCTCGGCGCGCTCGGGAAAGTGCGCCGCCAGCCACTCCTCGAACAGACCCGCGATCTCCAGCGGCAGCCGCAGCAGGACGTAGCCGGCCGAGCGCGCCCCCGCCTCGCGCGCGGCCTCCAGCATCGCCTCCAGCTCGCGGTCGTTGATCATCGGGATGATCGGCGCGGTCATCACGCTGACCGGTATGCCGTGCTCGTGCAGCGTGCGCATTGCCCGCAGGCGCGCGCCAGGCGAGGCGGCGCGCGGCTCCATGATGCGTTTCAGCTCGTCGTCCAGGGTGGTCAGGCTGAACGCCACGCTGACCAGGCGCTGGCTGGCCAGCTCCTGCAGCAGGTCGAGATCGCGCAGGATCAGCGAGCCCTTGGTGATGATGTGCAGCGGATGCCTGTGGCGCAGGAGAATCTCCAGCGCACGGCGGGTCAGGCGCTGTTCGCGCTCGATCGGCTGATAGGCGTCGGTATTGACGCCCAGGGCGATCGGCTGCGGCACGTAGCCGGGCTTGGCCAGCTGCTCCTCGAGCACGTCGGCGAGGTTGGTCTTGGCGATCAACCGGGTCTCGAAATCGATCCCCGGCGAGAGGTCCCAATAGGCGTGGCTGGTCCTGGCGAAACAATAGATGCAGCCGTGCTCGCATCCACGGTAAGGGTTCACGGAACGCTCGAAGCCGACATCCGGCGAGCGGTTGTAGCTGATCACCGTCCTCGCCCGCTCGCTGCGGACCTCGGTGGCGCGGCTGGGCGGCACGTCCTCCTCGTACCAGTCGCTGTGCTCGGGCTCGCTGCGGGTCGGCGCGAAACGGTTGTGCGGATTGCTGGCGGTGCCGCGACCGCGCGGCGGAAGAACATTCATGCTCAGCCCTCGATAACTGTTCATACATACAGTATTTAAGCGGATTCGCATTACCGGCGCAGCTGCCGTTCGGCAGTCGGTGGCCGCCGGGAATCCTCGCCGGCAACTCCGAATTCGCCGGAACCCCCGACGAACGGCGCAGTCGCATGACAACGAACGCCCGTTCGATTCGCGCAAGGAATTCGCATGCCCGCCAGCCGTCCAGCCCTCCCATTACGCTGCCTGTACGCCACGCTTGCCCTCGCCCTGCTGGGCGGTTGCGGCGAAGAGGCCCCGCGCGAGGCCCAGAAGCCGAGGGTTTACGTGCAGCAGGTGGAGGTCGTGCCGCACGAGGCCAACGCCACGCTGACCGGCGACGTGCAGGCCAGGGTGCAGACGCAGCTGTCGTTCCGCGTCGGCGGCAAGATCATCGAGCGGCGGGTGGAGGTTGGCGATTCGGTCAGCGCCAACCAGGTGCTCGCCCGTCTCGACCCGCAGGATCAGCGCAACAACGTGACCGCCGCCGAGGCCGCGGTGGACGCCGAAAAGGCTCGTCTGAAGCAGGCCGAGGCCGACCTCTGGCGCCAGCAGAAGCTGCTGCCCAAGGGCTACACCAGCCGCAGCGAATACGACACCGCGCTCGCCGCGCAGCGCAGCGCGAAGAACTCCCTGGCCGCCGCGGAGGCGCAGCTGGCCAGCGCCCGAGAGCAGTTGTCGTACACCGACCTGGTGGCCGAGGCGGATGGCGTGATCACCGAGCGCCAGGCCGAGGTCGGCCAGGTGGTCCAGGCGACCGCGCCGATCTTCGGCCTGGCCCGCGACGGCGAAAGAGACGCCGTGTTCAACGTCTATGAATCGCTGGTCGCGCCGGAAGACGAGGTCGTCGAGGTGGCGCTGCTCGACGACCCCAGCGTGAAGGCCCGTGGCAAGGTGCGCGAAGTGACGCCGACGGTGTCCGCGCAGAGCGGCACGGTGCAGGTGAAGATCGCCCTGGAGAACGTGCCGGACGGCATGCCGCTGGGGGCGACGGTGACCGCGCAGATTCCCGCTGGCGAGCAGAGTAGCGTGGTGCTGCCCTGGGCCGCCCTGACCAAGAAGGAAAGCCAGCCGGCCGTGTGGCGGGTCGGCGCCGATGGCAAGGTCGATCTGCAGGCGGTGAAGGTGGCGCGCTACGCCACCGGCGAAGTGATGATCGCCGACGGTCTGCAATCCGGCGCGCGGGTGGTGATCGCCGGCGGCCAATTGCTGCATCCCGGCCAGCAGGTGGAGATCGCCGAGCAGGAGCACAAGCCATGAGCGCACGCCTGTTGGCCGGCCTGCTCGCCGGCCTAGCCCTCGCCGGCTGCGGCAACGACGAACCGGCGCCGGCAGCGGTGCGCCCGGTGCTCTACAGCGAAGTCCAGGCACAGGCCGAGCAGAGTCTCGGGCGCTTCGCCGGGATCATCCAGGCGCGCTACGAGACGACGCTGGGCTTCCGCGTCGGCGGGCGTATCGCCCAGCGCCTGGTGGACGTCGGCAGCGAGGTGAAGGCCGGCGCCCGGCTGGCGACCCTCGACCCCACCGACCAGCAAAACGAATTGCGCGCCAGCCAGGGCGAACTGGCGCGCAGCGAAGCGCAGTGGATCAACGCCCAGGCCAATGCGCGCCGGCAGCAGGAACTGTTCGACCGTGGCGTCGGTGCCAAGGCGAGCCTCGAACAGGCGCAGACCGAACTCAAGACCTTCGCCGCCGCGCGCGACCAGGCCGCCTCCAACGTGCAGCAATCCGAGGATCGCCTCGGCTATAGCACGCTGAGCAGCGACTACGATGGCGTGGTTACCGCCTGGCACGCCGAAGCCGGTCAGGTGGTGGCCGGCGGGCAGGAAGTCGTGACCTTGGCACGTCCCGACGTGAAGGAGGCCGTGTTCGACCTGCCGGCCAACCTGACCGAGGCGGTGGACACCGACCTGCGCTTCGAGATCGCCGCGCAGCTCGACCCGGACGCACGCACCACCGGTACCCTGCGCGAGATCGAACCGCAGGCGGATTCCGCCACCCGCACCCGCCGCGTGCGCCTGACCCTGGCCGACACACCGCCGGCGTTCCTGCTCGGCACGGCGGTCAGCGTGACCCTGCAGCAGAAGGTCGCGCCACGCAGCCAGCTGCCGCTCAGCGCGTTGCAGGAAACCGACGGCAAGACCCGCGTCTGGGTGATCGACAGGCAGAGCATGACGGTGGCGCCGCGGGAGGTGACGCTGCTCGCCCGTGACGAGAGCAGCATCACCGTGGATGGCCAGTTGCAGCCCGGCGAGCGAGTGGTGATCGCCGGCCTCAGCGAACTCAAACCCGGACAGGCCGTGAAGATGGACGAGGGCGTACAGCCATGACGGACCGCGACGAACGCCGCGAAGACAGCCACGAAGCCGGCCGCCGCGGCGGCTTCAACCTCTCGGAATGGGCGCTGCGCCACCAGTCGTTCGTCTGGTACCTGATGTTCGTCGGGCTGCTGATGGGACTGTTTTCCTACAAGAACCTCGGCCGCGAGGAAGACCCGTCCTTCACCATCAAGACCATGGTGATCCAGACCCGCTGGCCGGGCGCGACGGTGGACGAGACGCTCAACCAGGTCACCGATCGCATCGAGAAGAAGCTCGAGGAGCTGGACTCGCTGGACTATGTGAAGAGCTACACGCGTCCCGGCGAGTCCACCATCATGGTGTTCCTGCGCGATACCACGGACGCCAAGAGCATCCCGGAAATCTGGTACCAGGTGCGCAAGAAGGTCGACGACATCCGCGGTGAATTTCCCCAGGGCATCCAGGGCCCGGCGTTCAACGACGAATTCGGCGACGTGTACGGCTCGATCTACGCCTTCACTGCCGACGGCCTGAGCTTTCGCCAGCTGCGCGACTACGTCGAACGGGTGCGCGCGGAAATCCGCAGCGTCGAAAACCTTGGCAAGGTGGAGATGGTCGGCGCCCAGGACGAGGTGATCTACCTCGACTTCTCCACCCGCAAGCTAGCCGCCCTCGGCATCGACCAGGCCCAGGTGATGCAGAGCCTGCAGGCGCAGAACGCGGTAACGCCGTCCGGCGTGATCGAGACCGGGCCGGAGCGCATTTCCGTGCGCACCAGCGGCCAGTTCGCCTCGGAGAAGGACCTGGAGCAGGTCAATCTGCGCCTCGACGACCGCTTCTACCGGCTCTCCGACATCGCGCAGATCCGCCGCGGCTACGTCGACCCGCCGCAGATGCTGTTCCGCTACGACGGCAAGCCGGCCATTGGCCTCGCCATCGCGATGAAGGACGGCGGCAACATCCAGGTGTTCGGCAAGGCGCTGCACGAGAAGATGGATGCGCTGGGCGCCGAGCTGCCGCTGGGCGTCGGCGTGCACAAGGTTTCCGACCAGGCCGAAGTGGTCGAGGAAGCCGTCGGCGGCTTCACCCGCGCGCTCTTCGAGGCGGTGGTGATCGTGCTGATCGTCAGCTTCGTCAGCCTCGGCGTGCGCGCCGGGCTGGTGGTGGCCTGCTCGATCCCGCTGGTGCTGGCGATGGTCTTCGTGTTCATGGAATACAGCGGCATCACCATGCAGCGGATTTCCCTCGGCGCGCTGATCATCGCCCTCGGCCTGCTGGTGGACGATGCGATGATCACCGTGGAGATGATGGTCACGCGCCTGGAAGAAGGCGATTCGCTGAAGGAGGCGGCGACCTTCGCCTACACCTCCACCGCCTTCCCGATGCTCACCGGAACGCTGGTCACCGTGGCCGGCTTCGTGCCGATCGGCCTCAACGCCAGCTCGGCCGGCGAATACACCTTCACCCTGTTCGCGGTGATCGCCGTGGCGCTGCTGGTGTCCTGGGTGGTGGCGGTGTTCTTCGCCCCGGTGATCGCCGTGCACATCCTGAAAAAGAACGTGAAGCCCAAGTCGGACGAACCCGCTCGCATCGCCCGTGCCTTCGACCGCGGCCTGCTGCTCGCCATGCGCCACCGCTGGTGGACCATCGGCCTGACCCTGCTGCTGTTCGCCGCCTCGCTGTTCGGCATGCGCTTCGTGCAGAACCAGTTCTTCCCCTCTTCCGACCGCCCGGAAGTGCTGGTCGACCTCAACCTGCCGCAGGGCGCGTCGATCAACGAGACGCGCCTGCAGGTCGACCGCCTGGAAGCGACGCTCAAGGACGATCCGGACATCGCCCGCTGGAGCACCTACATCGGCCAGGGCGCCTTGCGCTTCTACCTGCCGCTGGATCAGCAGTTGCAGAACCCCTTCTATGCACAGCTGGTGATCGTCAGCAAGGACCTGGAAGCGCGCGGCCGGCTGATGGAAAAACTCCGCCAGCGCCTGCGCCAGGACTTCGTCGGCATCGGCAGTTTCGTCCAGCCGCTCGAGATGGGGCCGCCGGTGGGGCGGCCGATCCAGTACCGCGTCAGCGGCAAGGACATCGACCAGGTGCGCAAGCACGCCCTCGACCTTGCCGGCCTGCTCAACGCCAACCCCAACATCGGCGAGATCGTCTACGACTGGAGCGAACCGGGCAAGGTGCTGCGCATCGACGTGGCCCAGGACAAGGCGCGCCAGCTCGGGCTGTCTTCCCAGGACGTGGCGAACATCATGAACGGCGTGGTCACCGGCGCCAGCGTCACCCAGGTGAAGGACGACATCTACCTGATCAACGTGATCGGCCGGGCCGAGGACGCCGAGCGCGGCTCGCCGGAAACCCTGGAAAACCTGCAGATCGTCAACGCCAGCGGCGTGTCGATTCCGCTGCGCGCCTTCGCCACCCTCAGCTACGAGCTGGAGCAGCCGCTGGTCTGGCGCCGCGACCGCAAACCGACGATCACCATCAAGGCGGCGGTCAACGGCGAGATCCAGCCGACCGACCTGGTCACCGAACTTAAGCCGGCGATCGAGGAATTCGTCAGCAAGCTGCCCGCCGGCTACCGCGTCGCCACTGGCGGCACGGTGGAGGAAAGCGGCAAGGCACAGGGGCCGATCGCCAAGGTGCTGCCGTTGATGCTGTTCCTCATGGCGACCTTCCTGATGATCCAGCTGCAGAGCGTACAAAAGCTGTTCCTGGTGATCAGCGTGGCGCCGCTGGGGCTGATCGGCGTGGTCCTGGCGCTGGTGCCGACCGGCACGCCGCTGGGCTTCGTGGCGATCCTCGGGGTGCTCGCGCTGATCGGCATCATCATCCGCAACTCGGTAATCCTGGTGACCCAGATCGAGGCCTTCGAGCACGCCGGTTACTCGCCCTGGCGCGCGGTGATCGAGGCTACCGAGCACCGCCGTCGGCCGATCCTGCTGACCGCCGCCGCGGCCAGCCTGGGGATGATCCCGATCGCCCGCGAGGTGTTCTGGGGGCCGATGGCCTACGCCATGATCGGCGGCATCTTCAGCGCGACGCTGCTGACGCTGCTGTTCCTCCCGGCGCTGTACGTCGCCTGGTACCGGATCCGCGAAGACGACGCCGACCGCGGCCCCGCGAAAGCCGCCTGACCTCGCGCCGCCGCGCGTTCGCCCGCGGCGACGAACGCTCTGGCACGGCCCTCCCGCCGAACTCTGCCGGCGCGACGCCGGTCCACTTCGGGTGAGCGGGCTCAGCGTGGAGATTTCACCTGCGCTCGTACCTGCGCCCAAGTGGCGGCCATTTCCCGCCGCGACGCGCGATTGAGCGTCGCCAAACCCTGACGGAGGAACGCCGCGGATGCCGATCGACTGGAAGGATTACGTCTCCAATCCCTGGCTGCAATTGCTGATCGCCGCACTGGTGCTGATGGTCGTCGTCAGCATCGCCACGCGCATCGCCGTAGCCGTGCTTAAGCGGGTGGCGAAACACTTTTCCTTCGCGCGGATTCTGCTCGATCATGTCGAGCAGCCGCTGCTCACGACGGTGCCGTTGCTGGCGTTGCAGGGGCTGCTCGGCTCCGCCAGCGACGACCTGCTGTGGATCAACGGGCTGCGGCACCTGACCACGCTGGCGCTGATCGCGGCGATCACCTGGTTCTTCATGGGCTGCGTGCGCGCGGTCGAGCAGAGCATCCTGATCAAGCACCCGCTGGACATCCGCGATAACCTCAACGCCCGCCGCATCCAGACCCAGACCCGCGTGCTGGTGCGCACGCTGTGGTTCCTGGTGCTGCTGTTCGGGGTCTCGGCGATGCTGATGACCTTTCCGCCGGTGCGCCAGATCGGCACCACCATCCTCGCCTCGGCCGGCCTCATCGGCCTGGCCGCCGGTCTCGCCGCCAAGCCGGTGCTGGGCAACCTGATCGCCGGCTTGCAGATCGCCGTGACCCAGCCAATCCGCATGGATGATGTGGTCATCGTCGAAGGCGAATGGGGTCGCATCGAGGAAATCACCGGCACCTACGTGGTGGTGCGCATCTGGGACGACCGGCGCATGGTGCTGCCGTTGCAGTGGTTCATCGAGAACCCGTTCCAGAACTGGACGCGCCAGGACGCCAGCATCCTCGGCTCGGTGTTTCTTTGGGTCGACTACCTGATTCCGCTGGAGCCCTTGCGCAGCGAACTGCAGCGCCTGTGCGAGGAAATTCCGCACCTGTGGGACGGCCGGGTGAGCGTGCTGCAAGTCACCGACACTTCGGAAAAGGCCATGCAGCTGCGCATCCTGGTCAGCTCGCCGGACGCCTCGCTGAACTTCGATGCGCGCTGCTACGTGCGTGAAAAGCTGATCGCCTTCATAGGCCGCGAGTACCCGCAGTCGCTGCCGCAGCTGCGCACCGACATCCACAGCGACCTGGACCGCGGCAAGCCCACGCCTTCGCCCGAACACGCGCCGCCCACCGAGCCGGACCGGCAGCCGCCGGTCTAGGCGCCGCGCGCGATTGTCGTGGTCCGCGTACTCAGGCAGGCTTGCCCCACTTCTGCCACGGATGCCGCCATGCCGAAGCTCGTCCCCACCCTGCTCTCGCTCTGCCTGCTCGTCGGCGTACTGTCGGCCCGCGCGGGCGGCCTGCAGGTCGTCTGGCCAGCCGGCTGGGAAGTCAGCGAGATGCCGGCGCCGCACTCGCCCCTCGAGGAAGGCGTGACCGGCGAGCGCCAGCAGGCGGTGAAGTTGCAGGCCGACGGCTCGCAGGCGCTGGTACTGGAACTCACGCGCATGCCGCTTGCCGCCGGTGCCGCGGTGAACCTGGAGAACCTGCTCATGGAAATGCGCAAGGGCCTGCAACTGGGCTTCGCCCGGAGCGGCCTGCTGGCCAGTTGCAGCAAGCCGCAGGCGACCACCCTCGGCCACATCGCCGCCCACGAGGTGCAGTGCACCATCAGCCAGCAGGGCAACCCGGCGCTCAAGCAGACGCTGCTCGCCGCGCGCGGCGGTGACACCCTCTACTCGCTGACCTACGCCATGCCGGTGGAACGCGAGAACGAAGTCGCCGGCGAAGTGCAGGCCCTGCGCGACAGCCTGGACTTCGATTAGAGCGTCCCGGCAGTGCCGTAGGGTGGATCGCGCTTTATCGATCCACCATGCGGTGTAACGGTGGATGAAAGGAGCGCCAGCTCGGTGTGCAGTGAGGATGAGCGACTATTCGTTTCGGGCCGTTCGATGAGCCGATCCCTGGGGTTGTCCACCGTGGCTGAGGCCCTGTCCACCTGAGAGCGTTATCAGGCCAGTCGCACCCGCTGCTCGCTGTAGCGGCCCTGCAGCGGGCCCTCGAGATGCAGCGCGCCGCGGGCCGCCAGCTCGCGGGCGCGCCAGGCGAGGAAGAAGTCGCTGGGGAAGAACCCGTCGCAGCGGCGCATGCAGTGGCCCATCGGCTGGGCCAGCGGTTGCCATTCCGGCGTGCAGAAGGCCAGCAGGCTGGCGTCGACGGTGGCGAACATCTCACCGTGGAATTCGCCGTCCGACCAGCGTCGCACATCGGCATCCTCCGCCACCGCCGCGCGCCATTGCGCGGCCAGGATCTGGCGCCGTGCGGCGTCCATCAGGCGCGGCCGATGCAGTTCCAGCAGCTCGTGCGGGAGGCGCATGGCGACCGCCTTGCGCTGCGCGACGCGGGTGTCGCCAGTACCGCAGGCGACTTCCCAGAGCGCTACGCCCGAGCCGTCCAGCGCCGCCGCCACACGCGCCAGCAGCAACTGTTCAGAGGAGCTGTCGCCATGCCACACGCAGACCTCCGCAGTCCCGCGTGCCAGCTTGGCAAGCCACTGCGCGTCGACCGCCAGATCGGTATCGAAGGCCGGCACCGGCAGCACCTGCGCGGGCCATACGGCGCTCCAGAACGCCGCACGGGCGGCGCACGGCGGGCGGTCGACGTCACGCAGCGGGCCAACCGCGAGGTCGTCGCGCAGCACCCGCAGCGACTGCCGCGCCAGGACCTCGCCGAGCACCGCGGTGACGCCCTCGGCCGCATTGTCGCCGCACACCAGATGCCACACCGGAATGCCGTTCCTGGGCGCCGTCACTCGGGCTTCTTCAGCTTCGGATTGGGAAAGAACTGTACCGGGACGATCTTCGGGTCGGCGCGTTTCGGCGCCGGCTTGCTGACCCGCGTGGGCAGTTCGCTTGGCACCGAATTGCCCTGCGCGTCGAGGGTGTCGGAGAAACCGCAGGCGACGCACTCGCGGTGCGGAACGTCGTCGACGCTCCACATCTTGATGGTGTCGGCGGCGCTGCATGCCGGGCACACGGCGCCGGCGATGAAGCGCTTGTTGATCACGGGCGTATCGCTCATGCCGCCTCCGCGCTCAGGCCGAGGTGGCGCAGCAGCGCGTCGATGCTCGGCTCGCGGCCGCGGAAGTCGACGAACAGGACCATCGGCTCCTGCGAGCCGCCGCGCGCGAGGATCGCCTCGCGGAACGCGCGGCCGGTGTCGCCGTTGAACACGCCCTCTTCCTCGAACCGGGAGAAGGCATCGGCGGAGAGCACCTCGGCCCATTTGTAGCTGTAGTAACCGGCCGCGTAACCGCCGGCGAAGATGTGCGCGAAGCTGTTGGCGAAGCGGTTGAACGCCGGCGGGCGCAGCACCGACACCTCGTCGCGGATGCCTTCGAGCACCTCCAGCACGCTGCGCCCGTCGCCGTGGGTAGCGTGCAACTCGAAGTCGAACAGCGAGAACTCGATCTGCCGCACCATCATCAGTCCGGACTGGAAGTTCTTCGCCGCCAGCATCTTGTCCAGCAGGGCCTGCGGCAGCGCCTCGCCGGTCTGGTAATGGCCGGAGATCAGCGCCAGGCCCTCGGGCTCCCAGCACCAGTTCTCCATGAACTGGCTGGGCAGCTCGACCGCATCCCAGGCCACGCCGTTGATGCCGGACACGCCGGCATGCTCGACGCGGGTCAGCAGGTGGTGCAGCCCGTGGCCGAACTCGTGGAACAGCGTGGTGACTTCGTCGTGGGTGAGCAGCGCCGGCTTGCCGCCCACCGCGGGGGTGAAGTTGCACACCAGGTTGGCCACCGGGCTGATCAGCTCGCCGCCGGCGGTGCGGCGCTTGTCGCGCGCGCCGTCCATCCAGGCGCCGCCGCGCTTGTTGGCGCGGGCGTAGAGGTCGAAGAAAAAGCGCCCGACGTGCTCGCCGTTCTCGCGTATCTCGAACAGGCGCACGTCCGGGTGCCAGCTGTCGAAGCCCTTCTGCTCGGTGATCTGGATGCCGTAGAGGCGCTCGACGATGACGAACAGGCCGGAGAGCACCTTGTCGATCGGAAAGTAGGCGCGAAGGATTTCCTGGGAAATGCTGTAGCGCTGCTCGCGCAGTTTCTCGCTGTAGTAGCCGACGTCCCAGCTCTGCAGGTCGTGCAAACCCTGTTCGGCGGCGAAGGCCTTGAGTTCAGCGAGGTCCTGCTCGGCGAAGGGTTTGCCGCGCACCCCGAGGTCGCGCAGGAAGCTCAGCACCTGGTCGGTGGACTCGGCCATCTTGCTGGCCAGCGACAGCTCGGCGTAATTGCCGAAGCCGAGCAGCTTGGCCAACTCCTGGCGCAGATCGAGGATCTGCTCCATCAGCGGGCCGTTGTCGTTCTGCCCGGCTTTCGGCCCCTGGTCGGAGGCGCGCGTGCAGTACGCGGTGTAGACCTCTTCACGCAGGGCGCGGTCGTCGGCGTAGGTCATCACCGCGTAGTAGCTGGGGAACTCCAGGCTGATCAGCCAGCCGTCGACGCCCTTGGCCTCGGCGGCCTGTTTCATCTGCGCCTTGGCCGAGTCGGTCAGCCCGGCCAGCTGCGCTTCGTCGGCGATCTGCTTGGTCCAGGCCTGGGTGGCGTCGAGCAACTGGTTGGAGAAGGCGCTGGTCAGCTCGGAGAGCTTCATCTGGATTTCGCCGTAGCGTTTCTGCTCGGCGGCCGGCAGGTCGATGCCCGACAGGCGGAAGTCGCGCAGGGTGTGCTCGAGGATGGTCTTCTGCGCCACCTCGAAACCGGCCGCCTCAGGGCTGCTCGCAAGCGCCTCGTAGGCCTGGAACAGCGCGCGGTTCTGGCCCATCTCGGTGTAGTACTCCGAAAGCTTGGGCAGGCAGGCCTCGTAGGCACCGCGCAGTTCAGCGCTGTTGCACACGGCGTTTAGGTGGCTGACCGGGCTCCACGCCTGGCCGAGACGCGCGCCCAGCTCGTCGAGGGCCAGTACCAGGCCGCTCCAGCTCGGCGTCGACGGGGTGGCGAGCAGCGCGGCGATGGCGGCGCGGTTGTCGGCGAGAATGGCGTCCACCGCCGGCTCGACGTGCTCGGGCTTGATCGCGGAGTACGGCGGCAGGTCGAAGGACTGGAGCAGGGGATTTTCGGCGGTCACGGTGTTCACCTGTAGCTTGGGTTCTTAGGACCTGTTCATGATCTCGCGAGCTGGAACCATACAAGGCGCTACGTCAGTAACAGCCTCCGGCTGGTCAAAACAGGCGAGGACCGGTCGGAGTCGCGAGCGACTTTACGAGTGGCAAATGAGCATCCGAGCCTGTTTTTAACGCAGTAGGGCCGACGCGCAGCAGATCGTGAACAGGTTCTCATGCTGTGATCACGCGCGGCGGCAGCCTTTCCCGCGGTCATCGTTCAGCGACATGCCGACCATCTTAATTACAATCGGGGCTCAGAGGGTGTTTACAAAAGTAGCGAGCGACGGTCAGGCAAGGCGAAATCAGCCGAAAAAGCGGAGTTTACGAGTTGTAAATGAGCATTTTGAGGCGGATTTCAACGCAGCATGGCCTAGCGCAGTAATTTGTAAACACCCTCTCACCGCAGCCAAAGAGGTTTCTATCGTGGCGATCAGAACGTACAACAGCAGCACCCCGCGGCTCGGCGAGCGTGCCTTCGTCGATGCCTCGGCGGTGGTCATCGGCGACGTCGAGATCGGCGACGACAGCTCGGTCTGGCCGCTCAGCGTGATCCGCGGCGACATGCACCGCATCCGCATCGGCGCACGCACCAGCATCCAGGACGGCAGCGTGCTGCACATTACCCATGCCGGCCCGTTCAACCCGGACGGTTTCCCCCTGATCATCGGCGACGAGGTCACCGTCGGCCACAAGGTCACCCTACACGGCTGCACGCTGGGCAGCCGCATCCTGGTCGGCATGGGCAGCATCGTCATGGACGGCGCGGTGGTGCAGGACGAGGTGATCATCGGCGCCGGCAGCCTGGTGCCGCCGGGCAAGGTGCTCGAAAGCGGCTTCCTCTACGTCGGCAGCCCGGTGAAACAGGCGCGCCCGCTGAGCGACAAGGAGCGCAGCTTCTTCGCCTACACCGCCAGCAACTACGTGAAGCTCAAGGACCAGCACCTGGCCGCCGGCTTCGACCGCTGACGGGCGTCGGCGAACTTCGCCGGCCTCGCCCGGTCCTCTGCTCACATTCCCAGGGTACAGGCATGGCACACGATCATTCCCACGGCGGACACGGCAACCAAGCGAACGAGAAGGCCCTGTGGATCGCCTTGGCGCTGACCGGCGGTTTCATGCTCACCGAACTGATCGGCGGGCTGCTCAGCCACTCGCTGGCGCTGCTCTCGGACGCCGCGCACATGGTCACTGACACCGCCGCGCTGCTGATCGCGCTGCTGGCGATCCGCCTGTCCAGGCGTCAGGCCGACGCGCGGCGGACCTTCGGCTACGCCCGCTTCGAGATCCTCGCCGCCGCCTTCAACGCCCTGTTGCTGCTCGGCGTGGCGGTGTACATCCTGGTCGAAGCGGTGCGCCGCTTCATGCAGCCACCGGAGCTGCAGACCGGCACCATGCTGGCGATCGCCGTGCTCGGCCTCGTGGTGAACCTGATCTCCATGCGCGTGCTCACTGCCGGCCAGGACGAGAACCTGAACCTGCGCGGTGCCTATCTCGAAGTGCTCAGCGACATGCTCGGCTCGGTGGGCGTGATCATCGCCGCGCTGATAGTGCGCTACACCGGCTGGACCCCGGCGGACCCGATCGTCGCCGTGCTGATCGCGCTCTGGGTGGTGCCGCGCACCTGGTCCCTGCTGCGCACCAGTTCCAACGTGCTGCTCGAAGGCGTGCCCCCGGGCATCGACCCCCTAGCGGTGCGCGAAGCCCTGGCCGCACACCCTGGAGTCGAGGACGTGCACGACCTGCATATCTGGGGCCTGACCCCGCAACGCCGCCTGCTCTCCGCACATCTGGTGATCGCCGACACGCTCGAACCGGAACACGGCGACCGGCTGATCGCACGGATCAACGAAGTGATGCACGACACTTTCGACATCAGCCACTGCACCCTGCAGCTGGAACGCAGCCACTGCAACGCCCACCTGCACCCGCACGACGCCCCGCACCCCGACCATCCACACGGCGGAACAGCGTAAAGCGCCCGGGAACTGCACCGGCCGAACGAAAGAGATGCCTATGCGGCAGCGCAGAGGATTATCCCTACAGTAGGGATGCGGCCTCTTTTCTAAATGCCTGCACGGCAGCGAAGCTTCTGAAGCGGTAAAACCGCAATGTGCCTTTTTCTGAGCTGCCGGATAGGCAGTGAAGAAGGAGCGCTGCGGCGCGGTTCACAAGGCCTATTTCTGAGCTGCCTACGCGGCAGTGAAGTCGTGCTTCTCCTCGTTGTGCCGGGCCTTCGTTTTCTGAGCTGCCCACGCGGCAGTGAAGGAGCGCTACACCGTGGTGAACAACGATTGCGTTTTCTGAGCTGCCTACGCGGCAGTGAAGCGTGCCTGGATCAGGGCGACGACGCCCTGCAATTTCTGAGCTGCCTACGCGGCAGTGAAGGCCTTCTCCACGTTCTCCAGCTCGTTGCCCTTTTTCTGAGCTGCCTACGCGGCAGTGAAGCAGGCTACGGGTTAGGCACCCTCGCGAACAAATTTCTGAGCTGCCTACGCGGCAGTTAAGAATCCCGGCCGGTCCGGCCGCCTGATCGGCGGTTTCTGAGCTGCCTACGCGGCAGTGAAGCCGGCCTCGTCGGTGTAGTGCAAGTTCGGCGTTTTCTGAGCTGCCTACGCGGCAGTGAAGATCAATCGGACTTCGGAGTAGTAACAACACCGTTTCTGAGCTGCCTACGCGGCAGTGAAGGTACGGCTTGACTCGATCCCATAGCCCTTTCATTTCTGAGCTGCCTACGCGGTAGTGAAGGTTAAGCCTTACTTCGTATCCACACTGCTGGATTTCTGAGCTGCCTACGCGGCAGTGAAGATTTACGGCCTGGTCCATCACTTTCTGGTGTTTTTCTGAGCTGCCTACGCGGCAGTGAAGTTCTGCATCACAGACGAAATGGCGATGGTAATTTTCTGAGCTGCCTACGCGGCAGTGAAGATGCCCTGTCGCCCGACGTGGCGTTTTCGTAGTTTCTGAGCTGCCTACGCGGCAGTGAAGGCGTACCTGATCCCCTTCGAGAATCGCCAGAATTTCTGAGCTGCCTACGCGGCAGTGAAGCTGACGAACGATCGCGTTGCAGAGCTGCTGCTTTTCTGAGCTGCCTACGCGGCAGTGAAGGGAGAGGATGAGGTAGAGCTACCGTTCTACAATTTCTGAGCTGCCTACGCGGCAGTGAAGGTGCTGTAGTTGACCGGTGTGCAGGTGCGTTTTTTCTGAGCTGCCTACGCGGCAGTGAAGGCATAGCGGTTCGATCGGCCGTTGTGCTTGTATTTCTGAGCTGCCTACGCGGCAGTGAAGGTCCTTGATGCCTTCAACGGATTGATTTCGAATTTCTGAGCTGCCTACGCGGCAGTGAAGGGCGGTAACCGAGAACCCGCGCGCCGCCGTGATTTCTGAGCTGCCTACGCGGCAGTGAAGGGCTCGTGGATGACCTACCGGAAGAACGCCAATTTCTGAGCTGCCTACGCGGCAGTGAAGCCGGAGCGGCAAGACGTTTGTCGGCTGCGTGAGTTTCTGAGCTGCCTACGCGGCAGTGAAGCAGATAGTCGTAGATGTGAGCATGCAGCTTGCTTTCTGAGCTGCCTACGCGGCAGTGAAGAGCGTCGGCTACGAGTCTGATGCCGAATCGGATTTCTGAGCTGCCTACGCGGCAGTGAAGCGACGAACAAGGACACTCCGCCGCGCGGTGCTTTTCTGAGCTGCCTACGCGGCAGTGAAGTACAGCTTTGGCACCTGCACCGAATGCCACCATTTCTGAGCTGCCTACGCGGCAGTGAAGGTCGGCGCCGTCAGCCTGGGCGAAGAGTACGATTTCTGAGCTGCCTACGCGGCAGTGAAGGCGGAAGTCCTCGTCTTCCTCGAACTCGACCATTTCTGAGCTGCCTACGCGGCAGTGAAGTCTCGGCTGTTGGTTTCTTGCATGATTCCTCCTTTCTGAGCTGCCTACGCGGCAGTGAAGAAAGATACCGCGCTGGAAACCGATCCGTTCGATTTCTGAGCTGCCTACGCGGCAGTGAAGCTTTGATGGTGTCCCCGGCCACGTAGTCCTTGTTTCTGAGCTGCCTACGCGGCAGTGAAGGCGCAAGGCGGACGACGACTTCCGCGACGCCTTTTCTGAGCTGCCTACGCGGCAGTGAAGTAGAGCCTGGGCCCCGCAAAGCCTTTGTCACCAATGCCTTGCGGAGTTTTTTGCGGATTTACCCTCTTTTCCTGAGATCGCCTAACCCATTGATTTTTAAGGTAAGCGAATCGCAGCCAAGAAAATGGTCAGAACCACGGGACGGTGCTGCTTGCGCTCAGCCCGTAGCCGCCGAATGGACCGGCCTGAGGCGAAGCGAGCAATGGGCCGTTGCGGATGAACAGGCGGAAGCTCTGGCCGCTGCCATTGCTGCGCAAGGTGGCATAGGGCAGGTCGCAGTGTTTGCCGGCGTTGTCAGGGATGCGCTGGCGTGCCTCCTGCTCGCTGAGGCCGTGGCGCTTGATCAGGCGGCGGCGGGCGCGCTCGGGGTTGCTGTCCACCTGCACGCGGCTGACGCAGCGCCAGCGCACCTGCGCGGGGATCGGCGCCAGCTCGCCCAGGCGCAGGTGGTCGCGCATGCCGAGGAGCCAGTTCAGCGCCATCAGCCGGTCCAGCGCCTCGGCACTGCCGTGCAGGCGCAGGCGGGCGCCGAGGCCGCGGCCGGCCGTTTCCACGTCCGGGAAGCTGATGCCCACATCGCTGCGACGCAGGTCGTACAGGCCCCGGTGCAACTTGGCCAGCAGCGCGCTCATCAATTGTGTGGCCGGGAATTCCGGATCGGGCAGTAGATGGAGGTCGAGGTAGTGATCCACGGTCATTTCTCCTCGGCGGCCCCGAATACGCCGCCCCGGATCAGGTTGGCGATCACGTAGTGCTGTTGCTCCACGCTCGGTATGGCGTCGTTGAGCACCCAAGCATCGTACAGGCTGTAGAAGTCCGCCTTGTCCTTGGGCTGGCGGTAGGCCTTGCCCTGGGAGGTGACGGAGCCGTAGGGCTCGATGGCAATGGGGCCGAGTTCGCCGGCCTCCGGGTACCAGGTGTCGATGGTACGCAGGGCGTTGCCGATCTTCTGCGAGTGGATCGCGGCCACGTCGCCGACGTCGTAGAGCGTCTTGCTCTTGCCGCCTTTGCTATCGCCCCGGTCGAGGATCAGTTCCTGCGAGGGGAAGACTTCCTGGCCGTCGCCGATACGCACGAAGGCCACCACCTCCAGCAGCAGATGACCCTTGCCGGCCAGGCCGTCGGCGATCACCTGGCCCAGGCTGTCCACCTCGGCATGGGCAGCGAAGGCGCGCAGCGGCAGCGCCAGGCCGTCGAAGGTCCAGCGCTGCACCGCTTCGCCGTTCTGCAGGCGGGCAATGCGCACCTCCACCGCTTCGGCGCCGATGCGGTTGCGCCAGAGGAAGCGGCCGTTGGCCAGGTTGGCGGCGTAGCGCCGGCCCAGTTCGGTGAAGCCCCGTTCGGCTACGTAACCCTGCACGGTGGCCAGCAGCTTGGCCTGGTAGTCGACATCATTGCAGGCCGAGGGTGTGCCGGCGCCACCGAGTACGCGCAGGGTGAAGCGCACCTTGAGGGTGTCGGCGTCGGCAGGCAGCGCGGCGACGTCGACGGTCTGCAGGTTGGGCGCCTGGATCGAGGCGTCCAGCTTGGCTGGGTCGCGGTCCTTGGTCTTCAGGCGGTTGGAGATGGTGCCGCGCACGGATTTCTCGCGGATGTGCACAGGTTGCCAGGTGCCGGCATCGCGCTCGCTCCACCGCCCGGCGTAGAGCAGGGCGTCGGAGGGGTCGAGCTTGCGCTCGAAGGCGAGTACGGAGGCGGTGGTCAGCGTGGTGGTCTTGGCCATGATCGGATGTCCTTATGCGTGGGCTTCGAGGTCGAGAAACGGGGTGGTGCAACGGAACAGGCCGGCATCGGGATCGGCCTGGTGATACCAGAGCAGTTCGCGGATATCGCTGAAACGCAGCGGGCTGCGCCATTCGCCGAGCCCGTAGAGGCTTTCGACGAAGTGAAACGGCACCTCGCGGTCGCGGGCGTTGCGCACGCTGCCGGGGGCGTGGGTCGACAGCGAGCGGTAACCCAATGGGATCGGTACCAGCCAGCCGGTGCGCTGGCGTACTTGCCAGGTTTCGCGCGGCGCGCCGTTGTCGTCCTTTGATCCGGGCGGGTCGATGTTCAGGCGGGTGATGTCGAGCAGGGCGTCGAGGCTGGTGAGGTTGGCGTCCTGTTCCTGCAGGGTGGTGGTGTGGCGCGTCAGCAGGTCGTCACGGGGGATCAGGGCGAAGCCGGGCAACAGGCGCTGCGCCAGTTTTCGGCTTAGGCGGGCGCCGTCTTCGGCGTTGCCGGGCCAGATTTCCAGCGAGGCTTGGTTGCGTTCGCCCAGTTTCCAGGTCGGCGGCAGCAGGCTGCCACCGGCCAGGCGCATGCCGAGGGCGGTGTCCCAGGCGCGTTGGGCGATGGTCCTTTCATCCAGAATGCCGTCGTAGAGCGCCGCGCCGGAGACGCCTATCAGCAGGCTGACTTCAAAGTGCATGCGGCCTTCTTCGACGATGGCGGACGTCGTTCCGTCCTTGCCCACCGGGTTGCGCGTGAGGTGGAATACCTGGGTGCGTTTGCCGGCTGGCTGGGAGGTTTGCGCCTGGTGGTTGTGGCAGACGATGACCACGCCATCCAGGGCGATGTCCATCTCCGGGCGGAGCTTGCGCTGCAAGGCATGGACGAAGCCGGTAAAGGCGGTGACGGCGGGAAAGCCCCAGGTCAGCGGGCCGGAAATGGCGTTGGCGTTCTGCACGCGCAGGCGCGGCAGCAGAAGCAGGGCTTCAGGCGCGTCCATGGTCGAGCACCTCCTTGAACAGGGTCAGTTCGTCGTGCAGCACGCCGCGCCAGTGCTTGGCCTCGTCTTCGCCGAGACGCAGAGCGTCGTGGTCGAGCTTGGCATTGAGCCAGTTGCCGAAGCGCTTGCTGGCGTGCTCGGGCCAGTCGCGCCACAGGTGGGCGCTCTTGAACTCGGCGTCGTCGTGGACGCGCAGCGGGTCGAGCCAGTGCCGCTCGCTGTCGTCCAGGCGGCAGTCGGCGTGTGCGCTCCAGCCGGCGGCTAGTTCGCCGTTGCGGTTGGCCTCCAGCAGAGCGGCGGCGTACTGGTGACAGGAGTCAGTGATCTCGCCGAGCAGGCGCGCGCGCTTGCGGCGTATCTGCCAATTGTTGTGGACGGTCATGCGCAGGAAGTGCTGCAACTCGGCCACGCGGGCGCGCAGCGCCGTGTCGTTGCGATAAAGAAACTCGAACGCCGAGTCGCGGCGCAGCGGCGGACGCAGGTCGAGGGTGCGCCACTGTGGCGGTAGCGAGGCAAGCAGCCAGTTTTCGCCATAGCGCTCGCTGTTGAGCTGGCTGATGTTCTGCGGCTTGGTGCCGCCAAACTTCTGGATCGCCAGGCCGAGGTATTCGCAGTAGCCGTGTTCGTAAGGCCGCTTGGCCTTGCGGGCTTCTCGCGCGGCCCTGGCGGCCTCGCCGAAACGATCTTCGCGCATACGCTGCTGCACGCGATGCACCAAGCTGGTTGGGAACAGCGGTGCCAGCAGGTGGTAGCTGCCGCCCGGCATGGGGAAGTAGACCTGCTTGGCCAGCGTATGGGAGGCCGGCGTGCCACGACTTTCGGTGATAGCGGCGAAGCTGGTGCGCCAGCTTTCGGCCTGCTCGGCATCGTCGCTGAGCGCGGCGAGCAGGTCGTCGTCGTGCTCCAGCATGCGTTGCAGCAGGCTGCGGCCTGCGTGTTCCAGCTTGAGGAACTTGAACACGTCCAGCGCTGCCGCATTGCCTACCACGTCATCGTCCCACTGGCCGGCCAGGCAATGGCTGGAAACCAGCCCAGGCAGATCGATGGCCGGAGGCGGCGCATGCAGATTGCTGCCACGGGCATCGGGGTGAATGGGCTTGAGGGTGTGGGTGGCGAGCTGGATCTGCGTCACGCGCCGCGCGGCATCGGGGAGCCAGGCGTCGGGCTGGTGCTCGTCGAGCAGTTTCTGGCGTTTGGGGTCGTCGTCGGCCAGCTTGTCGAGCTTGGCCTGTAAGCGGGTGTGGATAAAGGTGTGAATCAGGTCGCGCAGGGCGGCTGATTCGGCTGTGCTTTTCGTCGCCATGAAACCTCCTGTTTAGGCGAAAGCATGCGAGGCTCGGGGGACTGCCTGTCCTCGGAGCGGCTGCGCCATCATTTTGATGGCTGCCCAAATAGGCTAGTGCAGATTGAAAGGCATGCAACTTCGGGATTTTCAAAAAAACATAAAAGTGCAAATCAATAGGCAGCTACTCTGGAGGAACTACCGCTCAGGTAGCTCAGAAATATTGCTTTGCGCCTATCTGTTCTGCTTCGACTGCTGAGCAAGCAGCCTTATGTAAAGAAATGGCCCGTTTTCCTTATGCGTTTTCCAAAACGTGTAAGGAAAACGGCACTTCTTATGTTCGCGTCATTGCAGCCGAGCGACCTGTTCCGCCACCAGCGCCCGAATCGCACGCAGGCAACGCATCTCGCCGGCAAAGGTGGCGCGCAGCTCCGGGCGTTCGGCTGCCAGTTCGGCATTTTCCCGCTCTACCTCTGCCAGCAATTCATCGGCATGCGCGACGATGCGCTCCTGCATGCGCTGCGCCTGCGCGTTGGCCTGGGAGCGTTTAAGGCCCAGCGCTTGGGCGGCATCGAGCAGATGCTGGCGGTCGATACGTGCCAAGTGCGACTCGCCAAGGATCGGCCAGGCCAGGGTGATCGCTTGCGGCCAGCGATCCTGATCGAAGGCACGGGTTTCGTAGACGGCGGTGCTCAGCAGGTCATAGAACGGCGACAACTGCTGGCCGCGCGGCCCGATCAGAAAGCTGATGTTCTTCAGGTGGGCGTCGGTATTGCCGATCAGCACGTTGAACAGCAGCCAGTTGAACAGACGGGTACGGGCGACGGCCGGGGCAGTGGTCAGCCCCAGTAGCTGAACCAGACGTTCGATGCTGCCGGCCTGGTACTTGAAATGGCGATCCAGGCCAAGCATCTGGCAGGCGTCGATACAGTGCAGGCGTTGCCAGGTTTCGCCCTGTGCCTGGCGGTCGAAGCGTTCGATCAGATACACCGGCTGAGGCACGTAATGACGGTTGACACTGGGCACGGCAAGGCCAACGCGCGCGGCCAGGCGCATGCAGAACCACTCGTTGATCACCGAATGGGCGAAGGCGCGCTCGGGGTGGTCCGGTTTGAGGATATGGGTCGAGGGGGCCGCGCCGACGGGTTCATACAGCTCGCCATCCCTGAGCACCACTGCCAGCTTGTGCTGGGCGCCGGCCAGCGACATGCGCTTGTGGGCCTCGTGGGTCAGCGGCAGGCGCGGCATGGCGGCAATGCGTCTGGCCAATGCTTCGTCCGCCAGGGCGCGCAGTTCACCGCTCGGCAGCGCCTCGCCCGGAGGCAGCAGGGTCAGTGAGCCGGCCGATTCGGCGCCGTAGTACGCCAGCAGGGCGAAGGCGTCGCTGGCCTCCAGGCGCGCATCGGCAGCCAGCAATCGGCGCTGGCCTTCTTCGGGCAGCAGGTTGTCGAAGTACCACTGCACCGGGCGCTGGCTGCTGCCGTCGACGATGCTGCCCTGCGCCCATGGCAGGGTTGGGCAGAGGTCAAAGGCGGCCCAGTCGTCGGCATAGCGGAAACTCCACACGCCATTGTCATCGTACAGATGCCCCACCAGGCGATCACCGATCCAGGCCAGCAGCTCGCGTTTCATGCGTCAGGCTCACCGGGTAGTTTTTCCACCTCTTCCGGCAGGTCGACGATCAACCGTAGGCCAAGGCCATCGAGCACCTGGAACAGTTTGCCCCACTGCACGCTCTCGCTACCGCGTTCGACCTTGCCGAGGAAGTTCTCGCTGACGCCGATGCTGCCGGCGGCGTCATCCTGGCGCATGTTCTGCGCCTTGCGCGCCCGGCGTATCAGCTCGCCCAGCTCGGCGGCGCTCTTGAGTGTGGTTTGCATATTAAATCCTCATGATCGTGAGGAATTTGACACGTAGAGCGGCGTGGATCAACAAAATCCTCACGATTGTGCGGATTCCTGGATTTTTCGCTCTACAATTAGCCAAATCCTCATGATCATGAGGATTATTTACCGCGCATGAAACCCAAGGCCTCGTGCCAGCGCCAGGCCTGGTCGGTCAGGGTGCCGCTGTCATTACGCTGGCAATCGAGGCTGATCTGCCCGTAGCGCATGGCACAGGCGCGCAGGCTAAGGCCCTTGCGTTCGGCCAGGGCGGTCAGTTCCGCTGCATAGCCGTTGTGCCCCCACCCCTGAACGCGTGGCCCGCAGTCCAGCGGCAAGTTTTCGAGCAGGTTACCCAGCGGGCGCCACGTGCCGTCTTCCTCGTCACGGTGAAAGACATAGGGCGGTTCGTCTTCGCTGTCGGGCAGCAAGGCGTAATCGAGCTGCGGGCGCCCCTGGCGGAAGGGTTGCGCATGCTGCATCACGCCGCTTAACGGGGCTGCGGTCTGCCACCAGAGTGCCGCAGTCAATGCCGTATTGCTGGCGTCTGCACCGAGCAGCTGGGTGCGCAGGCGAGCATGCTCCAAATCCACCAGACGGATTTTCGGCTGTAGGGGGCTGGCCTCGACGATGCGGGGCGCAGCGTCGATGGCGAGCGCCTCGGTGGGCAACAGTTCGCGCAGGTCGTGGCTGGCCAGGCGCATGCCGTCGCCCTCGAAGCCGGGAAGGCTGAAGGGCAGCGGCGCGCCCTGCAGAGCCTTGAGGTTATGCGACAGCAGGTAGAGGTTATCGCCTTCGCAAGCCCCCGGACGGTGGCGACGGATGCGCCCGGCGAGCTGAATGATCGAGCGCATCGACGAGGGCTCGACGATGGCCCAGTCGTAATCGTGATCGCGGCCTACCTCGGCCACTGGCGAGGCGAGCACGACGAACAGGTGATCGGCCTCCGGGTAACGGGCCAGGGCGTTGCGCACAGTGGGGTGCTCGAACACCGCCCGTGGCTCATGGCGGCGCAACAGTTCGTCCAGTTGGCGCTCAATGGCCGAGCGCAGCAGCAATGGAAAGCGGGAGTGATACACGCACAGGTGCAGGCGCATGCCCTCGGGTGCCCCCTGGGCGTGCAGGGCCTGCGCCAGCTCGATCAACGGGTCGATATTGGCCAGGCGCAGCAGGCCGAAGCTGACGCGCCGGCCATCACTGGCCGGACTGTGGTGGCGTTGGTGCAGTTCGCTCATCCAGCCCGGCAGTTGCTGCGCCAGCTCCGCGCAGAGGGCCAGGCGCTCCTTGCTGCTGGCGCTGACTGGAACGATGCGGGCGCGGCGGCGCACCGGTTGTTTAGTCAGAGAAGCCAGGCGCTTGTCGATGAAGGCGCTGTGCTGATCGGCGAAGCCGTCGCTATCGGCCTGTTGCGAGGCGTTGCATGTGAATTCGTCGAACCAGGCGCAGCAGATGTCCGCCGAGGTGCCGGGCTCGCCCCGGTGCTGGCGATAGGCCGCGCGCCCGGTGCTATAAGCCTCGAACAGAGCGCGCAGCAGCGCCGGTGGCAGGGTGGCGGATGACAGCAGCACGCGGCTGCCAAGCAGCCCGGCCCAGTGCACCAGGCGAGTGAGTGCTGGCAGGTCGGCGAGGTCAAAGTCGTCCGGCTCGTCCAGTACCAGGTCGGAGCTGAGCAGGCGCAGCATCGGTGCGATCTGCCGTCCGCCACGGGTGCTTTCGCAGGCAGGAATCAGGTGATCGACGGTGCAGGCCAGCACCGGCGCGCTGACCAGCTTGTGCGCCAGCGGGTCGTGTTGCAGCCAGTCTTTCAGCGGGCCGTCTTCCAGGTTGGCTTCGTAGTGCACGTGGCCGTTGTCCAGCAGGCCGGCCATCGACTCGCTGCCTTGCGCCGCAGCCCGTCGCTCGTGGGCACCCAGATCGAACAGTTCACGCACCGCCGTGCCGCCGACGCGGATGGCCAGGTCGTCTTCATCCAGGCCGAGCTTTTCCCGATAAGCCTCGCCCGTTTGCAAGGTCAGAGTGCGCAGGCCGAGTGCGATGGAAAAGCGCGCGCCACGCTGCGGGTCGGCCAGGGCGTAGAGGATGCGACCGTTGGCCAGAGTCTTGCCGCAGCCGGTGGAGGCCAGATTGATGCCGAAGAAGCCCTGTCGCATTGAGGTTTCGCGCAGTCCACAGGCCAGGTCGAAGGCCTTGTCCTGCCAGCGAAAGCGCTCGTCCGTGGCGCGGCGCTTGAAGCCCTTGTGCCGGGCAATGCGTGGCAGGTTGCGTTCCAGGCGCGGCAGCAGGCCGACGACGCGCCGGGCGCCCTGAGCGACGCCGAGCAGGTGTTCGTCGAGGCGTTGTTTCAGGGCGCCGCTGCTGTCCGTGTTGGCGTGGGCGGGAAAGGCGGCATCCCCAAAGCGGGCGTTACTCGGCAGGCTCGAATAATGGTGGTCGGCGAGCATCAGCACCAGGCGCGAGAGGTGCATGACATAGGGATCGTTCAGCCAGTGCGGCGCGCGTTGCAGCAGGCCGGGACGTTCCAGCATGGCCTGTGCGCAGGCAGACACGCGCTTGCTCCAGGCTGCGCTGGCGAACGGCAGATGGCCCGCGGCGAACTGCCAGCAAGCGGCTTTTTCCGCCGGACTGGCGTCCGCGCGGGCGCCACACCAGTCGGGCTTTATCGGCGCTGGCAGTAGTTTCAGCCCTGCTGCCGGCAGCTTGCCGCTGGGCAGGCGGTGATGACTTACGATCAGCCAGCCGATCACCTGAGCCAGCGGCGGCAGGTGCTGTTTGACGAAGGGGCTGGGCTGCGCCTGCTCATGATCGGCACGCAAACGGGCGAACCAGTGCTCATCGTCCTCGATCAGCCGTTGCAGCCAGTCGGTATCGCTGGCGCCGTTGCCAACGAAGGCTTCGAACAGGCGCAGCGACACCCACTCATGGCGAAAGGCATCGGCCAGCGGACCCTTGCCACGCAGCTTGGCCTGAAAGGCGGCGTTGGCCTTACCGATGTCGTGGAACAGCGCCGCCATCTGTGCCAGCAGCTTGATGTCCTCGGCGCTGTGCCAGTCGTTCTCGTCGTCTTTGCGCAGCACGTCGCGGAGGGTGCTGTTGGTCGGCACCGCGCCCTGAGCATTGAAGCGGCTGGCATCGCCGACTATCCATAGCAATTCGCTGTGATCGCGCCCCCGTATCCAGTGGCAGGCCACGGCGGTGTTGCGCCGCGCAGTCTTCTTCAGCAGCTTGCGCAGGGTGTCCAGCCCGGCCTGGGTGATCGGCGTCTGCCAGGTACGTTCGCCCCGGCGCTCGGCGAATTGGTCGAGGATGCGCCGGCTCTCTATCAGCGCGCGTTTTTCGCACTGGGCGATCAACAGCACGTTCATGCGCCCACCTGCTCGGCCACGGCCTTGAGGGTGTCGATCATGAAGTCCAGTGACTCACTGCGGGTAAGGCTTTCGATGCAGGCCTGGCGGAACTCCTGCTCCTCGTCGCCGCGCACCGCCGAAACGAACGCCTGCGGCAGGATGCTGGCGTCCTTGACCAGATCGGCCACGTCGAACACCAGCCCACCGCGACGGGTCTTGCCATGCAGCACGGCGAGCCCGTGGGGAATGCCGAGCACCCAGGTCGCGCTCGCCGCCAGACCGTACGCGAGGTAATTGCCGTGATCGAGTAAACGGTTGGCCGGATCGACCCCGCTGCCCTTCTTCGCCCGGGTGAAATCGCCATAGCTCACCGCCCGCGCAGCCAGGGCGAACAGTCGCTTGCTCAGGCGCGCCTCCTCGGTGAGCAGGAAAGTGTTGTCTGCCGCGGCGGCGATGGCGGTCTGCGAAGCGCTCAAAGCATTTTCCAGGGCGGCGGCATCGACAGCGAATCCGGCGTCCTTCAGTGGGCGGCTGTTTAGCCAACCCTCGCGGATACGTTGCAGCCGGGCCAGTTGGAAGGCCTTGGCCGCCTCCAGACGTTTCCCGTCATCGAACCAGAACTTCACCCATTGCTGCAGATACTCGGTGGGGCGGTACTCGCTCTGTGGCGAAAACCAGGCAACCTCGACGTCCATCTCATTGGCCGAGAACAACGGCGTACCGCCACCGCCGCAGAAGCCCACCAGTACGCCGGCCTTGGCCAGCTCACGCATGGCCGCCTGGGTGATGGAGGTGCCGGTGCCGAGCAGGATGGTGGTGGTGTTAGCAATGGGGATATTCCAGTACAGCGACTGCTTTCCGGCGTCCGCCACGTATTCGACGCGCCCGCCATTGACCAGTACCCGGCAGTGCTGCAGGTAGTACAGATTGGCGCGCTTGGAGTGGAGGATGGTCTTCAGATCGGAAGGGCTGAAATCGTCCATGTTCAAACCTCCTGGCTAGACCCGACTGGCCCACCCTATTGAACCTCACCCGCCCTGAAATGCCGACCCTCTTTTTTTAGCCTGGCGGCGCCCCCTTGAAATCAGTGACTTACCCACTTCCCCCAAAAGAAGGTCAAAGCGAAAAAACAGCTGGGAGCCGGCAACCTCAAGGCCTGGCGCGTTATGCTCCCTACTTCACTGCCGGATAGGCAGCTCAGAAATGATCGAGTTGGGTCCAGTGCTGGAGGCGTGGCTTCACTGCCGGATAGGCAGCTCAGAAATCCTGAAGCACTGCACTCAACCAACCGGTATGCTTCACTGCCGGATAGGCAGCTCAGAAATGGGGGGTGTCCTTCATGATGCCGTAGGCGCGCTTCACTGCCGGATAGGCAGCTCAGAAAGTGTTATGGCGGGCCGTGCGTGGGAGTCCTTCCTTCACTGCCGGATAGGCAGCTCAGAAATCGAACCCGTAGCTGTTCGCGCCGGCTGCTTTCTTCACTGCCGGATAGGCAGCTCAGAAATCACCGGCAAGGCTACGGCGACTCGCCAGTATCTTCACTGCCGGATAGGCAGCTCAGAAATGCAGCACAACGCCTTCGGAGGCAAGGTGACCCTTCACTGCCGGATAGGCAGCTCAGAAACATGCGCCGGCACCGCCGCTCGGAACGGAGATCTTCACTGCCGGATAGGCAGCTCAGAAAGACACAACGTACAGCCAGTGGCTAGCCAGACACTTCACTGCCGGATAGGCAGCTCAGAAATTACCATCGGCGATCTGCGCCGACTTGAACCCCTTCACTGCCGGATAGGCAGCTCAGAAAATTTGCGTTCTTTATTGAACGTGGCACGGCCTCTTCACTGCCGGATAGGCAGCTCAGAAATGACTATTTCGTATATACGCCGACCACTACGACTTCACTGCCGGATAGGCAGCTCAGAAAAATAAGTGGGCCACGAACCGACAGAGAGCTGCCTTCACTGCCGGATAGGCAGCTCAGAAAATAGTGTACGGAGCGCCAGCTTTTGAAACACCCTTCACTGCCGGATAGGCAGCTCAGAAAGTCGCGGACTGAGTGGCCGACGAGTAGTAGCGCTTCACTGCCGGATAGGCAGCTCAGAAAACAGGGTTCTTGTTCTGGATCGCGACAGCAGTCTTCACTGCCGGATAGGCAGCTCAGAAAACCCGATAGAAGGATCAGCGCCGAGAAGTCAGCTTCACTGCCGGATAGGCAGCTCAGAAAATCGTCGCCGGCATAAAGATCGCTGTAGGGAACTTCACTGCCGGATAGGCAGCTCAGAAAAGTGCCTCCTCGGTAAACTCGAAAATGAACCGCTTCACTGCCGGATAGGCAGCTCAGAAAGAAGTCGCAGCGCTGAACGCCTGGAAGCAATACCTTCACTGCCGGATAGGCAGCTCAGAAAGGTGTCAGCTCAACAACTCCGTTCTCGGTTAGCTTCACTGCCGGATAGGCAGCTCAGAAAAACGAGCTGATCCAGCAGACCCAGAAGCAGCTCTTCACTGCCGGATAGGCAGCTCAGAAAACTAGGGCGCCTGCAATGGCTCCTGTCCAAAACTTCACTGCCGGATAGGCAGCTCAGAAATGGGTGATTGGTGCCAGCGTAGAGCTAAGCGTCTTCACTGCCGGATAGGCAGCTCAGAAAAGCGACGGCAGTGGGATGGCCACGTTCACGATCTTCACTGCCGGATAGGCAGCTCAGAAACTGATGGCAAAGGTCAGCTTGATCCAAACCAACTTCACTGCCGGATAGGCAGCTCAGAAAGGAGGAACGGCAGAGGGCGATCGGCCGGGAGCCTTCACTGCCGGATAGGCAGCTCAGAAAGGTAGGTCCGCGGGATTTCGACCTTCCACTCGCTTCACTGCCGGATAGGCAGCTCAGAAAAGTGGTGCTGGGAACAAGTAACAAAAGAACTGCTTCACTGCCGGATAGGCAGCTTAGAAAGTTTGCCGTGCTCGATGTTTGATACAGCAGCTCTTCACTGCCGGATAGGCAGCTCAGAATTGGTCAATGTGGAAGACTGTTTCGAGCGAGGCCTTCACTGCCGGACAGCCCGCTCAACATCTTCCCCCGCGCGACGTAACCGTTTCCCTCTTGGCGATTTGCGGCTTGTGGTTGGGTACGGGACAATCCGAGTCCGTTCCCAGCGCGCGACAGGCCCCATGCACCAGTCCACCGTTCTCTTCGACCTCGACGGCACCCTCACCGACCCGCGCGTGGGTATCACGCGGTCGATTCAGCATGCGCTGGCGCAGTTGGGTATCGACGAGCCGGACCTGGCGAAGCTGGAGCCTTTCATCGGGCCGCCGCTGCTGCAGGCGTTCATCCAGTACTACGGCTTCGACGAGGCGCGGGCGTGGGCGGCCGTCGGGCATTACCGCGAGCGGTTCAAGGTCACCGGGCTGTACGAGAACCAGGTGTTCGAGGGCGTGCTGGAGATGCTCGACGCGCTCAACGGCCAGGGCCGCACGCTGTACATCGCGACCTCGAAACCGTCGGTGTTCGCCCGCGAGATCGCCCGGCATTTCGCCTTCGACCGGCACTTCAAGGTGATCTACGGCAGCGAGCTGGACGGCACGCGAACCGACAAGGTCGAGTTGATCGCCCACCTGCTCGAGCAGGAAGGACTCGATCCTGCGCAAACGCTGATGGTCGGCGACCGCAAGCACGACCTGATCGGCGCGCGTAAGAATGGCTTGCAGGCGGTGGCGGTGGGTTATGGCTTCGGCAGTTACGCGGAGTTGATGGCGGAGCAGCCGGCGTTCTATTACCCGACGCTGGCGGAACTGCGCGCGGCGTTCGATTGAGAGGCGGGTGCTGAAGCGCCCCCTGCGGGTGGCTGAAACTCACCCGAAGCGGCCAGAATTCACTCAGCCGTTCAATCGTCATTCTTCTGGTAAAGGATCTTGCGGGTACCATTGTCGCAGCTACCGACCACCATGTTCGGATCGCTCGCCTCCGCGTTATCGACGATTTCCAGGGTGTAGCTGGCGACGCCGGCGGACTGGATCTTCTGTTCGATCTCGGCCTTCAGCTGTTCGCAGGGCAGCGGTGCCGCCAGCAGCGGCGTGGCGGCGAGGGTAAGCAGCAGCGCGGTAATCGTGCGGTTCATCGGGCACCTTCCTTCGACGTCGTTTCGATCCTTTCGGCCTCCTTGCTAGGACCGGCCGCGCGCCGCCGCGTTCAGCGGGGGAGCAATCCGTCGAGAGCCTGGTGGCGCTCGACGGCGGGCAGTGCGCCTAGGCGCTCGACGGCGCGGTAGAACGTCGGCCAGTCGCTGTCCTGCTCGGCGAAGAGTGCGGCGAAGGCCGGCACCCAGGTGTCGTAGAGCCCGAAGGGCAACAGCTTGGCGTTGTTCAGCGGGCCGTAGACCCAGGCGTCGAAGCGCTTCGAGCCGTGCCAGTCGCGCGCACTCAGTTGGGCGTAATCGCTGCGCAACCGCTGGAATTCGGCCTGCTTTTCCCGTTCCATCTGCGCCGGCGGCAGGCCGCTGGCGTAAATCCGCTCGAGGTTGCGGCGGGTTTGCAGCACGCGCTCGGTGAACTGTCGCGACTGCGCCTGGGCGGCGGCATCCGGCGCCGGCAGGCCGCGGGCGGCGCGCCACTCGCGCAGGCCCTGTTGTTCGACGAAGCTGGCGTAGGACTCGTTGAAGGCAGTGTCGTCGGGCAGGTAGAAGCGCTGGTGCGCCAGTTCGTGGAAGATCGTCGCGGCGAGACGGTCGTCGTCCCAGCGCAGCATGCTGCTGAGCAGCGGATCGTCGAACCAGCCGAGGGTCGAGTATGCCTCGACACCGCCGACGTAGGTATCCAGCCCCTTCTCGTTGAGCAGCGCCGCGGCGCCGCGCGCCCTGCCCTGCTGGTAATAGCCGCGATACGCCACGCAGCCAGCGATGGGGAAGCAGTGCTCCACGGGCGCCAGCGAGTAGCGCGGCGTGGCGAAGACGTTCCACACCACGAACGGCCGCCCGATGTCGGCGTAGACGCGATAGCTGCGGTTGTCCGGCAGGTGCAGGGAGGCGCTGGCGAAGCGTCGCGCCTGCTGCGCCAGCACCAGCTTCTGGCGCAGGCGCGGGTCGCGCGCGGGATCGGTGAGCACCGCGGCGATCGGCTCGCGCTGGCGCAACAGCTGCAGCTGACCCTGCAACAACTGCCCGTAATAGCTGGAGCAACCGCTCAGCGCGAGGCACAGCAGCAGGGGAACCCAACGCAGGGCGCGGTTGTCGAGTAACGGGACATTTGGCGGCGACATGCCGGCGACCCTACCCCATCGCGGCAGTGCGCTCCAGCGCCGCCGCGCTTCGATCCCACCCGACTGGAGACACCGATGCGTGCCGCCCTTCTCTGCCTCAGCCTGCTGGCCCTTCATGGATGCTCGCTGTGGATGCCCAGGCCCGATCCGAACCAGGCCTGGGTCGATCTTCAGGCCAAGGGCGCACCGCTGCTGGCGCTGGCGGTGGACGACAAGCCATTGGAAGACGATCGCTATTTCCAGGTCGAGCCGGGCAGCCATGCGCTGACGGTGCGCTATCGCTTCGAGGTCAGCGCGGCGAACACCGGCCACGACCAGCCGCTGCAGCGCGACTGCCGGCTGACGCTCAAGTACGCCGACTTCGATGCCGGCGGTCGCTATCGCCTGGAGGCCGGCGAATGGGGCTTCCGCCCGTGGGTCAAACTCTACGACCAGCAGAACCAGCTGCTCGGCCGCGGCCAGGAACAACGCTGCGGTGGCGTATAGCGGTTATTCTGCGGTCCCCGACAAGGAGTCCGCGATGCGTAACCTGGCCTTTTTCCTGATGCTGCCGCTGCTGCACGCCTGCGCGGCGCCGCTTCCGAAACCCGATCCGAACCTGGCCTGGGTCGACGTACGGGCAGTGCCCGTCGGCGACATATCGGCCGACCGACTGGACGGCAAGCGCCTCGACGATGCCCGCTACTTCCAGGTCGGTCGCGGCGCCCACGAGCTGGACGTGCGCTATCAGTACGAGGTCAACCGCGGCGGCGGCGTCGATTCCAGCGGCCCGTCCCAGGTCACCTGTTACCTGCGCGTGCGCTACGACGGTTTCGTCCCCGGCCAACGCTATCGGCTGGAGGCCCGGCCGCTGGTCCTCAAGGCCCAGGGCTGGCTGTATGGCGAGGGGCGCGAGCCGCTGGCGAGCGCCACGCTGCTGCGCTGCGGTCCGTACTAGAAGCGCGGCGGAACCTGACCGCCGCCCTGGCATCGAAAACCCATGGGCCTAGTCCGGGCTCGATGTGCGGGCTACTCGTTTTCCATGAATTTCACCCAATGGATGGCCGTGCTCGGCCTCCTGCTGCTGGCGCTGGCGCTGGCCTCGGCATTCCTGCGCTGGCTGCCGGTCACCACCTCGATCCTCTACCTGGCCTTCGGCGTTGTCATCGGCCAGTTCGGCCTCGGCCTCTGGCATGCCGATTTCGACCAGATCGCGGTCTGGCTGGAGCACCTCGCCGAAGTCGCCGTGCTGGTCTCGCTGTTCGCCAGCGGGATCAAGCTGCGCCTGCCGTTCCGCGATCCGGCCTGGCTCAGCGCCTACCTGCTGGTCGGGCCGGTGATGCTGCTGTGCATCGGCGGCGTGGCGCTGCTCGGGCATTACGGCTTCGGCCTGAGCTGGGGTGTCGCGGTGCTGATCGGCGCGATCCTCGCCCCCACCGATCCGGTGCTCGCCAGCCTGGTGCAGGTCAACCACGCCAGCGACTGCGATCGCGTGCGCTACGGCCTCACTGGCGAGGCCGGCTTCAACGATGGCGTGGCCTTCCCTTTCGTGGTCTTCGGCCTGCTGTTGATCGAATACGACGGCGGTTCCTGGGCCTGGGTCGACGACTGGTTCTGGCAGCGCCTGCTGTGGGCGGTGCCGGCCGGGCTGGCAAGCGGTTTCGTGCTCGGCAAACTGGTCGGCCGGCTGGCGATCCACCTGCGCGCGCGGCACGCCGAAACCGGCATCTCGCCCAACGATTTCCTCGCCCTGGCGCTGATCGCACTGTCCTACGTGATCGCCGAATCCATCGGCGCCTGGGGTTTTCTCGCCACCTTCGCCGCAGGGGTCGGCCTGCGCCACGCGGAGATTTACTCCAGCGGCCATGATGCCGAGCCGGCCGAGCACATCACGCGCAAGGTCCTGCCGCGCCTGGCAGGCGAGATCCCGCAGAAGCTCGACGTCGACGGCATGCGCATCGACGAGCCGAAGATCGCCGCCGGCGTGCTGATGAGCGACATCCTCAGCTTCGGCAACCTGCTCGAACGCAGCCTGGAAGTGCTGCTGGTGACCATCCTCGGTGTGGTGCTGACAGCGCACTGGGACTGGCGCGCGGTGCCGCTGGGCCTGGCGCTGTTCGCGGTGATCCGCCCGCTGTCGGTGTGGCTGGTGTTCCCGCGCCGCCTGGTCAGCCAGCCGCAGCGGCGCCTGCTCGGCTGGTTCGGCATTCGCGGCATCGGCAGCCTGTACTACCTGTGCTACGCGCTGAACCATCGCCTGGACGAGTCGGCGCGGCTGGACGTCACCGACCTGACGCTGTCGGTGGTCGCGCTGAGCATCTTCATCCACGGCCTGACCACCCAGCCGTTGCTGAGCCGCTACGAGAAACGCTACGCCACGCAGATTCCCTGCGCGCAGCCCGAAAAGGGCTGAGGTGCGGACCCGGTGCCAGCGCCGCGTCCGTCGGGATTGCCGCCTGCGGGCTTGTCTTCGGCACGCCGCGCCCGCATCTAGCCCTCATACAACGAGGTGAACGACATGTCCCGACTCGCCAATACCTGTATTTCCACCCTCGACCTGGTGCCGATCCGCGACGACGGCAACGCCGCCCAGGCGCTGCGCAATTCGCTGTCCCTGGCTCGCCACGTCGAGAAGCTCGGCTTCACCCGCTTCTGGGTCGCCGAGCACCACAACATGGACGGCATCGCCAGCTCCGCCACGGCCGTACTGCTCGGCTACCTGGCCGGCGGAACCTCGAGCATCCGCGTCGGTGCCGGCGGGATCATGCTGCCGAACCACGCGCCGCTGGTGATCGCCGAACAGTTCGGCACCCTGGAGGCGCTGTATCCGGGGCGCATCGACCTAGGCCTGGGTCGCGCGCCCGGCGCCGACCAGTTCACCGCCCACGCGCTGCGCCGCGACCGCATGGGCAGCGCCGACGATTTCCCGCGCGACGTGGAGGAACTGGAACGGCTGCTCGGCCCGCGCCAGCCCAACCAGCGCGTGGTGGCGATGCCCGGCGTCGACAGCAACCTGCCCATCTGGCTGCTCGGATCGAGCCTGTTCAGCGCGCAACTGGCGGCCGCCAAGGGCTTGCCCTACGCCTTCGCCTCGCACTTCGCGCCGCGCTACGTGCATGAGGCGATCCGCCTGTACCGGGAGAATTTCCGGCCCTCGGCGGTACTCGACAAACCCTACGTGATGCTCGGCGTGCCGCTGATCGCCGCGGACGACGACGAGCAGGCCGAATTCCTCGCCACCACCGCGTTCCAGCGCATCCTCGCGCTGCTGCGTGGCGAAAGCCTGGTGCTGCGCCCACCGGTGGAAAGCATGCGCGGTCGCTGGCTGCCGCACGAACAGGACGCGGTGGGAAATTTCTTCGGCATGGCGGTGATCGGCGGACCGGAAAAGGTGCGTGCGCGGCTGGACATCCTGCTCGAGCAGACCCAGGCCGACGAGCTGATCTTCACCTGCGACCTCTACGAACACGCCTCGCGGTTGCGCTCCTACGAAATCCTCGGCCAGTTGCATGCGGGAACGATCTAAGCCGCGCCTGGCAGCCGTACCGATGAATGTCTCCGACGCGGCGCGCGGGCACGCATAAAAAAACGGCCCGAATCGGGCCGTTCTTGCAACGCTCGCGCGCCGGCATCAGCCTTTGCGATAGACGATTTCCTTGCTGCCGGCTTCACAACTGCCAACCACTTGGCCATCCGCCGCCGCGCCCTTGTCGACCACCTCGAGAGTAAAGCCCGAGGCGCCCTTGGCCTCGATCTTCGCCGCGATTTCGGCCTTCAGTTCCTCACAGGGCTTGGCGGCGGCGAATGCCGAGGAAGCCAGCACGCTCAAGCCCATTGCCATCAGTACTCTTTTCATCATCGTTCCCTCGTTGGTGATTTACCGCCCTGGGTTCCACGTCCTCAGCGCATCAGCTGTGTTCGACACGGAACCCCACTTTGATGGTTACCTGGAAATGCGCCACCGCGCCGTTCTGGATGTGGCCACGGGTTTCCACGACCTCGAACCACTCCATCAGCTTGAGGCTCTTCGACGCCTCCGCGAGTGCGTTGCTGATGGCATCTTCGATGGTAGTCGTGGATGAGCCAACCAGCTCGACAAGCTTGTAGGTGTGATGATCCGACATGCCTTTCTCCCATTGGGATGAGTGATTGAAGCGTCGCGGCCCCGCCGCCTACCTAATCAGTCTGGAGATGGGCGGAAAAAGTTCGATGGCAGGCGCGAGGTGGCGTTTTCCGGCACGGCGCGCTAGTCGGCGAGGCGCTCGTAAGCGAAGCCAAGAGCCTTGAACTCGCGATTGAACCAGGTGCCCTTGGACGGCGCGGCGAGCAGCGCGCGATGCACCTCCGATGGCACCCCAACGTAGCGGTAGCGGGCGCCGCTGGCGAACTCGACCTCCAGCTCCGCGGTGTCCTCACAGTAACCGACGCTGCGCAGGCTGCTCGAGTCCACCGCTTCGCGCCGCATGGCTCAGCCGCGGTCCGACTGCTCGTGCTTGAAGCCGGCCGCCTGGATCGTCCACAGCGACTGGAACAGCCCGCCCTGGCGGCGCAGCTCATCGGGCGGCCCGTCCTCGACGATGACGCCCTTCTGCAGCACGACGATGCGGTCGAAGTTGGCCAGCGTGGAGAGCCGGTGGGCCACGGCCACCACAGTGCGGCCCTGCATCAGGTCGGCCAGGGCGGCCTGGATTTCTGCTTCGGAATGGGTGTCCAGGGCCGAGGTCGCCTCGTCGAGGATCAGGATCGGCGCATCCTTGAGGAACGCGCGGGCGATGCCCAGACGCTGTCGCTGCCCGCCGGAGAGCATCACCCCGCGCTCGCCCACCAGGGTGTCGTAACCCTGCGGCAGCTCGCGGATGAAGGCATCGCAGAAGGCGTTCTTCGCGGCCATCACCACATCCTCGTCGGTGGCGTCCGGTCGGCCGTAGCGGATGTTCTCGCGGATCGTCCGATTGAACAGCGCGGCTTCCTGAGGCACCACCGCCAGGCGCTCGCGCAGGCTGTCCTGGCTGACTTCGCTGATGTCCTGGCCATCGATCATCACCGCTCCGGACTGCGGGTCGTCGAGGCGCTGGATCAGGCTGATCAGGGTCGACTTGCCGGCGCCCGAGGAGCCGACGATGCCGACCTTCTGCCCGGCCGGGATGGTCAGGTCGAAATGCTCGAACACACGCCGGCCGTCCGGATAGCGGAAGGTCACGTCGCGGAACTCGATCTGCCCCTGCGACAGCGCCAGGTTGGCTTCCGGGTCGTCCAGCGCGTGCGGCTGCACGATGATCTTCAGGGTGTCGGCGATGGCGCCGAGCTGCTGCGTGGTGTCGACCAGCGCCAGCGCCAGCTCGCGTGAGCCGTGCAGGATGCGGAAGGTCAGCGTGCTGACCATCACCACGTCGCCGGCGCTGATGTTGCCGGTGCGCCACAGGCTGATCGCCCAGATCAGCATGCCGCCGGCCATCACCGACAGGCAGATGTCGTGGATCACCCGTGCCTTTTCCAGGTACATCCAGCTGCGCCGGTGGGCCAGCGCCTCGACGCCGATCTCCTCGGCCAGGCGGCGGCTTTCGCGTTCGCGGGCGGAAAACGCCTTGATCGTCCAGACGTTCGAGACCACGTCCACCAGTTCGCCGCCGACCCGCGCAGCCTGGGCGGCGAAGCGCTGGTGCTTGGAGCGGCCGAGGATGCCGAAGCCGGTGATCAGCGCCGCCACCAGCAGCACGAAGCCGATCAGCGTCACCGCCATGCGCACGTCGACGGTCAGCAGCACCAGCACCGCGCCGGCGAAATCCACGCAGGGCGGCATGATGCGCCAGGCCAGCCCGCCGAAGATCGAGCCGGCCGCGGTGCCGGTGGCGGTGATGCGGTTGCCCAGCGCGCCGGCGAAGTGTTCGCTGAAGTAGCGCATCGGGTGGCCGGTGAGGTAGCGGAACAGGTCGACCCGCACGTCGACGCAACTCGACACCACGGTGCGGCAGCCAAGCCAGCCGCCGGCCCGCCAGAAGGCGTTCTCCAGCACGATCAGGCCGATGAACACCGCCAGCGGCGGCCACACCGCGGCGTTGACGCGGTCGTCGGTGGCCATCGCATCCACCAGCAGCTTCATCCCGTACTGCACCGCCACGCCGCAGCCGGAGGCCCCGACGATGAGCAGGAACATGCCGCCGAAGTGCCATGGCCGCTGACGCACGTAATGCATCAGAAAGGCCACCGGACGACTCGGCAGTACCGGCGTCGCCAGACGCGGGCTGGGGACGGACATGGGCGCTGCACTCCAAAAAGGGCTACTGCCGTTCGACGAGCCTGGCTTGCTGCGGTTCAACGCGAATTCGCTGCCAGGGTGCGCTGCGGCACACCGAAGGTGGCGGGAGCCCAGACCTGCCCCCGGCAACGATGTTCGCCATCGCGCCGGTCAACGGATAGCCCTTACAGCTCTCCGCGCAACCACTCGGCGAGCCGTTCGGCGCGGCGGTCGTTGCGCCGGGTGGGCACCCAGAGCGCCAGCCGCGCCGGCGTTTCGACGAAACCCCAGGGCGCGACCAGGCGCCCGGCGGCGAGGTCGTCGGCCACCAGTTGCTGTGGCGCGATGGCCACGCCGAGGCCGGCCACCGCCGCTTCCAGCAGGTAATAGAGGTGCTCGAAACCCTGCCCGAGGCGCAGGGCCTGCTCGTCCAGCCCCTGCGCGCGCGCCCATTCCGGCCAGGCCTGCGGACGCGAGGCCGTGTGCAGCAGCGGCTCATCCAGCAGATGCGCCGGAGCGGCCGCCTGCAGGTCGGCGAAGCGCCCATAGCGCGGGCTGAGCACCGGTCCGATGCATTCGCGCGCCAGCTCGTGCACCTGCATGTCCGCCGGCCAGGGCCGCTCGGCGAACAGCAGGGTGGCGTCGACGTTGGGGCTGCGCGGGTCCAGCTCGCCCTGGCTGGTGGACAACTGCAGGCGCAGCTCCGGCAGTTCGCGATTGAGCCGGTCCAGGCGCGGAATGAACCAGCGCACCAGCAGGCTTCCCGGACAGCCGAGCACGAACGGCCGGTCCACCGCCGCCTGCCGCAGTTCGGCGCAGACGCCGCGCAGGCGCTCGAAGACGTCGGAGGCGGCATCGCGCAGACGAATGCCCGCTTCGGTGAGTTTTACGCCACGCCCTTCACGCACGAACAGCACCAGCTCCAGTTGCTCCTCGAGCGCGCGGATCTGCCGGCTGACCGCCCCGTGGGTAACGTGTAGCTCTTCCGCCGCCTGGCTTACGCTCTCCAGGCGGGCAGCGGCCTCGAAGGCGCGCAGGGCATTCAGCGGAGGAAGGTCGCGGCTCATATAGGTGAGTTTTCCTGACAGGTCGAGGCGATCTTATCGCTTTTCATCCCGGCCCACAGCGGTAGCATGTGAGTCACCCTCTCCCCCAGCTCCTTTCTCGCAAGCGAGAGAGGGCAGCCAAACAGGAGCTCCCCCATGACCTCATTCCGCAACGGCCCCGATGCCAAAGGCCTGTTCGGTTCTTTCGGCGGGCAGTACGTCGCCGAGACGCTGATGCCGCTGATCCACGATCTCGCCGCCGAATACGAGAAGGCCAAGCAGGACCCGGCCTTCGCCAAGGAGCTGGCCTACTTCCAGCGCGACTACGTGGGCCGGCCGAGCCCGCTGTATTTCGCCGAACGCCTGACCGAGCATTGCGGCGGCGCGAAGATCTACCTCAAGCGTGAGGAGCTGAACCACACCGGCGCGCACAAGATCAACAACTGCATCGGGCAGATCCTCCTGGCCCGGCGCATGGGCAAGAAACGCATCATCGCCGAGACCGGCGCCGGCATGCACGGCGTGGCCACCGCCACCGTGGCCGCGCGTTTCGGCCTGCAGTGCGTGATCTACATGGGCACCACCGACATCGATCGGCAGCAGGCCAACGTGTTCCGCATGAAGCTGCTGGGCGCCGAGGTGATCCCGGTCACCGCGGGCACCGGCACGCTGAAGGACGCGATGAACGAAGCCCTGCGCGACTGGGTAACCAATGTCGACTCCACCTTCTACCTGATCGGCACCGTGGCCGGCCCGCACCCGTACCCGGCGATGGTCCGCGATTTCCAGGCGGTGATCGGCAGCGAAACCCGTGACCAGATGCAGGCCCAGGAAGGCCGCCTACCGGACTCGCTGGTCGCCTGCATCGGCGGCGGCTCCAACGCCATGGGCCTGTTCCACCCGTTCCTCGACGACGCATCGGTGCAGATCATCGGCGTCGAAGCGGCCGGCCACGGCATCGCGACCGGCCAGCACGCGGCCAGCCTGAACGGCGGCGTGCCCGGCGTGCTGCACGGCAACCGCACCTTCCTGCTGCAGAACGACGACGGCCAGATCATCGACGCGCACTCGATTTCCGCCGGCCTCGACTACCCCGGCATCGGCCCCGAGCACGCCTGGCTGCACGACATCGGCCGCGTCGAGTACACCTCGATCACCGACAAGGAAGCGCTCGCCGCCTTCCACAAATGCTGCCGCCTGGAAGGCATCATCCCGGCCCTGGAAAGCGCCCACGCGCTGGCCGAAGTGTTCAAGCGCGCCCCCGGCCTGCCGAAGGACCATCTGATGGTGGTCAACCTTTCCGGACGCGGCGACAAGGACATGCAAACCGTCATGCACCACTACGACGAACAGGAAGAACATATATGAGCCGCCTGCAGACGCGCTTCGCCGAGCTGAAGCAACAGAACCGCGCCGCCCTGGTCACCTTCGTCACCGCCGGCGATCCGGACTACGCCACCTCGCTGGCGATCCTCAAGGGCCTGCCCAAGGCCGGCGCCGACGTGATCGAGCTTGGCATGCCGTTCACCGACCCGATGGCCGACGGCCCGGCGATCCAGTTGGCCAACATCCGCGCCCTGGCGGCGAAGCAGGACCTGGCGAAGACGCTGCAGATGGTCCGCGAATTCCGCGTCGAGGACTCGACCACACCGCTGGTGCTGATGGGCTACTTCAACCCGATCCACAAGATGGGCGTCGAGCGCTTCATCGGCGAGGCGCTGGAAGCCGGCGTCGACGGCCTGATCGTCGTCGACCTGCCGCCGGAACATAACGAAGACCTCTGCGACCCGGCGCAGGCCGCGGGCATCGACTTCATCCGCCTGACCACCCCGACCACCGACGACAAGCGCCTGCCCACCGTGCTCAACGGCAGTTCCGGGTTCGTCTACTACGTCTCGGTGGCCGGCGTCACCGGTGCCGGCTCGGCGACCCTGGAACACGTCGAGCAGGCCGTCGCCCGCCTGCGCCGCCACACCGACCTGCCGATCGCCATCGGCTTCGGTATCCGCACCCCGGAGCATGCGGCGACCATCGCCCGCCTGGCCGACGGCGTGGTGGTCGGCTCGGCGCTTATCGACCGGATCGCCAAGGCGGAAACGCCACAGCAGGCGGTGGACGACGTGCTCGGTCTCTGCGCCGAGCTGGCGAAAGGTGTACGCGGCGCGCGGGACTGAAGTCTTAGTGAAATCAGCCGCTGGCGGAGCGATTCGCCGGCGGCTTTTTTGTGCCTGCGGATAGACAGGCCGGGGGGCCAGGCCGGCGCTTTTCCCATCCAGTTCGGCGTCCAGGAGGACTCTCAGTTGTGCAGGGTGGACCGCCAGGGAATCTCCCTGGACTGAAGGGGTCAGCCCTGTAAGGCCCTTGATCCGGAGTCTCCCCATGCCTGATACGAAACTGGCCCGCCTCTACCGCATGGTCATGCCCGAACACACTTGCCCGTTCGGCCTGAAGTCGCGCAGCCTGTTGCGGCGCAAGGGCTTCGAGGTGGACGATCATTGGCTGACCACCCGCGAGCAGACCGATGCCTTCAAAGCCGAGCACGGCGTGGAGACCACCCCGCAGACCTTCATCGACGGTCAGCGCATCGGTGGCTATGACGAGCTGCGTCGGCATTTCGGCCAGCACGTTCCCGAGCCGGGCGAGACCCGCTACACGCCGGTGCTGGTCACCTTCGCGATGACTGCGTTGATGGCCCTGGCATTGAGTCTGGCGGTGTTCGGCACGCCCTTCACGTCGCGCACGCCGCAATGGTTCATCGCGCTGTCCATGGGCGTGCTGGCACTGCTCAAGCTGCGTGACCTGGAGAGCTTCACCACCATGTTTCTCGGCTACGACCTGCTCGCTCGGCGCTATGTGCCTTACGCCTATTTCTACCCGTTCGCCGAAGCCGGTGCGGCGCTGCTGATGCTCGCTGGCGCATTGATCTGGATGGCGGCGCCGGTGGCGGTGTTCATCGGTACGGTGGGCGCCTGGTCGGTGTTCAAGGCGGTCTATCTGGACAAGCGTGAACTCAGGTGCGCCTGCATGGGCGGTGACAGCAACGTGCCGCTGGGCTTCGTCTCGCTCACCGAGAACCTGATGATGATCCTGATGGGCCTGTGGATGCTGCTGCGCTGAGCGGCGCCATTCAGACGTGCGGCAGCAGCTGCATCAGACGCTCGCTGAAGAAGCCCGCCTGCTTGCGCAGGCTGAACAGCTTGGGATCGGCCAGCCAGGTTTGGGTAATGCCCATCAGAGCGCTGTAGAGCAGTATCGCGCTGTCTTCGGCGGGCTGCTCGCCGGCCAATGCGCCGGCCTCGCGGGCGGCCTGGATGTGCCGCGCCAGGCATTGCACGATGCTGCGTGTGAGCTTGCGCTCGCGGCGCAGGGTGCCGGCGACCTCGGAGGTCATTTCGGTCTTGTTCAGCAGGATCTCGAAGGATTGGCGGTGCCAGCGGTTGTCGATCAGCAGCGCGAACCACTGGTCGATCAGGTAGCGGATCGCCTCCAGCGGGGTCTCGGCCAGCGCCGTACTCCGCGCCACCAGCTGTTCCAGCGGTTCCTGGGAGTAGTGCAGGACGGCCTCGTAGAGTTCGTCCTTGTTCTTGAAATGCCAGTAGATAGGGCCGCGGCTGAAGCCGGCGGCGTCGGCGATCATCGCCAGGGTGGTGCGCGAGTAGCCGGTCTTGCTGAACTGTTCGAGCGCCGCCTCGATGACTTTCAGGCGGGTTTTCTCGGCGTCTTCTTTGGTGCGGCGCATAGCGGATTCGTAGGTGGTGGAAGGCCCCGGGAAGGGGCCTCCGTGGATCGTCTCGAAGGCGGGCCGGCATCCCGTACGGATGACGGGTGCTGGCTGCGCACATAGAACCAGTCAACGATCTCGCGAGCTAGAGCCAGCCAAGGCCTAGGTGCCCCGCGGAAATGCCTGAGGACGCGGAGTTTACGAGTTGTAAATGAGCAGTACTCGTTTCACTCGCCCCATGGGCAGCGCTAAAGCGCGTTAGCCGCGAGCGGCTTGCCGAAGGCATTTGCAACGCCGGATGGCCGATGCGCAGCAGATCGTGAACAGATTCTCAGAGTTTGCCATCGGCAGCCATCTGCATGTACGTCGTGTCGAAACGCAGCTTGGTGTTGCCGGCATCGCCGAGCAGCTTGCCGTTGGGCATGCTGATGCCGATGAAGTCGACGCTGGAGGCGCCTTCGCCCAGCAGCCCGTGGTCGAAGGAAAAGTGACGGACGCTGTCCATCGCCTTGTAGGCCTCTTCGCTTTCGATGAAGCTCAGCGAGTCGGTCGGTTTCCAGAACATCTTCATGCCCTTGAGCTGCGACTCGTAGCCCGCCTGGTCGGTACCCGAGGCCTTGCCGAGGAACGCGCGGGCGTCGGCGCCTTCCTTGGTGTCGCTGGCGATGATGCCCATCACTTCGTACCAGGCACCGACCACGGCCTTGCCGAAAGCCGGGTTGTCCGCCAGGGTCTTGCTGTTCACCAGGGTCAGGTCCTTGATGTGGCCGGGGATCTTGCTCGAGTCGAAGACCAGCTTGGCGCCGGGGGTGTTCTCGACTTCATCGAGCAGCGGGTTCCAGGTCACCACGTTGCGCACATCCTTGCTGGCGAAGGCGCCGACGATGTCCGCGTCCGAGGTGTTGACCACCTGCACGTCGCGCTCGCTCAGGCCGACGCTTTCCAGCGCATGGACCAGCAGGTAGTGCGAGACCGACAGTTCGACCAGGTTGACCTTCTGCCCCTTGATGCTCTTCAGGTCGCCATCCTTCATGACCATGCCGTCGTTGCCGTTGGAGTAGTCGCCGACGATCAGCGCGGTGCTGTCGACGCCGCCGGCAGCGGGAATCGACAGGGCATCCATGCTGGTCAGTACCACGGCGTCGAACTGACCGGCGGTGTACTGGTTGATCGATTCGACGTAGTCGTTGATCTGGGTGATCTTCACCTCGATCCCGTACTTGTCCGCCCATTTCTTCATGATCCCGGACTCTTCCGCGTACTTCCACGGCATCCAGCCGGCGTAGATGGTCCAGGCCAGGTTGAACTGTTGCTTCTGTTCGGCGTGCGCGGCCATCGGCAGCAGGCTGGCGCAGGCCAGTCCGGTGGCGCAGAGCAGGGTTTTCAGTGTCTTGAACGACATGTGCAGCTCCTTGTTCGGTCGAAGAATGGTCAGAAGAACTTCAGGTAACGCTGGATTTCCCAGTCGGAAACGTGGGTGTGATAGGCATTCCATTCGTCTCGCTTGAAGTCGACGAAGGCTTGGAAAAGGCTGTCGCCGAAGACTTCACGACTCAGCGGGTCCTTCTCGAAGGCATCGATGGCCTCGCTCAAGGTCCGCGGCAGGCACTCGATGTTCATCTCGGCGACCTGCTTCTCGGTGTAGTTGTACATGTTTTCGCGGTGCGGCAAACCCGGCTTGAGCCGTTCACGAACACCTTCCAGGCCGGCGGCGAGGATCATCGCCGCGCCCAGGTAAGGGTTGCAGGAGATGTCCGCGGCGCGGCACTCGACGCGGCCGCCCTGCGACGGGATGCGCAGCATGTTGGTGCGGTTGTTGTTGCCGTAGCAGACAAACACCGGCGCCCAGGTGGAGCCGGACATGCTGCCCTTGCGCACCAGGCGCTTGTAGCTGTTCACGGTGGGAGCGATCACCGCGCAGATGGCCTGGGCATGCTTGAGCACGCCGGCGATGAAGTGGTAGCCGAGCTTGCTCACGCCGCAGTCGTGCAGGTCGTCGCCGTCGGGCTCGAACAGGTTGCGCCCGGTCTCGCGGTCGGCCAGCGACATGTTGTAGTGCGCGCCGCTGCCGGTGCGCTTGGCCGAGGGCTTGGGCATGAAGCTGGCGAAGGCGCCATGCTTGCGCGCGATCTCGTTGGCGAGCATGCGGAAGAAGACGAAACGATCGGCCATGGTCATGGCGTCGGCGTATTTGAAGTCGGTCTCGAACTGGCCGTTGGCGTCTTCGTGGTCGAAGGAGTACACGTCCATGCCGATCTCGTTCAGCGCCTCCACCAGCTCGCCGATGATGTGCATGTTGTCCATCAGCCCGCGCGGGTCGTAGCAGGGCTTGGCCAGGTCGTCGCGCACGCTGATCGGCTCGAAGCCGCCGTCGGCGCTGTCCTTGTAGATGAAGAACTCGGTCTCGATGCCCAGGTTGAAGGTGTAACCCATGGCCGCGGCGGCATCGGTCTGGCGTTTCAGCGCGCCGCGCGAGCAGGCGGCGAAGGGTTTGCCGTCCAGGTACAGGTCGCTGGCGAACCAGGCGAGGTCCCTGTTCCAGGCGCACTGGATGGCGCTGGCCGGGTCGGGCATGGCCGCCACTTCGTTGTCGCTGATGTCCTGCGGCACGCCATCCAGCGCGGCGCCGGTGTACAGCTCGGAACCACCTAGCATCTGTCCGAGGTGGGACAGCGGCACGAACTTGCCCTTGATCACGCCGTGGATGTCCACGTAGCTGGCCATGGCGTACTTCACGCCCTTGGCTTGCAGGCTGTTCTTCAGGTTTTCCGCTTCGGGATGCCGACTCATTGCAGTGCTCCAACAGGAAAAGGGTTCAGCGCCCAGCGGGCGGTGGCACGATTCCTTCATTCAACATACATGCCATTGTGTATATATAACGACGTCGGCGGATGCTCGCGAGCACCTCGTCCAGCCGCCGATTCGACCCGGGAGCGAACTGCAATTGACTGATATCGAAAGAGAAAAGTATTTCTTCGAGCTGGGTGAACTGGCCCTGGAAAGCGGCACCACGTTGCGTCAGGCACGTCTCTGCTACCAGGTCGTCGGCCAGCCGAACGCCGCGCGCGACAACATCGTGCTGATTCCCAGCTACTACGGTGGCTCACATTGGGGCAGCCTGCCCCTGCTTGGCGCGGGCAGCCCGCTGATCCGCGGCGACTACTGCGTGGTACTGACCAACCTGCTCGGATCGGGCTGGTCGACGTCGCCGAGCAATGCCGCCGAGGGCCAGCGCGGCGCCGATTTTCCGCGCGTGTCGCTGGGCGACAACGTCGAGGCGCAGCGGCGCCTGCTCGATGCGCTGTTCGGCGACTGGCAGCTGGCGCTGGTGTGCGGCTGGTCGATGGGCGGCATGCAGGCCTTCGCCTGGGCGATGCGCTACCCGGAGAAGGTCGAACGCATCCTGCCATTCTGCGCCACCGCGCGCTGCTGGCCGCACAATCGGGTGTTCCTCGAAGGCGTGGCGGCCGCGTTGCGCGCCGACTCCGCCTGGCAGGAGGGTCGCTACGAGGCGCCGCCGGAACGCGGCTTGCGCGCCTTCGGCCGGGTCTATGCCGGCTGGGCCTATTCGCAGACTTTCTACAGAGAGGCGCTGTATCGCCAACTGGGCTTCGCCGACATCGAGGCGCTACTGACGTTCTGGGAAGAGGATCACCTGGAACAGGACGCCAACGACCTGCTCTGCGTGCTCGACAGCTGGCTGCGCAGCCAGCCCTCGGAGCAGGCGCTGGCAGCCATCCGCGCACGTGCGATGATCATGCCGAGCCGCAGCGACCTGTACTTCACGGTGACCGATGCGCGGCACGAGGCCAGCCTGATCCCCGGCGCCGAGCTGCGCGTGCTGGAATCGGACTGGGGACATTGCGCCGGCGGGCCGGGCCGCGAGGCGCAGGCGATGCGGCAGGTCTTCACCGCGATGGACGAGCTGCTGAGCCGTTGAACAGGAACGGCCGGGGCTCGACGCTCCTACAGGACCGCTACTTCGAAGCCTGCATCTTCGCCGCCGGCTGCGCGGCCTTCTCCCGCGCGGCGAGGTTCTTCTGCTGCTTGTAGCTCTTCGCCGCCAGCGGAATCGCGGTGACCTTGCCGGTTTCCAGCCAGTTGCGCAGGCGGGTGGCGTCGGCCATGTGGGTGTATTTGCCGAACGCATCGAGCACCACGAAGGCCACCGGCTTGCCGGCCATGGTGGTGCGCATCACCAGACAGTGCCCGGCCTCATCGGTGAAGCCTGTCTTGGTCAGCTGGATGTTCCAGTTGGCCTTGTAGATCAGGTGGTTGGTGTTGCGGAAACCCAGGGTGTAGCTGGGTTTGCGGAACGCCACGGTGCGCTCCTTGGTGGTACTCATCTCGCCGAGCAGCGGGTACTGCCGGCTGGCCTTGAGCAGCAGCACCAGGTCACGGGCGGTGGAGACATTGTCCAGCGACAGCCCGGTGGGCTCGACGTAACGCGTGTGGCTCATGCCCAGCGCCCGTGCCTTGGCGTTCATCGCCGCGATGAAGGCCTTCTGCCCGCCCGGATAGTGGTGCGCCAGGCTGGCGGCGGCACGGTTTTCCGAAGACATCAGCGCCAGTTGCAGCATCTCGCGCCGGCTGATTTCGCTGCCGACGCGCACGCGGGAGAACACGCCCTTCATTTCCTTGGTGTCGGCGATGTCGATCGGCAGCACCTCGTCCAGCGGCAGCTTGGCGTCGAGGGTGACCATCGCCGTCATCAGCTTGGTCACCGAGGCGATCGGTACGACCACGTCGGGGTTGCTGGAATAGAGCACCTTGTCGCTGTTCAGATCGACCAGCAGGGCGCTGCCGGACGCGAGTTCCTGCACCGGCGGGAGGGCCGCAGCGCCCTTGTCGGCCGCATGGAGGGAAGCACTGAGAGCGCTGCCGCACAGCAGCAGGAGCAACGGGCGAAATATCTTCACGGGGCACGTCATGGGCAAGGGACGAAGGCCGGACGGGTGCCCGGCTGCGGCAGTATAAGAAAATTTCAGCGACACGCGAGGAGCTTTCCATACCCGCCCACGCGAGCGAAGTGGTAGCGGTCGCAGGCAAAACGCAGTGCACCTCTACGCCGGGCAGCTGTCCAACGCAGCACATTCCCCCCTGATGGAGCTTGCCATGAGCCTCTTTTCCCGCACCCCGACCACCAAAGAGCAGATCCAGGACGAAATCGATAACCTGATGAACGCCCTGCACGACCTGCAACACAGCGCCAGCCGCGACTCGCGTCGCAGCATCCACGACCTAAGCGACCGTGCCGAGCGTCTGTGGAATATCTCGCGCGAAACCTTCGGCGACACCTACGGCGATCTCTCGCGCAAGACCCTCAAGGCCAGCCGGGCCGCCGGCGAATGTGCACGCCAGCATCCGCTGTCCACCGCGCTGGTGGGCGTTGGTGCCCTGGCGCTGATCGGCTGGTTGATCTCGCGCCGCTGACGCCATGCGCAACGCCGAATCGCCGGTCCTGAAGTTCGCCCTGTACGGCGCGCACTCGAGCCTGGGCAGCGCGCTGCTGAGCGAGCTGCTGAGCCGCCAGCATGAAACGGTGGCGGTGGTCGGCGATCTCAATGCCGTCGACGTTCATCCCGGTCTGCGCGCCAAACTGGGCGATCTCTACGATGCCGCGAGCGTCGGCGAAAGCGTCGCCGGGATGGACGCGGTGATCGTGTTCGCCAGCGCGCCGCGCTTGCCCGTGGGGGCCGACAATCTGCCGCCGGGCCGCCAGGGCGACCTGCTGGATGCACTGCGTGCGCTGAATGCCGGCATGCCAAAGGCGAAGGTGCAGCGGCTTTTATTGATCGTCGACCCGGCCTGGCTGGACGACGCCTGCAGCGCGCTGCTGCTGGATGGCGCGCTGGACTGGACGCTGGTGGCTGCACCGGAAATCAGCGGCGACTTCGTCCTCGACGACTTTCGCCGCGCCGATGAAAGCGACGACAACGCCCCGCTGCAATCGCTGCGTCGAATCGCTGCGGGCCTGGTGGACGAACTGGAAAATCCGCAGCATCGCCGCGAGATGATGAACTTCGTGCTCTGAGCCGGCTCCGCGGCGCATTTCGCCTATCGCCAGGGAGCGACCGGCGGGCCGCTCCGGCGTCTCCCGTCTCAGCTCTCCAGCGTGGCGCTCAGGCTGATCTCCGCATTCAGCACTTTCGATACCGGGCAGCCTTCCTTCGCCTTGTTGGCGATTTCCTGGAAGGTGGCATCGTCGGCGCCCGGGATGCGCGCCTTCAGGGTCAGCGCGATGGCGGTGATCTCGAAGCCCTCGCCGACCTTGTCCAGGGTCACTTCCGCGGTGGTGTCGATGCGCTCGGGCGTCAGCCCCGACTGGCCGAGCATCATCGACAGCGCCATCGAGAAACAGCCCGCGTGCGCGGCGCCGATCAGCTCTTCGGGGTTGGTTCCCGGCGCGCCTTCGAAGCGGGTGTTGAAGCCGTACGGGTTGTCCTTCAGCGCGCCGCTCTGGGTGCTGATGGTGCCCTTGCCTTCCTTGAGATTGCCCTGCCAGACGGCGGATGCGGTCTTCTTCATGACGAATACTCCGATGGATTGAGTCTTCATCAGAGGCGGTGGGCGGCAAACAGTTCGTTCGGACCGGCCTGAAGCGGCGCGCCAATGCTTTGCGGAAAGACGGGGCGTTGCAGCGGCCGAAGCGGACCACCGCGCGGCCCGAGCCGGGACCTCGGCGGACACGCTCGTACGGCCACTTCTCATCCGAGCCAAAGCGGTGGGTTACACGAACCGGGATCGCCCCGTCCCGTAGCGCCGCTACAGCCTACCGGGGCCGCGCTAGTTCCCGCTGGACTCAGGGCAGCTTCAGCCCGCCGGCCTGCTGGTGCAGCGCGCGCAGGTGCTCGCCGACCTGCTTCAGGTTCGCCTCGCTGTCCTCCAGTTCGCGCCGCCGCTCGGGCAGCAGCAGCTCGCGCAGGTCCCTGTCGAGGTCGTCGCTGAGCGTGCGCAGGGTCTGCTGGCGATCGGCGGTCTGTTGTCCCAGACGTGCCCATTCGCCCGGCTGCGGCAGACCGTAACCGCCTTCGAGCAGTTCCGCCGGGCGACTGAGGAAGCCGCTGTTGAGCAGCATCCGGCCGATGGTATCGCCCGCCTTGTTCAGCGTCGGGTCGCTGGCCGCGTCGGCGCCCATGTAGCGTTGCTTGAGCTCATCCTGGGCCAGCAGCAGTTGCTGGCGGAACGCCGCCTGCTCGAGCAGCAGCAGCGCGGCGCTGGCCTGCAGGTCTGCACGCGCCAGCCACGTCCGGCGTTGCGCGGCCGGCTGTTTCAGCCAGCCGTCCACGTCCGTCTGCGGCACCGCCAGGCGTTGCCTGATCACCGCGAACATCGCCTGATAGCGGTCGCGGAACGAGTCGAAGCGATAACCCAGGCGCAGCGCTTCCTTCGGGTCGTCGAGCACGCTGCGGTCGGCCAGGCCGCGCCCGGCCAGCGAGTCGAGCAGCCCGTTGGGCATGATGCTATCGAGGCCCTCCAGTTCGCTGCGCCCGGTTCCGCTGCGCAACAGCTTGAGGGTCTCCACCGCGCAGTTGTTGGAGAGGAAGTAGTAGTTGCCGTCGTAGCTCCAGTGCAGCTCGGCGGCGCGGCGCACCAGCGAGTCCTGCTGCTCGCGCGGCAGGCGCAGGGGGATCGAGGCCAGGCTGCGCAGCTCGACCTTGGTGTATTCGTCGATCACCTGCGCCAGCGGCAGGATGAACAGCCGCGACGGATACACGCCGGTCAGGCCATCCCAGCTGGACAGCTGGATGTCGCCGACGAAGGCGCGGAAGGACAGTACCAGGTGCTGGTCCAGGTCCAGCCGGCAGGCCGGACCGCGCGGCCGACCGGGCGCGCAGACCACCAGGCGCAGCATGCTGTGACCCCAGCGGCTGACCCAGTTGTCGTTGGCCTCGGCGAACAGGTAATCGACCTCGTAGACGCGTTCCGGGTCGAGCTTGCCCAGCGGCGCCTTCTGGTAGTCGCTGCTGGCATTGAGGTAGGCGAACTCGGCCGGGCAGGCCTGGGCGCGCGCTGGCGCCCAGCCGAAGTGCTCGCTGAAATAGCGCTGCAGCAAGGGGCGCCGGCAGGCGTATTCCGGGTCGAGCAGGAAGTACTCCATGTTCACCGCGACGAACTCGCGCGGGTTGCTCAGCTCGTAGCCGTCCACGCTGCGCGCGACCATGCCGTTGCGCCCTTCGCGCGCGCCACGCTGGCCGACCGCCTGCTGCCAGCCGGCGAGATCGAGCAGGCGCGGATCATCGGAGAGGGTGAAGCGGCGCTGCACGTCGCCACGGCATTCATCACGCTGCCCGACCAGGCCCTGGCTCTGCGCTTCGCGACGGCAGCGCTGCAGGCGCGCGCGCTCCTCGGGCGACCACAGGCGCGCACGATCGTAGAGGTGGGTGAGTTCGTGAAGCACAGTGGCGAGCAGCTCGGCGCGCACGGTGCCGTGGGGCCGCCCGGTCTGCTCGCGGGCGGCGCTGCCGTCCACCAGGCCATGCAGCAGCCGGGCATTCAGCGACAACGCATCGAGGCGGGTGATGCGCCCGTAACCGTTATCCGGCAGGTCGTGCGACCAGTGCACCGTGACCTGTCGGTCCAGCGCCTGGATGAAGCGCGGCGGCAACCTGGCGAAGGCTTCGTCGATCAGCGCCTGGCTGGCTTGAATCTGCCCCGCATCCAGGCCCTTCTCGTCGAGTCGCAGGCGCAGATCGGCGTGACTGGCGCAGGCGAACAGCAGCAGGAAAGCGCCGAGCAGTCGCGAAAACATCAGGTGGGCGGCCCTCGGCGCGTGCGGTCAGAGTGCCAGGATGGCGCTGGCCAGCTCCTGGTCGTCGGCGGCAGCGGCCTGCGGATAACGCGCGCGCAGGGCGCCGAAGGCGGCTTCCAGGCGGGCGCCACGAATCTCGCCTTGGCTGGCGACGAAGCTCGCCGCGTCGTCGCGGGCCTGGATCACGACCTTCATGTCGCGCACCGAGGTGGTTGTGTCGGAGGTGAAATCGATACTGCGCCCAAGGGCGCGGACGACGATGTTGCTGGTGGCTTCCAGGGTTTTGGCCTGAGCGGCATCGACGGTGAACAGCAGGATCGCCGAGGCGGCGAGCAACGAGGTACGCATGGTGGGTCTCCCTGAATGAGTCGCCATTGGACGGGCAACAGGCGCGCCAGTTCAACGAAGCGGCAAGTGGCCAAACGAGCGACGGTATGGGCGAAGGCTCGGTGACGCGCGAGCCGGTGGCCCCAAGCGCGGCAAGGCTAACGGATGCGTTGCGGCGGCGCCAGCGGCGGACGAAGGCCATCCCGGCCACACCGTATTTCGGATCTTCCTGCCGCTGGAACAAGGAGCAGCGTCACAGGAGCCGTAGCGAAACTGTCCGGATCGTCGACGACGACCGTTCCATCCGCTGGGTCCTGGAAAAGGCGATGCAGCGCGAGGGCAGACTCAGCGCGCGAGGATCGCCTCGGCCAGTTGCATGTCGCTGGCACCGGGCTGCACACCCTCTTCACGCAGGTAACGCAGCGCCGCTTCCAGCCGTGCGCCCCGGATATCGCCCTGGCTGGCGACGAAACTGGCCGCATCCGAGCGCGCCGGTACCAGCTTGGAATCGGTGACGGATGAAATGAGATCGCTGGTGCCATCGACGGTGGCGGACAACGCATCGCCGATCTGGTCGAGGGTCGCGACGACGCTGGAGGCGAAGGTCGGGGTGGTGACGAGCAGAGAACCAAGAAGGATGAGGCAACGCATGGTGATGTCCCGGAAAGCGGCGATGCGAAGGATCGCCCGGCAGCTTCAGACTAGCGCAAACGAGGCGGGTTCCGGCCCCGGGGCGCGGTCTGTGCTTCAGGGCATGGCGGGGCTCAGCAGGAACGCCACCGGGTTTTCCGGTGCGCAGATACAAAAAACCCGTCGGCGTTGTCGGCGACGGGTTTTCTGTTCGGCACGCTTTCGCGTGTCACGCGACTACGCGGCATTCACTCAACGCCAGAACGGCTTGTTCAGCTCGGAGAAGCGCTGTGCTTCGCTGATACCGGCATCGGCGAGCAGACGGGAATCCAGGCGCGCCAGTTGATGACGGCTGGCCATGCGGCGCTGCCACTGCAGGAGGTTGGCCAGCAGACGAAGCGGCATTGCCGGCTTCGAGGTGACGTGCTGGGTATTCAGTTCGGAACTCAGGGTGCGTTCCATGATGTTGTCCTTCCGCATTCGGCGGGTTCGGTTAATTTCTGAGGTAAATGATGCGCCGTGAACGGAGGACTCTGTAGTGACAGTTACCTGAAATTGTGCTGGTTTTAACAACCCCACCTGTGAACTGTTATGTTACCGAATGCCGCAACTGTGCCGGTAATGCCCGATATTGGTGCGATATTTCTACCCAAATAGCTTGTTACGCACGCTTAGATGACAAGCAACCAGTACAGTTTCATCTCTCTTTTAGAGCACAGTTCTGAGTGAAGCGGCTTTGCCAGAGTTTTCTATGGCCTTAGCCGTAAAAGCCAGTGGTATGCACTAAAAATCGGAGAATGGTGTTTCTAGCGCCTGGAACCGGCACAGTACAGCCGGTATTTCTCCCGCGGGCGCCTATCCGCCATAACAATCACTACGATGGGTAGGCGGCGTGGGATGAGACCTCAGAGCGGAACCCCTCCAATCGAACGAAAAACGCCCCGCGGGCGCGAGCCGGCGGGGCGTTTGGCCTTGGGGACTCAGTCCACCGCTTTGACCATGTCCTCGATGACCTTCTTGGCGTCGCCGAAGACCATCATGGTCTTGTCCAGGTAGAACAGTTCGTTATCCAGGCCGGCATAACCGCTGGCCATCGAGCGCTTGTTGACGATGATCGTCTTGGCCTTGAAGGCTTCGAGGATCGGCATCCCGGCGATCGGCGATTTCGGATCGTTCTTCGCCGCCGGGTTGACCACGTCGTTGGCGCCGAGTACCAGCACCACGTCGGTCTGACCGAACTCGGCGTTGATGTCTTCCATCTCGAAGACCTGCTCGTAGGGCACCTCGGCCTCCGCCAGCAGCACGTTCATGTGTCCCGGCATGCGCCCGGCTACCGGGTGGATCGCATACTTCACGGTGACGCCGTTGTGGGTCAGCTTCTCCACCAGTTCCATCAGCGCGTGCTGTGCGCGGGCCACCGCCAGGCCGTAGCCGGGGACGATGATCACGCTGTCGGCATTCGACAGAAGGAACGCGGCGTCGTCGGCCGAGCCGGATTTCACCGGACGCTGCTCGCTGCTGCCTGCCGCCGGACCGGCGTCGGCCGAGGAGCCGAAGCCGCCGAGAATGACGTTGAAGAACGAACGGTTCATCGCCCGGCACATGATGTAGGAGAGGATCGCGCCGCTCGAACCCACCAGCGAACCGGCGATGATCAGCATCGAGTTGTTCAGCGAAAAGCCGATACCCGCAGCCGCCCAGCCGGAATAGCTGTTGAGCATCGAAACCACCACCGGCATGTCCGCGCCACCGATGGGGATGATGATCAGCACGCCGATGACGAAGGCGAAGATCAGCATCAGGCTGAACGCCACCAGATTGCCGGTGAACATGTAGGTCACGCCGAGCACCAGGATGGCGATGCCGATCACCAGGTTGATCATGTGCTGACCGGGGAACTGCACCGGCGCGCCCTGGAACAGGCGGAACTTGTACTTGCCCGAGAGCTTGCCGAAGGCGATCACCGAACCGGAGAAGGTGATTGCACCGATGGCCGCGCCGAGGAACAGCTCCAGGCGGTTGCCGACCGGAATCGGGTCGCTGATGCTGGCGACAATGCCCAGCGACTGCGGCTCGACCACGGCGGCGACGGCGATGAACACCGCGGCCAGGCCGATCATGCTGTGCATGAAGGCGACCAGTTCGGGCATCTTGGTCATTTCGACGCGCTTGGCCATGATCGAGCCGGCGCTACCGCCGACCAGCAGGCCGACGATGACGTATCCGATGCCGGCCGTTGCGAGCTCAGCGCCCAGCTTGTAGATCAGCGCCACGGTGGTGAGTACCGCCAGGCCCATGCCGAGCATGCCGAACAGGTTGCCGCGCCGCGACGTGGTCGGGTGCGAGAGGCCCTTGAGAGCCTGGATGAAGCAGATCGAAGCGATCAGGTAGAGAACGGTGATCAGGTTCATGCTCATGGTTCAGTGCTTCCCTGCTTCGGCTTTCGGGGCCTTTTTCTTGAACATTTCCAGCATCCGCCGGGTGACCAGGAAGCCACCGAAGACGTTGACCGCGGCCAAAGCCACGGCCAGGGTGCCCATCGTCTTGCCCAGCGGGGTGACGGTCAGCGCGGCGGCAAGCATGGCGCCGACGATGACGATGGCGGAAATCGCGTTGGTCACCGCCATCAGCGGGGTGTGCAGCGCGGGCGTGACGTTCCAGACCACGTGGTAGCCGACGTAGATCGCCAGCACGAAGATGATCAGGTTGTAGATGCCGTCGGAAATCAGGTCCATCGGGGTGATCCTTTTCTGAGTGGGCTCATTCCCTCTCCGCGGAGAGGGGCCAGGGGCGAGGGTCCGGCGTAGCGCTGTCCGCAACCGCCCTTCGGGCATCCTCTCCCGCAGGAGAGGGCCGTCTTCATTTGTTGACGCGCACCGCTTCGCCGCCCTTGCACATGAGGCAGGCCGCGACGATGTCGTCTTCCAGGTTGATGTGGAACTGGCCGTCCTTGTCGAGGACCAGCTTGAGGAAGTCGAGCAGGTTGCGCGAATACAGCGCCGAGGCGTCCGCCGGTACCTGCGTCGCCAGGTTGGCGTAGCCGATCAGCGTTACGCCGTGCTTGACCACCACCTGATCGAGCTCGGTCAGCGGGCAGTTGCCGCCCTGCGAGGCCGCCAGGTCGATGATCACCGAGCCGGGCTTCATCTCCTGCACGGTGGCTTCCTGCAGCAGCGTCGGCGCCTGGCGACCGGGAATCAGCGCGGTGGTGATGATGATGTCCGCCTGCTTGGCGCGCTCGTGCACCGCCTGCGCCTGGCGCTGCATCCACGAGGCCGGCATCGGCCGCGCGTAGCCGCCGACACCCTGGGCGCACTCGCGCTCTTCGTCGGTCTCGAAAGGCACGTCGACGAACTTGGCGCCGAGGGACTCGATCTGCTCCTTCACCGCCGGACGCACGTCCGACGCCTCGATCACCGCACCCAGGCGGCGCGCGGTGGCGATCGCCTGCAGGCCGGCGACACCGGCACCGAGGATCAGCACGCGTGCGGCTTTCACCGTACCGGCGGCGGTCATCAGCATCGGCATGAAGCGCGGGTAATGATTGGCGCCGAGCATCACCGCCTTGTAGCCAGCGATGTTGGCCTGCGACGACAGCACGTCGAGGCTCTGCGCGCGCGAGGTACGCGGCGCGGCTTCCAGGGCGAAGGCGGTCAGCCCGCGCGCCGCCATCTTGCCGATGGTCTCGTTGCTGAACGGATTGAGCATGCCGATCACCACGCCGTTGGCGGCGAACATCGGCAACTCGTCGTCGCTGGGCGCCAGCACCTTGAGCACGATGTCCGCGGCGAAGGCTTCGGCGGCCGTGCCGATGCTTGCACCCACCGCCGCGTAGGCGGCATCCGGCAGGCTGGCGGCGACGCCCGCACCGCTCTGGACGGTCACCCGATGGCCCTGGCCGATCAGCTTCTTGACGGTTTCCGGAGTTGCCGCGACGCGGGTTTCTCCAGCATGGGTTTCGAGGGGAACACCGATATGCACTGACCAATCTCCTGCGATCATTGTTATGACAGGCGCTGTTTACCGCCGAATCGGACCGGCAGCACATCCCGTGCCGCAAGCGAAACGGCGGGGCGCGGCATTTTGCAACTGAACCGCGACACCCATCAAGAAGTTATGAAGGGCTGTCGCGGCAATAACTACAAGTCACGGTTTGACCCCGCATTCCCCTTTAAGGCCACAGCCCACGGGCCATGCAGCCTGTAGCGGCAAAACGGTTTCGTCGGCGGGGAGCGGCCTATGGGAAAATCGAATGCTCTGCCATCAGTCGGTTTTTCGTCTGAGCCGCCACGAGGTCCGCTGTACCTGCGACACGGCGTCACCTGAGTCATGTAGCAACCGCGACGGAACGCTACATGATCAGCTGTTCCATATCAGACAAACCCTCCCGAGTGCCGGCTGCGCAACTTACTACCCTTGCCGGACACTACGACGGAAACCCCACGATGATCCGCGCTGCCTCTTCGACACGTGATACGGAACGCTCGCAGGCCCTGGTCCCCCTGGTGCTGTCCAGCATCGCCACGCTCTACGTGATACTGCTTTATCTCACTGGCTACCTGGTCGAGGCGCAGTTGCGCAGCATCCTGATCTGCAACGCCGCCTTTCTCGTGGCCTCCTTCGCCCTGATCGCCTGGATTGTGCGCAAGCCGGGCGTCAAACCGGTGCGACGGCTGCTGGCGATGGTTCACGACTACGCCGCGATCACCTTCGCGATGATCATCGGCGGCGAGGCGATGCTGCCGGTTTACGGCGCGCTGCTCTGGTCACGGTGGGCAACGGCATGCGCTACGGCACGCTACCTGACACTGGCGACGGGCCTGGCCCTGCTGTCGATCGGCGTGATGGCGCGGCTGTCGCCGTACCTCTGGCAAAACCCTTTCGTGCCGCTGACATTGCTGGTGACCACCTACATGGTGCCGGCCTACGCGCACGTCCTGCTGACTCGCACGCGCCAGGCGTCGGAGCAGGCGCAGACGGCGAGCCTGGCCAAATCGCGCCTCTTGCCCAGGCCAGTCACGATCTGCGCCAGCCGATCCACTCATCAGCCTGTTCACCGCCTGCCTGCGCGATGCCCGGCTGGGCGACGAGGAACGCCGCATGGTGGGCAACATCGACCGCGCGCTGCTGAGCGTGGAACAGCTGTTCAGCTCGATCCTCGACGTCTACACCCTGGATAACGGCCAGGTAGTGCGAGCGCCGAGGTGCTGGCAATGGACGAGGTGCTCGCCGGGCTGGGCCGGCAGAACACCGAGGCCGCGCGCTGGGCCAGCGTAACGATCAACGTCCGCCCGTGCCGCTACCACGTGTGCTGCGACCCGGCGCTGCTCGGCACGCTGCCGCAGAACCTGCTGTCGAATTAGCTGAAATACGCGCCGGGCAGGCGCTGCTGATCGGCTGCCGACGCCGCGACGGCGGCCTCGCCATCGAAATCCACGATCGCGGTCCGGGCATCGAATTTCTGCGAAGCCTAGATGGCCTGTTGCTGGCCGGGCGCGGCGCAGCCGGTCAGTGCGAGACCGAGGGCGACGAGAGCGAAGGCTTTCATGTTCTCCTCCTGGGGACGGACGATTGTCGTTATGCGCCCGCGAGCAGCACCTGGCGCCCCGGGGCGATAGACGTGCGGGCTGTGTGGAACGCTGGTTCCGGGGAGAAGATGAACCAATAGTACGGATGTACAGGCGGCCTATGGCCATCAACGCGGCGGCGCCTCGCGGTAATCGCGGGCCTGCTCCAGTAGCCAGTCGCGGAAGGCGATCAGCGCGGCAGACTCCACCTTGCGCTCGGGAATCATCAGGTAATAGGCCTTGTCGCTGAGGCAGGCGTGGTCCCGCGCGATCACCAGGCGGCCCTCGGCCAGCTCTCGCTGGATCAGGAACGGCGGGATCAGCGCCACGCCCATCGCATGTTCGGCGGCCTGGGCGAGCATCGAAAACAGCTCGTAGCGCGGCCCGCCGAGGTCGCCCGCGACGTTCAGGCCGAGCGAGCCGAACCACTGGCGCCAGGCGTAAGGCCGGGTGGTCTGCTGCAGCAGCGGAAGGTCGGCGATCTGCGCCGCGCTCAGTTCGCCACGGCCTTCGAGCAGTTCCGGGCTGCACACCGGCAGCGAGTTCTCCGGCATCAGGTAATGCGACTGGGTGCCTGACCAGTTGGCGTCGCCGAAGTAGATCGCCGCATCGAAGGCGGTGTCGGCGAAGAGGAAAGGCCGCGTGCGGTTGGTCAGATGCACGGTGACCTCCGGGTGCAGGCGCTGGAAGGCCTTCAACCGCGGTAGCAGCCACTGCGTGCCGAAGGTCGGCACCAGCGCCAGCTCCACCGCCTGGTTGCCCTGCTGGCCCATCACCGCCAGGGTGTCGCGCTCCACTGCGTCGAGCTGCGCCGCCACCCGCCGGGAATAGGCGAGCCCGGCCTCGGTCAGCTTGACCCCGCGTCGCGAGCGGCGGAACAGCGCGACGCCGAGGAACTGCTCCAGCGTGCCGATCTGCCGGCAGACCGCGCCCTGGGTTAGCGACAGCTCCTCGGCGGCACGGGTAAAGCTCTCGTGGCGCGCCGAGGCCTCGAAGGCGATCAGGGCTGCGGTGGTGGGAATCTTCCGGCGCATCTATGCGAAGCTCTCACTTCTCGGGCGATGAATGATCGCCTGAAACTATCCCGGAGTGAGGTATTCGCACAACAGGCTGCGAAATCCTCGTTTGTCACCTTGGTCTGGCCTACCTAGGCTAGAACGCATGAAGGTCTGCGCGGGCGGTGGCTGAAAAGCGATCACAGGCAGGCCACTTCACTCCCGAATGAGGACGTCTTCATGGCCCGCAAGGCAAGCTTCAACTGGATCGATCCACTGCTGCTCGATCAGCAACTCAGCGAAGAAGAACGCATGGTCCGCGACAGCGCCCAGCAGTTCGCCCAGGACAAGCTGGCGCCGCGTGTGCTGGAAGCCTTCCGCCACGAGAAGACCGACCCGGCGATCTTCCGCGAGATGGGCGATACCGGCCTGCTCGGCGCCACCATCCCCGAAGCCTACGGCGGCAGCGGGCTGAACTATGTCTGCTACGGGCTGATCGCCCGCGAGGTGGAGCGCATCGACTCCGGCTACCGCTCGATGATGAGCGTGCAGTCCTCGCTGGTGATGGTGCCAATCTTTGAGTTCGGCAACGAGGCGACCCGGCAGAAATACCTGCCCAAGCTGGCCAGCGGCGAGTACATCGGCTGCTTCGGCCTGACAGAGCCGAACCACGGCTCCGACCCCGGCTCGATGATCACCCGGGCGAAGAAGGTCGACGGCGGCTATCGCCTGACCGGCAGCAAGATGTGGATCACCAACAGCCCGATCGCCGACGTGTTCGTGGTCTGGGCCAAGGACGACGCCGGCGAGATCCGCGGCTTCGTGCTGGAAAAGGGCTGGGACGGCCTGAGCACGCCGGCGATCCACGGCAAGGTCGGCCTGCGCGCCTCGATCACCGGCGAGATCGTGATGGACAACGTGTTCTGCCCGGAAGAGAACGCCTTCCCCGACGTGCGCGGCCTGAAAGGCCCGTTCACCTGCCTCAATTCCGCGCGCTACGGCATCAGCTGGGGCGCGCTGGGCGCCGCCGAGTTCTGCTGGCACACCGCACGCCAGTACACCCTGGACCGCCAGCAGTTCGGTCGCCCGCTGGCGGCCAACCAGCTGATCCAGAAGAAGCTGGCCGACATCCAGACGGAAATCACCCTGGCGCTGCAAGGCTGCCTGCGTCTGGGGCGGATGAAGGACGAAGGCACCGCGGCGGTGGAGATCACCTCGATCATGAAGCGCAACAGCTGCGGCAAGGCGCTGGACGTCGCCCGCCTGGCTCGCGACATGCTCGGCGGCAACGGCATCTCCGACGAGTTCGGCATCGCCCGGCACCTGGTCAACCTCGAGGTGGTGAACACCTACGAAGGCACCCACGACGTGCACGCGCTGATCCTGGGCCGCGCGCAGACCGGCATCCAGGCGTTCTTCTGAGTCGCCGCCGCCCGATGGGTTACGCCGCGGCGCGGCCAACCCATCCTGCGGAGTCGCCAATCTACGCACTGTAGGAGCGAGCGTGCTCGCGATCCGTGCCTGCGGGCTCACCTGCCCGATCGCCGGCAAGCGGACTCCTGCAGCACGCGTCATCCCTACCCCGCCTATTCGGAGAGCCCCATGTCCGGCGCGTTGTCCCACATCCGTGTACTCGACCTGTCCCGCGTGCTCGCCGGGCCCTGGGCCGGGCAGATCCTCGCCGACCTCGGCGCCGAGGTGGTCAAGGTGGAGCGCCCCGGCGTCGGCGACGACACCCGCCACTGGGGCCCGCCGTTCCTGCGCGACGAAGCCGGCGAGAACACCGCCGAGGCCGCCTACTACCTCTCGGCGAACCGCAACAAGCAGTCGCTGACCCTGGACTTCACCCAGCCCGAAGGTCAGCGCATCGTCCGCGAGCTGGCGGCCAGGGCCGACGTGGTACTGGAGAACTTCAAGGTCGGCGGGCTGGCCGCCTACGGGTTGGACTATGCCGCGCTGAAGGCGCTCAACCCGCGTCTGATCTACTGCTCGATCACCGGCTTCGGCCAGACCGGCCCCTACGCCAAACGCGCCGGCTACGACTTCATGATCCAGGGTCTCGGCGGGCTGATGAGCCTGACCGGGCGCAGCGACGACGAAACCGGCGCCGGCCCGGTGAAAGTCGGCGTGGCCCTGACCGACATCCTCACCGGGCTCTACTCGGCGGTCGCGGTGCTCGCCGCGCTCAACCAGCGCGAGCACAGCGGGCTGGGCCAGCACATCGACATGGCGCTGCTCGACGTGCAGGTCGCCTGCCTCGGCAACCAGGCGCTGAACTACCTGACCACCGGCGTCGCGCCGAAACGCCTGGGCAACGCGCACCCGAACATCGTGCCCTACCAGGATTTCCCCACCGCCGATGGCGACTTCATCCTCACGGTCGGCAACGACGGGCAGTTCCGCAAGTTCTGCGAAGTGGCCGGGCATCCGGAGTGGGCGGACGATCCGCGCTTCGCCAGCAACCGGGCGCGGGTCGCCCACCGCGCCGAACTGATCCCGTTGATCCGCCAAGCCACGGTGTTCAGGACCACTGCCGAATGGGTCGCCGCGCTGGAGCAGGCCGGCGTGCCCTGCGGGCCGATCAACGACCTGGCCCAGGTGTTCGCCGATCCGCAGGTGATCGCCCGCGGCCTGCGCGTCGAGCTGCCGCATCCACTGGCCGGCAGCGTGCCGCAGGTGGCCAGCCCGATCCGTCTCTCGGAAACCCCGGTGGAATACCGCAACGCGCCGCCGCTGCTCGGCGAGCACAGCGAACAGGTGCTGCGCGAATGGCTGGGAATGTCGGCGAGCGAAGTAGCGGCGCTGCGCCAGCGAGGCGTGCTCTAGCGGTCGGGTTTGCCGGGCGTCGAGAATTTCGGCGCGCAATGGCTTGGGACCGTGCCATCGCGGGGCGTGCCGTGCGCACCTTTACTCGAGGAAAACGAAAACGCCCGGCGAATGCCGGGCGTTTTGCCTGCAGCGGATGGCGTCAGTTGGCACTGGCCACCGGCACCAGCGGCGCGGTGCGTTCCTGCCAACCGCCACCGAGGGCCTTGTACAGGTTCACTTCGCTGGTCAGCTGGGCGAGACGGTCACCGATCATGCTCTGCTGCACGCTGAACAGCTGGCGCTGCGCGTCGAGCAGGATCAGGTAGCTGTCCACACCCCCGCGGTAACGGCGCTCGGCGAGCTTGTAGTAATCCTCGGTGCTGGCCACCAGCTGACGCTGGGCCTCTAGCTGCTCACGATAGGTCTGCCGCGCGGCGAGACCGTCGGAGACCTCCTGGAACGCGGTCTGGATGGTTTTCTCGTAGTCCGCCACTTCGATGGTCTTGGCGATCTCGATGGCATCCAAGTTGGCGCGCAGGCTACCGGCAGTGAAGATCGGCAGGTTGATATGCGGCTCGAACAGCCAGGTTCCCGAGCCGCCGTCGAACAGCCCGGACAGCTGGCTGCTCGCCGTCCCGGCATTGGCGGTCAGCGTGATGCTCGGGAAGAACGCCGCGCGGGCGGCGCCGATCACCGCGTTGGCGGCCTTCAGGTTGTGCTCGGCGGCGAGGATGTCCGGGCGCCGCTGCAGCAGCTCGGATGGCAGGCCGGCCGGGACTTCCGCCAGTTGCACCGCGTACAGGTCGTCGTCCGGCTGCAGGTTCTGCGGCAGCGGCCCGCCGAGCAGCAGGGTCAGCGCATTGCGGTCCTGGGCGACCTGACGGCGGTACTGCGCGACGCTGACGCGCGCGCTGTCCACCGAGGTGCGCGCCTGGCGCAAATCCAGCGCCGAGCTGGCGCCGACATCGAAGGTGCGCTGGCTCAGCTCGTAAGTGCGCTGGTAGGTGCCCAGCGTGTCGTTGGCGAGCTTGAGCAGCGCCTGGTCCGCCTGCAGGGTGAACCAGGCGTTGGCGACGCTCGCCACCAGGCTGATCTGCGTGCTGCGCTGCGCTTCGGCGGTGGCGAAGTATTGCTCCAGCGCCTGCTCGTTGAGACTGCGCAGGCGGCCGAAGAGGTCCAGCTCCCAGGAGCTGATTCCGACGGTGGCGCTGTACTGGCTGCTGGTGGACGCCTCGCCCGAGCGTGACAGGTCGCCTGGCAGACGCTGCCGCGTGGCGCCGCCGCCGATGCCGACCTGCGGATACAGTTCGGCGCGCTGGATGCGGTACTGCGCGCGGTAGGCATCGACGTTCAGCGCAGCGACGCGCAGGTCGCGGTTGTTCTGCAGGGCACTGCTGATCAGCAATTGCAGGTCGGCGTCCTGGAAGAATTCGCGCCAGCCCAGCTCGGCGGCAGGCGTGCCGCCGGCCGTATTGGACTCCGGATAGACGTCTCCCGTCGGGTAGGCTGCGTCCACCGGCGCGGCGGGACGCTGGTAGTCGGGGATCAGCGAACAACCCGCCAGGGCGCCGATCAGCGCCAGGCTCAAGAGAGATTTCTTCATTGGTCGACCTCCTCGCTCGTGGCCTTCGGACGCTTGTCCTTGGCTATCGAGCTGACCATCACGTAGAACAGCGGCACCCAGAAGATCGCCAGGACGGTGGCCGACAGCATGCCGCCGATCACCCCGGTACCGATCGCGTGCTGGCTACCCGAACCGGCGCCATTGGAGATCGCCAGCGGAACCACCCCGAGGATGAACGCCAGCGAGGTCATGATGATCGGCCGCAGACGCAGGCGGCAGGCCTCGATCGCCGCCTCGGTCAGGGATTTGCCCTGTTCGTGCAGCTCCTTGGCGAACTCGACGATGAGGATCGCGTTCTTCGCCGCCAGCCCGATGGTGGTGAGCAGGCCGACCTGGAAGAACACGTCGTTGGACAGCCCGCGCCAACTGGTGAACAGCAGCGCGCCGATGATCCCCAGCGGCACCACCAGCATGACCGAGAACGGAATCGACCAGCTCTCGTAGAGCGCCGCCAGGCAGAGGAACACCACCAGCAGCGACAGCGCGTAGAGCGCCGGGGCCTGCGAGCCGGACAGGCGCTCCTCGTAGGACAGGCCGGTCCAGGAATAGCCGATGCCGTCGGGCATCTGCGCCATGATCTCCTCGACCGCCTGCATCGCCGCGCCGGTGCTCTGGCCGGGCGCCGGCTCACCGAGGATCTCGATCGCCGACACCCCGTTGTACCGCGACAGCTTCGGCGAACCGTAGGTCCAGTGGCCGCTGGCGAAGGCATTGAACGGCACCATCTGCCCCTCGCTGTTGCGCACGAACCACTTGTTCAGATCGTCCGGCGACATCCGTGAATTGGGCTGGCCCTGCAGGTAAACCTTCTTCACCCGACCGCGGTCGATGAAGTCGTTCACGTAGCTGGAGCCCCAGGCGATGCTCAGGGTGTCGTTTATGTCGGACAGGCTGACACCGTGGGCTCGTGCCTTCTCGTCGTCGATCTCGAGCTGGAACTGCGGCTCGTCGGCGACACCGTTGATCCTCGTGCGGACCAGCGTCGGGTTCTTCGAGGCCAGCTCCATGAACTGGCCGGCCGCCATGCTCAATGCCTCGCGGCCGACCCCCGCCTGATCCTGCATATAGAAGTCGAAGCCTGTGGCGTTACCCAGCTCCAGCACCGCCGGTGGCGCGAAGGCGAACACCATGGCATCGCGGAAGGCGAAGAAATGCGCCTGCGCGCGCTCGGCGAGGGAGAACACGTCGTTGCCCTTGTCGGTGCGGTCCGCCCAGGGCTTGAGCATGATGAAGGCCATGCCCGAACTCTGCCCGCGGCCGGCGAAGTTGAAGCCGGTCACTGTGAACACCGAACTGACCGTGCTCGATTCGTCCTTGAGCAGGTATTCGCGCATCTGGTCGACCACCGCCTGGGTGCGCTCGGCGGTCGAACCGACCGGCGTCTGCACCTGGGCGAACAGCACGCCCTGGTCTTCCTCGGGGAGGAAGGCGGTGGGAATGCGGGTGAACATCCAGACCATGATGCCGACGATCACCAGGTACACCAGCAGGTAGGGCGCCTTGTGTCTGAGGATGGAGCCCACGCTGCGTTCGTAGCGGTGCACGCCGCGCTCGAAGGTGCGGTTGAACCAGCCGAAGAAGCCGCGTTTGCCTTCGCCGTGGTCACCTTTCTTCACCGGCTTGAGCAGGGTCGCGCAGAGCGCCGGAGTGAATACCAGGGCAACCAGCACCGAGAGTGCCATGGCTGACACGATGGTGATCGAGAACTGCCGGTAGATCACGCCTGTGGAACCGCCAAAGAAGGCCATCGGCAGGAACACCGCGGAAAGCACCAGGGCGATACCGACCAGCGCGCCCTGGATCTGACCCATGGATTTGCGGGTCGCCTCCAACGGCGACAGGCCCTCCTCGGTCATCACCCGCTCGACGTTCTCCACCACCACGATGGCATCGTCCACCAGCAGACCGATGGCCAGGACCATGGCGAACATGGTCAGCGTGTTGATGGTGAAGCCACAGGCCGCAAGCACGCCGAAGGTTCCCAACAGCACCACCGGCACCGCCAGGGTAGGGATCAGCGTGGCGCGGAAGTTCTGCAGGAACAGGAACATCACCAGGAAAACCAGCACGATGGCTTCGCCCAGCGTGTGCACGACGCCTTCGATGGAGGCGGAGACCACCGGCGTGGTGTCGTAGGGGAACACCGCCTCGACGCCGGCCGGGAAGAACGGCTTCAGCTGGTCGACGGTGGCGCGGATCGCCTTGGCGGTTTCCAGCGCGTTGGCGCCGGTTGCCAGCTTGATCGCCAGGCCCGATGCGGGATTGCCGTTGTACTGCGCGCTGATGGCGTAGTTCTCGCCGCCCAGTTCGACCTTGGCCACATCGCCGAGACGCACCTGGGAGCCGTCCGGGTTGACCTTGAGCAGGATCGCGCTGAACTGCTCGGCGGTCTGCAGGCGGGTCTTGCCGACGATGGTGGCGTTGAGCTGCTGGCCCTGAACCGCGGGCAGGCCGCCGAGCTGGCCGGAGGACACCTGGACGTTCTGCGCCTGAATCGCGGTGCGCACGTCCACCGGAGTCAGTTGGAAGTTGTTCAGCTTCGCCGGATCGAGCCAGATGCGCATGGCGTACTGCGCACCGAATACCTGGAAGTCACCGACGCCCTTGGTCCGCGAGATCGGGTCCTGGATGTTGGAGACGATGTAGTTGGCCAGGTCGTTCCTGTTCATCGAGCCGTCGGTCGAGACCAGGCCGATCACCATGAGGAAGTTCTTCACCGCCTTGGTCACCCGGATGCCCTGTTGCTGGACCTCCTGCGGCAACAGCGGCGTGGCGAGCTGCAGTTTGTTCTGCACCTGGACCTGGGCGATATCGGGGTTGGTCCCCTGCTCGAAGGTCACGGTGATGGTCATACTGCCGTCGGAGTTGCTCTCCGAACTGATGTAGCGCAGACCGTCGATGCCGTTCATCTGCTGCTCGATCACCTGCACCACCGTGTCCTGCACGGTCTGCGCCGAGGCGCCGGGATAGGTGACCTGGATGCCGACGGCCGGCGGGGCGATGCTGGGGTACTGGTTGATCGGCAGCTTGAGGATGGACAGGCCACCGGCAAGCATGATCACCAGGGCAATAACCCAGGCGAAGATCGGTCGATCGATAAAGAATCTAGACATATTGGGCTGGCCTCTGCGCCTTACTGCTGACCCTGGTCGCCGTTATCGGGCGCGGGTTTGGCGGAATCGCCCTGAACGTTGCTCGCCGGGCCCACCTTCACTTCGGCCCCCGGATGGACGTACTGCAGGCCTTCGGTGATGACTCGGTCGCCGGCCGCGAGGCCTTCGCTGACCAGCCACTGGTTACCGACGGCGCGGTCAGCCTTGAGTACACGGGTTTCGACCTTGTTCTCGGCGTTCACCACCATTGCGACCGCCTCACCTTTCGGGTTGCGCGTCACCCCCTGCTGAGGCACCAGAATCGCTTCGCTGCGCACGCCGCCCACCAGCTCGGCATGGACGAACATTCCCGGCAGCAGCATGTGGTCGGGGTTGGGGAAGACCGCGCGCAGGGTCACCGAGCCAGTACCTTCGTCGACGCTGACTTCGGAGAACTCGAGCTTGCCCTCGTGGGCGTAGGTGCTGCCGTCCTCCAGGGTCAGGGTGACCCTGGCGGCATTGTCCCCGGCCTTCTGCAGCTGGCCGCTGTCGAGATCGCGGCGCAGCTGGAGCATCTGCTTGGACGCCTGGGTGACATCCACATAGATCGGATCGAGCTGCTGGATGGTCGCCATCGCATCGGCCTGGCCGGTGTTGACCAGCGCGCCCTCGGTCACCATCGAGCGACCGATACGGCCGCTGATCGGCGCCAGGACCTTGGTGTAGCGTACGTTGATGCGCGCCTGCTCCAGGGCGGCCTCGGCTTCCAGCGTGGCGGCACGCGCCTCATCGTAGTCCTGACGGCTGACAGCCTGGTCGGCGACCAGCGCCTTGTAGCGATCGGAACGCGAACGCGCCGACGCGAGCGTCGCTTCGGCGCTCTTGAGGGTCGCCTGGTAAGTGGCCGGATCGATCTGGTAGAGCTGATCGTTGACCTTCACCTCGCTGCCTTCCTTGAACAGGCGTTTGAGGATGATGCCGCTCACCTGGGGACGTACCTCCGCGATACGGAACGCCGAGGTACGTCCCGGCAGCTCGAAGGTGCTCGCGTAAGGCTGGGCCTGTAGGGTGACCACACCGACCTGAGGTGCACTCGGTGCCTGCTTTGGAGCTTCCTGCTTGTCACAGCCAAGGAGAACGAGCGCTGCTGTCAGGGCCGGAACCAACGCACGCATGGCGTAGGGTGATCGCATGACTTTTCCTCACGAAATTGAGTAAACGACCGAGCACGCTCGGCGCGGCTCGGCTGGGAAAACTTGGCAAAAGAGAGCGCGGGACCCCACAAAATGAGGCGACGCCATTGTTGATATCGGGCAACTTTAATTGCAGGTAGTTGACGTTATCAACTATATTTTCTCAACCCTTACTTTCCGGCCCCCCGAATGTCCGAACCCGACCTGTCCCGCGTGCTGCGTTTGGTCTTCCTGAAGCTTCGACGAAATGTGCTGTCGAAATTCCAGGAAGCCGGCGTACCGTTGAATCCGCCCGACGCACACATGCTGGAGATGCTCGAGATAGAGCCCGGACTGAGCCCGCAGGATCTGGCACGACTGAGCGGTATCGACAAGGCCTACATCACCCGGCGCGTGCGCGAACTGGAAACCCACGGGTTGATCTGCCGCTGCCGCGATGACCAGGACCAGCGACGTTTTCGCCTGTACCTCAATCCCGACGGATTGCAGACGATGAACCGTGCCCAGGAGTTGATCCACCAGTGCGAGGAGGAGATGTACGCGCCGCTGGACCCGGCGGACCGGCAAACACTCACCACGTTGCTGGCCAAGTGCCTGAAGAAGGCCGAGGAAACGCCGCCTCGGTAGGCCCGCCGCGCCTAACGGCTTCCCACGTCGGGCCACGCTCGTGGATGCGGTTGTAGATGTTTCCAGCGGGTCGCCTTGTTCATTACATACCCGAGCGCGGTGATCTTGCCGCAGTTCTGCAGCCGGGCTGCCGATGCGGAGCTGGCGGCAGATCGGTGAAACGAAGATGCACTGCTGCCGCCCAGTCGCAGTTGCCGGGGTTCTTCATCAGATGTGCCCAAGGTTTGCGACACGTAGCGGGAGAACTCACGAACGCTGCTCAGACTCCGCGGCCATGTGCCGGACGATGCGGGCGACGATGAACACGACGCCCCGCACAAGCGCGGCTACGCAGGTCGAGCAGCAGCCGGTACCGGGGAAACCCAGCCAGCGGGGGGCGTTCAATGCGACCCGGACGCCCACCCTCGACACCAGCGCGAGGCGCGCAGCCTTAGAGGGATTCCGCCGGGCGGCAGCGACAGGCTTTCCAGCGCCATCGCCAAGCCAGGGCGGGTCAGATAATCGCCGCTGAGCACCTGCTCCAGCGCCTGAGACCTGCACCTGGCCACCGGGAATGATTCCGCGCAGCAGGTTGAAGCGCAGGTCCCGCAACCCCTGCGTCGAGTGCCGATCCACACGATGGCACCGGCCAGCGCCGAGACTTGAGCCTCGCAGGCCCGTCCGCCAACCCGGCGGGCTACGCGAAGGCCTATGCGCGGTCTACTGCACCCACATTTTGCCGCGGGCGGCGGGCGGATTCGCGCGGCTCCGCCCCGGCCTGCTGGGTCCCGCTGCCCTCGTCGACTTGCAGCCGGTAGCCGCGCGCGCACTGACCGAACCGCGACACTTCGGCCACCAGCGACGGCAGCTGGGTTTCACCGACCCGCAGGAACGACGGCACGCGGCGCACCACACTGTCGGCATCGGAGGAAAGGTCATGCCGCCGTTGGCGGCCGCCGCCCGTTGCAGCGCAGCCGGCGCCGCGACCGTGCCGTCGAACGCCGACAGCCGGGGCAACGGCGAAGCCCCCCTTTACGCACGCTGCCAAAGCGGCTCGCCATAGCCCGCCACGGGCTTTGCCGCACTCGGCTGCAACGCCCAGCACCACGCATCCGTTGCACAGCACACCGCGCATTGCGGTAGACCTGCGATTGCCAGCGCTAACACCGCATTGCGCCCTGCCGGCAGGGGTAAGGGCAGGCTCAGATACAGCGCGGGTACCGCGCGATCGCCGGAACGACAAACACGGCAGCGGTGCGATTGGAAAGGAGACACCTGCGCTCACTCCCTGCGTTGAAGGCATCCCTGTCCGATTCAGCCGCAGGAGGCGCGGGTGATCCGGTCGGCGTCGTCGGTATCTAGGTTCAACCGCTGGGAGTCGTATTCGAGCGTCACCGCGCTTCCCGGCCTGAGCACCCTGGCGCGCTGCGCGCCGGCCTGCTGACGGGCCTGCTCGAGAACCGCGGGATTGACCGGATGCCCGATCAGCGATTGCACAGCGCTGGCCGTGCAGCTCTCGGCAGGGGGCGTGGCCACGGGCTGGGAAGCGCCGGACGGCGCCTTGTCATGGCTGGCACAACCGGCGAGCAGGGCGACAAGCAAGAGCCAGGCGCAATGAATTTTCGTCGAAAACATGCGGGTTCTCCGATGGACTGGAGCCCGAACCATACCAGCTCGAGGCGGCGGCGCTAGCGTGGGCCGACCTGACGCATCGTCTGGCGGCCCGTCGCGAAAACGACAAAGCCCGCGCGATGCGGGCTTTGCTGTCGGGCCTTCAGCTCAGCGCGAGGCAGAGGGCAACAGGCTCGCCTCGCCAGTGGAAGAGCGCCCGAACGCACGCGAGTAGGTATCGTAGTAGCCCTCGAGAACGCGCATGCAGGACTTGATGTTCATGTTGTTCACGCAATGCTCGCGGGCGGCGATACCGAAGGCTACGGCCAGTTCGTCGTTGAGCAGGATTTCCTTCAGGTAGCCCTTGATTGCCTCAACGTCCTTCTCCTCATGGGCGTAGCCGGTCTTGCCGTGCCGGATGCCCTCCTGCGCGCCGCCACGCGCCGACGTGATCACCGGAACACCGGACGACTGTGCCTCCAGCAGGACGATACCGAGGCCCTCGGCGTCGCCGTTTTCGGCAGTGATGCTGGGCATGCAAAGTACCCGCGCACTGCCCAGCAGGGTGCGGATCTGATCGCTGGGAAGCGCGCCGAGAAACCGTGCGCGCACGCCGCGCGCGCCGGCGATGGCCTTCAGCGACGCCTCGAGCGGGCCGTTGCCGACGATCAGCAGCTCGCTCTCGGGACAGGCGTCCTGGATCTCGACAAAAGCGTTGAGCAGGTATTCGCAGCCCTTCTTCTCGACCATCCGCCCCACAAACAGCACCTGCTTGCGCTCGGCCATGGGAATCGGCCCCGGAACGAACTGGTCGGTGTCGATCCCGATGTAGCTGACGCTGATCTTGTGCTCGGGAATTCCGTACTCGATCGCACTCTTCTTGATTGCCTCGGACACGGCAAGGAAGTGGATCTTCTCGTAGTCGGCGAGTTCGAGCAGGCGCTCTGGGTAACGCTTCAACTGTCGCCCGCCACCGCCGGCCTCCCAATATTCGCGGTACACGTTGATATCGAAGCGTGCAACGTCACCAGAGTCGGCAACTGCAATTCGCGGATCAACGGCCAGATACGCACAGCCTCGGTGGCGAAATGAATATGCAGCAGTTGGGCGTCTTCCTTGCGCAACCGGCTCAGCGCCGACCGCGAGGGACGGTCGAGCAATTCGTTGACGGTATTGACCATCTTGCGAACGACGCGATTCTTCTTTCCCAGCACGCGGACATCGAGCCCGTCGAGGGAAAGACCGTTCTCCATGACCTGATCGCCGACCAGGATTCCGCTCCAACTTTCCAGGCACCGGATTTGCTCGCGGATAAAGGTCTCGGAATAAGGCAACAATTGCGACTTATATACCAATACCTTTCTAAGAGGGGCGTTTTGAGGGCTCATAGAGGGATCCGACTGGAGAGGAAATTGACTGCTTGATACCAAACAGCCACCACTCCTATATGCAGCCGCAATAGGAAGCAATGACTGTCGCGATTAGACCGATAATGCTGGACCAGTTCCGCCTCTCGCCATCGGATAAAACTGTTGGTCGAAAGGAAAAAACGGTAATAACAATCTACAGTCATTACCGTTTTTGCAAGACTGATCGCGATGATGGTTGGATTGGCCTAAATCTATCCGCCGTCGTTGTGGGGCACGCCCCGCGCCACGATGAGAGTCGCGCCTGGTGATCCTGAAAAGCCCTGGCTGCTTCGCAGATCACCCCGGCATCATGGGTCGTTCCTGTAGCCTCGACGAAAGGCCCCCGGCTCGTCGATTGCTGGCTTATGGATAAGCCGGGGGCGCAGTCGATCAGTTGCGCTGGCGATCAGCCGGCGGTCGGAACGATGGCTCGCTTGCCCCATGACCCAGGGTTGCGCCGGCGCAGGCGAGCTTCTCTTCCTTCTGCGGACGGATGCCAAGCAAAGAGGCAATGACGATCAGGAGGCCGCCGATCCATGACAGTACTGTCAGCTGTTCGCCGAGCCAGAGGACCGCGAAACAGGCGCCAAACAGCGGTTCCATTCCCATGAGAAGGGAAGCCCGGGTGGGATTGGTGTACTTCAGCGCATAGTTTTGCGCGAAGAACGCGAACAGCGTGCAGAATACGACGAGATAGACAGTCGCCATCCAGAACGACGACGCATCGGGGAGCGGCGGAATGGCCCCTTCCGTCATCAGCAGCAGGACCAGGCTGCCGAATCCGACCACGCCCATCTGCACGGCCGTGATAGCCATGGCCGGTATCTTCGAGTTATGCAGCAGGGCCTTGGTAAAACAGACCATGAAGGCGCGCAGCACAGCCGCCATGATCATCAACCAGTCGCCCTGATTCATCTGCAGCTCCCCAGCCCCCGTCAGCAGGATCGCGCCGATCAGCGACACGCCCGTAACGACGAACGCCTCGACGCTGGGGCGCACGCGAAGAACCAGCCACTCCACCGCCGGCGTGAACACTACGCATAGGCTGATCAGAAAAGCCGCGTTGCTCGCCGAGGTCTGCGCTATACCGAAGGTTTCGCAGATGAAGATGCCCAGCAGCAGCGTGCCCAGGATCAGGCCAGGAGGTAGAGCGCTTCTCAGGTGTCCGCGCAGCGAGGGCAACAACAGGACGAAGGTCATGATGAAGCGCACGCAAAGGAACCCGATGACGGGGTAGTACGCCACTGCCCCCTTGGCCACACCGTAGCCAAGTGGAGTTACGAGACGACCTATCACGGGAAAGCTTGGATTTTATATCCCCCCAACCGTTATCTGCCGCCTAAATGCCGAGCGCTGATAGACTATCTGGTAGAAAAGCTCTCCGAGCCTTTTCCATGATTAGCCGTACCGGCAATCGATCCAATCTCTGGGATTGAGCAGGGATCACTCGTTAAATTAAAACCTAATAGAGTCCGCTGGCAGCGAATTAGCTTGAGAGCTGCGGGTGGCCGGTAATGAACTAATACTTGCGGCGCCGCAGAGGTGTGGGATGCGAGCGCGTTTAGGCAAAGTATTGGTACCGCTCGAAAACGAGCCTCAAAAGAGCTATTTCGAGCAGTACGCATTGCTGCTGCGAAAGTCGCCAGAGTTAATTTCGGCGCTAAACTTGATTGGAGCGGAGATGTGTCGAGTTTTTTATAAAAACCCAATAACCAAGAAGATATGGCGCACCAGGCGGGATTCGAACCCACGACCCCTGCCTTCGGAGGGCAGTACTCTATCCAGCTGAGCTACTGGTGCGTTGCGGGGCGCATGATACGCATGCGAACGCGCGACGTCCATTCCGGGCACACCGGTCACCGGTCGCCATGTAGGCGAAAGAAGCAAATGGCCATATTAAAGATGGCTCGCTCGAAGCCTTGCCTGCACAATGAAACGATTTTCTGCAGAGATAAGCCTTGTTTATGCCTCAACCTTACCAAGCCTTGGAGCGCTGCATTCTTGGCGCGCTGTTGTCACTGCTTGTCTGGCTGCCCTTGCCCCTGGGCAGCAACCGAGACTGGTCGCTGGCCTTCTTCTGCTTCGTCACCGCCCTACTGGCAGCCTCCTGGGCTCTGCTTCAGCTCAAGCGTCAGCGCCCTCTGGGCTCGTCGTTCCGGCATGCTCTGCTGCCGCTCGGCCTACTCGCGCTGGTTCAGCTGTGGGTGGCCATCCAGTGGCTGGGCGGGCTGAGCCGCGACGCCGGCGCATCGGCCCAGTACTTCCTTTTGGGCTGCACCTACTGCCTGCTCTATCTGCTGGTGATCGGCGTATTTCGCACCCGCAAGCGTCTGACGCTGCTGATCAGCGTACTGGTGGTCAGCGGCACCTTCCAGGCTTTCTTCGGTTCGGCGATGACGCTATCCGGCGTGGAACGCCTGCTATTCGGACCGAAGGACTATCACATCGGTCATGCCACCGGCACCTTCGTCAACCGCAATCACCTGGCGGGCTATCTGGAAATGACCCTGGCCATTGGCATCGGTCTGTTGCTGGCGCTGCGCCAGGTCGGCCAGTTCCATTGGGTCAGCGTGCTGGAAACCTTGATGGGCCCCAAGGCCCGCCTGCGCCTGGCACTGGTGATCATGGTCATCGGCCTGGTGATGAGCCATTCGCGGATGGGCAACACCGCATTCTTCGGCAGCCTGATGCTGGTGGGTGCGCTGTTTCTGCTGCTGCACAAGGAAAACCGCCTGCGCAACGGGCTGATCTTCGCCAGCCTGGTGCTGGTCGATGTACTGGTGGTGAGCCAGTACTTTGGTCTCGAGGAACTCAAGGACCGCCTGGTGACCACACGGCTCAACGACGTCGTCGAACAAGGGGAGGTGGTTCAGAAAGCCAACGAGCTACGCGACGATGTCTATCTGCTGGCACTGCCGCTGGCCCAAGACCGGCCCATCATCGGGCAGGGCGCGGGAAGCTTCGAGTCGGTATTTCCGCCTTACGCCATGGGCCTCCCGCTGCATTTCGATCATGCCCACAACGACTACTTGCAATTCTTCATCGAGTACGGCGCGATCGGCTGCATACCCTTGGCGCTGTTTGTGCTGATTTCACTGTATTACGCGTTGAAAGCCATGCGCCACAAGGATTCTGTGTACCGCAACGGCATCGGCTTCGGTGCCGGGATGGGCATCCTTGCGCTGCTTATCCATTCGACTACCGACTTCAATTTGCAGATTCCATCGAATGCAGCGACCTTCGTGGTCCTCTGCGCGATAGCGGTGCTGGCCAACCATCATCTGGTGGACAGGCGCCAGAAGAAACGTCCGGCCTGAGGGGTCTGGGAGACCTCTGACGACGCGACCCCCCCTCAGGACTGGCGCTTCAGCACTTGTCCGCCGTCATGTGGCTTTGCACCGAAGCTGTTCCGCGCCACGTAGTAGAAGAACAGCGGAATGCCTACGGCATAGCGACGGAACAGGCGGCGCGGTTCCATCAGCAGGCGATACAGCCACTCGAGTCCGAACTTCCTGAAGAACTCCGGCGCGCGTTCGAATCGCTCGGCGGAGAAGTCCACGATGGCGCCGCCGCAGACGAACAGCGCCGGCATGTCCAGCTCGTTCTTGAGCCGCACGGCCACCGCCTCCTGCTTCGGCATACCCATTGCCAGGACGATGATCGGCATGGCGCCTTCCCGATAGGCGGTCTTAAAGAACTCCACGTACTCGTCGATAGTTTTGAAGCCATCGATGGCATGGAAGGGCCGGCCCCTGAAAAGTTTGTCCGCGCCCTTGCTGAGCCAGGGTTCCTGAGTACCCATGGCGAAATACTGGCAATCAACGGTGTCATCGTTGATGAAGAAGTCCAGAAGCTTCGGAATGAAGTCCGTTCCGTTCAGGTTGGCCTTTGGCTCAATACCGTTGACCTTACAGGCTATTTTGATGCCAATGCCATCTCGCAGGAGGTAATCGACTTTAAGAAAGCTTTTACGGGCGGACAGGTTCTGCTGCGTAATATTGTATCCATGCTGGTTGAGGAAACCCAGAATGCTCGGCCTTTTAACCAGGCGCAGATTTCTGAGGAAATCGTCGGTTTCATTTTCTTCAAGCAACATTAATCGCCGGACGAGTAAATCTTCTTTCCTAAAAATCGGATTTTTCATGAAGAATTATCTCTGGGTTTCTTGGTTATGGAATCGAAGCCGGATTGCACCGTTCATTTACGCTTCTACCTCTGATTATTGTTGATTGAATTAATAAAAGCGTGAACCAGTTAACCCATCTGCTGCGCTAAAAAATTACTATGGATTTTACAACTAACTCCAGGGAGCTCACCCGTCCAACTTCTAGGAAAACCTACCCATGAACGCCACGACCCACACGTTTAACACGCTCAAAGTGCTTCCGCTGGCAGCGCTGCTGATCGGCTCGGCCGTCCAGGCCCAAGAGAAGCTCCCCCTCGTTTCGATCAACATCGCTGGCGCTGAATTTTCGTCCGGAGCAATTCCCGGAAAAAACGGCACCAACTACTTCTTCCCGGACAAAACCTATTTCGCCAAGTGGAAGGAACGCGGCATTACCCTGGTCCGCTTCCCGCTCAAGTGGGAACGTCTGCAGCCTAAGCTGTACGGCCCACTGGACCCCGCCTACACCAAACTGCTCGACGACATGCTTGCCCAGGCCAACGTGTACGGTGTGAAGGTGATCCTCGATATCCACAACTATGCACGTTACAACAACGAAGTCATCGGCTCTGCCAAGGTTACCTTTTCCGACTTTCGCAAACTCGGTGAACTGATCGGTAACCGCTACAAGAACAATCCAGCCGTTTACGGCTACGACATCATGAACGAGCCATACGGCGATGCCGACAAGTACTGGCCGCAAGCTGCCCAGGCCGGCATCAACGGCATCCGGGTCTATGACAAGAAAAAACCACTTTTTGTCGAAGGCCGCTCCTATTCCGGTGCGTACACCTGGCCGTGGTACAACGATCCGATGGCGGCACTCACCGACCCGAAGGCCAACAACATCATCTATTCGGCGCATGCCTACATCGACGACAACGGCAGCGGGCAGTACAAGACGCCGCCGGCTAAGTTCGATCCGATGATCGGTGTCAAACGCATCGAGCCCTTCGTCGCCTGGCTGAAGAAGCACGGCAAGAAAGGCCACATCGGCGAATTCGGCATCCCGAACGATGACCCTCGCTACCTGCAGGCCATGGATAACACCCTCGCCTACCTGCAGAAGAACTGCATCACCATGACCTACTGGGCTGCCGGCCCTTCGTGGGGAACCTACAAGTTGTCCGTCGAGCCGACCAAGACCGGCCAAGATCAGGCACAGTGGGCGATCCTGAAGAAATACGTCAACGGCGGAAACTGCACCAAACCCGGGCCCAACTGACCGGCCCCACACCCAGGGCGCACGGACGCGCCCGATTCCTCGCGACACGCGTCCTCGCAACCCACGAGCTGCCAGCGGCTCAGCCCGCCACCAGGGTTTCCACCACCACCGGCGCTACCCGGCCGTACTTGTCGGAGAAGCGCACGATGTCGTCCTCTCCCAGATACGCACCCGATTGCACTTCGATCAGCTCCAGCGGAATCACGCCCGGGTTTTCCAACGCGTGCACCTGGCCGATCGGAATGTAGGTCGACTGGTTCTCGGTGACCATGTAGGTCTCCTCGCCGTTGGTCACCTTCGCGGTGCCGCTGACGACGATCCAGTGCTCCGCCCGATGGTGGTGCATCTGCACCGACAGCTTGGCGCCCGGCTTCACGGTAATGTGCTTGACCTGATAGCGCGGCCCCTGGTCGATGGAGTCGTAGACTCCCCACGGACGATAGACTTCGCGATGGTTCTGAAACTCGCTGCGCTGCTCGCGCTGCAGCTGTTCGACGATGCGTTTGACGTGCTGCGCCTCGTCCTTGTGCGCCACCAGCACTGCATCCTTGGTTTCGACGATCACCAGGTCCTCGACGCCGACGGTGGCCACCAGGCGGCTGTCCGCATGCACGTATGTATTGCTGCTGCCGTGGTTGAGCACGTCGCCGCGGAACACGTTCCCTTCGCCATTCTTGCTGCTCACGTCCCACAGCGCGGACCAGGAACCGATGTCGCTCCAGCCCGCATCCAGCGGAACCATTACGGCGTCGCGGGTTTTTTCCATGACGGCGTAGTCGATGGAATCCTCCGGGCAGGCAGTGAACGCCTCGCGTCCGACGCGGGTGAAGAGCATGTCCTGTTCGCTGCTGGCCATGGCTTCACGGCAGGCCTCGAGGATGTCCGGGCGGAATTCCTGCAACTCGGCGATGTAGCGGCTGGCACGGAACAGGAACATGCCGCTGTTCCAGAAATGATTGCCGCTGGCGAGATAGCGACCGGCGGTTTCCAGATCGGGCTTCTCGACGAAGCGGCTAACCACGTAGGCGCCCTCGCCTTCGGCTTCGCCACGTTCCAGATAGCCGTAACCGGTTTCCGGGTGAGTCGGCAGGATGCCGAACGTCACCAGCTTGCCGGCCTCGGCAAGCGGCACCGCCTTGCGGATGCCATCATGGAAGGCTTGCGTATCCTGGATCAGGTGATCCGCCGCGAGGATCAGCAACAGTGGATCCTGGGCTTCGCTGAGCGCCTGCAGGGCGACCAGCGCGACGGCCGGCGCGGTATTGCGGCCAACCGGTTCGAGCACGATGCCGGCGTTGTCCATGCCCAGCTGGCGCAGCTGTTCGGCCGCGAGGAAACGGTGTTCCTCGTTGCAGATCAGCCGTGGCAGTTGCATGTCCAGGCCTTCCAGGCGCTTGATGGTCGCTTGCAGCATCGACAGCGAGCCCTCACTGAGGTTGAGGAACTGCTTCGGATTGAGTTGACGCGAAAGCGGCCACAAACGCGAACCGCTACCACCGGACATGATCACTGGAATCATTGCTGAGCCCTCCCCACATAGAGCGATTGTTTGTTCTTGAATTGCCTGACGATGATCGGAAATACCCTGTAGGCGTCCACCACGTAGCGTTTTACGAGCCGTCTGGGCTCCATGCAGATCCGGTGCAACCACTCCAGCGAGAGGTGCTGCATCCATTCCGGCGCACGCTGGATCTTCCCGGACAGGAAATTTAGCGAAGCACCGACGCACAGGCCGACACCCACCGCCTGCTCGGACTCGTAGACCTTGAGCGCAAGGGCTTCCTGACGCGGGCAGCCGACCGAGAAGAAGATCAGCCGTGCCGGATGCTGGACGACGAACGACACGCAGCGTTCTACTTCGAGCGGATTGTCGATGAAGCCCATGGGCGGATTGTGATGATTGAAAACGATGTTCGGATACATCCCGCGCAGGGTGGAGATGACGTCGTCCTCGCAGCCGATCACCGTGATCGTCCAGCCTTCCCGGTTGGCCACTTCCACCAGCGACTCGGTCAGCGTGCTACCGGGAATCGCCTCGGCGATATTGGCCTTGAGGCGATTCAGCACCGGCAGCAATATCTTGCTGTCGCAGATGCGCAGGCTGGCGTGACTGTAAGCGCGGCGCAGTTCCTTGTTGTGTTCCAGCTGAACGATGTGGTTCACGTTGGGGGTGACGATATAGCTGTAATCGTTCTGGCTCGCTTCGCTGAGTTCCCTGACCAGACTGGCCTTGTCACCGCGATAGAATTCAATATCGAACACTTTCATATTACCTCCTTGCAAAAACTAATCTTTTCCACGTACGCCGGAAAACCATTGGCACGGTTTCAACCCGTGCGGACGATCTTCTTATCGGCCGAGTGCCGCCCTCACCAACTTGGTGTGGGTATGTACGTAGTGCAGAAGGTAAAGAACAGAGGCTTTGGCGGAAGACAACTTCATGTAGTTACGCCGTATTTGCATATCTTCCTTGAGCGCATCGAAGCGCCGCTGCTGGGAGATACCGGTAGTATCGAAAACGCACAAGGGTGTCTTCAGTTGCAGCACGACCTTGGACAGGTCCAGTCCGTGGAGGAATTCCACGATCATGCAGTAGTCCGCAGACAGCTTGTAATTCTCGCGGAAGCGGACCGTACGCAGGTGTTCGTTCTCGAAATACATCGCCTGATGACTGGAGGGCATGCCCATCATCAACCGGTCGATTTTCTTCGCCGAGGCGGCGCGCAGCATGCCCGCAGCGTTCTGCAGGTAGTAATCGCCATACACGTACTTCGGCGGATGCTCGGCTTCGGAAATGGCCTTGGCCACCTTTTCGAGTACCGACTCGTCATAGAAGGTATCCCCGCTATTGAGGAACAAGGTGTAACCCGGAGTTTCGCTGGCTTTCACCAGGCCCTTGTTCATCGCGTCGTAGATGCCCTTGTCGCGCTCGGAAGTGATTTCGGCGTGATCGTCCTTGAGTTCCTTCAGCCATTCGACGCTGCCATCGTTGGAAGCGCCATCGATTACGATCCAGCGGAAGTTCCTGTAGGTCTGCGCCGCGACACTTTCATAGGTCTTGGTCAGGCCAGCGAGGTTATTCCAGTTAATGGTAACGATGCTGAAACTTGTCATAACTGATCCGCTCGTTGTGCGTGGTAGACGGTGCCGGTGCCTTAGCTCTTACTCTAGAGAAATACAAGAAACAGGCTGCTGAAATGCCTAGGAGATCCCCCCCATACATGATTGAGTTGGACAGAAACATATTGATCAAACCAAATACGAAAGGCAGTTTCATGGCGCTCAATAGATCGCCCTTGTTTTTGCAGTCCCTCATGATGCTCAGGAAACCGCCATAGAACACCAGGGCGATGACCGGAGTTAGGAACCCGAAGCGGTAATACACGCCGACGATGCCCACGTCCGACAGGTAGAACCAGGGGTTGTAAAGGGTCGAGAAGCCGCCGTTCCACTGCAGGGACAGCGCGCCCATTCCGATGTACCAGTTCTTCGCCACTTCCTGAAGAATGATTCCGGTGGTGATGTTCCGCACGCCGGGGCCAGTGGTCGCCTCGTTGAGCAAGGCGTCGAAGCGCTCGAACTGGGTGGCGTAGAAGTCCGGAATCATGAAGTAGGACACCACCAGAATGACCGAGGCGACGGCGCCCAGCTTCAACAGCGAACCGATACGGTCGCGGAAAATCCACAGCCCGGCCAGGGCCCAGACCACCATCGTCGAGCGCGTCTGCAGGACCAGCCACAGGTAGGCGGTGAAGAGCAGCAACAGCATCACCCGCGCCAGGGTGATCTGGCGGCGCAGGCTGTACATGATCATGAACGCGCAGATGCTCACGTAGCCGGAACCGATCCGGTAGCGATTGGGACGCAGCATGCTCTCTTCGCTGCCCAGCTCCTTCGCGTCCACCTCGAAGGCGAACCCGCTGTTCTGCGGAATGATCTTGAAGTAATAGAGGAAGCCGATGGCCACGCAGAACAGGCCCGAGACGAGAAAGAACCGCTCGAGCTGCGGCTCCGTCGGCTTCGCCTTGTACAGCAGGAACAACGTCGGGAAAAAGATCAGGAAGTAGAAGCTGCGTCGTTCTTCCAGCAGGCCGTAGACGATCGGCTGGCCGAAGTTGAGCTTGGCCAGGATCGACGACATCACCGGCAGGCAGATGCCGATGAAGACTATCCACAGGCAGGCCTTGGACTGGTAGAGGCGCTTCCAGGTGAGCAGCAGCAGCGCAGACGCCGCCAGTATCGCCAGCAGGAACAGCTCACGCAGATAGGGTATGCCAGCCTTCTTGTCGTCCGTGAGGAAGAAGCAGGCCGAGTTCGCCAGGACAAGCACGAACAACAGGTTCTGATAAGAAAGAAGCTTCCTCAATGTTCGAACTTCCCTTTGAGTGTTCCAGTTGATCGCTTGAAGTAAGGGGGTGGATCCGCCACCACCATCGTCTTCACGGGCGAACGCATCAAACCAGTGCGCGCAAATAGGCCCGCGTGTTTTCGTGTACCTGCTCGCTGTCGCGCATTTCGCTCGGTGACCACCAGCGGTAGTGCCCGTGCTGCTCACGCGGCGGATCGAGCACCAGGCTGGCCGGTAAATCCAGCAAATAGCCGGCCACTACGTAATGCGTGTTGGGCGAGGATGAATCCGCACCAAACACGCTGTCTTCGTAGAAGTGTTCGTAGATGTCCAGCAACCGCGCCTGGGAACGCTCGAACCGTATGCCCAGCTCGCCCGTGGTGAGGCGAAGGAAGGCGGCGTCGAGCGTTTCGTTCTTCTGGATGCGTCCCCCCGGGACAAACCAGAAACCTTGCGCCGGTCGGTTGAGACGTTCACCCAGGAGAATGGTTCCCTCGGCGCTGCGAACGACGAGGTCCAAAGAGATGAGCGGTGTCGCGGCGACTACCCGGCGGAAGTCCTCGGCATCGAGAAACATCCGCTCAACCCCTGACGTCGTCCAAGTGCTCGACGAACCAGCGGTAGGCGTCCTGCAACCCTTCTTCCAGGCCGATCTTCGACTTCCAGCCCAGGGCTTCGAGACGCGAAACGTCCATCAGCTTGCGCGGCGTGCCGTCCGGCTTGGTCGCATCGAACGCCAGGCGGCCCTGGAATTCGGTGACCCTGGCCAGGGTTTCCGCCAGCTCGCGGATGGTGCAGTCCTGACCGGTACCGACGTTGATGTGCGAGAGCATCGGCTGGGTGTTGGCCTGGTAGGTGGCCTCGTCCAGATTCATCACGTGGACGCTGGCCGCGGCCATGTCGTCGACGTGGAGGAATTCGCGCATCGGCGTGCCGCTGCCCCAGATCACCACTTCCTCGTCGCCGCGCAGGGTGGCTTCGTGGAAACGGCGCAGCAGCGCCGGAATCACGTGGCTGTTTTCCGGGTGGTAGTTGTCGTGCGGGCCGTACAGGTTGGTCGGCATCACGCTGCGGTAGTCACGGCCGTACTGGCGGTTGTAGCTCTCGCAGAGCTTGATCCCGGCGATCTTGGCGATCGCATAGGGCTCGTTGGTCGCCTCCAGAATGCCGGTCAGCAGCGCCTCTTCCTTCATCGGCTGCTCGGCATGCTTGGGATAGATGCACGAGGAACCGAGGAACAGCAGCTTCTGCACGCCGTTGGCGTGTGCGGCGTGGATGATGTTCGCCTCGATCATCAGGTTCTGGTAGATGAACTCGGCCGGGTAGGTGTTGTTGGCGTGGATACCGCCGACCTTGGCCGAAGCCAGGTACACCTGATCGATGTTCTCCGCGGCGAAGAACGCCTGCACGGCGGCCTGGTCGACCAGGTCCAGCTCGTCGCGACCGCGGGTGACGATTTCCACGTCACCCTGCTGGCGCAGGAGCCGGACGATCGCCGAGCCGACCATGCCACGATGGCCGGCGACGAAGATGCGTTGAGGCTGCTGCATGCTCAGTTCTCCACGGAGACCGGAACGTCATGGCCGTGCCGCTTCAGCAGGGCGTGGCGCTGGGCGACCTTGAGGTCTTCGCGGACCATCTCGGCACACATTTCCTGAACGGTGATTTCCGGGGTCCAGCCGAGCTTCTGCTTGGCCTTGGTCGGATCGCCGAGCAGGGTTTCCACCTCGGCCGGACGGAAATAGCGCGGGTCGACGCGAACGATGGTGTCGCCGACTTTCAGCGCCGGCGCCAGGTCGCCCTCGATGCGCTCGACGATGGCCTGCTCGTCCACGCCCTCGCCTTCGAAGCGCAGGGTGATGCCCAGTTCGGCGGCGGACCAGCGGATGAATTCGCGTACCGAGTACTGCACGCCAGTGGCGATGACGAAGTCATCCGGGGTTTCCTGCTGCAGCATCATCCACTGCATGCGCACGTAATCCTTGGCATGCCCCCAGTCGCGCAACGAATCCATGTTGCCCATGAACAGGCAGGACTCCAGCCCCTGGGCGATGTTGGCCAGGCCACGGGTGATCTTGCGCGTGACGAAGGTTTCGCCACGGCGCGGCGACTCGTGGTTGAAGAGGATGCCGTTGCAGGCGTACATGCCGTAGGCCTCGCGGTAGTTCACTGTGATCCAGTAGGCGTACAGCTTGGCCACCGCGTAGGGCGAGCGCGGGTAGAAGGGCGTGGTTTCCTTCTGCGGGATTTCCTGCACAAGGCCGTACAGCTCTGAGGTCGACGCCTGGTAGAACCGGGTTTTCTTTTCCAGGCCGAGCAGGCGAATGGCCTCGAGGATGCGCAAGGTGCCCATGCCGTCGACGTCGGCGGTGTATTCGGGAGCTTCGAAGCTCACCGCCACGTGGGATTGCGCGCCGAGGTTGTAGACCTCGTCCGGCTGCACTTCCTGAATGATGCGGGTGAGGTTGGAGGAGTCGTTGAGGTCGCCGTAGTGGAGGACGAAGTTTTTGTTCTCGACGTGCGGGTCCTGATAGATGTGATCCACCCGTTGCGTGTTGAACAGCGAAGCGCGGCGCTTGATGCCGTGTACTTCATAGCCCTTCTCCAGAAGGAACTCGGCCAGATAGGAGCCATCCTGTCCGGTGATACCGGTTACCAACGCGCGTTTTTTTTCCATTTTTCGAAGCCTCATGCATCCAAGTCGATAGGTAAAAGGGGTAACTCGCCACGCGGACGGGTCAACCGGTCCGCGCTTTCTTGATCAGCATCGTCAACCGTTCGATAACGCCGAACAGGATCACGCGGATCGATGGGAACTTGTAGAAGAAGCGGTAGGTGTCGTACTCCGCTTTGGGGTCTGAGCGGGTGCCAGCTGTCAGCCTCGCCGTCTCGATGAGGGCGATGCCCTCGCCTTCGAGGTCATAAAGGATGCTCAGTTCCATCGGCTTCATCGACAGGCTGAAATTATGCAAGCCCGCCTGCTTCGACCGGGTCAGCTGCAAGCCGTGGGTGACGGTCTTGCAGCCATACAGGTTGACGCTGAAATCGTAGGCAGCAAGCTTGCCGTTCAGCCGCTTGATGCTGGTCGGCGACAGCTCGCAGTAGGCGTCGTACACCGCCAGGCTGTCCTCCTGGCGGGCGAAGCGGTAGTCGCTTGCCTTGAGCTGGATCGGCACCTGGAAGCGCGACGAGGCTATGTAGAAATGCTCGCCCGGATCGCCGAAGTTGGTGCTAAGCGATCGGTACGGGTAAACGAAGTACAGGTCGCGGGAAATGATGTAGGCGTTGTACAGCTTGAGCCACGACGACTCAGGCCAGGCGCGGATGTCGGCCGGAATACCGGCGACATCGGAAATGTCAGTTCCGTGAGCACTCAGCCAGGTACGGAAGCCCTGCCAGTGCCGGCGCGACCACGCCTGCCCCCAGGATGCCGCCAGTTGCATGAAATAGACGTCCGAGCCGCCGTCGTCGATTGGTGTGAACGGCAGCGCGGCGGTCTGGTTCTGCTGGTTGCCGTACAGGCTGATGCCAGCCACCTGCGGCGCGTCGGCATAGAAGTCCAGCGCCTTGCAGGCGTAGTCGTAGAAGTGCGGGGATACGAACAGGTCGTCCTCCAGCACGATGATCTCGCCGTACTCCTCGGTGAGGTCACCGCAACTGAGGATGTGCTGGCGTAACCCCATGCGTTTCTCGCGCGCCATGATGCGTTTCTCGCCGAACGGCCAGTCGAAGGCCTCGGCGACTTTCAGCGGTTCCGGATTGCCCGAGTTATCCAGGCTGATCACAAGGCGGGCGCCCTCGGACGGGTAGTGCGCCTTGCTCAGGGAGGTCAGCAGCCGGGCCAGGCTTTTCGGCCGGTTATAGCCGACAGCAACGATGGTGGGTGCACTCTGGGTCATTGGCGGAGCCTGTCTCTTTCGTAAGGAATAACGCTCAGTGGGCCGCCGCCGAGGACGGCCGATGGTTGTTCGCGGCGATCAGCACGGAAACGATGAGCGCCACGTAGATGAATACGCTCGCACCGGCGAAGGCCATCACGGTGACCAGCGCGTCTTTCATCACCCAGGCGCCGAAGAAGAGCGCGCCCAGGCGCAGGGCGGTGCTGAGCACTTCGAAGATAAGGAAGCGGCCCTGCAACCGCAACGCAGGAATCGCCACCGTGCAGGGTCGGGTGATCAGCACCACGTACTCGGAAAGCGCCAGCCAGCGCGCGAACTCGCCCGCGGCATGCCATTGCTCGCCGAAGACCAGGGCGAACAGCCAGGGCCCGGCGAGGAACACGAAACCGAAGGGCAGCAGGCCCACCAGCGCCAGCCCGGCGGTAGCCTTGGCCAGCATCGAGGTGATTGGCTCGTGACGCTGGATAGCCTGGCTGATCCGCGGGTAGTACACGTCGGCGACCGACTTGCCGATCAGGTTGGTGGGCATGCTCAGCGCCTGCTTGCAGACGGTGAAGAAGCCCGCCGCCGCTGGCCCGAAGACCGACGCCAGCACCAGCGTGGGCAGGTTCTGCGAAACCGTGTTGATCAGCATCTGCGGGAAACGGAACAGCGGGAAATCGCTGTAACGCCGCGCCAGCTCGCCGCTGCTCATCGGCGGCTCAAGATCGACCACCGCATCAGCGCTGTCGCGGGTGCGGCGAATGCCAATGGCCAGCATCACCGCCTGCAGGGCCGGCCCCAGCGCCGTGGTGATCACCAGCACCGCCGGTATCGCCATCAGGAAACCGCCCAGCGTCCGGATGCTGTTGTGCAGCAGGGAATGCGCGATGGCGATGCTGGCGGTCAGGCTGAAGCGCTGCTGGCGAATCAGCCACTGCTGAACGACTTCCAGCGCCGCGCCAAAGAACATCACCACCGGCAGCAGCATCAGGTACGGCGAGATTTCCTCCAGCCCCATCAGGTGCACGATCGGCGTACCGAACAACCAGAGCACCAGTGCCATCAGCGACGCCAGCACCACGGCGATCATCAGCGAGAGCTTCACCAGCCCGCGGGCATCGGCGTCGCGCTTGGGCAACACGATGGCGACCGGATAGGTCAGCGCGGCGATCGGAATGATCATCAGCGTGAGGCTCATGAACGCGCCGAGGATGCCGTAGGCTTCCGGCCCGTACAGGCGGGTGATCACCGGCATGAAGGCCATGGTCATGGCCTGCGCGCCGGCGGTTCCCGACACCACCGTGAGGATGTTGCGCAACAGCTTGCTGCGCATGCTCTGGTGCAGGAAGCCGCGCAGCTTGCCGCGCGGTTTCCCAGCGCCCGCGGTGGGCTCGACGCCTGTCATCAGCAGCTCGTTCTCAAGCGGCATTGATGGCCTTGCGCCCCATGCCGTAGTAGTCGAAGCCTTCGCGTTGCAACTGGATCGGATCGTACTGGTTGCGCCCGTCGAGGATCAGCGGGCTCTTCAGCAGCTTCTTCAGGGCACGGAAATCCGGGTGGCGGAAAGGCTTCCACTCGGTGACCAGCACCAGCGCGTCGGCATCGATGGCCGCTTCGTATTGGCCGTCGACGATTTCCAGGTGGCCGTTGCTGAAATGCTCCGCGGGGAATTCCGCGCGGGCGGTCTCGTGGGCGACCGGATCGAACGCCTTCACCTTGGCGCCGGCGGTGATCAGACTGTTGATCAGCACCACGCTGGGCGCTTCGCGCATGTCGTCGGTGCCCGGCTTGAACGCCAGGCCCCACACCGCGAAGGTGCGCCCGGCCAGGTCGCCGGAATAGTGGGTGACGATCTTGTTGAACAGCGACTGCTTCTGCAGGTCGTTGCGCGCTTCCACCGCCTGCAGCAGTTTGGGCTCGAAGTCGTTCTGGTGGGCGATGCTGATCAGCGCTTTGACGTCCTTCGGGAAACAGGAGCCGCCGTAGCCGCAGCCCGCGTAGATGAAGTGATAGCCGATGCGCTGGTCCGCGCCGATGCCCAGACGGACGTTTTCCACGTCCACATCCAGGCGCTCGCAGAGGCTGGCCACTTCGTTCATGAAGGAGATCTTCGTCGCCAGCATGGCGTTGGCGGCGTACTTGGTCATCTCCGCATCGCGGATGCCCATGTACATGATCCGCGGGTGGTTGCGCACGAAGGGCGCGTAGAGCTCGCCCATGACGCGCTTGGCGCGCTCGCTGTGGGTCCCGATGATGATCCGGTCAGGGTGCATGAAGTCATCCACCGCCGCGCCTTCCTTGAGAAACTCGGGGTTGGACACCACGTCGAAATCGATCTCCACGCCGCGTTGCTGCAGTTGCTCGGCGACAGCCGCGCGAACCTTGTCGCCGGTGCCGACCGGCACGGTGGACTTGTTCACCACGATGGCCGGACGAGCCAGGTTGGCGCCGATCTGCCTGGCCACTTCCAGCACGTAACGCAGGTCAGCGGAACCGTCCTCGCCGGGCGGGGTGCCGACGGCGATGAAGAACACGTCGGAGGTCTTCATCGCCTCGGCCAGCGAGGTGGTGAACAGCAGTCGACCGGATTCGAAGTTGCTGCTGACGACGTTCTCGAGGCCCGGCTCGTAAATCGGCAGGATGCCTTTCTTGAGGTTCTCGATCTTTTTCGGATCGACGTCGACACACACGACGGTGTTGCCCATTTCAGCGATGCAAGCGCCGGTGACGAGGCCTACATAGCCGGTTCCGATGACGGTGATGTTCATGGAGAGGTCCCTGATTTAGACATGATGTAGTCGTGGCAGGCGCCGGGTGAGCGGCGCCGCGGAGCGACAAGGCGGCCCTTGGGACCGCCGCGGCTCAGTAGATGTTCCGCGAGAACAGCGTGAAGGGCGTCTTGATCAGGATCTTGATGTCCAGCCAGAGCGACCAGTGATTGATGTAGGCGAGGTCTTTCTCGACCCGCTGCTGCATTTTCTCGACGGTCTCGGTTTCGCCGCGATGGCCGGTGACCTGCGCCAGACCGGTGATGCCCGGCTTGATCCGGTGACGCGCCATATAGGCCATGATCTTGTCGCTGTAGTACTGGTTATGGGTGACCGCGTGTGGACGCGGACCGACCAGCGCCATCTCGCCGCGCAGCACGTTGAACAGCTGCGGCAGCTCGTCGATGGATGTGCGCCGCAGGAAGGCGCCGACCCGGGTGACGCGCGGATCGTCGCGCGAGGCCTGGCGCACCACCTTGTCGTCCTGATGGACGAACATGGAGCGGAATTTCCACACCTTGATCACCTCGCCATTCCAGCCGTGCCGCGGTTGAAGGAAGAACACCGGGCCGGGCGAGGACAGCTTCACCGCAATCGCCGCGGCGATCAGCACCGGGCTGAGCAGCACGATGGCCATCAGCGCCAGACTGCGATCGAGCAGCTCCTTGCTGAACACGGCAGCCGGGTGCGAACTGAGCGGGCTTTCGTTCAGGTAGATCGCCGGCAGTTGCTCGATCTGCGAGATCGACTGGTTGAGCAGCATCATGCTGCCGAAATCCGGCACCCAGACCACGTCCACGCTCATGTCGAGCAGGTCGATGTAGAGACTTTCGATCTGTGCGATCTTGTCCAGGTTCAGGGCGATGTAGACCCGGCGAACGCCGTTGCGGTCAATGATGTTGCGCAGCTCGGAGAGACCCGAGAGCACTGGGAACTGGCCTTCCTGGTGCGGCTCGGCTTCGGCTTCCGGCGCGATCAGGCCAATCAGCGGAACGCGATTGGAGACGCTCAGGCGCTCGGCCAGGGTCAGTGCCAGCGGGCAGGTGCCGATGATCACCGAGGTGCGCTCGTTGCGCAGTTTGCGCGAGTGCAGCGAGGCCAGGTAGCGCAGCGGGATGAAGCTCAGCGACTGCACGGCCAGGCCGAGCACGCCCCACAGCAGCACCAGTTCGCGGGAGAACATCTCGGTGCTGCCGCTGACGAAGGCGATGAACATCAGTCCGCTGAGCAGCGTGAACCAGCCCGCCGCGAGACGGCCGAGGCCGGAACGGTAACTGTCACGCTTGTGGTAGACGCGCCACAGCGTATACGCCGGCACCGAGCCGAGGACCGTGAGGATCATCAGCACGCGGTACTCCGTGGGAATCTGGTCGTAACGCTGGTCGACCATGACATAGAGCACCAGGTTGGCCAGGGTAATGCCGCATAGCCATTGACCCCAGAAGGTAAGACCACGCCGGTTTACGGCTGGGTTGGTACGTTCAGCGATCATGATGATCCCTCTTTTTTACATATTTGCCGCTTTGCTCGGATGTCCTCGCTCAAGCTCCAGCAGAGCGGGACGTTCAGCCCTGCGCGTTGCGCAAGGCCATATAAATTCTGTGCTTCGGGGTAGCTGTAACCGACGGTGCGCGCAGCCGCCTTGAGCGTCAGCACGCGCTGTTCGGTGGTCAGCGATGGCCAGCCCTCGAAGCCGATGCGGGCCAGGTCGCGGTCCATTTCGATGCGGTTGGCGCCCAGGGCGCTGGAGCGCGACAGCGCCTCGGCGAACTCGTCATCGAAGGCCTGCTGGCTGAGCTTGGTGCTGGTCAGGCGCAGCCAGGTCCACGGCCAGCCCGGACGAACCGCCAGCGACGCGCGGTAGGTATCCAGCGCCGCCTGGCGCGAGGCCTGGGCCTCGGCCGCACCGTAGGGCGCGTCGGCGTTTTCCCAGCTGAGCACCCGACCGAGCCGGTCGAGGTATTCGCCGTTGGGCGCCGGAAAGCGCTCTATGGCGTGCTCGGCCGCCTGACGTCCCGACGCCAGGGTTTCGGCGTCGGGTATGCCCTTGGCTTCCCAACTCTGCAGGAAGCGCTCGGCACGATAGCTGTCGATGCCAGCCCGCATCATCGTCCAGGACAGCCCGATCACCAGCGCGGCGAGCGGAAGCATGCCGATGCAGATGGCGCGATACAGCGGTGTCTGATGGGTCGGTTCGGATCGGCGCGACCTGCGTTTTGCGGCGCTGCCATGCGCCAGAACAGGAGACTCGGTCATAGGCGTTGTCTCTGTGGGGTCCATGTGAGTGATCAAGCGGTGGAAAGTTCGGCGTTCAGGTCGGCGGTCTGGGCGGCGAAGTGGCCTTGCGCGATCTTCCAGGGTGTATCCAGCACCAGTGCCTCGGCCTTGCGGTCACCGACGATGCGCGCCGCGTGATCGCGTCCGCACGCCAGCTCCGGTGGCCGATGCTGCAGGTTGTGGGCGTCGCTGGCGATGATCGTCGCCAGGTCTTCCTCGAGGATCGCGTGGGCCAGCCGCCGGGCCGGTTCGCCGAATTTCCCGGCGACCGATCCAGCGGTGAGCTGCAGCAGACACCCTTGCAGCAGGAACGGCTTGAGCTTCGACGGCATCTGCATCAGCGCCTTGTTGCGTTCCGGGTGGGCGATCAGCGGGACGATGCCCTTGCCGATCAGCCACTGGGTCATCCGCTCGGCTCCGAACGGAATCTCCGCATGCGGGAACTCCAGCAGCAAGACCCGTTTGCCTTGCCATTGGCCAAGGAATGGGATGTTGCCATCGCAGACACCTTTCATCATTTCGCTGCCGAAACGGACTTCGGCGGCGGCACTCACCTGCAAGCCGATGCCGGCGCCTTTCAGCGCGTCGGCGAAGGCTTTGCAGACCTGCCGGATGTTGCCGGCATCGTTGTCGTAACGACCGGGATGCATGTGCGGCGTGCAGACCATGTGCGTGATGCCATTGCCCACGGCCACACGGGCGAGGGTCAGGGCGGTCGGCATGTCTGGCGCGCCGTCGTCGATACCGGGAAGCAGATGACTGTGCAGGTCGATCATGATGAGTGCGCTACGTGATGAATCGCCCGAGGGTTCTTACGCTTTCTCTTCGCCGTTGCTGTAACCGTAATGGTCGTAGTAGCCGCTGTAGCTGCCGTGCTTCGCGGCCTTCTGTACGTCCACCTGGTTGAGCACCACACCGGTGAGCGGCGCGCCGCTCTGCAGCAGCTGGCCGATGCCTTTCTGTGCCAGCGGGATCGCCGTGCTTTCCGACTTGATCACGTAGATCACCGCGTTGGCGAAGGTCGACAGCAGGGTGGCGTCGCTGACCGCCTGACTCGGCGGCGAGTCGACGATGATGCGGTCGTAACGCTCCCTGGTGACTTCCAGGAACTTCGCGAAGCGCGGCGAGGCCAGCAGTTCGAGCGGGTTCGGCGGCACTACGCCGGCCGGCAGCATGTCGACCTTGCCAACGGTATGGATGCAGTCTTCGGCCTTAGCGGTGCCGGCGATCAGGTTCGCCAGGCCAGGCGCGCCGACCGGAAAGTCGAAGCTCTTGGCCAGGGTCGGCCGCCGCAGGTCGGCGTCGATCAGCAGCACGCGCTCCAGCTGGCCCATGGCGAACGCCAGGTTGGCGGCCACGGCGCTCTTGCCTTCGCCGGGAACGGACGAGGTGATCACCACGACCTTGTGCGGCTGGCTCATGTCGCTGAGCATCACGCTGGTGCGGATGGTCCGGATCGCCTCGCAGAAGCGCTTGTCCTGGCTCTGTTCGAACTGGTGGGCAATCTGCACGCGGCTCTTCTTCGGGATCAGCGGAACGATGCCGAGTACCGGCAGGTTCAGCTTGGTCTCGACGTCTTCCGGCGACTTGAAGGTGTTGTTGATCACGTCCAGCAGCAGGGCCAGGCCGATACCGACCACCAGCGACATGAAGGCCGCGATGACGATGATCAGGCGCTTGTTCGGCGCGCTGGGCTCGATCGGCGCGATGGCGGTGTCGACGATGCGCGCGTTCGACGAGTTCATGTCCGAGGTCGCTGCGGTTTCCTGCATGCGGGTCATGAAGGTGTCGTACAGGGTGCGGTTGCTGTCGACGTCACGCTGCAACTCGCGCAGCTTGAATTCCTTGCGCGAAATGTCCTGGATCTGCGCCTTGTTCTTGTTGAACGACGAGTCCAGTGAGTTCTCGTTGGCCACGGCCAGCTGGTAGTTTCGCTCGATACCGGCGACGACCTGGTCGACCTGGGTCTGCAGGCTGGCTTTAGCCGCGCTGAGGTCGGAACGGGCGGCGATCATCGACGGGTGGTTTTCCCCGTAACGGCGCGACAGTTCCTCGACCTTGGCGCGCGCACGTGCCTCTTCCGCCTTGAACTGCTGGATCAGCGGGTTGCTGAGTACCGCAGGGACGCTGGTCAGGCGATCGAGCCCCGCCTTGCGCATGGTTTCGACCTGGCGGTACTGGCTCTCGGCTTCGGCGCGCGCCCGGCGTGCGTCGATCATTCGGTCGCCCGTGACCGACAGGGTGTTGGCGCTGATGGTGGACACGCCACCGACATCCACTAGGCCTTCCGCTTCGCGATAGGCCTGCAGCTTGTCCTCGGCGCTCTGCAGGGTGGCGCGCAGCTCGGTCAACCGGGTGTTCATCCAGTTGGTCGAAGCCAGCGACATTTCCATCTGCGATTCGAGCTGCTTCTCGATGTAGCTCTGCGCCAGGGCGTTGGCGACCATCGCGGCGGTCAGCCTATCGGGCATTTCCACCGCGACGTTGACCAACTGGCTCTTGCCCTCGGCCCAGACCTCGGTGCGCTGCATCAGGTTCTGGGTCACGGCGTCGAAGATTTCCGCATCGGTCATCGGCTTGTCTTCGTTATCCCCACTGGGGACGGCACCGGGAATCAGGCTGTCGATGCTGAAGCGCTTGATCAGACCGGCGATGTTGATCAGCGGCTGCGGCTGCTGGCGCGGATCGAAATCCGGGTGCTCGGTGAGGCGCAGGTCGCGAACGACCTTCTCCGCCACGCCTCGGCTCTGGATCAGGCTCAACTGAGTCTGCAGGAATTCGCTGATGCCGGAACTCTGGTCGGTGATCGGCTGGAAGGTCAACGGCTGGTTGCCCTTGGGCTCGATCATCACCGTGGCCGAGGCCTTGTAGAGCGGCTTGATGCTCATCATCAACAGCGAGGTCAGCAGCGTGACCACCAGCACCAGGGTGAGGATGCCCCACTTGCGCGACCAGATGGCGCGCCAGATCCGCCGCAGGTCGATGAAGTCGTTGTCATCCTCCATGGAGGCATGTGGCAACGCTCGGTCCTTCTGGCTAATGCTTTCCAAGATCATCAGAAGAATCCCTGCTCAATATTGATGGTATCGCCCGGGTTCACCAGGGTGTCCAGCGTCGCTTTTTCAGGTTTGCGGGTGCTGTCGGCACCGCGAATGATGGTCATGCGTTTGGTCGATGCGCGCTCGCTGAGGCCGCCGGCCAGGGCGATCGCACGGTCGAGGGTCAGGCCCGGCTGGTAGGGATATCCGCCAGGCAGTTTCACTTCGCCGCTGATGTAGAACTCGCGGTAGTTGATCACGCTGACGGAAACGCGCGGGTCGACCAGGTAGCCGTCCTTGAGTTTCTGCGTCAGCAGCTTCTCGATCTCGCCGGTGGTCTTGCCTTTGGCCTGGACCTCGCCGACGAAGGGATAGGAGAAGGTGCCTGCGTCGTTCAGACGGATTTCGGCGAAGCTCAGATCAGGCTCGCCGAACACGTTCACCTTGATCACGTCGCCGGAGCTGAGGCGATAACCCGCGTCGGCGGCGCTGGCGATGGCGCCATAGCCGAACATCAGGATCAGACTGAAGAATTTGAGTACATTGCGAATGGACATGCGCGCGATTTCCTTGGCGAACTGACTGTTTCCGGCGTTGAGTGCCACCCGGGCTTCAGAGGCTGACATCGAAACTCACCATGTAAATGTTGCGGACGTAACCCTCGGTATCGAGGCTGGAATCGTTTTTCAGGTGACGGTAGCCGAGCCCGATGTCCAACCAGCGCAGCATGGCGTAGGTCACGCCGATGCCGTAGGAGCTGCGCTTGTCGGTACGGTCGACCGCCTCGTACTTGCGATCGGAATAGCGGTAGTTGAGGTCGGTGGCGATGCGCGAGGTCCACTCGTGCTTCCAGCCCAGCGTGGTGGTGGTGTCGTGAACGGTGGTGGCGCCATCGTCGCCTTCATCGAACGCGCGACGGGCGTCCAGGCTAAAGGTTGAATAGGTGCGAGGCTTGTAGGCGACACCCACTTCCCACATCGGGCTGGTGTAGTCCTTGACGTCGCTGGAATCGAAATTCTTGCGCTCGGCACCGAAGCGGATCGCGCCGGAAGTCTTCTTGGTGGCTTCCCAGGTCGCGCCGACCAAGGCTGCCGTGTCAGCGCTGTCGCGCTCGCTGTTCTGCTGCAGGTAGTCGAAGGTCGCATGGCGCAGCTCGCCGAGTACGCGGGTGCGGGCGCCGAGGCGGTGATACCAGGTTCCGACCAGAGCGGTGGAGTCGTATTCCTGGTCGTCGTTGAGGGTGCCGCTGTTCTGATAGCGACGCTCCAGGTAGTTCGCTCCGAAGTCCAATTGGTTGCGTGCGGTCTGCGCGCCGTAGGTGTAGCCGACACCCACGTTCTTGAGCGTGTACTTGTCGTTTTCATCGATTTCGGCGGTGTCCGAGGTCTCTTCGACCTTGTGGGCGGTGTCCGAGGTCTCTTCGACCTTGTGATAGCCGACATCCCAGCGCAGACGGTTACGCGCGGTGAATTCCAAAATGCTTTTGAGCGTCAGGTGGTGATCGGTATGGCTGACCTGGGAGTCCGAATGGTAATTCTTGTCGTCCAGTTCGTACTTGAGCTGGTAGCCGCTTTTGCCGGTTTCCGCGCTCAGGAGGAAGGTCGGATTAATGTTGGTGATCCAGGAGGATTCTTCATCGGTCTTGCGTCCGCGAATGTTGTCGTCGTAGCTCTCGCTGACGAACAAGGTCGGCGTGAAGTCGAAGCCGGCCACATCGATGCTCTGAGGCTCGGTGGCAGCGGCGTTGAACGACATGGAACCGGCGAACGTGGCAGCCATTACCTTAGGTATTTTCATAGTTGCTCGAATCCATTCTCACGAAGGAATAAGGACGATTGGAAAACAGATGAGCCGCGGCCCCGGGTCTTGGCCCGGGTACCGCGGCCATCACTCAACTTGCGCTAGCTACCGGGCCACCCGGGGCACAGCCGCCGGGTGTAGTGCCGGGATGGCCGTCCCCATGGCCGTGCGAGGGCAATGAGGGCGCATTCTTCAACTTGTCATAAGCAGCCGCGAGGGTCAGACGCGCGAGCGCGTTGAGATCCGCGAGGCTTTTCAGCGTAAGGCGACTATCGACGGGGCTGGCCCACGGGCTGCTGTTGCCCTTGCTGATGATCAACTTGGAACCGAGATTGATCCGGCCCAGGTCGATACCACCGAAGTCGGTGGCAGAAGCATTGAACGACAACAACGCGACGGAGGCGAAAGCCAAGACCTTTAGCGTTTTCATCATGATGGGAGATTCCATTCACACGTTTTTTATAAGAAGCACGCTGGTAATACTGACCGGCTCCGTGCACCGAGCCCGACCTCGCGCCTCGACCGACTCTCAGCTTGCACTTGCTGCCGGGCCGGAGCTTCCCCCGACCCTTCCGCCTCCACCCGAACCAGGCGATGGAACCGAATTCGACGTATCTGGGCCGGTTGAGTTCCCCGGCGTAAACAAATTGCCACTATCCGCCGTCGGCCTCCCTGCGGCCGTGGGCAACTGCTCGGTGACGTAGGCGACGATCAGCTCCGCATCTTCCGGAGAAGCCCCGATTGCCGCAGCGACGATCGCGTCCACCTCGGCGGGGCATGCCTCGATCAGGTTGGCAATTGTTTCCAGCTGAACCCGGTCGTCCACGCGTGTCATCTGTCCGATCTGCTGCGCGCTGAGCGAGGCGCAATCGACATTCACCACCGCAGCGCGGTCATCCGCCGCGAAGGCGCCTGGGGCGGCAACACTTAAAGCCATAGCCAATACAGCCGTTGTCTGGCGCATAGAAAGAACGTCCTTATCGTAGATACTGGCACTTAGCCCATCGGTAAACGACCGGGAAAGGCAGAGCCGACCAAGTACATGGCAATAAAAAGATTTTGTTACGTGGTTTCTTGGAATTAGAGGTGTCGCGAGATTGCCCTTCACTGGAACGTCCCCTGGTGGAAACGCAGCATTACAGTGCAGGGCCGCCCTTGGGGGGCGGAGAAGACAACAGCTGGAGCCAGGTGGCCGACGAGACCGTCAGGCACGCTACCGCCCCAAGGTTCGTCGTTTCCTTGAGAACGGGGCGGCGGCTCTAGCACTTTCTGGATGGGACAAGTCGACAGCCCTTATCCCTGATGCAACGTCTCGACTCTACAGGAGATCGATGACAGTGCCGTTAATCAGGCAATATATATGCCCATAGTCAAAATCTCGTCACACTAAAAGGTGCGAGAGTTTCATCCTGACCTGCTGCTCGCGATGAAGGATCTTGAGCAGCAGAACCACCCTCTCATCCCCATCCATCGCCAGGAAAATTGCGTCCATATCGGCCAGTGGACCGGTCTTGATATGAACCTTGTCGCCAGGGCTGAACACCAACTGCCCTGCATCCGCCGCACAACGTGCCTTGAGTTGCTCGACGACCGCGTCATCGACCTGGCACGGATGCCCGCAAAACCCGATTACCCGGTTCACCCCGCGCGTGGAACGCAGCGCCGTCCAGTTGCCGTCAGCGGCGATCCGCGCGAACAGGTAACCCGGAAACAGCGGCTGCTCGGTGCGACAGAGCTTGTTCGCCTTGATGATTTCAACCGACAGGGTAGGTCCGAAGCACTCGAAACCCTGACGACTCAGATGCTCGAGCGCCCGCCCGTCCTGCCGTGGCTTGCACTGAATCAGGTACCACGCGATATCCGGCATCGCAACGCACTTGTCCATAAGCTTCATCCAGTAAGATCGGCTCTCGAAGCTCTATCGGATCGTCAGGCGCTCCGCTTCCGCGCAGGAAGACAGGGGCAACGCAGGTTCAAGTCCTGCCACCACTTGACCCCGATTTCTTCGAGAAAGTTCGCAGTGTTCGATATATCGAACATAAAATTGATCGACGGTTGAATCCTGTCACATTTTGTCTTCAGTTCCTCAACAGCGTTGCTATTTTCGTTAATTTTCCCTAGCATCCGTTTGAGATTTCAAACGTACCCCTTATTTTCTGGCGCCATTGGCGAACGCTGTCCGTTCCTCGAATTCGAACGGGAACGAAGCTCATCGTATTCGTCCGCGCGTCGCGCGCACGACAGGAATTTTCGACCCCGCGCCCCGAACGCGGGCGTTGCCACCCATGCCGGATCAGTGCGCTGCTGCTCCGGCCCGTAGGAGACTGCCATGCAACTCAAAGACTCCACGCTGTTCCGTCAGCAAGCCTACATCGACGGCGCCTGGCTGGACGCGGACAACGGCCAGACCCTCTCGGTGAACAACCCGGCCACCAACGAAGTCATCGGCAGCGTACCCAAGATGGGCAGGGCGGAGACCCGTCGCGCCATCGAGGCCGCGGAACGCGCGCTGCCGGCCTGGCGTGCGCTGACCGCCAAGGAGCGCTCGGTCAAGCTGCGCCGCTGGTTCGAGCTGATGATGGAAAACCAGGACGATCTGGGCCGCTTGATGACGTTGGAGCAAGGCAAGCCGCTGGCCGAAGCCAAGGGCGAGATCGCCTATGCCGCCTCGTTCATCGAGTGGTTCGCCGAAGAGGCCAAGCGCATCTATGGCGACACCATCCCCGGCCACCAGCCGGACAAGCGCATCATCGTCATCAAGCAGCCGATCGGCGTCACCGCCGCGATCACGCCGTGGAACTTCCCCACTGCGATGATCACCCGCAAGGCCGGCCCGGCGCTGGCCGCCGGCTGCACCATGGTGATCAAGCCCGCCTCGCAGACGCCCTATTCCGCCCTCGCGTTGATGGAACTGGCCGAACGCGCCGGCATTCCGAAAGGCGTGCTCAGCGTGGTCACCGGCAGCGCCGGCGACATCGGCGGCGAGCTGACCAGTAACCCGGTAGTGCGCAAGTTGTCGTTCACCGGCTCTACCGAAATCGGTCGCCAGCTGATGGCGGAATGCGCCAACGACATCAAGAAGGTCTCCCTGGAACTGGGCGGCAACGCGCCCTTCATCGTCTTCGACGATGCCGACCTGGACGCCGCCGTCGAAGGCGCGCTGATTTCCAAGTACCGCAACAACGGCCAGACCTGCGTCTGCGCCAACCGCCTGTACATCCAGGACGGCGTTTACGACGCCTTCGTCGAGAAACTGAAAGTCGCGGTGGCCAAGCTCAAGGTCGGCAACGGCATGGACGACGGCGTGACCACCGGCCCGCTGATCGACGACAAGGCCGTGGCCAAGGTCCAGGAACACATCCAGGACGCGCTGAGCAAGGGCGCCCAGGTAGTCAGCGGCGGCAAGGCGCACAGCCTCGGCGGCAGCTTCTTCGAGCCGACCATCCTGGTCAACGTGCCGAAGGATGCGAAGGTGTCCAAGGAAGAGACCTTCGGGCCGCTGGCTCCGCTGTTCCGCTTCAAGGATGAAGCCGAGGTGATCGCCATGGCCAACGACACCGAGTTCGGCCTGGCGTCCTACTTCTATGCCCGCGACCTGTCCCGCGTGTTCCGCGTGGCCGAGGCCCTGGAATACGGCATGGTCGGCATCAACACCGGGCTAATCTCCACCGAAGTCGCGCCGTTCGGCGGCGTGAAAGCCTCCGGCCTGGGCCGCGAAGGCTCCAAGTACGGCATCGAAGATTACCTGGAACTGAAATACCTCTGCCTCGGCGGCGTATAAGCCGCGAGGTGGCGCGCCCGGTTGCTGTCGGGCTTGCCGCGAATACCCCCAAGGCGCCCGGAAGCGCTGTGGCAGTCGATCATCGTATGCTGCCGCCAGCGACCCCGGGCGCGTTTCATCCTTGACCCGGTCCGCACGATGAGCGGCCAAGAGGAGATCATGAGCAAGACCAACGAATCACTGATGCAGCGCCGCCAGTCCGCCGTCCCCCGCGGCGTCGGCCAGATCCACCCGATCTTCGCCGAGAAGGCCGAGAACGCCACGGTCACCGACGTGGAAGGCCGCGAGTTCATCGACTTCGCCGGCGGCATCGCCGTGCTCAACACCGGCCACCTGCATCCCAAGGTCGTCGCCGCGGTTCAGGAACAGCTCACCAAGCTGTCCCACACCTGCTTCCAGGTGCTGGCCTACGAGCCCTACGTCGAACTCTGCGAAGAGATCAACAAGCGCGTACCGGGCGATTTTGCGAAGAAGACCCTGCTGGTCACCAGCGGCTCGGAAGCGGTGGAAAACGCCGTCAAGATCGCCCGCGCCGCCACCGGCCGCGCCGGCGTGATCGCCTTCACCGGCGCCTACCACGGCCGCACCATGATGACCCTCGGCCTCACCGGCAAAGTCGTGCCCTACTCGGCCGGCATGGGCCTGATGCCCGGCGGCATCTTCCGCGCCCTGGCGCCCTGCCCGCTGCACGGCGTGAGTGAGGACGACTCGATCGCCAGCATCGAGCGCATCTTCAAGAACGACGCGCAGCCGCAGGACATCGCCGCGATCATCATCGAGCCGGTGCAGGGCGAAGGCGGCTTCTACGTCAACTCGCCGGCCTTCATGAAGCGCCTGCGCGCGCTCTGCGACCAGCATGGCATCCTGCTGATCGCCGACGAAGTGCAGACCGGCGCCGGGCGTACCGGCACCTTCTTCGCCACCGAGCAACTGGGCGTGGTGCCGGACCTGACCACCTTCGCCAAATCGGTTGGCGGCGGCTTCCCGATCTCCGGCGTCTGCGGCAAGGCCGAGATCATGGACGTGATCGCTCCCGGCGGCCTCGGCGGCACCTATGCCGGTAGCCCGATCGCCTGCGCCGCGGCGCTCGCCGTGCTCAAGGTGTTCGACGAAGAGAAACTACTGGATCGCTCCAATGCGGTCGGCGAGCGCGTCAAGGCGGCGCTGCGCGAGATCCAGGCCAAGCACAAGGAGATCGGCGACGTTCGCGGTCTTGGTTCGATGATCGCCATCGAGCTGTTCGAGGGTGGCGACGTGCACAAGCCTGCCGCCGAACTGGTCGGCAAGATCGTCGCCCGCGCCCGCGAGAAAGGCCTGATCCTGCTGTCCTGCGGGACCTACTACAACGTCATTCGCTTCCTGATGCCGGTCACCATTCCCGATGCCCAGCTGGATCGCGGCCTGGCGATCGTCGCCGAGTGCTTCGACGAACTCGCCTGAGTTCGCGCTGTAGCAAAAGACCCGCTTCGGCGGGTCTTTTTTTGCCGCAAAAAGCCGTATTCCTTACCCACCGCAGGCATGAACCACCGCGCAGAAGCCTGATATAGACGCGTTATGGCATGATGCCCCTCTGTGTCGGCGGAGTTCGCTGGATTGGGCAGCTTGACCCTGCGCTCCTGCCGACCGGAACCGTTTCGATAACAGGAATACCGATGTCCGAGCGTCCACCGCCAACCGTCCTGATCGCCGAAGATGATCGATGGACTTCCGAACTCCTCGCACAACTGGTACGCAGCGCCCGCTGCGACGCCGACATCCAGCGCTTCGGAGACGGCCAGCAAGTGCTGGACCTGTGTCGGCGGCGCACGCCAAGTCTGGTGATCGCCAGCTCGCAGCTGCGCGGGCTGGATGGCCTGGAACTGCTGCGCCAGCTGCGTCGCGACAGGTCCAAGCCGCTGCTGCCGTTCTTTCTCATCGGTGCGAACGCCGACACCGCCAGCGTCCGCGCCGCGCTACCCCTGCAACCCACGGCTTACCTGACCAAGCCGTTCGAGGCCGAGAAGCTGCTGCAGCGGCTGCACCAAGTGCTGGGCGAACCCAGCGAAGAGGCGATCCGCGCGCTGCCCGTCACGCCGCCGAGCGTGACGCTCGATGCCTTTCTCGCCGGCCAGCGCGAAAGTGCCGAAGGCGCGCCGCTGCTGACCGGCGTGCGCGAAGCGCTGCAACGCCTGCACAGTCGCGACTGCAGCCTCGGGGAACTGGAAACGCTGTTCGGCAAGGATCCGCACCTGACCGCCCAGCTGATCGCCGTCGCCAACTCGGCAGAACGCGCCCGCGGCGGCCAATGCCAGACCCTCGCCCAGGCGCTTCCGCGGATCGGCGTTGTGCATGCGATGAACCTCGCCCTCGGCGTCGCCCTGCAGCGCAGCGCCCACCTGGCGGAGGAAACCCTGGCCGAGCAGGGCCGGCACTTCTGGGCGTATTCGCAGCGTACCGCCGACTATGCGCATTGGCTGGCCGAGCGGCTCAAGGTCGATGCCGAGCTGTGCTATACCGCCGGGCTGCTGCATCGACTTGGCGATTTGGCCGTGCTGCGCTCGCTGCAGGAATGGTGCAATGCCGCCGGCGCGCTGGACGCGCTGAGCGTCGCCGACGCCCTGCAACGCCACAGCGCCGGTTTCGGCGGCGCCATGCGCACTCGTTGGCGCCTGCCGCTGGACCTGCGCCAGCTGATCGGCGCCACGTACCTGCTCGGCAGCGGCGTTTACTCGCGCGAGGCGCTGATCATGAACCTCGCCGCGCAGCTGGCGGCGCAGACGCCGGAAGACCCGCCGCAGGCGCTGGCGGAAACCAAGGCCGCACGCATGCTCGGCCTGGACAAGATCACCCTAGCCCGACTGCCGATGGCTCAGGCGTCCTGAGTCAGGATGCGCTTCAGGCCAGCGCCTCGCGCACGAAATCCAGACGGTCCTGCCCAAAGAACATCTGCTCGCCAACGAACATCGTGGGCGCGCCGTAAACTCCACGCCGGACCGCCGCCTCAGTGTTCGCCTTCAGCGCATCCTTCACTTCCTGATCGCCGACCAGCCCCAGCATCGCCTGCGGATTGAAGCCGGCCTCCACCAGGGTCTTGCCCAGCACCACTGGATCGCCGAGGTCGCGCGCGTCCACCCACAGCGCCCGGAAGATCGCCTGCAGATAGGCCTCGAAACGATCCGGCTCGCGGAGCTGCACACCGACAACGCTGCGCATCAGGGTCAGCGTGTTGATCGGGAAACCGGCGGGGAAGGCCAGCGGCACTCCGTAACGGTCGGCGAAGCGCTGCAGGTCGATATGGGAATGCCGGGCCTTGGCTGGCACGGTGGCCGGCGAGGCGTTGCCGGTGGCCTGGAACACGCCGCCCAGCAGCATCGGCACATAGACCAGCTCGGCGCCGGCCTCCGCGCACAGCTTCGGCAGCTGGGTGTACGCCAGGTAGCTGGCGGGGCTGCCGACGTCGAATAGAAACTCCACGGTCTTGCTCATCGATTCGCTCTCTTGTTGTTGGTTTTTTTCGCAGCGTCGCTCACCAGCGCTCGCTCCAGGGTCGCAGGTCGAGTTCGAAGGTCCAGGCATCGCGCGGCTGGCTGTGCAGGAACCAGTAGTTCTCGGCAATGTGTTCGGGATCGAGGATGCCATCCTGGTCTCTGGTCGCATACTTCTCCGGGAAGTTCTCGCGGATGAACTCGGTATCGATGGCGCCGTCCACCACCACGTGGGCGACATGCAGGTTCCGCGGCCCCAGCTCGCGCGCCATGCTCTGCGCCAACGCGCGGATGCCGTGCTTGGCCCCGGCGAAGGCGGCGAATCCGGCGGCGCCGCGCAGCCCGGCGGTGGCGCCGGTGAAGAGGATGGTCCCGCGCTCGCGGCCGACCATCCGCAACGCCGCCTCGCGGGCGCAGAGGAAGCCGGAGAAGCAGGCCATCTCCCAGATCTTGAAGTACTTGCGCGCGGTTTCCTCGAGGATGCTGCAGGGCACGTTGGCGCCGATGTTGAACACCAGCACCTCGACCGGGCCGATGTCCCGCTCGATTTCCTCGAACAGCGCCTGCACCGCCTCCTCGCGCCGGGCGTCCGAGGCGAACCCGTACGCTTGGCCGCCCTCGGCGCGGATCGTATCCACCAGCGGCTGCAGCTTGTCCGCACTGCGCCGGGTGACACAGGCGACATAACCCTCGCGGGCGAAGCGCCGGGCGATGGCACCGCCGGTGGCATCGCCCGCACCGACGATCAGGGCAACCTTCTTGTTGTTATGCATGGATGGCCTCTTTAATGAACGATCGTTTACTAAACGGACGTTATGCTACGATCCGGCGCATCGTCAAGTTGCCTGCGAATCAGGAGGCCTCCGTGCGCTACGCCGCCGATCACAAGGATCAGACTCGCGAGAGACTGCTCGAAAGCAGCGGCGCCATCGCCAAGCGGGGCGGCTTCTCGGCCTCCGGCGTGGCCGGCCTGATGAAGGCCATCGGCCTCACCGGCGGCGCCTTCTACAGCCATTTTTCCTCCAAGGACGAGCTGTTCGCCGCCATCGTCCGCCGCGAGCTGAGCCACAGCCTGGAACTGCTTGGCGGTGGCGAAGCCGGGGGCAGCGACGCCAACCGCGCCAAGTTGCGGCGCTGCCTGGCGCGCTACCTGAGCATGGCCCATGTCCGGCGGCCCGACAGCGGCTGCGCGATCCCCAGCCTCGGCGCGGAGATCGCCCGCGCCGAACCGGCCGTGCGCGAAGAAGCCGAGCGCTGGCTGCGCCAACTGCAGGAGGCCTGGAGCGAGGTGCTCGGCGATCCGCAACTGGCCTGGGCACTGATCGCCCAGTGCGTGGGCGCCCTGCTGCTGGCGCGCATGATGGCGAGCGCGCAGGGACAGGAAGAGGTGCTGGCCGCGAGCCGTGGGCTGATCGAGAAGACGCTGGGCTGAGGTGGCGTCCCGGCTGTCCACCCGCGGTCAGCGTGGCGAGCCTGGGTCGATGTGGAGGGCGGCATCCCACCCTGCGACGATCGGAAATCCGCCGGACGGCTCAGGCCGCGCCGATCTTCAACGCCTCCAGCCGGGCGCGCAGCAGCTCGGGAAAGCGCTTGAACCAGACCTGGTTCAGCGGCGAGGGATGCGGCAACGGGTGCAGACGCAGGCGCCGCGCGGCACCGGCTGCGGACAGTTCGACCTCGATGTGTGCCGTGAAGCGGTCTTCGCGCTGCCAGAACGTTTCCAGCGCCTGGCGCACCTCGCGCGGCTGGTCGATGGCAAACCAGAGGAATGCCTCACGGCCGAGGGTGATGACGTCGCGCCCCTGCCAGCTGAGCAACAGCTCGCGCATCAACGGATGGAAGCGCTTCTTCACCGCCATCGACCAGGCCTTGTTGCCCAGCGGCTTGTACGGCACGGTGTTGATCCAGAAGAACGGCTGGCCCACCTTGCGCAGGGCCTCGAAGTCGCTCGTCGATGCGCCGTGCAGCTGCCGGTAGAGCACCTTGCGCACGATCTGCCCGCCGCTGCCGATGAAGGGCTCGCCGTGACGCACCTCCTCGCGACCGGGATCGCGGCCGAAGAATGCCAGGGGCGCGTGCGGGTCGCCGAGGCCGATGATGGGTTCCAGCGGGTCCTTGTCGAAGTGCGAATAGACGGCAAGGTCGATGCCGTCGGTCTGCTCCGCCCGCTCACGAAACGCACGGCGCAGCGCGGCGCTGATCGTCACCCTAGAGGTCTGCATCCTCGACCGGCCGCACCCGGGTGGCGTCCAGCGCATAGGCGGCGTCGGCCATGTCGTTGCTGACCTTCTCCACCTTCAGCGGCCCCTCGACCCACAGCGGCGCGTAGATGTCGGGCAGCAAAATGCCTTGGGGATAACGCACCAGCACGATCTGGTTCGGCGGCGGTGGCGGTACGTGGATGCAGGCGCCGGGATACGGCACGAGGAAGAACAAGATGCTGCGTCCCTTGGCGTCCGACTCCAGCGGAACCGGATAACCGCCCAGGCGCAGCGCCCTGCCGTCGAGCTTGGCCACCGTCTTCGCCGAATACATCACCGCCGGCAATCCCTTCTCCTGCTTGATGCCGCCCTTGGCGCTGAAGCCCTTGCCTTCGGGGGTGTCATGGTTGATCTCGGGCATCTGCTCGAGTGCCTCGCGGTCCGACGGCGGCATCAGTTCCAGCCAGTCGGTTTCCGGCAGCTCGGCGTGAACCAGAGGAGACAGCAGGCACAGCAGCAACAGAGAGAGTCGGCGCATGGATTCGGTCGAAAGAGGGAGTGGGCCGCAAGCGGCCCGATCGGTCAGCGTTTGCGGCTGACCAGGCCGTAGATCACCAGCAGAATGATCGCACCGACGACCGCGCCGATAAAACCCGCCGCTTCGCCGGCCCGGTAGATGCCCACGGCCTGGCCACCGTAGGTGGCCAGTAGCGCGCCGCCGATGCCCAGCAGGATAGTCATGATCCAGCCCATGCTGTCGTCGCCCGGCTTGAGGAAGCGTGCGATCAGACCAACGATCAGGCCGATGAAGATGGTTCCGATGATGCCCATACGAATCTCCTGACTATGAAAGAGACGCGACAAAGCGCCGCGTTGTGCATGGGACCGGAGAGGACAAACGCAAGTTCGCGAAAAAACTGCGCAAGGCCCGCGGGAGAGCCGCGCAGCGCGCTCCCGAGCGCCTGGCAGCGGGTCAGCGCGGCTCAGGCCTTGGCGATCAGCGCTTCGACGGCGGCGATGCGCTGTTGCAGCGTCGCGGCATCGGCGCTGCGCAGGGTGGCGTGGCCGACCTTGCGCCCGGCCTTGAAGGCCTTGCCGTAGTGATGCAGGTGGCAGTCGGCGAGCGCCACGACCTGTTCGGTGGGCGGCACTTCGCCGATGAAGTTGAGCATCGCGCTCGCGCCGAGGGTGGCGGTGGAGCCCAGCGGCAGGCCGGCGACCGCGCGCAGGTGGTTCTCGAACTGGCTGCACTCGGCGCCTTCGATGGTCCAGTGCCCGGAGTTGTGCACGCGCGGGGCGATCTCGTTGGCCTTCAGCCCTCCGTCCACTTCGAAGAACTCGAAGGCCAGCACGCCGACGTAGTCGAGTTCGTGCAGCACGCGGCCGACGTAATCCTCGGCGAGTGCCTGCACCGGATGCGCGGTGCTGGCCACCGAGAGGCGCAGGATGCCGTTGTCGTGGGTGTTGTGCACCAAGGGGTAGAAGCGCGTTTCGCCGTCACGGGCGCGTACCGCGATCAGTGAGACTTCCCCGGTGAAGGGCACGAAACCCTCGAGGATGCACGGCACGCCACCCAGCTCGGCGAAGGCGCCGGCCACGTCAGCCGGGGTGCGCAAGACCTTCTGCCCCTTGCCGTCGTAGCCCAGGGTGCGGGTCTTCATCACCGCCGGCAGGCCGATGGCGGCCACCGCGGCGTCGAGATCGGCCTGCGAATGGAGGTCGGCGAACTCCGGCGTCGGGATGCCCAACTCGCGAAACATCGACTTCTCGAACCAGCGATCGCGGGCGATGCGCAGCGCTTCGGCATTCGGGTAGACGGGCACGAACTGCGAGAGGAAGGCCACGGTTTCCGCCGGCACGCTCTCGAACTCGAAGGTCACCAGGTCCACTTCGTCGGCCAGCTGGCGCAGGTGGTCCTGATCGCCGTAATCGGCGCGGATGTGCTCGCCGAGGGCGGCGGCGCAGGCGTCCGGCGCCGGGTCGAGGAAGGCAAAGTCCATCCCCAGCGGAGTCCCCGCCAGGGCCAGCATGCGGCCAAGCTGGCCGCCACCGATCACGCCGATCTTCATCACTGAGCCCTCGGGTCCGGGTTGTCCAGTACGGTCTGGGTCTGCTCGTCGCGGAACTGCTTGAGCGCGACGTGGAACTGCGGGTGCGTGTGGCCGAGGATGCTCGCCGCCAGCAGCGCCGCGTTCACCGCGCCGGCCTTGCCGATGGCCAGGGTGGCGACCGGAATGCCGGCCGGCATCTGCACGATGGACAGCAGCGAGTCGACGCCCGACAGCATCGACGACTGCACCGGCACGCCCAGCACCGGCAGGTGGGTCTTGGCCGCACACATGCCCGGCAGGTGTGCGGCGCCGCCGGCACCGGCAATGATCACCTGGATGCCGCGCGCCTCGGCCTGCTCGGCGTACTGGAACAGCAGGTCCGGCGTGCGGTGCGCGGAGACCACCTTCACTTCGAACGGGATGCCGAGTTTTTCCAGCATCTCGGCGGTGTGACTGAGGGTGGACCAGTCGGACTTGGAGCCCATGATCACGCCTACCAGTGCGCTCATCGTCGTGCCTCTTGCGTCGGGCGCCCGCGGGCGCAGAAACCAACAAGCCACGCTGGAGACCAGGCGTGGCTTGTGTGCGAAGCGACCGTGCCGGGCCGCGAAGGCCGCGCAGTATAACCCAAGGCGTCAGCGGCGACAGCCCGCCGTTCGGCGCCCCTGGAGCCTGCCACGCAGCGGCCGCGATGCGGCTGGGGGCACTCACCTGGACTCGTAACGCCGCTGGCGATTGCGAGCGCTAGGCGCCGGGTAACGGGGCCGCCCAGTCCTCGCATGATTCCGGCTCGCTGGCCGCCGACGCAGCCCTTTCAGAAGCTGACCGTGGTGGACACCAGGAACTGTCGCGACTCGCCCAGCGAGACGTAGTTGCGATTGGCGCTGGAAGAGTAGTACCTGCGGTCGAAGAGGTTCTTCACGTTGAACTGGAAGCCGACGTCGTGACCGCCGAACCGGGTGTCGTAGCTGGCAAAGGCGTCGGCCACCGTATAGGCCGGCAGGTCGAAGCTGTTGCTGGCATCGCCGGCGCGCTCGCCGACGTGTCGCGCGCCGGCGCCCAGGCGCAGGTTGTCGCCACCGAACAGCGAACCGACCTGGTACACCGCCGACAGCGACGCGGTGTTCCGCGCCACGTTCTGCAGCCGGTTGCCCTGGTATTCGGGGTCTTCGGTGACCTCGGCATCCAGCCAGGCATAGCTGCCAATCAGGCTCCAGCGTTCGCTGAGCTGGCCACTGACATCCAGCTCCAGGCCGTAGGACCGCACCTTGCCCGCCGCGCGAACCCGGGTTTCGCTGGAGTCCGGAATCGTCTCGGTCACCAGTACGTTGCGCTTGTGGATGTCGAACAGCGCCAGGTTGGCGGTGACCCGGTCCGGGATGTCCAGCTTGGCGCCCAGTTCCCAGGATTTGCCCTCCTCCGGCGCGATGGACGAATCGATCACTTCGTTGCTGGCCAAGGGCGCGATGGTCGAGTTGGGCTTGAACGACTCGCTGTAACTGGCGTACAGCGACAGCCTGTCGTCGAAGCGATAGACCACGCCGGCACGCGGCACCCAGACCTGGCCGTCGATGTCGGTGTTGGCTCGGAATGGCCGGCCGCGCCCGGCGTACTGGTCATAGATGAGGTAGCGACCGCCGGCGACGAGGATCCAGTGCTCGTCCAGGTGCAGCGAATCCTGCAGGTACAGCGAGTCGGTGCGCAGCTTGTCGGTCTGGTCGCTGTCGGAGGCGAGAACGTTGTCCGACGGACCAACCGTGCCGTAGACCGGATCGTCGTAGTTCAGCGGGCTGTTGCCGCCACGAATCAGGTCAGCGCGGAAGATCTTGCGCTTCTCGCTGTCGATGCCCACCACCAGTTCGTTGCGATAGCCGGCGATCTGCAGGTCGCCACTTAGGCTGGCGGTGGCGAAACTGTCGCTGCTGACCGCGCCGTGGGTGCCGTCGATGCGCCGCGTCACGGTGCCATTGCTGTTTACACCGGTCACCCGCGCCTGGTTGTCGTCGTAGGTCTCGCGGGTCCAGCCGTAGGCGAAGTTGGCCTTCCAGGTTTCGTCCAGACGGTGCTCGACGGCCAGCCGGGTCAGGTCCGAACGCCCTTCGGTGACATTGAAGGCCTCGTCCAGCCGGCGTGTGCGCGGGATGTCCAGCGGCTTGTTGGTCCGCGGATCGATCGCCGTGCCGCGGTCGAACGGGGTCTCGAACTCGCGGTGCTCGTAGCTCAGGTTGACCGTGGTGTCCTCGCCGTACCAGGCCAGCGACGGTGCCACCAGGGTCTCGCGGAAGTTGCCGAAGTTGCGCCAGTAATCCTCGTCCTGGTGGTCGACGATCATCCGGTAGGCCAGCCCGCTGTCACCCAGCGCGCCGGTGCTGTCCAGCCCGCCGCCGCTGCCGCTTTTGCCATGGGCGTAGGTCGAGCCGCGCAGGGTCACGGCGTTGTACTGCTCCAGCTGCGGCTTCTTGCTGACCACGTTGACGATCCCGCCCGGGTCCTGGATGCCGTAGAGCAGCGACGCCGGGCCCTTGAGCACTTCGACGTGGTCGGCGCTGGCGCTGAGGTTGCGCCCGAGGATCGACGGCAGCCCGTCGCGCATGATCGAGCCGTCGCGGTTGTCGCCGAAGCCACGCTTGCTCACCGCGTCCTGGGTGCTGCCGAGGGTGTTGGCCTGGGTGATGCCGCTGATGTTGTTCAGCGCGTCGTCGAGGTTGCGGGGTTTCTGGTCGCGCAGCACCTGCGCCGGAACCACGTTGACGGTCTGCGGCACCTCCAGCAGCGGAGCGCCGCTGCGGGTGATCGAGGGCGTGCCGCTGGGCTGGTAGCTGTAGCGGTTGGCGTCCTCGGCGGTCACCGTCAGGCCATCCAGGTTCATCGCCTGCGTCGCGGCCAGCGCCTCGACGGTGAAGGTTCGTTCGTCGACCTGGCGGGACGCGTAGCCGCTGCCCGCCAGCAACCGCTGCAGCGCCTGCGCGGCACTCATCGTCCCCTCAAGCGCCGGCGCGCCGAGAGAAGGCGGCAAGGCGCTGGTGTAGACCACCGCCAGACCGGTGATGCGGCTGAACTGGTCGAGCGACTGCGCCAGCGGCTGCGCGGCGAGGGAGAACCGGTAGCGCCCTTCGACCTGCTCCGCGGTGGATTGCGCGTGGGCGGGCGCCGGCAGGCCGACGCCGAGGAACAGCAGAGCGGCGGCGAGCGGAGTCAGCGGCGGGGAGGGGCAACGTTTCATCGTGCGTTCTCTGTAGAGGAAGTGGCGTTGTTGCGAATTGATCGCATGACCACTACACGAAGCCACCGCGCGCTTACCTCACTTGGAGGTGAAAAATAATCGCCGCCGACGGGAAAAGTGACGCCGGCTCAGCGGATGAGGATCAGCCGATCGAACAGCAGCGTGCTCTGGCAACCGAGCACGGCGCACAGCGAAGCCACCGCGGACGGGGCGTCGTCGCTGGCGAGGGACACGCTGACCCGGCGCTCGGCGAGGGCCGGGGCGAGGAACAGGATGCGCCCGCGGTAGTGGCTGCCCAGGGCTTCCAGCACCTCGCCCAGCGGCGCCTGGAGGAAACTCAGACGACCGTCGCGCCAGGCCAGCGCCGCGCGGCTGTCCACGGGTTGCGGCGGGCTGAGGTGCCCGTCGACCAGGCGCACGCGCTGGTTGGCGCCGAGCACGCGGATTTCGCCAGCGGCGGCGATTTCCACGCGGCCTTCTTCAACGGTGACCGCCGTGCCCGGCGCCTGTCGGCGCACCTCGAAGGCAGTGCCGAGCACCCGCGTGACGCTGTCGCCGGCCTCGACCTGGAACGGGCGGCCGTCAGGGGCGACCTTGAACCAGGCGCCGCCGCGCAGCAGTTCGACCTGCCGCAGCGGCCCGTCGACACGAACGTTCAGCGCGCTGTCGGCATCCAGCAGCACGCGCGAGCCGTCGGCCAGGTGCAGTTCGCGCACTTCACCAGCGGGGCTGACCTCATCGGCGCGCAGGTTCTGCCACGCCTGCACGGGCCGCAGCCAGCCGCCGCCCCAGAGCACCAGCAGCAGGCAACAGGCGCTGGCCAGCGCGCCGGGCCAGAGACCGGGCAGCGGCAGCCGGGCTTTGCGCCGAATGGCCCGCAGATACCCCTGCAACGCGCCCGCTTCCTCGTCGGCGAGCGTCCGCGCCGGCGCCTCGCTGATGCTCCACAGCGCCTCGGCGCGGGCGTAGGCGTCCAGATGCCGGGGGTCCGCCGCCAGCCAGCGGGCGAACGCGCGCGCATCGCGATGCGGCGCACGGCGGCGGCGCTGCAGCCAGCGCCAGGCTTCACGCTCCTGGCGCGCGGTCGCTGAATCGGGGGCGGGCAATGTCATGCTGGGCTTCCTGGCGCTGAGCTTTCCCTGGCGGGAACCGGCGGATTCGCCAGGCTCGCCTTGCAGGCCTCGAGGGCGCGCATCATATGTTTTTCCACCGCACTTTGGGACACGCCAACGGCCCGGGCGATCTCGCCATAGGTGCAGCCGTGGATGCGGTTGAGCAGGAAGATGTGCCGGGTGCGCTCCGGCAGGCCACGCAGCGTCGCTTCCACATTGCGCAGGTCATCGCTGGCCAGCAGCCCGGCTTCCAGCGCGTCCGGGCGCTGTTCGTCGGGCATCGGAAAGGCGTTGAGCGTGCGACTGCGCGAACCTTCCAGGCGCAGGTGGTCGATGGCCAAATTGCGCGCGCTGCGCAGCAGGTAGGTGCCCATTTCCTCGACCTGCAGCGCCGGCCGGCGCCAGAAGCGCAGGAACAGGTCCTGGACCAGATCGGCGGCGGTGGCGCGGCAGCCGACCTGGCGGCTGACCAGCGATTCCAGGCGCTGCCGGTTGGCCAGGAACACGCGCAGGAAATCCTCCTGGGAATCCAGCGGCGGCGGCTCGGGGGAAGGGCGATCGGGAGTCATTGCACGACGGCGTCACGGCTGTGCGCCAGGGCGGCGCGACGGAATGACTCAAATGATAATGCTTATCAGGAAACTTCGATAGCGACCGGGCGCGGGCCGGTCGCGATTTCGGTTCGCGGCCATCCCGCGCGGAGGCCGGATCGTGACGGGCGCCTGCGGGCGCCCGTCGGCGGCGTCAGTGCCCGCCCACCACCATCGCGGTGAACGGCGAGACGTACGCCTGCAACGTCACCAGCAGGCCCACCAGCACGGCCAGCACGATGGAGTGGAAGAACACGTAGCGCAGGATTTCACCCTCGTGCCCGTACCAGCGCGTCGCGGTGGAGGCGACCACGATCGACTGCGCATCGACCATCTTGCCCATCACCCCGCCGGAGCTGTTGGCCGCCGCCATCAGCACCGGGCTCAGTCCGAGCTGCTCGGCGGTGACCTTCTGCAGGCCGCCGAAGAGTACGTTGGAGGCGGTATCGGAGCCGGTCAGCGCCACCCCCAGCCAGCCCAGCAGCGTGCCGAACAGCGGATAGAAGATCCCCGTCGCCGCGAACGCCAGGCCCATCGTCGCGTCCAGCCCGGAATACCGCGTGAGGAAGCCGAGCGCGAGCATCGCGACGATGGTGATCAGCGAATAACGCACCACCCAGATCGTTTTCACGTAATGCTTCGCCAGGGCGAGGGGCGAGTAGCCCATCAGCAGACCACCGATGATCGCCGCCAGGAGGATGCCGCTGCCGGTCGCGGTGAACCAGTTGAACTTGTACAGCGCCTCCTCGGTTTTCGCCTGCGGCACCACCGGCGGCACTTTCTCGATCTTCTGGTGGATGGTGGTGAAGGTCAGCACCGGCGAGAAGATCGGGTTGGCCTCGGTCTTCGGCTTGCCGGTGGGGTCGAGCAGCACCGCGCCGGTTTGCGGGTCGAGCGCCGGGCGGGTGTCGAACATCGACTTGAAGCCCTGGGTGCCCCAGGCGAAGACGAACACGGTGAGGATGATCCACGGCATCCAGGCGCGCAGCACGGCGCGCTGGCCGTCGCCGGAGAACGCCGCGGCGCCGCCGGGCTTCTCGTCCGGATCGACATCCACCTTGGAATTGTCGACGCGGCCCGACAGCGCCGCCGAGGTGTGCACGGTCTTCGGCTTCCAGACCCTGAGGAAGCCGGTCAGACAGGCCATCGAGATCAGCGCCGCGATCACGTCCACCAGCATCGGACCGTGGTAGTTGGAGACGATGAACTGCGGCACGGCGAAGGTGACTCCCGCGATCAGGATCGCCGGCCAGACCTCCATCATCTTGCGCCAGCCGGCGAACGCCCAGATCAGCCAGAACGGCACGATCACCGAGAAGAACGGCAGCTGCCGGCCGACCATCGCCGACAGCTCCATCTCGTCCAGTCCGGTGACCTTGGCCAGGGTGATGATCGGCGTGCCCAGCGCACCGAACGCCACCGGCGCGGTGTTGGCGATCAGCGCCAGGCCGGAGGCCGCCAGCGGCGAGAAGCCGAGGCCGATGAGGATCGCCCCGGTCACTGCCACCGGTGTGCCGAAGCCCGCCGCGCCCTCGAAGAAGGCACCGAAGCAGAAGGCGATCAGCAGCAGTTGCAGGCGGCGGTCATCGGTGATGCGCGCCAGGGAGTCCTGCAGCACCTTGAAGGAGCCGTTCTCGGTGGTCAGGCGGTGCAGGAAGATGATGTTGAGGACGATCCAGCCGATCGGCAGCAGGCCATTGGCCGCGCCGTAGAGCGCCGCCGAACCGGCCATGCCGGCCGGCATGCCGAAGGCGAAGATCGCGATGACCAGCGCCGAGCCCAGCGCCATCAGGGCCGCCAGGTGTGCCTTGACGTGGAAGAAGGCCAGCGCCGCGAGCATCACGACCACCGGGATGGCCGCCATCAGCGTGGAAAACAGTGCGTTACCGAAGGGGTCGTAGAGTTGTTGCCAGATCATGTGCCACCTCATTTTTATTGTTAGCAGCGAACGGTGCAGAGCGGTCTTTAAGCACGAAAAGCAGCAGGAGTATAGGTCGTTTTTCCGTCCTGCCAGGCGGATCAAGAAAAGCCCGGAAACCTCATTCCTGAGCGCTGTTCGCGCCTTCGAGCTTGCGCCAGAGCAGGCGCACCGTGGCCTTGCGCAACAGCGCGCAGCGGTACAGGCGAATCTCCAGCGGCACCTGCCAGTGTTCGCCGCCGCACACGCGCAGATCGCCCCGCGCCAGCTCCGCCTCCACGCTCAGCCGTGGCACCCAGGCCACGCCCAGCCCCCGCATCGCCATGCTCTTGAGGCTGTCGGCCATCGCCGTTTCGTAGACCGTGGTCGAGCGCAGCGCACGCTGGCGCAGCAGCAGGTTCACCGAGCGGCCGAGGAAGGCTCCGGCGCTGTAGGCGAGCAGCGGCACGCTCTGCCCGCCGTCGAGATCGAACAGCGGCTGGCCGTCGGCCGCCACCGCGCACACCGGCAGCATCGAGGTGGCGCCCAGGTGCAGCGAGGGGAAGATATCCGGGTCCATCTGCAGCGCGGCATCCGGGTCGTAGTAGGCGAGGATCAGGTCGCAGGCGCCCTCGCGCAGTGCGTGGACGGCCTCGCCGACGTTGCTCGCCAGCAGGCGGCTGGCGACGTTCAGGCCCTGCTCGCGCAGGCCGGCGATCCAGGCCGGGAAGAACCCCAGCGCCAGCGAATGCGCCGCGGCGATCTGCAACACCTCGCCCTGCTGACCTTCGAGGTGGTGCAGGTGGCGCGCCACCTCGCCCAGTTGCTCGACCACGCTGCGCGCGCTGACCAGGAACAGCTGCCCGGCCTCGGTCAGTTCCACCGGCGTGCGGGAGCGGTTCACCAGAGTCAGCCCCAGCGCTTCTTCAAGGCTGCGGATGCGCCGGCTGAAGGCGGGCTGGGTGACGAAGCGCTTCTGCGCCGCCTGGGAAAAGCTGTGCGTGGCGGCCAGGGCAATGAAGTCCTCCAGCCATTTGGTTTCCAGGTTCATTGCGGTTCTCGGCAAGGTGGCGAAGAGATTATGCCTCTACTGCATCAGAACGCTCATCCACTCCTTCATCCAGCATTGTCGAAATGCACCGTGCGGTGCCGCATTCCCCGTATCTTGGGGATATTCGGGCCGAACACGTCCCTTCCCGGTCCCAGGTCACGCCAATGCTCATGCCGTTCCGGCATAGGGCAGCGTTTAACAGCATTGGCCGGCACCGCGTTGGCCGCCCTACTCTGCACGCCATCGCGGCATCGTCCGCCCTTCCCAGAGTCGCCCCCGATCATGTCCAGCGTCGCCGCCCCTCGCATCGAAAAAGATCTGCTTGGCACCCTCGAAGTCCCCGCCGAGGCCTACTACGGCATCCAGACCTTGCGCGCGCTCAACAACTTCCGCCTGTCCGGCGTTCCACTGGCGCATTACCCGAAGCTGGTGGTCGGCCTGGCGATGGTCAAGCAGGCCGCGGCCGACGCCAACCGCGAGCTGGGTTACCTGTCGGCGGACAAGCATGCGGCGATCAGCCAGGCCTGCGCACGGCTGATCCGCGGCGAATTCCACGAGCAGTTCGTGGTGGACATGATCCAGGGCGGCGCCGGCACCTCGACCAACATGAACGCCAACGAGGTGATCGCCAACCTGGCGCTGGAAGCGCTCGGCCGGCAGAAGGGCGAGTACCAGTACCTGCACCCGAACAACGACGTGAACATGGCGCAGTCGACCAACGATGCCTACCCGACGGCGATCCGCATCGGCCTGCTGCTCGGCCACGACACCCTGCTGGCCAGCCTGGAAAGCCTGATCCAGGCCTTCGCCGCCAAGGACGAGGAGTTCGCCCAAGTGCTGAAGATGGGCCGCACGCAATTGCAGGATGCCGTACCCATGACCCTCGGCCAGGAATTCCACGCCTTCGCCACCACCCTCGGTGAAGACCTCCAGCACCTGCGCCGCCTGGCGCCCGAATTGCTCACCGAAGTGAACCTCGGCGGCACCGCCATCGGCACCGGGATCAACGCCGACCCGCGCTACCAGGCGATCGCCGTCAGCCGCCTCGCCGAGATCAGCGGCCAGCCACTGAAACCCGCCGCCGACCTGATCGAGGCCACCTCCGACATGGGCGCCTTCGTGCTGTTCTCCGGCATGCTCAAGCGCACCGCGGTGAAGCTGTCGAAGATCTGCAACGACCTGCGCCTGCTCTCCAGCGGCCCGCGCACCGGGATCAACGAGATCAATCTGCCGCCGCGCCAGCCGGGCAGCTCGATCATGCCGGGCAAGGTCAATCCGGTGATCCCCGAGGCGGTGAACATGGTCGCCTTCGAGATCATCGGCAACGACCTGGCACTGACCATGGCGGCCGAGGGCGGCCAATTGCAACTGAACGTGATGGAGCCGCTGATCGCCTACAAGATCTTCGACTCGATCCGCCTGCTGCAACGCGCCATGGACATGCTCCGCGAGCATTGCGTGGTGGGCATCAGCGCCAACGTCGAGCGCTGCCGTGAACTGGTCGAGCACTCGATCGGCCTGGTCACCGCGCTGAACCCCTACATCGGCTACGAGAACGCCACACGCATCGCCAAACTCGCGCTCGACAGCGGCCGCGGCGTACTCGAACTGGTGCGCGCCGAAGGTCTGCTCGACGACGTCATGCTCGCCGACATCCTGCGCCCGGAAAACATGATCGCCCCGCGCCTGGCGCCGCTGAAGGCGAGCGTCTGACCGCGCAGCCCCGGGCATACGCCGCTCGCCTCAGTCCTCGACCGGCGACGGCGCGGTCCAGGCCAGGGGTCGTCTAGGCGCGCCGCGCCACCCGCGTGAAGAGGGGGCAATCGCGCCCCTCTTACCGGTTGCGAATGCAGGCTCTGTCCATTCGAACCCCACCACGCCGAAGAACTGCACCAGAAAGGCGATGCTGAACGCCCACCACGTATTCCAGCGGACATCCCGCTCGCAGGGGATCAGCCGGCATACCGGGGACCCAGCTCCGGATACAGCGTGTCGGCATGCCTGGCGCACTGCTCGACGACCCGCAGCGGCGCCCGGGTTTGCAGGAGCCGATCCCAACACCACTGCTAACCCCGTGGGAGCGAATTCATTCGCGATGGAGCCCCAGCCACCTGGGGTTATCCAGAGGGCTACAAGCCTTTTGCAGCTGAAGCCGTTCCCACGACAAGCGCAGCGAGCACCGGTGAGTCGGAGCCAACCCCAAAGCCGAAACGGTGGACCGATGAGGCGCAGTCCACCCTACGTCGCCGGGTGCCCCTGCCCGCACGGGGCCTCCCGCTGCGTAGGGTGGACAACGCTCTTTTTATCCACTGAGCCGAGTCGATCCCAGGACCTCTACGCACCCCGTGGGAGCGAACTCATCCGCGATGAAGCCCCAGCCCGCTTGGGATTATCCAGAGGGCTGCAAGCCTTTCGCGGCTGCATCCGCTCCTACGACAAGCGCAGCGAGCACCGGTGAGTCGGAGCCAACCCCAAAGCCGAAACGGTGGACCGATGAAGCGCGGTCCACCCTACATTAACCAACGCACCGTGGCCGCACAGGCGCCTAAACCCTCCATGCCCCACGCAACGCCTGTAGCGCCTTGGCGATCTCCGCCTCGGGTACCACGGCGAAGCCCAGCACCAGTCCCGCACGGTTATCCACAGGCGGCTCGTCCCCGCCGCCAGTAGCTGCTGAGCCCGGTGAGCTACCGGCGTCGTCGGCCGCCGCGATCAGTTCACGCTCGCGGGCCAGGCCGTAGAGCTGGTCGAAGGCGCGGGTCACGGTATTGGGCGAGATGCGCAGCACGGCGGTCAGGCCCCGGCTTGCCGACAGCCGTGTCCCGCTTTGCAGGCGGCATCGAGGATGCGTTCGCGCAGCCCTCGTAGAACTGGCGGGCCAGGCCCTGGCGCGCATCCAGGCGGATGCCGGAAAGATCGACGGGAGCGGCACGGCAACGGCAGGGATTGGTCCGGTGAAAATCGCAGGAAATGGCTCTTACAACGGACCAATATCCTGCCTAGCATGGCTCTATCACGCCAGGAGAATCGCCATGTACCTGCCCGCCGCCTTCCGCCAGGACGATCTCACCGAGTTGCACCTGCAGATCCACCAGAGCCGCCTGGCCACCCTGGTCTGCCAAGGCGCCGACGGCCTGGTGGCCAGCCACCTGCCGCTGCTGCTGGAAACCGGCGAAGGCGAGTACGGCACCCTCCATGGTCACATCGCCCGGGCCAACCCGCAGTGGCGTGCGCTCGCCGATGGCGCCGAGGCGCTGGTGGTGTTCAACGGCCCGGACGCCTACGTCACCCCCAACTGGTACGCCGCCAAGGCCGAACACGGCAAAGTGGTGCCGACCTGGAACTACATCGCCGTGCACGCTTACGGCCAGGCCGAGGTGTTCGACGACGCCGAGCGCCTGCTGCAACTGGTCGGCCGCCTCAGCGACCAGCACGAAGCCGGGCGCCCGCAACCCTGGGCGCTGAGTGACGCACCGCGTGAGTACATCGACGCCATGCTGCGCGCCATCGTCGGCTTTGCCCTGCCCATCCGCCGCCTGGAAGGCAAATGGAAGCTCGGCCAGAACCGCAGCCAGGCCGATCAGTACGGCGTACGCGAAGGCCTGGCCGGCAGCGCCGACGAGCGTGATCGCGAGCTGGCCCGGCGCATGGCCCCCTCCCTCTGACCCACCACGACAAGGAAGCAGCATGTCCCTCGAAATCCGCCCGATCAGCGTCGCCGACCATGCAGCCTGGCTGCCGCTGTGGCAGGGCTACCAGCGTTTCTACAAGACCGAGATCGCCGCCGACACCACCGGGCAGACCTGGCGGCGCTTCCTCGATGGCACCGAACCCATGCACGCCGCCCTCGCCTGGCAGGGCGACCGCGCCGTGGGCCTGGTGCACTTCATCTATCACCGCTCCTGCTGGACGGTGGGCGACTATTGCTACCTGCAGGACCTCTACGTGGAGGATGGCCTGCGCGGCGCCGGCATCGGCCGCGCGCTGATCGAGCACGTCTACGCCCAGGCCCGTGCCGCCGGCGCCTCGCGGGTGCACTGGCTGACCCACGAGACCAACACCGACGCCATGCAGCTGTACGACCGCATCGCCGACCGTTCCGGCTTCCTCCAATACCGCAAGATCCTCTGAGGCCCCTCCCCATGACCCAGGAAGCACAACTCGACTGACCCCGTACCCGCCCCGGCCCGCGCCCCGCGCGAGGGTCTTTACGTAGACCTGGAGCCACTGGACAGCGCGCGTCACGGCGACGATCTCTGTCACGCCTTGCAAGGGCCCGGCCACGACCCGGCGCTGTGGAGCTACCTGCCTACGGCCCCCTCCCCGAGCGCGCGCCCTTCGACACCTGGCTCGCCGGCCACGCCGCCAGCGCCAACCCGCTGTTCGTCACCGTCATCGACCACACCAGCGGCCGCGCCATGGGCCTGCTCAGCTACCTGCGCATCGCCCCCAACGACGGCTGCATCGAGATCGGCACATCGCCTTCGTGCCCCCATGCAGCGCTCGCCGCCTCCACCGAGGCGGTCTGGCTGCTGGCACGCCTGGCCCGGCTACCGCCGCCTGGAATGGAAGTGCGACGCCCTCAACGCCCGCTCCATGCGCACCGCCGAGCGCCTGGGCTTCACCTACGATGGGTTGTTCCGCCAGCACATGGTGATCAAGGGCCGCAAGCGCGACACCGCCGGGTTCTCCATCATTGACGAGGATTGGCCGGCGATACGCGATGCCTCCGAGGCCTGGCTGGCGGTGGATAGCTTCGATGCCAACAGCCGGCAGAAGCGCCGGCTCGAAGAGTTCAGGAAAGCCTGAGGCGGGGCCATGCCTCGTAGGATGGCGTGGAGCGCAGCGAAACCCATCATTGCGGAGTGACCCATGATTGCATGGGTTTCGCGCAGCCCGCGGAACGCCGCCCGACCCAACCTGCGGACGCGGAATCAAAAGCTCCCTTATTCCCGTAATACTTCTGTTACGAAACCGTAAGACTTCTTCCTTATAAACAGCGGCCAACCAAAGAGATCACGAACAAGGTTGCCGCCATGACCCGCACGCTGTCTCCGCTCGCCCGCTGCGTCGCCCTCGCCCTGACCGGGTTCTCCACCTTCGCCGGTGCCGCCACCGTCAACGTGGACAACGCCACCACCACCGGCCAGGTACTCACCGGGGAAACCACCCTGCAGGTGGGCAGCAGCGGCAGCATCACCACCAGCGGCAAGAGCGTGGAGCTGAAGAACGCCACCAGCGGTGCCGGCGTGATCGTCGACAACAGTGGCCTGATCAAGTCCACGGGCGATCGCGGCCTCGACAGCTCGGGCAGCAACCCCTCGCGCACCTACCAGATCATCAACCGCGAAGGCGCCACCATCGACGCCTCCAAGCAGGCCATACGCATCGGCGGCGACTTGGCCGGCACCCACGTGACCATCGATAACGCCGGCACCCTCATTTCCCAGAGCGACCGCGCGATCATGCTCAAGGACCTCAAGACCAATGTGCAGATCGACATCACCAACCGCGCCACCGGTCTGATCCGCGGCGTGCGCGAAGACGCCATGCGCGTCGGCAACAACGCCACCATCACCAACTACGGCGAGATCAGCAGCGGCGACATGACCAACGCCGACACCAAGTTCGACGGCATCGACTTCGACGCCTCCACCGGCGGCAAGGTGGAGAACCACGGCACCCTCTCCGGCGGCCGCCACGGCATCACCACCGATCTCGGCGCCGAGCTGATCAACTATGAAGGCGGCGTGGTCATCGGCCGCAACGGCTCGGGCTTCGGCTCCGACGGCAACGGCCGCGTCACCAACTACGGGCGCATCACCGGTGCCTACAGCGGCCTGGTGCCGGACGGTGACGGCGATGGCGTGGACATCGACGGCGAGGGCTGGATCGACAACCACGGCATCATCGAAGGCACCGGTGCCGGCGGCTTCAAGGACGGCGCGGCCAACACCAGCGAAGGCATCGCCATGGGCGGCGGCACGATCTTCAACCGCGCCGGCGCCAGCATCAGCGGCGCGGCCAACGCCATCCTCATCGACGACAGCGCCACCGGCGGCGCGCCCTATGCCACCAACCTGGAGAACTTCGGGCAGATCCTCGGCCTGGGCGGCGATGCGGTGCGTATCACCGGCGACAGGAACGACACCGTGATCAACGGTGGCCTGATCAGCAGCACCGGCGGCGTGGCCCTGGACCTGGGCGGCGGTGCCGACAGCCTGACCCTGCGCAGCGGCAGCCAGTTCGTCGGCCTGGTGGACGGCGGCGCCGGCCGCGACGTGCTGACCCTGGACGACGTCGACGGCGGCAGCTTCGGCAACAGCGCTCACTTCGAATGGCTGAAGGTCAGCGCCGGCCGCTGGACCCTGGATACGCAAGACTTCAGCGAAGGCGGCGAAGTGCTCGCCGGCGCCGAGCTGGTCAACCTCGGCCGCATCGGCGGCACCCTGAGCATCGCCTCGGGCGCCACCTACGCCGGCGGCGGCCATGTGGATAACCTCGACCTGGCCGCCGGTTCCACCCTGGCCTTCGCCGTCGCAGCCGACGGCAGCCACAGCCCGTTGCTGGCCGACGGGCACGTCGCCCTCGACGGCGCCCGCCTGGAGGTGCGCGCCAGCGCCGGCACCTACCCGAACACCCGCCACTACCAGGTGATCCACGCCGCTGACGGCGTCAGTGGCCGCTTCGCCGGCGTCACCAGCAACTTCGCCTTCCTCACCCCGACCCTGCGCTACGAAGCCGACGGCGTAGAGCTGGACCTGACCCGCAACGACGTCGCCTTCGCCGACATGGCCGGCAACGGCAACGGTGCCAATGCCGCCGGCAGCATCAGCGCCCAGAACAGCCCGCAGCTGTACAACGCCCTGGTCACCCGCAGCGCCGGCGAAGCCCGCCAGGCCCTCGATCAACTGGCCGCACCGAACAACGCCAGCCTGGCCGGCAGCACCCTGGGCAGCACCAGCCAGGTCAGCGGCGCCATGCTCGGCGCCCTGCAATCCTTCAGCGGCGGCCTCGGCGGCAACCTGCAGAGTTCGCTGAACGTCGAAGACGGCCCGCTTCTGGCCGCCACCGGCGTGCCGGCGGACGCCCGCAACCTCAACGACCCGTCCGCTAGCGGCCGCCTCTGGGTCCAGGCCCTGGGCAGCCACGGCAACCTCGACGGCAGCCAGGGCGGCCACGACCTGGACAGCGACACCCGTGGCGCCGTGGTCGGCGCCGACTGGGCCATGGGTGGCGATTGGCGCCTGGGCGTGCTGGGCGGCTACTCGCGTACCGACCTGGAGGCCGGCAGCGGCTTCGAAGGCGACGTCGACAGCCTGCACCTGGGCGTCTACGGCCTGCGCCAGGACGGCCCGCTGGCCCTGCGCCTGGGCGCCGCCTACAGCCGTCACGACGGCGACAGCAAACGCGAGGTGGCCTTCGGCGGCTTCACCGACCACCTGCGCGGCCGCTACGACGCCGAAAGCGTCCAGGCCTTCACCGAGGTGGGGTACGCCATGGGCCGCGGCAATGTGCAGGCCGAACCCTTCGCCGGCATCGGCTACCAGTACTACGCCCGCGACGGTTACGACGAGAAGGGCGGCGCCGCGGCCCTGCACGTGGACGACCAGGACCAGGGCAATCTCACCAGCACCTTCGGCGTGCGCATCGCCCGCCTCGACACCCTGGACAACGGCATGGCCTTCACCCCACGCCTGTCGGTGGCCTGGCGCCATGTGTACGGCAACGTCGACAGCAGCACCCGCCAGTCCTTCCTCAGCGGCGGCAGCGCCTTCAGCGTCGAGGGTAGCGCCCTGGACCGCAATAGCCTGCTGCTCGATGCCGGCTTCGACATCGGCCTGAGCAGCACCCAAAGCGTGGGCCTCGGCTACAGCGGCGAGCTGGGCGGCAACGCGCAGAACCACGCCATCGTCGCCCAGTGGCAGATGGGGTTCTAAAAGCTACGCGGCCCTTCGCGGCTGAAGCCGCTCCCACAGGTGGCATCGAGCGTCGCCCGAACCGAGGAGCATCCCGGTGCGTAGGGTGGATAACGCTTTTTTATCCACCGAGCGGAGCCAGGCCCAGCATCCATGCCACCTGCGCAATCAGTCGCCATGGAGTTACTCGCCACCCACCACCCTGTTCGGGTGGCAGATTCTTCGCGGCGAAAGCCCTACAGGAGCATCGCGCTGGCCGAGCGGGGAGGTATCCAGAAGTACCGCGACGGTGGACCGGTGAAGCGGGGTCCGCCCTAAGGCAGCCGGGTGCGGCGTGCCTTAGGCCCCTACAACCCGCTATTCACAACGGGCAAGCGCTTTCTTCAATAGGTGCGGCAGGCGCCCTGGGCCAAGGTCTCCAGCAGGCGTTCCTTGCGCTGGTTTTCGCCGTCGAACTCGGCCAGCGGCTGGCGCTTGTTGGCCGGCTCGGTGAATTCCAGGCTCACCAGCAACCGGTATATCTGGTAGCGGGTGCGCACGGAGCGGGTGCCCGGGCAGTCGGGAAAGTTGCCGTTCTCGGTCACCAGCACCTCCCGGCAGCCTTCATCATCCAGGTGCTTCTCATAGCGATCGGTGCCGCTGCGGTAGCTTTTGCCGGCGCACTTGAGGCAGCGCACCGTCTTGCTGCAGAAACCCGGAGCGACGCAGTTCTCGCTGCTGTCGCGCTCCACCTTGTTCTCCTTTCGACTAGCGACGGCGCGCCTGGATGTCGTATCGCAGGCCGCTCTCCCGGCTGGCGAGGAAGAAGGACCGGCCCCGATAGGCGCTCACGGCACGCTGACGCTGAAGTCGCTGCGCTCGTTGTGCAGCCGTAGGTTGGCGGACCACATCGGGTCCGGGTCGAACTCCAGCGCGATGTGGCCCTGGCGCAGTTGCGCCTCGTCGCTCAGGTGCAGGGGCTGACTGTCGCGGGTGAAGAGATAGCCTTGCCGATGAGGCCACCGCAGCCGGTCTGCCCCAGCAGAAGGGAAGCCCGCAGGGCGCCGCGCGCGGCAGAGGGGGGAAGGCGAAATCATGAGGTTCGGTCCTTGATCGGAAAACCCACGGTCCATCGGTGCAGCGGTCGTGCGCTCACTCGATCTCGAAGAGCCCGTTCTTCAGCGGCGCGACATCCAGGCGCTGGCGGATGTCGTCGTCGATGCGCGGGTCGTCGGGGCGGTACAGCATCACCTGGCGGTAGGCGCTGACCCGGTTGATCTCCTCGCCGAGGAATTCCCACACCACACGCGTGCAGGCCGGCGTGCGGCGGTCACCGCTGGAGACGCCGGTCTTGATGCCGTTCAGGCGGGTGATGCGGCTCTTGTAGCTGGGGATGAGGATGGTCTGGCTCATCTCGTTGAGCGTCAGCGACTCGTAGTCGGTCAGGAACACCCGGTCGTGCAGGTGGAACGCCGCGCCCAGGTAGCGGCAACGCACCCAGTCTTCGGCCGGCAGGTCGCTGCTCGCCGAGCGCTCCTGACGTTCCTGACGCTCGAACAGGAAGGTGCCGCGCTCCTCACGCAGATGCACCAGCGAGAGCAGGATGTTGCCCGGCACGGACATGCAGTTGGAGTACTCGAAGTAGTACCCGCAGTAGCGGGCCAGGCTGGCGGACTGCTCGCGCAGCGGCTGCAGCAGGTTGTACAGCGGGTCGCCGACGGACGTGCTCGGCGTGTCGCTGGCGCGTGCGCCGATCAGCCGGGCGAACTGCTCGGCGGGCAGGCCCAGCTCGTAGTCCTCGACCCCGAAGAAATCGCCGATGCGCCTGAGGTTGTAGGCCGTGGGGCGGCTCTGCCCGTTCAGGTACTTGTTGAACTGCGCTCGGTTGATCGCGAGCTTGCGGCAAACCTCCGCGATAGAGCGGTAGTGACTGCACAGCAGCTTGAGATTGAGGCCCAGATTATCCGACACGACGCGCCTTCGGGTGATGCGAGAGACGCGATAGTAGCATCTACTCGCGCCAGCTCGAATCGACCCGCGAAATTGCCTGGAGCGGAACCTTGGCCAACCATGCGCCCCACGTTTTCCGCGCCTGGCGCATTCCGCCGCTGCTTGCGAAGAATAAGAGTCGAGGAGACCCCATGCTTGAAGTGATCAACGATTTCCTGTCCGGCAAGCTGCTGATCGTCCTGATCGTCGGTCTCGGCAGCTACTTCACACTGCGCTCGCGCTTCGTGCAGTTCCGCCACTTCGGCCACATGTTCACCGTGTTCAAGGAATCCCTCCGCGGCCAGGGCGGACAGCTGAGTTCCTTCCAGGCACTGATGCTGAGCCTGGCCGGCCGCGTCGGCGCGGGCAACATCGCTGGCGTCGGTATCGCCGTGACCCTCGGCGGGCCCGGCGCGGTGTTCTGGATGTGGGTGACCGCGCTGGTCGGCATGTCCAGCAGTTTCTTCGAATGCACCCTGGCCCAGGTCTACAAGCGCGCCGATGGCGACGGCCTGTATCGCGGCGGCCCGGCCTACTACATCCAGCACGGCCTGAAACTGCGCTGGATGGCGATGCTCTTCTCGGTCCTGCTGCTGGTCACCTACGGCTTCGCCTTCAACGGCCTGCAGTCCTTCACCGTCACCCATTCGCTGGAGAACGCCTTCGGCTTCCCGGTGCAGTACACCGGCATCGGCCTGGCCGTGCTGCTGGGCCTGGTGTTCGTCGGCGGGATCAAGCGCATCGCCTCGGTCTCCGACCTGCTGGTGCCGGTGAAGACCCTGGCCTACATCGGCGTGACCCTGTACGTGATCGCCACCCAGATCGAACTGGTCCCGGACATGCTGGTGACCATCGTCAAGAGCGCCTTCGGCCTGGAACCGGCCTTCGCCGGCCTGCTCGGCAGCGCCATCGTGATGGGCGTGAAGCGCGGCGTGTTCGCCAACGAGGCCGGCCTGGGCAGCGCGCCCAACGTCGCCGCCGTCGCCGCGGTGAAACACCCGGCCGCCCAGGGCGTGGTCCAGGCGTTCAGCGTGTTCCTCGACACCTTCGTGATCTGCACCTGCACCGCGCTGCTGATCCTGCTCTCCGGCTTCTACACGCCGGGCTTCGAGGGTGACGGCATCGTCCTCACGCAGAACTCCCTGGCCGCGGTCGTCGGCGACTGGGGCCGGATCTTCGTCAGCGTCGCGCTGAGCCTGTTCGTCTTCACCTGCATCCTCTACAACTACTACCTCGGCGAGAACGCCCTACAGTTCCTCCTCGGCAAGAGCCGCACCGCGCTGCTGACCTACCGGGGCCTGGTGCTGGCACTGATCTGCTGGGGCTCGATGCAGAACCTCTCCACCGTGTTCGCCTTCGCCGACATCACCATGACCTGCCTGGCTTTCGTCAACTTGATCGCCCTGGCACTGCTGATCAAGGTCGGCCTGCGCGTGATGAAGGACTACGACGCCCAGCGCAGCGCCGGTGTCGGCCAGCCGGTATTCGACGCCCGCCAGTTCGCCGACCTGGACCTCGACCGCGACGCCTGGCCGAGCGCGCCGGCCAGCAGCGCGACCCGCGAGCAGGCGCCGGCCAACCTGGTGGAAAGCCACCGCTAAGCACTGCCGCGCGGCGACGGATGCCGTTTCTCCGCCATGCGGGGAGGCGGCATCGTCGTATCGGGTAATGCTTTTCGCCCGCGCCGGCGCGCATTCGCCGGCGGATTCGGCGCTATGCTGGCCCACCCGATTTCCCATTCGCTTACCCAGGATTCAGGCATGAGCGCCGTCAACAATCTTTTCGTGCTCTACACCGGCGGCACCATCGGCATGTTGCAGACCCCGGAGGGCCTGGCGCCCGCCGGCGGCTTCGAGGCGCGCATGCGCGAGCATCTGGCCCGCCATGAGGTGCCGGCACCGCGCTTCGCCTTCCACGAAATGCTGCCGCTGCTGGACAGCGCCAACATGTCCCAGCGCGAATGGCTGGCGATGCGCGAACAGATCGTCGCCGCCGTCGACGAAGGCGGCCACGACGGCGTACTGCTGCTGCACGGCACCGACACCCTCGCCTACAGCGCCGCCGCGCTGAGCTTCCTGCTGCTCGGCCTCGGCGTACCGGTGGTGCTCACCGGCGCCATGCTGCCGGCCGGCGCCGACGGCAGTGACGCCTGGCCCAACCTGTGTGGCGCCCTCGCGGCGCTGGAAGCGGGCGTCGAACCGGGCGTACACCTGTTCTTCAGCGGCGAGCTGATGCACGGCGCGCGGGTCAGCAAACTGCGCAGCGATGCCTTCGACGCCTTCACCGTGCTGCCGCGCCGCCGAGAAGGCCAACGCGCCGCCGCACTGCCGCCTGCACTCGCCTATCGCCAGCAGCGCCAAGCGGTGAACCTCGCGATACTGCCGCTGTTCCCCGGCCTCCAGGCCAGCCATGTCCGCGCCCTGCTCGCCAGCGGCGTGCGCGGTCTGCTGCTGGAGTGCTACGGCAGCGGCACCGGCCCCTCCGGCGACGTCGACCTGCTCGCCGCCCTGCGCGAAGCCCACGCCGCCGGCGTCGTGCTCGCCGCCATCAGCCAATGCCCGCAGGGTCACGTCGAATTCGGCGTCTACGCCGCCGGCAGCCAACTGCGCGACGCCGGCCTCGTCTCCGCCGGCGGCATGACCCGCGAAGCCGCCCTCGGTAAACTCTTCACCCTCCTCGGCGCCGGCCTCGACCAGGCCGAAGCGCAACGCTGGCTGGCGCTGGACCTGTGCGGGGAAATGGCGGAGCGATAAGCGTCGGAGGCGATGTGCCCAATGCATCGCCCATGGAGCGGGCGAAGAGTCAGTTGCTCCACCAGGATCGCACACGCCGGAGCGGGCCCAGTCGGCCGGCGCGTAAATCACATCCACCCATACTCCATCATCGACAGCGGTTCGCCGTCGCCCACGATGAAATGGTCGAGTACGCGCACGTCCACCAGCGCTAGCGCGTCCGTCAGCCGGCGGGTCAGTTGGCGGTCGGCCTGGCTGGGCTCGGCGACGCCTGAGGGATGGTTGTGGGTGAGGATGAGGGCGGCGGCGTTGTGCGCGAGGGCACGCTTGACCACCTGGCGCGGGTAGACGCTGGCGCTGTCGATGCTGCCGTGGAACAACACCTCGAAGGCCAGCACGCGGTGCTTGGCGTCGAGGAACAGGCAGGCGAAGACTTCGTGGGGTTCGTGGCGCAGGCGCGCCTTGAGGTAGTCGCGTACGGCTTGCGGGCTTTCCAGCGCGGAATCGCGCTTGAGGCCCTCGGCGAGATGGCGACGGCCCATCTCCAGGACGGCCTGGAGTTGGGCGAACTTCGCCGGGCCCAGGCCGAGACGCTGACTGAAGGACGCCTGGTCGGCTTCGAGCAGCGCGCGCAGGCTGCCGAAGTCCTGCAACAGGTGGCGCGCCAGGTCCACGGCGCTCTGCCCGACCACGCCGGTACGCAGGAAGATCGCCAGCAATTCGGCATCGGTCAGCGCCGCCGCGCCCAGGTCCAGAAGTTTCTCCCGCGGGCGCTCTGCCGCAGGCCAATCGCGAATGCTCATGACACCTCCCTGTCGAGCCGCGGCCCGCTGTTCCGCTGCAGGCGCTGTGCTATCTTAGCCGAACTTTGCGCGGCACCCGGCCAGAGGAGCGTGGCAGCCGGCGCGATCACTTATAAAAGGCAGGCCTATGCAGCGGCTGTATCGTAAACGCATCGTCCTGGGCGTCGGCGGCGGGATTGCCGCCTACAAGAGTGCCGAACTGGTCCGCCGCCTGCGCGACCAGGGCGCTGAAGTCCGTGTGGTGATGACCCAGGGCGGACGTGAATTCATCACGCCGCTGACCCTCCAGGCCCTTTCCGGCCACCCCGTCCACCTCGACCTGCTCGACCCGGACGCCGAAGCGGCGATGGGCCATATCGAGCTGGCGCGCTGGGCCGATCTGATTCTCATCGCTCCGGCCACCGCCGACCTGATGGCGCGCCTCGCCCAGGGCGTCGCCAATGACCTGCTGACCACCCTGGTGCTCGCCACCGATGCGCAGATCGCGCTGGCGCCGGCGATGAACCAGGCCATGTGGCGCGATGAGGCGACCCAGGCCAACGCCCGCGTGTTGCAGGAGCGCGGCATGCGCCTGTTCGGTCCGGCGTCGGGCAGCCAGGCCTGTGGAGACGTCGGCATGGGCCGCATGCTCGAAGCCGACGACCTGGCCCAGCTCGCGGCCGACTGCTTCCAACGCCTGTCGCTGTCTGGCGTGCACGTGCTGATCACAGCCGGGCCGACCCAGGAAAACATCGATCCGGTGCGCTACATCACCAATCACAGCTCGGGGCGGATGGGCTTCGCCCTTGCCGAGGCGGCGGCCGAGGCCGGCGCGCGCGTGACGCTGATCACCGGGCCGGTGTATCTGCCGACGCCGGATCGGGTCAATCGCGTCGACGTGGTCAGCGCCCGCGACATGCTCGCCGCCTGCGAGGCCGCGATGCCCTGCGATCTGCTGATCGCCGCCGCCGCGGTGGCCGACTACCGCCCCGAAGTGATCGCCCAGCACAAGCTGAAGAAGGACCCCACCAGCGGCGACGGGCTGCTCCTGCAACTGGTGCGCAACCCGGATATCCTCGCCACGCTGGCACAGCGCGCGGACCGCCCGTTCAGCGTCGGCTTCGCCGCCGAGACCGAGAACCTGCTGGAGTACGCATCGCGCAAGCTGCGCGACAAGAACCTCGACCTGATCGTCGCCAACGACGTGGCCAACCCCACGATCGGCTTCAACAGCGAGGAAAACGCGATCACCGTGATCGATCGCGCGCACCATCAAATGTCCTTTGCCCAGACCAGCAAGGGCAAGATCGCCCGCCAGCTGATCGACTTCATCGCCGACCGTCTCAACCGCACTGAGTGACCGATGCACGCCCTCCAAGCCAAGATCCTCGATCCACGCCTGGGCAGCGAATTCCCGCTGCCGACCTACGCCACGCCGGGTTCCGCCGGCCTCGACCTTCGGGCGATGCTCAAGCAGGCGCATGTGCTCGAACCCGGGGAGACCCTGTTGATTCCCACCGGCCTGGCGATCCATGTCGCCGATCCGGGGCTCGCCGCGCTGGTCTTGCCGCGCTCGGGGCTCGGCCATAAGCATGGCATCGTGCTCGGTAACCTGGTCGGCCTGATCGACTCGGATTACCAGGGCGAGCTGATGGTGTCCTGCTGGAATCGCGGGCAGACCGCCTTCAGCATCGCCGTCGGCGAGCGCATCGCGCAGTTGGTGCTGGTCCCGGTGGTGCAGGCGCATTTCGAGCTGGTCGAGGAATTCGGCGAAAGCCAGCGCGGAGCGGGCGGTTTTGGCCATTCCGGTAGTCACTAACGCAACTTCAGGATGAATTGCGAGGAACCCAGGTGAAACTCTTCAAGCGCACGGCCAAGGAATCCGATACCGGTGTCGACCTCTCGTCGATGGGCAAGGCGGCGCCCCAACGCCAGCCGCTGGGCAAGAATCCGCTGCTGCCGGGCCTGGTTCCCGTGCTGCTCGGCCTGGTCGCTGCGGCTGCCGTGCTGTGGTTCGGGGTGTTCTCCAGCTTCCAGCAGGAGCAGCGGCAGCAACTGGTGCAGAGCGTCGGCAACGCCCAGGCATCCACCCTGCAACAGGCCCTGGCCGCCCTCAACGCCGATGTCCGCGCCGCCGCGCGCAATCCGCAATTGCTCGCCGCGCTGCAAAGCGGCGATGCCAGCCAGATCACCGCCGCCGAGCAATCGATCGGTTACTGGGATGGCGTGATCGATGCCTACATCAACCCGCGCGGCGAGGCCTCTCAGGATCGCAGCCGGACAGCGCCGGTAAGCTTCGCCGCACTCGACCTGCTGCGCCGGGCCGAAGGTGGCCAACCACCCGCCGCCGAAGCCTACAAGGTCGGCAACCGCTGGATGGTCTACAGCGCCGCGCCGTTGCGGCAGGACGACAAGAGCCCGGTGGTGGGTACGCTGCTGCTGGTGGTTGATCTGCAACGCCTGCTGCGCACCCTGCCGCCGCTGCCGAACAACGCCGGTCGCCTGCAGCTGAGCCAGAAGTTCGGCAACGCGCCGGAGCAGGTGCTCGCCAACTTCGGGGGAGAACCCGGCACCGAGGGCGAACCGCTGGCCCTGAGCAGCGGCAATCCGAACTGGAAGCTGCGCTTCGCGCCTAGCCGGGAAATCAGCACGCTGGACGTCTCGCCGCTGATGCTTGCGCTCGCCGCGCTGCTGGCATTCGGCGGTGCGCTGGCCGGCTTGCAGATGGTGCACGGGCTGCAGCAACGCCGCTTGCGGGGCGACGTTCTGCACCTCGGACAGATGGCGCAGGAACTCTACAACGGCAAGACCATCAAAACTCCCAGCCTGAGCGTGCCCCTGATGGACGCTCTGGCGCAGAACCTCGCGCGCATGCCCACAAGAAGAAGAAACGAAGCGGCCTCGAATGCCGACGAAAACGGCGCCTCGGGCTCCGCCTCAACCTCGCGAGCGGTTGAACCCATTGCCGACCCAAACACCGAGCTGGTCGACCCGCTGTTCCAGTCGACTGACATTCTCGATATCGACATTCTCGACGAGGACCAAGACATGCTTGGCCTCGAGTCCATGGAGCGAGACACTCAGATGAGCACCCCCCAAGCCCCCACGCTTCCTGCGAGCATCTTCCGCGCCTATGACATTCGTGGCGTGGTCGGCGACAGCCTGACCCCGGAAACCGCGTACTGGATCGGTCGCGCGATCGGCTCGGAAACCCTCGCCCAGGGTGAGCCGAACATCTCCGTCGGCCGCGACGGCCGCCTCTCCGGGCCGGAGCTGGTGCAGCAATTGATTCAGGGCCTGCTCGACTCGGGCTGTAATGTCAGCGACATCGGCATGGTGCCGACGCCGGTGCTCTACTACGCGGCCAACGTGCTTGCCGGCAAGTCCGGCGTGATGCTCACCGGCAGTCACAACCCGCCGGACTACAACGGCTTCAAGATCGTCATCGCCGGCGACACCCTGGCCAACGAGCAGATCCAGGCGCTGCGCCTGCGCATCGAGAACAACGATCTGGCCAGCGGCACCGGTAGCGTCGAACGGGTCGACGTACTCGAGCGCTATTGCAACGAGATTCGCGACGACATCGCCGTCGCCAAGAGACTCAAGGTCGTGGTCGACTGCGGCAACGGCGTCGCCGGGGTGATCGCCCCGCAGCTGATCGAGGGCCTGGGCTGCGAAGTGATTCCGCTGTTCTGCGACGTCGACGGCAACTTCCCCAACCACCACCCGGACCCGGGCAAGCCGGAAAACCTCGAAGACCTGATCGCCAAGGTCAAGGAAGTTGGCGCCGACATCGGCCTCGCCTTCGACGGCGACGGCGACCGCGTCGGCGTGGTGACCAACACCGGCACCATCATCTACCCGGACCGCCTGCTGATGCTGTTCGCCAAGGACGTTGTCTCGCGCAACCCCGGCGCGGACATCATCTTCGACGTCAAATGCACGCGCCGCCTGACCGCGCTGATCAGCGGCTACGGCGGTCGCCCGGTGATGTGGAAGACCGGCCACTCGCTGATCAAGAAGAAGATGAAGGAAACCGGCGCGCTGCTCGCCGGCGAGATGAGCGGCCACGTGTTCTTCAAGGAGCGCTGGTTCGGCTTCGACGACGGTATCTACAGCGCCGTGCGCCTGCTGGAGATCATCAGCCAGGACAAGCGCGACGCCGAACACGTGTTCTCCGCGTTCCCCAACGACGTCTCGACGCCGGAGATCAACATCCAGGTCACCGAGGAGAGCAAGTTCGCCATCATCGACGCCCTGCAGCGCGATGCCCAGTGGGGCGAGGCCAACCTGACCACCCTCGACGGCGTGCGTGTCGACTACCCGAAAGGCTGGGGCCTGGTGCGCGCCTCCAACACCACGCCGGTGCTGGTGCTGCGCTTCGAGGCCGAGACCGAAGCCGAGCTGGAGCGCATCAAGACGGTGTTCCGCGAGCAGCTCGCGCGCGTCGCTCCGGAGATGAAAGTGCCGTTCTGAGCAGATGGCGCGTGATGCGCCGCCGGCTTGCTCGGTATCATTCCACCCGCGCGACGCTTCTGCGTCGCGCTGTCATTTCTACCCTTCGCTTTTCGATACGCCGGAGTTACCCATGCCCCTCAGTCGTGAAGACGCCACCCAGGTCGCCCAGGTCCTTTCCGAGGCACTGCCCTACATCCGCCGCTTCGTGGGCAAGACGCTGGTCATCAAGTACGGCGGCAATGCCATGGAAAGCGACGAGCTGAAGGACGGTTTCGCCCGCGACATCGTGCTGATGAAGGCGGTCGGGATAAACCCGGTGGTGGTACATGGCGGCGGTCCGCAGATCGGCGATCTGCTCAAGCGGCTGTCCATCGAGAGCCATTTCATCGACGGCATGCGCGTCACCGATGCGCAGACCATGGACGTGGTTGAAATGGTCCTCGGCGGCCAGGTCAACAAAGACATCGTCAACCTGATCAACCGCCACGGCGGCAGTGCCATCGGCCTGACCGGCAAGGACGCGGAGCTGATCCGCGCGAAGAAACTCCAGGTGACCCGGCAGACGCCGGAGATGACCACGCCTGAGATCATCGACATCGGCCAGGTCGGCGAAGTGGTCGGGATCAACACCGATCTGCTGAACATGCTGGTGAAGGGCGACTTCATCCCGGTGATCGCGCCGATCGGCGTGGGTGCCGACGGGCAGTCGTTCAACATCAACGCCGACCTGGTGGCCGGAAAGGTGGCCGAGGCATTGAAGTCGGAAAAACTCATGCTGCTGACCAACATCGCTGGCCTGATGGACAAGACCGGTCAGGTGCTGACCGGCCTGACCACCGAGGAAGTCGACGCGCTGATCGCCGACGGCACCATCTACGGCGGCATGCTGCCGAAGATTCGCTGTGCGCTCGAAGCGGTGCAGGGCGGCGTGCACAGCGCGCACATCATCGACGGCCGGGTGCCGAACGCGGTGCTGCTGGAAATCTTCACCGACACCGGTGTGGGCACCCAGATCACCACCCGCAAACGCCACTGAGGAGGCGCGACGCTCCGGACCGCAATGGCCCGAGCATCAGTTTGTTCAGCTCGGAATAGAGGTTACTGCGGCAGACCGAGCAACTCGCTCAGGCGGGCGCGATCGGCGGCGAAGGAGGCATCGGCCTGCTTGCGCAGGTCGCCGTAGCGCTTGATGTCGCCGAGCAGACGCGCCTGGTCGGCCTTTATGTTATCGATCTGCGCCACCAGTTGATCGGGAACCGGCTGGCCGGCGCGCTCCTTGTCGGCGGCCTGGCTCTGCAGGTTGGCCTGCTGGGTACGCAGCGATTGCAGATTGCCGCGCGCCACGCTGATCAGCCCGTCGAGTTCGGCCTGCTTGCGGGCCTTGGCGCGGTCGACGTCGTCGACACTGGAATACAGGCGCAGCAGTTTTGCATCCGAACTGGCGCGGGCTTTTTCAGCGAGGCGGCGCTGCATTTCCTCAGGACCCGGTGCCGGGGGAACCACCTGGATCACGCGGCCGCTCTCGTTGAGCACCTCATAGCCCTTGCCGATGTACTGCGTAGGCACACCCTGGCGGTCAAGGACGGTGACACCCTTGTCGTTGACGTAGCGATAGAGTTGCTGATCGCCCTTCTCGGCGGCCTGCGCGAGCATTGGCAGAGCCAGCAACAGCATCCAAAAACGGAACGAGCCCGGTTCAGCCATGTTCAGAGCGCCCAAGGGGTGAAGATCAGATGCCGTATTGCGCGCGATACGCTTCGACAGCTGGCAGGTGTTTTTTCAGTTCAGCATCACCGGCGAGATATTCCAGTACTTGCTCCAGAGAAACAATACTGACTACTGGCATCTTGAAATCGCGCTCGACTTCCTGAATCGCCGAGAGCACTTCGCGCCCGCGCTCCTGACGGTTCAGCGCGATCAGCACGCCCGCGGCCTGCGCGCCCTGGCCGTCGATGATCTGCATGACTTCGCGAATCGCGGTGCCCGCGGTAATCACGTCGTCGACGATCAGTACCCGCCCGGCCAGCGGCGCGCCCACCAGGCTGCCACCTTCGCCATGGTCCTTGGCTTCCTTGCGATTGAAGCACCAGGGCAAGTCGAGCCCATGACGTTCGGCCAAGGCGACCGCAGTCGCCGCCGCGAGCGGGATGCCCTTGTAGGCCGGACCGAACAGCACATCGAAGGCGATGCCACTCTGCACCACGGCAGCCGCGTAGAAACGGCCCAGTTCGGCGAGCGCCAGACCACTGTTGAAGAGGCCGGCATTGAAGAAGTACGGGCTGGTGCGGCCGGACTTCAGGGTGAACTCGCCGAAGCGCAGAACACCGCGCTCGATGGCGAATCGGATGAAGTCGCGCTGATAGTCCTGCATGAAAAAATCCTTGAAGCGGCATGGATTTAGCTAAATTTGGACAGCTCGGGTATCATACATGCACGTGATTTTGGGGGCCATTATGCGGATCATCAGTGTGAACGTGAATGGTATTCAGGCAGCAGCCGAACGAGGACTCCTCAGCTGGTTGCAAGCACAGAATGCCGACGTGATCTGCCTGCAAGACACCCGCGCCTCCGCCTTCGAACTGGACGACCCAGCCTTCCAACTGGACGGCTACTTCCTGTATGCCTGCGATGCCGAAGTACCCAGCCAGGGTGGCGTGGCGCTCTACTCGCGGCTGCAGCCCAAGGCGGTGATCAGCGGCCTCGGCTTTGAAATGGCCGATCGCTATGGGCGCTATTTGCAGGCGGATTTCGACAAGGTCAGCATCGCGACCTTGCTACTGCCGTCCGGCCAGGGCGGAGACGAAAACTTGAACCAGAAATTCAAGTTCATGGACGATTTCGCCCACTATCTCGACAAGCAACGTCGCAAGCGCCGGGAGTACATCTACTGCGGCTCGCTGTACGTGGCGCACCAGAAGCTCGACGTGAAGAACTGGCGCGACTGCCAGCAGGTCACGGGCTTCCTCGCGCCGGAGCGCGCGTGGATGGACGAAGTGGTCGGCACCATGGGTTACGTGGATGCCCTGCGCGAAGTCAGCCGCGAAGGCGATCAGTTCAGCTGGTGGCCGGACAGCGAACAGGCCGAACTGCTCAACCTGGGCTATCGCTTCGACTATCAGCTGCTCACGCCGGGCCTGCGCCGCTTCGTACGCAGCGCCAAGCTGCCGCGTCAGCCGCGCTTTTCCCAACATGCGCCGTTGACGGTCGACTACGACTGGATGCTCACCGTCTGAGTCGGTGCGGCTACGGGCTTTCCCCGTCGCCGCGGCGCGTCACTTCACCAGCCGCCAGGTGAAGGGATAACGATAGGCCAGGCCCTCGTTGGCCTTGAGTCCGCCGATGATGCTCAGCACCAGCGCGCCGATGCTGACCAGTGCCAGCAGCGGAAAGCCGATCACCAATAGCATCAACAGAAAGCAGACCATCACCGCGATGGCCACGCTGATCTGGAAGTTCAGCGCTTCCTTGCCCTGCGCGTCGACGAACGGGTCGACGTCTTTCTTCATCTGCCAGACGATCAGCGGGCCGAGCAGGTTGCCGAAAGGCACCACCAGCCCCGCGAATGCCGCCAGATGACAGAGCATCGCCCACTGTCGCGCCTGCTGACCAGGCTTGAGCGGGGCGTTTTCCGGTGGGGTCAACTCATCCATAACGGCCACTCCTCAGACGGCGATCAGTCGGCCAGCGCAGTGCGCTGCAGCTCGAAAATCTGTTGCATGCCCGCCGACGCCAGCGCCAGCATGGCGGTCAGTTCCTCCGGCTGGAACGGCGCCCCTTCGGCGGTGCCCTGCACCTCGATGAAGCCGCCGGCGTCGGTCATGACCACATTCAGGTCGGTTTCGGCCGCCGAATCCTCCAGGTAATCCAGATCCAGCACCGGCTCGCCCTGATAGATGCCGACGGAAACCGCTGCGATCATCTGCTTGAGCGGCTCGCCACCCTTTAGCCCGCCGCGCTTCTTAAGCACTTTCAGAGCGTCGATCAGCGCGACCATCGAGCCGGTGATCGAGGCGGTGCGTGTTCCGCCGTCGGCCTGGATCACGTCGCAGTCGACGTAGAGGGTATTTTCGCCGAGCTTGCTCATGTCCAGCGAGGCGCGCAGGGCACGGCCGATCAGGCGCTGGATCTCCAGGGTGCGACCGCCCTGCTTGCCACGCGCGGCTTCGCGCTGGTTACGGTCGCCGGTGGCGCGCGGCAGCATGCCGTACTCGGCGGTGAGCCAGCCCTGGCCCTGGCCCTTGAGGAAGCGCGGCACGCCCGACTCGACGCTGACCGTACAGATCACCTTGGTATCGCCGAACTCCACCAGCACCGAACCCTCGGCGTGCTTGGTGTAGTTGCGGGTGATGCGGATCGGGCGCAGCTGGTCGGCGGCGCGGCCACTTGGACGCTTCATGGGTAATTCCTAGGCAGAAAACTGTCACGCAGTATAAGGGCCGTGTTCGCCGCAGGACATCGCCGTTTGGGAGCCACCGACGCACTGCGCTACAATCCTGCGCCTTTCGTACCGTCTTTCCCGTCTTCACCGAGAGGTTTTCCCATGGTGCACAGCATGACCGCCTTCGCGCGGGTCGAGCGGGCCGTCGCCCACGGCACCCTGAGCTGGGAGCTGCGCTCGGTCAATCATCGCTATCTCGAACCTCACCTGCGCCTGCCGGACGCCTTCCGCGACCTCGAAGGAGCGGTGCGTGAAGCGCTGCGCCAGGGCGTTTCGCGCGGAAAGATCGAATGCACCCTGCGCCTCGCCGAGGCGGGCGGGGGCGAAGAACTGCAGGTCGACCGTGTGCGCGCCGCGCAGCTGATCGCCGCGGCCGAGAGCGTTGCCGCGCTGATCAAGCAACCGGCACCGCTGAACCCGCTGGAAGTGCTCGCCTGGCCCGGCGTGCTGGTGGCCGACGCCGCCGATCCGCAGGCCATGAACGCTGCCGCGCTGGAGCTGTTCGGCGAAGCCCTCGCCGAGCTCAGGAGCGGCCGCGGGCGCGAGGGTGCCGAACTGGCACGCCTGCTCGACGAGCGCCTGGACGCGATCGTCGGTGAAGTCGCCGCACTGCGCGAGCAGGTTCCGCAGATGCTCGCCGGCCAGCGCCAGAAGATCCTCGACCGCTTCGCCGAGATGCGCGCCGAGCTGGACCCGCAGCGGCTCGAGCAGGAGCTGGTGCTGCTCGCGCAAAAGAGCGACGTCGCCGAAGAACTCGATCGCCTGAGCACCCATGTCGGCGAAGTCCGCCGCGTACTCAAGACGGGTGGCGCCGCGGGACGGCGCCTGGACTTCCTCATGCAGGAACTCAACCGCGAGGCCAACACCCTGGGTTCCAAGGCCTTCGATCCGCGCTCGACCCAGGCCGCGGTGAACCTCAAGGTCTTGATCGAACAGATGCGCGAACAAGTGCAGAACATCGAATAGGTTATCGAACAGATGAGCAGCGGCACCTTGTACATCGTTTCCGCGCCGTCCGGCGCGGGCAAGACCAGCCTGGTCAAGGCCCTGATCGACGCCATGCCGCAGGTGCGCGTGTCGGTTTCGCACACCACCCGGGCGATGCGCCCCGGCGAGGTGGACGGGGTCAACTACCACTTCGTCGACCGCCAGCACTTCGCCGAGCTGCTCGAGCACAACGACTTCCTCGAGCACGCCGAGGTCTTCGGCAATCTCTACGGCACCTCGCAACGGGCGCTGGAACGCACCCTCGCCGACGGCTACGACCTGATCCTGGAAATCGACTGGCAGGGTGCGCAACAGGTGCGCCGGCTGATGCCGCAGGCGAAATCGGTGTTCATCCTGCCACCGACCCAGGAAGCGCTGCGCCAGCGCCTGACCAACCGCGGCCAGGACAGCGAGGAAATCATCGAGCGGCGCATGCGCGAGGCGGTCAGCGAGATGAGCCACTACGTCGAGTACGACTACCTGGTGATCAACGACGATTTCGCCCACGCCCTGGACGACCTCAAGGCGATCTTCCGCGCCAATCAGTTGCAACAGAACGCGCAGCAACGGCGTTTCGGCGAGCTGCTGCGGCAACTTCTGGCATGAAGGGCGGGGCCGGGGGTATACCTTGGCGCGCAGCGGAAACAGATTTACCGCTTCCCTAAATGCTGGTGATTTTTTAGACTATCCAGTCCGCTCGCCCGATCGGGCAAAGCTCCCAGACTTTTCGAGATTCAGAGGAACACCATGGCTCGCGTTACCGTTGAAGACTGCCTGGACCACGTGGATAACCGTTTCGAGCTGGTCATGCTCGCCACCAAGCGCTCCCGTCAGCTGGCAACCGGCGGCAAGGAGCCCAAGGTAGCCTGGGAAAACGACAAGCCGACCGTCGTTGCCCTGCGCGAAATCGCCGAAGGCCTGGTCGATTACGACGTGATTGCCCAGGAAGAGATCGTCGACGACGAGCCGCTCTTCGCCAGTTACGAGGAAGAGGCCAACGAGGCCCTTTAAGCCTATGCCCGGTCGAAGTCACAGGGTAGCGACTGGAAGCCGGCAGGAGGCCCTGCGTTGGCTAGCATAGATACCCTCGCCGAACGACTTTCGACCTACCTCGGCGCGGACCAGGTCAATCTGGTCCGCCGCGCGTATTTCTACGCCGAGCAAGCCCACGACGGCCAGCGCCGTCGCAGCGGCGAAGCTTACGTCACCCACCCGCTCGCGGTGGCCAACATCCTCGCCGACATGCACATGGACCATCAGAGCCTGATGGCCGCGATGCTGCACGATGTCATCGAGGACACCGGCATCGCCAAGGAAGCGCTGATCGCCCAGTTCGGCGAGACGGTGGCGGACCTGGTCGACGGGGTCAGCAAGCTGACCCAGATGAACTTCGAGACCAAGGCCGAAGCGCAGGCGGAAAACTTCCAGAAGATGGCCATGGCCATGGCCCGCGACATCCGCGTGATCCTGGTCAAGCTGGCCGACCGCCTGCACAACATGCGCACGCTGGAAGTGCTGTCCGGCGAGAAGCGCCGCCGCATCGCCAAGGAAACCCTGGAAATCTACGCGCCCATCGCCAATCGACTGGGCATGCATGCGATGCGCGTGGAGTTCGAGGACCTCGGCTTCAAGGCGATGCACCCGATGCGCTCCGGGTTGATCGCCAAGGCGGTCAAGAAGGCTCGCGGCAACCGCAAGGAAATCGTCAACAAGATCGAGGAATCGCTGACCCATTGCCTGCAGCGCGACGAGCTGGAAGGCGAAGTGGTCGGCCGCGAGAAGCACCTCTACAGCATCTACCAGAAGATGCGCGGCAAGCATAAGGCGTTCAACGAGATCATGGACGTCTACGCCTTCCGCATCATCGTCGACAAGGTCGACACCTGCTACCGCGTGCTCGGCGCGGTGCACAGCCTGTACAAGCCGCTGCCGGGGCGCTTCAAGGACTACATCGCGATTCCCAAGGCCAACGGCTACCAGTCGCTGCACACCACGCTGTTCGGCATGCACGGCGTGCCCATCGAAATCCAGATCCGCACCCGCGAGATGGAAGAGATGGCCAACAACGGCATCGCCGCGCACTGGCTGTACAAGTCCAGCGACGACGAGCAGCCCAAGGGCACCCACGCCCGCGCCCGGCAATGGGTCAAGGGCGTGCTGGAGATGCAGCAGCGCGCCGGCAACTCGCTGGAATTCATCGAGAGCGTGAAAATCGACCTCTTCCCGGACGAGGTCTACGTGTTCACGCCCAAGGGTCGCATCATGGAGCTGCCCAAGGGCTCCACCGCGGTCGACTTCGCCTACGCGGTGCACACCGATGTCGGCAACAGCTGCATCGCCTGCCGCATCAACCGCCGCCTGGCGCCGCTCTCGCAGCCGCTGGAAAGTGGCGAGACCGTCGAGATCGTCAGTGCGCCCGGCGCGCGGCCGAACCCGGCCTGGCTGAATTTCGTGGTCACCGGCAAGGCGCGCACGCACATCCGTCACGCACTCAAGCAGCAGCGCCGCTCGGAATCGATCAGCCTGGGCGAACGCCTGCTGAACAAGGTGCTGGCCGGCTTCGACGGTCACCTGGAGAAGATCGCCCCGGAGCGCGTGCGCGGCGTGCTCGCCGAGTACCGCATGGAGGTGCTCGAGGACCTGCTCGAGGACATCGGCCTGGGCAACCGCATGGCCTACGTGGTCGCACGGCGCCTGCTGGCCAGCGAGGGCGAGCAGCCGCAGAGCGCCGAGGGCCCGCTGGCGATTCGCGGCACCGAAGGTCTGGTGCTCAGCTATGCCAAGTGCTGCACGCCGATCCCCGGCGACCCGATCGTCGGCCACCTGTCCGCCGGCAAAGGCATGGTCGTGCATCTGGAAAGTTGCAAGAACATCGCCGAAATCCGCAACAACCCGGAGAAGTGCGTACAGCTCTCCTGGGCCAAGGACGTCACCGGCGAATTCAACGTCGAACTGCGCGTCGAGCTGGAACACCAGCGCGGCCTGATCGCCCTGCTCGCCAGCAGCGTCAACGCCGCCGACGGCAACATCGAAAAGATCGGCATGGACGAGCGCGACGGCCGCATCAGCGTGGTCCAGCTGGTGATCAGCGTGCACGACCGCGTGCACCTCGCCCGGGTGATACGCAAGCTGCGCACCCTGATGGGCGTGGTGCGCATCACCCGCGTCCGCGCCTGACCCCTTTCGCACCGAGCGCGCGGGCTGCCCGCGCCCTGCGGTAACCACCTTAGAAGGAGTTCATCATGAGCAAGACCGTCATCAGCAGCGACAAGGCCCCCGCCGCCATCGGCACCTACTCGCAGGCGATCAAGGCCGGCAACACGCTGTACATGTCCGGACAGATTCCGCTGAACCCGGCAACGATGGAGCTGGTGGAAGGCTTCGAGGCGCAGACCGTGCAGGTGTTCGAGAACCTCAAGGCCGTGGCCGAAGCCGCCGGCGGGTCGTTCAAGGACATCGTCAAGCTGAACATCTTCCTCACCGATCTGGCGCATTTCGCCACCGTCAACGAGGTCATGGGCCGCTACTTCCAGCAGCCCTACCCGGCCCGCGCCGCCATCGGCGTCGCCGCGCTGCCGCGTGGCGCCCAGGTCGAAATGGACGCCATCCTCGTCCTCGAATGATCGTCGTCGCGGGGCCTGGGCCCCGCCACCCGAGGGAAGTCATCGCCCATGCGTAATGCACTCTTGCTGTTGCTCGCCGGCAGCCTGCTGGCCGGTTGCGCCAGCCCGCCGAGCGATCCCGGCGGCACCTGGATCAACCAGGCGGCGATCGATGCCGCCGCGCGAGGCGAGAGCCTGCGCGAGTCGCTGCTGGCGTTCGGTCCGAACTTGGAATGGCGGATTGATCCGCAACAGCGCAGCGCCACCTTCAGCAACGGCTTCGAGCTGGGCGAAGGGCGGCTGGTGGACGAGCAGGAGCGCCAGTGGCGGGTGGAATTTCCCGGCGACTTCCAGGAGCGCCTGCGCCTGGACCACGGCGAGCTGGTGCAGCAGGCCAGCCAGAGCTGGCCGGAGCAGCGCTTCGCCCGCCCTGCCGTCGCGCCCGCCGCCGATGCACCGGCCGGCGCCAGTTTCGAGCACGCGCTCTACGCCGCGTACCTGGGCGGCACCTGGACCATCCGCGAGGGCCTGGGCGAAGGCGGACTGGTGCTGTTCCATCCCGACGGTCGCCTCGAAGGGCTGCCCGGCGCGGATCGTTATGCGCTGTGCCTGGCCGGCGATTGCGCCTCGATGGCCGGGGATCACGACAGCCTCTGGCTGCAGCTCGGCGACCAGGGCCACTCCTGGCTGTTCGAGCGCGCCGGCAAGCAGTTGAAGATCATCGAAGCGCTGAACGACGCCGCGCCGGATGAGATTCCCGAGTACCGGCCCGGTGCCCAGGCCTGGCTGCTCGAACGCGATTGATGAACCGGGTCTAGCTGCGCCCATTCGCCGCAGCTAGACCCAGATCAACCCCGCCGCGGCGCACGCCGCCTAGAATCGCGACCCCGTTTTCAGGTTGCGATCCGCCCGCCATGACCACCTCGCCGTTCCGCCCCGAGCTGCTTTCCCCCGCCGGCACCCTCAAGTCGATGCGTTATGCCTTCGCCTACGGCGCCGACGCGGTGTACGCCGGCCAGCCGCGCTACAGCCTGCGCGTGCGCAACAACGAGTTCGACCATGCCAACCTGGCGCTGGGCATCGACGAGGCGCACGCGCAGGGCAAGCAGTTCTACGTGGTGGTCAACATCGCGCCGCACAACGCCAAGCTGAAGACCTTCCTGCGCGACCTGCAGCCCGTGGTCGAGATGGGCCCGGACGCGCTGATCATGTCCGACCCCGGCCTGATCATGCTGGTCCGCGAACACTTCCCGCAGATGCCGATCCACCTGTCGGTGCAGGCCAACGCGGTCAACTGGGCGAGCGTCGAGTTCTGGCGCCGTCAGGGGCTGACGCGGACCATCCTCTCGCGGGAGCTGTCGCTGGAGGAAATCGGCGAAATCCGCCAGCGCGTACCGGGCATGGAACTGGAAGTGTTCGTCCACGGCGCGCTGTGCATGGCCTATTCCGGGCGCTGCCTGCTCTCCGGCTACCTCAACCACCGCGACCCCAACCAGGGCACCTGCACCAATGCCTGTCGCTGGGAGTACAAGGCGAGCGCCGCGCAGGAGAACGAGCTGGGCGAGATCGTCGCCGCCGGCGTGCAGCAGGTCGACCCCACACTGGGCCAGGGCGCCCCGACCAACCGGGTGTTCCTGCTTGAGGAGAGCACCCGCCCCGGCGAGCCGATGTCCGCCTTCGAGGACGAGCACGGCACCTACATCATGAACTCCAAGGACCTGCGCGCCGTGCAGCACGTAGAGCGGCTGGTAGCGATGGGCGTGCACTCGCTGAAGATCGAGGGCCGCACCAAGTCGCACTTCTACGTGGCGCGCACCGCCCAGGTCTATCGCCGGGCCATCGACGATGCGGTGGCCGGCAAGCCGTTCGATGCGTCGCTGCTCGGCAATCTCGAATCCCTCGCCCACCGCGGCTACACCGAAGGTTTCCTGCGCCGCCACGTGCACGACGAGTACCAGAACTACCTGCGCGGCAGTTCGCTGTCCGAGCGCCAGCAGTTCGTCGGCGAGCTGACCGGCGAGCGCCGTCACGGCCTCGCCGAAGTGAAGGTGAAGAACCGCTTCGCCCTCGGCGATCAGCTGGAGCTGATGACCCCGCAGGGCAACCTGCACTTTCGCCTCGACGCGCTGCAAAACGCCGCCGGCCAGGCCGTCGAGGTGGCGCCAGGCGACGGCCACGTGCTCTACCTGCCGCTGCCCGACGACCTGCGCCCGGAGCTGGGGCTGCTGATGCGCCAGCTGGAGCACTAGCTGGCATCAGTCGCCGCGCTGTTCTTCCAGCAGCGCGACGAAGGCATCCACCGTCAGCGGCCGGGCGATCAGGTAGCCCTGAATCTCGTCGCAGCCGTGGGCCTTGAGGAACTCCAACTGGGCCTGTTCCTCGACACCTTCCGCCACCACCTCCAGCTCCAGGCTGTGGGCCATGGCGATGATCGCGCGGGTGATCGCGGCGTCCTCGGCGCTGGCGGACAGGTCGCGGATGAAGCTCTGATCGATCTTCAACACGTCCGCCGGGAAGCGCTTGAGGTAGCTCAGCGAGGAGAAACCGGTGCCGAAGTCGTCGATCGCCAGCTTCACGCCAAGCGCCCGCAATTGCTGGAAGCTGCGCGCGATGGTCTCGACGTGGTCGAGCATCTGGCTCTCGGTCAGCTCCAGTTCCAGCTGGTGCGCCGGCAGACCGCTGTCCTCCAGCACCTGACGCACCAGGCTGGTGAGATTGCCCAGGCGAACCTGATGCACCGAGATGTTCACCGAGACGCGGATGTCCATGCCCTGGGCACGCCAGGCGCAGGCATCGGCGCAGGCCCGACGCAGGACGAACTCACCGATCACGCCAATCAGCCCGGTTTCCTCGGCCAGCCCGATGAACGCCCCCGGTGCCAGCAGGCCCTGCTCCGGGTGATGCCAGCGCACCAGGGCCTCGGCCGCGCTCAGGCTGTCGTCGGCGAGGCGCAGCTTGGGCTGGTAGAAGACGTCCAGCTGGCCGTCCTCGATCGCCTTGCGTAGCTGGTTCTCCAGCTGCAGCCGCTGCAGCGTCGAGGCCTGCAGGCTGTCGGTGAAGAACTGGAAGCCGTTGCCGCCCAGGCGCTTGGCCTGCTGCATGGCGGTGTTTGCCTGGCTGATCAGGGCGGAGATTTCCCGCGCGTTGTCCGGCAGCAGGCTGATTCCCACCGAGGCACTAATCACCAGTTCCTGGCCGCCGACATCCATCGGCTTGCGCAGCTTGCCGAGCAGCCTCTCGGCGCTGCGCGCCAGCGCCGAGAGGCTGCCGTAGGAATCCAGCAGCACGGCGAATTCGTCGCCGGAAATCCGCGCCAGGGTGTCCGCTTCCGGCACCGCCTGGGTCAGGCGCCGGGCCATCTGCCGCAGCACCTGGTCGGCGACTTCATGGCCGAGGCTGTCGTTGAGCAGCTTGAAGCGGTCCAGATCGATGTGCAGCAGGGCGAGGCTGCGACCGCCCTGACGCGCACGCTGGCTGGCCTCGTGCAGGCGCTCGCGGAACAGCGTACGGTTGGCCAGCCCGGTCAGTTCGTCGTAGTTGGAGAGGTAGCGCAGGCGCTCCTCGGCGTGGCGCCGCGCGCTGAGGTCGGCGAAGAAACCGACGATGTGGCGCAGCGTGCCGCGCGCGTCGTGCACCACGTTGAGCTGCAGCCACTGCGGGTAGAGTTCGCCGCTCTTGCGGGTTTCGATCAGTTCGCCCTGCCAACGCCCGTGCTCGCGCAACTCGGCGTCGATCTGCTGGTACTGGCGCAGCGAATCGCGGCTGCTGGAAAGCGCCACCACGCGCCGCCCGAGCACCTCGTCGCGTTGATAGCCGGTGACCTGGCTGAACGCGCCGTTGACCGCCAGTACCCGGTACTCCGGATCGAGGATGACGATGCCTTCGCTGGCCGCCTCGAACACCGTGGCGGCGAGCAGCTGATCGGCCTCGCGGATCTTGCGCGCGCTGACGTCGCGGCGCGTGCCGAGCATCCGCGTCACTCGCCCGTTGGCGTCCCGCTCCATGGCCCGCCCCCGGTCCTCGACCCACAGCCAGTGACCCTCGGCGTGACGCACGCGGTACTCGGCGACGTACAGCTCGGTGAGCCCCTTGAGGTGCGCGACCAGCGCCTGGCGCAGCTGCGGCAGGTCCTCGGGATGCAGGTGCGAGCGCAGATAGCGCAGCATGCCCGGCGCGGTGTCCTCCTCGACGCCGAAGATTTCCCGCAGCTGCGAGTGATGGACTTCATCGCTGACCAGGTTCCAGTCCCAAAGGCCCAGTTCGCTGGCTTCCAGCGCCAGGGTCAGACGTTCCTGGCTGCTGCTCAGTGCGCGGGTCGTCGCGTCCAGCTCGCGGGTGCGCTCGGCGACGCGCCGCTCGAGGTCGTCATGGGCTTCGCTGAGCCGGCGCTCGGCGCGCCGCCGCTGCTCGACCTCGCGGCCCAGCTCGCCATTCAGCGCGTCGGTCTGGCGCTTGGACTGCTCCAGCGTCGCCAGCAGCGCCTGGTTCTGGAAACCCTGCAGCAGGCTGCGCCAAAGCAGCCGGTTGATCTGCCAGGCCATCAGCAGCAGCGCCACACCGAGGATCGCCGCCAGCACCCCGCAGGCACGTTGCGCGGGCGTGTCGCTGAGCAGCAGGTAGGTCAGGGTCGGCAGCAGGCAGGGCAGCGCGAAGGTGAGCAACGCCGGCAGACTGACCGCGTAGGCCACGCCGGCGGAAAGGATCGCCGCGGCGATCAACCCGTAGACCATCGCTTGGCGAATGAAATCTTCGGCGGGCACCAGCATGATCACCGGGAACGCCAGCGCCAGCCCGGAAGCCGCGGCGCCCACCAGGAACGCGCGATACCAGCGCGGCTCGGCCCGGCGCTGCTCCGGGGCGGCGTCGAAGGCGGTCACCTGGACCAGCCGCAACACCGCCAGCAGCACCAGCCAGACCAGCCAGACCGCCAGCCACAGGCTTTCCTGCGGGCTCCACAGCAGGTAGGCGCAGGTCAGCCCGTTGAGCAGCATGAACAGCGTCGGCAACCGCGAGCCCTGGTAGAGCAGGCGTGTGCGCTCGACGGCGATCTGGGTCGCGAACTGCTGACCGATGACTCGGCTTTCGGCAGGCAAGCGGATCGTCCGGGTGGCAGCACTCATAGACGGTTCTTGTAGTGGTCTGAGCCTAAAAAGAGGCCGGAGCATAACTTGAGCCAACGCCAGGCCCAACAGCTTTGGGTGACCGATCAGTCAGGCGTCGCCGCTCCGCCTGGCACGCCGGTTTGCCCGGCCTGGCGCGGCCCCCTAGAATGCCGCGATGCCTAACGACGATCTCTCCCTGCTGCTCAACTCCCTCAACGATGCCCAGCGCCAGGCGGTTGCCGCGCCGATCGGCCGCCAGCTGGTGCTGGCCGGCGCCGGCTCGGGCAAGACCCGCGTGCTGGTGCACCGCATCGCCTGGCTGATCCAGGTGACCGGCGCCTCGCCGCATTCGCTGCTGTCGGTGACCTTCACCAACAAGGCCGCCGCTGAGATGCGCCATCGCATCGAACAGCTGCTGGGGATCAACCCGGCCGGCATGTGGGTCGGCACCTTTCACGGCCTGGCGCATCGCCTGCTGCGCGCGCACTGGCAGGAAGCCGGGCTGAACCAGAACTTCCAGATCCTCGACTCCGACGACCAGCAGCGCCTGGTCAAGCGGGTGATCCGCGAGCTTGGCCTCGACGAGCAGCGCTGGCCGGCGCGCCAGGCGCAGTGGTTCATCAACGGACAGAAGGACGAGGGCCTGCGTCCGCAGCACATCCAGGCCGGCGGCGACCTGTTCCTCGCCACCATGCGCACCATCTACGAAGCCTACGAAGCGGCCTGCGCGCGCGCCGGGGTGATCGACTTCTCCGAGCTACTGCTGCGCGCCCTCGACCTCTGGCGCGACAACAAGGGCGGCCTCCTCGACCACTACCGCCGGCGCTTCCGCCACATCCTGGTGGACGAGTTCCAGGACACCAACTCGGTGCAGTACGCCTGGCTGAAGATCCTCGCCCAGGGCGGCGACAGCCTGATGGTGGTGGGCGACGACGACCAGTCGATCTACGGCTGGCGCGGCGCCAAGATCGAGAACATCCAGCAGTTCTGTGACGACTTCGCCGATGCCCAGACCATCCGCCTGGAACAGAACTACCGCTCCACCGCGAGCATCCTCAAGGCCGCCAACGCGTTGATCGCCAACAACCAGGGTCGCCTCGGCAAGGAGCTCTGGACCGAGGGCGGCGACGGCGAGCCGATCGGCCTCTACGCCGCCTTCAACGAGCACGACGAAGCGCGCTACGTGGTCGAGAACATCGAGCGCGCGGTACGCGACGGCGCGCTGCGCAGCGAGATCGCCATCCTCTACCGCTCCAACGCCCAGTCGCGGGTGCTCGAGGAAGCGCTGCTGCGCGAACGGATTCCCTACCGCATCTACGGCGGCCAGCGCTTCTTCGAGCGCGCCGAGATCAAGAACGCGATGGCCTACCTGCGCCTGATCCACCAGCGCGGCAACGACGCCGCACTGGAGCGGGTGATCAACGTGCCGGCACGCGGCATCGGCGAGAAGACCGTCGAGACGCTGCGCGAGTTCGCCCGCGCCCAGGACCTGTCGATGTGGGCCGCGCTGCACCAGGCGGTCGGCACCAAGGTCATCGGCGGCCGCGGCGCCAGCGCGCTGAACGCCTTCGTCGAACTGGTCGATACGCTGGCGCTGAAGGTCGAGGGCCTGCCGCTGCATGCGATGGCGCAACTGGTCATCGAACAGTCCGGGCTACTGGCCTACCACCGCGACGAGAAGGGCGAGAAGGGCCAGGCTCGGGTGGAAAACCTCGAGGAACTGGTCTCCGCCGCGCGGGCCTTCGACAACTACGAAGGCGAGGAAGGCGACGAGGAACAGACGCCGCTGGCGGCCTTCCTCGACCACGCCTCGCTGGAGGCCGGCGAGCAGCAGGCCGGCGACCACGAGGACAGCGTGCAGTTGATGACCCTGCACAGCGCCAAGGGCCTGGAGTTCCCGCTGGTGTTCCTGGTGGGCATGGAAGAGGGCCTGTTCCCGCACAAGATGAGCCTGGAGGAACCCGGTCGCCTGGAGGAAGAACGCCGCCTGGCCTACGTCGGCATCACCCGGGCCATGCGCCAGCTGGTGGTGACCTATGCGGAAACCCGGCGGCTCTACGGCAGCGAGACCTACAACAAGGTCTCGCGCTTCGTCCGCGAGATTCCCCCGGCGCTGGTCCAGGAAGTGCGCCTCTCCGGCAGCGTCAGCCGCCCTTACGGGCAGCAGCCGCGCGGCGGCGGTTCGATGTTCGATGGCGCGCAGGTGCCGGACACCGGCTTCAGCCTCGGCCAGCGCGTGCAGCACGCGCTGTTCGGCGAGGGCGTGATCCTCAACTTCGAAGGCTCCGGCGCCCAGGCCCGGGTGCAGGTGAACTTCGACGGCGAGGGCAGCAAGTGGCTGATGCTCGGCTACGCCAAATTGCAGCCGCTCTGACCTCGCCATCCGGGAGCCGCGCCTTGCGGCTCATGGCGGACTTTATTCACCATCGCGCGAGCTAGAGCCATGCAAGGGCTAGATGCCGCGCAAAAAAGCAGGCGAAAACCTGTCGGGGTAGCGGGCGACTTTACGAGCCTTAAATGAGCAGTACTCGTTTCACTCGTCCTTCGACCGCGCTGAAACGCGTTAACCGCTATCCGAGTCGGTTTTGACGCCGCAAGCCCGACGCGCAGCAGATCGTTCTCAAATCCTGAACTGACGCACCAGCGCGCCGAGCCGCTCACCCAGCTGCGAAAGGCTGCGCGCGGTCTGCGCGCTCTGTCGGGTTTCGTCGGCCACGGTTTCCACCGCCACGGCGATCTGGTGCACGCTGCGGTTGATCTCCTCGGCCACGGCGGTCTGCTCCTCGGCGGCGCTGGCGATCTGCGCGTTCATCGCGTTGATGGTGCCGATCAGCCCCGCGATGGTGTCCAGCGAGGCGCCGGCCTGGTTGGCCTGGGTGCTGGTCGCCTCGCCCGCGTCACTGGAGCGGCGCATGGCACTCACCGCGGTCTGCGTGCCGTGTTGCAGGCGATCGATCATCGCCTGGATTTCCTGGGTGCTCTGCTGCGTGCGGCTGGCCAGCGCGCGCACCTCGTCGGCGACCACCGCGAACCCGCGCCCGGCCTCGCCGGCGCGGGCCGCCTCGATCGCCGCGTTGAGCGCCAGCAGGTTGGTCTGCTCGGCGATCGAGCGGATCACCGCCAGCACGCTGACGATCGATTGCACGTCCTGCTGCAGGCTGTCCAGCGACACCCCGCTGCTGCGAATGTCGCCGACCAGCGCATGGATGCTGGCCACGCTGTCGTCCACCACACGCTTGGCCGACTGTCCTTCGTCGTCGGTCTTGCGCGCGGCCTCGGCGGCGCCTTGCGCGCTGTGCGCCACTTCCTGGGCGGCGGCGGACATCTCGTTGATCGCCGTGGCGACTTGGTCGGTCTCGTGGCGCTGCCGCTCCATCGCCTGCTCGCCGCGGTGAACCTGGGAAGCGACCTCGCCGACCAGGCCGTTGAGCTGCCCGGTCATGTCGGCGATCTGCCGGACCAGGCCGTGGATCTTCTCGACGAAGCGGTTGAACGAGGCGGCCAATTGGCCGAGCTCGTCGTGACCGCTCACCGGCAGGCGATGGGTCAGGTCGCCCTCGCCCGCGGCGATGTCGTCGAGATTGCTCTTCATCTGCTTGAGCGGCTTCAGGAAAGTGTTGCCGAGGGTCACACCGGCGATGCCGCAGAGGATCAGCAGCACCACGGCGATCACCGCGATGCTGGTCACGATGCTGCGGATGCGTTCGTCGATGCCGGCGCGCACCTCATTCAACTGCCCTTCGATGAGGTCCAGGTTGACCGCCGTGCCCAGTGCCATGTCCCACTTCGGCAGGTAGTAGCTGTAGGCGAGCTTGGGCACGTTGACGTTCTCTTTGCCCGGCAGCGCGGTGGCGTACTGCACGTAGTTGCTGCCGTTCTTCGCCACGTTGACCAGTTCGTCGTTGACCAGCACGCCGTTGGGGTCCTTGCGGCCCTTCATGCTGGTGCCGACGTCCACCGGGCTATCGCCACGAAACAGGCGGACCATGTTCGAGTCGTAGCCGAAGAAGTAGCTGTCCTTGCCGTACTTGATCTTGGACAGGATCGCGATGGCCTTCGCGCGGGCCTCCATATCGCCGGCGGCAGAGGCGTCGTACAGGCTCTGCACGCTGCCCAGGGCGATCTGCATGTAGTGCTGCAGCTCCGCGCGGCTCTCCTCCATCAGCCGCATACGCGTGCTGTTCACCTCATCGTCGGCGACGCGCAGGAGGATCTTCGCCGTTGCCAGGCTCAGCACGATGGCCAGCAGGATCACCGGTAGCAGCGCCAGTATCAACACTTTAGTCTTCAGCATCAGTCGCATCGCCATTCCTCGAGTACGGCCGAACCGGGCCGGATAGATAGTTTCGTTGTCGGCATTCGCTGCGAATGCTGTATAGCAGTGAAGCAGACCCCGACGCGCGGTGTGCTGACGCTGCGTATCGCCGCGCCTGGAGATGCGCGTCAGAGCCTTCAGCGCGCGCCAGGCAAAAGCCCGAAACACTCTGTGGCTGGTCTTGTCAGGCCCGCCTGTTCAAGATGGCGCGCGTAGATCAATCAATGGGATACCCACATGCAACGTTTTCTCAGCCTTGCCCTGGCCTTCTGCGTCGCCTTGACCCTGAGTCTCGACGTGAATGCCGCCAAGCGCTTCGGTGGCGGCAAATCCCTCGGCAGCGCGCCGAGCCACCAGAGCCGTCAGATGCAGCAACCGGCGCAGAACAACGCCGCCGCTGCCGCACCCGGCCGCCAGGCGGGCGCCGCCAGCGGCGCCTCGCGCTGGCTCGGCCCGCTGGCCGGTATCGCCGCCGGTGGCCTGCTCGCCTCGATGTTCATGGGCGACGGTTTCCAAGGCCTGCAACTGTTCGACATACTGATCTTCGGCGTTATCGCCTTCCTGATCTTCCGCTTCCTCGCCGCGCGCCGTCGCCAGCAGCAGCCGACCGCCGCACCGGCGGGCCATGCGCCGTTCCAGCGCGAAATGCCGGCCGAGCCGCAAGCCGCCAACCGCAATATCTTCGGCGGTTCGCTGGCGCCCAGCGCCGCCGCGCCGGTGATCGACGCGCCGGCCTGGTTCAACGAACAGCGCTTTCTCGAGGCCGCGCGCGAGCACTTCATGTCCCTGCAGCAGCACTGGGACGCCAACGAGATGGACAAGATCGCCGAGTTCGTCACCCCGCAGATGCTCGACTTCCTCAGGCGCGAACGCGCCGACCTGGGCGACGGCTTCCAGTCCACCTACGTCGACGACCTGCAGGTCCAGCTCGACGGCCTTGACGACAACCCGGACAAGACGGTCGCGACCCTGACCTTCGCCGGCGTCGCCAAGACCTCGCGCTTCGACCAGGGCGAAGCGTTCAGCGAAAGCTGGCGCATGGAACGCGCACAGGGCGAGAACCAGCCGTGGCTGGTGGCGGGCATCCGGCAAAACTGATCCGCCGAGCAGCGCTGAAAAAAACCCGGGCTTGCCCGGGTTTTTTATTGTCTGTCACTGCCAGCCGGCGATTCGCTTCGACTCAGGTTTTTCCCCCCAGTCGCGCTACTGTATAAAGCGCATCCATTTCGTTGGGGAGGAAGCTTGCCGTGGAAGAAGTCATCGAAGCGCTGCGCGAACAGAACGAGCCGGTACCGGTGCCCCTGGAGTTGCCGGACGACGACCAGTTGGTCGAGATCGAAGAGCAACTGCTGATCAACCTGCCGTTCGAGTTGCGCGAATTCCTGCTCAAGGTCAGCGACGTGGTCTATGGCCGCCTGGAGCCGGTCACCGCCACCGACCCGCAGTCGCACACCTACCTGCCGGACGTCGCCGCCAATGCCTGGGACCTTGGCCTGCCGCGTGATCTGGTGCCGCTGTGCCAGGACGGCCGCGACTACTACGTGGTCGATATCGAAGGCCAGGTAACCCTGTGGGATGGCGACGACGGCGAACTCACCGACGAGACCTGGGACTCGGTGTGGCACTGGGCGCGCGACGTCTGGCTGGAGAGCTGATCGGCCGATAGTGCGCCGCCCGGACGCCCCGTATCCGGGTTCAGTGCGGCTGTTCGGACTTGTCGAGGGTCTCGAACAGGGCGATCTGCATGCGCGAGTGCACGCGGATGAACCATCGCCAGAGCAGCGCGATCACCCCGGCGGCGAGCAGGCCGATGACGATCAGCAGTTCGCCGGTCGGCAGGATGCTCGCCGACAGCGCCATCACCAGCAGCATGATCCCGGCCAGCGACAGCAGCGGGATCAGCTCGGCGATCGCCTTGCGCACCCGCGCCGTATGGCGGCCGGCCTTCTCCGGGCGCACGCTCAGTTCTGCCAGCAGCATCGACAGCGCCTTGAGCTTGCGGTACGCGGCGATCAGGAACGGCAGCGTCAGCAGCAACGCAGCGCCCCAGATCAGCGCCTTCTGCAGGTCGTCCTGACTGACCCAGGGGGCCAGGTAGGTGGCCAGCGGGCCGGCGAAATAGGCGCCGCCGAGGAAAATCGCCACGACGATGGCGAGGTTCACCCCCACCTGCATCAGGATCTTGCGGATCATCCCGGCGAGCACGGCGCTCTGGCCCTGCGGCTGGATGCTGCGCAGCCAGTCGCCGTAGAGCGCGAAGACCCGCGACACGCGCGTGGGCATGACCTGCGCGAGCTTGCCCGACAGCGGGTCGGCAGCGCGGATCAGGTAGGGCGTGAGCAGCGTGGTGATCGCCGACACCGCCACCGCGACTGGATAGAGAAAATCGCTGGTGACCTGCAGGCTGATGCCCAGCGCGGCGATGATGAACGAGAACTCGCCGATCTGCGAAAGGCCCATGCCGACGCGCAGCGAGGTGCGCCCGTCGTTGCCGGCGACGATCGCACCGAGGCTGCAGGTGAAGATCTTGCCGATCACCACGGCGCAGGTGATCACGGCGATCGGCCAGGCGTAATCGAGAAGGATCTGCGGCTCGATCATCAGGCCGATGGCGACGAAGAAGATCGCGCTGAACATGTCGCGAATCGGCTCCACCAGCCGTCCGATCTGCGCCAGTTGCCGGGACTCGGCCATGATCGCGCCGATCAGGAACGCGCCCAGCACCATGCTGTACTCCAGCTTCACCACCAGCAGGCAGAAGCCGAAGCACAGCCCAAGCACCGTCACCAGCAGCATCTCGCTGCTCTCGAAGCGCGCCACGTAGGCGAGGATGCGCGGCACCAGGAGGATGCCCACCACCAGCGCGACGATCATGAACAGGGTCAGCTTGCCGACGGTGGCGAACACTTGGCCGGTTTCCACGTTGCCGCTGACGGCGATCCCGGAGAGCAAGGCGATGATGCCGATGCCGAGGATGTCCTCGACGATCAGCACGCCGAAGATCAGTTGAGCGAAACGCTCGTTCTTCATCTTCAGGTCGCCGAGCGCCTTGATGATGATGGTGGTGGAGGAAATCGCCAGGATCGCGCCGAGGAACAGCGAATCCATGTTGTTCCAGCCGAAGTACTGGCCTATCTCGTAGCCGATCCAGATCATCAGGCCGATTTCCAGGAACGCCGCGATGAACGCGGTGGCGCCGACCTTGAACAGTTTGCGCAGGGAGAATTCCAGGCCCAGGCAGAACATCAGGAAGATCACCCCCAACTCGGCGAGGGTCTTGATCGTATCCTCGTCGTGGATAAGGCCGACCGGCGGCGTATGCGGGCCGATCAGGAAGCCGGCGACGATGTAGCCCAGCACCACCGGCTGCTTGAAGCGGTGGAACAGAATCGTGACCACACCGGCGATCAGCATGATCACGGCCAGATCCTGGATGAAGCTGATGGCATGCATGGGCGCGGCTCCTTTGGTTGCTGGCGATACTCGCTTGGCCCCGCGGGAGCCCCGGCATTCGGAAAGGGAGTGGCCGCTTGCAACAGCGGGCGAGCGGAAACGCAGATTACCATCCGCATGGCGCGCTGCTGACGGACGGCAATATGGCGAAACAATGCACTCGCCTGGCTGCCGCCGGGTTGGCACGAATGGCGCTTCCAGGGCGTTGCCAGGCGTTTCCGCGCGCTATTGACAGCGTGCGGCCTCAGCCCCGAGGATGTGCGAAAAATCGAACGAGGTGTTCAACATGACAGCCAGTGGCGTCGCAGAACAGGCCGTACAGATTCTGACCGCACGCGAGCGGCAACGCTTCCTCGAACGCAACACGCGTTCGCTGGCACTGGCCGAGCGCGCCCGCCATTCGCTGTTCGGCGGCGTGCCGATGCATTGGATGAGCGATTGGTCGACGCCCTCCGCGCTGTTCGTCGAGCGCGCCCAGGGCGCGCGCTTCCATGACGTCGACGGCCACGAGTACGTCGACTTCTGCCTCGGCGACACCGGCGCCATGTTCGGCCACTCGCCGGCGCCGATCGCCCGCGCCATTGCCGAGCAGGCCGGCAACGGCCTCACCACCATGCTGCCCGGCGAAGACGCGGTGATCTGCGGCGAACTGCTCGCCCAGCGTTTCGGCCTGCCCTACTGGCAGGTGGCGACCACCGCCACCGACGCCAACCGCTTCGTCCTGCGCTGGGCGCGCGCGATCACCGGACGCAAGGTGATCCTGGTGTTCGACGGCTGCTATCACGGCACCGTGGACGAGGCCATGGTGCGCCAGCGCGACGGCCACACCGTGCACCGCGCGGGGCTGATCGGCCAGGCGCGCAACCTGGTCCAGCACAGCCGCGTGGTGCCGTTCAACGACCTCGCCGCGCTGGAGGCCGCGCTGGCGCAGAACGACATCGCCGCGGTGCTCTGCGAACCGGCGATGACCAACATCGGCATGGTCCTGCCCGAGCCCGGCTTCATGCAGCGCGTGCGCGAGCTGACGCGCAAGTACGGCAGCCTGCTGGTGGTCGACGAGACCCACACCATTTCCACCGCGCCCGGCGGCTGCACCCGCGCCTGGAACCTCGAACCGGACTTCATCACCCTCGGCAAACCGATCGCCGGCGGGGTGCCCTGCTCGGTGTACGGCTGCACGGCCGAGATGGCTCAGGACATGCGCCTCGCCCAGCAGCACGCCAGCGAGATGGTCCACGGCCACGGGCACAGCGGCATCGGCACCACGCTGTCGGCCAACGCCCTGGCCATGCACTGCATGCGCGCCAACCTGGAACAGGTGATGACCGAGAGCGCCTACGCGCACATGCTCGCGCTGGCCGAGCGCCTCGCCGACGGCTTCCGCGCGCTGATCGGCCGTCACCAGCTGGCTTGGTCGGTCAGCCAATTGGGCGCGCGCTGCGAGTTCCAGTTCTGCGCACAGCCGCCGAAGACCGGCGCGCAGGCCGAGGCGGCGTTCCACGACAGCCTGCAGAGGGCGCTGCACCTCTACCTGATCAACCGCGGCGTGCTGATCACGCCGTTCCACAATATGACCCTGTGCTGCCCGGACACCACCGCGGCGGACGTCGACCTGCTGCTCGCCACTCTCGACGAAGGGCTGAGCGAACTGCTGGCGATTCCCGGCGCGCGACTCTGAAAACGCTCTCCCCCAGCGGAAGGGGGAGAAAAAAGGACCTCACCATGCAATTCGCCGACATCCAGGAAGCCCATGACTTCCTCGCCGCCAACCCCAAGGTGCGCAGCATCGAGCTGTTCCTCATCGACGCCAACGGCGTGCCGCGCGGCAAGCTGCTGCATCGCGAGGAACTGCTCGCCGTGTTCGAGTCAGGCCGGCCGCTGCCGAGCACCATCCTCGGGCTGACCATCAACGGCGAGGACGTCGACGAGACCGGGCTGGTCTGGGACGTCGGCGATGCCGACTGCTGGACCTTCCCGCTGCCCGGTAGCCTGTGCCTGCAACCTTGGCGCGAACGCCCGACCGGGCAGTTGCAGGTGAGCATGCACCCGACCCTGGGCCTGCCGGCGACCCCGGCCGATCCACGTCACCTGCTGGCGCGGGTGATCGAAGGCCTCAAGGGCGACGGTTACCACCCGGTGATGGCGGTAGAACTGGAGTTCTACCTGCTCGACCGCGAATGCGCAGCCGACGGCCGTCCGTTGCCGGCGCGGCAGATGAACGGCACGCGGCCGCACGCCACCCAGGTCTACGGCATCTACGAACTGGAACAGTTGCAACCCTTCCTCGACGATCTCTACGACGCCTGCGAAGCGCAGGGCCTGCCGGCGCGCACGGCGATTTCCGAATACGCGCCCGGCCAGGTGGAAATCACCCTGGAGCACCGCTTCGACGCATTGCAGGCGATCGACGAAGGCATCCGCTACAAACGTCTGGTGAAGGGCGTCGCCAACCGCCACGGGTTGCAGGCCTGCTTCATGGCCAAGCCGTTCGCCGACCTCGCCGGCACCGGCATGCACATGCACGTCAGCCTCGCCGACGCCGAGGGCAACAACCTCTATGCCAGCGATCTTTCCGACCTTGAGGGCGACGGAGCCGCCGGTGCCGGTACGCTGCTGCGCCACTCGATCGCCGGGATGATGGCCACGCTGCTGGACTCGCTCGCGCTGTTCTGCCCCAACGCCAACTCGTTCCGCCGCTTCCAGGCCAACAGCTACGCGCCGCTGGCGAAGAGCTGGGGCATCAACAACCGTACCGTGTCGTTCCGCGTGCCGGGCGGACCGGCGAAGAGCCGTCATATCGAGCACCGCATCTGCGGCGCCGACGCCAACCCTTACCTGGCCGCCGCGGCGATCCTCGCCGGCATTCACCACGGCATCCGCCTGCAACTCGATCCGGGCGCGCCCATCGAAGGCAACGGCTACGCCCAGGCCACGGAATTCCTGCCCACCGACTGGCTCACCGCGCTGCGCGCGCTGGAACACTCGAGCTGGGCGCGCGAAGCGCTGGGCGAGGAGTTCCTCAAGGTGTTCCTGGCGATCAAGCAGGCCGAGTACCGCCAGTTCATGGGCGAGGTCGGCGAGCAGGACTGGCGCTGGTACCTGACCCAGGCCTGAGCCCCGGAACCGTCCGCCTACTGGCGAGTCGACGCAGGGAACGCGCAACGGTTGACGGGTCCCGAAGCCCCTTCAGCAGCGTTTCAACGCTGCCTGAGCGTCCCGTTGAACTCTCTTACGCCGGCTGCGGCGCGTCCTCGGCCACCGCTCCCGGCATCGCCGCCGGGTCCAGCGCCTTGCCGTAGATGCTGTTGCGCGGCCTGGCCAGCACGCGGCGCAGCATCGGCTCGAACTCGCTCAGCGGCAGGTTGGCGTAGGCCGGGTCGAACGCCGGGCTGTCGTACAGCTCGCAGAACTCGGCGGTGCGCTCGTAGTGCGGGCTGTCGGCGTACTGCTCGCGCAGGTCGCGGTCCAGCCCCAAGTGATGGAAGAAGTAGTAGCCCTGGAAGATCCCGTGGTGCTGGACCATCCAGTGATCGGCCTCGCTGACGAAGGGCTTGAGGATCGCCGCGGCGACGTCCGGGTGATTGAAGGTCGCCAGCGTATCGCCGATGTCGTGCAGCAACGCGCAGACCACGTATTCCTCGTCGCGTCCGTCGCGCAGCGCCCGCGTGGCAGTCTGCAGCGAGTGGGCGTAGCGGTCGATCGGAAAACCGCCGTAGTCGCCCTCGAGCAGGCGCAGGTGGGCGATGACGCGGTCGGGCAGCCCCTTGGCGAAGCCGACAAATTCGGCGCCGATCAGCTGCCAGTCATCGCGGGTACTGTTCTGGAACGAGGTGAAACCGGCACGGGCACTCATGGCGCTCTCCTTGTTATGGATCGCCGGCGGGGGCCGCTGGCGTACTCGCAGCCTAGAGAAAGCGCGACCGGCGAACTGCAAGGTTTCTTGCAATTGGCCAGGCTGGCTGGCCACGGCAGCTCCGCCATTTGGCGTCTTGCGGCCTCCGGCGAGTCGGGTCACAGTGCCCCGACAACTCCAGGGAAGCACGCGGATGCCCTTCGCTGACGATCGCCTCGCCGCGCGAATGCTCGGCAACCCGTGGTTCGCCGCGCTGCCGGCCGACATCCGCGACGAGCTGCTCGCCGCCGGCAAGCCGAAGCGCCTGAACGGCGGCGAGTTCGTGTTTCGCCAGGGCGACGCCGGCGGCACCTTCTACGGGCTGGTGGCGGGCACCTTGAAGGTCTCGACGCTGCGTGCGGACGGCAAGGAGGCGATCCTCGGCCTGCTGGAGCCGGGCAACTGGTTCGGCGAGGCCTCGGCGCTGGACGGCCTGCCGCGCATCCACGACATCACCGCGCAGGGCAACGCCGAGCTGCTCTGCATCGAACCGGCGGCGTTCGCCGCGCTGATGCGCCACGGCCGCTTCGCCCATGCCATCGCGGTGCTACAGGCGGCCCATACGCGACTCGCCTTCAAGCTGCTGGAGGATGCCATGCTGCGTTCGACGCGCGCGCGCATCGTGCGCCGCCTGGAACAGCTCGCCCACGGCGACGCCACCATGGCCGGCAGCGGCCGCGCGGTGGTGCAGGTGACCCAGGACGCGCTGGCGATGATGCTCGGCATCACCCGCCAGACGCTGGCGCTGGAGTTGAAGACGCTGGTCGCGGCGGGCGCCATTGCCCTCGGCTACGGCCAGGTGCACATCCTCTCGCTGCCGCTTCTGCGCGCGCTGGAGGACGACGCCTAGCGGCGTAGCTGCGCCAGGCTCAGGCGCACCAGGAGTTTCCCTGGCTCGCGCTCGACCTCGACGCTGCCGGCCGCCGCATCGATGCGGTAGGTCAGGTCGTAGAGCTGCACCGGCGAGGACAGCGGATCGGCGCGGAACGCCGCCAGGCAGTCGCCGCGCCAGCGTGCCGACGGGTAGAGCACACCGGGCAGGCCTTCGTGGGACAGGCGCCTGCCGATCGACTGCGGGTAGCCGTAGTCGTCGCCGAGCAGGTCGGGAAATTCCCCGGTCTTGCCGCGCAAGTCGACGAACAGACCACTCGCCTGCACCCGCCAGACCTTGCGGTAACGGGTCACCGGGCCATCCACGCCCTCGATGTCGCGCAGCATCTGGATCTGGTGGTAGCAGGTCTCGGCCAGCGCGGTGTCTTCGTCCAGCGCGCCGTACCAGACGCGGATGCTGCCGTCGCCGTAGCGGCTGGCGACGATGCCGTCGGCCTCGAAGGGATAGCCGATGGCTTCGCTGTAGGCCAGGCCGCGCTCGATCACGCCGGGGCCGACGCGGCGCACGCGCATCTCGGCGGCGTTGGCCAGTTCCTGCGCGCGCGCGTCGTCGACCAGGTCGTCGAACAGGTTGGCGGATACCCGCAACGAGGCGATGTTGCGGTAGGTCGCGGCGGAGAAATCGCAGGTGCTGTCGAGCAAGGCCATCAGCGACCCCGCTGGAAATCGACCAGCCGGGCGATCCGCGCCACCCCGAGCAGGCCGTCGCGGACCATCACTTCCAGCGGCGTGGCGCCTTCGAGCACGCGGTTGCGCCGGTGCACCCAGGAAAAGCGCAGCGCCTCGTCCTCGGGAAACAGCAGGCGCAGGCCCTTGTGGATGCCCAGCAGGTAGCCGACGCGGTCCAGGGTGTCGCGGCTGTTGGGCAATGCCAGTTCCCCGGCGCGGTATTTCGGCAGCTGCTTGCGGCTCTTCGGGCTCATGCCGAGCAGTTGCATCTGCAGGTCGGTATCCAGGCGCCAGCGCTCGAAGAGCGCCGCGACGATCCGCGCCAGGTCGCGGCGGCTTTCTTCCGAGGCGAATTCGGACGAATCGGAACGCAGGGCGGACATGACCATGGACAGCACTCACCTTGTAGACATATCTACATTATTAGTCGATATTTCTACAAATGCAAAGCATCGCTGCAGTAATCCCCGCTGCAAAGGCAGAAGCCAGGCGACGCCAGGATTGCGCCTCGGCTATCGTTGCGCGAACCCAGCTACGAACAGACGAGGGATGCCATGGAAGCCGGAACCACGCAATTGACGATGACGGTACTGATGATGCCGGACATGGCCAATTTTTCCGGCAACGTGCACGGCGGCACTCTCCTCAAGTACCTCGACGAGGTCGCCTACGCCTGCGCCAGCCGCTATGCCGGTCGCTACGTGGTAACCCTGTCGGTGGACCAGGTGATCTTCCGTGAGCCGGTGCACGTCGGCGAACTGGTGACCTTCCTCGCCTCGGTCAACTACACCGGGCGCACCTCGATGGAGGTCGGCGTGAAGGTGGTCACCGAGAACATCCGCGAGCGCTCGGTGCGCCATACCAACAGCAGCTTCTTCACCATGGTGGCGCTGGACCATGAAGGCAAACCGTCGCCGGTGCCGCCGCTGCAGCCGGAAACCTACGACGAGAAACGGCGTTTCGCCCAGGCCCAGCAGCGGCGCCAGATTCGCCAGGAACTGGCGCAGCGCTATCAGTTGCTGAAGGACAGCTACGAGTAAGAACGACGGCCGCCGCCAGAACCTAGTCCTTGGGCGGTGTTTGAGGTGGCTCGCCGCGGCTTCGCGCGGCTGAGCTGGACGAGGTCGGTGGAGCGTAGCGGCGCGTTGCAGCGAACTCAGGGCGGGGAACCCGCGGGTTGCACCCCGCCCTGGGATCGCGGCGATCAGAAGCTGAAATTCACCTTGGTCCACAGCGTGCGCCCCGGCTCCTGCACCGGCTGCGGATCGTCGGCGGCGTAGCCGAAGCCGGCATTGCCGGCCAGGTTGAGGTGCTCGGCGTAGGCCTTGTCGAACAGGTTGTCGACGCCGGCGCTGAGCTTGACCTGTTCGCTCAGGCGGTAGCTGCCATTGAGCGAGAAGACGCCGAAGCCGCTGCTGTCGCCGTAGTCCTTGCCGACCACGTTGCCCTTGTCCTGCGCCACCCGGCCCTGCTCGGCGACCAGCCGCCAGAGGGCGCCGACGCTCCAGTCGTCACGCTCGTAGCTCAGCCCGAGGCGGCTTTCCAGCGGCGGCATCTGCGGCAGCGCCTCTTCGTCCGAACTGTTCTTGCCCCAGGAATAGGCCAGCGTCGCGTCGGCCTTCCAGTGCTCGCTCAGATGATAGGCCGCGCCCAGCTCGCCGCCCATGATCCGCGCATCGACGTTGCGCGCCTGCGAGCTGCTGCCCATCATCCCGCCGTCGCGGTATTCGAAGAGGATGTAGTCGCGGACCTGGCCGGCATAGGCCGAAGCCCACGCCTGCAGGTGCTCGCCAGCGTATTGCGCGCCGATGTCGAGCTGGGTGGTCTTTTCCGGACGGACGCCGTCGAAGGCGTTCGCCGAGCCGGCCGGGCCGACGTCCGGCGAGTACAGCTCCCAGTAGTCGGGGAAGCGCTGCACGTGGCCCACACCGGCATACAGCGTCGTCGGCGAGTCGGCGAGGTCCTGCTCGAAGCGCAAAAAGCCGCTCGGCAGGGTGTCGCTGCGCGTGTCGCCTGCGGTGGGGTTGGCCACCGCACCCATGCCCGAACCGAGGCTGGAGCGGTAGTCCCGGGACGAGGCGCGGTCGATCCGCGCGCCGCCGATGAGCCGGCGGCGCTCGGCGGCGTACCAGGTCAGCTCGCTGAACAGGCCAGCGTTGCGCATGGTCGCGTCGTGGCTCCAGGGCTGATCGTCGTAGGTGTCGATGCCCGAGGCGCTGCGCTCGCGGTGTTCGCTGACCTGGGCATCGGCCCCGCCGATCAGTTGCCAGTCGGCCCAGCGCCAGGTGGCGGAGACGCGCCCGCCGAGGGTGCGGCGGTCGACGTCGGCCGCCATCGGCCCGGCCATCATGCCGGTCCCCGAGGGCGTGCGCAGGCTGTAGTTGTCCATCACGTGGTCGGCGTAGTTGTAGTACAGCCGCGCCTCCAGCTCCTGCAGCACCTCGCCGATGTTGGACTTCTTCAGGCGCAGGGCCAGGCTTTCGCGCTTGAACTGCGCACCGTCCATGCCGCGCCCGGCGTAGCGCGCCTCGCCGTCGCCGGCGCCGGCGCTGAGCTCGACCAGGGTGTCGGCGTCCGGCGTCCAGCCGAGGGCGACGTCGCCGTTCCACTTGTCCCATTTCGACGGCACGTGGTGGCCGTTGCCATCGCGGTAGTCATCGGCGCGGGCCTGGTTGCCGATGACCCGCAGATAGCCCTGCGAGCCGCCCACGGCGCCGTCGACGACCTTGTCGAAGCGCCCGTTGGAGCCCACCAGCACGCTGCCGTCGAGGCGCGCGCCGAGTTCGCCGAAGCGTTCCGGATCGCGCTCGAAAAGCACCGTACCGGCCGAGGCGCCGGGACCGTAGAGCACGCTCTGCGGGCCCTTGATCACGGTCAGACTGTCGAAGGTTTCCGGCGAGATATAGGACGTCGGCGCATCCATCCGATTGGGGCAGGCGCCGATCATCTGGCCGCCGTTGGTGAGGATGTTCAGCCGCGAGCCGAACATCCCGCGCAGCACCGGATCGCCGTTGCTGCCGCCGGCGCGGATCACCGAGAAGCCGGGGATGGTCTTCAGGTAATCGGCGCCGTCGCTGGCCGGCACCGGCTGGCGTGGCTGTTTCGGGTCGGTGACGACGGTCAGCGGGGATTGCGGCGCAACCGCCGTGACCACCTGGGTTTCCAGTTCGAGCGGGCTCGCTTCGTCTGGCGAAGACAAGGCGAAAGGCGTGTGCAGCAGCAGCGGGCTGGCGACGAAAACCAGGCGCGCGCGGGTACGTAATGTGGACATGTGCTTTCCATGATCGGGAGACGGATGCCGCTGCGCCGCGCGCGCAAGGGCGCGCCGGCGAGGTCAGCGGGGTCGGGGGACGATCAGGAAAACAGCGGTGGCGCGCGGCTGCGTGCGCCGGGGAACACCGCCGAGGCGGCGTGGCCGTCGACGATCCGCGGAGTCGCCAGCGGGGTGATGAACAGACCCGCCGGCGGCAGATCGAAAGGCGCCGCGGCCAGGGCCGGGCAACTGAACAACAGGGTGCAGTAGCCGCATTGGGCCCAGAGCGCATCGTCGGCGCCGGTGCTGGCGGGAGGGGCATCGGCATGCGCCATGCCCGGCATGTCGTGCATGTCCGGCATCGCGGCCATGTCCATCGACGCCTGCATCCCTGGCATGGCGTGGTGCGCCATCCCCTGCGACAGCAACGGACCGGCGAACACCAGCAGCATGGCGAAGAGGCCAAGCCAGGCGCTGCTGCGGATTCGTCGGGAATGGTTCACGTGAGGGTCGATTGGCCGGAAGGGACGCCATCCTACCCGGCCACGCCGTCCTGCTGGCTGATTTGAGACAAAACGCCGCGGCCCGGCGAGTACCGTCGGACCGCGTATACGCCCGCGATCAGGGCGCCGTGTTAGCCGCCTGAGCGGCCTCGATCAGGTCGGTGCCGATATCCGCCTCGAACGGCTTCCAGCTCGGCCGCACGGCATCGCGCCACTTCGCCCGCTGCTGCGGAGTGAGCACGATGAACTCGTTTTGCCCGGCATCGACGATCGCCTGGCGCGCCTTGCTGTTGAGCGCTTCGGCCTGCTGGTTAACGGTCAGCGTGACCTCGTCGATTATCGTCTCCAGCTGGCTACGGATGTCCGCCGGCAGGCCGTTCCAGAACGCGGTATTGGTGATCAGCACATAGTTGCCGATGCCGTGATTGGATTCGACCATGTACTTCTGCACCTCGAAGTACTTCTGGCTGTAGATGTTCGACCAGGGGTTGTCCTGGGCATTCACCACGCCGGTTTGCAGGCCTTGATAGATCTCGGCGAACGCCATCTTCCGCGGCACCGCGCGCAGGGCGCTGTACTGCGCAGCCTGCAGGTCGGAAGGCTGCACGCGGAACTTCAGGCCGCGCGCGTCCTTGGGTTCGCGCAGCGGCTTGTTGGCGGTCAGCTGGCGCATGCCGTTGAGCCAGTACGCCAGCCCGGTGACGCCCTTGGGCTCCATCGATCTGAGCAGCGCCTTGCCGCGCGGCGAATTCTGGAAGCGCTGCGCGGCCGCCACGTCGTCGAACAGGAACATCAGGTCGAACAGCTGCAGCTGCTTGGTGTACTGCTCCAGCTTGGACGGTGCCGGGGCGAGCATCTGCACCTCATTGAGCAGCAGCGCCTCCATTTCCTTTCCGTCGCCATAGAGCGAGGAGTTGGAATAGACCTGCACCGCCACCTTGCCGGGCAGGCGTTCCTCCACCAGTTTCTTGAACAGCAGCGCACCCTGGCCCTTGGGCGTGGAGTCGGCGGTGATGTGGGAGAACTTGATCAGGATCGGGTCGGCCTGGGCGCCGAGACAGAGGAACAGTGCCGAAACGGCGAGCAGGCGGCCGGTGCCGCGCAGGAAAGTACGCATCATGGAGGAGCCCCTGGTTGTAGTTGTCGAGCCGGGGATGAATCTACGACGCGCGGTAAGCAGCTGAAATTCTTAATTGGCAAAGCGAGCCTTCGGATTTCGCGAAGGCAGGCATCGATGAGCCGCCGAAAACACCTCTGCAATCGACCTGGCTTCGCCGTCCGCGAGGGCCTGGCGTCGCTCGCTAACCGCTCAGCGGGTTGCCGCCGATCAGGTGTTCGAGCATCTGCCGTGCGGTAACCGAAAGGCTCTCCAGGCTGCGCACGCCGACCTTCAATTCGCGCCGGGCCCAGGGATCGGTCAGCGGAATCACTGCGACGTCGAGCGCCGGCAGCAGGCTGCGTACGGCCTCGTCGGGCAGCACGCCGACGCCCATGCCGGTCTGGATCATCCGGCTGATCGCCTCGAAGCTGCGCACCTGGATGCGCATCCGCAGCGGCTGGCCGAGCTGGTGCGCGGTGTGCTGCAAGAGGCTGTGCAACGAGGCGTCCTGCTGCAGGCCGATGAAGTCGTAGCCGATGGCATCGCGCAGGCTGACCTGGCTGCGCGAGGCCAGCGGATGATCGCGCGGCGTCACCAGCGCCAGCTGGTCGCGGCGGTAGCCGAACACCTGCAGCTCGTCGGCCTGCACGTGGCCGGCGAAGATGCCGATGTCGGTCAGGCCCTCACGCACCGCGCGGATGGTTTCGCTACTGACTCGTTCCTCGAGGTCGATCTTCACCTCCGGGTGGGCGCGGGCGAAGCGGCTCAGATCGTCGGGGAGGAATTCGATCACCGCCGAGGTGTTGGCGTGGATGCGCACGTGGCCTTTCACGCCGAGGCTGAATTCGCTGAGGTCGGCGCTCATCTGGCGCAGGTCGTCGAGCAGGGTGCGCGCGTGGTGCAGCAGCGCATGTCCGGCCGGAGTCAGCTCCACGCCCTTGGGCTGGCGATAGAGCAAGGCGATGCCGAGCTGGCCTTCCAGGTCGCTGATGCGTTTGCTCACGGCGGCCAGGGCCAGGTGCTCGCGTTCGGCGGCGCGAGTCAGGCTGCGCTCGTCGGCGATGCTGACGAAGAGCTTGAGGGTGACGAAGTCGATGCGGCGCATGGGGCTCCTGCATTCGTGGATGACGAATCTAAAGGAATGAAATTGAGCGATCTGCGATAAAAATCAGCCGGTCTTCGCGTTTCGCGAAGCTTAGCTTGGCAATTCATTGATTGTCCGGGGCCAGGCGCTGTTTCATGCTCGGCGCCGTACGCAACACATCCGAGGAGAGCAGACATGACCCAGAGCAGCAGCCTGCCGCTGCAGGGCATCAAGGCGGTGGAGATGGGCCAGCTGATCGCCGGTCCCTTCGCCAGCAAGATGCTTGGCGAATTCGGCGCCGACGTGGTGAAGATCGAGCCGCCCGGCGTCGGCGACCCGCTGCGCAAGTGGCGCAAGCTCAAGGACGGCACCTCGCTCTGGTGGCACGTGCAATCGCGCAACAAGCGCTCGCTGAGCCTCGACCTTAAGGCCGCGGAAGGCCAGGAGATCGCCCGCCGGCTGATCGCCGAGGCCGACGTGTTGATCGAGAACTTCCGTCCCGGGACCCTCGAGGGCTGGGGCCTGGGCTACCGCGAACTGGCGACGCTCAACCCGAAGCTGATCATGCTGCGCATCTCCGGCTACGGGCAGACCGGCCCTTACCGCGACCTGCCTGGCTTCGGCGTGATCGGCGAGGCGATGGGCGGGTTGCGCCATCTGTCCGGCTACCCGGGCCAGGCACCGGTACGCGTCGGTGTCAGCATCGGCGACTCGCTGTCCTCGCTGTATGGCGTGATCGGCGTGCTCCTGGCCTTGCAGGAGCGCGCACGCAGCGGTCAGGGCCAGGAGATCGACGTGGCGCTGTACGAGTCGGTGTTCGCCATGATGGAAAGCCTGGTCCCCGAATACGACGCCTTCGGCCATGTCCGCGAACCGGCCGGCAGCGCGCTGCCGGGCATCACGCCGTCGAATTCGTACCCCTGCAACGACGGTCGCTACGTGCTGATCGCCGGCAATGGCGACTCCATCTACAAGCGCCTGATGCGTCTCATCGGCCGTATGGACCTCGCCGACGATCCGGCCCTGGCGCACAACGACGGGCGCAGCCTGCAGGCCGAGCGGATCGACACGGCGATTTCCGAGTGGACCTTGCGACACGGCCGTGACGAGGTGATCGAGGCCCTCAAGGAGGCCCGCGTACCGGCTGGATTCCCCTACACCGCCGCCGATATCGTGGTCGATCCGCACTACCTGGCCCGTGGCATGATCGAGCAGGTACAGACCAGCGCCGGTGCGCTGAAGGTGCCTGGTGTGCTGCCCAAGCTCAGCCGCACCCCGGGACGAATTGGCGCTGGCGGCCCGCAGCTGGGCGAACACAGCAACGATGTGCTCGCCGGCCTCGGCCTCAGCGACGCGCAGGTCGCCGGCCTGCGCGAGCGCGGCATCATCTGAAACGCAGCCCTGTGGGGCCGCAGCAACCCGGGCGACCGCGGTTCGTCGCCGCCCTGCACACGACCGGAGAGAACATGACCCGCCTCTACATCCAGGAAGTCGCTACCCGCGATGGCTTCCAGATCGAAGCCGACTTCATCCCCACCGAGGCCAAGATCGCCCTGATCGACGCGCTGTCGCGCTGCGGCCTGGCGAAGATCGAGGCGACCTCGTTCACCTCGCCCAAAGCGATTCCCAACCTGCGCGATGCCGAGGAAGTGATGCGCGGCATCACCCGCGTGCCGGGCGTCGAATACACCGTGCTGGTGCCCAACGTGAAGGGCTGCGAACGCGCCCTGGCCTGTGGCGTGGACGAGATCAACCTGGTGATGTCGGCCAGCGACACCCACGGTCTGGCCAACCTGCGCATGACTCCGGAGCAGTCGCTGGCGCAGTTCGCCGAGATCATCGATGTCAGCCGCGGCAGCGGCGTGTTCATCAACGCTTCGCTGTCGACCACCTTCGGCTGTCCGTTCGAAGGCCATATCGCGGAGGAACGGGTCTACCACCTGATCGAGCGCTTGCTGGAAATCGGCGTGCAGGGCGTGACGCTGTGCGATACCACCGGCATGGCCAACCCGGCGCAGGTCGCACGGATCTGCCGCGAAACGCTGGCGCGCTGGCCGCAGGTCGGCTTCACCCTGCATGTGCACGACACCCGCGGCATGGGCCTGGCCAACGCGCTGGCGGCGTTCCAGGTGGGCATCCGCCGCTTCGACGCCTCCCTCGGCGGGCTCGGTGGCTGTCCCTACGCACCGGGCGCAACCGGCAACGTCTGCACCGAGGACCTGGTACACATGTTCGCGCAGATGGGCGAGGACACCGGGGTCGATCTCGACGCCCTGCTGGAAGTCGCCGCCGGGCTGCCGGCGATCGTCGGCCACGCTCTGCCCGGGCAGGTACTGAAGGCCGGCAAGGCCGATCGCCGCTACCCGAAACCGCGCGCGCTGCAGGCCTGAGGCAACCGGCGCGAGTCGCGAAAAAAGCCCGGATGGGCCCCGTTGAAAGTCGCCGGCGTTGGGGTAAGCTCCTGTCTCCGCCCCTCGACTGGTTCCCCCATGCTGACCCTCGGCAATCTGTTCCTGCTGCTGTTACTGGCTGGCGCCGGCGCCTGGCTCTGGCATGGCCACGGCGTGCGCGAGCGCGCGCTGATCCTGGCCCGTCAGCATTGCGCGAAGGTGCAGGTGGAGCTGCTCGACGATAACGTCGCCTTCCGTCGTTTCGGCCTGGTCGCCGACAGCCGCGGGCGCAGGCGTTTCGCGCGGGTCTACGCCTTCGAGTTCACCGTCACCGGCGAGCAGCGCCACGCCGGCACCCTGGTGATGTTCGGCCATCACCTCGGGCGCATCGAGCTGGAAGCGCACCCGCTGCCGAGCGCCGCCGAAGCGACGCCGGCACCGGTGGTGGAAGTCGCCGCCAGCGTGGTCCTGGAAAGCGTGCCGAGCACCCCGCCGGCGCCGCGCCGCACCGACAACGTGGTTCGCCTCGACCAGTGGAAGCGCAAGGGCTAGCGAGTCAGAACGACTACTCCAGCAGGAAGCCGCGAACCAGTATGGCGGTGTGTTCGGGGTGTTCCTGCATGAAGCAATGCCCACCGTCGACCGTCTGCTCGCTGAGCGACGGGCTCGCCGCGCACCAGCGCGCCACCGAGGGCGCGATGAAGGCGTAGCTGTCGCGGCCGTGGATCACCCGGGTCGGCGTGCGCACCTGGCGCAGCGTCGGCCACAGCCGCTGCGGCGACGAGGAGAACACCTCGGCCTCGCGGCTCGGCCGGCATTTCAGCTCCACGCCACCGTCTGCCGCCGGGCGCAGCGCGTGCTCGATGTGCGCGTCCAGCGCCTCCTCGCACCAGCCCTTGAAGATCCCGCGGCCCTCGAGATTGGCGCGCACCGCCGGGCGGTCCGGCCAGTGGTTGCGCCGTGCCGCGGCCCGGCGCGCCATCTGGTGCCGGCCGTACTGCCCGAACAGCGTGGCGAAGCGCATCGCCATGAGCATGCGCGGGCTGAACAGCACCGGGTCGAGCAGCACCGCGCGCTGGAACAGGTCCGGTCTCTTGGCCAGCATCAGGCCGGTGAGCACGCCGCCGAAGCTGTGCCCGAGGGCCAGCCGGGGCACCTGGCCGAACACCCCGCGGCCCGACTCGAAGCAGTGCACGGCGAGTTCGGCGCTGCGGTTCCAGCCGACGAAGGCGCCGCCATGGTCGCTTTCGCCGTGCCCCTGGGAATCGCTCAGCCACAGATCGAAATCGTCGCTCAGCCGGCGCAGCAGGGGTTCGTAGGTGCGTGCGCAGAAACCGTTGCCATGGAGGAAATGCAGCAGCGGTTTGCCGGACGGCTCGCTGTGCCAGCCGCGCAGGGTGAAGCCCTCGGCGACGGGTAAAGACCAGGGATGCAAGTGCATGAGGGCGCAATCGTTGTTGTTCGAGGAGCGCAGTGTATCCAGTCGCCGTGGACAAGGGCAGAGCGCGGCAACGGCTCGTGATAAGGTCTGGCCTGCCTCGATCGTCCCCTCCCCGGCTCGCCGGGCCACACCATGAGTTCACCCGTGCCACCCCGTTCCCTGCGCCTCATCGTGATGATCCTGCTGCTCGCCGCCGGCCTGCTGCTGGCGATGCATTTCGCCGGGCGCCAGGCCGAACGTCAGGCCCTGCGCGAGCAGAGCGTGCAGGCACGCGAACAGCTCAGCCTGATCGGCGGCAACCTGCAGACGCTGATCGAGCGCTACCGCTCGCTGCCGGCGGTGCTGGCGCTCGACCCGGAGCTGAAGACGGCGTTGCGCGGCCCGGTTGAAGGCGCGCTGCGCGAGCGGCTCAACCTCAAGCTGGAAGCCATCAACGGCGCCGCGCGCTCGGCGATCCTCGAACTGATGGACCGCGACGGTCTGGCCGTCGCCGCCAGCAATTGGCGCCTGCCGACCAGCTACGTCGGCCACAACTACGGCTACCGTCCGTACTTCTTCGACACCCGCCGGCAAGGCAGCGGACGCTTCTACGCGGTGGGCGTGGTCAGCGGGATTCCCGGCTATTTCATGTCCCAGGCGATCCGCGACGACGACGGCAGCTTCCTTGGTGCGATCGTGGTCAAGCTGGAGTTTCCCGACCTGGAAGCCGACTGGAGCGCTCGCCCGGACCTGATCCTCGCCAGCGACGCCAAGGACGTGGTGTTCCTCGCCAACCGCGCGTCCTGGCGCTACCGCGAGCTGCGCCCGCTCAGCGACCCCGAGCGCGCCGAACTCGCGGCCACCCGGCAGTACGACAAGCAACCGCTGCAGCCACTTCGCTACAGCGAACTGCGCATCCTGGGCGAGGACAGTCACTTGCGGCGCGTGGCCGGCCCCGACGGCGCCGAGGACCTGCTCTGGGAATCGATGGCGCTGCCCACTGAGGGCTGGACGCTGCACCTGCTCAGCGCGCCGCAGAGCGGCAACGCCGCCCGCGATGCGAGCCTGGCGGCCGGCGGCGTCTGGTTGGCGCTGGTCTTCCTCGGCCTGTTCCTGCACCAGCGCTGGCGCCTGGCGCGCCTGCGCCAACGCAGCCGGGCGGAGCTGGAACGCCTGGTGGAACAGCGCACCGCCGACCTGCGCACCGCCCAGGACGGCCTCGTGCAGGCGGCCAAGCTGGCGGCGCTGGGGCAGATGTCGGCCGCACTGGCGCATGAGATCAACCAGCCCCTGACCGCCCTGCGCATGCAGCTGGCCAGCCTGCGCCTGCTCTTCGACCAGGGCCAGCTGGAGCAGGCGCGCGCTGCCCTCGCCCGCCACGACGAGCTGCTGCAGCGCATGAGCGCGCTGACCAGCCACCTGAAGACCTACGCGCGCAGGAGCCCCGGCGGCAACCGCGAGCGCCTGGAGCTGGGCGGCGTGCTGGACAAGGCGCTGCAGCTGCTGGCGCCGAACCTGCGCCAGGCGCAGGTGCGCATCGAGCAGCGCGTGCAGCGCCCGGCCTGGGTGAGCGGCGACGCGATCCGCCTCGAGCAGGTGCTGGTCAACCTGCTCAGCAATGCGCTGGACGCGGTCACCGGCAGGGTCGAGCCGCGCATCCGCCTGAGCCTGCAACGCGACGGCGAGGAATGGCTGCTGGAAGTCGCCGACAATGGCGGCGGCATCGCCGAGGAACACCTGACCAAGGTCTTCGACGCCTTCTTCACCACCAAACCGGCCGGCGCCGGGCTGGGCATCGGCCTGGCCGTATCCGCCGCCATCGTTGGCGAACTCAGCGGCCAACTGAGCGCCGCCAACCTGGACGACGGCGCGCTGTTCAGCCTGCGCCTGCCGATCCACACCCCGGAGGAAACAGCATGCGCGGACCGGTGATCCTGGTCGACGACGAGGCGGTGATCCGCCAGGCGGTCGGTGAGTGGCTGCAGTTGTCCGGCTACGCCGTGACGCTGTTCGACAACGCCCGAGACTGCCTGGCGAGCCTGGACGCGGACTTCGCCGGCGTGCTGATCAGCGACCTGCGCATGCCCGGCATGGACGGCATGGCGCTGCTGCAGGCGGTGCGCGCGATGGACGCCGAGCTGCCGCTGATCATGGTCACCGGCCACGGCGACGTGCCGCAGGCGGTGGAGGCGATGCGCTTGGGCGCCTACGACTTCATCGAGAAGCCGGTCGATCCCGAGCGCCTGCTGGAAACCCTCGGACGAGCGCTGGAGAAGCGCCGCCTGGTGCAGGAAAACCGCCGGCTGCGCGCCCAGGTCGAGCATGGCGACGCGCTCGAATCGCGCCTGCTCGGCGTTTCTCCGGCGATCCGCACGCTACGCCGGCAGGTGCTGGCGCTGGCGCAGACGCCGGTCAACGTGCTGCTGCGCGGCGAGACCGGCAGCGGCAAGGAGATGGTCGCGCGTTGCCTGCACGACTTCGGCCCACGTGCGCAGAAGCCCTTCGTCGCGCTCAACTGCGCGGCGATTCCCGAGCACCTGTTCGAGACCGAGCTGTTCGGCCACGAAAGCGGCGCCTTCACCGGCGCCCAGGGCAAGCGCGTCGGCAAGCTGGAGCACGCCGACGGCGGCACGCTGTTCCTCGACGAGATCGAGAGCATGCCGCTGGCGCAGCAGGTCAAGCTGCTGCGCGTGCTGCAGGAGCAGCACCTGGAGCGGCTCGGCTCGAACCAGAGCATCGCCGTCGACCTGCGGGTGATCGCCGCGACCAAGCCCGACCTGCGCGAGGAAGTGCGCGCCGGGCGATTCCGCGAGGACCTGTTCTACCGCCTCAACGTCGCCGAACTGCAGTTGCCGGCGCTGCGCGAGCGGCGCGAGGACATCGCCCTGCTGTTCGCCCATTTCGCCCGCGAGGCCGGCAGCCGGCTCGGCCGCGAGGCCATCGCGCCGACGCCGCTGCACCTGGCGCAACTGCTCAGCCACGACTGGCCGGGCAACGTGCGCGAACTGGCCAACGCCGCCGAACGGCACCTGCTCGGCCTCGACGAAAGCCCGCTGCCGGCAACCGCCGCCGCGCCTTCGCTGGCCGAGCTGATGGAAGCCTACGAGGCGCAGTGCCTGCGCCTGGCGCTGGCGCGCAGCGGGGGCGAAATCAAGACCGCGATGAACCTGCTGCAACTGCCGCGGCGCACGCTCAACGAGAAGATGCAGCGCCACGGCCTGGCCCGCGGCGAATTCCTGCGCGACGAGGAGTAAGGCCCGCGGTGCGCGCCGTAGGGTGCGCCGTGCGCACTGACAGTTCCCATCTCAAACAGGCGGATTTCCGCTTATCCAGCCGCAGCAGTCGGCAGAATTCCGCGCATCGACTCCTCGAAAAACCCCCACAACCCCTCTGAAACGGGCCTCCCTGCCCATGGCACAGCATCTGCTATGGACAACCGGCACTCGCGCAGCCGAGGCGGCGCCCAAAAACAACAACATCAGAGGAATAACGATGGATAGCTCCAGCACGCTGTCTGCTTCCAACGCAGAACCCCGCAGCACCTCGCAACGCATCAAATCGATTTTCAGCGGCTCGGTGGGCAACCTGGTCGAGTGGTACGACTGGTACGTCTACGCCGCCTTCTCGCTGTATTTCGCCAAATCCTTCTTCCCGCAGGGCGACCAGACCGCGCAGCTGCTGAACACCGCGGCGATCTTCGCCGTCGGCTTCATCATGCGTCCCATCGGCGGTTGGCTGATGGGCATCTACGCCGACCGCAAGGGCCGCAAGGCCGCGCTGCTGGCCTCGGTGCTGCTGATGTGCTTCGGCTCGCTGATGATCGCCCTGACCCCGAGCTACGAAACCATCGGCGTCGCCGCGCCGGTGCTGCTGGTGATCGCGCGTCTGCTGCAGGGTCTCTCGGTCGGTGGCGAGTACGGCACCTCGGCGACCTACCTGAGCGAGACGGCGACCAAGGAAAGCCGTGGCTTCTTCTCCAGCTTCCAGTACGTCACGCTGATTTCCGGCCAGCTCATCGCCCTGGCGGTACTGATCTTCCTGCAGCAGACGCTGACTCTGGAGCAGCTGGAAAGCTGGGGCTGGCGCGTGCCGTTCCTGATCGGCGCGCTGTGCGCGGTGGTCGCCATGTTCCTGCGTCGCGGAATGGAGGAGACCGACTCCTTCACCAAGAAGAAGGACAAGCCGACCGAGAGCCTGATGCGCACGCTGATGCGCCATCCCAAGGCCGTGTTCACGGTGGTCGGCCTGACCATGGGCGGTACGCTGGCGTTCTACACCTATACCACCTACATGCAGAAATATCTGGTGAACACCGTCGGCATGAGCAAGACCGATTCGACGATGATCTCCGCCGCCACGCTGTTCCTGTTCATGCTGCTGCAGCCGTTGGTGGGCGCGCTTTCCGACAAGATCGGACGGCGCCCGATCCTGATCGCCTTCGGTGTGCTCGGCACGCTGTGCACGGTGCCGATCCTTACCACCCTGCACACCATCCAGACCTGGTGGGGCGCGTTCTTCCTGATCATGGCGGCGCTGATCATCGTCAGCGGCTACACCTCGATCAACGCCGTGGTGAAGGCCGAGCTCTTCCCCACCCAGATCCGCGCCCTCGGCGTCGGCCTGCCGTATGCGCTGACCGTGTCGATCTTCGGCGGCACCGCCGAATACGTCGCGCTGTGGTTCAAAAGCATCGGCCTGGAAAGCGGCTTTTACTGGTACGTGACCGGCTGCATCGCCTGCTCGCTGCTGGTCTACGTGTTCATGAAGGACACCCGCGCCCATTCGCAGATGGACAAGGATTGACTGAGCCGTACTGGCTCTGGCCGCGTTAACCCGTGGCCGTTTTCTTCCCGACGACAGGCCCGAAAGGGCCTGTTCTCGTTTACGCAGGCTCGACCTGGATAGAAGCGTCGCAGAGTGGGACAACCGGCGATCCCGCATTCCGCGGCGCGCGTGGTTGCTCGGCGCCGACGACCATAGGGTGGGCTTCAGCCCACTACAGCCGGGTCATCCGGCAAGCGACACGCCTGCAGCCCCGCTGACAGCGACTCGGCATCCTGCGCCTGGGTGAAGATCAGCTCGATCCGCGAATCGCGCCGCCACTCGCTGTCGCGCCAGTGCGGCGCCTCGCCGTCCAGAGCGTTACCCGACCACCAGCCGGCGTTGCTCCGCACCACAAGCTTGGCGCGCCGCCAGGACAGTTGCGTCAGCCACCGCTGCAGGCGCCCCAGGTCGAAACGCTGGCTCGGGTGCCAACGCCAGCCAATGCTCCAGCCGTCGGGCTGCTCCTGTACCTGGCGGATCGCCTGCGCGGGATCGCGCCAGAGCGGCGCGGGCATGGAGGCGCCGTCCGGTAGCGTGGCGGCATCACCGCCGGTCTCGCCGGTGGTCGCGTGGCCGGGCAGGTCGGCCAGGGCCAACGCGCCATTAGCCGTCCAGCGCCAGGGCCGCGCGGGCAATCCGGCGAGCACACGGGCACGCGTCACGTCGTCGAGGTCTTCCGCCTTGTTCAGGAGTAGCAGCCCGGCCCCGTCCAGCGCGCTGCGCTGGCTGTCCGGCAACGCCTGGCCGGCCGCCAGCGCCGTGGCGTCGAGCACCATCACCAGCGGCTGTATCGCCAGCACGCCGACCCACGGCGGCGCGTTCAGTTGGCCAAGCAGTTCGGCGGGATGACCGAGCCCGGACGGCTCGATGAACAGCCGGTCGGGCCGCGCCTTGCGCAGCAGCCGACCGAGGCCGACCTGGAACGGCGCGCCGTTGACGCAGCACAGGCAGCCGCCGGCGACCTCGGCGAGGCTGACACCGTCGGCGTCGGTGCTGAGCAGCGCGGCATCCAGGCCGATCAGGCCGAATTCGTTGATCAGCACCGCCCAGCGCTCGGCCGCCGGCTTCTGCGTCAGCAGCGCGCGGATCAGGCTGGTCTTGCCGGCACCCAGGGGCCCGGCGATGAGGTAGGTCGGGATGTTCCTCAGCATCTGCGCATGGTGCGGTTTCGTTCGCCATCGGTGAAGCCCTGCGTGCTCAACGACGCCGGTTCGCCGTGATAAAGTCGCCGGCCTTCCAGCGGAGAAGTCGATGCGCGCACTACTCTTGAGCTTGTTGCTGTTGCCCGGCCTGGCGTTCGCCGAGGCCTGCGTGGTGCATAGCCAGGACGAGCACGTCGAGGTGAAGATCTGCCAGCAGAACCGCAGCATCCCCAGCAGCCTGTTCCGCAGCGGCTACTGCGAGCCGCAGCTCAAGGACCAGAAGGTCGACGTGAGCTTCGTCGAGCAGTGCCCGAGCGGCGCCTTCGGCGTGTGCAGCGGCGCGCGCACCTCCAACATGCCTTACCTCGAAGACATCCACTACTACGGCGTCGCCAGCGACGCGCGCTTCCTCAAGCCGGCCTGCGAGGGCCAGAGCCAGGGTCAGTGGATCACCCCGAAGACGGACTGAACGACATCACTAGGCGGCCTTCCGTCCAGCGCTCGAACGGGCCGAAGCTGCAACCAGGCCTTCGCGCCGACGGCCATTCCCGCATCGCTGAGCAGGCCGGCGCCGAGTTCGGCGGCGAGTCGGGCGACGTCGATGTTCTGTGCGGAATACCCGCTCCTGGCGGCAATCGGCGCTCGTCGCGCTCCGGTGGCGCATGACCGTGCGCACCGTTTCGCATTGTCGGGCTACTGGTTCCTTTGGCACGAAGCGCCAGGTGACCGGCGTAGCCGTACGCCGGCCTGTCAGTTGGCGGCCTCCCACGGCCTGTTCGCCGCCAGGAGAAGCCCTGGAGCGCCGCCGTCGCTCATTCGCGGCTGAGCAGGGAGAAGAACCTTTACGGCTTTTCTGACCGCAAGGGCGGATGAAGCAGCCCGACAGAAGGCAATCTTTTGACGTCAAGGCACCGAACTTATCGCCGATAGCCTTGTTGTGCCCGCCGTCGCGTGCACGTCGCTGCGGATTCTCCGCAACACCGAGGCCGGTCTCCGGCGGTGACGTATCGATGTCGGGCCATCGCCCGCCTGGAAGCACGATGAAGAAGCCTGCTTTGCTGAATACCCGTCGAGGGCGCGCCGCGCTCCTGGGCGTTATCCTGGCCATCGCCCTGCTCGCCGGCACCGCCTGGCAACTGTGGCCGCAAGCGCCGAAGCCCGCTGCCAGTGGCGCAGCCGCGTTGATGCTGGAGCAGCTCAAGGAATCGAGCCAGCCGTGGCTGGAAAACCGCCGCGACCTGTCCACGCTGGTCGCCGACCTGCGCGACAAGCGCATCGCCAGCGCCGCGCTGGATCGCGACGCGGTCTACATCAGCACCAAGGACGGCGTTCGCTACTGGCTGCCGGACCAGTCCGGGCGTGTCGCCGACCTGCTGTTGCAGCGCTACGCCGACGGCAGCGGCGAGCTCTTCCCGCTCAGCCTGTTCCGCACCGATGGCGAGGCGCCCTGGTATGCCGGGGCGCTGGCCTATGCACCGCTCGGCGCGCTCGTGCTGCTCCTGCTGGGCGTGCTGGCGCTGAAAATGCGCCCCTACGCGGTCTTGCGCAAAAGCACCGGGATCGGCTTCGACGACGTGATCGGCGCCCACGAAGCCAAGCAGGCACTGGCCGACGTCACCGCCTACCTGCGCGACCCCAGCGCGTTCGTCGAACTGGGTGCGCGGCCGCCACGCGGCGTGCTGCTCACCGGCGAACCCGGCACCGGCAAGACGCAACTGGCCAAGGCCCTGGCCAGCGAGGCCAACGCGGCGTTCATCCAGGTCACCGGCAGCGACTTCTCCTCGATGTACTTCGGCGTCGGCATCCAGAAGGTCAAGGCGCTGTTCCAGGCCGCCCGGCGCCAGGCGCCGTGCATCATTTTCATCGACGAGATCGACGGCATCGGCAAGCGCTCCGAACAGACCCGCTCCAGCGACGCCGAGAGCAACCGCATCATCAACCGCTTCCTCACCGAGATGGACGGCTTCGACGCCAGCTCAGGCGTACTGGTAGTGGGCGCGACCAACTTCCCCAACTCGCTGGACGCCGCGCTGCTGCGTGAAGGGCGTTTCGACCGCTCGATCGCCGTGGGCCTGCCGACGCTGGCCGACCGCGACGCGCTGTTCCGGCTCTACGCCGGGAAGCTGCGTCGCGCCGCCGACATCGATTTCGCCCAGCTGGCGCGCAACAGCGTCGGCCTGACCCCCGCAGCGATCGCCTCGATCGTCAACCAGGCGGCCCTGCTCGCCGCCCGCGATCGCGCCGAGCGGGTCGAGATGGACCACGTGGTGGAGGCCATCGAGATCAGCCGCATCGGCGCCAAGCCGGATGGCGTCACGCCGCTCTCCGACGCCGAACGCACGCGCATCGCCGTGCACGAGGCCGGCCACGCGCTGGTCGCCGCCGCGCTGAACACCGGCAGGGTGGAGAAGGTCACCATCCTGCCGCGCGGCCAGGCCCTCGGCGTGACGCTGGTGACGCCGCTGGAAGACAAGCGCCTGCACCTGGAATCCGAACTGCGCGGACGCATCCAGATGCTGCTCGCCGGGCGCAACGCCGAGCAGCTGTATTTCCATGAAGTCTCATCCGGGGCCGGGCAGGACCTGCAGGAAGCCTCGAAGCTGGCGCTGTCGATGGTCGGCGCGCTGGGCATGGGCCCGGCCGGCTCGCTGCTCAGCCTGCAGGCGGTACGCGAGGCCCACATCGACTTCGACAGCAGTGAAACGCTGCACTCGGCCGATGCCCTGCTGCAGCAGCTCAACCGTGAATGCTTCGCCCTGCTGCAGCGGATGAAGCCGGCGCTGGACGAGATCAGCCAGCGCTTGCTGGACGAGGAAAGCGTGCCGGGAGAAGCCGTGGTGGAGGCCATCGCCCGGTTGCCGGTGCACGACCTGGAAATGGCCCTGAAGCCGCTGCGCCAGCGTGCCCACGGCGGCCTGGAACGCGTCGCACTGAGCGCCTACGACCAGGACCAGCCGTTCGAGCTTGGCGCAGCGCCTGCCGGGCAGGTCGAGGAAGGCCCCGGCATGGCGTGAGTGGGCGTCACTGCGCCGAGGCGACTTCGTGATACAGCTCGAAGCCGCGCGCCTTGTAGTTGGCCAGCGCGGCGGGGTGATCGAGGCTGCAGGTGTGCAGCCAGACGCGCTCGGTTCCCCGCCAGCTCCAGGCCGAGGCAACCGCGTGGGACAGCAGCGGCCCGCCCAGGCCCTGGCCATAGAAATCCGGCGTCAGGCCGAAATAGAGAATCTCGACGTTGCGTTCATCCGGGCGATACAGCTCGTAATAGCCGGCGATGGCGCCGCGCCGGTAAGCAACCCAGGTACGATGCGCGGGGTTTTCCACCAGTTCACGCCATTGTTCGTCGCTCCATGACAGCTTGTCGGTCCATTCCCAGGGACCACCGACCCACTGATAGAGAAAGCGGTTGAGGGCGAACTGCGGCTGCGCGCATTCGACGACAGTCAGCCCGGCCGGCAACGGTTTGGCGCGCAACGCCTGCGACTGGTTCATTTCCAGGTAGTAGGTGATCAACTCGCTCATGACCACGGCTTCCGTTTTCCGAAGCGGGCCACGGTACCTCGCTCGACGGCGGAGAAAAACCCACCCGCACAATCTCAGGCATACAGATCGGCGCGCGACCAGGGCAACTCGTGGGAACCGTCCTCCCGTGGCTTCACCGCGAGGATCTGGTGCAGGTTGATCCAATTGCGCCCGAAGCCGTAGGCGCAGCCGGCCAGGTAGAGCCGCCAGATGCGTAGCGCCTCTTCCGGGACCAACGCCCTTGCCTCCTCCAGCCTCGCCTCCAGCCGCCCGCTCCACAGCTCCAGAGTACGCGCGTAATGGCGGCGCAGGCTTTCCACGTCGACGATCTCCAGTCCGGCATCGCTGATCTGCGTACTGATCGTCGCCAGGTGCGGCAGCTCTCCATGCGGAAACACATAGCGCCCGATGAACGCGCCGGCGCCATGGCCGACCGGGCGTCCGTCGGTATTCCGCGCGGTGATGCCATGGTTCATCACCAGCCCGCCCGGGCGCACCGCGTTGAACAGCGTGCGGCAGTACAGCGGAAGGTTGGCGTGACCGACGTGCTCGAACATGCCGACGCTGACCACCTTGTCGAAGCGGCCGTCCTGCGGCAACTCGCGGTAATCCAGCAGTTCCAGCCGCACCTGCCCGGAAAGCCCTTCGTCGGCCACGCGCTGGCGCGCCAGCTCGAGCTGGGCGCGGCTGAGGGTGATGCCGAACACCTCGGCGCCGTACTCCCGCGCAGCGAAGCGCGCCAGCCCACCCCATCCGCTGCCAACGTCCAGCAGCCGGTCGCCGGGCTGCAGGCGCAGCTTGCGGCACAGATGACGCAGCTTGGCCTGCTGCGCCTGGTCGAGGTCTTCCGCGCCGGTTTCGAAATAGGCGCAGGAATAGACCATGTCCTGGTCCAGCCAGAGTCGGTAGAAGTCGTTGGAAAGGTCGTAGTGGTAGGCGATCGCCGCCGCATCGGTGGCCTTGTCGTGGGCCTGGCGACTCGGTGCAGTACCCGTATCTTCACCGACCAGTGCCCGGCACAGGCTGTCGGCGATACGGATCACCTCGAGTATCGGCCCCTCCAGCCCGAGGCGGCCTTCGACATAACTGCTGCCCAGCAGGTCCAGGCTGGGCCTGGCGAGCTGGCCGACCAGCGCCGGATCGTTCACCACCAGGGTGACTACCGGGCTGGGTCCGAGGACGACGTGGCTGCCGTCCCAAAGGCGCAACTGCACGGGGAGGTGCAAGTCACGCAAGGCGGACATGAGCTGCGCGAACATGAGGAAGTTCCTCCTGCAACAGGCAGGAATACCATAAGCCTCTATTCGATAGGTGTCAGGCTATCTATCCGATCAACGGATCTCCGTCTATCCAAAATCGCCGTGCAGACGCTCAGGAGTATTCGCCCGGCATCGCCCCGCCGACCCGCGCGCCGATGACCATTTCCGTCGCCCAGCTGGTCAGTACCGACGTATAGGCCTGCTGGCAGGTCTCGCCGCTCAGCGCGTGGTCGGCGCCATCGATGATGCGATGGGTCAGCGAATGGGTTTTCTGGAAGGCCGCCCGGTAATTCATGATCGTCTGATGCGGGACGAAATCGTCGTGTTCGGACTCGACGATCAGCACGTCGCCGGTGAAGGCCGCGCAGGCGGCCAGCGCGCGGTTCTCGCTGGGCAGCACGCGGGTGCGCCGGTACTGGGCGAGGTCCACGCGATCAAGGCTGCGCTTGGGCAGCGTCCAGTCCTCGTCGCGGTACAGCGCCGGCACCCGCAGTGCCAGCCAGCGGACCGGGCGCAGCGTGGTGAGAATGGCCGCCAGGTAGCCGCCATAGCTGGTGCCGACCACGGCGATCGCCGAGGTGTCGATGCCCGGATGCGCGACAAGGCGATCGTAGGCGGCGAGGATGTCTTCGAGGTTTTCCTCGCGCGACACCGTCTCCTGCTGTTCGCGGGTATCCGCATGACCGCGCAGGTCGAAGGTCAGGCACACGCAGCCGAGCCCGGCGATGCCGCGGGCGCGCGCCATGTCGCGCGCCTGGCTGCCGCCCCAGCCGTGGACGAACAGCACGCCGGGGATTTTCGAGCGGGGAACCAGGAAGGTTCCGGCGATCTGTTCGCCGGCGACTTCCACTTCGATGTCGAGTGTTTCGCTACGTGCCCTCATACGCCTCCACCGTCACGCATTTGGTCATGAAGCCGATTTCCGGATCGGGACCGCGGAACAGCACCGAGGCATTCGCCGGCGGCTGATGGGCTTCGCCGAAGAACTCCAGCGAGGAAGCCCGCACGCGGGTCACGGTCGGGTCGGCATGAAAGGTTTCCAGCGCGGCGATTTCCGCGCTGCTGGCGCCGCCGATGCGCCAGGACTGCTCCAGCACGCCGGAGCGCTGCCGACCCTGCGCATCGCGTCCCTGGGCGACATCATAGTTGCGTCGCGAGGCGATCAGCGCGGGGAAGCAGGCGCTCGCGACGGCGTCGTATCGCTGGCTCTGGCGCACCGCCAGGCGCACGGGGTCGGGCAGATCCAGTTGCAGCAGGGCATCGAAATCGCCGCGTACCACCACCAGGTCGGAGCCGCCGTAGACCGTCTCGCCGGCGTTGTCCTCGGTGAGCCGCTGGCGACCGTGATAAGTCGCCAGCAGTTCGCCGATGCGCACCTGGCCGACGCTGTAGGTCAGCACCTCGTCCAGATGCTGCTCCAGCACCAGGCCGAAGGCGTTCACTTCGTCGGCGTCCTGAGCAGCGAGCGCCTGCTCCAGCGCGTCGGCATCCTCGACCAGCCACTGTCCACGTCCGGCGGTGGCGCGTACCGGCTTGACCCGCATGCGCCCCTGCCGCAGCAGCCGTTGTCCGGCCTCACGGGCATCGCTCAGGTCGAACGCGGTGAAGCCATCGAGCAGCGCATCCCCGGCCCGCGCGGCGAAGGTGCCCGGCCAGCCCTGCGGTGCCCGCGCGCCCGCGCCGACCAGCCCGTGGCTGATCGCCTTGGTCGCCACGAAGGGCAGCGGCACCACGCCGCCGAACAGGTCCTGTTCGCTGGCGACACCGAGCCCGCGCGCTTCGTCGACCCCGATCAGGGTCCCGCTGGGCACCAGATACAGCGGCTCGGCTGGCGCCTGGGCCGGATTGAACTCGCCGTAATAGGGCAGCCCCTGAAGGCCGGCGATGCGCCGCGCCAGTTCGCTTAGGGAGATTCGCTCGTGCTGGGCCTCGTGCGCGCGATTCGGGTAGAGGGCGACGGCCGCGTGCGCGGCGTGGGAGGTGTTTCGAGCTGTCATCGCATCGCTCCCCGGGGCTGGATCGTCCCGCCGCCAACGCGGCGGGACGCACGGAACCACTTACCGGGTAGACCCGGACGGATCGCGATCTATCGACCGTTCGTCCGTCAGCCGCTACTTGCGCAGCAGCCGCAGGCCGTTCAGCACCACCAGCAGACTGACGCCCATGTCGGCGAACACCGCCATCCACAAGGTCGCGTGGCCGGTCAGGGTAACCAGCAGGAACACCGCCTTGATCCCCAGCGCCAGCGCGATGTTCTGCTTGAGCACGGCCGCGGTCTGCCGCGACAGGCGCACGAAGGCCGGAATCTTGCGCAGGTCGTCGTCCATGATCGCTACGTCGGCGGTCTCGATGGCGGTGTCGCTGCCAATCGCCGCCATGGCGAAGCCAATGTCGGCACGCGCCAGCGCCGGCGCATCGTTGATCCCGTCGCCGACCATGCCGACGCTGCCGGATTTGCCCAGCAGCGCCTCGATGGCCGCCAGCTTGTCACTCGGCAACAGCTCGCCGCGAGCCTCGTCGATGCCGGCCTGGCGCCCGATGGCGGCCGCGGTGTGGGCGTTGTCGCCGCTGAGCATGAGGGTGCTGACACCCAGCGCATGCAGCTCGCGGATCGCCTCGCGGCTGCTCGGCTTGAGCGTATCGGCCACGGCGAACAGCGCCAGCGGACGCTGCTCGTCGCACAGCAGCACCACGCTCTTGCCCTCGCGCTCCAACCCGTCGAGGTGCGCTTCCAGCTCGGGCGAACACAGCCCCAACTCTTCCACCAAGCGGTGATTGCCCAGGTGCAGCAACCTCCCGTCGATGCGCCCGCGGACCCCACGCCCGGCCAGCGCCGCGAATGCCTCGACCTCCCGCAGCGGCTGGCCCTCGCCATGCCGAGCGATGGCCTGCGATACCGGATGATCGGAGCGCGCCGCGAGGCTCAGCGCGAGGCTGACGACGCTCTCCGGATCGGCGTCCACCAGCAGTTGCTGATCGGTCAGCTGCGGCTTGCCGTAGGTCAGGGTACCGGTCTTGTCCAGCGCCAGATGGCTGAGGTGGCGACCGTTCTCCAGGTAGGCGCCGCCCTTGATCAGGATGCCCTTGCGCGCCGCCGCGGCGAGCCCGCTGACGATGCTCACCGGGGTGGAAATCACCAGCGCGCAGGGGCAGGCGACCACCAGTAGCACCAGCGCGCGGTAAATCCATTCCAGCCACTGGCCGTAGAACAGCGGCGGCAGCAGTGCCACCGCCAGCGACAGCAGCACCACCGCCGGCGTGTAGAGGCGCGAGAAGCGGTCGACGAAACGCTGCGTCGGCGCGCGCATGCCCTGGGCCTGCTCGACGGCCTGGATGATCCGCGCCAGCGTGCTATTGCCCGGCTCGGCGGTGACCCGGTACTCCAACGCGCCATCGCCATTCAGGGTGCCGGCGAACAGCGCGTCACCGACTGTCTTCTCCACCGGCAGGCTCTCGCCGGTGATCGAAGCCTGGTTCACGCTGGACTGGCCGACGAGGACTTCGCCATCCAGGCCGATGCGTTCGCCAGGACGAACGCGCACCTGGCTGCCCAGCGCCACCTCGGTCACCGGCGTGCTCAGCCAGGTGCCATCGGGCTGGCGTACGGTGGCCGTTTCCGGCGCCAGTTCGAGCAGACCGCCGATGGCGTTGCGCGCGCGATCGAGAGACTTCGCCTCGATCAGCTCGGCGACGGCGAAGAGGAACATCACCATCGCCGCCTCGGGCCATTGCCCGATGAGGATCGCGCCGGTCACCGCAATGCTCATCAGCGCGTTGATGTTGAGGTTACGGTTCTTCAGCGCGATCCAGCCCTTCTTGTAGACCTCAACCCCGCTGAGCAGCACGGCGGCCAGGGCGATCAGCGCCACCATCCATTCGGGCGCAAGGTCGGCGAAATGCAGCACTTCGGCGGCGACCGCGGCGACCCCGGCCAGCGCCAGCTTGAGGCCCTTTCCGCTCGCCGGCGCCACCTGCGGCGCCGATTCGCCCGTCGCCACCACCTGCGGCGTGAAGCCCAGCTCGCGAATTGCCTGCAGCGCCGGCTGCAGCGCCTCCGGTTCGTGGCCGAGGGTGAGCACACGCTGCATCAGGTTGAACTGCAGCGCCGTGATGCCGGGCATGTCGCCGAGCGTGTCGGTGATCAGGCGCTCCTCGGTCGGGCAGTCCATCTGCGCGATGGCGATCCGCGTGGTGGTCGCTACCAGCGGTTCGGCACGCATGCCGAGCTCGGCGATGGCGTCGCGGATCGTCGCTTCCGGCAACGCCGTGTGCCATACGCCAAGCACGCGCTTGAGCAGGTTGAACTCCAGGCGCTGCACCTCGGGCAGCTTGCCGAGGCGCCCGCGGATCAGGCTTTCCTCGGTCGGGCAGTCCATCTGCTCGATGCGGAAACGGCTCAGCTGGCCGGACGACGCGCCGTGGCCGTGGCTGTGGCCGTGATCGTGATCGTGATCGTGATCGTGATCGTGATGATCCTGAACGTCCTGTCGATCCGCGGAAGGTTTTCCGCAGGCGTGGTCACCGCAACACTGGGTCATCTGGGTTCTCCGGATGGGGTATGGTGCGCAGTGAACACCCTGTAGCCACTTCAGGGTCAAGCGAACCGGAGGCCCCATGAAAATTGGTGAACTGGCGCGGCAGACCCACTGCCCCGTAGAAACCATCCGCTACTACGAACGTGAAGGTCTGCTGCCACTCCCCGCCCGCAGCGAGGGCAATTACCGGGTTTACGGCCCGGTACACAGCGAGCGGCTGACCTTCATCCGCAACTGCCGCACGCTGGACATGACCCTCGAGGAGATTCGTCGCCTGCTGGAATTCCGCGACCTGCCGCAGAACAACTGCGAAGGCTTCAACGAGCTGATCGACGAGCACATCACGCACGTCGCCGCCCGCATCGCTGGCCTCCAGGCACTCCAGGTGCAACTGGTGGAACTGCGCCGCAGTTGCGCGGGGGGCGGCGAAATCGAACGCTGCCAGATCGTCCGCCAGCTCACCGAAGCCAGTATCAGCGTGGACGAGACGCCCTCCCACGTTGGCCGTTCGCACCAGCACTGAGGGTGAGCACGCAGGGCAAGGCGGGGTGATCGCTTGCGTTTCATGCGCATCGATTGGAAGCAAATTCGGACGGATGCTAGGCGCGGCTCGGCATCAACTCATGCGAAGTTCTTCCCGTCGCCCAGCGAACTCGCCTCGTTGACGATGACCTTCGCCGTATTCGGCGCCGAGTGACGTGGCGGCGCGGACACGGCTACACCGGCATCGACGCACACCACGTTTTCTTCGTCGTAGGCTCAACCCGGCAAGCTGGCGCGGGATGGTGGTCTCGTACAAGTTTCCTCCATCGCTGGACCGCTGTAGCCGAACCAGTTCTGCATCAGGTGCACACGTAGCATGGATATGCCGGGCGACCACCCTCACCTTTGGGGTAGCGCGGCTCGATCAGAGCGACCAAACCGTTCCACGGCACACCTGATCCATCTCGATCAGGAACAATTCCTTGCGGGCCTGCTTACGCTTGCCGGCGTACCCGGAGTCGGCGAAGGTCATCTGCTTCATCGGGATACTCGGGCAATGGAGGCGGCGCATTTCACCAGATTCGGGAAGTCATCTTCAGAGCTTCCTTAGGCATCATGAGTAGCTCTATCTCGCCACAAATAGCGGCAGGCTACCCTACCCATCGTCAGGTCAAACACGCCCCCTTCGCCGGAGACCAAGCCGAGGGTCAGTGATACTGGTGTTAGAAGTCGTACTGCAATTTCAATCTGTTTTGCCAGAAGTCCTCGCTCTTGGGGGGTGAACTTTGCAAGGCAATATAGTTGGTTATGCTCACCCCTTTAAGCTTGCCACCAAATTTGTATGTTCCAAACAGCAAGTATTCTGATTGTTCAATACTCTCGGCTGCCGCGCTTTTCTTCAGATCCATGTATGAGTAACGTCCCCCCACAAACAAATGCTCGGTTGCTGCGCCATTGATGTCCAGAGCATAGGCATTGCCCGCCCCGAGGTCCTGGGTGCTGGTAAGGAACGGTTGAGCAAAAAAGGGCCCCGACGTCACATTGTGCGCATAAGGAGTCACCATGGCTCCATTGAGATATGACTGGCTGTCAGGGACGATGCGATCATAGCCCAGGCTCACCGTTACAGATTGTCGTTTGATGCCAAGTTGCGCACCGTATACGCGGCTGCGTACATTACCCAATAGCGCTTTGCCTTCTTCGTCCTCATGCATGGCCTGGACAGCGAAGAACGGCAATATGCTTCCTTCGCGGCGACTGATTTTCGCCTCGACATAATTAAGCCTGGCGTAGTCCTCATAATTGAAATGCCAGCCTTGAGCTTTGACAATTACAGGCGCGAGATCCAGGGTTCGCATACCGCCCACCCCCCAGAAACCATCTGTTTCTTGCTCGCCAATCGGAGAGAAACCGTCAAAGCGGCTGTTGTAGTTGGTATGCTTGCTGAAGGAATTATCAATGTATGACTTGTAGCGGTAGATCCGAACCGCAGTCATATAATTGTCATTATCACCATAGCGCGCGTACACCCCCTGGAACAGTTGGGGGACTATTCGGTAGTCATAGGTCGACGCAAAAGGCAGGTCCAGTTGTTGATTGCCTGCACGCAGGGTTACGTTTCCGTATTGATACTGACCATAAGCTTCGCCCAACGCAGTGATGTTCGGCCCCAGATAGGTATCACGTCCATTTTTATCATCGTCGTGAAAAATCCCGCGTTGTATGAGTCCGCTTAAACCAAAGCCAAAACCATTATAGCTGCCGGAGGTAAAGCCAAGCTTGCCACCGTAGCTGACCGTGTCCTGATCTTTGCCCGGCGTGAAAAATGCGTTGTGCGCACTGTAGTACAACGTACGAATATTTCCGGATACCTTGCCTTCTTCAAACATATCGCTAACCGAGGATACTTCACCGGCGGCTGCCTGTGCACTCGATATTGCGGTGATCAGCGTCAACAATATTTCAATAGCACAAGTGCCAGCTACAACGGATTGCAGATTTTTGTTCATGAATATTTTCTCACAGAGAGAGCGCCAGATTGGCAATTCAGATGTCTGTATCGTTTTTCGGACAGCCGGACACGACGTTGATAAACGGGTGTACGACTGTCAGGTAAAGGGCAGTGCAGAAAAATGTAGCGGAGGTCGCGGAGCGCTTTAGTGACCCTTGTTCTTATTGTTCAGGCAACGTTACTGACGATGAGGCATCACTGCAGTATGCTGCGAACTTTTCCGGGGTTTAACAGGTGGTGCGGGTCATACAGGTCCTTCAGTGCCAGCATCCGTGGATTTACATTTCCGGCATGCTTTCCGTCTTCCAATGTATAAACATGGGGGTTGTTGATCTTGATGCCTTGCGCCTGATGCAGAAGGATTAACTCTTCCAGCCTCTGCGCACTGCTATAACGAACAATTGGTAATCCTGAGCAAACAATTTTGCCTGAGGGCGCACGGATAAATTCAACATGACTAAGTAACTCCGCGCCGGCAGCTTCTTGCATACATCCTAACTGTGCACGTTCCTGACCAGGGGCGTAGGAGCACTGCAGATATGTCAGACTCTTGTCGACTTTAAGTGCATGCAGGGTGCAATGGTTCCAGCAGTACTCAAGCAGTGTATGTCCGCTTCGCGCAGTCTGGGCACTCTGAAAAAAAGCGATGCGGCCATTGTAAGTTTTCAGTAATTGATCGAGCGCCTCGGCGGATTGTTCAGCAATCGGGCTGATCACAAAGTGCTCACATGGCCGTAAATGTCCTGCCAGTGACGTGAAATACTCTGCTATACGGGAGTCATAGAGCGCTACGTTACGCTTCACCAGCGCTGGTGCGTGAGCCAGGGCTTCAGCGAAGTCGAACGCCTTGTCGGCGTCGGGAAATGCGAGGAGGTATTCGTCCCAGTTTTGCGCAGGGGCCAACGCAATTTCCAGCTCCAGGACAATTCCGTTGGTGCCATAGGCGTGTGCCAGATCCATCATCTGCTCAGCGCGAAGTTCAATGATTTGCGGTTCGGCCTCAAGCGTCATGACCCTGACGCCCAGCAGTGTTCCCAGAGATGCCAACGGACCGAAGTTGACCGAGCCAATGCCGCCGAAACCACCGGCAAACAACCCCCCCAGCGTTGCAACGCGATAGGTGGAAGGCATGCAGCGGAGCTCCCAGCCGAGAGGCCGCAGTTCATCTTCAAGAGAAGCAAGACGAATGCCCGCTTGCGCCCGGGCGATCCCTCCCTTGGCCCACATCAACTGGCTATAGCTGCTCATATCGATCACCAGGCCACCGTGCATAGGTACTGCCTGACCATAATTTCCGGTCCCGCCTCCGCGAATGGTCACTGGGATCTGCAAACGCGCGCACGCTGCTACCACCTGCTGTAACTGCGCCTCCGTCTTAGGTAATACGATCAGATCGGCGAAGCACTCAGCGAATCGATCTTTGAGAATCGGGCTGAACCAGTTGAAATCGCGAGACAAACGCTTGACCTGAAGCGGGGCCGTGACCCACTCGATATCAGGTAGTTGCTCGCGCAAATTAATTAGGCGGTCTGAAATATCCGTGATCGCTGGGTGACTGGCTGGATTCATTATCAACGCTCCGTTTCGCTGTCGTGCCAACGGCCAATGGCCAGGCGAGTAAGAAGGGACATACCGGAAAACAATAAAATGCCGGTAAGTGAAATCAGGACCAGGGCGGCAAACATCCGGGGGATGTCCAACTGGAAACCCGATAACAAGATCTGGTAGGCCAATCCTGTGTTGCTGCCGCCAGTGCCCGCGACGAACTCAGCCACGACCGCACCAATCAGGGCCAGACCGCAGGCGATGCGCAGCGCTGCAAAAAAATAAGGCAACGCGGTAGGAATGCGCAGGCGCAACAGAATTTGTAAACGACTGGCGTTTCGCAGCCGCATATAGTCGAGCAGGCCTGGCGTTACGCTGCGCAATCCAAGGGTCGTGTTGGAAATGATCGGGAAGATCGCTACCAAGGTTGAGCAGATCACCAGTGCACTGGTGGTGTCGCTGATCCAGATGATGATCAGAGGCGCGATCGCGACGATCGGCGTGACCTGAAGAAGGACTACATAGGGGAAAAATGCCGTTTCAATCAGGCGGCTTTGAACAAACAGAAAGGCGATTAGCGCCCCTGCTACGATGGCCAACAGGAAAGACAGCAACGTAACCTTCAACGTAAATAACAGTGCACTCCCTAAAGCTGGCCAGTTTTCGATCAGCGTGGTGAACGTCAGCCAGGGCGAGGGTACCAAGTAGCTTGGTACTTTCAACAGCACGACAGCCGCCTGCCAACCACCCAACAGCAGCATTGCGATCAGCACTGGAACTATCACTTTTTGGTAGCGTGGATGCGTGATCAATGGGAAGACTCTGGAACTGCGTTTCATGCTGGGCTCTCCTGGCTTGCGCCCACCAAGAGCTGATGCAACTGCATGGCGTAGGCGCTGAAGCGGGCAGACAAGCGGAACTCATCGGTGCGGGGAAACGGCTCATCAATATGTATATCCGCCACGACTCGTCCGGGGCGGGCGGCCATGACAATGACTCGCTGTGAGAGAAATACGGCTTCATGGATCGAGTGGGTCACGAACATCACCGTCAGCTTTTGCTGATGCCAGAGGTTGAGCAGGTCGCTATCCAGGCGATTACGGGTAATCTCATCCAGCGCCCCGAACGGTTCATCCATGAGAAGCAGTTGCGGCTCAAGCACCAGACCCCGGGCGATTGAGACGCGCATCTGCATCCCTCCAGACAATTCCCGGGGCAACGCGTCGGGAAACTGATGGAGACCGACTAGCTTGAGGACGGCATCAACCCGTCTGTCCGCCTCGGCGCGGGACATTTTCATGAGTTCCAAAGGCAGGCGGACGTTTTGACGAACAGTCCGCCAAGGCATCAACGTGGCTTCCTGGAAGACATAGGAAAGCTCGTTGCCGGTTTCCGCCAGACGATGCACTGGCTTGCGCCAAAGCAGCAGCCGTCCGTCACTGGGCGCCACCAGGCCGGCAACCATTTTCAGCAGCGTGCTCTTCCCGCACCCCGAGGGTCCAAGCAACGTGACAAATTCACCTTGGTTGATACTCAGGTTGACCGGGCGCAGAGCGTGAGTGCCGCTGTTGTAGATCTTTTCGGCGGAGAGCGCTTCAACCGCCACCGTTGGGGCGGTCACACCCGTAACTGAAACTGGAGGGAGCGAAGCGTTCATCACAGTACCCGTTGCTGTTCGGTGGGAAGAGTTGTGTACCCAGCTGTTTGGCATGTTCGCCACACAGCAGGGGATTGGTTCGTAAGTTTGCTCATCGGTTTTCTTGGTCAAAACTACGCTATCCGGCGGATCCATCACTTCCGTTTCGGTCAGTCGCGGCGTTGGCTTTGGATGTGGCCGGTGTGATGGCCACGGCCCCACGTCGTTTCGGTGCGAGTCAGCCACTGTGCTTGATGCACCTCGGTGATTGCCTGAGCCCAACTGCTACCCAGCTGTTCGAGCAATGCCTGACCCTGGGCGACCGTCGCCCCCGTTGGATTGCCAATGACTCCAGTGGGCCCAAAGTCCATTGCGCACCAGGCTGCGGCGGGACGAGTCGATGACAGCGTTGGGCAAGGAAACGGAGCGGGGTAATTTTCCACGGCTTTGCTCATGTCGACGGTGTCAGGGGCCAGGGACAGGATGAGCGCCGTCTCGCCGTGGCCGGCATGCATGGCTAGCTGGCGTTCGCGCTCCGGGATGAAGGTTGCGTCGTGGGGAACGCTCCAGGCAGAGCGGACGATGATCATGAAATCTCCGTGACGCAGACGCAGTTCGCGGGCCGCCATTTCCAAGGGCTGCGGTTGACCGCCATGGCCATTGACCAGGATGAACTTGCGAAATCCGGCGCGATACAACGACTCTCCAATCTCGATGACCGTGTGTAACAGCAGCTCGCCGGTCAGGGTGAAGGTGCCTGGAAAGTGCAGGTGTTCGTCCGACTTGCCATAGACGATGGCCGGCAAGGCGTAAGCCGGAATTTCTGAGGGCAGCAATTCCATGGCCTTACCCACCACTCCCGCTGCAACCAGGCTATCCACCGCGCACGGAAGGTGCGGACCATGCTGTTCGATAGCTCCGCACGGGAGTACGACGACAATGTTTTCTCGATCCTCAAGCGCATCGATCTGGGTCCAGCTCAGGTACGGCAAGAAACGGGAGGGGGGCGTGTAGGCGTGCAGCATGATTGAACTCCTCGTGCATCAACGTTGCGGAAGATAAGCGGTGGCTTCGACTTCGATCAGAATGTCGAGCGACGGCAGCATCGCGCTGACTTCCACTACGGTGGAGACGGGCGATTCGTCCGGGAAAAACTGTTTTCGTACCCGGCTGTAGTAAGGGAAGTGATTGAGGTCGCGGAAATATTGAACCAGCTTGAAAACGTCGCTCATCTGGCCACCGGCGCTCTCGACGGTGCGACGAATGCTGTCGAGCACATACCAGCTTTGCGCCAGAATGGGCCCCTGTTTCATGTCAGTGGAAAATTCCCCGGTGCGTCCTAACGTGTCAGCGACGTCGCCAGGCACGTCGTTGAAACCGTTCACGATCAGTCCCTGCTGTGGATTGACGGCGATCACGCCAGACAAGAAAACGAAATCACCCACGCGTTTGAAAGCGGCGTAGCGCGCAAGAGGTTGGGCAATGGCTTCGGTGCTCATGATTGCTCTTCAAAAAAGTCAGGCAGGCTGCCGGGTATTTCTCCCCGGCGGATCAATGTTCGCGTGGTAACGGCAGGCCAGCTGTCGATGTCCACCGTAGCGAAGACGGTCAGGTCGGCCACTTCGCCAACGAGACTTGGCTGTGCTTGAGGTGTATGCAACCAGTCAAGTCGGCAAATGCTCTGGGACCAATCATCGAAGATTCCATCCAGTTGCCCGGTGAGTACGCCGAGGCTTAAGGCTTCCAACGGGTCGTAGTTGCCAAGCGGGCAGAACGCATCGCGGACGTTGTCTCCGGCCAGCAGCACCGGGATGTTTCGTTCGCGCGCCTCTTTGAGCAGAGTGATGCCTCGAAACCGGGGCGTTCGGTCCGGCTGGGCGTCTTGCAACAACAGGTTGGTCGACGGAAGGGAAACCAGCGTGATGGGCGCCTGCGCGACCCGGTCCAGGATATTCAGTGCCCGCAGCGGCTCCTGTACCGAGAGCGCACATGCATGGCTACAAACTATTCGTTGACTGAAATTGAGACTGACGGCCAGATCGGCGATATCACTCAACCCACAGGCTGATTCGCTGAGTTCTTCGTCGACATGCAAGTCCAGATTCAGGCCGAAATCGCAGGCAATCTGCAGCAAATTGCTGACAGCCTGGACGTCATAATTGCTGCTGTGAATGAACGCTCCCAGGCAGGCGCCATCGGTGACGGCAACCTGCTGCGCGATACGGGAACCCAGTTCGCGGTCGGCGTATAGCCTCAGTGGAACGAGCGCCGAACATTCAACTCGCAGATGAGGTTTCCATTCGCGGGAGAGCCGTTTCAGCACTTCCCAGGACGTTGGCGCGTTTTCGCATTGCCAGTCCAGGTGGGTGCGCAGCGAGGTGACGCCTTGGGAGCACGCGTCCGCTAGCGCCTGTCCTGCGCGCCTACTCAGGTCTTCTTCAGTCCAGTGTTCCTGATCGCTGCGCGTAGCGGCGATGGCAGCCAGTAATCCAGGCTTAAGGGTGCCCAGCCGGGACCGGGTATAGGTCTTGTCCAGGTGTGCGTGCGCTGCGAGCAGCCCAGGAAGCACGAGTTGACCGTGCAAGGCTAATCCTTGAGGGGCACTCGGGTTGTGAGGGCGTACCTGATGGACACGTCCGGCGAGACATTCCAGATCCGCGAGCACAGGCTGGCCGTCTACCTGCGGCCAATCCAGGGGCAGTAACCAGGCCGGCAAACGCGCGCCGCTAAGGTGGCCGGCGTTAGGTGAGGAGTTCATCCTCAGAGCTCCAGCGTCAGGCTTGGAGAGCGGCAGTCAGCGCAGCACAGCGCAATGTATTCGCCCCGTTCTTCTTCGCTGAGACACTGATCATTGTGAGTAGGGTCGCCCGCTTTCCAGCGTGCTACGCAACTCCCGCAAATACCCTGTTCGCACACGGTATCGACATGAACGCCGTATTCACGAAGCGCTGCGATCATGCTTTGCCCGGGTGCCACCCGGACCTTTTTATTGCTCACATCCAATAACAGCTCAAACCCTTGCTCACTGGTTTTAAGTGCGCCGCCAAAACGCTCTTCGTGCCAGTGGGTGCTTGGGTGATTTGAGCAGCAAGCCTGAGCATGTTGCATAAAACCCTCGGGGCCACAGCAATAAATCCGGGCGCCCGTCGGGAGGTCTTCAACCAGTTTTTTGATGTCGACCGGGTCAGCATCGTCAAAATGATGATGAACGCGTGAGCGCCAGGGCGCGTCGCGCAACAGCTCGCGAAAAGGCAGGTGAGAGGAACTGCGTGTGAAAGTGACGAAGGTGAATTCCGCGCCTTGGGCGTGCAGTCTGTGAGCCATCGCGATCAACGGTGTGAGTCCGATGCCCCCGCCAAGCAGCAACGAGTGACTGCCTTCCGCCAGCGCGAACAGATTGCGGGGAGGACTGATCGTCAGGATCGAGCCCACCTGCGCCAAAGCATAGAGGGCACGCGAACCTCCACGTCCCGCGCGCTCGAGTTTGACCGCGATCTCGTAAAAATGCCGCTGATCGGGATCGCTGCACAGCGAGTAAGCGCGCTTGAGCCCATTCCCAAGGTCTACCTCGACATGAGCACCGGCCTCAAAGGCCGGTAATTCCTGACCGGGAAGTGGACGCAATCGAAAGAGTTCTATCTCCTCTGTGAGCGTATGCCTCTCACTAACACGCACCTTGAGTGGCTCGTCCTTCATTTGTTGACCATTTGGTTTGATCTAATGGTCAATTCAAAGCAAAGGTGGTGCCAGCTTTGACTCTTGGGTCAGAAAATTATTCTTTGGAAGGGGAGAGACCGCAGCCTAGCAGAATGAAGTCGACCAGTTCTTCAAAGATGCTTTCTCGGGTTTGCGGATCCAGCAAGGAGGCTTCCAGCACCAGTTCTGCTTGTACCGCGTAGTCTGCGTAATACTGGGTCATCGCCCAGATGTGCATGAGCAGCAATCGGCCATCGAGCTTGCGCAGCAAGCCCTCTGCGACCCAGCTGTTGATCAGGTCTACCTTTCTCCGGGTGTTGATCACCGCATCAGGCCAGAACGCTTCCAGGCGCTGGGCCCCACTGAGTAGCTCGGTTGTGAATATCCGAGAAAGCTCTGGATGAGTGAATGAAAATTCCAGTTTTTGCCGGATGTACTGGGTTAAAACTTGCACAGGGTTCATGGACTCTGTATCGAACGTGATCAGGTTTGCCCAGTAGCGGAAAACGATGCTCAGCACATCGGCGTATAGGGACTCCTTGTCGACGATGTAGTAATGAAGCTGGGATTTTTTCAGGCCTGCGCGCTGAGCGATGGCTTGTGTCGACGTACCGTTGAAACCATGTTGACTGAACTCGGTAATCGCTGCGTTCCTGATGTTTTCCATCATGTCGCGGCGATTGATTTTGAGCGTGTCGGCTTTGGAAGTGGTCATGAATTGCACCGTTCAGGTATTTTTTTGGGGGCAGTGTGCTCGCTTCTGGTGCGACTCGTCATTGGTCTGTCTATCAACGAACCAGAAGGCGGGCGCTACTCACCATGTTTGCAACTGACGTTTGAGCGATCACTGTTATAGATGCATTGCGTTCAGTCAGGCCTGCGCCAACTTTATCAGCCCGTCCCCGTCCGGGGCATTTTGACGACGCCCCACGCCTTGGAAATAGACACGTCAGATGTCGACGCATCCGTCCGGCAGTAAGAACGAGTAGAGGCGCTCAGGGTTCGAATGCTGGGAATCTGGCATTCGCTTTGCTTATGCTGACTACAAAGTCAAACCGATCAGTCAGACCACTAAGTCAGGAGCGCATTATGCCAAACCGTTATTCTCACGTTTCGATGGTGGTCGGGGTGGCGCTCGCATTGATCGCATCCTCGCCCGCGCGTGCCGAGGAACCCTTTGTCTTCATGACCAACTGGTACGGCCAAGCCGAACATGGCGGCTATTATCAGGCGCTCGCCAAGGGCTTGTACAAGGAGGCTGGGCTTGACGTCACGATCAAAATGGGTGGCCCGCAGATCAACACCATTCAATTGCTGGCCGCTGGCAAGGCTGACTGCATCATGGGTTCCTCTGATATCCAGATCCTGAAAACCCGCGAACAGGGAGTGCCAGCTGTCACAGTAGCCTCGGTGTTTCAGAACGATCCGCAAGGCATCCTTGCGCATGCTGACGTCACCAGGTTCGAAGACCTCAAAAACAAGACCATTCTTGTGGGCACCGCTGGCCGGAGCACTTACTGGCCCTGGTTGAAAGCCAACTTTGGATTGAAAGAGGAGCAAGCGCGGCCATACACCTTCAACCTACAGCCTTTCATTGCCGATCCAAACACTGCAATCCAGGGCTATGTCACCTACGACCCCTACGCTGCGAAGAACGCGGGGATCGACAGTAACTTTTTGCTCTTTTCCGATAATGGTTGGCCGCCCTATGCGAATACCATTGTGTGCATGGAAGAGACTATCAAGAATAAGCCGGACGCCGTTGCAGCGTTCGTGAAAGCATCGATGACCGGATGGAAGAGTTACCTGAGCGATGACCGTACCGCCGCCAATGCGATGATCAAGAAAGACAATCCACAAATGACGGATGGACAGATGGATTTCGCTGTCCGTGCAATGAAGGATCGTCAACTGGTCACGGGAGGGGATGCGGCCACTCAAGGTATCGGGACGATCACTGCAGATCGTCTGAAAAAAACCTACGACTTTCTGGTGGGGGCGAAAATCATCGATCCCGCCAAGGTTGATTTAAAAAGTACGTTTGACCTGCAGTTTGTACAAAGTCTGAAAATCATGCCTTGAGGAAGCCGAGCACGGCTTTTTACATGATGAGCATCGATTAATCTTCACTTATTGGTGAGACTGACGAGTCAGTGCCCGCAAATGCCAAGTTGACTTGGCATTTGAACGCCCGCGATGGGAGTTATGCAGTCTTGAGCGGCTCGGGCGGCGGGTCGATGCAACTTAATATCGGGTTAAGTTGAGCTTCATAGCGGAATGAGGGTTGTCGTCAGGACTTGGCGCAATCCCATCAACGAGCGAATCTGGCGAACCCCGGAAGGTAAAGCAATTGCTCCGCATGGAGGCGGTTCAAACTGTTGCTGTCCTTGGTTCGTATCAACATGAAGTAGTCAAACTCCCCCGTTACCACATGGCATTCCATGCAACCGGACACCTTTGCTCCGCGGCTTCGAAGGCTGCGAAGGTATCCGGCGTCCAGCGGTCCAGCACCACGCCGATCAACACCATCCCTGCATCGAGCGCTTGATTGTCCAGCAACGCGACAATGTTTCTGATCTGGCCCGCATGCTTGAGGCGTTCGACTCGTCGCAAGCAGGCCCGCGCGCTCAGCTTCACTCCCGGCGAGCGCCACATTGGAGATAGAGAGGCGTCTCAGTAAAACACCCTGGTTTGGCTAGCCAACCAACGCGTCACCCATCCACACCCGTGGAGTGACAGTAAAGGTCATCCTCATTAATCATCACCAACCCGACGAGAACCCCGATTTATAAGCTTGCGACAACCTTTATTGTTCAAAACCATCTCTCCCCCTTACCGCCCGCCCCAGAACTTCACTCCACGGTGACGGATTTCGCCAGATTGCGCGGCTGGTCGACGTCGGTGCCCTTGAGCACGGCGACGTAGTAAGACAGCAGTTGCAGCGGCAGGGTGTAGAGGATCGGCGCGAGGATGTCGTGGATGTGCGGCATGCTGACCACGTGGGTGCCTTCGCCGTTGTCGATACCGGCCTCGATGTCGGCGAACACCACCAGTTGGCCGCCGCGCGCGCGGACTTCCTGCAGGTTGGACTTGAGCTTCTCCACCAGCTCGTTGTTCGGCGCCACGGTGACCACCGGCATGTCGCTGTCCACCAGCGCCAGCGGACCGTGCTTGAGCTCGCCGGCCGGGTAGGCTTCGGCGTGGATGTAAGAGATTTCCTTGAGCTTGAGCGCGCCCTCCATCGCCACCGGGTACTGCGCGCCGCGACCCAGGAACAGCGTGTGGTGCTTCTCGGCGAAGAGTTCGGCAACCTTCTCCACGGTCTTGTCCATGCCCAGCGCCTCACCGAGACGAGTCGGCAGGCGGCGTAGCTCGTCCACCAGCTCGGCCTCGCCCGTGGCCGACAGTTCGCCGCGCACACGGCCCAGCGCCAGCGTCAGCAGCAGCAGGGCGACCAGTTGGGTGGTGAACGCCTTGGTCGACGCCACGCCGATCTCCGGCCCGGCCTGGGTCAGCAGGGTGAGGTCGGATTCGCGCACCAGCGAGCTGGTGCCGACGTTGCAGATCGCCAGGCTGGCCAGGTAGCCGCCGGCGCCCGGGGCAAGCTGTTTGGCGTTGCGCAGCGCGGCCAGGGTGTCGGCGGTCTCGCCGGACTGCGAGATGCTGACGAACAGGGTGTCCGGCTGCACCACTACCTTGCGGTAGCGGAACTCGCTGGCGACTTCGATCTGGCAGGGAATCCCGGCCAGTTCCTCGAGCCAGTAACGGGCGACCATGCCGGCGTGATAGCTGGTGCCGCAGGCGACGATCTGCACGTTGCGCACCTGGGCGAACAGCGCCCCGGCCTGCGGACCGAAGGCCTCGACCAGTACGTGATCGACGCCCAGGCGGCCTTCCAGGGTGCGCTGCACGACCTTGGGCTGCTCGTGGATTTCCTTGAGCATGAAGTGCCGGTAGGCGCCCTTGTCGGCGGCCTCTGCGCCTTCGTGGTACTGCACCTGCTCGCGCTGCACCGGCTGGCCGTCACGATCCCAGATCTTTACGGAATCACGGCGGATTTCGGCGATGTCGCCCTCCTCCAGGTACATGAAGCGGTCGGTCACCTGACGCAACGCCAACTGGTCGGAGGCGAGGAAGTTCTCGCCCAGCCCCAGGCCAATTACCAGCGGGCTGCCGCTGCGGGTGGCCAACAGGCGGTCCGGCTGCTTGGCGCTGATCACCGCCAGGCCGTAGGCGCCGTGCAGTTCCTTCACCGTCGCCTTGAGCGCGTCGGCCAGGTCGCCCAGCGCGTCCAGGTGATGGTGCAGCAGGTGCACGATGACTTCGGTGTCGGTCTCGGAGGTGAAGAGGTAGCCCATGTCCTTGAGGCGCGCACGCAGCGGCTCGTGGTTTTCGATAATGCCGTTGTGCACCAGCGCCAGGTCGTTGCTGGAGAAATGCGGGTGCGCGTTGCGCTCGCTGGGCACGCCGTGGGTGGCCCAGCGGGTGTGGGCGATGCCCAGCCGGCCAGTCAGCGGCGCGGCGGCCAGGGCCTGCTCCAGTTCGCTGACCTTGCCCGGCCGGCGCATGCGCTGCAGCCTGCCGTCACCGTCGAGCAGGGCCACGCCGGCGCTGTCGTAACCGCGGTATTCCAGGCGTTTCAGGCCCTCGACGAGGACCGGCAGGATGTTGCGTTCGGCGACGGCGCCAACGATGCCACACATATATATCTCTCCTATTTGTCGCTGACGGGGGCGAGGATCAGCCGCACGCCGAGGGATTCGATGCGGTCACGCGCCTCGGCGTCGAGACGCGTGTCGGTGATCAGGGTATGCACGCTGCTCCAGGGCAGCTCGAGGTTCGGCATGCGTCGGCCGATCTTGTCGGACTCAACCATCACGATCACCTCGCGGGCGACTTCGGCCATCACCCGCGACAAGCCCAGCAACTCGTTGAAGGTGGTGGTGCCGCGCTCCAGGTCGATGCCATCGGCGCCGATGAACAACTGGTCGAAATCGTAGGAACGCAGCACCTGCTCGGCAACCTGGCCCTGGAAGGATTCGGAATGCGGGTCCCAGGTGCCGCCGGTCATCAGCAGTACCGGCTCGTGCTCCAGCTCGCGCAGGGCGTTGGCGACGTTCAGCGAATTGGTCATTACCACGAGGCCAGGCTGACGCCCGAGCGCGCCGATCATCGCCGCCGTCGTGCTGCCGCTGTCGATGATGATGCGTGCGTGCTCGCGCAGGCAGGCGACCGCGGCGCGGGCAATCGCGCGCTTGTGGGGCGATATCGGCTGAGCGTCATCGACGATCAGTTCCTGCGGCACCGGCACAGCGCCGCCGTAGCGACGCAGCAGCAGGCCGTTCTTCTCCAACGCCGTGAGGTCTTTGCGGATGGTCACTTCGGACGTCGAGAAGCCCCTGGCCAATTCGTCTACGCTGACTTCTCCCGACTCGGCGAGCAGGGCGAGGATGGCGTGGCGGCGCTGCGGCGTGTTGCGCTTCGACATGCTTAGGTTTCGATTCGAAATTTAATTTGTCGAATCAAAACCTAACGAAGCTTTTACGTCAACCATGGAAACGAAAAAAGGCGGCCCGCAGGCCGCCTTCTCCCCCTCGATCACATTACTTCTTCACCTTCACCGGCCGCTTCCAGCCTTCGATGTTGCGCTGCTTGGCGCGCCCGACCGCCAACGTATTCGCCGGCACGTCCTGGGTGACCACCGAACCCGCCCCTGTGGTGGCGCCGTCGCCGAGGATAACCGGGGCGACCAGTGCGCTGTTGGAACCGATGAACACATCCTCGCCCATCAGCGTGCGCGATTTGTTGGCGCCGTCATAGTTGCAGGTGATGGTGCCGGCACCGATGTTGCTGCGCGCACCGATCTCGGCATCACCCAGGTAGCTCAGGTGACCGGCCTTGGCGCCTTCCCCCATGACGGCATTCTTCAGTTCGACGAAGTTGCCAACATGAGCCTTCGCACCCAGCACGCTGCCAGGACGCAGGCGCGCGAACGGGCCGCAATCGGCGCCCTCGCCCAGTTCGGCGCCATCCAGGTGGCTGTTTGCCTTGACGATCGCGCCCTTGCGCAGGGTACTGTTGCGGATCACGCAGTTCGGCCCAATCTCCACACCCTCCTCGATCAGTACGCGGCCCTCAAGTATCACGTTGATGTCGATGAGCACGTCGCGGCCGACGCTGACTTCGCCGCGCACGTCGAAACGCGCCGGATCGCGCAGCGTCACGCCCTCGGCCATCAGCCGGCGTGCCGCGCGCTGCTGGTAGTGGCGTTCCAGCTCGGCGAGCTGAATGCGGTCGTTGGCGCCCTGCACCTCCATCGCGTCCAGGGGCTGCTCGGTGGCGACCGTGAGCCCATCCGCGACGGCCATGGCGATCACGTCAGTGAGGTAGTACTCGCCCTGCGCATTGCTGTTGGACAGGCGGCTCAGCCAGTCGCCGAGACGTTTGCCGGGCACCGCGAGGATGCCGGTATTGCCCTCCTTGATGGCGCGCTGCTCGGGTGTCGCATCCTTGTGCTCGACGATGGCGCTCACCGCCCCCGCGGCGTCACGGACAATCCGGCCGTAGCCGGTCGGGTCGCCAAGCTCCACGGTGAGCAGCGCCAGGTGTTGGTCATCCACCTTCTGCAGGAGGCGCCGCAGGGTCCCGACTTCGATCAGCGGGACGTCGCCGTAAAGGATCAGCACGCGCTCGGCGGACAACGCCGGCGCCGCCTGGGCTACCGCATGACCGGTCCCGAGCTGTTCACGCTGCATGACGAAACTCAGGTCGTCCGCGGCGAGGCGCTCGCGCACCGTATCTGCGCCGTGTCCGATGACGACGTGAATGCGCTGCGGCTGCAACTGGCGCGCCGTGTCGATGACATGCCCGAGCATCGGCTTGCCGGCCACCGGATGCAGCACCTTGGGCAACGCCGAACGCATGCGCGTACCTTGGCCGGCGGCGAGAGTCACGACTTCAAGGGACATGCAGGGACCTCCAGGAGCAAAGGGAAACGGCGCGACCTTAAGACAGCCAGACCATGCCGGCAACAGCGTTCAGAAAAGACGGAAACAAAAAGGGGTAGCCGAAGCTACCCCTGATTGTCGAAACAGATTCACTCAGCGTTTGGCTCTGGAGCGCAACTGCTGGATGGTCCGCAACTGGGCGGCAGCTTCCGCGAGCTGGGCCGAAGCCGAGCCGTAGTCGAATTCCGCGCCCTTATCGTTCAGTGCCTGCTCGGCGGCCTTGACGGCCTCCTGGGCGGACGCTTCGTCGAGGTCGCCAGCGCGCTGCACGGTGTCGGCAAGAACCTTGACCATGTTCGGCTGGACCTCGAGAAAACCGCCGGAGATGTAGAACACCTCCTCTTCGCCGCCCTGCTTGACCAGACGGATCGGGCCCGGCTTCAGGTCGGTGATCAAGGGTGCGTGGCCCGGCGAAATACCCAGGTCACCCAGGTTGCCGTGCGCAATCACCATTTCCACCAGACCGGTGAAGATTTCGCCTTCCGCGCTGACGATATCGCAATGGACTGACATAGCCATTAGGTAGCCTCGCGTGGGCGCCCGTCACCGGGCGCTCCCGATTACAGTTTCTTGGCTTTCTCGATGACTTCTTCGATGCCACCAACCATGTAGAACGCCTGTTCCGGCAGGTGATCGTAGTCGCCGCTGAGGATCCCTTTGAAGCCAGCGATGGTGTCCTTCAGGGAAACGTACTTGCCTGGCGAGCCAGTGAAGACTTCGGCCACGAAGAACGGCTGGGACAGGAAGCGCTGGATCTTACGAGCGCGGGATACCAGTTGCTTGTCGGCTTCGGACAGCTCGTCCATGCCGAGGATAGCGATGATGTCCTTCAGCTCCTTGTAGCGTTGCAGAACGTACTGCACGCCACGAGCGGTCTCGTAGTGCTCGGCACCGATCACGTTCGGGTCCAGCTGACGCGAGGTGGAGTCGAGCGGATCGACCGCCGGATAGATACCCAGCGAAGCGATGTCACGGGACAGAACCACGGTGGCGTCGAGGTGGGCGAAGGTGGTCGCCGGCGACGGGTCGGTCAGGTCATCCGCGGGAACGTAGACGGCCTGGATCGAGGTGATCGAACCGGACTTGGTGGAGGTGATGCGTTCCTGCAGAACGCCCATTTCCTCGGCCAGGGTCGGCTGGTAACCCACTGCGGACGGCATACGGCCGAGCAGTGCGGATACTTCGGTACCGGCCAGGGTGTAGCGGTAAATGTTGTCGACGAACAGCAGAACGTCGCGCCCTTCGTCACGGAACTTCTCGGCCATGGTCAGGCCAGTCAGCGCTACGCGCAGACGGTTTCCTGGTGGCTCGTTCATCTGACCGTAGACCCAGCGCTACCTTGTCGAGAACGTTGGAGTCCTTCATCTCGTGGTAGAAGTCGTTCCCTTCACGGGTACGCTCGCCCACACCGGCGAACACGGAGTAACCGCTGTGCTCGATGGCGATGTTACGGATCAGTTCCATCATGTTGACGGTCTTGCCGACACCCGCGCCGCCGAACAGACCGACCTTGCCGCCCTTGGCGAACGGGCAGACCAGGTCGATGACCTTGATGCCGGTCTCCAGCAGCTCGTTGCCGCCAGCCTGCTCCGCGTAGGATGGCGCAGCGCGGTGGATGCCCCAGCGCTCTTCCTCGCCGATCGGGCCCGCTTCGTCGATCGGGTTGCCGAGGACGTCCATGATCCGACCCAGGGTTTTCACCCCGACCGGAACCTGGATGCCGGCACCGGTGCTGGCGACGTCAAGACCGCGCTTGAGGCCTTCGGTCGAACCCATGGCGATGGTACGGACGATGCCGTCGCCCAGCTGCTGCTGGACTTCCAGGGTAGTTTCCGCGCCTTGTACCTTCAGCGCGTCATAGATGTTCGGGACCTGATCGCGCGGGAATTCCACGTCGATGACGGCGCCGATGATTTGAACGATACGTCCGCTACTCATCTTTGGTTCCTCTGAATTTTGAACCGTTAAACCGCGGCAGCGCCGCCGACGATTTCCGAGATTTCCTGGGTGATCGCTGCCTGACGCGCCTTGTTGTAGATCAGCTGCAATTCGCTGATCAGATCACCGGCGTTGTCGGTGGCGTTCTTCATCGCGATCATCCGCGCAGCCTGCTCGGCCGCATTGTTCTCGACCACCGCCTGGTAGACCTGCGACTCCACGTAGCGCACCAGCAGGCCTTCCAGCAACTGCTTGGCATCGGGTTCGTAGAGGTAGTCCCAGTGGTGCTTCAACTCCTGGCTGTCCTCGGCGACCAGCGGAATCAGCTGCTCCACGGTCGGCTTTTGGGTCATGGTGTTGACGAACTTGTTGGAAACCACGTACAGCCGGTCGATACGGCCTTCGAGATAGGCATCCAGCATGACCTTGACGCTGCCGATCAAATCGTTGATCGAAGGCGCTTCGCCCAGGTTACTGATCGCCGCGACCACGTTGCCGCCGTAGCTACGGAAGAACGACGCACCCTTGCTCCCGATCACCGCCAGGTCGATCTCGGCGCTCTTTTCGCGCTGCCCATTCATGTCCTTGACCAGGGCCTTGAACAGGTTGGTATTCAAGCCGCCGGCAAGTCCACGATCGGAGGTGACGACGATATAGCCGACACGCTTGACCTCGCGCTCGATCATGAACGGGTGCAGGTATTCCGGATTTGCGTTGGCCAGATGGCCGATCACCTGCCGAATGCGCTCGGCGTAAGGACGGCTGGCAGCCATGCGCTGTTGTGCTCTGCGCATCTTGCTGACCGCCACCTTTTCCATGGCGCTGGTGATCTTTTGCGTGCTTTTGATGCTCGCAATCTTACTGCGAATCTCTTTTGCGCCTGCCATTTCACACCTATGGGGTTAGCAGGCGGGGCCTCTCGACCCCGCTGCGGCTTACCAGGTTTGGGTGGCCTTGAACTTCTCGATGCCGGCCTTGATGCCTTTATCGATTTCGTCGTTGAAGTCACCCTTCTCGTTGATCTTCGCCATCAGATCGGCGTGATCACGGTTGAAGTAGGCGATCAGCGCGGCTTCGAAGCTACCGATCTTGGCCAGCTCGACGTCGGTCAGGAAACCGCGTTCGGCGGCATACAGCGACAGCGACATTTCGGCGATGGACATCGGCGCATACTGCTTCTGCTTCATCAGCTCGGTAACGCGCTGACCATGCTCGAGCTGCTTGCGAGTGGCTTCGTCCAGGTCGGACGCGAACTGGGCGAAAGCCGCCAGTTCACGGTACTGAGCCAGAGCGGTACGAATACCGCCGGAGAGCTTCTTGACGATCTTGGTCTGGGCGGCGCCACCGACGCGGGATACCGAGATACCGGCGTTGACGGCCGGACGGATACCCGAGTTGAACATCGCCGATTCCAGGAAGATCTGGCCGTCGGTGATCGAAATCACGTTGGTCGGAACGAACGCGGAAACGTCGCCGGCCTGGGTTTCGATGATCGGCAGCGCGGTTAGCGAACCGGTCTTGCCCGTCACGGCGCCGTTGGTGAACTTCTCGACGTACTCTTCGGAAACGCGGGAAGCACGCTCCAGCAGACGGCTGTGGAGATAGAACACGTCGCCCGGATAGGCTTCGCGGCCCGGCGGACGGCGCAGCAGCAGGGAGATCTGGCGGTAGGCAACGGCTTGCTTGGACAGATCGTCATAAACGATCAGGGCGTCTTCGCCGCGGTCACGGAAGTACTCACCCATGGTGCAGCCGGCGTAGGGAGCCAGGAACTGCAGCGCTGCGGATTCCGAAGCACTCGCCGCCACCACGATGGTGTTGGCCAGGGCGCCGTTCTCTTCCAGCTTGCGCACCACGTTGGCGATGGTCGACTGCTTCTGACCGATAGCGACGTAGACGCAGCGGATGCCGCTGTTCTTCTGGTTGATGATGGCGTCGATGGCCAGAGCGGTCTTGCCGATCTGACGGTCACCAATGATCAGCTCGCGCTGGCCACGGCCTACCGGGATCATCGCATCGACCGATTTGTAACCGGTCTGTACCGGCTGGTCGACCGACTTCCGCCAGATCACGCCCGGCGCGACCTTCTCGACCGCGTCGGTAGCGACGTTGTTCAGCGGGCCCTTGCCATCGATCGGATTACCCAGGGCATCGACCACGCGACCCAGCAGTTCCGGACCGACCGGAACTTCGAGGATGCGGCCGGTGCACTTGGCGCTCATGCCTTCTTGCAGGCCAAGGTAGCTACCGAGGACGACGGCGCCGACGGAGTCTTGTTCCAGGTTCAGCGCCATACCGTAGACGCCGCCGGGGAACTCGATCATCTCGCCGTACATAACGTCGGCCAGGCCGTAGATGCGCACAATACCGTCGGAAACGCTGACGATGGTGCCTTCATTACGGGCTTGGGAAGAGACGTCGAGTTTCTCGATACGCCCCTTGATGATTTCACTTATTTCGGAAGGATTGAGTTGCTGCATTGCTCTGCTGCCCCTTCAAACTCAGGATTTCAACGCTTCGGCCAGTTTCGCGAGTTTGCCGCGAACCGAGCCATCGATAACCAGGTCGCCTGCGCGGATCACGACACCACCGATGAGGCTGGCGTCTTCCGCAGCGTGCAGTCGCACTTCCCGGCTGAGCCGAGCGCTGAGAACCTTGGCGAGTTTGTCTTGCTGTTCGGCGCTCAATGCGAAGGCACTGGTAACGTCCACATCCACCGACTTCTCCTGCTCGGCCTTGTACAGCTCGAACAGTTCGGCGATTTCCGGCAACAGCGCGAGGCGCTCGTTTTCGGCAACGATATGGATGAAGTTCTGTACCTGGGCATCGAACTTGTCGCCGCACACCTCGATGAAGGTGGCGGCCTTTTCTGTACTGGTCAGACGCGGAGCCTTGAGCACGCTCTGCATGCGCGCGTCTTGCGACACCGCTGCAGCCAGGCCGAGCATGGCCGACCAGGAGGCCAGCTGCTGATGGGCCTGGGCATGCTCGAAAGCAGCCTTGGCGTAAGGTCGGGCCAGCGTGGTCAATTCTGCCATGATCGCCCTCGCTTAGATTTCGGCAGCCAGTTTATCAACCAGCTCCGCATGCGCGTTTCGATCGATTGTGGCGCCCAGGATCTTCTCGGCACCGCCGACGGCCAGGCTGCCCAGTTGGGCACGCAGCGCGTCCTTGACACCGTTGATTTCCTGCTCGATCTCGGCCTGAGCCTGAGCCTTGACGCGCTCAGCTTCGACACGGGCCTGATCACGGGCTTCGTCGACGATCTGGGTCGCGCGCTTCTTGGCTTGTTCGATGATCTCCGCTGCCTGAGTCTTCGCTTCGCGCAGTTGCTCGCCCACTTTCTCTTGGGCCAGCTCCAGGTCGCGAGTCGCACGATTGGCAGCGTCCAGACCTTCTGCGATCTTCTTCTGGCGTTCGCGCAAAGCCGTGATGACCGGAGGCCACACGAACTTCATGCAGAACAGCACGAAGATGAAGAACGCAACGGACTGGCCAATCAGGGTTGCATTAATGTTCACGCCAACACCTCGCTCGTTCGTTGTCCATCAAACCGGTTCACTCGAAAGAAGACGAGTGATCAGCCGGCGATTTGACCAACGAAGGGGTTCGCGAAGGTGAAGAACAGAGCGATACCAACGCCGATCATGGTCACGGCGTCGAGCAGGCCGGCGACGATGAACATTTTGACTTGCAGCATCGGGACCATTTCCGGTTGACGCGCAGCGCCTTCCAGGAATTTGCCACCCAGCAGACCGAAACCAATGGCGGTACCCAGGGCACCCAGGCCAATCAGCAGTGCAACGGCAATAGCGGTAAGACCAACTACAGTTTCCATTTTTCCTCCGACTCTTATGTCGACTTGGTTAGGGGTTTTAGATGAAGCGGTAAAGCGAACAATCAGTGGTTATCTTCGTGCGCCATCGAAAGGTAGACGATCGTCAGCATCATGAAGATGAACGCTTGCAGGGTGATGATCAGGATGTGGAAAACGGCCCACGCCCATTGCAGCGCCACACCCAGGCCACTCAGCCATAGCAGACCGCTGCCGAACATCACGGCGATCAGGATGAATACCAGCTCACCGGCATACATGTTGCCAAACAGCCGCAGGGCCAGCGAAATGGGCTTGGCCACCAGGGTTACGAATTCGAGCAGAAAGTTGACCGGGATGAGGATGATCTGCACCGCAACGTTCTTGCTGCTGAAAGGGTGCAGGGTCAGTTCGCCGATAAAGCCGCCGATGCCCTTGACCTTGATGCTGTAGAAGATGATCAGCGCGAACACCGACAGAGCCATGCCCAGGGTGGCGTTCGGGTCGGTAGTCGGAACCGCACGGAAGAAAATGTGCTCGTTGCCGGAGATCGCCATCGCAGCATGCGGGATCCAGTCGACCGGGATAAGGTCGATGGCGTTCATCAGAAAGATCCAGACGAAGATCGTCAGAGCCAGGGGAGCGATCAGCGGGTTGCGACCGTGGAAGGTGTCCTTGACGCTGCCGTCGACGAACTCGACGAGCACCTCGACAAAGTTCTGTAGGGCGCCCGGCTGGCCGGAAGTGGCCTTGCTGGCGGCCATGCGGAACAGCAGAACGAAGATCACACCCAGCGCAACCGACCAGCCCAGCGTATCCAGGTGGAAGGCCCAGAATCCCATTTCCTTGGCTTCCTGGGCGGTGTGGGCGAAGCCCCAGTCACCGCTCGGCAGACGCCCGAAGGTCAGGTTCTGCAGGTGGTGCTGAATGTAGCCCGAAGCGTTTTCTGCTGCCATGTTTGCCTCAACGCGTTAATTCGTAAGTCGTTTTCTCATCAGCAGGGGAGAAAACCAGCCGACCGTCTGGGTCAGCAGGAACACACCGAATACGGCCAGCGGTTCCAGCGGTTTCACACCTGCGAACGTCAGCGCAAAGAGCACCGCCGTCAGAATTAGTTTTCCGGCCTCGCCGGCGTAGAACGACCGGACGATGGCTTGTGCGGCCCGCGCCCCGCTGAAGCGGAACGCCTTGTGAGCGAAGTACAGGTTAGGTAGCCATGCGATCAGACCACCGCAGAGTCCCGAGTAACCGACCACCGATCCTTGCGAAAACCACAGCAACGAAGCGGCGATCAGCAACAGGACCAGTTGGGCGATCAACACCGGAAAAACCGGCAGGCGATGGAGGGGCAGGCGTTGTGGCGTGCGGGCATCCATCGCAAACGTCCTCTGGGAGGTCGGCGTCCGTTAAATCAACGACTTGGCATATTTCATGCCGACCAAAATGCGCGCAGAGTATAGGGGCGCTTCCCTACCCGTTCAACTGCCGGGTAGTGATTTCCGACTACCCGCTACACGACATGCATGAGCTTTTGTTTCAGCGAATATGCGCCAGGACACCCTGCAGTTCGTCCAGCGAGTTGTAGCGGATCACCAGTTGACCTTTGCCTTTCTGCCCGTGCCTGATCTGCACGGGAGAGCCCAGCCGCTCTGCGAGGCGCTGTTCCAGACGGCTGATGTCCGGATCAGCTTTGGGCTTCTCGGCGGCCTGCGGTTTGTCGCTCAGCCACTGCCTGACCAGAGCCTCGGTCTGACGAACCGTCAGGCCGCGTGCGACAACGTGTCGCGCAGCTTCCAACTGGCCGTCGACCGGCAATCCGAGCAATGCCCGCGCGTGTCCCATTTCCAGATCACCATGGGCGAGCAAGGTCTTGATCTCTTCCGGCAGGGCGATCAGGCGCAACAGGTTGGTCACGGTGACCCGCGATTTGCCCACGGCCTCGGCGACCTGCTGCTGGGTCAGCTGGAATTCCTGCTGCAAGCGCTGCAGAGCGAAGGCTTCCTCGATCGGATTAAGGTCCTCGCGCTGGATGTTCTCGATCAGCGCCATCGCCACCGCGGCCTCGTCGCTGACGTCGCGCACCATCGCCGGAATCTTTTCCAGGCTGGCCTGCTGGCTGGCACGCCAGCGGCGCTCACCGGCGATGATTTCGTAACGACCACCCTCGATGGCACGCACCACGATCGGCTGCATCACGCCCTGGGCCTTGATCGATTGCGCCAGTTCTTCCAGTGCGGCGGGGTCCATGTCGCGACGCGGCTGATACTTGCCGCGCTGAATCAGGTCGAGCGGGAGGTAATGCAGCTCGCGGTTTTCCACCTGGGCGGCTTCTTCCTGCATGGCGGCGATGCTGGTTCCGCCCAGCAGGGCGTCCAGTCCGCGTCCGAGACCTCGTTTCTTGATGGCCATGCCAGTTCCTTATGCTTGTGTGGCGGGCGCCGCTGCGCTGCGTCCGGCGCTGCGCTGACGGCGTGCCAGCTCGCCGGCCAGCGCCAGATAGGCGAGGGCGCCACGCGATTGCTTGTCGTAGACCAGCGCCGGCATACCGAAGCTGGGCGCCTCGGCGAGGCGGACGTTGCGCGGAATGACCGTGTCGTAAAGCGCGTCGCCGAAATGCTCCTTGAGCTGGGCGGACACGTCGTTGGTCAGGCTGATGCGTGGGTCGTACATGGTGCGCAACAACCCTTCGATCTTCAGCGACGGATTGAGCATCTTGCCGATGCGCTGGATCGAGTTGATCAGGTCGGTCAGCCCTTCCAGCGCGTAGTACTCGCACTGCATGGGAATGATCACGCCATCGGCGGCGACCAGCGCGTTTACGGTGAGCATCGACAGCGACGGCGGGCAGTCGATGAGGATGTAGTCGTAGTTCTCGCGGACCGGGGCTAACGCCTCGCGCAGGCGATTCTCCTTGGCTGGCATGTCCAGCAGGGCAACTTCGGCGGCCGTCAGGTCGCGGTTGGCCGGCAGCAGCTGGTAACCGCCGTGCTCGGAGAACTGCATGGCTTCGACCAGGCTGCATTCGCCGATCAGCACATCGTAGATCGAATGTTCGAGACCTAGCTTGTCAACGCCGCTGCCGGTGGTGGCATTGCCCTGAGGGTCGAGGTCGATGAGCAGCACCCGGCGCTTGGTGGCCACCAGCGAGGCCGCCAGGTTTATGCAGGTCGTGGTCTTGGCGACACCGCCTTTCTGGTTGGCGATGGCGAGAACTTTAGCCATTGTCGGTGTCGGTCCGGGTCATGAGGAGCGGCGCAGTATCAGCAGATGGCGCTGGCCTTGGCAACCGGGAACCTTGAGCACGTGGGTCGCGGCAAGGCGGAAGTCTTCCGGCAGCGCCTGCAGTTCGTCATCGGGATGCACGCCTTTCATCGCCAGCCAGCAGGTCGATGCATCGCCCAGATGGCGCGTCCAGTTGGCGAAGTCGTCCAGGGCGCTGAAGGCACGCGAGCAGATGCCGTCGAACGGCCGACCAGGCGTGAACGCCTCGACGCGACCATGCACCACATCCAGGTTGCGCAGGCCGAGCTCGAGTTTCACTTGGGTGAGGAAGCGGGTCTTCTTGCCATTGGAGTCGAGAAGGGTGAAATGGCGTTCGGGAAACAGGATCGCCAGGGGAATGCCGGGCATGCCGCCACCGCTGCCGACGTCCAGCCAGCGCTCGCCACCAGCGCTCACGAAGGGCACCACGCTTAGGCTGTCGAGCAGATGGCGCGAGACCATCTCGTCAGGGTCGCGCACCGCCGTCAGGTTGTAGGCCTTGTTCCACTTGATGAGCAGCGCAAGGTAACCGAGCAGGCGCTGTTGCTGCGATGCGTCGAGCGCCACACCGAGTTGCTCGGCCCCCCGGGAAAGCTCCAGCGCATGATTATCGGTGACCGCCATCAGGCGCTCTGTTCCAGCTGGCGGCCGGCGCCGCGCTTCTTCAGATGGATCATCAGCAGCGACACGGCCGCCGGCGTCACGCCGGGGATGCGCGAGGCCTGGCCAAGGGTCTCGGGGCGAGCCTGGCCGAGCTTGTGCTGGATTTCCTTGGACAACCCGGAAATCCCGGCGTAATCGAGGTCGTCGGGCAGGCGGATGTTCTCGCTGGCGCGCAGGCGGGCGATTTCTTCCTGCTGGCGATCGATGTAGCCGGCGTACTTGGTGCGGATCTCGATCTGCTCGGCGACCTGCGGATCCCCCACGCCTTCGCCGGTGATCTCGATCAGGCCGGCATAATCGATTTCCGGGCGACTGAGCAGGTTGAGCAGGTTGTATTCGTGGGCGAGCGGTGTCCCGAAGCGCGCAGCGACGGCGTCGCCCTGCGGAGTATTCGGCCGGACCCAGGCGCTTTTCAGGCGCTGTTCTTCCTGCTCGATGGCCTCGCGCTTGGTGCAGAACGCGGCCCAGCGTGCGTCATCGATCAATCCCAGTTCGCGGCCCTTCTCGGTGAGGCGTAGGTCGGCATTGTCCTCGCGCAGGATCAGCCGGTACTCGGCGCGCGACGTGAACATGCGGTACGGCTCCTGGGTGCCGAGGGTGATCAGGTCGTCGACCAGTACGCCGATGTAGGCCTCGTCGCGGCGCGGGCACCAGGCGTCCTTGCCCTGCGCACGCAGCGCGGCGTTGGTGCCGGCGAGCAGGCCCTGGGCGCCGGCTTCTTCGTAGCCCGTGGTGCCATTGATCTGGCCGGCGAAGAACAGCCCGCCGATGACCTTGGTCTCCAGGCTGTACTTGAGATCGCGGGGATCGAAGTAGTCGTACTCGATGGCGTAGCCCGGACGCACGATGTGGGCGTTTTCCATCCCGCGGATGCTCTGCACGATCTGCAACTGCACATCGAAGGGCAGCGAGGTGGAGATGCCGTTCGGATACAGCTCGTGGGTGGTCAGGCCTTCCGGCTCTAGGAACACTTGGTGGCTGTCCTTGTCGGCGAAGCGATGGATCTTGTCCTCGATCGACGGGCAATAGCGCGGGCCTATCCCTTCGATGACACCCGAATACATCGGCGAGCGATCCAGGTTGGCGGCGATGATCTCGTGGGTGCGCGCATTGGTATGGGTGATCCAGCAGCTGACTTGCGCCGGGTGCTGTTCCTTCGAACCGAGGAACGACATCACCGGAACCGGCGTATCGCCGGGCTGCTCGGTCATCACCGAGAAATCTACCGAGCGGCCGTCGATGCGCGGTGGCGTGCCGGTCTTCAGCCGGCCGACGCGCAGCGGCAGTTGCCGCAGACGCTTGGCCAGGGCAATCGACGGCGGGTCGCCGGCGCGGCCACCGGAGTAGTTCTGCAGGCCAATGTGGATAAGTCCGCCCAGGAAGGTCCCGGTGGTCAGCACCACGGATTCGGCGAAGAAACGCAGGCCCATCTGGGTAACCACCCCTCTGACCTGATCGTCCTCGACAATCAGGTCGTCGCAGGCCTGCTGGAATATCCACAGGTTGGGCTGGTTTTCCAGCACCTCACGCACCGCGGCCTTGTACAGGATGCGGTCGGCTTGGGCACGGGTGGCGCGCACTGCGGGGCCTTTACGGCTGTTGAGTACACGAAACTGGATGCCGCCGTGGTCCGTGGCCTGAGCCATCACGCCGCCGAGGGCGTCGATTTCCTTCACCAGATGGCTCTTGCCGATCCCGCCGATGGCCGGGTTGCAGCTCATCTGGCCGAGGGTTTCGACGTTATGGGTCAGCAGCAGGGTTTTCACCCCCATGCGGGCGGCAGCCAGCGCTGCTTCGGTACCGGCATGGCCGCCACCGATGACAATCACGTCGAAACGGGAAGGGTAATCCACCACGCACCTCGTGCCTGTTGAGATTGGGAAATCAGGGAGCCGGCAAGTATAGGGAGTTAGGCAGGCCGAATGAAGCCTTTTGCACAAATTTTAGCCAGTCGTTCCCGACGGACAGGGAGACGGCTCGTGCTTCCAGGCTAACAAGAATAAATAAAGATGAATTTATAAAGCTTGTTCTCTATGTTTATTCTTACTGGGGCGATTTTCTGTGGATAACGTGCTAGAAGCCTCACCTTTCCTGATGTACAGAGTTCGTGAAGTTTGTGCTCTGGCTGCGTGAAAGCAGGGGTTAGGCTGATCGTAACCTGTGCATCAAACCGCGACTTATACACAGCCACTTCCATCCTCCGCTTTGATGGTGCTTTACCTACAGGGCACAGTACCGGTTATCCACATAGCTCAGTGGCCAAAAAAAGGTCGGCCGAATCCGTTCCGATACGGCGCGAGCACATCCCTTAGGGAGGCTACTTGCCGATGCAGAAGCTGGAAAAGATCCGCCCTAGGAGGTCGTCGGAGCTGAATGCGCCGGTGATTTCGCCGAGCGCCTGTTGCGCCAGACGCAGGTCTTCCGCCAAAAGCTCGCCGGCGCCTGCCAAGGTCAACTGGGCGCGGCCATGTTCCAGGTGGCCGGACGCCTGACGCAGTGCCTCGAGGTGACGCCGACGGGCGCTGAAGCTGCCTTCGGACAGTTGCTGGTAGCCCATGCAGGCCTTCAGGTGTTCGCGCAGCAGTTCGAGGCCGTCGTTGGAGCGCGCGGACAAGGCGATACTGACGTGGCCATCCTCGGCTACCGAGAGCGCGCTGGGTTCGCCGGAAAGATCCGCCTTGTTGCGGATCAGTGTCACCTTGTCCGTCTCCGGACGCACGTCGAAAAATTCCGGCCAGAGCGCGAACGGGTCGCGGGCTTCCGCTGTGCTCGCATCCACTACAAGCAGGACCCGATCGGCCTCGTTGATGGCCTTAACCGCGCGTTCGACGCCGATCCTCTCGACCTGGTCGTCAGTCGTGCGCAGGCCGGCGGTGTCGATCACGTGCAGTGGCATGCCATCAATATGGATATGTTCGCGCAGCACGTCGCGCGTGGTTCCGGCGATGTCGCTGACGATCGCCGTCTCGCGGCCGGCGAGGGCATTGAGCAGGCTGGATTTGCCGGCGTTGGGACGCCCGGCGATCACTACCGCCATGCCATCACGCAGCAGTGCGCCTTGGCTGGCTTCCCGGACGACCGCTTGCAGGTGTTCGCGCACGGCATCGAGTTGCCGCAGGACATGGCCATCGGCAAGGAAGTCGATTTCTTCCTCCGGGAAGTCGATCGCCGCTTCGACGTAGATGCGCAGCTGGATCAGGCTCTCGGTGAGGCCGTGCACGCGTTTCGAGAACTCGCCCTGGAGCGAACGCAACGCGTTGCGTGCCGCCTGTGCGGAACTGGCCTCGATCAGATCGGCGATCGCCTCGGCCTGGGCCAGATCGAGTTTGTCGTTGAGGAAGGCGCGCTCGCTGAACTCGCCCGGACGCGCCTGGCGGGCGCCCAGTTCCAGGCAGCGCCTGAGCAGCAGGTCGAGGATCACCGGGCCGCCATGGCCCTGGAGTTCGAGCACGTCTTCACCGGTAAAGGAATTCGGGCCTGGGAAAAACAGCAACAGGCCTTCGTCGATGACCTGTCCGGCTTCGTCGAGAAACGGTCCGTAGTGCGCATGCCGGGGCTGCGGTTCGCGACCGAACAGCGCAACCGCCATGCGCCGCGCCTGCGTACCCGAAACCCGCACGATACCCACGCCGCCGCGTCCGGGAGCCGTGGCGACGGCGGCGATGGTTTCATGGGGTGTGGACATTCCGGCTCTCCAGATAGCAAGACGCCCCATAAATGGGGCGTCTCGTTCAACAGCTTAGCGCGGCGCGAATCAGGCTTGGGCCTTCTTCGTGCGGGCTTCGATCTGGCGGGTAATGTACCACTGCTGCGCGATCGATAGGCAGTTGTTGACCACCCAGTACAGCACCAGGCCGGCCGGGAACCAAAGGAAGAAGAAGGTGAAGATGATCGGCATGAGCTTCATCACCCGGGCCTGCATCGGATCCGGCGGCGTCGGGTTCAGTTGCTGCTGAATGAACATGGTCGCGCCCATGATGATCGGTAGGATAAAGAAGGGATCCTTGATCGACAGGTCGGTGATCCAGAACATCCACGGGGCCTGGCGCATCTCGACGCTTTCCAGCAGCGTCCAGTAGAGCGCCAGGAACACCGGCATCTGCACCACGATCGGCAGGCATCCGCCGAGCGGATTGATCTTTTCCTTCTTGTACAGCTCCATCATCGCCTGGGACATCTTCTGGCGATCGTCACCGAACTGCTCCTTCAGTGCGGCCATCTTCGGCGAGACGGCACGCATGCGCGCCATTGAGCGGTAGCTGGCGGCGGACAGTGGGAAGAACGCCATCTTGATGATGATGGTCAACACGATGATCGACCAGCCCCAGTTGCCGAGGATGCTGTGGATATGTTGCAGCAACCAGAAGATCGGCTGTGCGAGGAACCACAGGACGCCGTAGTCGACTGTCAGTTCGAGGCCGTGGGACAGCTCCCCGAGGTATTTCTGGATCTTCGGACCGGCATACAGGACCGCACCGGTTTCCGCCTCGGCGCCGGGGGCGACGGTTACGGTAGGACCGGTGAAGCCGATGATGTAGTTGCCTTGGGCGTCCTTGCGGGTCTGCACCACGTTGGTGGTGTCTTTCGCAGGTACCCAGGCGGTGACGAAGTAATGCTGCAGCCAGGCGACCCAGCCGCCCTGCACGGTTTCCTTCAGCGGGGCCTTGTCGATGTCCTTCATCTTCACCTTGGTGTAAGGCGAATCGGGCTTCCACATTGCGGCGCCGAGGTAGGTGGCAGTGCCGGTGGCCGTGGTCGAAGAGGGATCGCCGCTGGCGTCACGCTTGAGCTGGGCGAACAGGTTGCCGTTCCAGGTAGCGCCGCTCTGGTTGTCGATGAGGTAGCGCACTTCGACCTGATAGGCGGACGGATCCACGCAGCCCGGCTTCTTCAACTGCTGCTCCTTGGGCGAGCAGGAGGCATTGAGCCCGCGCTTGAAGGTGAAGCGCTTGATGTAGTTGATCCCGGCATCGCTGTAGGTCAGGTCGACCACCAACTGATTCTGGCCTTCGGCCAGTTCGTAGCTGCGCTGCGCGCTGTTGAACAGCGGGCGACCGCTGCTGCGGGCATCCGGGCCGTTGGCTCCGGTCAGGCCGCTCTGCGCCAGGTAGGTCAGCTCGCCGCCGTTGTCGAACAACTGGAACGGCACGTCGGGGCGGTCCTGACGACGCGGATACTGCGGCAGGCTGAGTTGGACGATGTCCCCCCCTCGCGGATCGATCGCCAGGTCGAGGACGTCGGTCTTGACCCGGATGAGGGCGTTGCTAACGGCGGTCGGTGCGATTTGCGCCTCGCCTTCGGTCGTCGCGCTGGGTACGTCGTCGCTGGTAGCGGTGGCGCTGGGAGCGTCGGGCAGCGCCTGGTTGGAGCTCTGCGCAACAGGGTTCTGCGTCGGCGGCAACGCGGCCTGCCCATAGTCCTGGTTCCATTGCAGGACCATCAGGTAGGACACGATCGCAAGGGCGACGATCAGGATCGAGCGTTTGATATCCATGATTACTCGGCCATCGAAGGGGATCGGGAGGGTTTCGCTGCGGGAACCGGATCGTAACCGCCGGGATTCCAGGGATGACAACGGCCAAGCCGGCGCATCGCCAGCCAGCCGCCACGCATTACGCCGTGCTGCTCGATGGCGTCATGGGCGTAGCAGGAACAACTGGGGTAGAAACGACAGTGACTGGCCATCATCGGGCTGATGGCATAGCGGTAGAACTGGATCGATGCGAGGGCCAGTTTACGCATGACGACTATCGGCGACCTCAGGTTCGGCTTGGGTGGCAGGGCGAGGTCGATTGCGCGCGAGGCGTTTCCAGAGCTTGCCGAACTGTTGAGCCAGTTCGCTGTTGTCCAGGTCGCCAAGGCCCTTGCGCGCGACGACAACGATGTCCCAGCCGATCAGGCTGTCCTGATTCAGGCGGAACGATTCGCGGATCTGACGTTTCAGGCGATTGCGTTCAACGGAGAGCTTGACGCTCTTCTTGCCGATCACCAGACCCAAGCGGGGATGATCAAGATCGTTGTCGCGCGCGAGTAGCAGGACATTCCTGCCGGGGACCTTGCCGGTGGGGGAGTCGAATACGGTCTTGAATTGTCGAGGTGTAAGCAGGCGCTTTTCCCGACTGAAGTCTCGACTCACCACCCGTGCCGGATTATTAGACGGTCAGACGCTTGCGGCCCTTGGCGCGGCGACGCGACAGGACTTGACGACCGTTCTTGGTGGCCATGCGGGCACGGAAACCGTGGACACGAGCGCGCTTGATGGTGCTGGGCTGGAAGGTGCGTTTCATGATGCTTCTACCTGGTGCTCACTACGGGCCGGGAGTGGCCCCCGTTTAAGAGACCGGCAATTCTAGTGAAACCGAACGGGCAGGTCAATTTCCAACCAACGCTTTTCGGTACTAAGAAATATAAAGAGAAGAATAGATAAGCTTCTTGGTGAATATGACTACTGATAGGGAGCCTGGATTCTGTGGAAAACCTTTAAGAGGCCCAGTAGCCGCGCATTTCAGTCGTTCACAAGGTTGTGATGAAGGGGTGCCGCGGTTGTGGCTGGGCTGTGCAGAGGTTCTGGATAACCAGCGGAGTTTTCCACAGACGCGGTTATCGACCGGCTTTTTCACTGACCAGTACCGGAGTTGTTGGCTGCTTATCCACAAGCTAACGCATCGGTTTCGGTTGATCCTCAGTCGGCTTGTGGAACTGCTGAACGGTGCTCTCTGCGTTGGACAATGTGGATAACCGTCAGCCAGCCCCGTACAATGCGGGGTGATTTTCCGTCGTTTTCATATCCGTGGGGTGTCTGTGTCCGTTGAACTTTGGCAGCGATGCGTGGAAATACTTCGCGACGAGCTGCCGGCCCAGCAATTCAACACCTGGATACGGCCGCTCCAGGCCGAGGCAGAAGGCGAAGAGCTGCGCGTCTACGCGCCCAATCGCTTTGTTCTGGATTGGGTCAATGAGAAGTATCTTGGCCGGCTGCTCGAACTGCTCGGCGAGCGCGGTGCGGGAATCGCGCCGGCACTGTCCCTTCTCATCGGCAGCAAGCGTAGCGCGGCCTCGCGTCCTGCGCCCAATGCGCCCCTGTCGGCGGCCATTGCTCCGCCACTCGAACCCGTTCAGCAGGCCAGCCGTATAGCCGATGTCGTTTCGGCGTCGACATACAGTCCCGAGCCTGCGGCGAACAACCCGGCACCTGCTGTCCGTACCGAGCGTACGGTGCAGGTGGAAGGTGCGCTCAAGCACACCAGCTACCTGAACCGTACCTTCACCTTCGAGAATTTCGTGGAAGGCAAGTCCAACCAGCTGGCGCGCGCGGCGGCGTGGCAGGTAGCCGACAATCCCAAGCACGGATACAACCCGCTGTTCCTCTATGGCGGTGTCGGTCTGGGCAAGACGCACCTGATGCATGCGGTCGGCAACCATCTGTTGAAGAAAAATCCGAACGCTAAGGTGGTCTACCTGCATTCGGAGCGTTTCGTAGCGGATATGGTCAAGGCGCTTCAGCTGAACGCCATCAATGAATTCAAGCGGTTCTACCGCTCCGTAGATGCGCTGCTCATCGACGACATCCAGTTCTTCGCCAAAAAAGAGCGTTCCCAGGAGGAGTTCTTTCATACTTTCAACGCCTTACTTGAGGGCGGCCAGCAAGTTATTCTGACCAGCGACCGCTATCCTAAGGAGATTGACGGGCTGGAAGAGCGCCTGAAGTCGCGTTTTGGCTGGGGGCTGACAGTCGCCGTGGAGCCTCCTGAGTTGGAAACCCGCGTAGCGATCCTGATGAAGAAGGCCGACCAGGCGAAGGTCGATCTGCCGCACGATGCGGCGTTCTTCATCGCGCAGCGGATCCGCTCGAATGTCCGTGAGCTCGAAGGTGCGCTGAAGCGCGTCATCGCTCATGCCCACTTCATGGGGCGTGATATCACCATCGAACTGATTCGTGAATCGTTGAAGGATCTTCTGGCGTTGCAGGACAAGCTCGTCAGCATCGATAACATCCAACGTACCGCCGCCGATTACTACCAGATCAAGATCGCCGACATGCTGTCGAAACGGCGCTCCCGTTCGGTCGCCAGGCCCCGTCAGGTGGCGATGGCGCTGTCCAAGGAGCTGACCAATCACAGCCTCCCTGAGATCGGCGATGCGTTCGGCGGTCGAGACCACACCACAGTGCTGCATGCCTGTCGTAAGATTGCGGAACTGAGAGAGTCCGACGCGGACATCCGCGAGGATTACAAGAATCTGCTGCGCACATTGACTACTTGATCCACACGCAGCCCACGAGGCAAGGGAAAGGACCATGCACTTCACTATTCAGCGCGAAGCCCTGTTGAAACCCCTGCAACTGGTTGCCGGCGTCGTGGAACGCCGGCAGACCCTGCCGGTTCTTTCCAACGTCCTGCTGGTTGTGGAGGGGCAGAATCTTTCTCTTACCGGCACGGACCTCGAAGTCGAGCTGGTCGGTCGTGTTGCCCTGGAAGAAACTGGCGAGCCTGGCGAAATCACCGTTCCCGCGCGCAAACTGATGGATATCTGCAAAAGCCTTCCCAGCGATGCGCTGATCGACGTGCGGCTGGATGAGCAGAAGCTGATCGTCAAGGCGGGCCGCAGCCGCTTCACCTTGTCTACCTTGCCTGCCAATGATTTCCCAACGGTGGAGGAAGGTCCCGGGTCGCTGAACTTCACCTTGCCGCAAGCGAAGCTGCGTCGGCTCATCGAGCGGACCAGCTTCGCCATGGCGCAGCAGGACGTGCGCTACTACCTGAACGGGATGCTGCTGGAAGTCAGCGCCAATGTGCTTCGCGCGGTCGCCACTGATGGTCATCGGCTGGCCATGTGCTCAATGGCTGCCGGCATCGAGCAGGCAGACCGTCACCAGGTGATCGTGCCGCGCAAAGGTATTCTTGAGCTGGCTCGCCTGCTGACCGAGCAGGATGGCGAAGTGGCGATCGTACTGGGGCAACACCACATCCGCGCCACCACGGGCGATTTCACCTTCACCTCGAAACTCGTGGACGGCAAGTTTCCCGACTACGAGCGCGTGCTGCCCAAAGGCGGAGACAAGCTTGTGGTGGGCGATCGGCAAGCACTGCGCGAGGCTTTCAGTCGTACTGCGATTCTTTCCAACGAGAAATACCGTGGCATCCGGTTGCTGCTGGCGAGTGGCACGCTGAAGATTCAGGCCAATAACCCTGAGCAGGAAGAAGCAGAAGAAGAAGTGGCTGTCGATTACACCGGCCCCGGTCTCGAGATTGGCTTCAACGTCAGCTATCTGCTCGACGTGCTGGGCGTGATGACTACCGATCAGGTTCGCCTGATTCTTTCCGACTCCAACAGCAGCGCTTTGGTGCAAGAAGCTGAAAACGACGAATCCGCTTATGTCGTCATGCCGATGCGCCTGTAACGCTCGATGTCCTTAAGCCGCGTTACTGTCACCGCGGTGCGTAATTTGCACCCGGTGACACTCTCTCCCTCTCCCCGAATCAACATCCTTCATGGCGCCAACGGCAGCGGCAAGACCAGCTTGCTCGAGGCTATCCATTTACTCGGCCTCGCGCGCTCGTTTCGCAGCAGTCGCTTGCAACCGGTGATCCAGTACGAACATCCTGCATGTACCGTGTTCGGTCAGGTCCTGCTTCCCGATGGAACCAGCAATCTGGGTATCAGCCGTGATCGACAGGGAGAATTGCAGATACGCATCGATGGGCAGAATGTGCGAAGTGCATCGCAGCTTGCCGAAGCGCTACCGCTCCAACTGATCAATCCGGACAGCTTTCGTTTGCTGGAGGGTGCCCCTAAAGTCCGTCGGCAGTTTCTGGATTGGGGAGTGTTCCACGTGGAACCTCGTTTTCTGGGAGCCTGGCAGCGTCTGCAGAAGGCATTGCGGCAACGGAACTCCTGGTTGCGCCATGGTACACTTGACGGTGCTTTACAGGCCTCGTGGGACCGTGAGTTGTATTTGGCCAGCGACGAAATCGATGGTTATCGGCGTGCCTATATCCAGGCGCTGAAACCCGAGTTCGAGGCGACACTGCGTGAGTTGGTGGATCTGCAGGGGCTGACCCTCAGTTATTTCCGGGGGTGGGACAAAGAACGTTCTCTCGAAGAAGTTTTGTCCACCTCCTTATCCCGAGATCAACAGATCGGACACACGCAATCGGGGCCTCAGCGGGCCGATTTGCGCCTCCGGCTGGGTGCGCACAGCGCGGCGGATATCCTGTCTCGTGGCCAGCAGAAGTTGGTCGTTTGCGCACTGCGGATCGCCCAAGGGCATCTCGTTAACCGAACCAAGCGCGGCCAATGCATCTACCTCGTGGACGATTTGCCGTCCGAACTGGATGAAACTCACCGCCGCGCATTGTGCCGGCTGTTGGAAGATCTGCACTGTCAGGTATTCATCACCTGTGTGGATCACGAATTATTGAAAGATGGCTGGCATGTGGATACGCCAGTCGCCATGTTCCACGTGGAACATGGCCAAATCACACCTTCGGAGTGAAGCATGAGCGAGAACAACACGTACGACTCCTCCAGCATCAAGGTCCTCAAGGGACTGGATGCCGTACGCAAGCGCCCGGGCATGTACATCGGCGATACCGACGACGGTACGGGGTTGCACCACATGGTGTTCGAAGTCGTCGACAACTCCATCGACGAGGCACTGGCCGGCCACTGCTCCGAGATTTCCATCACCATCCACTTGGATGAGTCGATCACGGTTCGAGATAACGGTCGTGGCATCCCGGTCGACATGCACAAGGAAGAAGGCGTTTCCGCCGCGGAGGTCATCATGACCGTGCTGCACGCGGGCGGTAAGTTCGATGACAACTCCTATAAGGTTTCCGGCGGCCTCCATGGCGTAGGCGTCTCGGTGGTGAACGCGCTGTCCGAAGAGCTGCGCTTGACCATCCGCCGCGCGGGCCAGGTGTGGGAGCAGCTCTACCGTCATGGCGTGCCTCAAGCTCCTCTCGCGCCTGTCGGCACCACCGAAGGCACAGGCACGGAGGTGCATTTCAAGGCATCGGCTGAGACCTTCAACAATATTCATTTTGTCTGGGAAATCCTCGCCAAGCGCCTGCGCGAGCTTTCGTTCCTCAACTCGGGTGTGGCCATCGTTCTGCGGGACGAGCGCAGCGGTAAGGAAGAGCTGTTCAAGTACGAAGGAGGGCTGCGTGCCTTCGTCGAGTACCTAAATACCAACAAGACCGCGGTCAACCAGGTCTTCCATTTCAACGTACAACGCGATGATGGCGTTGGAGTCGAAGTGGCCTTGCAGTGGAACGATAGCTTTAACGAGAACCTGCTCTGCTTCACCAACAACATTCCGCAGCGTGACGGCGGTACCCACCTGGCCGGTTTCCGTTCGGCGCTGACCCGCAACCTGAACAATTACATCGAGCAGGAAGGCCTGGCCAAGAAGCACAAGATCGCCACCACCGGTGACGACGCGCGCGAAGGCCTCACGGCCATCATCTCGGTGAAAGTCCCCGATCCGAAGTTCAGCTCGCAAACCAAGGACAAGCTGGTTTCGTCCGAAGTGAAAACTGCCGTCGAACAGGAAATGGGCAAGTACTTCGCCGACTTCCTTATCGAGAACCCGAATGAAGCCAAGGCAGTCGTCGGCAAGATGATCGATGCTGCCCGGGCTCGCGAGGCTGCCCGCAAGGCACGTGAGATGACGCGCCGCAAGGGCGCTCTGGATATCGCCGGGTTGCCGGGCAAACTGGCCGACTGCCAGGAAAAAGACCCGGCGCTGTCCGAACTGTACATTGTGGAAGGGGACTCCGCGGGCGGCTCTGCGAAGCAGGGGCGTAACCGCAAGACCCAGGCGATCCTGCCGCTCAAGGGCAAAATCCTCAACGTCGAGAAAGCGCGTTTCGACAAGATGCTTTCCTCGCAGGAGGTTGGCACGCTGATCACCGCCCTGGGCTGCGGTATCGGTCGAGAGGAATACAACATCGAGAAACTGCGTTACCACAACATCATCATCATGACCGATGCCGACGTTGACGGTTCGCACATCCGCACTCTGTTGCTGACGTTCTTCTTCCGCCAACTGCCCGAGTTGATCGAGCGGGGCTACGTCTATATCGCCCAACCGCCGTTGTACAAGGTCAAACGCGGCAAGCAGGAGCAGTACATCAAGGACGACGAGGCCATGCAGGAATACATGACCCAATCCGCCCTCGAAGATGCCAGCTTGCACGTCAACGAACAGGCGCCAGGGCTTTCCGGTTCCGCCTTGGAGAAGCTGGTCAACGATTACCGTACGGTGATGAAGACCCTCAGCCGTTTGTCTCGCCTCTATCCGCAGGAGCTGACCGAGCATTTCGTCTATCTGCCCCGTGTGGAGGCCGAGCAGCTTGGCGATCGGGAGGCGATGCAAGGATGGCTGGATCTTTTCCAGGCGCGCCTGAAGCAGATGGAAAAGTCTGGCCTTGCCTATACCGTCAGTCTGCGCGAAGACCGAGAGCGTCAGCTTTGGCTACCGGAGGTCGAGGTGCTCGCTCACGGCCTGAGCAACTACATCACCTTCAACCGCGACTTCTTCGCGAGCAACGACTATCGCACCGTCACCACGCTGGGCGATCAGTTGAACAGCCTGCTCGAAGAGGACGCCTACGTGCAGCGCGGCGAGCGCAAGAAGCCGGTGTCGACCTTCAAGGAGGCGCTTGGCTGGCTGATGACAGAGAGCACTAAGCGTCACAGCATCCAGCGCTACAAAGGCCTTGGCGAAATGAACCCGGACCAACTGTGGGAAACCACGATGGATCCGAACGTGCGGCGCATGCTGCAGGTGACCATCGAAGACGCCATCGCCGCCGACCAGATTTTCAACACCCTGATGGGCGATGCCGTGGAGCCGCGCCGCGACTTCATCGAAACCAACGCCCTGGCGGTCTCGAACCTGGACGTCTGATCGTTCGTTCTGCCACCATAAAAAAACCGGTCATTCGACCGGTTTTTTTATGGGCGCCGGTTGGCGATCGATCAGGGTGCCGCAATATCCAAGGGCACCGCGCCGTCTTCCAGCGCGCCGATTTCACGCTGGGTTCGCTCGACCCAGGCGAAGGCGCGGTCGTTGAGTTCGGCTATCGCGCGCGGGCCGGTGGATTCGGCGTACATCGGCGCACCGATCACCACCTGGATGGTGCCGGGATATTTGGCCCAGCCATTCTTCGGCCAGAAGGCCCCGGCGTTGTGGGCAATGGGCAGGACCGGCAGCTTGGCGTTTACTGCCAGCGCAGTGCCGCCACGGGAAAACTTGCCGATCTGGCCAAACGGCACCCGTGTGCCCTCGGGAAACACCAGAATCCAGGCACCCTGTTTGATACGTTCGGCACCGACGCTGGCCATCTGCTTGAGGGCAGCCTTCGGATTGCTGCGGTCGATGGCTATGGGTTTGAGCATGGCCATCGCCCAACCGAAGAACGGTACATACAGCAGTTCGCGCTTGAGTACTTGCGACAGCGGCTCGAAGAAGCCGGAGAGGAAAAAGGTTTCCCAAGTGCTCTGGTGCTTGGCCAGGATCACGCAGGGGCGCTCCGGGATATTCTCCAACCCTTTGATTTCATAGCGGATGCCGACAATGGTCTTGGTCAGCCAGACGGCGCTGCGGCACCAGTTACGCACGACGAAACGGTAACGTGCGCGAAACGGCAGGAAGGGTGCCACGAAGAAGCTGACAGTGCACCAGATACAGGCGCTGCTGGCGAGGAGAACGTAGAACAGGAAGGTTCTGAGGGTTTGCAATGGCGACATCGAATCACTCGTTGAGCAAGTGTCTGGCGACGGATGAAAGATCGGCGAAGACCAGTGTGCCGGGCGGCAGCGGCCTTTCCAAGGTGACCGCGCCCTTGCCGGTGCGAACCAGATAGGGCGTCGCGCCGAGCGCCGCGCCCGCCTGCAGATCGCGCAGCGAATCGCCCACGGCAGGCACACCGGCGAGATCGGAATAGCCGTAGTGATCGGCAATCTGGCGGAACAGGCCAGGCTTCGGCTTGCGGCACTCGCAACCGTCGTCCGGCCCATGCGGGCAGTGCAGGATGAGCTCGATCCGCCCGCCCTGCCCGGCCACCAACTCGCGCAGGCGATCGTGCATCGAGTCCAGCGTGGCAGTGTCGAACAGCCCGCGGGCCAAGCCGGACTGATTGGTGGCTATGCAGACCTGCCAGCCTGCGCGGGAAAGGCGCGCGATCGCCTCGATGGAACCCGGCAGTGGAATCCATTCATCCAGGGTCTTGATGAAGGCATCGGAGTCTTCGTTGATGACGCCGTCGCGGTCGAGAACGATGAGTTTGCGGGTGGCCACGTCGGTGCTGTCCGGAAAAGCCAGAGGGGTGGCGATTCTACATCAACGCGCATCGCCCACTCTGGCAATTCCCCGTTGTGACTAGGCGAACAGCGACCTGATCCAGTCGCGCTGGGTGGCGCGTCGCACCCGCGTATCGAGGAGTTCGTGGATGCTCGGGCGAGCCTCGGCGAAGCGCATTCTCTTGGCCTGGCTGATGGAGTCGCACGACAGCAGGTGAAAGCCTATCGGCGAACGCAGCGGGCCGCTGATCTGGCCTCGGGCGAGGTTGAAGAGCACCTGGTCGAGTTCCGGGTAGAGCTTGCCCCGTGGTACCTCCCCGAGCAGCCCGCCGTTCATCGCCGTTGGGCATTCCGAATAGCGTTGGGCGAGCTGGGAGAAGCGCCGCGGATGACGCTTCAGCTGTTCGGCGATCTGGCGGACGCGCTTGAGTGCGGCATCGTGGTGATTCTCGGCGAACTGATCGTTGATTGTGATGAGGATGTGCCGCACCTTGCGCCGCTCCGGCAGGTGAAAGCGGTCCAGATGATTGAGGTAGAACAGCTCCTCGTCCACCGGATCAATCTGCTTGGCGTTCTGTGCCACACGGTCCATCACCGCTTCCACCCGCAGCTCCCAAAGCAGCGCCCGGCGCAGCCCGCTCTCGCCAAGGCCTGCGCGTTCCAGGCCCTCGAGGAAGTCGGCCTCGGTCTCATAGCGCTGGCGGATTCGGGCGAAGGCGTCCTCCACCGTCGAGGCGGGCACATGGACGTCCTGTGCCATGGCCGAAGCCAGCACGGCCGTTTCTATCCGGTACTGGCGCTGCGCATGTTGCTGCGCCTCGTGCTTCTGGCTCTCGGTGAGCTGTGCCGGCTCGCAATCGAAGCGCGCCTGTACGCTCTTTAGGGTCATGTAGGCCAGGTTTTCCTGATCGATAGTGGTCATCGCTCAGCCTCCTTCCCGTGTGCGTCATTCAGTGCGGACTCCGGCACCAGCAACAGCTGTCCGGGGAACTGCACGTGATAGAACGGCTGGCCGCGCTCGAATTCGCGGACCACCCGGAACACCTCACCCACGCTGCCCTGCGGCACCCGCACCTCGCCATTCACCGAAAGCGGGATCGCCGCGCTGACCTTCTCGCGGGTCTCGTAGCGGCTCGGCATCCACGGCAGATCGGCGTCGACCAGTTCTTCCTCGCGGCAGCCGATGCGCCTGTCCGTGCCGAGGAAGTGCACGGTGTAGATCAACTGATCCTGGAGAAAGGTGCCGACATTGAGCACGTGGCCGACTTCGCCACGGCGCATCAGCAGCGTGCCGGTGGGAATGCCCGGATAGGTGCCGTCGTTGCGCACGTTGCGGATCAGCCGCACGCGGTCGCCGTATTCGTAGGAGGGCTGCATGGCGTTCAGGCCCGGGTGATTTCGCCGAGGGCGACGAAGCCGGGCGTGGCCTCCTTGAACACCTTAAGCGCGCGTTCGGCCTGGGCCGAGGAGTTGATGAAGTCGGCGTAGGCCTTGCTCAGTTGTTCGCGGTAGAGGGCGTGGCGTTCGGCCTCGTCTTCCGGCAGCGTGAGACGGCTCAGGTAGTCGTGGAAGCGTTGCAAGATGTGCAGGCGGTAGACCTGGACAATGCGGCTGTCGAAGCGGATGGCGAAGAACTCGAGGAATTCCTCGGCGCCTTCGAGTTCGCGTAGCGAGTTTTCCAGGTAGCTCATGGCGGTGCTCCCATCAGGCGGCGTTTGACGTGCAGTCGAAATCAGAAAGATCAGCAAGGCTGAGCAGATAGGCGCCGCCCAGGCTGTTCTCGGGATCGAGCCGGCAAAGCGCCTCCAGCCGTTGTTTGGCCGACGCGCAGCGTCCGAGGCGCAGCTCGAGATAGGCGCAGGCCTTCAGGGCCAGCAGATAGAGGCGCTGCATGTCTCTCTGCGGTCCGGTGAAATCCGCGGGCTGGAGGGTTCTCCAGTCGGCGTTCAGGCGGGCCTGGGCGGCGCTGGTGCGCAGGGTGTGCTCGGCAACGCCCAATGCGTCGTCGAGGCGATGGCGATAGAAGTAGAAGCGATAGAGCGCGCCGAGTACCTGGGGATGATCGGAGGCCAGCGCCCAGGCTTCCAGCAGCAGGTTTTCGGCTTCCATCTGTGGGTAAAGAATCGCGGCCTTCTCTAGCAGCCGGCCGACCGCGCCGGAAAGCGGTGCCAGCGTATCGCTGGCGAAGGTGTGCAGATCGTTCTGTACGACCGCCGCCGGCTGTTCTGCCGCGCTGATGGCGGACCGCCCGGGCGCACCCTCGAGACGTTCCAGGCGCTGGATCAGCGAGGCGATGAGCTTGCCCACCGGGTCGGGAATCAGGTGATGATCGAGGTTGATGCCCTCCTCGCCATTGACCAAGGTTTTCAGCGACACCACTTCCTTGCCGGGGATTCCGACCACGGTGCGATCCGCGCCGACGCTGTGCACCACCACCGAGTTTGCGCCGACGCGCACGCGGTCGCCGAGGGTGATCGGCCCGAGAACCTTCGCGCCGGCACCCACCACCACGCCATTACCCAGGGTCGGGTGGCGCTTGCCCTTGTTCCAGGTGGTGCCGCCCAGGGTGACACCGTGGTAGAGGGTCACGTCGTCACCGATCTCGGCGGTTTCGCCGATCACCACGCCGGCGCCGTGATCGATGAAGAAGCGCAACCCGATGCGCGCGCCGGGGTGTATGTCGACGTTGCTCCACAGCCGCGCGACGAAGCTCAGTAAACGCGCCGGGTAGGCCAGTTCTAGCCGCCACAGACGATGCGCGAGGCGGTACAGCAGCACCGCGTGCACACCGGGATAGGTGGTCAGCACCTCCCAGCGCGAACGCGCCGCCGGATCGCGCTGGAAGACGCAAGCGATATCGTCGCGCATCAGCTGCCAGAGTGACGGCGCGTCAGTTGGTGCGGACATGGGCATCTCCTTGCGAGGGCGAAAGCGCAGGCGGATTGCACAGCGCATGCAGGGCGATCAGTTCCTCGTCGCGGGGCGCGCGCTTGCAGCGCATCGCCAGCGCGCGGATAGCCGGCAGCAACAGGCCGGCGTCGCTCAGTGACAGTTCGATGCCGATGCGGGCGAAGCTGGCCTGGACCGAGCGGCTGCCGGAATGCTTGCCGAGCACCAGGCGGTGTTCGCGACCGATCAGCGCGGGATCTAGCCCTTGGTAGATCAGCGGGTCCTTGAGCAGGCCGTCGACATGGATGCCGGCCTCGTGGGTGAACACGCCCTCGCCCACCAGGCTCTTCTGCCAACCAACCGGCCGGCCGGCTGCTTGGGCGACCTGCTGCGAGAGCGCCGGAAAGGCCGTCAGGTCGAGACCGCAATCGAGGCCGTAGAGTGTCATCAGGCCCACGGCGACTTCTTCCAGCGCGGCGTTGCCGGCGCGTTCGCCGAGGCCGTTGACCGTGGTATTGACGTGGCCGGCGCCGGCTTTTACCGCCGCCAGGCTGTTCGCCGTGGCCAGGCCGAGGTCGTCGTGAGCGTGCATCTCCAGTTCGAGGTCGCACACGCTGCGCAGCTGGGCGATACGCTGGTAGACGCCGAAGGGCTCGAGGATGCCGAGGGTGTCGGCGAAGCGCAGGCGCTGGGCGCCGGCACGCTGCGCGGCTTCGGCCACCTCGGCGAGGAAGTTCGGGTCGGCCCGCGAGGCATCCTCGCAGCCAACCAGTACGCGCCAGCCGGAATCCAGCGCCAGCGGTACCAGATACTCGATCTGGCGCAGCACCCAGGCACGGTCGCGGCCGAGTTTCCTGTGAATGTGCAGATCGGACACCGGGATCGACAGGTCGACCATCTGCACCGGTAGGTTGCGACTGGCGATCAGGTCGCCGGCGTGCATCCGGCACCACACCAGCAGATCGGCCCGCAGGCCGAGCCCGGCCACCGCGCGAATGCTGTCGCACTCCTCCTCGCCCATGGCCGGAATGCCGATTTCCAGTTCCGGTACACCGAGCTGGTCGAGCCCGCGGGCGATCGCCAGCTTCTCTTCCAGGCTGAAGGCCACACCGGCGGACTGCTCGCCGTCGCGCAGCGTGGTGTCGTCGATGATGACTGCCGCAGACTCGCCTTTCATCGCGTATTCCTCAGGCGTAGACCGGTGCGAAGGCCTGTTGCGGGTCGGCCACCGGGCCGAGGTCGTTCCAGTACGGCGACAGCTTGCGCAACTGCGCGACGACCTGCGGAACCACCTCGATGACGCGGTCGATTTCCGCTTCGGTGGTGTAGCGCGACAGCGAGAAGCGCACCGTGCCGTGTGCCGCGGTGTAGGGAATGCCCATCGCGCGCATCACGTGGGACGGCTCCAGCGAGCCCGAGGTGCAGGCCGAACCGCTGGACGCGGCGATACCGAACTTGTTCAGCAACAGCAGGATCGCCTCGCCCTCGATGTATTCAAAGGCGATGTTGGCGGTGTTCGGCAGGCGGTTGTCCGGGTCGCCGGTGACGAAGGCGTGGCTGACCTGCGCCAGTACGCCGGTCTCAAGCTTGTCGCGCAGGCGGCGCACTTCGGTGTTCTCGTGCTCCATCGACGCCAGCGCCATCTCCGCCGCCTGGCCGAGGGCGACGATGGCCGCGCTGTTCTCGGTGCCGGCGCGCCGGCCGCGTTCCTGATGACCGCCGCGCAGCAGCGGACGGAAACGGCTGCCGCGGCGCAGGTAGAGCACGCCGATGCCCTTGGGCGCATGCAGCTTGTGGCCGGACGCGGAGAGCATGTCGATCTTGCTGTCGGCCAGCTCCAGCGGAATCTTGCCCACCGCCTGCACGGCGTCGGTGTGGAACATCACTCCGGCGGCGTGCGCCAGTTCGGCCATTTCCTTCACCGGGAAGTAGGTGCCGGTCTCGTTGTTCGCCCACATCACGCTGACGATGGCGACACGCTCGCTGAGCAGACCGCGGTATTCGTCGAGATCCAGGCGGCCCTTGCCGTCGACCTTCAGGCGGTGGATCACATAGCCCTCTTTTTCCAGATGCTCGCAGAGCGCGAGGATCGCCGGGTGCTCGACCATCGTGGTGATGATCTCGCGACGCTCCGGCTGGGCGCGCAGCGCCGACATGATCGCCGTGGAGTCGCTCTCGGTGCCGCAGGAAGTGAAGATGACCTCGGTGTCATGCGCCGCGCCGAGCAGCGCTTGCACCTGCATGCGTGCCTTCTTCAGCGCCAGACCTACGCGGTTGCCGAAGCTGTGCAGCGACGAAGGATTGCCGAACTGCTCGGTGAAGTACGGCAGCATGGCTTCGACCACCCGTGGATCGACGCGGGTGGTGGCGTTGTTGTCGAGGTAGATGGTTTCCATCGTCTAGTTCCCCATGGCGCGGGTCAGCGAACCGGTGCGGGTCGGTACCACGCGGATGAATTCCCCCAGCTCTTCCATCAGTTTCTGCTGGATGCCGTTGAGGGTCAGCGACTCCATCTGGCAGCCGGAGCAGGCGCCGATCATGTTCACGTAGACGGTCTTGCCATCCACGTCGACCAGTTCGATGTCGCCGTGGTCGCGCTGCAGTTGCGGGCGCACGGCCTGGATCACCTGCTCGATGCGGCGGATGCGCTGCAGGGTGTTCATCTGCGCCGGCGCGACTTCCACCGGTGCCGGGGTGGCGGTCGGATCGAAGGCCACGCCGGTTTCGGCGAGCACCTTGACCAGGATCTCCTCGATCCCTTCGTGGCAGGCGGCGCAGCTGCCGCCGGCCTTGGTGTAGTGGGTGACTTCCTCGACGGTGGTCAGCTTGTTGGCGCGGATGGTGTCCTCGATCAGCACCGCGTCCACCGCGAAGCATTTGCACACCAGTGCGCCTTCCTCGTGGTCGTCCCTCCAGATTTCACCGCGGTAGTTGGCCACCGCGGCCTGCAGGGCTTCGCGGCCCATCACCGAGCAGTGCATCTTTTCCGGCGGCAGGCCGTCGAGGTAGTCGGCGATGTCCTGGTTGCTGACCTTCAGCGCTTCGTCGAGGGTCTTGCCCTTGATGATTTCGGTGAGCGCGGAAGACGAGGCGATGGCCGAACCGCAGCCGAACGTCTGGAAGCTGGCGTCCTGGATCACTTCGCTTTCCGGATCGACCTTGAGCATCAGGCGCAGGGCATCTCCGCAGGAAATCGAGCCGACGTCGCCGACACCGTTCGCGCCTTCCAGTGCGCCGGCGTTGCGCGGGCTGAAGAAGTGCTCTTTGACCTTTTCCGAGTAATCCCACATGACGGTTGTCCTCTCAGGCGGCGAATGACTTGCCGCAACCGCACTGGGTCTTGGCATTGGGGTTGCTGAACTGGAAGCCGCTGCCGGCCAGGCTGTCGACGAAGTCGATGTTGCAGCCATCCAGTGACGAGGCGCTGAGGGGATCGACCAGCAAGGTGACGCTGCCGATGGTCAGCACCAGGTCGTCTTCTTCCTGGCTCGATTCCAGGCGCAGGGCGTACTGCAGGCCGGAGCAGCCACCGCCGGCCACCGCGACGCGCAGACCGGCGACCTGCCCTTCGGCACCCTGGATGAATCGGTGGATGGCTTGCTCGGCTTGGGCTGTGAGGTTGATCACGGTTGACCTCCGGAGTCTTCATGGGATGACAGGAGGGACAGAGCACGGCCTGTGCCAAACCGAATTCGGCGACTAAGTGATTGTTTTTTAAGAGTGGAACCCGGACAGGAAAGGCGTCGCGGCTGTTTGGAAGGGGACGCCGACAACGCTTTGTTGGATTTGCTACAGAGGGGAAATGCAGCGAAAGGTCGCAGCTATGGAGGGCGTTTCTTCGTTGGCCGGACGGCGATCCGCTGCAGTCGGCAGGATGGGTCGAGGAGCGTAGCGACGATACCCATCAGGGACGCTTGATGGGTCTCGCTGCGCTCGACCCATCCTGCGGGTTTTCCCGCCGCGCAGGATGGCTTGATGGCTTCAGCCCGCCGGGTTTTCGAGGCGGATCGTCGTCCGGCCCATCCTGCGTTCGGCGTCTATAACGTCGGCCATAGCCGCGGGTCGATCTTCACCTGGCCGTCGCGGCCCCAGGCGGTGAGCGATTCGACGAACCAGCGGGGGTCCTGCGGGTGCTGCACGTCGAGGTCGAGTTCGGCGTAGTAGCTGCCGTCGCTGTTGAACAACACCTCCAGTTGCAGCCGTTCGGCCTTGTCGCGCCAGTAGCCCTGATAACCCGAGCGGCCGTTCACCGGGTCGGTGACGCGCACGAAGGCCAGATAATCCGGATCGACGTGCGCCGGCAGCGCATCCTGGCGAAAGCTCTGCGCGCTCTGGCGCAGGCGCTGGATGAGCAGGGTGAGGGTGCTGCGCAGGTTGCTCGGCAAACGGCAGGGCTGTCCTTGAGGTCCACGCATAGCGGTACTCCTTGGTGCGTTAGCTGGCGCTCGGCATGGCTTCGTGGGTGTGGCAGTTCTTCGGGCAGACGCGGCTGCAGGAGCCGCAGCCGATGCAATCCAGTTCGTTGCCCAGGGTCATCACGCTGCGCACGTCGTCCAGGTCCTCGTCGTCCAGTTCGATCAGCTCGAACACGTCGCGCGGGCAGACCTTGAAGCAGCGCCCGCAGCCGATGCAGGTGCTCTGGTCGACGCTGACGACGAAGGCCGGCGTCCAGCTCTGGCCGCCTCGGGTTAGGCCGGTAATGTTCATCGGGATGCCTCCTTGGCAAGTTGTTGCAAACGTGCACTGGCATCCGCCCACGCCTTGCAGGCGTCATAGGTGGATTGCGCGATGCGGGGTATCTCCTCGTAGGCGGCGGGCAGCCGATCCTCGACCAGATCGTGCAGCTGCCCGGCCCATTCGCTGGCGATGCGCTTGAGCTTGCGCACTTCTTTGTCCAGCGCCTGGCTGTCGGTCGGTTCCATGTGGGTGGTTCTCCTTACAGGCCGGCGACGTCGGGGAAGCGCTCGATCATCGCCAGCGCCGCGTCGATGTGCTTGGTGGCTTCGGCTTCCATCGCTTCAAGGGTCTCGAAGCCGAATCGGTGCACGTCGCGCAGGGTGCGCTCGAACACCACCAGCTTGCCGACGCTGATCAGCACGCGGCCGAAGCCCTCGTGGCTGAGGTTGATCAGCGGCACCGCCATCAGCTTGCACTGGCGTTCGATGAGGGTGGCGATGGCGTTGTAGAAGGCCTTGATCCGCGCCACCACGATCTCGTCCGGGTCGCCGATCACCGGCATCTCGCGACGCTGGGCCTTGGTGACCACGAAGGGCTCGAGCACGCGCGCATCGGACCAGGTGTCGTAGGTGCCGTAGCTGTCGATGGCGCGCATCTGCTTGACCATCTCGCGCTTGAAGATCTCGTCCTGCTGAAGTTCGGCGACTGCCTGGTTCATGGGTGTTCTCCGCTGTCTGGGGGGGAATCGTCGAGGTGCTGGCTGACCAGCACGGGTTGGCGGCTGCCGAGCAGATGCGTCAGACCGAGGCCCGCGCAGAGTCCCAGCAGCGCTCCGCCGATGGCGGCGAAATCGCCATGCAGCGAGCCGGCCATTGCGCCGACCACCACGCTCAGGCTGGGCACGCCGTAGGCATAGAAACTGGCCCGCAGCAGGTCGGCCTCGCGGACCGAGAGGATCACGCTCTGCCCGTCGCAGAGCCCGGCATCCGGGGCGATGTCCAGTGCGTCATCGTTGCCGGCGCAGCTGCCACGTACCTGGCAGGCGCCACAGGCGGCGGGCGTTTCGCCATGCATGCGCAGTTGACCGTGGGCGTCGCGGACGACGCGGGCGCGGGTCTCGATCATTCCTGCCAGGCCTCGCTGAGCAGGGCGTCGAAGCGTTTCACGTCCCGTTCGCCGTGCAGCGCCTTGCGCAGCCACACGGGGGCCGCGCCGGTCTGGGCAAGGTCGAGCAGATCGCGCAGGCAATCGTCGATGGCGCTGCCCTCCTCGACCTTCATCGGCTGAATGCCGGCGGCCAGTAATTGCTTGATCGCCGAGCCGCCGACCGCCACGCAGTACACCGCCGCGCAGCCGCCGAGCAGCTCGATCTTGCTCGCCAGCTTGCCTTCGTGGCCGTCCATCAATACGTCGGCCTCGCTGAACTCGGCGACCTCCACCAGACGCGTGACGGGCGGCTCGAAGGCATAGATGGCGAAGGCCTCGGCGGCGCCGAAATGCTGATCGATCAGCTGCCGGTCGGAGCTGGCGAAAGCGATGCGCAAGGACATGCGGTTCCCTCCTCGAAGCGTTACCAGTTTCAGGTGGCGCATGGCGGCGGCACCTGCGGTGCGTGCGTCGGACTGCCGTCGGCCGGGCGCACCGCGTAGATCGAGCGATAGGGCTGGACCTCGTGCTTGTGGATTTCGCCAAGCATCAGGTTGGCCAGATTGCACAGCGTCTGCCGGGTGCCGCGGTAGCCGATCCACAGTTGCATCTGCCCGCCGATGCGGTCGTACAGCGGCCAGCCGGCGCGTTGCAGCGGAATGTCCAGGCGTTCGGCGCTCTGCGCGGCGTGGGAGTTGGCCAGCAGCACCTGCGCGTGGCCTTCGGCGGCGAGCTTCTCCAGATCCTGCAGGTCGCCGATCTTCACCTGCGCGCAGGCCAGTTCGGCGAGGATCGGAGCCTGCGCGGGCGCCACTGCGGCGACGGTTTCGCCGCCCATGGAGGCGACCAGGTCGGCGAGGGCGAACAGCAGGTCGGGATCGGCGGCGATGGCGTAGCGCGCATAACCGAGCATGAAGTGGGTGTCGACCATGCAGTCCTGTAACTGTGCGCGCTGGCGCTCGAGGCTCGCCGGCACCGGCTGGTCACTGAGCTGGCGCAGGCAATCGACCAGCGCGTCGACGCGTTGCAGGCCCATCAGGCTGTCGAAGCGGCGGTCGGGTACGCCGGTACGCGCGGCGAGGATGTCCGCCGCCTTGCCCAGCGAGCGGCCGATGACCAGCGTCAGCGCCGCCTCGCCCAGGGTGGCGAAGGCCTCCAGCGGCGTTCCGCCGACGCTGAACGGGGTGAACGGCGCGTCGGTCAGGTGGCCGTCCAGCGCATCGGCGAGGTCCGGCAGCACCACCGGGGTCAGGCCGAAGGCTTCGATCAGCTCCTTGAGCTGCTCGATGTCCGCGGCGGTCAGCAGGCTGCCGGCGAGCACGTTGACCTGGCGCGGGCGGCGCCCTGCCCGGCTGCGGTCCTCGATCACCAGCGCATCGAGCATCGCTTCCACCGCCAGCGCATAGCCGCTTTCCAGGCAACCGCTGTAGTCCGGGGTGTTCACCGCGATCACCGGGGTCGCCGACAGCTCCGGGTGCTGCGCGCGGAACTCGCGGACCAGCCGGCGGATATCGGTGCCCTGGGTTTCCGAGAGCCCGGTGGTGGGTAGCCCGACCAGCGCCGGCTTGCGTTTGCCGATGATCCCGGCGAGGCCTTCGAGGACGTTGTCGTCGGCGCCCATCACCGCGCTGCCGTGGTCCATGGCGCTGGTCTGCAACGGGATCGGCTCGCGGAAATGCCGCACCAGAAACACCTTGGCGAACGCCGTGCAGCCCTGCGAGCCGTGCATCATCGGGATGGCGTTGCGGATGCCGAGGAACGCCAGCGAAGCGCCGACCGGCTGGCTGACCTTCAGCGGATTGACCGCCAGGGCCTTGTCACGACGGATGATCTGCGCCATGGCTCAGGCCTCCGCCGCGTGCAAGGCGGTCGGCTGGTCCCAGGGCGCGCGTTCGCGCACGGCCTGCCAGACCGGCGATTCGAGGGTCAGCGCGATCTGCCGGGCGAGTTCCAGCATGCCTTGGTAGCCGGCATAGCCGAATTCGCGCTCCTGGTTGATATCGAGGAACGGCAGGCGCGCCTTCAGCGCGGTGTACATGTTGCGGCCGCCGGCGATCAGCAGGTCGGCGCGGTAGTCGCGCATGCAGTCGAGCAGCGCCTGCGGGCTGCCCTCGTCGAGCATGCGCGCCTCCTCGCCCATCAGCTCGCGGATGCGCTGCTTGTCTTCCTCGGTGGATTTCTTGGTGCCGGTGGCCACCACGGTCATGCCCAGATCCTGCAGCGCGGAGACCACCGACCAGGACTTCACCCCGCCGGTGTAGAGCAGCACGCGCTTGCCGTCCAGCCGCGCGCGCCACGGCGCCAGGGCCAGGTCGATGCGCGCTTCCTCGCGGGCGATGAGGGTTTCGACGCGGGCGGCGAGGTCCTCGTCGCCGAGCATCCGGGCGATGGTGCGCAGCGCCTCGGAGGTGTCGTTGACACCGTAGAAGCTGCCCTCGAACCAGGGCACGCCGAAGCTGCTCTCCAGCTTTCGCGCCACGTTCAGCAGCGCCTTGGCGCACACCACCATGCTCAGCTCGGCGCGGTGCATGCTCTGCACTTCGTGGAAACGCGCGTCGCCGGACAGGGTGCAGATCACCCGCAGGCCGAGTTCGTCGAGCAGCGGCAGCACATGCCAGAACTCGCCGGCGATGTTGTATTCGCCGATCAGGTTGATCGCGTGCACGCGGATGCCGGGGCGCTCGGCACTGGCCGGCAACGGCAGGGGTTCGCCGGTGCCGATCACGTACTTGAACATCGCCTCGCCGGCCAGGCGGTTGCCCATGTTCTTGGTGCCGTAGAAACCGGCCGCATCCACTGGCACCACCGGCACGCCGAAGTGTTCGGCAGCGGCCCGGCACACGGCGTCGACGTCGTCGCCGATCAGCGCGGTGACGCAGGTGTTGTAGACGAACACCGCGGCGGGCGAGAACTCTTCCACGGCCTGGCGGATCGCGTGCAGCAGGCGTTTTTCGCCGCGGCCCATGATCACGTCCTGCTCGGTGAGGTCGGTGGTCATGCCGATGCGGTACAGCGTCGGCCCCGAGGAGCGCGTGCCGCGGTTATCCCAGGAACTGCCGGCGCAGGCGCTCGGACCGTGGACGATGTGCGCGACATCGGCGATCGGCAGCAGGGCGATCTGCGCACCGTCGAAGGCGCAGCCGCCGTCGGTGGCACCCGGCTTGGGCTTGGCGCACGCGGATTTCTCCTTGTGGTTGTGGCTGCAAGCGGGTTCGTCGAGCAACTGGGCGATGTCTTTGGCGTGCATGGCGGTCACCTGCGGCTGGATGCGATGAGCCTCGCAAGCGGCATGCCATAACTATCTGATTGTTTTTAAAGGATTTTGCATGTGAGGTTTTGTGGCGAAGCCGACAATCGGGCCGCTCCACGGGGGATTGCCGACAAGCCATCGTCAGGGAGGCGACACGTGTTGGGCGCCTGCCCGGAGCCGGGCAGGCGATGGGATCAGCAGCTGTAGGGGGATTCCACCCAGCGCCTGAGCAGCGCGGCTTCGCGATCCGGCAGGTAGTGGAAACCGGCCTGCTCGTCGTCCAGCAGGTGCTGGGCCAGCTCGGCCGGTACGCTGGCGCCGGCGATCAGGTGGAAGTACCAGGCACCGCGATAGCCGGCCAGGCGCTCGAAGGCCTGCAACTGGCTAGCCAGGGCCAAGCCGCGTTCGCGCAAGTTCCAGGGAAAGCTCTGCAACGGGCGCTCGCGTACCGCCAGCATGCGCAGGCGGATCTGGCGCTGGTGGAACACGTCGAGGCTTTCCTGTTGCTGCACCAGCCAGTGCTTGCACAGCGGCTGGTCGGCGGCGCTGCCGATCTGCCATTCGCGGATGAAGCGCTGGACCGGATCGTCGCTGGCCTGGCTGTCGAGCAGCACGCGGACATCCACCAGGCGCGACAGCCGATAGCGCGGCGCCGCCACCGGTTGCGGAGTGATCGAGGCCGGCTGCAGCGGTTCGAGCAGGTCCTGCAGGTCGGCGGGGTTGGGGTCGTTGGGCAACAGGCGGCGCTCGAAGACTTCCTGCAGCTCCTCGACCTCGATTTGCCAGAACGACGAGGCGCCCGGCGCGTACTGGGCGACGAAGTAGTGGATGCAGCCGTTCAGCCGGGTCACCACCGGCTGGGTCTCGACCAGCTCGCGCAGCACCGCGGCGAAATCCTCGTCGTGCTGCTGGTAGCGCAGCTCCAGCCAGTCCTCCAGCGAGGCGTTGAGCAGGCTGCCGCCGGGGCTGCGCACCGCGCCGCTGCGGTACCAGCCGCCGACACTGCGGCGGTACTGGAAATCCAGGTCCGGCAGCAGTTTCGCCAGCGTCGCCAGAAGCGCGGCATGGTGCGGGCGTGGCCGGGTTTCGGCGATGCGTTCGGCCAGGGCGGCGGTGGTCGGCCAACTGGGGCTCAGGAGCTGCTGCATGGATCGTCCTCATCCAGATCGTTGTCCAGTGGGTCGCCGGCCAGACGCCGGGCCACCAGGTTGCGGATATCTTCTTCGGGGTCGTCGGCGAGAGGTGCCAGGTATTCCAGAGGTACGCGCACGGCGGCGCGCAGGCGCACCAGCCAGTCCGGGTCGTCGAGCAGGCCCACGCGGGTTTCCAGCAGGCCACGGCTGGCGACGATGGTGCGCACCTGCGGCTCCGGGTCGTCGCGCAGCAGACGCAGGGCGAACGCCGGCAACCTTCGGGCCACCGCTTTGCGCACCTCGCTGTCGCTGTCATGGGCCAGCCGCCGCAGTTCGCCCGGTGGCAGGCGCTGGGCGACCAGCAGGCGTACCAGGTAATCGCTGTCCTCGATCAGGGCGCTCAGGTGTTCGGCCGGCAGGCGGCTGGCCAGGGTCACGCGCACTTCGCGGTCGGGGTCGCCGAGCAGCGCCGGCAGTTGGCCGACCGGCAGGCGGCTGGCGACGGCGCGGCGCACCACTTCGTCGGGGTCGTCGATCAGCGCGGAGATGGACTCCAGCGGCGCGTAGCGCACGGCGATGGCGCGGCGCTCCCAGAACAGGTCGTGCAGGCAGTCCTCGGCGCATTCCGGATTGCGACTGAGGAAGGCGTCGTTGAGACGCCCGTGGCGCACCTGGATGCAGGCGTTCTGCGGCGTGCAGCGGCCCACGGCGAAGCGCTCGGCGCGGTGCGGGCAGTTCTCGCAGCGCGTCAGCGTCGGCACCGCCTCGAGCGCGGGGTCGGCGACGGGGGGCGGCGGTCGGACCATGTGCTGCGCTGCCCGCTCAGTCATCGACGGCGAGAATGACATGCGACGCCTTGATCAGCGCGGTGAGCATCTGCCCGCGGTTGAGCTCCATGTCGTCGGCGCTCTCGTGGGTGATCACCGCGGTGAGCGTTCGCCCGCTGGCCAGCGCCAGGCCGACCTCGGTGTTGATCGGCCCTTCGCGCACGCTCTGCACCAGGCCGCGGAACTGGTTGCGCGCGCTACAGCGCAGGCTGTCGTTGCTGCTCAGGATGACCCACGAGGCCTTGATCAGGGCGATGGCTTCGCCGCCGATTTCCAGGCCCAGGCGGGCGATGCTTTCCTTGGTGACGGTGGCCACCAGCGGTTGTTCGGCACCGATGTCCAGATGCACTTCACTGTTGATCGGCCCGGTGCGGATCTCGTCGATACGGCCGAGGAACTGGTTTCTCGCGCTGGTGCGCATGTCCCATCTCCTTTTCAGGCGGTAGCTGTGCTGGAAGCCTTCGAAGCGCACCCTCAGGCTGTCCAGGGTGTGCAGGAAGGCGTTGAAGTCATGGCTGCGGTCGCCGAGCAGCACGAGCGCCTGCTGGCCGTGCTCGCTGAGGCGCGCGCTGCCGTCGGCGTTGCAGTGCACCAGCGGCAGGGGCGAGAGGTTGTTCAGCCATTCGACCATCACCGCGGCACGCTCCGGCTCGATGCCCTGCTCCGCCGCGGCCACCTGCAACGAGCCGTGGCGGCCGATGCCGGCGAGCAGCAGCACGGGGTCGCGGCGGGTCCGGGCGGGCGCGGGGGTGGGGCTCAGATAGCCGAACATGGGCAGCACTCCTGGGTGGATCAGTCGTCGTCGTGCACTGCCAGCACCACGCCGCTGGCGTTCTGCGCATCGTTGGTCAGGCTCGCGCAGTGCTCGCGGGCATCGACCAGGTACAGGCTGAATCCCTCGCCACTTCGTACCGGCTGCAGCTTCGGCGGCACGTCGTTGTCGCTGCACAGGGTCAGCGAAAGGCCGGGAAACGCCAGGCGCAGTTCGGCCAGGCGTGCATCGTCGAGCGGCGGTTGCGCGGCCCGGACGGCGAGATCATCGAGCAGGGCTTCTTCGAGCATGCGGACTCCTCAGCGTTCCAGGTCGACGGCGAAACGCGCCAGCGAGCGGCTTTCCACGCCCATCACCTTGGCCAGCCACGGCGGCGGCGCCGGCAGCACGGCCTGCAGCTTGGCGAGGGCTTCGGGCGCCGGTGCGGCCTTGGGGAATTTCAGCGGATGCACGCCGGCGCGGATCACCTTGGCCGCCGCCGGACCGCCGATGGATTGCACGTAGAGCAACTGGCAGTCGCCGATCAGTTCGGCGCGCGCGGCGTTGCGATCGTCGCTGGCATCGGCTGCCGCGGTGCTGCGCAGTTCGCGCAACAGCGCCTGCTCGGTGCTGACGTCGTAGATCAGGAAGCGCGGGCAGGAACCAAAGTGACCGTCGAGCATTTCCTGGCTGTTGGAAGCCACGGCGACCCGCAGGTGCGCGCCACCGGGCAGCTCGACGGCGCTGGCGGCCGGCAGCGCTTCGTCGCCGTCCTGCTCGCCCCACAGGTAGCGCACCGCCTGCTTGAGCGTGGGCGCGGCGATGTCGGTGGCGATTTCCAGTTCCTCGTCGCCGATCAGCAGCGCACGCAGATCCTCGACGGTGAGTCCGGCGAGCTTGTTCTCGTCGATCGGCAGGCCGAGCTTGCCGCCCAGTGCGGCGATGAACGAGGCCGGGTTTTCCAGGCCGAGCGCGCGCGACGCCAGGGCGATGCGCAGAGCGGCGGCCTTGCTGATGCTGGACATGGCGAAGTCTCCTTCGGGCGTGCGGCGCAGAATAGGGCGCGCCGCAACCGCGGCATGCCGACCCGAATCAATCTTTGTCGCGTCGGCACGTCGGTTTAGGGTTCAGTCTTCCGCGCTGCCCAGCCGGCGGGCGCGGAACGACATGGGCAATTTCGGCGTCCGCTCGAGCGGATCGATGAAGTAGCTCTGGCCGTTGGCCAGGTGCAGCTCGCCGCCCCATTTTTCCGGGCCGGTGAATTCCAGTGAGACGATCCTTTCCTCCAGGTCCTTCTTCGGCAGGTAGAACAGCAGGCTGCCGCCGTTGTCCTGGCTGATCATGATGTTGGCCATCTGCGTTTCCTTGCTGAACGAAATCGCCGGGCGCCTTTTCCGACATCGTCTTGCGACGGGCCGGACAGGCAACCGTCGGCGAAGACGGGTCACAAAAAAGCGACGCGGTAAGGGGCCCGCGTCGCATAAGGAGCTCGGTATCAGCGCACCAGGTCGAAGTTGAAGTCGGTGACGCCCATTTGCATGGTGTCGGCATCGAGCTTCTCAAGGACCGCGTTGACCAGGGTGGTCAGCATGGTCATCGCGCCTTCGTAACCCAGGGTGGTGGCACGGTGCAGGTGGTGGCGGTCGAAGATCGGGAAGCCGATGCGAATCAGCGGAACTTCGGCATCCTTGCCCTTCTGCAGCGTGTCGCGCTGGATGAACTTGCCGTAGGAGTTGCCGATCATGAAATCGGGCTTCTCGGTGAACACCAGCGAGCGCAGGTGCCAGAGGTCATGGCTGTGGAACAGCTGGGTGGCGTTGTTCACCGGCGCCGAGGCTTCGAGCATCTTGTTCATCGCCTTTAGCCAGCGTTTGCCGCCGTTGTTGCACAGTACGTGAACCGGCTCCGCCCCCAGTTCCAGAAGGAACTTGGTCATGCCCAGGGTGAAGTCCGGGTCGCCCCACAGGGAAAAGCGCTTGCCGTGCAGCCAGGTGTGCGAGTCGGTCATCATGTCGACCAGGCGGCCACGCTCGGTGGTCAGCGATTCGGAGATCGGCTTGCCGCTGATCGTCGATACCGCCATCAGGAACTCGTCGGTCCACTCCAGGCCCATCGGAATGTTCAGCTTGGGTATCTCGTGCTTCCAGGTGTCGGTGACCAGCTTGCGGGTTTTTTCCATCTGCAGCGGTTGCAGGAAGATGGTGGTCAGGGCGTTCGGCGCGTCCTTCACTTCATCCTGGGTGGTGCCGCCGGCGTACATGCGGAACTCCCCGTCTGCCGGGGTATCCAGCACTTCGGACGGGTCGGAGAGCAGGCTGTAGTCGACGCCCATCTCGCTCATCATGCGTTTCATCACGCGGAAGTTGCCCAGGTAAGTCTCGAAGCCCGGCACCAGGTTGATCTTGCCGTTGCTGCCGACGACCTTGCCTTCCATGTGGTTGAGGGTGAAGTAGCGGGCGATGCCTTCGAACATGTTGTCCCAGCCGGTCACGTGGGAGCCGACGAAGGACGGGGTGTGCGCGTAGGGCGTGGCGAAGTCCTGGTCGATGTAGCCTTCTTTCTTGGCGTTGTTGATGAACGCGTTGAGGTCGTCACCGATGACTTCGGCCATGCAGGTGGTGGAGACGGCGATCATCTCCGGCTTGTACAGCGCCTTGCAGTTCTCCAGGCCGTCGTACATGTTCTTCTGCCCGCCGAACACCGCCGCGTCTTCGGTCATGGAGTCGGACACGCAGGACAGCGGCTCTTTGAAGTGGCGGTTGAAGTAGGTGCGGAAGTAGGCGACGCAGCCTTGCGAGCCGTGCACGTAGGGCATGGTCTTCTCGAAGCCGATCGAGCAGAGCACCGCGCCCAGCGGCTGGCAGGCCTTGGCCGGGTTGATGGTCAGAGCTTCGCGCTGGAAGTTGAGTTCCTTGTATTCGACGCTGGTGGTCCAGAGGAAGGTCTCGTCGATCTTGGCCTGGCCGTGGCTGTTCTCGAAGTTGGCCTTCTTGTCGCCCAGCGACTGCTTGTATTCGTCCTTGCGGAACAGCGGGTAGCTGGGTTTGATGTCGTCTGCGTTTTGCATGCTGCTCTCCTCGCCGCATCGCCAATCTGCGAATCACGGCTAGAAATTGCGGTGGGGAACGGCCGGCGGCCGCCCCGCTGAAACCCGACGCCGCACCCGCGGCGCCGGGCAGACGCGTATCGCGATCAGGCGATGGCGCGCTGCTCTTCGTCGACGGGCTTGAGCCACGGCGGGGTGAGGTTCTTCCAGCAGGGGTTGTTCAGGGTCATGTCCATGTCGCGGGCGAAGATGGCGAAGCCGTCATAGCCGTGGTACGGACCGGAGTAGTCCCAGGAGTGCATCTGGCGGAAGGGCACGCCCATCTTCTGGAAGATGTACTTCTCCTTGACGCCCGAACCGATCATGTCCGGCTTCACGCGTTTGACGAATTCCTCGAACTCGAAACCGGTGACGTCGTCGTAGAGCAGGGTCGCGTTGCCCATTTCTGGCACGGTGCGGTCGTAGTCGTCGTTGTGGCCGAACTCGTAACCGGTGCCGACCACGTCCATGCCCAGGTCCTCGTAGGAACCGATCACGTGGCGCGGGCGCAGGCCGCCGACGTAGAGCATCACGCGCTTGCCTTCCAGGCGCGGGCGGTACTTGGCGATCACCGCGTCGACCAGCGGCTGATACTTGGCGATGACGCGCTCGGCGCCTTCCTTGATGTGGTCGTCGAAGAACGCGGCGATGGCCCGCAGGCTCTCGGCGATCTTGGTCGGGCCGAAGAAGTTGTACTCGACCCATGGGATCCCGTACTTCTCTTCCATGTGCCGCGAGATGTAGTTCATCGAGCGGTAGCAGTGCAGCAGGTTGAGCTTGGCTTTGGGGGTGTTTTCCATTTCCGCCAGGGTGCCGTCGCCGGACCACTGGGCGATCACCCGCAGGCCCATCTCCTCGAGCAGGATGCGCGAGGACCAGGCATCGCCGCCGATGTTGTAGTCACCGATGATGGTGACGTCGTAGGGGCTCGACTCGAAGGCGGTACCGCCGCCCTCGCGCTCGAATACCCAGTCGCGGATCGCGTCGTTGGCGATGTGGTGACCGAGGGATTGCGACACCCCGCGGAAGCCTTCGCAACGGACCGGCACGATCGGCTTGGAAAGCTCGGCCGCGCCCTTCTTCGATACCGCTTCGATGTCGTCGCCGATCAGGCCGATCGGGCATTCCGACTGCACGCTGATGCCGCGTGCCAGCGGGAACAGGCCGTCGATCTCGTTGATCAGCTTGGCCAGCTTCTTGTCACCGCCGAAGACGATGTCCTTCTCCTGGAAGTCGGAGGTGAAGTTCATGTCGCCGAAGGTGTCCACGCCGGTGTGGCCGACGTAGTAGTTGCGGCGACCGGCGCGCGAGTACTGGCCGCAGCCGACCGGGCCGTGGGAAATGTGGATCATGTCCTTGATCGGACCCCAGACCACGCCCTTGGAACCGGCGTAGGCGCAACCGCGGATGGTCATCACGCCAGGCAGCGACTTGCGGTTCGAGGTCACGCATTTGGTGGTCTTTTCCTGGTCGTTGACGGCCAGGTGCTTGGCGCGGTCTTTCTGCGCCTTCTCCGGATAAACCTCCAGCACCTCTTGGATGAGGGCGGCGGCTTCTTCTTTGCTGAGCGTTGCCATGTTGATCTCCTGCGCCGGCCCACTAATCCGTGGAACCAGCCATAGGTAATGACGGCTTGTTGCCTACGAACGTCCCGCGGGTCTCGCGACCGCGCGGGGGTTCACGCATCAGGCGCTGGCGGCTTCTTCGTGTGCGGCCTTGCCGATGATGCTTTCGTCTTCCTCGTCGAGGATGCCGAACTCCATCAGCAGGGATTCCAGCTCGTCCATGGTGATGGGCGTCGGAATCACGAAGTTGCGGTTGTTGACGATCTTGTTCGCCAGCTGGCGGTATTCGTCGGCCTGCTTGGCCGTCGGGTCGTACTCGACCACGGTCATGCGGCGGATCTCGGCGCGCTGTACGACGTTGTCGCGCGGAACGAAGTGGATCATCTGGGTGCCCAGCTGACGGGCCAGTTCCATGATCAGTTCGTCTTCGCGGGCGGTGTTGCGGCTGTTGCAGATCAGGCCTGCCAGACGCACGCTGCCGGAGTTGGCGTATTTCACGATGCCCTTGGCGATGTTGTTGGCCGCGTACATGGCCATCATTTCGCCGGAGCAGACGATGTAGATCTCCTGCGCCTTGTTCTCGCGGATCGGCATGGCGAAGCCACCGCAAACCACGTCGCCGAGGACGTCGTAGAACACGAAGTCCAGGTCTTCGTCGTAGGCGCCTTCTTCTTCGAGGAAGTTGATCGCTGTGATCACGCCGCGGCCAGCGCAGCCAACGCCCGGCTCAGGGCCGCCCGACTCCACGCACTTGATGTCGCGATAGCCGACCTTGAGCACGTCTTCGAGCTCGAGGTCTTCCACGCTGCCGGCTTCGGCGGCCATTTCCATGATCGAGTTCTGGGCCTTGGCGTGCAGGATCAGACGGGTGGAGTCCGCCTTCGGATCGCAGCCGACGATCATCACCTTCTGACCGGCTTCGGCCAGGGCGGAGACGAGGTTCTGGGTGGTGGTGGACTTGCCGATACCACCCTTGCCGTAAATGGCGCATTGACGCAGAGCCATGCTGGTTTCTCCTTGTTGCGTGGAATTGACGAAGCGAAATTCGCCCTCGCAACTCCCTAGCGCAAGGCCTGTGCCAGCTTTTTGAAGATAGTTAACCCATTGAAATACATGGAGATAATAAAAAGGCCTCGGGCGTTGTAGCGGTGTTGGAGGCGACAACGACAAGGCCATTGTCGGAGTGGCGACAAGCCTGCGCGGCCTCGCGTCGGCATCGCTATACCCACTTTTCAAGTAAGGGTATAAGGAGGCGATTCGCTCACAGGAGAGCCGTCATGAAGATCGCCTTCGCTACCCAGGATTACGCACGGATCGCCAGGCACGCCGGCCAGGCACGGCATTGGCTGGTGTTCGACACCGAGTTCGCCGAACGCCCGGCACAACGCATCGAGCTGCAGCGCGAGCAGACCTTCCACCACCTGGCCGATGGCGCCGCCCATCCGCTCGACGGGGTCGGGCTGATTGTCGCCGCCAGCGCCGGCGACGGTTTCGTCCGCCACCTGCGCAAACGTCGGCAAGAGGTGCTGCTCACCGAACAGGGCGACCCGCACCTTGCCTTCCAGCGGCTGCTGCGTGGCGAAACGCTGCCCGCGCCCGGCTTCGATCCGGCGCGCGTGTTGTGCAAGATCCACGACCTGTTCTCGAGGCATTGAGCGATGAGCGTATCCGTACTCGATGACGGGCAGCTCCACCAGTTGCTGCGTGACGACGTGCCCTCCGGCGACCTGACCACCGATAGCCTCGGCATCGGCGGCCTCGCCGCGCGGCTCGACTGCTCGGCGCGACAGGCGATGACGCTGTGCGGCGTCGAGGAGGCCGCGCGGCTGTTCCAGCTGCTCGGCGCACGGGTGGACATGCATGCATCCAGCGGCCAGGCGCTGGCCGCCGGCACGCCGATCCTTTGCGTCGAAGGCCGTGCCGGCGTGCTGCACCAGGGCTGGAAGACCGCGCAGGTGCTGATGGAGTGGGCTAGCGGCGTGGCCAGCGCCAGCGCCGCCTTGGTGGCCGCCGCCGCACCGTTGCCGGTGGCCTGCACGCGCAAGAGCGCGCCGGGCACCAAGGCGCCGGCCATCAAGGCGGTGCGCGCGGGCGGCGCGACGCTGCACCGCCTCGGCCTGTCGGAAACCCTCCTGCTGTTCGCCGAACACCGGCTGTTCCTCGACCAGGCGCCAGGCGAAACCCTGGCCAGGCTGCGTCGTCGCGAACCGGAAAAGAAGATTGTCGTGGAGGTCGGCGATCTCGGCGAGGCGTTGCGCTGGGCCGAGGCTGATGTCCTGCAGCTGGAGAAATTCACCCCAGCGGCTCTGGCGGCGGTGCACCGGGCGCTCGAGGACTGGCCGTCGCGGCCCCTGCTCGCGGCCGCTGGAGGCATCCATGCCGGCAACGCGGCGGACTATGTCGCTGCCGGGGCCGACCTGCTGGTCACCTCATCGCCGTTCTCGGCGCCACCCAAGGACGTACAGGTGCGTTTCGGCCGGCCGCTCGGCGCTGTGTAGCAAGTGCGACATCAGGGCCGCACTGTGCGTCGCAGACCGCACCAAAGGATCATGATGTTTATAGGAAATCTTTAATATTCAACGGGTTGAAGAGTTGGCGCCGGGTTTGCAACGGATCGATAAAACCCGGTGAGGAACCCGTCATGACCCCCGAGCTCCCCGTAGAACTGATCGCCGCGCGCCGTGCCGGCACCCTGGTGCCGCTGTTTGGTCCGGCCGCGCTGGATGGCGTGGTCGACGCCCAGGGCCGGGCCATCCCGGCCGACAGCGAGAGCCTGATCCTGGCGCTGAACAACGGCCAGCCGATGGCCCAGAAGCTGATGTACGAGTTTCCCCGCGCGGCGATGAACGTCGAGCTCAAGCGCGGCCGCAGCGCACTGGTGCGCTTCCTCGACGCCACCTACCGCGACCACGCCTGGAGCGCCTCGGCGCTGCATGCGCGGATCGCCGAGCTCGACCCGCCCTACGTGGTCGATTTCAACCGCGACACCCAGTTGCAGGATTTCTGGGCCACCCGGCCGCACCTGCTGGTGGTCGGCATCGCCCGGCTGGGTGGCGAATCCGCCCGCTACCGGCTGTTCCAGCACGATGGCGAGGGTTATCGCGCGGTCGCCGAGGACACCCTCGATACCCGCCTGCCGGTGCTGTTCAAGCCGGTCGGCGCGGCGCGCCCGGAATCGCTGTATGTGGCCTCGGACGCCGACTACGTCGACTACCTCACCGAACTGATGGGCGGCTTCGGCATGCCGGCGTTTCTCAAGCAGCGCCGCGTGGGCATGCAGTACCTGCTGATCGGCCTGCGCCTGAACCGCGACACCGAACGCATGCTGCTCTCCGACATCGTCTGGGGCGCCGGCGACCCGGCCGGCTGGGCCTGCATGGCGGAGTGTTCGGCCAAGGAGCGGCGTTTTCTCGAACGCGCCGGCTTCGTCGTTCTCGACCTTGCCCCAGCGCAAGTCCTGAACGCTTTGAGTCCGCATCATGACCCCCTCGTCCGCCATCCCGCCGGAGCACATCCATGAGCCACGTTTCCTACCCGCTGCACCTGCACTACATGGGCCTTCCGGCCCTGGACAACTCGCGCCAGGCGTTCTTCGGCCTGCTCGGCGCCCTGCCCTTCGCCGAGCGCGAAAACACCGCACTGCAGGTGGTCGAACGGATCATCGAACGTGCCCGCGAACACTTCGCCCTGGAAGAGCGCTTCATGCAGGCCACCGCCTACGGCGAGCAACGCGAGCACTGCGTGGAGCATGAGGAAATCCTGGAGATGCTGCAGCGCATGCAGGCCAGTTTCGCCCAGGCCGACGGCCGACGCAGGCGCGACGCCCTCTACCAGCGCGTGCTGCGCAACCTCGATGAACACATCCAGGGTCTGGATGCCTGCCTGGCGCTGCACCTGCAGCGTCCGCAAAGCTGGGACGCGCAGCAGCACGTCGCCTGAAGGCTGCCCATTGCGTCGCGTTTCTCCCGGAGGTCGCCCATGGGCGCACTGCACCTGAGCCGCCCCTTGCTGAATGCCGAACAGGTCTGGCTGGCGAGCAGCCGCGGTTTGGCCAACGACCGCTGGCTGGCGCGCATGCTGGCCAGCCAGCGTTTTGGCCACAGCGCCCTGCCGGACGGCCTGGGCCTTGCGCCGACGGACTTCGACGCGCTGTTGCAGCGGCATTTCCCTGGTCTGGGTCAATCCTCGGACGTTGCGGCGCCGGCGGCCAGCCACCGGCGCGACGACTGCCAGGCGCTGGAGCAGCTGCTGTTGAGCCAGCGTGCCGGCAACGACCCCAGCGAAACTTGGATGGCCAGCATCCTCGCCCACGGTTGCCTGGGGAGCGATCACCTCTGGTATGACCTCGGTCTCTGGTCGCGCGACGATCTCAGCGCGCTGCTGGCAAGCAACTTCCCCGCCCTGGCCGAGCAGAACCGCTTCAACATGAAGTGGAAGAAATTCCTCTACCGCCTGCTCTGCGCCGGGCGTTACTGCCGCTCGCCGTGCTGTCAGGACTGCCTCGAGTTCAGCGAGTGCTTCGGCCCGGAAAGCTGAGCGATCCTTCCGATCAGGTCGCGCCCGCTTGCGGGCGACGGAGGGGGGTAGCCCGCAATTACCGTACGGCAACGCACCTCATCGACACTACGGATGTGCGATCAGGTCCGCTCCTGCCGGGGGTAAGCCGCTCGTGCTTCTCTCCCATTCATGGGAGAGAAGCCGGAGGAGAGGGCCGAAAACGCCGCGAAACGGTCAGCGCGTAGGGTGGGTTTCAGCCCATCGTTTGCCCGCCCCGCCTTCCGTTGAAAGCTCAGCCGTGCTTGCCGCAGGCGCAGCCTTCCAGGCCGCTGCCGATGCTGCCTGCCGGGAGCTCCAGCAGGCTGTCCACTTGCCCGGCGTCGAAACCCACCAGAACGCGTTCGCCGCGTTGCAGCAGCGGCCTGCGGGTCAGCAGCGGGTCGGCGAGCAGCAGTTCCAGGGCCTCTTCGGCGCCGAGTTCCTGCGGGCGGATCTCGCCGGAGGCGACCCTCGGCGCGGTCGGGTTGAACCATTCCGCCACCGGCAGTGGTTCGAGGAATTGCAGCAGCCGTTCGGCCGTCCAGGCCTCGGCGCGCAGGTCGTGGACCTCGACCGGCACGTGCAGCGCGGCGAGTTGCTCCAGCTGACGCTGATTGCCCTTGCAGCCGGGCTTTCCATAGAAATGCAGGATGGTCATCGGATGTCCTGGGGGATTGAGGAAGGAAGTTCGCCAGTCGATGACAGGATGCCGGTCAGCGAGCCGGGAGGATTCAGCGCATCGCCCAGTTCGTCGAGGATCGCGCCCTCGATCGGGCAGATGCTCGCGCACTGGGCTTCGTCGTGGTCGCCGACGCATTCGGTGCATTTGTCCGCATCGATGAGGAAGTGCGGCTTGGCCTGGTAGATCGCATCGTTCGGGCAGACCGGAACGCAGGCCCAGCAGTTGACGCAGCTATCGATTATTTCCAGGGCCATCGGGGTTCTCCTCGGTGATCGGCGGCCCCTGTTCCGGGGCCTTCTTGGATCGCTGGCGGGTCAGGCACTCTGCCGCTGGTGGGTGACGTCATCGGTCAGCTTGCCGGCCTCGAGCAGCTCCTGGTAAAGCGCCAGCACGGCTTCCTCGATGGGCTCCAAGGCGTGTTCGCCGTTGGGCTGGATGCCGGCGTTTTCCAGCGCGCTCCAGGGCTCGTAGCCGACCTTGGCGCAGAGCACCGCGCGGCAGCCTTCCAGCGCGTCGATGATCTTCGCCAGCGCGCTTTCACCTTCGCCGCAGCTGCTGTCGCCTTCACAGTAGGGCGTGTCCACCCGGCGGTGGCCGATGAAACGCACGCCGGCGGGGGACGCTTCGTAGATCAGGAATTCACGGGCATGGCCGAAGTGTTCGTTGATCAGGCCGCCGCCCTTGGTTGCCACCGCCATCAGCGCGGTCGGGCCGGACGCCTGCAGGATCGGTACCGGCGCGGGTCCGTGCTGGCGGCGCTGGGCGAGCTCCTCGGCGATATCGGCGTGAACCCGGGCGCGGGTTTCCATTGCCGCGGCGTAGTCGATTTCCATGGCGTCGATCTTGTCCAGGGTGAACTCCGCGCCACGGTCCTCGCCGAGCAGGCCGACCGCATCGGCCCGGCACTGACGGCAGTGGCGCATCATGTTCATGTCGCCAGCGCAGGCATCCTGCAGCGCCTGCAACTCGGCGTGGCTCGGTTCGCGCTGTCCGGTGAGGCCGTAGAAGGTGCCGTGCTCGGCTTCGGCGATCAGCGGCATCACGTTATGCAGGAAGGCGCCCTTGGCCTTGACGATGCGCGAGACCTCCTTGAGGTGCTCGTCGTTGACGCCGGGGATCAGCACCGAATTGACCTTCACCAGGATGCCGCGCTCCACCAGCATCTCCAGCCCGCGCTGCTGCTGCTCGATGAGGATGCGCGCGGCCTCGATGCCGCGGATGCGGCGGTTCTGCCAGAAGATCCACGGATAGATCTTCGCGCCCACCTCGGGGTCGACGCAGTTGATGGTGATGGTGACGTGGTCGATGTTGTGCTTGCTCAGCTCCTCGACGCTCTCCGGCAGGCTCAGGCCGTTGGTCGAGACGCAGAGTTTGATGTCCGGGGTCTGCTCGCTGAGCATGCGGAAGGTGTCGAAGGTGCGCTGCGGGTTGGCCAGCGGATCGCCCGGCCCGGCGATGCCGAGCACGCTCATCTGCGGGATCGCCGCGGCGACGGCCTTGACCTTCTTCACCGCCTGCTCCGGGCTGAGTACCTCCGACACCACGCCGGGGCGCGATTCGTTGGCGCAGTCGTACTTGCGGTTGCAGTAGTGGCACTGGATGTTGCAGGCCGGCGCCACCGCGACGTGCATGCGCGCGAAGTAGTGGTGGGCGTCCTCCGAGTAGCACGGATGGTTGAACACCTTGTCGCGTATCGCCTCCGGCAGATGACCGAGCTGGTCATCGCTGGAACCGCACGAGTTGGCCGCGCAGCCGCCCGAAGGGGACGCCGGTGGGTCGTTGAACAGAACGGGCAGGTCCATGGACGCTTCCTCCGGGTGAGATGAATCCGGGAGTGCAAGCGCTGTGCCGTTGCCTTAAGTCGACGACAACTCCTTGTTTTAAAACGAATATCGAAAATCCGACCGACACTTTCGGCAATCTGTGTGAACAACGCCCCACGCGGGATGGGAGGAATGTGAGGTTTGCGACAGGCCTGCGCCTCCGCGAAGGCGAGCCAGTCGCCTGGCCTCGGGCGGAGGCCGGCCAAGGCCGGCTTGAGAGCCCGCTGCGGCGGTTGGTCGCGAAGACCGGCGACGGCGAGCTCCTTGCTGGGGATGCCGGGTGGTCGCCTCGCGCGACACCGCCGAACCGGAGCCCGCCGATGAACGATCACCAATCCCAACGACTGCTCGATGCCCTCTCCGAACCCTCGCGCGCCGCGCTGCTGGAAGGTTTCCGCGTGCGCCGGCTGGTGCAGGGGGAAATCCTTGGCGGCCCGCAGGAGATCCGCGACAGCGTGTTCATCCTGCGCAGTGGGCGGATTCGCGTGTTCCTCACGTTCGAGGACAAGGAGCAGACGCTGACCTTCCTCGAGCCCGGCGACATCTACAGCACCCACAGCCGCGCCTACCTGCAGGCGATCGGCGAGTGCGACGTGCTGGTGACCGAGACGCGGACCATGCTCGGCAAGCTGGCGGCGCTGCCCGAGGCCGCGCCGGTGGTGATCCGTGTGCTGGCGCAATCGCTGGGCAACGCCATGCAGATCATCGAGGACCTGGCCTTCCGCGATGTCGAGGGGCGCCTGGCGCGCTTTCTCGACGGCATGCTGCTGCGCAAGGGCGAACTGCTCGAGGCGCGCAGCTGGCGCCTGCCGCTGGCGCTGAACACCGAGGACATCGCCCAGTTGCTCGGCACCACCCGGCAGACGCTGTCGTCGCTGATCGCCCGGCTGACCCGCGAGGGCATCCTCGAGCGCGACGGCGGCGGCACCTTCCTCATCCACCGCGCCGACCTGCTGCGCGAACGCAGCGGCTGGCGCTACAGCAGCTGGCGCGCGCAGGAAAAGAACGCGCTGTCGGCTGGCTGACAGACCGCGCCGCGACGGCTTCCTAGGATGGCCTTCCAGCGACCTGCTCTCCCGCGACGGAGGGCGATATTTCCGGAGGCAGCATGAACACCAGCGGCACCACGACCACCTACCGCAGCATCGCCGGCGAGGGCGACCTGCCCTACATCGATTGCGACCACTGCATCCGCCTGATCTACGCGCGCATCCAGCACCACATCGCCGAAGACGACGGCAACTGCGTGCTGTGCCGCTATTTCCGCGAAAAGCTCGGCGACCGCGACGGCTCCGAGGACGACGCCCGGCTGCTGCTGCACGCGCAGGTGAACATCATCCACGAGCTGTTCGAGCGGCGTCAGGACGACGAGGCGCAGACCCTGCTGTACCGGGTCGAGGACGATTGCTGCTGAGAGGGTCCAAGCGCCCCTAGTGGTCAGCCTGCTGGCGATCCGCGCACGGTGATCGCCAGCAGGCGCTGCGGCGCCCGTCGGGAGCGCTACAGCTGTTTCACGCGGATATTCAGCGTCTGGATGCGGTAGGCGATCTGCCGTGGCGTCATGCCCAGCAGACGCGCGGCCTTGGCCTGCACCCAGCCGGCCTGTTCGAGGGCGGCGATCACCTTCTCACGTTCGTCGAGGCTGTCGTCGTCCAGCGCCACGGGCTCGCTGCGGCCGACGTTGATCTGCTCGTTGATCCCGGTGAGCAGCACCTGGTCGCGGTCGATCAGGCCGTCGCTGGACATCACCGCGGCGCGCTCCAGGCTGTTCTCCAGCTCGCGCACGTTGCCCGGCCAGTCATGGTGCATCAGCACCCGCCGGGCGGCGTCGGTGAGTTCCAGTTCGCGACCCTGCAGGCGGGCGATCTTCTGGATCAGGAACTGGGCGATGTCGGGGATATCCTCCATGCGCTCGCGCAGCGGCGGCATGACGATCGGCATCACGTTCAGCCGGTAGTACAGATCCTCGCGGAACTTGCCCTTGGCCACGTCGCTTTCCAGGTCGCGGTGGGTCGCGGCGATCACCCGCACGTCGACCTTCAGCGTGCGGGTGCCGCCGACCCGCTCCAGCTCGCCCTCCTGCAACACGCGCAGCAGCTTGGCCTGGAACGCCGCGGAGACTTCGCCGATCTCGTCGAGGAAAAGGGTGCCGCCGTTGGCCTGCTCGAAGCGGCCCTGGCGCTGGGTCATGGCGCCGGTGAAGGCACCCTTCTCATGGCCGAACAGCTCGGACTCCAGCAGGTTCTCCGGCAGCGCCGCGCAGTTCAGCTTGATCATCGGCCCGCGTGCGCGCGGCGAGTTGTAGTGGATGGCGTTGGCGATCAGCTCCTTGCCGGTGCCGGTCTCGCCGCGGATCAGCACCGTGGTGTTCCATTTCGATACCTGGCGGACCTGGTCGAACACGTGCCGCATGGCGAAGGAGTGGCCGATGATGTTGTCGAAGCCGTACTGACCGCGGACCGTGCGGCGCAGCTGGTCGCGCTCGTCCTTGAGCGCCTGCTTCTCGGTTTCCACTTCCCAGGCCAGGCGCACGCTCTGGCCGATCAGGTTGGCGACCATCTCGAGGAAGCGCCCGCGCTCCTCGAGCAATTGCAGGTGCAGGGTGTTCGGTTGCGCGGCGAACACGCCGATGATTTCCCGGCTGCTGCGGATCGGCATGCCGATGAAGGCGCGCTGCGGATCGTAGATGCCCAGGCGCGAAAGAAAGCGAGGGTCGTCGCCCAGGCGCGGCAATACCAGCCCGGCGCCCTCGACGAAGACGCTGCCGACGATGCCTTCGCCGGTCTGGTAGCGCACCCCGCCGACGGTCAGCTCCGGCATGCCCTGCACGGCATACACCAGCAGGCCATCCTCGCCGGGCGAAGCGAGGCAGACCATGCCGCGCTCCAGGCCGCCGCGCTCGTGCAGCACCTGCAGCACCGAACTGAGGGTCTCCTTCAGGTTGAGTGAATGCGAGAGCACGCGGCTGACCAGAAACAGGGTTTCCAACTCGCCGGCGAGGATCGCCTGGAGGGTGCCTTGGTCGAGACGTTCGTTGAACTCAGACATAGGGAATCTGCACCTTTACCTGGCAGCCCTGGCCCGTCGCGGAGTCGATCTCGATCAGCCCTTCGTGGCGCATCACCACGTCCTGGGCCATGGTCAGGCCCATGCCGATGTGCGGCTGACCACGCGTCTTGGTGGTGAAGAACGGCTCGAACACGCGGCTCTGCAACTCGGCGGCGATGCCCGCGCCGCTGTCATCGATCAGCACTTCGACATGGTCCTCGCGCGCCAGCGTCGTCACGCTGATCTCGCGGGTGCCCTGGCGCTTGGCGTCGATGCCCTCGATGGCGTTGTCCAGCAGCTGCTTGAAGAGCATGGTCAGCGAGGTCGGCAGGCCGTTGACGTTGGGCAGCAGCGACTCCGGGCGCCATTCGACGACGATGCCCAGGCCGAGCAGGCGCGGGGTGAGGATCCACAGCACGTTCTGCAGGATGGCGTTGAGGTTGACCGGCTGCAACGGCTCCTGGGCCAGCGCCGGAATGCTCGCGTTCAGGTTGTCCAGGGTCATGCCGCCGACGCGCAGCACGTCGTCGAACATCTTCTTCAGCGCTTGCTGGTCGAGCTGCGGCTGGCGTTCCAGAAGCTTGGCCGCCGCGGCGATCATGTTCAGCGGCCCGCCGAGCTGGTAGATCGCCCCGGACAGTGTCTCGCGCACGCTGCGCACGCGTTCCTGCTCGGTGAGCAGGGCGCGCAGGCCGCTGGCGCGGATGTGGTCCTGCTGGCGCTTGAGTTCGCTGATGTCCTGCACCACCAGCAGCATGTAGCGGTAGCCGCGGTTCTCGTAGAAGGCTTCGGCGCTGGTGTCCTGCTCGTCGATGAGCGAGCCGGCGCAGCTGAACCACAGGGGGTCGCGGTCCTGGCGGTCGATGCGCACCTCCAGCGGGGCGAAGCCACTGGCCAGGGCGTTGCTCCGGTCGAATGCCGGCACCTCGCGCTCCAGCGCGGAAAGCAGCAGTTGCGCCGGGTCCGGTGCGAGGTCGCCGATCAGCTTCTTGTAGGTCTGGTTGCTCAGCAGCACACGCTCGCGCGAGTCGAGCAGCACCATCGCCACCTGCGCGGCGTCCACCACCGATTCGATCAGGGTCTTCTGGTTGCGCACCTGGCGTTCGAGGCGGTGCATCTCGGTGACGTCGCGGTGCATGCCCAGGTAATGGGTGATGTTCTGCTGCTCGTCGAGCACGGGGGTGATGGTGAGGTCGGCGAGGTAGCGCGAGCCGTCCTTGCGGCGGTTCACCAGCAGGCCGTTCCACGGCTTCTGCCGCAGCAGCTGCGCCCACATGCTCTCGTAGACGATCGGCGGGGTGACCCGGTAGGAGAGGATCGACTCGTTGCGGCCGATCACTTCCGCCAGGGTGTAGCCGGTGACGCGCTGGAACGCCGGGTTCGCATAGACGATGTGGGCGCGGGCGTCGGTGATGGAGATCGCCAGCGCCGACTGCTCGACCGCCTGGCGGAACACCTGGGGTGGAAGCTGATCGAAATCGCCCGGTTCGCTCGGGCCGGACGACGGGTCGGAGTTCAGGGAGCTCGATCTGGACATGCGGGCGTGCTCGCTCACGGAGAGGACCCCGGATAAGGAGCAATAACCGTTCCATTGGTAGGGATATGCGCCTGTCCCCAATGCCGCAGCGGTGTGGCGCGCGGCCGGGCCCACATACAGACGCCCAGGGCTGTGTGCCATACCCGACAAAGCCCCACCCTTCGGGCCAAGCCCGACAGCTTGGCGACGCCCTCCGATTGGGCGCAGGCCCCGGATGACGTGGCCTCGTCGCACTTTTTTCGACTGGCACGGCACTTGCGCTGGGCACAGCCAAGGAGGTGCACCCATGTCCGACTATCTGCTACTGCTGCTCTCGACCGCCCTGGTCAACAACGTGATCCTGGTGAAGTTTCTCGGCCTCTGCCCGTTCATGGGGGTGTCGAGCAAGATTGACAGTGCCCTCGGCATGGGCATGGCGACCACCTTCGTGCTCACCCTCGCCGCCGCCTGCTGCTGGCTGGTCGAGAACCTCATGCTGGCTCCGCTGGGACTGCAGTTCCTGCGCATCCTCGCGTTCATCCTGATCATCGCCTCGCTGGTGCAGTTCACCGAGATGCTGGTGCGCAAGGTCAGCCCCGGGCTGTACCAGGTGCTCGGCATCTACCTGCCGCTAATCACCACCAACTGCGCGGTGCTCGGCATTCCGCTGGTCAGCGCCTCGAGTAAGGCCGGCTTCGCCGTCGCCCTGCTCGACGGCTTCGGCTCCTCGCTCGGCTTCACCCTGGTGATGGTGCTGTTCGCCGGCCTGCGCGAGCGTCTGGCGCTGGCCGACACCCCCGCGCTGTTCCGTGGTTCGCCGATCGCCTTCGTCTGCGCCGGCCTGCTGGCCGTGGCCTTCATGGGCTTCGCCGGCCTCGGCGGACTTTAAGGAGCACCTCCCATGCTGATGACCGTAATGCCGCTGACCGCCCTTGGCCTGGCCCTGGGTTTCCTCCTCGGCGGTGCCGATCGCCTGCTGCGCGTGCCGCGCGACGAACTCGAGGAGGAGCTGCTGAAGATGCTCCCCGGCAGCCAGTGCGGCCAGTGCGGCTACATCGGCTGCGCCGGCGCCGCACAAGCGTTGGCCAAGGGCGAGGCACCGCTGACCCTGTGCCCGCCCGGCGGGCGCGCGGTGGCCCAGGCGCTGGCCGAGCGCCTCGGCGTGGCAATGAATCTTGCCGACATGCCCGATGACGTGCCACGCGTGGCGCAGGTGCTTGAGCACCTGTGCATCGGCTGCACCCGCTGCTTCAAGGTCTGCCCCACCGACGCGGTGATGGGCGCCGCCAAGCAACTGCATCAGGTGTTCGGCGACGCCTGCACGGCCTGCGGCAAATGCCAGGCGATCTGTCCCACCGAGGCGATACAGCTGACCCCGGTGGCCCCGAGCCTGCTGACCTGGGGCTGGGAACGGCCCCTGGCGACCCGAGAGGTATGAGCATGAAATGGAATCGTTGGCGCGGCGGGGTCCATCCGGCCGGACGCAAGGAAGAGTCCAGCGCGCAGCCGATCCGCCGCCTGCCGCTGCCCGAGCTGTTGTTCATCCCGTTGCAGCAGCACGTGGGTGAAATGGCCATGCCGGTGGTTGGCGTCGGCCAGCGCGTTCTCAAGGGCCAGCTACTGGCCGCCGGCCAGGGCAACATCTCCGCGCCGCTGCATGCGCCGACCTCTGGGCTGGTGCGTGCCCTCGGCGAGTACCCGGCGCCGCACCCGTCCGGGCTGCCGCTGCCGACGCTGGTGCTGGAAGTCGACGGCGACGACCGCTGGGCCGACCTGGAGGGCGCCGCCGATCCCTTCGCCCTGGCGCCTGAGGAAGTCTGCCGGCGGGTGGGCGAGGCCGGCATCGTCGGCCTCGGCGGCGCGACCTTTCCTTCCGCGGTGAAGCTGGAGCTGAGCCTGCGCCGCGGCATCGACACCCTGGTGATCAACGGCGGCGAGTGCGAACCCTACCTGACCAGCGACGACCTGCTGATGCGCGAGCGCGCCGCCGAGGTGATCGCCGGCGCGCGGCTGATCCGTCATGCCGTGCAGGCCCGGCAGGTGCTGCTGGGCGTCGAGGACAACAAGCCCGAAGCCCTCGCCGCGCTGCGCCTGGCCGCGCTCGGCACTGAAGTCGAGGTGCAGTCGGTGCCCAGCCGCTACCCGATGGGCTCGGACAAGCAGCTGGTGAAATGGCTGACCGGCCGCGAAATTCCCGCTGGCGGTCGCGCCGCCGACGCCGGCGTGCTGGTGCACAACGTCGCCACCGCCTACAGCGTCGCGCGCGCCCTGGTCCATGGGCAGCCGCTGGTGTCGCGCATCGTCACCCTGGCCGGCGGTGCGATGGCCCATCCGGGCAACTGGGAGGTGCCCTTCGGCACCCTTATCAGCCGCCTGATCGAAGGCGCCGGCGGCTACCTGCAAACCCCGGCACGCCTGGTCATGGGCGGGCCGATGATGGGCATGCAGCTGCCGCGGGCCGACGTGCCGGTGGTCAAGGGCTGCAGCGGTGTGCTGGCACTCTTCGCGGCGGAAGTCGCCGAGCGCGCGCAGGAGCCCTGCGTGCGCTGCGCCAACTGCGTGCGCGGCTGCCCGCAGGGTTTGATGCCGCTGGAGATGGCCGCCTACATCCGCAACGGCGACCTCAAGGGTGCGCAGGCCCTCGGCCTGAAGGACTGCATCGGCTGCGGCGCCTGCTCGTACATCTGCCCGTCGAACATCCCCCTGACCCACTACTTCAACTACGCGCGCAACGAGCTGGCGACCATGGCCCGCCAGCAACGCAAGCTGGACGCCACGCGCCGGCTCGCAGAGCAGCGCGAAGCACGCTTCGCCCGCGAACAGGCGCGACTGGCGGCGCGTCGCGCGGCGGCCATGGCGCAGACGGAGAAAAGCCAATGAGCGAGACCAGCGTGGTCCACGGGCCACACGCCCACGCCGGACCCAGCCTGCGGCGGATGATGCTCGAGGTGATCCTCGCGCTGCTCCCCGCGACCCTCTACGGCTTCAGTCAGTACGGCTGGCCGGCACTGTTCCTGTTCCTCACCTGCATTCTCTGTGGGCTGCTCATCGAGGCGCTCTGCCTGCGCCTGCAGAAACGCCCGCTGCGCGCCCTCGGCGACGGTTCGGCGCTGCTCAGCTGCTGGCTGCTGGCGCTCTCGTTGCCGCCGTGGGCGCCCTGGTGGGTGGCGCTGGTCGGCGCGCTGCTGGCGATCGGGCTGGTCAAGCAGCTGTTCGGCGGGCTGGGGCAGAACCTGTTCAACCCGGCGATGGCGGCACGCGTGATCCTGCTGATCGCCTTCCCGGTGGAGATGACCCGCTGGGTGCAGCCGCTCGCGCTGGGCAGCCTGCCGGCGCCTGGTTTCCTCGAGTCGCTGCAGATCACCTTCGGCGGGGCGCAGACCGACGCCTACAGCTCGGCCACCCTGCTCGGCCACGTGAAGACCGAGCTGAGTCGCGGCACGCCGCTGAGTGACGCGCTGGCGGACATCTACAGACCGCTGCAGGCCCTGCTCGGCGAGCGCGCCGGCAGCATGGGCGAAAGCTCCAGCCTGTTGCTGGCGCTGGGCGGCTGCTTCCTGCTGGCGCGCCGGGTAATCACCTGGCAGGCGCCGCTGGGGCTGACCCTCGGCCTCGCCCTGCCGGCGCTGGCGATGTACCTGGTAGATCCGCTGCGCTACGCCAGCCCGCTCTACCACCTGCTCTCCGGCGGCTTCATGCTGACCCTCTGGTTCATCGTCACCGACCCGGTGACCTGCCCGGCGTCCGCCGCCGGGCGGCTGCTCTTCGGTCTGCTCTGCGGCGTGCTGATCTACCTGATCCGCACCTACGGCAGCTATCCCGAGGCGGTGGCCTTCGCCCTGCTGCTGATGAACGCCGCGACCCCGCTGATCGACCGTTACCTGCGTCCGCGCATCTATGGCCGCAATCGCCAGGGTGCCGCCCTGCAACCATTCAACCGGAGGGCGCCATGAACTGGCAGCGTCTGCACGGCTACCTCGGCTACCAGAGCCTGATGCTCGGCGCCGTGGTCCTGGTCACCTGCGCCGCCCTGGGCTGGGCGGCGCAGCGCACGCACGACCCGATCCTCGCCGCCGAGGCCCAGGACCTGCGCAACAACCTGTCCCGCGTGCTGCCACACGGCAGCTACGACAACGACCTGCTGCAGACCCGCGCGCGGATCGACGGCCCCGACGGCCCGCTCGACGTCTACCGCGCCACGCTGCGGGGCAAGCCGGTGGCGGCGATCTTCGCCGTGCACGGACGCGGCTACGCCGGTGACATCGAGGTGCTGCTGGCCATTTCGCCGGAAGGCGCTCTGCTCGGCGCACGGGTGCTCAAGCACAAGGAAACCCCGGGGCTGGGCGACAAGATCGATGTCGAGAAGAACCCCTGGATCACCCGTTTCCAGGGCCTCTCGCTGGGCAACCCGCCGGCGGAGCGCTGGGCGGTGAAGAAGGACGGCGGAGACTTCGACCAGTTCGCCGGCGCCACCATCACCCCGCGCGCGGTGGTCAAGGAAATCCGTGGGGGCCTGGAGTTCTTCGCCAGCCATCGCCAGCAACTGTTCGGCGAAACCCTCGCCGCCGGAGAATCGCAATGAGCAAATACCTGCGCATCGCCCAGGACGGACTGTGGAGCAACAACATCGTGTTCGCCCAGGTGCTCGGCATGTGCCCGACCATGGCGGTCACCGGCTCGGCGACCAATGGCCTGGGCATGGGCCTGTGCACGACGCTGGTGCTGGTCTGCGCCAACCTGCTGGTGTCGATGATTCGCCGGGCGGTGACCGAGGCCATCCGCATCCCGGTGTTCATCGTCATCATCGCCACCCTGGTGACCCTGCTGGACATGCTGATGAACGCCTGGGCCCACGCGCTCTACCAGGTGCTCGGCCTGTACATCGCGCTGATCGTTGCCAACTGCGCGGTGCTCGGTCGGGCGGAGGCGTTCGCCTCGAAGCACGGCGTGGTCGCCTCGACCCTCGACGGCCTGTTCATGGGCCTGGGCTTCACCTTCGCGCTGACCCTGATCGGCGCGATCCGCGAGCTGATCGGCAACGGCACGCTGTTCGCCGACGCGCACCTGCTGCTCGGCTCCTCGTTCGCCTTCCTCGAGACCCAGGTGATCCCCGACTACAAGGGCTTCCTGCTGATGATCCTGCCGCCGGGCGCATTCTTCGCGCTGGGCTTCCTGCTCGCGCTCAAACGCTGGATCGACCAGCGCCAGCAGGCGCGCCAGGGCATCCAGGCCGCACCCGCCGCCGCGCTCGGCGGTGGCTGCCACTGACTTTCGGGAGGGAGAACATGCAGATCGTCGTTGCTTATGCCGAGGCCAGCAACCAGGCCTGGCTGGAACTGGAGGTGCCGGAGGACTGCTGCGTGCGCGATGCCATCGAGCGCTCGGGGGTGCTCAAGCGCTTCCCGGCGCTGGACCTGGCGAAGAGCAAGGTCGGCGTCTACGGCAAGCTGGTGAAGCTGGAGGCCCCGCTGCAGCCGGGCGACCGCGTGGAGATCTACCGCGCCATCCTGGTCGATCCCAAGCTGGTGCCGCGGCGCAAGATGGACGATGACGACGATGACGATTGAGGAAACATCGCGCGGTAGTGCGCCGCGCGGGTTTCACCTGCCTGCACGCGCCGATCCAGCGGACGCACCGGGTGCCCCTTCGGATGCAGGGTGGATGACGCGCGTTTCATCCACCGTTGCACCGGCCGGTGGGTCGATAAGGCGCGATCAACCCTGCGGGCGATAGATCCGCGCAGGATGGGTTAGCCGCTCGGCGGCGTAACCCATCGCCCAGCCTCACCCCAGCAGCGAAATGTCCGCCACGCCGAGGAACAACCCGCGCAACTGCGCCAGCAGGGCGTAGCGGTTGGCGCGTACCGAGGCATCCTCGGCGTTCACCAGCACCGCTTCGAAGAACGCATCCACCGGCTGGCGCAGCGCTGCCAGGCGCGCCAGCGCCTCGCTGTACTGCCGCGCCGCCGCCATCGGCCGGACCGCCTGGTCGGCCTGCTGCATCGCGGCGTACAGCGAGAACTCGGCGGGGTTATCGAAGTAGTGCGCCTGGACGCCGGCCGGCAGCGTGCCGTCGAACTTGCCGAGCAGGTTCGACACGCGCTTGTTGGCGGCAGCCAGGGCGGCGGCCTCCGGCAGGCGGCGGAACAGCTGCACCGCCTGTACGCGCTGGTCGAAGTCCAGCGGCGAGCCCGGCTGCAGCGCGCGCACCGCCTGGTAGGCGGCGACGTCCACGCCTTCGTCCTCGTAGCGCGCACGCAGGCGGTCGAAGATGAAATCCAGCACCTGGGTAGCCAGGCCGTTGGCTTTCACCTGGCCGCCGAACTGGCGGATGGCGAAGGCGACGGTGTCGTTCAGGTCCAGGTCCAGGCCCTTCTCGATGAGAATGCGCAGCACGCCGAGGGCGGCGCGACGCAGGGCGTAGGGGTCCTTGCTGCCGGTGGGCAGCATGCCGATGCCGAAGATGCCGACCAGGGTGTCGAGCTTGTCGGCCACCGCCACGGCAGCGCCGGTCAGGGTGGTCGGCAGCTCGGCGCCGGCGCCGCGCGGCATGTACTGCTCGTTCAGCGCCAGCGCCAGGTCTTCCGGCTCGCCGCCGTTGAGCGCGTAGTAGTAACCGGCAATGCCCTGCATCTCGGGGAATTCGCCGACCATTTCGGTGGCCAGGTCGCACTTGCTCAGCAGGCCGGCACGCGCGGCGTTGCGCGCATCGCCGCCGATCCGTTCGGCGATGAATGCCGCCAGCTTCGAGACGCGCACGGCCTTGTCGTAGACGGTGCCGAGCTGGGCCTGGAAGACCACTTTCTTCAGCCGCTCGTTGAAGCTTTCCAGCGGCTGCTTCTTGTCCTGCTTGAAGAAGAATTCGGCGTCGGTGAGGCGCGGGCGCACCACCTTCTCGTTGCCGGAGACGATCTGCGCCGCATCCAGGCTGTCGATGTTGGCCACGGTGATGAAGCGCGGCAGCAGCCTGCCGTTGGCGTCCAGCAGGCAGAAGTACTTCTGGTTGTCCTGCATGGTGGAGATCAGCGCTTCCTGCGGCACGGCGAGGAAACGTTCCTCGAACGAGCAGACCAGCGGCACCGGCCATTCGACCAGCGCGGCGACTTCGTCGAGCAGCGCCGGCGGCACGATCGCGCTGCCCTGCTCGGCCGCGGCCAGTTCGGCGACGCGGGAGGCGATCAGTGCCCGGCGCTCGGCGAAATCGGCGATCACGTAGGCGCCGCGCAGCGTTTCGGCGTAGGCGGCCGGGCTGGCGATGGTCACCGCATCGGGGTGATGGAAGCGGTGGCCGCGGCTCTCGCGGCCGGCGGTCTGGGCGAGAATCTCGCAGTCGATCACGTCGTCGCCGAAGAGCATCACCAGCCACTGCGTCGGGCGCACGAACTCTTCCTTGCGCGCCGCCCAGCGCATGCGCTTGGGAATCGGCAAGTCGTTCAGCGAGGTTTCGACCAGACCCGGCAGCAGGCCGATCGCCGGCTGACCGGGGATGTTGCGGCTGAACTTCAGCTTGGCGCCGCTGCGGTCGACCTCGGCGAGGTCGACGCCGCATTTCTTGGCGAAGCCCAGGGCAGCGGCGGTGGGGTTGCCTTCGGCGTCGAAGGCGGCCTGGATCGGCGGGCCGTCGAGGTTGACGCTGCGGTCCGGCTGCTGGCTGTCCAGCTGCTCGACCAGCACCGCCAGGCGGCGCGGCGCGGCGTATACGCGCGCTTTCGAGTAACCGAGGCCGGCGTCCTTGAGGCCTTTCTCGATGCCGGCGAGGAAGGCGTCGCCAAGGCTTTTCAGCGCCTTCGGAGGCAGCTCTTCGGTGCCCAGTTCAACCAGGAAATCCTTGGTGGTCATTATTCGGCCTCCTTAAGCTTGGCCAGCACTTCGTCACGCAATTCGGGAGTGGCCATCGGGAAACCGAGGCGCGCGCGGGCCTGCAGGTAGCTCTGCGCCACCGCGCGAGCCAGCGCACGAACGCGCAGGATGTACTGCTGGCGCGCGGTCACCGAGATGGCGCGGCGGGCGTCGAGCAGGTTGAAGGTGTGCGAGGCCTTCAAAACCATCTCGTAGGTCGGCAGCGGCAGCTCCAGCTCGATCAGGCGGTTGGCCTCGCTCTCGTAGAAATCGAACAGCTCGAACAGCTTGTCGACGTTGGCGTGCTCGAAGTTGTAGGTGGACTGCTCCACCTCGTTCTGGTGGAACACGTCGCCGTAGGTCACGGTGCCGAACGGGCCGTCGGTCCAGATCAGGTCGTAGACCGAGTCCACGCCCTGCAGGTACATGGCCAGGCGCTCCAGGCCGTAGGTGATCTCGCCGGTCACCGGGTAGCACTCGATGCCGCCGACCTGCTGGAAGTAGGTGAACTGGGTGACTTCCATGCCGTTCAGCCAGATTTCCCAGCCGAGGCCCCAGGCGCCGAGGGTCGGCGATTCCCAGTTGTCCTCGACGAAGCGGATGTCGTGCACCAGCGGATCGAGGCCGATGCGCTTCAGCGAGCCGAGGTAGAGCTCCTGGAAGTTTTCCGGGTTGGGTTTGAGCACCACCTGGAACTGGTAGTAGTGCTGCAGGCGGTTGGGGTTCTCGCCATAGCGGCCGTCGGCCGGACGCCGGGAGGGCTGCACGTAGGCGGCGTTCCAGGTTTCCGGACCGATGGCGCGCAGGAAAGTGGCGGTGTGGAAGGTGCCGGCGCCCACTTCCATGTCGTAGGGCTGCATCACCACGCAGCCCTGCTCGGCCCAGTACTGCTGGAGGGCGAGGATCAGATCCTGGAAGGTGCGCACGGAGGGCTTGGTCTGGCTCAAGAAAGATCACCCGTTGAGGCTGCGACGAAAAACCGGGGAGTATACCGAAGCCGTGGGCATCCCGCAGGGCGCGCGCAGCCTGAAAGAAATCGTGAAAGCGCCAATGGTCGCTCGATAACTGGTTTTTTAACCAGTGCCTTGGCTATAGTGTCCAGCCCTTCCCTCGCAGGTACAGGCCATGCCCCGTTGCTTCTGGTGCACCGACGATCCCCTCTACATCGCCTACCACGACGAGGAATGGGGCGTGCCGCAGCGCGATCCGCAGTGGCTGTTCGAGATGTTGCTGCTCGAGGGCTTCCAGGCGGGTTTGTCATGGATAACCGTGCTGAAGAAGCGTGAGCGCTACCGCGAGGTGCTGTTCGGTTTCGACGCCGAGCGCCTGGCGCGGATGACCGACGAGGAGATCGAGGCGCGCATGCAGGACCCCGGCATCATCCGCAACCGCCTCAAGCTGCAGGCCGCGCGCCGGAATGCTCAGGCCTGGCTGAAGCTCGAGGACCCGGTGGCGCTGCTCTGGTCGTTCGTCGGCGGCCAACCGAAGATCAACCGCTTCAGCGGACGCGGCGACGTGCCGGCGGTGACGCCGGAAGCCGAAGCGATGAGCAAGGCGCTCAGGAAGCTCGGTTTCACCTTCGTCGGCCCGACCATCTGCTACGCCTACATGCAGGCCGCCGGAATGGTGATGGACCACACCCTCGAATGCGACCGCCATAGCGCTCTATCAATGAACTGATGCGCCGCGGCGCTGAAAGGCATGGACGAGACGGTTACAATGCGGGCCATTTGAACATCGGAGATCCTCGTGGAGAAGCTCAAAGGCGCCCTGGTCGTCGGCTTCCTGCGGCTGTTCGCGCTGCTGCCCTGGCGCGTGGTGCAGGGGCTCGGCGCCTTCATCGGCTGGCTGATGTGGCGCCTGCCCAATGATACGCGCGAAGTGGCGCGGACCAACCTGAGCAAGTGTTTCCCGGAACTGGATGCCGATGCGCTGGAAAAGCTCCTGCGCCGGAGCCTGATCGACATCGGCAAGACCCTCACCGAAAGCGCCTGTGCGTGGATCTGGCCGGCGGACAAGTCGCTGGCGCTGGTGCGTGAAGTCCAGGGGCTCGAGGTGCTGCAGGAGGCGCTTGCCTCAGGCAAGGGCGTGGTCGGCATCACCAGCCACCTGGGCAACTGGGAAGTGCTCAATCATTTCTATTGCGCACAGTGCAACCCGATCATCTTCTACCGCCCGCCGAAGCTCAAAGCGGTAGACGACCTGCTGCAGCGTCAGCGCGTGCAGATGGGCAATCGCGTCGCACCCTCGACCCGCGAAGGTATCCTCAGCGTCATCAAGGAAGTCCGCCGCGGCGGCGCCGTGGGGATTCCCGCCGACCCCGAGCCCTCGCTTTCCTCCGGCTTCTTCGTGCCCTTCCTCGGCACGCTGGCGCTGACCAGCAAGTTCGTCCCCGGCATGCTCGACCACGAGAAATCCCGTGGGGTGTTCCTCCATGCGCTGCGCCTGGAGGACGGCTCCGGTTACCGGGTAATCATCGAGGCGGCGCCGGAGGCCATGTACAGCGAGGACGCCGAGGCGGCGGTGGCATCCATGAGCGAGACCATCGGCAACTACGTGCGCACCTACCCCAGCCAGTACATGTGGACGATGAAGCGCTTCAAGAGGCGCCCCGAAGGGGAAGCCCGCTGGTACTGAAGTGCCCTCCGGGCTGGGCGTGACCGGCGAACTGCGGTATTAAGTGGCCACCATGTCGAGGAAGCTGCTCATGTCCAACCAGCGTCGCCATCCGCGCATCCCGATGAAGTGCAGAATCAAGGTCAGCCATGAAAGCTTCGGCGAACTCGTCGCGCAGACCCGCGACCTCTCCGATGGCGGCGTCTTCATCCGTCATCCGCAACTGGTTGGCCTCGCCATCGGCACGCTGATCAGCGGCCAGGTCCAGGACCTGCCGATCGAGGCGCCGCTGCTGAAGATGGAAGTGATGCGCACCGACGACGAAGGCATCGGCGTGCGCTTCATCCTCGACAAAGAGGCTGGCTAGGCTGCCGCCCGCCGGCGGGCCGACGAAAACGCTTACCCGCGCGCGACACTGCGGCTAGAATGCCGGCCGCTGAAATGGGTTCCCTCACCCCATCACTCCAAAAAGGACGCAAGATGCCGACGTTTTCCTCATCGGCCCGCCGCGCGACGCTGGCCGGTCTGATCGCTTTCCACATCCTCATCATCATCGCCAGCAATTACCTGGTGCAGCTGCCGATCTCGCTGTTCGGCTGGCATACCACCTGGGGCGCGTTCAGCTTTCCGTTCATTTTCCTGGCCACTGACCTCACCGTGCGTCTGCTCGGCAAGGACCCGGCGCGGCGGGTGATTGCCAAGGTCATGCTGCCGGCGCTGGTCGCCTCCTACATCGTCTCCGTGTTGTTCCACGACGGCGCCTTCGGCGGCTTCGCCGCGCTGGGCGAATTCAACCTGTTCGTCTTCCGCATCGCCCTGGCCAGCTTCCTCGCCTACGCCTTCGGCCAGTTGCTCGACATCCAGGTGTTCGATCGGCTGCGGCGCATGCGCCAGTGGTGGATCGCGCCGACCGCCTCGACCATCCTCGGCAACCTGCTGGACACCTTCGTGTTCTTTTCCATCGCCTTCTGGCACAGCAGCGACCCCTTCATGGCGGCGAACTGGGTGGAGATCGCCAGCGTCGACTATGCAATCAAGCTGACGGTCAGCCTGATCCTCTTCGTGCCGCTCTACGGGATTCTGCTGAACTGGATCGTGCGCCAACTGCCGCGCAATCCGGCACTTTCCCCACGCGCCTGAGTACGCAGGGATGAAAAAGCCGGGGCATGCCCCGGCTTTTTCATCAGGAAGGGGCGCCGCTCAGGCCACGGATTGCGAGCCATCGTCCTGCAGCGCGCGGGCTTGTTCGCGCAGCAGGTACTTCTGGATCTTCCCGGTGGAGGTCTTCGGCAGCGCGCCGAAGATCACGCTTCGCGGCACCTTGAAGCCCGCCAGGTGCTCGCGGCAGAAGCGCATGATTTCCGCCTCGCTCACGGTTTCGGCATCTGGCTTGAGGGTGATGAAGGCGCAAGGAGTCTCGCCCCACTTCTCGTCTGGACGTGCCACCACGGCGGCTTCCAGTACCGCCGGATGGCGGTAGAGCGCCCCTTCCACCTCGATGGTGGAGATGTTCTCCCCGCCGGAGATGATGATGTCCTTGAGCCGGTCGCGAATTTCCATGTAGCCGTCGGGGTGGCAGACGGCGAGATCGCCGGTGCGGAACCAGTCGCCCATGAAGGCTTCGTCGGTGGCGGTGGGATTGCCCAGGTAGCCCTTCATCAGCGTATTGCCGCGCATGAAGATCTCGCCGAGGGTCTGGCCGTCGTGCGGCACCGGTTGCAGGGTCTGAGGGTCCGCGACCATCAGCCCCTCCAGGGTTGGATAGCGCACGCCCTGGCGTGCCTTCAGACGCGCGCGCTCGTCCAGCGGCAGCTCGTCCCATTCGCCGTGCCAGGCACAGACGGTGACCGGCCCGTAGCTTTCGGTGAGCCCATAGGCATGGGTGATCTGGATGCCCATCGCCTCCACCGCGCCGATGACTTTGGCCGGCGGTGCGGCACCGGCGACCATGGCCGACACTGAATGGCCGAAAGGCGCACGCTCTGCTTCCGGCAGGTTGGCCAGGGCGTTGAGGACGATCGGCGCGCCGCACAGATGGCTGACGCGGTGTTCGCGGATCAGCGCCATCACCCGCACGGGGTCGACCTTGCGCAGGAACACGTGGGTGCCGGCCTGGGCGGTTATGGTCCAGGGGTAGCACCAGCCGTTGCAGTGGAACATCGGCAGTGTCCACAGGTACACCGGATGCTGGCCCATGCTCCAGGCCATCTGGTTGCCGATGGCATTGAGATAGGCGCCGCGGTGGTGATAGACCACGCCCTTGGGATTGCCGGTAGTGCCCGAGGTGTAGTTCAGCGAAAGGGCGTCCCATTCGTCGTCCGGCCACTGCCAGGCGAACTCGGGATCGCCTGCGGCAAGCAGCGCTTCATAGTCCAGGGTGCTGAGCGCTTCGCCCTGGCCGTACTCCGGGTCGTTCACGTCGATCAGCAGCGGCGGCCGATCGAGCATCGCCACGGCGGCGTGGATGACGGCGTGGAATTCGCGGTCGACGATCAGCGCCTTGGCTTCGCCGTGGCCGAGCATGAAGGCGATCGCCTCGGCATCCAGGCGCACGTTGAGCGTGTTGAGTACCGCGCCGAGCATCGGCACGCCGAAATGCGCCTCCAGCATCGGCGGGGTGTTGGGCAGCATCGCCGCCACCGTGTCGCCATGGCCGATGCCATGCGCGGCCAGCGCCGACGCCAGCCGGCGGCAGCGTGCATAGGTTTGCGCCCAGGTACGGCGCAGGCTGCCGTGGATGACGGCGAGGTGTTCGGGATGGACCTGCGCGGTGCGCTCGAGAAAGCTCAGCGGCGAGAGCGCCCGGTGGTTGACGGGAGTCTTGTAAAGACCCTGGGTGTAGATCGACATACGGGCACCTGCGGCGATGTTGTTAGCTCTGCAGCGTCCGGCGGCGATGCCGGGCGGCGATGGTCGCAGATCACTATGCCGCATCCGGCCTGTGTCCACAGGCCGACTTTAGGAGGGGCCGCGGCGATGGCGGTCAGGCCCCGGCCGGAACTGCGCGGGGCCTCAGGCCCTGTCCAGCTTGCGCAGGAACACCGTCATCTCCTTCTCGGCCTGCTTGTCGCCGTGCGCCTGCGCGGCCTGCAGGCCCTGGCGCCAGGCTTCGCGCGCGGCCGCTGGATCTCCGCCCTGCAACAGCGCCTTGCCGAGCAGCTTCCAGGCCGCGGAATAGGTGGCATCCAGCTCGACGCAGCGGCGCAGGTGCCCGGCGGCGCGCGGGAAGTCGCCGGCGTCCAGGTAGCCCTTGCCGAGGCCGAAGCGCAGCAGCGAATTGTCGACGCCCCTGGCGAGCATCTTCTCCAGCGATTCGAGCATGCGCCCTCCGGCGGCTCAGAAGAACGTCAGGCCGGCCTGGAACAGGCGCTCTACGTCACGGATGTGCTTCTTGTCGACGAGGAACAGGATCACGTGGTCGCCGGACTCGATCAGCGTGTCGTCGTGGGCGATCAGCACCTGCTCGTCACGCACCACGGCGCCGATGGTGGTGCCCGACGGCAGGGCGATTTCCTCCACCATGCGTCCGACCACCTTGCTCGAGCGCGAGTCGCCATGGGCGACGATCTCGATGGCTTCGGCGGCGCCGCGGCGCAGCGAGTGGGCGCTGACGATGTCGCCACGGCGCACGTGGGACAGCAGCGAACCGATGGTCGCCAGCTGCGGGCTGATCGCCACGTCGATGTCGCCCCCCTGGATCAGGTCGACGTAGGCCGGGTTGTTGATGATGCTCATCACCTTACGCGCACCGAGCCGCTTGGCCAGCAGCGAGGACATGATGTTGGCTTCGTCGTCATTGGTCAGGGCGAGGAAGATGTCGGCCTCGGCGATGTTTTCCTCCAACAGCAGGTCGCGGTCCGAGGCGCTGCCCTGCAGCACGATGGTGCTGTCCAGGGAATCCGACAGGTGCCGGCAACGCGCCGGGTTCATCTCGATCACCTTCACCTGGTAGCGGCTCTCGATGGCCTCGGCCAGGCGTTCGCCGATCTGCCCGCCGCCGGCGATCACCACGCGCTTGTAGTCGCTTTCCAGCCGGCGCATCTCGCTCATCACCGCGCGGATGTGCCCGGTCGCGGCGATGAAGAACACCTCGTCGTCGGCCTCGATCACGGTATCGCCCTGCGGCGTGATCGGCCGGTTGCGACGGAAGATCGCGGCCACGCGGGTGTCCACGTTGGGCATGTGTTCGCGCAGCTGGCGCAGCTGCTGGCCGACCAGCGGCCCGCCGTAGTAGGCGCGCACCGCCACCAGCTGCGCCTTGCCGTCGGCGAAGTCGATCACCTGCAGCGCGCCGGGGTACTCGATCAGGCGCTTGATGTAGTTGGTCACCACCTGCTCGGGGCTGATCAGCACGTCCACCGGGATGGCGTCGTTGTCGAACAGGCCGGAGCGCGTCAGGTAGGCCGACTCGCGCACCCGGGCGATCTTGGTCGGAGTGTGGAACAGGGTGAAGGCGACCTGGCAGGCGACCATGTTGGTTTCGTCGCTGTTGGTTACCGCCACCAGCATGTCGGCATCGTCCGCGCCGGCCTGGCGCAGCACCGTGGGGAACGAGCCGCGGCCCTGGATGGTGCGGATGTCCAGGCGGTCGCCGAGGGCGCGCAGGCGATCGCCGTCGGTGTCGACCACGGTGATGTCGTTGGCTTCGCTGGCGAGGTGCTCGGCAAGGGTGCCGCCGACCTGGCCGGCGCCGAGAATGATGATTTTCAACCGATCTCCTTGCTCGCCGGCGTCGCGGCGATCTTCATCAGCTTGGCATAGTAGAAACCGTCGTGGCCGGCCTCCTGCGGCAGCAGCTGGCGGCCGTGCGGCTGCTCGATGCCGAAGTCGCCGGCGATCGCCAGTTCGCGCGCGCCGGGCTGGCGGGCGAGGAAGGCGCCGATCACCTCGCTGTTTTCCGTCGGCAGTACCGAGCAGGTGGCGTAGAGCAGCACGCCGCCGACCTCCAGGGTGGGCCACAGCGCGTCCAGCAGCTCGCCCTGCAGGGCAGCCAGTGCCGGGATGTCCGCGGGCTGGCGGGTCAGCTTGATGTCCGGGTGGCGGCGAATGACGCCGGTGGCCGAGCACGGCGCGTCGAGCAGGATGCGCTGGAACGGCCGGCCGTCCCACCAGTCGCCGATGGCACGGCCGTCGGCGGCGATCAGGCGTGCGGCCAGGCCCAGGCGGGCGAGGTTTTCGCGTACTCGTACCAGGCGTTTTTCTTCCAGGTCGACGCCGAGCACGTCGAGCGTCGGCTCGGCTTCCAGCAGGTGGCAGGTCTTGCCGCCCGGCGCGCAGCAGGCATCGAGCACGTGCTGGCCGGGCGCCAGGTCGAGCAGGCCGGCGGCCAGCTGCGCGGCTTCGTCCTGCACGCTGACGCGGCCCTCGGCGAAGCCCGGCAGGGTCTTCACGTCGCGCGCTTCGAGAAGGCGCACGCCGTCGCGGCTGAACTCACAGGGCGCGGCGGCAATGCCAGCGGCCTGCAGTTCGGCGAGGTAGGCCTCGCGCGTGCCGTGCTGGCGGTTGACCCGCAGGATCAACGGCGGATGGGCGTTGTTCGCCGCGCAGATGGCCTGCCAGTGCTCGGGCCAGAACCCCTTCAGGGCCTTCTGCAGCCAGCGCGGATGCGCGCTGTGCAGCACCGGATCGCGCTCCAGGCTGGCGATCAGCGCATCGCCGTCGCGCTGGGCATTGCGCAGCACGGCGTTGAGCAGGCCCTTGAGCGAGGACTTCTTCAGGCCGTCGGCGCAGGCGACGGTCTCGCCAATCGCGGCGTGCGGCGGAATGCGCGTATGGAACAGCTGGTAGAGGCCGATCAGCAGCAGCGCCTCGACATCGCGGTCGGCGGCCTTGAACGGTTTCTGCAGCAGTTTCTCGGCGAGCAGCGCCAGGCGCGGTTGCCAGCGGGCGGTGCCGAAGGCGAGGTCCTGGGCCAGGCCGCGGTCGCGGGCGTCCACCCGCTCCAGCAGCGGCGGCAGGCTGCTGCCCAGCGAGGCCTTGCCGGACAGCACCGCGGCCAGGGCGCGGGCGGCGGCCAGGCGCGGGTTCATTGGCCGAGCACCGTGCCGGGCAGGAAGCGTTCGCGGCGGCTGTTGTAATGGTCGGCGAAGTCCAGCGGCTTGCCGCCGGGCAGTTGCAGGCGGGTGAGCAACAGCACGCCCTCGCCGCAGGCGACGCTCAGCCCCTCGCGGCTGGCGGCGAGGATTTCGCCGGGCTGGCCGTGGCCTTCGCCGAGGCGCGCGGCGAGCACCTTGAGCGGCTCGCCGGCGAGGGTCGAATGGCACACCGGCCAGGGATTGAAAGCGCGCACCTGGCGCTCCAGCTCGACGGCCGGGCGCGTCCAGTCGAGGCGCGCCTCGTCCTTGTCCAGTTTGCGCGCGTAGGTGGCCAGCGCGTCGTCCTGGATCTCGTCGACCAGGCTTCCCGCGGCGAGCCCGTCGACCGCCTGCAGCAGCGCCTGGGCGCCCAGCTCTGCGAGACGGTCGTGCAGGCTGCCACCGGTGTCGTCGTCGGCGATCGGCGTGCGCACCTTGAGCAGCATCGGCCCGGTGTCCAGTCCGGCCTCCATGCGCATCACGGTCACGCCGCTTTCACGGTCGCCGGCTTCCACCGCGCGCTGGATCGGTGCCGCGCCGCGCCAGCGTGGCAGCAACGAGGCGTGGCTGTTGACGCAGCCCAGGCGCGGGATGTCGAGCACCGCCTGCGGCAGGATCAGCCCGTAGGCGACCACCAGCAACAGGTCCGGAGCCAATGCGGCGAGTTCGGCTTGGGCGGCGGGGTCGCGCAGGGTCGCCGGTTGCAGCACCGGAATCCCGTGCTGCGTGGCGAGCTGCTTCACCGGACTGGGCATCAGCTTCTGCCCGCGTCCGGCCGGGCGGTCCGGCTGGGTGTAGACGGCGACGATCGGCTGCCCGGCGTCGAGCAGAACCTGCAGGTGGCGGGCGGCGAATTCCGGCGTACCGGCGAAAACGATGCGCAAAAGAGGAGCTCCAGAATGCAAAAAGGCTTGCCGGAGCAAGCCTTGGAAACCTGATCAAGCCTGCTGGCGGTGCTGTTTTTCCAGCTTCTTCTTGATCCGGTCGCGCTTGAGGTTGGACAGGTAGTCGACGAACAGCTTGCCGTTGAGGTGATCGCATTCGTGCTGGATGCAGATCGCCAGAAGGCCTTCGGCGAGCAGTTCGAAGGGCTGGCCGTCGCGGTCCAGCGCCTTGATCCGGACCTGCTGCGGGCGGTCGACGTTCTCGTAGAAGCCGGGCACCGACAGGCAGCCCTCCTGATACTGACCCATTTCATCGGTCAGCACCTCGAACTCCGGGTTGATGAATACCCGCGGCTCGGTTTTGTCTTCGGACAGGTCCATCACCACGATGCGCTGGTGCACGTTGACCTGTGTGGCGGCCAGTCCTATCCCAGGTGCGTCGTACATGGTCTCGAACATGTCGTCGATCAGCTGGCGCGTGGAATCGTCGACGCTGACCACCGGCTTGGCGATGGTGCGCAGGCGCGGATCGGGAAATTCGAGGATATTCAATATCGCCATATGCGTTTGTGATGCACTTGTGGAATAAATTCAAATAGCGCTGCTAAGATGATGAGCAGCTTTGAAAAACGCCTGAAAAGCCCGCCCGGGGCGGCTTCCAGCATTTCACGTGAATGGACATGATAAAGGGATTCACCGCATGAGGAAATCACTGTTCGCCCTGGTGCTGCTCGCCTTCGGCGGTCTGGCGCAGGCAGCCGTGCAGCTCAAGGAAGGTCACCCGGATCGCTATACGGTGGTCAGCGGCGATACCCTCTGGGACATTTCCGGCAAGTTTCTGCGTGAACCCTGGAAGTGGCCGGAGATCTGGCACGCCAACCCGCAGATCGAGAACCCCCACCTGATCTACCCGGGCGATGTCCTCAGCCTGTTCTACGTCGATGGCCAGCCACGCCTGCAGCTCGAGCGCGGCGCCTCGCGCGGAACCATCAAGCTGTCGCCGCAGGTGCGCAGCACGCCGATGGCCGAAGCCATCCCGACCATCCCGCTGAATGCGATCAACAGCTTTCTACTGAGCAACCGCATCGTCGATGCGCCCGAGGAGTTCCTCCGCGCGCCCTACATCGTCGCCGGCAACGCCGAACGCGTGGTCAGCGGCGCCGGCGACCGGGTATACGCCCGCGGCAGCTTCGAGGACGACCAGCCGGCCTACGGCATCTTCCGCCAGGGTCGCACCTACAAGGATCCGAAAACCGGGGAGTTCCTCGGCATCAATGCCGACGATATCGGCACCGCCGAGATGGTCGCCCAGGAAGGCGACGTCGCCACCCTGATGCTGACCCGCACGACACAGGAGGTGCGCCTCGGAGACCGCCTGTTCCCCACCGAGGAGCGCGCGATCAACTCCTCCTTCATGCCCAGCGAGCCGGCCCGCACGATCGAAGATGGCGTGATCCTCGACGTGCCGCGCGGCGTCAACCAGATCGGCCAGTTCGACGTGGTGACCCTGAACAAGGGCCGTCGCGATGGCCTGGCCGAAGGCAACGTGCTCGCGGTATTCAAGACCGGCGAAACCGTGCGCGACCGGGTCACCGGCGACTCGGTGAAGATTCCCGACGAGCGCGCCGGTCTGCTGATGGTCTTTCGCACTTACGACAAGCTCAGCTACGGGCTGGTGCTGGTCGCCAGCCGGCAGCTGTCGGTGCTGGACAAGGTCAAGAACCCCTGACCGCCCCGAAGCCCCGCACCGCGGGGCTTCTGCTATAGGGCGCCGGTCGCTGGCCGGTGCGCCGATCAAGGATGATCGCCGATGAACCTTTCCCCCGCCGAACTCGAAGCCCGTCTTCGCCTGCATTGCCTGCCCGAACTGGGGCCACGGCGCTTCGCCCGATTGATGCAGGCTTTCGCCGGCGCCTCCGCTGCCCTCAGCGCGCCGGCCGCCGCCTGGCGTGCGCTCGGACTGCCGGCCGGTTGCGCGGAGCCGCGGCGCAGCCAGGACATCCGTGAACGCGCCGCGGCGGCACTGGCCTGGCTGGAGCAGCCGGACCACCATCTGCTGATGTGGGATGACCCGCGCTATCCTGCGTTGCTCGCCGAGCTGCCGGACGCCCCGCCGCTGCTGTTCGTCGCCGGCGACGTGGACCTGCTGGAGCGTCCGCAACTGGCCATCGTCGGCAGCCGCCGCGCCTCCAGGCCGGGTCTGGACACCGCGCAGAGCTTCGCGCGCAGCCTGGCGCGCGGCGGCTTCGTAATCACCAGCGGGCTGGCGCTCGGCATCGACGGCGCCGCGCACCTGGGCGCCCTGGAGGCGGGCGGCGCCACCGTGGCGGTGCTCGGCACCGGCCTGCGATGCATCTATCCACACCGGCACAAGGCGCTGGCCGAACGCATCGCCCGTGAGGGCGGCGCACTGGTGTCCGAATTGCCGCTGGACAGTCCGCCCCAGGCGAGCAACTTTCCGCGGCGCAACCGGATCATCAGCGGACTGTCCGTCGGCGTGCTGGTGGTCGAGGCGAGCCCCTCCAGCGGTTCGCTGATCACCGCGCGGCTGGCCGCCGAGCAGGGCCGCGAAGTCTATGCTATCCCCGGCTCGATCCATCATCCCGGCGCGCGCGGTTGCCACCAGCTGATCCGCGACGGCGCGCTGCTGGTGGAAAGCGTCGAGCACATTCTCGAAGCCCTGCGCGGCTGGCAGGTCGGCGCGCCCACCGCCGAGCTCGCCGAACCCGCAGCGCCGACGCATCCGCTGCTGGAGTTGCTGTTCGCCGCGCCGCACAGCAGCGAGGCATTGGCCGCCGCCAGCGGCTGGCCGTTGCCGAAGGTGCTCGCCGCACTCACCGAGCTCGAACTGGACGGCCGCGTCGTAAGCGAAGCCGGTCGCTGGCTAGGCGTGCGGCGCTAGCGCTTCCAGCGCCGCCTCGCTTGGGTACACTGCGCAGGTTTTTGCGACGGGAGACGAGCGATGGTCAGCAGCTGGAAAGTGCAACAGGCGGCACGGGTGGTGCGCAATGGCGGGGTGATCGCCTATCCGACCGAGGCGGTCTGGGGGCTGGGCTGCGATCCCTGGTGCAGCGAGGCGGTGTACCGGCTGCTGGCGCTCAAGGAGCGTCCCGTGGAGAAGGGATTGATCCTGGTCGCCGATACCATCCGGCAATTCGACTTCCTTCTCGACGATCTGCCCGAGGCGTGGCTGACGCGGCTGGCGAGCACTTGGCCGGGGCCGAACACCTGGCTGGTGCCGCACCAGAACCGCCTGCCGGAGTGGATCACCGGCGAGCACGACAGCGTTGCGCTGCGCGTCAGCGACCACTCGCTGGTGGGCGAGCTCTGCGCCCTCACCGGCCCGCTGGTGTCCACGTCGGCGAATCCCTCCGGGCGCCCCGCCGCGCGCAGCCGTCTGCGCGTCGAACAGTACTTTCCGAAGCAACTGGACCACCTCCTCGGCGGCTATCTGGGCGGACGCAAGAACCCCAGCCTGATCCGCGACCTGCGCACCGGCAAGGTGGTGCGCGAGGCCTGACGGCGGCGGTCAGTCCGGCAGCAGTACCGTCGAGCCGGTGGTGCGGCCGGCGGCCAGTTCGGTCTGCGCGCGGGCGGCATCGCTCAACGCCACGCGCTGGGCGACGTCGAGCGTGATCGCGCCGCTGGCGATCATCCCGAACAGCTCGTCGGCCATTGTCTGCAGGTTCTCGGCGTTGTTCGCATAGCTCCCCAGCGTCGGCCGGGTGACGTACAGCGAACCCTTCTGCGCGAGGACGCCTAGGTTCACGCCGCTGACCGCGCCGGAGGAGTTGCCGAAGCTGACCATCAGACCGCGCGGCGCCACGCAGTCGAGGGAAACCTCCCAGGTGTCCTTGCCCACCGAGTCGTAGACCACCGGGCACTTCGCCCCGCCGGTCAGTTCCAGTACGCGCTGGCGGATGTCTTCCTGGGTCCGGTCGATGGTCGCCCAGGCACCGAGGGCCTTGGCCTGCTCGGCCTTCTGCGCCGAGCCGACCACGCCGATCAGCTTCGCCCCCAGCGACTTCGCCCACTGGCAGGCGATGGAGCCGACGCCGCCGGCAGCGGCATGGAACAGCAGGATGTCGCCGCTCTTTACCGGGTAGGTCTGGCGCAGCAGGTATTGCACGGTGAGGCCCTTGAGGATCACCGCCGCGGCCTGTTCGAAGCTGATGCTCTCCGGCAGCCGGACCACGTTGGCGGCGGGCAATACGTGCAGTTCGCTGTAGGAGCCCAGCGGCCCGGTAGCGTAGGCGACGCGCTCGCCGACCTTGAGGTGCGTCACCCCGGCCCCCACCGCCTCGATCTCGCCGGCGCCTTCGGTGCCGAGGCCGGAGGGCAGCGCAGGCGGCGCATACAGGCCGTCGCGGTAGTAGTTGTCGATGAAATTGAGGCCGATCGCGCGGTTGCGCACGCGGACTTGGTGCGGGCCGGGTTGGGCGGGTTCGTAGTCGACGTACTCGAGCACGTCGGGACCGCCGTGGCGGCTGAACTGGATGCGCTTGGCCATGTGCAATTCCTCGGAGATGGGGCGCCGGCGCCGGCAGGCTTCACGGCGAACGGCCCTTATCCAACCCCCTCGGGCCGACAGCGTCAACTGCGGTCGGCCGGGGGCGAATGCTATGCTGGCGCCCTTTTCCGCCCGCCGGCCGCCGCCGCGCGGGCCTTGGCCGCTGTCTGCAGGGTGATTTCGTGAACGACAAGACCGGGGCCGTGAAGGCCTATCTGCTCGACCTTCAGGACCGTATCTGCGCCGCGCTGGAGGCCGAGGACGGCCGCGCGCGCTTCGCCGAGGACGCCTGGGAACGTCCGGCGGGCGGCGGTGGCCGCACGCGGGTCATCGGCGAGGGCGCGCTGATCGAGAAAGGCGGGGTTAACTTTTCCCATGTATTCGGCAACGGCCTGCCGCCGTCGGCCAGCGCGCACCGGCCGGAGCTTGCCGGGCGCGGCTTCCAGGCGCTCGGCGTGTCGCTGGTGATCCATCCGGAAAACCCGCACGTGCCTACGTCCCATGCCAACGTGCGGTTCTTCAGCGCCGAAAAGGAAGGCGAGGAATCGGTCTGGTGGTTCGGCGGTGGCTTCGACCTGACGCCCTTCTACGCGGTGGAGGAGGACTGCGTGCATTGGCATGAGGTGGCCCGCGCCGCGTGCGCGCCGTTCGGCGCCGATGTCTATCCGCGCTACAAGAAGTGGTGCGACAGCTACTTCCACCTCAAGCACCGTGGCGAGCCGCGCGGCATCGGCGGGCTGTTCTTCGATGACCTCAATGCCTGGGATTTCGACACCAGCTTCGCCTTCATGCGCGCGGTGGGCGACGCCTACCTCGAGGCTTACCTGCCGATCATCCAACGGCGCAAGGCGACCCCGTTCAGCGAGCAGCAGCGCGAGTTTCAGGCCTTCCGCCGCGGGCGCTACGTCGAGTTCAACCTGGTCTACGACCGCGGCACGCTGTTCGGCCTGCAATCCGGCGGGCGCACCGAGTCGATCCTCATGTCGCTGCCGCCGCAGGTGCGCTGGGGCTACGACTGGAAGCCCGAGCCGGGCAGCGAAGAGGCCCGGCTGACCGAGTATTTCCTCACCGACCGCGACTGGCTGGGCCTGGAGCCCTGAGCCCGCCGCCCCCCACCCTTCGAGGAGCCGCTTCCATGGACCGCTACTGCGTCTTCGGCAACCCCATCGGCCACAGCAAGTCGCCGCTGATCCACCGCCTGTTCGCCGAGCAGACCGGCCAGGCGCTGAGCTACGAGGCGCTGCTGGCGCCGCTGGACGACTTTGCCGGGTTCGCCCGTGGTTTCTTCGCCGAGGGCCTGGGCGGCAACGTCACCGTGCCGTTCAAGGAGCAGGCCTTACAGCTCGCTGACCAGCTCAGCGCGCGCGCGCAACGCGCCGGAGCGGTGAACACGCTGAAGAAGCTCGCCGACGGCCGCCTGCTGGGCGACAACACCGATGGCGCCGGGCTGCTGCGCGACCTCGCGGTGAACGCGGGCTTCTCGCTGAACGGCAAGCGCATCCTCCTGCTCGGCGCGGGCGGTGCGGTGCGCGGCGTGCTGGAGCCCTTCCTCGGCGAACGACCCAAGGCGCTGGTGGTGGCCAACCGCAGCGTGGCGAAGGCCGAGGCACTGGCCGCCGGGTTCGCCGACCTCGGGCCGATCCTGGCCAGCGGTTTCGACTGGCTGGAGGCGCCGGTCGACCTGATCGTCAACGGCACCTCGGCGAGCCTGACCGGCGAGGTGCCGCCGATCGCATCCAGCCTGATCGAGCCCGGCCACACGCTGTGCTACGACATGATGTATTCCCGCCAGCCGACGGCGTTCTGCCAGTGGGCCGTCGAGCACGGCGCGCGCGCGGCCCTGGACGGGCTGGGCATGCTGGTGGAGCAGGCGGCCGAGGCCTTCCTGCTGTGGCGCGGCGTGCGCCCGGACAGCGCGCCGGTGCTGGCGGAGCTGCGCCGGCAGTTGGCGGCCGGCTAGAGCGCTTCTTCATCCTCGCTGGGCAAGTGCGGGTCGAGCGTCAGCCAGGGCAGTCGGGTGGTCACCCAGATGTGCCGGTCGGCCGGCGCCCGCTGCGGTTCGTCCAGGGTGGCGATGGTGACGTCCAGGGTCTGCGGGCTGAGGCGGGTGAACAGTGCCAGCTGGGCGCCGCAGGTGCCGCAGAAGTAGCGGGTGCAGGTGTCGGACGAGGCGTATTGCGCTGGCGTGCCGTGGAGCCACTCGAACGTATCGAGCGGCACGCCGATCCATGTCGTGACCAGGCCGCCGCTGGTGCGCCGGCAGACCGAGCAGTGGCAGTGGGCGATATCGCGCAGCGGCGCGGCGAAGCGGTAACGCAGCGCGCCGCAGTGGCAGCCGCCCTGGTGACTCTCCTGCATGAATTCCTCCTCGGCCATTGACCGACCGCCGCATGGCTCGCCAGGATTGGCCTCCATCACCACCGGGGGTTCCCGTGACCGATCTGCTGTTGGCCTTGTGGCCGTTGTTCGCCCTGATTATCGGCGGTTTCCTGCTGCGGCGTAGCGGCTTTCCCAGCGAAGCCTTCTGGCCTGGCGCCGAGCGGATCAACTACTTCCTGCTGTTCCCGGCCCTGCTCTTCGGCAACCTCGCCAGCGCGCCGCTGGACAACCCGGCGTTGCCGCGCCTGGCCGCGGCGGTACTCATCGGGCTCGGCGTCGCCTGGCTCGGGCTGCTGCTGATGCGCCGCCTGCGCGGCTGGCCGGCGGCACGTTTCGGCGCGTTCGCCCAGGGCGTGCTGCGTTTCAACACCTACCTCGGGCTGGCCGCGGTCGGCAGCCTGTTCGGCAAGCCGGGACTGACCCTGGCGGCGTTGATGCTGGCGCTGATGGTGCCGGCGGTGAATGTGATGTCGGTATGGGCGCTGACCGCCGAGCGTGGCGTCAGCCTGCGCTCGCTGGCCCTGCCGATCCTGAAGAATCCGCTGATCCTCGCCTGTTTGGGTGGCGCCGCGGTCAACCTCTGTGGCGTCGGCCTGCCCGGCGGCAGCGAGCGCCTGCTGAGCATGCTCGGTGCCGCCAGCCTGCCACTCGGCCTGCTCTGCGTGGGCGCCGCGCTGAGACCGCAGGAGCTCGCCGGGGAAGTCCCGGCGCTGGGCTGGAACTGCGCCGTGCGCCTGCTGGCGATGCCGCTGCTGGCGTTCGGCGTGGCGCGTCTGAGCGGTCTGCCGACGCTGGAAAGCAGCGTGCTGATCCTGTTCTTCGCCCTGCCCGCCGCGCCGACCTCCTACGTGCTGACTACCCAGCTGGGCGGCGACGGCCACCTGATGGCGGGCATCATCACCCTGCAGACGCTGCTCGCCGCCGGCTCGCTGCTGCTGGTGCTGGCGGGTATCCAGGGGCTGGTTTGATCGCGGTGCGCGTGGCTCTCGCCAGGATGAGCCGTGCGCGGCGCCACGTCCGGGGGACTAGCGTCCGCCATCCCGGTATTGGCTGGGAGTCCTCCCGGTCCAGCGTTTGAAGGCGCGGCTGAAGCTGCTGGTGTCGGCGAAGCCGAGCAGGTAGGCGATTTCCCCCAGCGCGTTGCGTGGGTCGTCGAGGTAGCGCAGGGCCAGCGCATGGCGAGTTTCGGCCAGCAGCGCTTCGTAGCCGACGCCCTCCTCGGCCAGGTGCCGCTGCAGGCTGCGCAGGCTCAGGTGCAGCGAGCCGGCGATGGCTTCGGCCGAGGGTTCGCCGTCCGGCAGGCGCGCCTCCAGCGCCGCGCGCACCTGGCGTGTCCAGGTCGGCGCCTGCAGCTGTTCGAGGGTCTTCTTCAGCACCGTTTCGTTGTGTTCGGCCAGTTCGGGGTTACCGTCGTCCAGCGGTCGCTCGAGGTCGATGCGGGCGAAATCCAGGCGATTCTCCGCCGCGCCGAAATGCACCGGCGCGCGGAACACCTCTTGCCAAGGACGGCTGTCGGCGGGCTCGGCGCGGCTCAGGTACAACGCCTGCGGTGCGTAGTCTCGGCCGAGACGGTTGCGGCAGGTGCGCACGTAGATCGCGGCGAACGCATCCATTGCCTCGGCCGCCGGTTCGGGGCTGCCCGGCGGTACGCGGAAACGGAATTCGTAGTGCCCGTCGCGCTCGCGCAGGTCCAGTTCCATCGCATCGCTGACCACCCGGTGATAGCGCACGATGCGCTCGAACACCTCACGCAGGGTCGTGCTGGCGATCAGTGCGTAGCCCAGCGCGTGGAAGGTGGTCGGGCTGACGTAGCTGGAAATCTTCAGGCCCAGCGCCGGATCGCCGCTGGCGGCGACCGCCAGGTGCCAGAGCCGCGTGGTGGCGGACAGCGGGTAGCGCGCGTTGGGGTCATCCATCAACGCCGGGTCGAGGCCGGCTTCGCGGCAGAGCGCGGCGCTGTCCAGCCCGAGCGCGTCGAGTTGCTTGCGCAGCGCGCGGGTCCAACTGGCCAGGGTGGTGGGTTCGGCAATCATGCAGGTTGGCGTGTCCGGTCAACAGGTTGGCGTCCAGGGTCGGGCGCCCCGTGTCAGCATGTCGCAGAGTAGCGGCGTGCCTCAACAGACGATAACAAAAGGACACGCGAATGAACCCCACTGCCCTGACCGACCAGCAGCGCTCCGCGCACATCCGTGAAGCGGTGATGGCGCGCGGCGTCGAACTGCGCCGGCGCTACCCTATCCTCAATCACCAGGATGCGCTGGGCGCCGGAATTCTCGCCTTCGCCCTCGCCGGGATGATCGGCTCGGCGCTGCTCTACCTGAATGGCGCGATTGCCTGGTGGGCCTGCCTGCTGGCGAATGCCTTCTTCGCCTCGCTGACCCATGAGCTCGAACACGACCTGATCCACTCGATGTACTTCCGCAAGCAACGCGTGCCGCACAATCTAATGCTGGCGCTGGTCTGGATGGCGCGGCCGAGCACCATCAACCCGTGGATCCGACGCCACCTGCACCTCAACCACCACAAGGTCTCCGGTACGGAGACCGACATGGAGGAGCGCGCCATCACCAACGGCGAGCCCTGGGGCATCGCCCGCCTTCTGATGGTCGGCGACAACGTGATGTCCTCGCTGATCCGCATGCTGCGTGCCAGGACCTGGGCGCACAAGCGCAGCATTCTCGCCCGCACGCTCAGGGTCTACGCGCCGCTGGCGTTGCTCAACTGGGGCACCTGGTACCTGTTCCTCGGCTTCCATGCCATCGATGGCGCGAGCGGCCTGCTCGGCGCACCGGTAGCCTGGTCGGCGACCACGCTAGAGGTGATGAACATCGTCGACATCGCGGTGGTGGTGCTGGTCGGGCCCAACGTGCTGCGTACCTTCTGTCTGCACTTCGTCAGCTCCAACATGCACTACTACGGCGATGTCGAGCCGGGCAACGTGATCCAGCAGACCCAGGTGCTCAACCCCTGGTGGATGTGGCCGCTGCAGGCGTTCTGCTTCAACTTCGGCAGCACCCACGCGATCCATCATTTCGTGGTGAAGGAGCCCTTCTACATTCGCCAGATGACCGCGCCGCTGGCCCATCGGGTGATGCGCGACGCCGGTGTACGCTTCAACGACTTCGGCACCTTTGCCCGGGCCAATCGCTGGCACAAGCAGGAGGAAACCGCCGTCCAGGGTGCGCCGGCGACCTCCTGACGTCTCCCTCAGGCATGAACGAAACGGCCCGGAATCGCCGGGCCGTTTCGTTCCAGCTGGCGCCGTGGATCAGCGCCCGCCGTCGACGCGGAACACATGGCGCAGGTAGGCGAGGAAGCTTTCGTCCTTGCACTGGCTCTTGCCTGGCGTGTCGGAAATCTTCGCCACCGGCTCGCCGTTGCAGCTGATCATCTTCAGCACGATGTTCATCGGTTCCACGCCGGGGATGTCGCAGGTGAGGTTGGTGCCGATGCCGAAACTGACGTTGATCCGTTCGTGCAGCTGGCGATACAGCGACAGCGCGGCGGGAAAGGTCAGCCCGTCGCTGAAGATCAGCGTCTTGGTCTGCGGGTCGATGCCCAGCCTGCGGTAGTGCGCGATGGCCTTTTCAGCCCACGCAAGCGGGTCCCCGGAGTCGTGCCGCAGGCCGTCGAAGAGCTTGGCGAAGTACAGGTCGAAGTCGTGCAGGAAGGCATCCATGGTGATGCAGTCGGTCAAGGCGATACCGAGCTGGCCACGGTACTCCTGCACCCAGGTCTGCAGCGCCGCCGCTTGGCTGTCGATCAGCCGCGGACCGAGCTGCTGGTGCGCCATCAGCCATTCGTGGGCCATGGTGCCGATCGGCTTGAGGTCATATTCGCGGGCCAGATGCACGTTGCTGGTGCCTACGAAACGCCCGGGGAAATCGCGCTTGAGGATATGCACGACCTCTTCCTGGGTGCGGTAGGAAAAGCGCCGCCGCGTACCGAAGTCGGCGAGCTGGAAGCCGCTCAGCTCATCGTCGCTGGCTTCCTTGCGCAGCCAGTCGAGCTTGCGATAGAGCTGCTCGCTAACCTGCTCCAGCAACACGCCCGGATAACGCGCCCGATTGCGCACCTCGCTGATGATCGCCAGCAGCGGAATCTCGAACAGGATCACATGCAGCCAGGGTCCGCGCAGGCGAACGAAAACCTGACCGTTCTCCACGCCGGTCTGTACATAGCGCATGTTGAAGCGAAACAGGCTGAGGAAACGGATGAAATCCGCCTTCATGAAGGGAATCCGCTCGAGAAATCCAATCTGGTCAGCCGTCGCCGAGGTATGGGCGAGCTGCTCGATCTGCTGACGGATCTCGCTCAGGTAGGGGCGCAGGTCTTCGTCGTTGCGACAACGAAACTCCCACTCCACCTCAGCATTCGGGTAGTTGTGCAGCACCGCCTGCATCTGCGTGAGCTTGTAGAAGTCGGTGTCCAGCGTGTTCTGCACGATCCGCTCAGCGAATACGCTTTCGCGCATGGGTAGCTCCTGATGGCGTCTGGGACATGGTCATCGGGCAATCTTGTCCTAATACGGCATGAGGTGTAAGCGTTGATTTATGCTTTGTGCCTAGAAGTTCTTCTTGATATAGGCAATTAGCATTGCGGGCAGTCTGCGGAATGTTGACGGTACGTCTTCAATGACATGTTTTCAATTTTTTGGTAAATAGGCCGGTGATTCAATCCCGCAAGAGCTTGTTGACGTTCATCCATACAGCGCATAACTGCTATGTACTTGCCTTTCACTGGAATGAAGCGTTTTGTCTTCCCTCCCCGGTTGGCGCCAAAGAAATTATACCAGCTACAAATTGATGCTTTTTCAGAATTCAGGGTTGCTGAAATATGCATCGGCAACATGGGCTTGAAAGATAAGCCGTTAATTCGCGGATGGGAACTGTCTCCATAATTCTCAGAATTTCGGTTTAATTGTTTGAATATTTGCATAGGGTTCTCCATGCCATCTCGTACAAGCGGGCTTTCAATCCGCGCAGATTTTGCCTTTACTGTATTTTGGTAATTAATTTTCATCAGAAGTCATCTCAAATAATTTGCTCTTCATTAGAACGTCGAAGCGGATCACCGAATTGGTCGGCGACCGGGCCACGGTCCTGCTGGCAGGCCAAGGGGCACATCGGGGAAACCACCGTCTGGCGTCGCCGAACACCGACCCCTGGCACCGATGGGGCAGCGCTCGAAGGGGTTCGGCAAAGGCGCCGGACGAACTACAGGGCGGACTCGTCGTACGGGGTGCAGTAGAGGCGCTCGGGCCCGATAGGCGCGGCGCACGGAGCCTGAAGGAGCGGTCGCAGCGGTGGGGTCACCGCACCTGTGCAGGAGGCTGCACAGGCACCGGGGCATTGCGAGGAGCGGTTAGCGATAGCGCACTACACCGATGAAAGCCGCACCGCGACTGGGCGCGAGAGCATTTCATGTAGTATAACTACAAGCGCACTACAGCCCGTCCATCCGATCCCGAACGAGTCCTGCCCGTGAACCTGTTGCAGCACATCGCCCAATCCCGCCCTCTCCTGCGTAAATCGGAACTCAAGGTTGCCGACCATGTGCTGCTCGATCCGGCCGCGGTGATGCACAGTTCCATGGCCGATCTTGCCCACGACGTCGGCATCAGCGAGCCGACCATCGTGCGTTTCTGCCGCGCCATTGGCTGCAACGGTTTCCAGGACCTCAAGCTGAAGCTGGCGCAAAGCCTGGCCGCCGGGGCGAGCTTCGGCCAGTTCGCGATCCATGAGGACGACTCGGTCACCGATTTCAGCCTGAAGATCTTCGACACCACGCTGCACACGCTGATGGAAGTGCGCGAGCACCTCGATCCGCAGGCGCTGCAGCGCGCCATCTCCGCCTGTGCACAGGCGCAGCGCGTGGAGTTCTACGGTTTCGGCGCATCCGGGGCGGTGGCGGCGGACGCGCAGCACAAGTTCTTCCGTCTGCTGCTGACCGCTGCCGCCTATTCGGACCCGCACATGCAAGCGATGTCGGCGGTGACGCTCAAGCCCACCGACGTGGCGGTGTGCATCTCGCAATCCGGACGCTCCAAGGACCTGCTGATCACCGCCAACATGGTCCGCGAGAGCGGTGCCACGCTGATCACCCTGTGTCCGAGCCAGACGCCGCTGGCTGACCTGGCGACCGTCAACCTGGCCATCGACGTGCAGGAAGACACCGAGATCTACACCCCGCTGACCTCGCGCATCGCCCACCTGGTGGTGATCGACGTGCTCGCCATGGGCGTGGCGATGGCGCGTGGCCCGGCGCTGGTGAACCATCTGAAGAGCGTGAAGCGCAGCCTGAGAAGCCTGCGCCTTTCGCCGAAAACGACAAAGCAGCAGGGCGAATAGTCAGGGCACTTTTGTTCTGGCTACGGTGGTGTCACTTTGCTACCGTGCGCGGCTTTGCCGAATTCGCCCCGGATGCTTCCCCATGCCTCATGCTCTCAAGCGTTCTCTTCCCCTGCGCGTCTTGCTGATGGTGTTGGTGTGCGGCCTGGCCACGCCCGCCTTCGCCATGCAGGTTTTCGTCAAGACGCTGACCGGCAAGACCATCGCGCTGGACGTCGAGCCCAGCGACTCCATCGAGAACGTCAAGGCGAAAATCCAGGACAAGGAGGGCGTCGCGCCGGAGCAGCAGAAGCTGATCTTCGCCGGCAAACAGCTTGAGGACGGGCGCACGCTTGCCGACTACAACATCCAGAAGGAGTCGACGCTGCATCTCGTGCAGGTGCAGGTCCAGGTAGAGCCGGGCGGGCTCGATGGTCTGCGCCGGCAGGCCAGCGGGGTCTCCAGCCTGGCGATCGATTCGGCGGTCCTGGTGCTGAGCGGAAACCATGGTCATCCGCTGGATATGCGCGTCGCGCCCGGCAAGCAGAACTGCGCCTGGCTGGCGGGCGACTGGGGTGGCGATGACCTGAGTGGAACGGGCGACACGAGCGGCGCCGCGGAGGTGGGTGGATGCCAGCGCCTGACCGAGAGCGGTGCCCAATTGGGTCTTGCCGTCGGCAAGACCCGCGCGCAGGACGGTCATGCAGGCCCCGGCTCCGTCAAGCAGCGCGGCGAGTATCTGCTGCTGGAATTCATCGCGCCGGTGGCGGCCGTGTCGCCGAATCTGTGGTCGACGCTAACGGCGTACTACAACCATGGCGAAGCCGATACCCGGCGCGAGTACTCGACCCTCCTGGGCGCCGAGACGTCCAGCGCCGACCCCAAGGTCGATACCTGGGCGTTGCGCGCGCGCCTGGACTGGGAGCGACTGTGGCAGCCGATGGGCGTGGAGCTGTCGCCCTATGCCGACCTGAACTACGTGCAGGCGCGGGTTTCGTCATATGGCGAGAAGGGCGGCAGCCAGGCGATGTCGCTGGCCACGCGCGAGCAAGCCGTCTCGGAAATGCGCCTGGGGCTGAACGCCCGGTATCCGCTGGCCGACCATCTCGAGTTGCTGGCCGGCCTCGAAGGTGTACGGCGGGTGCAGGATGACGCCGATGACATCGACGCCTACTGGGGAGCACAGCGTTTCAGCCTGCAACAGACTTCGGACGACCGCGCCTGGGTGCGTGCCCAGCTCGGCGCCGCCTGGAGAATGCAGGAGAATCGGGTAGCGCTGCTGTTCAACGCCACCCGCGAAGGCCGGCAGCCCGCGCGCTGGGTGGCGATGAGCTGGACGGGCTCCTTCTGACGCGCCGGGGCGCCCGCGCTGTCGCCAAACCGTCATTTACCCGCATGATACTGGTGCTCCACTCGTCCAAGGGGAGTACCAGCAATGCTCAGTCAGCCCTCCACCCTCGACAGCAAGAACCGCCGCAAGCAGCTCGACCAGCGGCGCATGGAATTCCGCCGCGCCATCGAGGCCTATTCCGAGCAGCGCCTGCTGCAACAGGAACTCGACGCCTACCCCGACCTGATCGCCCTCAACTCCCTCAGCGGTTCGCTGGGCGACCGCCGAAGCGCGCCGCCAGCGCACTGATCCTCGCCCGTTCGCCGCGGACGAAGGCGAAGAAGGTCTGCGCTACCGGCGAGAGGTACTTGCCGCGCGGATGCACCAGGCACCAGCTGTGCATCAGCGGCAGTTCGCGCACCGGTAGCTCGCGCAGCAGGCCGCCTTCCAGCTCCCGGCGCACCGCGTGGCGGGGCAGCAACGCCAGGCCGAGCCCGGCGATCACCGCTTCGCGCTGCGCCTCGGTGGAGCTCAGCTCCAGGGTCTGGGCAAAATGCGCGCGCTTCTGGTGGAAGTAATCCTCGCAGGCCTGGCGCGTGCCGGAGCCGGTTTCGCGGATCAACAGCGGCCAGGCCGTCAGGTCCTGCAAGGTCAGCGAGGCGGCCGCGCATAACGGATGTGCGGGCGGCGCCACGGCAACGATCGGGTTGTCGAGGAACGGCAGGAATTCCAGCGAGCCGTCCTGCGGCACCTGCGACATGACTAGCAGGTCGTCGCGGTTGGCCGACAGCCGCCGCACCGCCTGGGCATGGTTGATCACCACCAGTTGCAGACTGACTTCCGGATGACTTTCGCGGAACGCAGCGAACAGGTGCGGCACGAAGTATTTCGCCGAGGATTCCACCGCCAGCTTGAGCTGGCCCTGCAGCGAGCCCTGCAGGTCGGACAACTGCATGTCGAGGCTTTCCAGGCGCCCGAAGATGTCCAGGCTGGCGCGCTTGAGCGCCTCCGCGGCGTCGGTCAGGTAGAGCTTCTTGCTCACGTAGTCGAACAGCGGCTGGCCGACCAGCTCTTCCAGCTGGCGAATCTGCAGGCTCACCGCCGGCTGGCTCAGCGCCATTTCCTCTGCGGCGCGGCTGTAGGAGCGCGTGTCGCACACCGCGTTGAACACCTGAAGCTGGCGCAATGTCATGCGCATCAATGACTTACGCATCGTTCGATCTCTCTTGTCGGCAATTGGCGCGCGCTGGGCGAGGCGCGTTCGCGGACTCATCCACGTGCCTGATCAGGTGAAGATAAGTTAGTCCTAATAGCTGACCCAACAATTATTGATTTTTGCTGATCTGTGTTCCGGCGTAGTGTTGTTGCAAGGCCGCTACATGAAGTCCGGTCGCACGTCGCCCACAGTCTGGGCATCTGTTCACTGGGTCGAGGAAGACACGCGTGATCAAGAAAATCCTGATCGCCAACCGCGGAGAGATTGCCGTCCGTATCGTGCGCGCCTGCGCCGAGATGGGCATCCGTTCGGTGGCCGTCTACTCCGAAGCCGACCGCATGGCGTTGCACGTCAAGCGCGCGGACGAGGCGCATTTCATCGGCGACGATCCGCTGGCCGGCTACCTGAACCCGCGCAAGCTGGTCAACCTGGCGGTGGAAACCGGCTGCGATGCGCTGCATCCCGGCTACGGCTTCCTCTCGGAGAACGCCGAGCTGGCGGAAATCTGCGCTGAGCGCGGCATTCGCTTCATCGGTCCGTCGGCCTCGGTGATCCGCCGCATGGGCGACAAGACCGAAGCGCGGCGCAGCATGATCAAGGCCGGCGTGCCGGTCACGCCGGGCACCGAGGGCAACGTCGCCGATCTCGCCGAAGCACTGCGCGAAGGCGAGCGCATCGGTTATCCGGTGATGCTCAAGGCCACCTCCGGCGGCGGCGGGCGTGGCATCCGCCGTTGCAACTCGCGCGAGGAGCTGGAGCAGAACTTCCCGCGGGTGATTTCCGAGGCGACCAAGGCGTTCGGCTCGGCCGAGGTATTCCTCGAGAAGTGCATCGTCGAGCCCAAGCACATCGAGGCGCAGATCCTCGCCGACTCCTTCGGCAACACCGTGCACCTGTTCGAGCGCGACTGCTCGATCCAGCGGCGCAACCAGAAGCTCATCGAGATCGCCCCGAGCCCGCAGCTTACCCCCGAGCAGCGCGCCTACATCGGCGACCTGGCGGTGCGCGCGGCCAAGGCGGTGGGCTACGAGAACGCCGGGACCGTGGAATTCCTCCTCGCCGACGGCGAGGTGTACTTCATGGAGATGAACACCCGGGTGCAGGTGGAGCACACCATCACCGAGGAAATCACCGGCATCGACATCGTCCGCGAGCAGATCCGCATCGCTTCCGGGCTGCAACTGTCGGTGAAGCAGGAGGACATCCAGTACCGCGGCTTCGCCCTGCAGTTCCGCATCAACGCCGAGGAGCCGCGCAACAATTTCCTGCCCAGCTTCGGCAAGATCACCCGCTACTACGCGCCCGGCGGCCCGGGCGTGCGTACCGACACGGCGATCTACACCGGCTACACCATCCCGCCGTACTACGACTCCATGTGCCTGAAGCTGATCGTCTGGGCGCTGACCTGGGAGGAGGCGCTGGCGCGCGGCTCGCGGGCGCTGGACGACATGCGCCTGCAGGGGGTCAAGACCACGGCCACCTACTACCAGCAGATTCTCGAAAATCCGGAGTTCCGCAGCGGCCAGTTCAATACCAGCTTCGTCGACAACCATCCGGAGCTGCTGAACTACTCGATCAAGCGCAAGCCGGGTGAGCTGGCCCTGGCCATCGCCGCCGCCATCGCCGCCCACGCCGGGCTTTAACGAATCATGCCCGGCCTGGGCCGGGTCGCCGCGGATCAGCGGCCAGAGGGAGAATCAGAGATGAGCAAGAAGATCACGGTCACCGACACCATCCTGCGCGACGCCCACCAGTCGCTGCTCGCCACGCGCATGCGCACCGAAGACATGCTGCCGATCTGCGAGAAGCTCGACCGCGTCGGCTACTGGTCGCTGGAAGTCTGGGGCGGCGCCACCTTCGACGCCTGCGTGCGCTTCCTCAAGGAAGACCCGTGGGAGCGCCTGCGCCAACTGCGCGAGGCGCTGCCCAACACGCGCCTGCAGATGCTCCTGCGCGGGCAGAACCTGCTCGGCTATCGCCACTACAGCGATGACGTGGTCGAGGCGTTCGTCGCCAAGGCCGCCGCCCGCGGCATCGACGTGTTCCGCGTGTTCGACGCGATGAACGACGTGCGCAACCTGGAAACCGCGATCCGCGCGGTGAAGAAATCCGGCAAGCACGCCCAGGGCACGCTCTGCTACACCACCAGCCCGGTGCACACGGTCGACGCCTTCGTCGCCCAGGCCAAGGCCATGGAAGCGCTCGGCGTGGACTCCATCGCGATCAAGGACATGGCCGGCCTGCTGACGCCGTTCGCCACCGGCGATCTGGTCAAGGCGCTCAAGGACGCCTCCTCGCTGCCGGTGTTCATCCACTCCCATGACACCGCCGGCGTCGCCAGCATGTGCCAGCTCAAGGCCATCGAGAACGGCGCGGACCACATCGACACCGCCATCTCCAGCATGGCCTGGGGCACCAGCCATCCGGGCACCGAATCGATGGTCGCCGCGCTGCGCGGCAGCCCCTACGACACCGGCCTCGACCTCGAGCTGATTCAGGAGATCGGTGTGTACTTCTACGCGATCCGCAAGAAGTACCACCAGTTCGAGAGCGAATTCACCGGCGTCGACACCCGTGTGCAGGTCAACCAGGTGCCGGGCGGGATGATTTCCAACCTCGCCAACCAGCTCAAGGAGCAGGGCGCGCTGAACCGCATCAACGAGGTCTTCGAGGAGATTCCGAAGGTGCGCAAGGACCTCGGCTACCCGCCGCTGGTGACGCCCACCTCGCAGATCGTCGGCACCCAGGCGGTGTTCAACGTACTCGCCGGCGAGCGCTACAAGACCATCACCAACGAGGTGAAGCTGTACCTGCAGGGCCGCTACGGCAAGGCGCCGGGCGTGGTCGACGAGAAGCTGCGGCACCTGGCGATCGGCAACGAGGACGTCATCGACGTACGCCCGGCCGACCTGATTGCGCCGGAGCTGGACAAGCTGCGCAGGGAAGTCGGCGCGCTGGCCAAGAGCGAAGAGGACGTCCTGACCTACGCGATGTTCCCCGACATCGGCCGCAAATTCCTCGAGGAACGCGAAGCCGGCAGCCTGGTTCCCGAAGTGCTGCTGCCGATCCCGGAAGCCGGTGGCGTGGCGCCGGTGAGCGGCAAGGGTGTGCCCACCGAGTTCGTCATCGACGTGCACGGCGAGAGCTACCGCGTCGACATCACCGGCGTCGGCGTCAAGGGCAGCGGCAAGCGGCACTTCTACCTGTCCATCGACGGCATGCCCGAAGAGGTGGTGTTCGAGGCGCTCAACGACTATGTCGCCGGCGCCGATGGCGGCCGCAAGCAGGCCAGCGCGCCGGGTGACGTGAGCACCAGCATGCCGGGCAACATCGTCGACGTGCTGGTCAAGGAAGGCGACACGGTCAAGGCCGGCCAGGCCGTGCTGATCACCGAGGCGATGAAGATGGAAACCGAGGTCCAGGCGCCCATTGCCGGCACCGTCAAGGCGGTGCACGTGACCAAGGGCGACCGCGTCAACCCGGGCGAGGTGCTGGTGGAAATCGAAAGCTGACAAGCGGCCGGGTATGAAAAAGGGAGCCTCGGGGCTCCCTTTTTTCTGCACGCGATACGGGATGGTGCGCGTGTCGTTCCGCTCTTCGCGCTGATTGTCGCAGTCGCTTGCGGTCAGCGTGTGACTTTTGCACCATCCGCGCCCGGCCACGGCCCCGCCCCTGAGGCGAGTTGCGCCGCATATCTGCTTCAGGCTTTGCATCGAGGCCTGATATCGACACCTATAGGGACATTCCATGTCACGTCACTGCGTTCTTCTGTTCCTCTTCCTCAGCCTCGTCGCCTGTGCCAGTGGGCGAAAGGTTGACTACGCCCACGCCTATCCGAGCGTTCCGCAGGTGTTCGCCAAGGCTGTCGAAGTCCAGGTCATCGATGAGCGCCCCTATGTACTGTCCGGCAACAAGAGCGGGACCTTCGTTGGGCTGACCCGGGGCAGCTACTACATTCCCTTCGACGTCAGCACCCGTTCCGGAAAACCGCTGGTTGAGGACCTGCAGCAATCGCTGCTGGGCGGATTCGAGCACCAGGGCATAGTCGCCCGCGGCGTTGGCGAATCGGCTCGTCGGGCCTCTTCGCCCGATGCCATGTTGCTCTCGTTGCATGTGCGTGAATGGAAGAGCGAGCGCTTCATGGGCGTGGTACTGACTCATGCATTGACCGCTGAGGTATTCGACAGTCAGGGCCGGCGCCTGGCATCCGTTCCGCTGCAAGGGTCGTCCAGCGTTTACGACTTCACCGACTCGGGCAAGACCATCCTGACCAGCGTTCTGAGCCAGCAAAGCGTGCAACAGGCACTCAATGGTGAACGCGTGGAAGCGGTCGAATCTGCCGAGGTACAGAGCGGGCCCGTACACCGTGACCCGGCCGCGCTGTTCACTCCGCCAATTGGCCGCGACGGGGTTTTCTGACCGGGTGTTTGCGCCCAGCGCCTGACTGGGTACAGCGGCGATTCCGAGAGCACGCTCCGCCCCGATCGCGGGGCGCGTTCTATCCGGGAATCGTTCGGGCGGGCTCGATATCTTCTTTTTACGCCCATGTGCCGTCGGTATACTCCGCGCCCGCCGGGCTGGACTCCGGTTTTTCTCTTCCCTACAAAAGGAATTGTCCGCATGCCCTTCCTGCGCATCGCCCTGTTGCTCTGCATCGTCCTTCTCACCAGTGCCTGTTCGACCAAGGCGTGGTTCAAGTTGCCCGAGCAGAGCACCATCGCCATCAATGAGCGTCCCCAGCAGTACCACCAGGGGCTGATCAAGGTTCGGCCGTTCTTTTGGAACCGCGCCGGCGGTGTGCCCTACACGCTGACCAGCGCCACCGGTTCGACCGAGCGCGGCCGGCTGCGCGCGCGCTTCCGCCCGGCTTCGATCTTCTGGCCGCCCTTCGCGCTCATCTACTGGCCGATGGGCTTCGGACAGCGTTGCTACGATATGACCGGCGCCACGCCGAGTCTCTGCAGTCCTGACGATCTGACGGCGCTGAAGAAGGCCTACCGCGCGGCGCGCTGAGCCGCCGACGCCGTTGCCTTCGAACCGGTTCGCGCGTCTGCCGATGGTCGTGCCAGGCGCCTGATCCGGTAGCGGCGTACCGCGCCGGATCGTCCCGCCGTTGCGCTTCCTGCGGTTGCTCAACAGCCGGCTCATCTCCCGTGGTTCGAGCGCATACGCGAATTTTCTCAATCGCCTCGATGCGTTATGTCGCTTTGAACTGGCGTCCCGGCTACGAAATGCTATGACCAATACAGCCAGAAGCCGCCTGTGGCGAGATCAGGGAGAATCCAATGAAGAGCGTTGCGCAAATCCTCAAGGGCAAACAGATCCAGAGCATCCACACCATCGCGCCCGAGGACACCGTGCTCGACGCGCTCAGGCAGATGGCCGAGAAGAACGTCGGTGCGCTGCCGGTCACCGATGCCGAAGGCCGGCTGGTGGGCATCGTCAGCGAACGCGATTACGCGCGCAAAGTGGTGCTGCAGGGGCGCTCTTCGATCGGCACGCCGGTCAGTGCGATCATGACCGCGGCGGTGATCACCGTCGATCCGCGGCAGGACATCAAGGATTGCATGCAGCTGATGACCGAGCGTCACCTGCGCCACCTGCCGGTGATCGAGGAGGGCCGTCTGATCGGCCTGCTGTCGATCGGCGACCTGGTGAAGGAAATCAACGCCGAGCAGGAAAGCCTGATCCAGCACCTCGAGGGTTACATCCGCGGCGAATGACGGCGGCAGAACGAAAAAAACCGGCCACTGGCCGGTTTTTTTTGGCGTCGGAAACGATCAGGTGCCGGACTTGATCCTGGTCCAGGCGCGGGTGCGCTCGCGTTCGGCCTTTGCCGGCAGCGGGCTGACCGTGTAGAGCGTCTTCTGCGCTTCGGCGGTGGGTGTCAGGCCGACGTTCTCGCTGATCTCCTTGCTCACCAGCGGCATGGAGTCGGCGTTCGGGTTCGGGTAGCCGAGGAAATCGCTGATCGGCGCGATCACCTTCGGATCGAGCAGGTTGTTGAGGAAGGCGTGGGCTTCCTCGACGTTCTTCGCGCTCTTTGGAATGGCGAAGGTATCGAACCAGATCGGCGCGCCTTCCTTCGGCAGGCGCCAGTCGACCACCACGCCGTTGCCGGCTTCCTTGGCCCGGTTGCCGAACTGGTAGAAGCTCCCCGAGTAACCCACGGCCACGCAGATGTCGCCGTTGGCGATGTCGGTCATGTACTTCGCCGAGTGGAAATAGGTGACGTAGGGACGGACCTTGAGCATCAGCTCGGTGGCCTTCTTGTAGTCATCCGGGTTGGTGCTGTTGGGGTCCAGTCCCAGGTAATGCAGGGCGATCGGCAGGATTTCGCTCGGCGAGTCGAGCATCGCCACGCCGCAGGCCTTGAGCTTCTCCATGTTCTGTGGCTTGAACACCAGGTCCCAGCTGTCCACCGGCGCGTTGTCGCCGAGCGCGGCCTTGACCTTGGCCGGGTTGAAGCCGATCAGCACGGTGCCGTACATGTAGGGCACGCCGTACTGGTTGCCCGGATCATTGGAATCGAGCAGCTTGAGCAGCGCCGGGTCCAGGTGTTTCCAGTTCGGCAGCTTGCTCTTGTCGAGTTTCTGGAACACGCCGGCCTTGATCTGGGTTTCGAGGAACTGGTTGGACGGCACCACCAGGTCATAGCCGGAATTGCCGGTGAGCAGCTTGGCTTCGAGCGCCTCGTTGGTATCGAAGGTGTCCCAGATCAGCTTGATGCCGCTGCCCTGCTGGAAGTCCTTTAGGGTCTGCGGAAGGATGTAGTCCGCCCAGTTGTAGACGCGCAGTTCACGTTCGGCGGCGTGTGCCGCGCCGGCCAGCAAGGTCGCAGCGCAGATCGCGCTGCCGAGCAGGCGATGGATCTTCTTCATGTTCTTCCCCCTGATGAAATGAACTCCCCAACATCGAATCGCCGCCTGTGCTCAGGCGCCTTCGAAACCTTCCAGCACATTCACCGCATTGATGCCGATTTCCTCCACCGCATAGCCGCCCTCCATGACGAACAGCGTCGGTTTGCCGAGACGCGCGATGCGTTCGCCCATGCGCAGGTAGTCCGGGCTGTCCAGCTTGAACTGCGAGATGGGGTCTTCCTTGAAGGTGTCCACGCCCAGCGATACCAGCACCACCTCGGCGCCGTAGGCGGCGATCCGCTCGCAGGCGCTGTCCAGTGCCGCGCCCCAGGCGGACCAGGCGCTGCCGGCGGGCAGCGGCAGGTTCAGGTTGAAGCCCTCGCCGGCGCCTTCGCCGGTTTCGTCCGCATAGCCGAGGAAGAACGGGAATTCGAAGCGAGGGTCGCCGTGGATCGAAGTGAAGAGCACGTCGTCGCGGCCGTAGAAGATCGACTGGGTACCGTTGCCGTGGTGGTAGTCGACATCGAGGATGGCGACGCGCTTGCAGCCGGCGTCGAGGAAGGCCTGGGCGGCGATGGCGACGTTGTTCAGGTAGCAGTAGCCACCCATCAGATCGGCCGCCGCATGGTGGCCCGGCGGACGACAAAGGGCGAAGGCGCTGCGGGCGCCGCCGGCCAGCTGCTGGTGCCCGGTCAGGGCGACCTGCGCGGCGCTCCAGGCGGCCTGCCAGGTGCCGGCGGTGATCGGGGCGCCACCGTCGAAGCTGTAGTAGCCGAGCTGGCCGTGCAGGTTATCCGGTATCACCCCGCGCAGAGTGCGCGCCGGCCAGGTGAAAGGCATCAGGTCGCCCGGTCGGCCCATCGCCGCCCAGCGTGCCCAGGCGCCCTCGAAGAATTCCAGGTAGGCGCGGTCGTGGATGCGTTCGACCGGCGCGCGACCGAAGTCGGTGGGCGCGATGACCTCGCCGAGGTTCTGCTGGCGCACGCGCTGCAGCACGTGGTCGGCGCGGGAGGGCATTTCGAAGCACGGCTTCAGTTCGCCGTCGATCAGTTCGCAGCGGCCATGATGCAGGCGGTGGTCGTCGCTATAGACGGTCAGCATGGTGTCGTTCTCCAGGCGATGGCTGCGCTCCAGTGTCCGGTGATTGGGCGCGTGAGGAAACGTGCGGAACGGCCAAAAAGGGATCGATGTGGCCACAGGATGGGGCCGCGGCTGCCCTCTCCCGGTGCGCGGCGGTGCTGGTCAGCCGGCCGCCGCGGGATGGCGGAAGCGACTCGGCGTGGTACCGCTCCAGCGCTGGAAGGCGTGCCGGAAGCTCGCCGTCTCGCTGTAGCCCATGGCTTCGGCGATACGGTGGATCGGCAAGCGTTCCTGTTCCAGCAGCTGTCGCGCATGTTCGTAGCGCAGCTCGTCGAGCAGCGCCTGGTAGCAGGTGCCGGCGTCCTGCAGGTGGCGGCGCAGGCTGCGCGGCGAACAGCGCAGCTGACGCGCCAGCTCCTCCAGGCCGGGCGCCCGTGGCAGGGCGTCGGCGAGCACCTGGCGGGCACGGCTGATCAGTGCCTGGCGGCAGGCGAACTCGCGGTTGAGCTGGCGGCTGCGTTCGAGCATGTCGCGGTGGGTCACCGCATCGGCCAACGGCAGGCGGCGTTCAAGCCAGTGGCGGGCGAAGCCGAAAGCGTTGCGCCTGTCGCCGAAGCGCACCGGGCAGGGGAAGTTGTCCGCGTACAGCGCGTTATAGGCAGGCGAGGCGTGCTGGAAACATGCGCCGAGCAACGGCAGCGGCTGTCCGAGGAGGTCATCGCAGATCAGCTTCAGCGAAGCCAGGCAGAACTCGACATTGAACACCTCGAGCTCGGGCACCTCGCAGTAGCCACCGGCCTCCATCCAGACCACGTCGCCCTCGTCGCGCAAACGCAGCTCGAACAGCGTGCCGAGCAGCGCCGGGTAGCCGAGCGCCAACTCCAGGGCGTCACCCAGGGTGGCGGCAGACAGCAGGGTGTAACCGAGCAACCCGTAGGAGGAAACGTGCATGCGCCGGCCCATCTCCAGGCCGAGATCGCAGCGCTGCGCGACGGCGTTGAGGAACACGCGGCGCTCCTGGGCAATGGCGATGCGCAGGTCGGTGCGTTGCAGGTCCTGCAGACGTATGCCGCTGCCGGCGAGCAGCGCTTCCGGGCTCAGCGCGCCGTCCTGGCAGAGGATGTCGAGGGCCAGAGAGACCGCGTGCAGGGTAGTCAGGTGCGAGTGCAGCATGGTGGCGACCGGCAGAGAGGGTGCCTCCCTCGCAGCAAGATGCATGCCCCGCGGCCGGCGTGGGCTCAGTCGAGCATCGCCGCGTAGCCTTCGCGGTAGCTCGGGTAGGCCGGACGCCAACCCAGCGCCACCGCCCGGGCGTTGCTGCAGCGCTTGCTGCCGGCGCGCCGCGACAGCAGCTGGTCCGGCACGTCGCCGACCTGGAGGCGCTCGCGCAGCCAGTCAATGACCTCGTGCAGGGGCGCCGGGGTGTCGTCCACCCCGAGGTAGCAATCCTCCAGCGGCTCGCCTTGGGCGTCCGCCTGCAATAGCGTGGCAAGGAGGCCGGCGGCGTCGTCGCGGTGGATGCGGTTGGCGTACAGCGGCGGCTCGCGGCTCGCGCGATAGCCCTGCAGGGCCTGCTCGATCAGCCAGCGACTGCCCGGCCCGTAAAGCCCGGCCATACGCACCAGGCTGGTCGGATGACCGCTGGCGAGCGCCAGCCGCTCGGCTTCCAACATGATCCGGCCGGTGTAGCCGGTCGGCTCGGCGGGCGAGCGCTCATCCACCCATTCGCCATCATGCTGGGCATAGACCCCGGTGCTGGAGACGAACAGCAGGCGCCGCGGCTTCTGGTCGCGCTGGCGCAGCCAGCCGAGCAGGTGGCGCAGACCCTCGACGTAGGCGGCGCGATAGCCCGCTTCGTCATGCTGGCTGGCCGCGGCGGCGTACACCACGTAGTCGGGGGTGGCGTCCGGCCACTGCGTCGGCACTGTCGGTTCGGCGAGATCGCCCTCGACCGGAAGCACCGCCGCGGGCAGCGCGGCGACGTTTCGTCGCAGGCCGTGGACGAGCCAGCCGGCAGCGGCCAGTCGCTTGCCGAGACGGCAGCCAATATCGCCGCATCCGGCGATCAGCAGCGAAGGGGGTTCGGACATCGGCCTGCTCCACGAAAAAAAGCAGCATAGCGGTTGCCTCGCGGCTTTCCGAGCCGGCTACCGTGAGGTAACGACCATTTCAGTTTACAAACAAGAATTAATTGCAATAATGGCAGGCCTTCCGGTCCGGCGGCAAAACGCCCGGTTATCGCCTTTGTTTTCTTCTCAGGTCAGGCCCGCATGAAATCAACCCTCTCCAGCGCCCAGCCGTTGTCCCGCATTCTCGGAGCCCTGTTGTTCAGTCTGCTGCTGACGCCGGTTGCCGGTTTCGCCCAGCAGAGCGAAGGCACCGCCAACGCCCCCGCGGCCGCCCCGGCGCCGGCTCCGAACGCCGCTCCGGCGGGCGATACGCCGTCGCAGCCGGGCGTCGACGCCAATGCGCAAGCCGCTCCGCAGGGCGACGCCGCGGCGCCGCTGAGCGAAGCCGACGCCGAGGCCATCGCCGAGACGGAAAACGGCCTGCCGCATGACCTGTCCCCCTGGGGCATGTTCCAGAACGCCGACGTCATCGTTAAAGGAGTGATGATCGGCCTGGCCATTGCCTCGGTGATCACCTGGACCATCTGGATCGCCAAGGGCCTGGAGCTGCTGCGCGCCAAGCGCCGCCTGCGTCGCGAACTGGTCGAGCTGAAGGGCGTGCGCACGCTCAACCAGGCCGCCGAACAGGCTCGCGTGAAGCACAGCTTCAGCCAGTTGCTGATCGAGGACGCACAGGAAGAGCTGCAGCTGTCCGCCGGCAGCAGGGAAAAGGACGGCATCAAGGAGCGCGTCAGCTTCCGCCTCGAACGCCTGGTCGCCGCCTGTGGACGCAACATGAGCCAGGGCACCGGCGTGCTCGCCACCATCGGTTCCACGGCGCCTTTCGTTGGCCTGTTCGGCACCGTCTGGGGGATCATGAACAGCTTCATCGGCATCGCCAAATCGCAGACCACCAACCTCGCCGTGGTCGCTCCCGGCATCGCCGAAGCGCTGCTGGCGACCGCGCTGGGCCTGGTCGCGGCGATTCCCGCAGTGGTCATCTACAACGTCTTCGCCCGTTCCATCACCGGCTACAAGGCGCAGGTCGCCGACGCTTCTGCCCAGGTCCTGCTGCTGGTCAGTCGCGACCTCGACCATCTGCCGACGCCGGGCGAACGCAGCCAGGCGCCGCACGTGGCCAAGGTGGGCTGAGCCATGGGCCTGCATCTGAACGAAGGGGGCGATGACCTCGTCGAGTCGCACGAGATCAACGTCACCCCCTTCATCGACGTCATGCTGGTGCTGCTGATCATCTTCATGGTCGCCGCGCCGCTGGCCACCGTGGACGTCAAGCTCGACTTGCCTGCGTCCACCGCCAAGCCCGCGCCGCGCCCGGACAAGCCGATCTACCTGAGCATCAAGGAAGACCAGAGCCTGTTCGTCGGCAACGATCCGGTGGCCCGCGACAAGCTCGGTGCGACCCTGGACGCGCTGACCGGCGGCGACAAGGACAAGACCATCTTCGTCAGGGGCGACACGGCCGTGGAGTACGGCAACCTGATGGAAGTCATGGACGCCCTGCGCGGCGCCGGCTACCTGAAGATCGGCCTGGTGGGACTCGAGACCGTCGGAAAATGAGTCGATCGCGCACCCTGTCGCTGTGGGGCGTCAGCCTGCTGCTGGTGCTCGGCCTGCACGTCGGGCTGGCCTGCTGGGCGCTTTTCTGGCGCCCGCACACGCCACCGGTGGAACTGCCGCCCGCGGCGATGATGGTCGAGCTGGAGCCCGCTCCGGTGAAACCGCCGCCCCCGCCGCCGAAGATCGAGCCCGAGCCGGAACCGGAGCCCGAGCCGAAACTGGTGGAAGCGCCGAAGCCGACGATCGCCCTGGCCAAGCCCAAGCCGGTGGTCAAGCCCATGCCGAAGCCCAAGCAGGAAAAACCGCCGGAACCCAAGCCGCCGCAGCCGACCCCGGAGAAAGCCGAGGAAGATGCCGAGCCGGCGCCCACCGAGCGCGCATCCGCGCCCACGGCAGCCGAGGCGCCGAGCGTCTCGACCGCCCGGCAGCAGGCCAGGCAGACCTGGCAGGGCCAGTTGCAGACGCAATTGGCGCGCTTCCAGAAGTATCCGGAAGCCGCCAAGCGCGGCGAGAAGCCCGGCATCCGTACCAACAGCCTGCGCTTCACCGTCGACGCCGAAGGCCGGGTGTTGGCTTACGAACTGGCGGAGCGCTCCGGCAACCGGCTGATCGACCGCGCCACGCTGGAGATGATTCGCAAGGCGCAACCGCTGCCCAAGCCGCCGCCGGAGCTGCTCAACGACGGCACGATCGAGATCATCATGCCGCTGAGCTATGAGCTCAAACGCAGCTGAGGACGGCTGCGCGTCGGCCAGACTGCGAAACGACGTGACCGCCGAAGGCTGGGCAAATGCCTTCGGCGAGCCGTTCGCGGCTCACGCATGCAGCGTGGCCCGTGGGGTTCGTGAAACGCGACTGCTCATCCGCAACGCGCGAGCGCGCATCCCGCGGGACCGGCCGGCCATAGCGGTTGGTTCCATCGGATGCAGCCGTTATGCTTGGCTGCACTCAATGGAAGACACTCATGACCCTCACCGAACTGCGCTACATCGTTACCCTCGCCCAGGAGCAGCATTTCGGCCGCGCGGCGGATCGTTGTCATGTCAGTCAGCCGACGCTGTCGGTGGGCGTGAAGAAACTCGAAGACGAACTCGGCGTGCTGATCTTCGAGCGCAGCAAGAGCGCAGTGCGCCTGACGCCGACCGGCGAGGGCATCGTCACCCAGGCGCAGAAGGTCCTCGAGCAGGCCCAGGGCATCCGTGAGCTGGCCCAGGCCGGCAAGAACCAGCTCGCCGCGCCGCTCAAGGTCGGCGCCATCTACACCGTCGGCCCCTACCTGTTTCCGCACCTGATCCCGCAGCTGCACCGCGTCGCCCCGCAGATGCCGCTGTACATTGAGGAAAACTTCACCCACGTGCTGCGCGACAAGCTGCGCACCGGCGAGCTGGACGCGATCATCGTCGCGCTGCCGTTCAACGAAGCCGACGTGCTCACCAAGCCGCTGTACGACGAGCCGTTCTACGTGCTGATGCCCGCCGGCCATCCATGGACCGCGAAGAAGACCATCGACAGCGAGCTGCTCAACGACAAGAGCCTGCTGCTGCTGGGCGAGGGCCACTGCTTCCGCGACCAGGTGCTGGAAGCCTGCCCGACCCTGCGCAAGGGCGAGGAAGCGGCCAAGCACACTACGGTGGAATCCAGCTCGCTGGAGACCATCCGCCACATGGTCGCTTCCGGCCTCGGCGTATCGATCCTGCCGTTCTCCGCCGTCGACAGCCATCACTACGCCCCCGGTGTGATCGAAGTGCGTCCGCTGACGGCGCCCGCGCCGTGGCGCACCGTGGCGATCGCCTGGCGCGCGAGCTTCCCGCGGCCCAAGGCCATCGAAGTGCTGGCCGACTCGATCCGCCTCTGTTCGGTCGCGCGCCCGCAGGAAGCCGTGCAAACGGCATGACCGAACTCGCCCAGGTCCCGGTGACCGCGCTCAAGGGCGTGGGCGCGGCGCTCGCCGAGAAACTCGCCAGGGTTGGCCTGGAAAATCTGCAGGACGTCCTCTTCCATCTGCCGTTGCGCTACCAGGACCGCACCCGCGTCACGCCCATCGGCGCGCTGCGTCCGGGCCAGGACGCGGTGATCGAAGGCATCGTCGCCGGTGCCGACGTGGTCATGGGGCGCCGCCGCAGCCTGCTGGTGCGCCTGCAGGACGGCAGCGGCATGCTCAGCCTGCGCTTCTTCCACTTCAGCCAGGCGCAGAAGGACGGCCTCAAGCGTGGCAGCCATCTGCGCTGCTACGGCGAAGTCCGCCCCGGCGCCACCGGGCTGGAGATCTACCACCCGGAGTACCGCGCGCTCGGCGATGCCCAGGACATGCCGGTGGAACAGACGCTGACGCCGATCTACCCGACCACCGAGGGCCTCACCCAGCAGCGCCTGCGCCAGCTCAGCCAGCAGGCGCTGGCGCGTCTCGGCCCGCACAGCCTGCCGGACTGGCTGCCCGCCGAACTGGCCCGCGACTACCACCTCGGGCCGCTGGCCGAGGCGATCCGCTACCTGCACCGGCCGCCGCCGGATGCCGATCTCGAGGAGCTCGCCGAGGGCGCGCACTGGGCGCAGCGGCGGCTGGCGTTCGAGGAACTGCTGACCCACCAGCTGTCGCTGCAGCGCCTGCGCGAATCGGTCCGTGCGCAACAGGCACCGAGCCTGCCGCCGGCGCGCGAGCTGCCCGCACGGTTCCTGCGCAACCTGGGCTTCGCTCCCACCGGCGCGCAGAGCCGGGTCGGCGCCGAGATCGCCTATGACCTAGCCCAGGACGAGCCGATGCTGCGCCTGGTGCAGGGCGATGTCGGCGCCGGCAAGACCGTGGTCGCCGCGCTGGCCGCGCTGCAGGCGCTGGAGGCGGGTTACCAGGTGGCGCTGATGGCGCCCACGGAAATCCTCGCCGAGCAGCACTTCATCAACTTCAGCCGCTGGCTGGAACCGCTCGGCATCGAGGTCGCCTGGCTCGCCGGCAAGCTCAAGGGCAAGGCCCGTGCGGCGGCCCTGCAGCGCATCGCTGGCGAAGCGCCAATGGTGGTCGGCACCCATGCGCTGTTCCAGGACGAGGTGAAGTTCGCCCGCCTGGCGCTGGTGATCATCGACGAGCAGCACCGCTTCGGCGTGCAGCAGCGCCTGGCATTGCGGCAGAAAGGCATCGACGGGCGACTCTGCCCGCACCAACTGATCATGACCGCCACGCCGATCCCGCGGACGCTGGCGATGAGCGCCTACGCCGACCTCGACACCTCGATCCTCGACGAACTACCGCCAGGACGCACGCCGGTGAATACCCTGGTGATCGCCGACAGCCGCCGCCTGGAGGTGGTCGAGCGGGTCCGCGCCGCCTGTCGCGAAGGCCGCCAGGCGTACTGGGTGTGCACGCTGATCGAGGAGTCCGAGGAACTGACCTGCCAGGCGGCGGAGACCAGCTTCGAGGAGCTCAGCGCGGCACTCGGCGAGGTGCGTGTCGGGCTGATCCACGGGCGCATGAAGCCCGCGGAGAAGGCCGAGATCATGGCCGCGTTCAAGCAGGGCGGGCTGCAACTGCTGGTGGCGACCACGGTGATCGAAGTGGGCGTCGACGTGCCCAACGCCAGCCTGATGATCATCGAAAACCCTGAGCGGCTCGGCCTCGCCCAGTTGCATCAGCTGCGCGGGCGGGTAGGGCGCGGCAGTGCAGCCAGCCACTGCGTGCTGCTGTATCACGCGCCGCTGTCGCAGATGGGCCGCGAGCGCCTGGCGATCATGCGGGAGACCTGCGACGGCTTCCTGATCGCCGAGAAGGACCTCGAGCTGCGCGGCCCCGGCGAGATGCTCGGCACCCGCCAGACCGGCCTGCTGCAATTCAAGGTCGCCGACCTGATGCGCGACGCCGAGTTGCTGCCGGCGGTGCGCGATGCGGCGCAGACCTTGCTGGCGCAATGGCCGCAGCATGTCAGCCCGCTGCTCGAACGCTGGCTGCGCCACGGGCAGCAATACGGCCAGGTGTGACGGGGCTCACGCACACCGCTTGCCGGGGGACGCCGCGCTCGGCGAAAACGATGGGTATACTTCGGCACAAATGCCTGTAGGAATCCGTTGATGACCGAAGTCGCGCTTGCTTCCGACGATACGCCCCATACCCCTGCGCTGATCGCGCAGTTGCTGGAGAAGCTCGGCCTGCCCCTCAAGGAGCGTGGCGAGCAGGGCGCGTTGAACCCTGAGCAACGGGTGCAGGCGGTGCTGCTCGAGGACGCCGTCGGTGCGCTGCTGGTGCTCTATCCGCGCAGCCAGATGCTCGACCTCGGTCGCCTGGCCGAACTGACCGGACGCCAATTCACCGCCGTGAAACCCGAGCGTCTGGAAAAGATGCTGAGCAAGCACGCGCTGAGCCTGCTTCCGGCGCTTCCGATGCTGACCAGCTCACCGTGCCTGTACGAGGACCGGCTGTTGCAGCAACGCGAGCTGAGCATCGAGTCGGGCCAGCCGGGGCTGCTGCTGGACATCGCTGGCGACAGCTTCAAGGCCTTGCTGAGCAAGGCCAGCTCCGCGCGTTTCGGCGAGCCGCTGAGCAACATCCGGCCGAACCTGAAGCGCCCGCACGACGACCGCGCCGAAATCATCCAGGCGGTGCAGGCGTTCACCGCGCGACGCATCCAGCAGCGCCTCGAGGAAACCATCGAGATTCCACCGCTGGCGGAAACCGCGCAGAGGATCGTCAAGCTGCGGGTCGATCCGGCCGCCAGCGTCGACGACATCACCGGCGTGGTCGAGACCGATCCGGCGCTGGCGGCCCAGGTGGTCAGCTGGGCGGCGTCGCCCTACTACGCGGCACCGGGCAAGATCCGCTCGGTCGAGGACGCCATCGTCCGCGTGCTCGGTTTCGATCTGGTGATCAACCTGGCCCTCGGCCTGGCGCTGGGCAAGACCCTGGCGCTGCCCAAGGATCACCCGCAGCAGGCTACGCCCTACTGGCATCAGGCGATCTACACCGCCGCCGTGATCGAGGGTCTGACCCGGGCGATGCCGCGCGCACATCGCCCGGAAGCTGGCCTCACCTACCTCGCCGGGTTGCTGCACAACTTCGGCTACCTGGTGCTGGCGCACGTCTTCCCGCCGCATTTTTCGCTGATTTGCCGGCACCTGGAGGTCAATCCGCACATCGACCACAGCATCGTCGAACATCACCTGCTGGGCATCACCCGCGAACAGATCGGCAGCTGGCTGATGCAGCACTGGGACATGCCCGAAGAGCTGTGCACCGCGCTGCGCTTCCAGAACGATCCGGACTACGACGGCGACTACGCGGTCTACCCGAACCTGGTGTTCCTCGCGGTGCGCCTGTTGCGTGCGCGTGGCATCGGCTCCGGCCCCGAGAGCGAGATTCCCGACGACCTCTTCGAGCGCCTGGACATCACCCGCGAGAAAGCCGATGAGGCGGTGAGCAAGGTACTCGCCGCCGAAGCCGCGCTGCGCGAGCTGGCCTCGCAATTCGGCAAACCGAGCTGAATCCAGCCGAAGTGAAAAAAAAGGGGCCGCGAGGCCCCTTTTTGGTTGCCTGGATCGCTCTCAGGCCGCCTTGTCCACCCGCTTTTTCTTCTTCGGAGCCAGATACTTGGTCAAGCCCTGGAACCAGATCACCAGCGCCGGATTGCCCTGGATCTGTATGTCCTTGTTCTGGATGCCTTGCATGAACGCCAGCTGCTTGTTCTTCGCCGTCATGGTGGCGAAACCATAGGCCGCATCCTTGAAGCCGATGGCGAAGGCGGGCTCCACCGCCACGCCACGTTTGCCGACCACGCGATCGTCGCGGACGATGTAGTGGCGGGCCAGCTTGCCGTCGAGGGTGTGCAGCTGGAAGACCAGATTCTTGCCGGCCAGCTGCTGGCGGAAGGCGGGGTTGTCGCGGCTTGCCTTGGCCATCATTCGGCCCAGCATCCAGAGAAGAAAGCGGAATTTCATGCGCGACCTCAAGGGGTGAATTGATAGGGCGGCACGATTCTAGCGGCTCGCCCGGTCTCTCACAGCAGGAATTTCGGGTGGTTCGGCGGTGCGTCGGCCGCGGGCCGAAGCGCCCGTCGGAGACGGCCCGTCGCGGCAGGCGAAAGGGCCGTATCCGACGGGTTGGCGGCGTCAGTTGACGGCGTCTTTGAATAACCATTGAGAAATACCGTTTCATTTTTTGAAACACCGCCACCCCCCACCAGATAAGCTCACCGTTGAGAATTCTTTTGATCAAGCAGAACATTCGTTTCATTTTATAGAAAAAAGCTTGCCCCTTCGGGCGAAAACACCCTCAGGTGCTTCTACCCGGCATGTCAAAATCGTCTCCATGTATCCTTTCGCCGCCCAAAAATGACAGCTATTGCAAAACTCATTTCGATCAAAATCCTTGTCGCTCACGATCACCCGGCACTGCGCTCACATATTCGAACCTGCCTTGAGAAGTTTGGCTACGAGGTAACAGAGACAGAAAGCTGCAAGCAAGCCACAATCGTCATGAATACATCAAAGTTCTCGGCGATGGTTTTTAATGGTGACGCGCCAGACTTTTTATCCGAAGCCCCTTTAATAATCAGGTGCTCAACTATAAACAAAGACACCCCATGCATTATTTTGGCGCAAGCTAATTCACTGATCATTGATAATAAAACCTTCAACCCGAAGATTGATGATTACTTGCTTAAGCCATTCAAAATTGAGGTTATTGCAAAGCGCATCGCCGCCATAATAAAACCGAAGAATCTAGGATCTATTACGTCTATAGGCTGCATGACACTTTGCGACAAAAAAGGGACGCTCACTATTGGCGGATCAACGTCGAGGCTTCCGAAAAGGCAACATCAAATACTCTTTACACTAGCCAAACATGCGCCTCGAGTAGTCCATCAAGATCTAATTATTGCTGCACTTGATGCTCAGAAAGAATGCAAATCAAGCGATGATACGACTATCAAGTCTACGATTTATCGATTGCGCAAGAGCTTGCGAGATGCTGGCAGTGATGTACGCATCAAAAACGTTCGGGGATGTGGATACAGAGTCCAAATCCCAGAATGCGAGCCATCGGACTGAAAGCCCACTCGGCCTCAGCTAAAATTCGCGGCAAATATTCAAATACGGATGAGGAACATATCCCCAATGGCATAGAGCGGGTAAGAGTCGTTACATCTACGCTTACTCTCGGCGAATTTTAAGGCCTCCCACTACCAATAAGGAATTCTGGTTTGGGTCTGACCGCATAATCCGAGCTGGCTTTGGTTTTTTATTTCCAAGCCTCCTCCACAGCGTGAGCGGGAATTTAATAATTAGAAGTGCTGCTTGGTGAGATGGCGCACAACATGGCTCACAAACTCGGCATGCGGAGCTCGATGCTCATCCCATCTTCTTGCGTTCTTTGGCCATGGCCTGTAATCCGCAGTTGTAAGCACAAGCCGGTTTTTGGCCCTAGAGATTCCAACAAAGAACACGCATCGCTCTTGGTCGAGTTGCCCCCAGAACGTTTGTTGCTCGACGCCAAGCACAACTACCGAATGAAACTCCAAACCTTTGCTTTTATGCATGGTTAGGAACCGAACTGCCGAATCGTCAGAAAGCCGCGCCAATGCTCTGAGTAAATCTGGCTCTGTAGCCAGTAGCCCTCTGATGCGCTCACGAACTTCGCGAACAATCTCTAACAGACGAGCCTTGGAGCGGTAGTCGGCGGAGAGTGCACTGACGGACGAGAAGCCTAGTTTTTTGAGGAATTCATTGGCCATATCCCACCATGAGGCATATGGATTCGCTGTTTTGCGCTCTTGCTTAACTTTCTTCAGGTGCTCACGATAGGTCTCTTCGAAGATCCGTTGGGCACTGCTTCGGCTGTCGTCGTCCTCGAACGGGGTGAAGTGGTCCATTAATCGAGACCATGCTTCTGCTTGCTCTTGGCCGTACAGGCAAGTGAGGTAGTCGACTACAAGGCTGACTGCCGGCTCTTTCAGGAGATCCTGAAGGTTGTGATCGTTGCGATGAGCGATTCCCAACTCAGTGAGTCGAAACATTAGGAATTCGCCGTACTCTTCAATCTGACGAGGCATCAAAACGGCGATCTGACTAGGTGGTATGCCTTCCTGAGAAATCCAGCGCTGAATAAGGTTCGCTACAGCCTGCGCTTCCTCCGCGGCATTTGGGAAACGCCCCGCCAAAATCTCCCCCCCATCACCCTTGGCAAGATCTTCCGGCATCACCGCATCAGCCTCAATCTCCCGAATGACGTCATTCTGCATCCGCAGAAGGGCTGGCTGGGACCGGAAGTTCAAGAACAGGCGCAGAGGGCGGGCACCAAAGTCGTCAGCGTAAGTTTTGAAGATTCCTTCAAGTGCGCCTGCCCAACCCATGATGGTCTGCTTGGTATCTCCTATAGCGGTCAGGATCGCTGGTGTACCGTGGAACAGCAGTTTTATCAGTTCGTATTGGTCTGCAGTGCAGTCTTGGAATTCGTCAAGGAACACATGTGAATAGGACTGACGTATTGCATTGCGGGCGATCACGCTCTCTTTCACGATCCGAAGGGCAAGCGGGAGCAGATGATTGAAGGTGATCTGTTTGCCTCGGATGTACTGTGGACCAATTTCGTAGTCTTGGCTCAACGCCTCATCCACCAAAATTGGGTGGAACCGATCAATGATCCTCTTCGCAAAGCCATGAAAGGTAACGCTGTCGAAGCGTGACGAGTAATCCCAGCCACAGCGAAGCTGAACCCGCTGTTTGAGATTCCGACTGGCATCGGTCTTGAACGAGACGGCAAGTATGCGTTTCGGGTAGCGGCAGGAGTTCGTACGTAGAAGAAAGTCCGCTCGCTGCGCAAGTACTTCTGTTTTGCCTGCACCAGGACCAGCAGTAAGCACTACTGACTCTTCTCGCTCCCGGATAGCCTCCCACGCATTTCTCTCCAGTCGAATTCCTGGGGAGGGAACCCAGCGTTCAGGCTTGATCATTCCGGTGACTCATCGAGCCGTTCGATAACTTTATCTGCGAGCCGATCCAGCGACTCAGGCAGGCCATCAAGAAGCTCCTGATCAGTGAGCCTTCCTAGCGCGCCCAAGTGGGCTGCAGGCTTGCTGCTCAACTTGAAAAGCTTGTGGTAGGCCTCGAACAAGCTCTGTTCATCTTCGTCGTATTGGTCGGGATTGAAATGGCTATCTCCTAAGACCTTGGTGTGGCTCTTTGGGGTTGCTGCGATGGCTTCAGCCTCATATACCTGTGGGAAGGCACACAGCATTGCAAAGTCCAGATCCAAGGGGTCGGAGAAGAAAACGCTCCTTTTTTCGAGCTCGTTGAAGAGGCTTACTGTTCCACTCTCGAACCAGTTATGGGTTCGTACAGGCGTGTTGGGATCATTCCATTCATGGTAAGGCCAGCCAGCGGGTAGGTTATTTTCAGGAGCATACTGAGCAAGCTGGTCCCTGACGTACTTCACGCGTCCCCACCCGCCCTGATGGCGGCCGACATCAAGGTCAAGGAGCGTGATGTAGGGAGTTCCGATCGCTGAGAGCAACCGCCAAAAGTGGTTCACATGGCGACCACCGAGCGGGGCAATTGCAACAGCAAATTCATCGACAGGTGCCCCCTTCGCCTGAAGGATTCTGGGCAGTACGATCTCTTCGCTATCACCTTCCCCCAGCACCACCAGTCGAGCGAAATAGATCTCAGGAAACGCCTGCACCGCCTCCCTAACAAACTTGTAAGCGTCGGTATGCTTCTGAGGTAGCTGAATAGTTGTGACTTGGGTGCGCCGATCTCCATTCAGTCGCAGGTACCGGATGTTTTCAGGCTCAACCCGCCGCAGCATAGAGGGCGCTTGAGTGGCTATCAGTGCTTGGGCATCCACGTCGACTGAGGACTTCAGCGAGTTGACGATGCGGCCGAGGTAATGTGGCGAAAGGCTGTTTTCCGGCTCTTCCACCGCGAGGATGGTGAATGCCGGCGGTTTCAATTTATGGGGATCGAAAGCCTTGTTCTCTCCCGACCTCACATCACGCCCTATCGTGAGTGCTGACAGGACCAGCGAGAGGTACAGCATGGACTTCTGCCCATCACTCAGGCGTGCAAAGTCAACCTGATTTTCTCCATGGCCAGGGCTGAAGGAGACAGTGAGGTGCCGAAGTAATGCTTCGATCTCAGAGTTCTCAAACGTCAGGCGGGGCGATGCAAAGAAGTCCCCCTTGTGCAGACGCTGCCAAGCAGTGGTGAGGCTATCGCTCAGTGTTTTAACTGACTCGTTCTCAACAAGGCAGTCAGTAATTTGCTCTGTGAGATCCTTTACCGTCTCTCGGTCTTCAGTCCAGTTGGCAGCTCGTAGGAGCCGCCCCAGAAGGGCTGTTGCGCCGTAGGCGACGTGATCGGAAGGATCGCGCTTGGCTGGGAGGTAGTGGAGATGGATTGTGTCACGATGCCGTTTTGGAACCGCCTGTTTCGATACAGGCTCGTCATTCTCGTCCGTCTTGGTGACGAAGAGAAATTGCTCTTCAATCTCCCCATCCTCGTACAGTGTTGCCTCTAGGCGAAAGCGTATCCAAGGGGTCCCTCCCACCTCGCGCATTGCCATTTGCCCGAAGAACGGCGGCACAGTGTCGTTATCATCGTCCTCGAGTGTTTCCTCAAACGTAAAATCTGCTTCAAGCCACAGATGACGCTGCTCGGGCTGCTTCGCTTCAGTGGCAGGGACGTGAAAGTCTGAACGGCGGATTCGGCGTAAGCTGGGATCAACTGAAAACATCCGGCAGAGTGCCTGCAGCGCGGCTGTTTTCCCTGCACCATTAGGGCCTAGGAGGTAGGTAACATCTTCGAACGAGATCTCCTCCGCTGCCGGCCCAAAGGACTGGAAGTTACTGATAAGCAGATTGCTCAGCCTCATCGCTCAGATTCCCTTCTGACTAATCTTGTTGTTCGTTTTCTTCGGGGCCGCAGGCTAGCGGATGGCACATCCTACAGCCGCTCTTGTTCGTCCCGAAGAAGTAGCTCTCTGAAGCATAAGGCGGGCGCTGGAAGTATAAACGATATTCTCATTTCTCAGCAGGCGTTTTTAGAAGCTAAATTGTCAAGCTTCGATCTCGTGTTAACCTGGCGGCAGGCATGGCTTGACTTACTACAAGCTGCAGGGAACTTAACAATCTCTCGGGTAAGTGGCGCTCAATGAAAAGTATCACTTTGGCTCGTTGTGTCAGTGCTGCAGCTTTTCCTTTTGTTTTCGCCATGATTACGTCCGGAATAGTGTCACATTTATTAAGGTTGACTATTCCAGGGTACAGCACACTGTCTAAGGCTGGCGGCCTGTTGTTGGGTATAGCGATTTATGTTTTAGTACTGTCGTATATTTTAAAAACAAGCCTCAGAGAACCTCACACCGTTCTGATTCAGCAGTCTAAGTATGATAGCGCTGGTGGCCTGATTAGGGATTCGGTTTTGTGTATTCTGCTTGGCATCGCCATGCCCATAACCGTGATTGTCATAAATAATATTCTTAATCAGACCAATTTGAGCGGGTCTCTTTTTCTTACGCCCGAATGGTCTAAGGCATATCATGGGGAAAAGACGATATTTCAGTTTTTGTATAGTGAAATTGGGCTGTCCTACTTTGGCGTTATGTTTGTGTCTGTTTTGTTTGAGGAATTTATTTTCCGAGGGTTTATGTTTGGGACTTTTCGATTAAGGTTTAATCCCGCCTTCGCTTTTTTTGGAGTTACTATTTTTTTCGCCATTTCTCATGGCCTGGATAGGTTCTTACTGACTGCGTATGCAGGGGCAGTGTATTTAATTGTTTATCTAGTCACGAAGAGAATAACCAGTGCCATCTTGGTGCACTTATTCCATAATTTTACACCCCCGTTCCTGATTTTCTTTGGCATTAATCCTTCACTTTTCTGGGGGGAGTTCTCATCCTTGTTATGGGGATGGCTTAGCGTTATTACTGTTAGTACGCTTGTATATGCACTTTACCGTTTTAATAGAGGCAATAGTTCCAGAGTCGGCCTAAGCCTCGTCGCACCACGCAATGGCTGAGAGGTTTTCAGGCCACAATATTTTTCTACGCTTATCCGTACACATACGTACAGATGTCCGCTTCTGGCCGGTAGCGGTCATCGGCGACAGGCAGCTACCGGCCATTAGCGGACACTCATAAGTATTAACCTCAACGTCCGCGATGAGGAGCATTGCTCCATGAGCTAGATCCACTTTCTATCAGCATTGTCATTTTCAGCTCATGCTCTCGTTAGCAGCCGCTTCGTACTCTGACCACATCACTGCAGAGCAGTGACTTCCTAAACAGCGTACGCAGGTAGCTAAATGAAATTCCAAACTCTCGCCCTCGCCACCATCATGGCTCTGACTTCCACCACCATCTTTGCAAGGGGTGATGGCTACAAAAACTCTTACGAGGCGCAGAAGCGCTTCCGCGAAAACCAAGAGAAGATTCACGGCAAGAAGCAGCAAGCTGAGCCTCAGCTCAAAGCAACCAAAGCCGATGCGAAACCTCGGGTAGAGGACAAGTGATCCATCATCGAATCGAAAAAGGCGCCATAAGGCGCCTTTTCTTTGTCTGAAGATTCTCAGCAAAAAGCTAATCCAGTGAGATCCTCATGGGCACAACTCCATATTGCCGGGCGGGTCTACCTGTACGGTGGAGTGCTCAATCGAGTGCTGAACTCTCAGTCGCTCCCCAACTAGTGCCGGCAGAGACAAGGGATCTACTCCTGGCATCGGTACCACGTGAACAGTTGCGATCCTAGTTTCATCCGTAAGTGTCCACGCATGGAAATGCCCTACCTCGGCAATGCCTGGTAACCGCCGCAGATCCTCAAGAACCTCTACCGCATCCAGCCCCCGCGGTGTTGCCTGCAAGAGCACCTGAATTGAGTCACGGACCAACCCCCAAGCAGATTTCACCACCAGCAAAGCTACCAGTACGGAAAGAATAGGATCGAGGACCGTCCAGCCAGTGAGCATGATCCCGATTGCAGCAGCGATCGCACCCACGGAGCCCAGCAGGTCACCCACTACATGGAGAAAAGCCCCCCGTAGATTGGCATCGTCCTGGCTGCCCATACGCAGAATTAGAAAGCCGGCGATGTTCACCAGCAACCCAATCACTGCGACTGCCAGCATGGGTCCAGCCAGGACCTCAGTGGGCTCACGGAAACGATCTATCGCCTCCCAGACGATCCATGAGACGAGGACTAGCAGCGCTGCGCCATTAGCAAGCGCCGCCAGAACACGAACACGATGAAATCCATAGGTTCGGGTTGCGTCTGCCGCTCGAGATGCCACTCGATAGGCGATCAGCGCCAACAGCAAGGCTGCCGCATCCGACACCATGTGACCGGAGTCTGCGATCAACGCGAGGGAGCCGGATAACCAGCCCCCTACTGCTTGAATCAGGGCATAGCCCGCCGTCAGACCGAACACGAAGCGGATACGACGTACATTTCCCTCCGTCACGGAAGGCGTATGGTCATGCCCCTCGTGACCATGATCATGATGCTCGTGCCCCTCATGCTCATGGTGATGCGTCTTGCCTTCAGGCTGCTCCATGACTCACTCCACGTTGATCGCGCTTGCTAACTAGTGGCTGCCACTAGCAGCCGGCACTACTTGATCGGCCTCGTCCTCTTCGTCCTTACGGTGAACCCATTGATACAGCGCGGGCAACACAAGCAAGGTCAAGGCCGTCGACGACAAAATTCCACCGATAACCACTGTAGCCAACGGCCGCTGCACCTCAGCACCTGTTCCAGTTGCCAAGGCCATTGGAACGAAGCCAAGGGATGCCACCAGTGCAGTCATCAGCACCGGGCGCAGCCGCGTCAGTGCCCCCTCAGTAATTGCGATCGACAGCGGCCTTCCTTCCTCTCTCAGATTACGAATGAAGGAAATCATCACCAAGCCATTGAGGACCGCGACACCAGATAGAGCAATGAAGCCGACACCTGCGGAGATAGACAACGGAATGTCCCGCAGCCACAGGGCTAGCACACCACCAGTGAGAGCAAACGGAATCCCTGTAAAGACAACCAAACCGTCCTTCAGGTTGTTGAACATCATGAAGAGCAGCGTCAGCACCAGGAGCAGCGCTACGGGAACAACAATTTGCAGGCGCTTCGCAGCAGACTGTAGCTGCTCGAACTGACCTCCCCAAGTGGTCCAATAGCCTGCTGGGACTTTCACATCCTGAGCGAGACGACTGCTCGCTTCCGACACGAACGAGCCAATGTCTCGACCGCGCACGTTGGCACTAACCACAACCAGACGTTTTCCATTCTCACGACTCACCTGATTTGGCCCCAGCACCAGATCCAGGCTGGCAACTTCAGACAACGAGATGAAGCCGATCTGGCCATTGCTCGCCGCTGCAGGCACAGGAATCAGAAGCCTCGAAAGTCCCTCGATGTCAGTGCGGAGGTTATCTGCCAGCCGCACAACCATATCGAAGCGACGATCCCCCTCGAACAAAGTACCTGCACGCTGCCCACCCACAGCTACAGCAATAGTGTCCTGGATGTCTCCGACGTTAAGACCGAATCGAGCCGCCTTATCCCGATCAATGTTGATGGTCAGCACAGGCAAGCCGGTGGTCTGCTCTACCTTGACCTCGGAGGCACCAGGAATTTTCTCAAGCACCTCTGAAATTTCAGTAGCAGTGGAATTGAGAGTATCCATGTCGTCACCGAAGACCTTCACGGCAACATCGCTACGTACGCCAGAAATCAGCTCGTTAAAGCGCAGCTGAATGGGTTGCGAAAGCTCATAGTTACTGCCCGGAACAGCGGCACTCGCGCGTTGAAGATCAGCGATCAGCTCCTCCCTCGACTTGTCCGGATTCGGCCATTTGTCCTTCGGCTTCAACATCACGTATGCGTCCGAGATATTCGGCGGCATTGGGTCTGCAGCAATTTCCGCGGTTCCTGTCCGCGCAAATACCCGCTCCACTTCCGGTACCTTTTCCAGAATGACCTGCTCCAGTCGGCTCTGCATTTCCACAGATTGCGACAGGCTGGTACCAGGTACTCGCAGGGCCTGCAGGGCGAAATCACCTTCGCTCAAACTGGGCACGAATTCACTTCCCATGCGACTGGCAAGTACTCCAGAGAGGAGTATCACGCTGAAGGCACCGACAAACACCGCCGTGCGACTCTTCATCACCCAAGCAAGCACCGGCTCATAGCCTTGCTTCGCAGCGCGCATCAGAGCGTTCTCCTCTTCTTTCACCTTGCCGGTGATGAACAGGGCAATAGCTGCCGGCACGAAGGTGATCGAGAGAATCATGGCGCCGATCAAAGCGATGACCACGGTGAAGGCCATCGGGTGGAACATTTTTCCTTCAACACCTGTGAGCGCGAAGATCGGCAGGTACACCACCATGATGATCAACTGGCCGAAGATCAGTGCTCGACGAGCCTCCTTAGATGCGGCAAATACCTCGTGCAAGCGCTCGGAGCGAGTCAGCAGGCGCCCATGGTGCTGTTGAGCATGAGCCAATCTGCGAATCGAGTTCTCAACGATCACCACCGCACCATCTACGATGATGCCGAAGTCCAGTGCTCCTAGACTCATCAAGTTGGCACTCACCTTGTTGGAGAACATGCCTGTAAAGGTGAAGAGCATCGACAGCGGAATGACCATCGCGGTGATCAGCGCCGCACGGATGTTGCCCAGGAAGATGAACAGAATGGCGATAACCAAGATCGCCCCCTCGATGAGGTTCTTCTTGACCGTGGCAATGGCCTTGTCGACCAAATTGGTGCGGTCGTAAACCGTGACCGCCACTACGCCGTCCGGCAGCGTTCGGTTGATCTCGGCCAGCTTGGCAGCGACCGCCTGCGATACAGCACGGCTGTTCTCGCCAATCAGCATGAACACTGTGCCGAGTACCGCCTCGCGGCCATTCTCCGTTGCAGCACCTGTACGCAGCTCTCGGCCGATTTGCACCTCGGCCAGCTGCTTCACGCGAATAGGTGTGCCATCGACATTACTGACAATGATATTGGCAATATCACTTGCGTCCGCGACCTGACCTGGAGCTCGGATGAGCAACTGCTCACCACTTCGCTCAATGAATCCAGCGCCGACGTTGGCGTTGTTGCGTTCAAGTGCGGTAACCAAATCTGCCAGCGTCAGCTGATAGGACGCCAGACGCTTTGGGTCTGGCGCAATCTGGAATTCCTTGGTGAACCCACCGATGGTGTTGATCTCTGCAACACCAGGTACGTTGCGTAACTGAGGCTTGATGATCCAGTCCTGGATCACTCGTAGGTCAGTGGGCGTGTAGGCGCTTCCATCCTCCTTACGAGCTTCCGGCGTAGCCTCTACCGTCCACATGAAAATCTCGCCGAGGCCCGTAGATATCGGCCCCATGCTGGACTCAACGCCTTCTGGTAGCTGTTCTCGAGCACTCTGCAGTCGCTCGTTAACCAGCTGGCGAGCGAAAAACAGATCAGTGCCATCCGCAAAGATGACGGTGACCTGGGAGAAACCTGAGCGTGAAAGAGACCGTGTCTGCTTTAGATGAGGCAGACCCGCCATAGCTGTTTCGATGGGAAAGGTAATGCGCTGCTCAGTTTCCAGAGGGGAATAACCGGCTGCGGCTGTGTTGATTTGGACCTGGACGTTAGTGATGTCCGGTACTGCATCAATTGGGAGCTGCTGGTAGCTGTAGACACCTAGGCCCGCCATCGCCAGAACAGCAAACAGCACAAGTGCGCGCTGCTCAATGGCGAACTGGATAATGCGCTCAAACATAGGGAATTCTCGGCTAGGCCTATCAGTGGGCGTGGTTAGCGGAGCCCTTACCGAGCTCAGACTTCAGGATGAAACTCCCTACAGAAGCGACTTGAGCGCCTGCAGATAGCCCCTTTGTTATCTGGACATAGCCATCGCTGCTGAGCCCCAACTCCACTGGCTGAGGCAGGAACCCATCACCCGCGCGAACAAACACGGTCGGAGCTTCTTCGATGGTCTGCACTGCAGCAGTAGGAACAGCCACGTTTGCCTCGCTCATCTGTGCAGCAAACTGCACTGAGACAAACAGCCCGGGGCGCCAACCTCCATCTGGATTCTCAATTACTGCCCGGGCTACAGCTGTGCGGGTCTGTTCCCCCAGAAGGCTGCCCACGTAAGAAACCTTTCCGGTTACCTCTGCCCCTAGCTCAGCAGCCGTAACGCGGACACTCGTACCGACTTGCACCTTGCTGAGGTCCTTGGGGGCCACGTTGAAGGTCGCCCACACACGATCCAGATCAGAAATGGTGAAAGCACTAGTGGCTTCGCTTACTACTTCGCCACGCACCAGATGCTTTTCAACGACCATGCCGTCAAACGGCGCTACCAGTTCGTAGCGATTGCCCCCCGAGACGGCACTCACCCCACTTAGGGTCTGCATTTTCTGGCGTGCGTTGGCTAGCGCGATATCAGCCTCTTGAAGGGTTTGCCTGGCAGCAAGGTAATCCTGCTCTGCCGAGATCTTGTCCTCCCAGAGTTGGCGCTCTCTCTCAAACGTGGTTTTTGCAAGCTCCGCTCTGCGCTGTGCTCCAGCAAGCTCGCTGCGCAGATCCGATATTTGCTGGCTAGCAATAACTGCCAGAACCTGTCCTTTCTTAACCCGCTCGCCCAGGTTGACTTGAACACCCTCGACAACACCTGCTGCTCGAGGAACCACGTGAGCGGTATGGTCTTCGTCAAAGCGTATTTCACCTGGAAGAGAGACCAGTGAGCTCAGCGTACGTGGCTGAGCCTGCGCTAACTCGATTCCTGCAGCCTTCATTTGCTCGGCACTAATCTCCAGCATTCCTTCACGCTTGGTGTAGGAAAAGTCATAGGCTCGTTCATCAATGCTGACCCTGATTTGACCATCAAAGAAATGCGGCTCGGCAATGCCTGCGGCGCTCACGTAAGACTTCCCGCTCGGCTTGAACTCATACACGACGGCCTCTCCAGTCGGCCGCCGTATCTCTATCGAAACTCGGTTTGAAGACGTGGGACTGAGAGCCCCCCCTTGCCGTGCCAGGTAGATCGACATAGGTGCGGAGCCGTCGGCACTTTCAGGAGCAACCAGCTCTACGGATAAGCCATCCTGAGTAAAGATCTGCCCTCCATTTGGGCCGAGCTCGACTTCAGCTTCTTCTCCATGGGAATCCTCAGAGTCGGACTCTTTACTACCATGGCCATGTCCATCTTCATTCTGCTGGCTGCCGGTGTGGCTCTGCTCTTGGAGCCAGTAAACACCTGCGCCGCTGAGGCCAACGGCGATTGCAGCCGCAATGGCCAGAGTTAATTTCTTACTCATAGAAACTCCTGATGTAACGTACGCATCACCGGGCTTGGGGTGAAGCTAGGGCTCCATTACTTGGGCCATGCCTCCCCACTCCGAGGGAACCGAGAAGTGAACTAGGGTTGAGGGAGGGCCAAGGTGTCGCCATACACCCGTTCGATTTGCACCCATGAGTCCGTAGCGCTGCTGAGTGCTGCTACGTACTGATTGCGTGCACCAATTAGCGTCCGCTGGGCGTCTAGCACTTCAATGAAACCGAACTTGCCCATCTCAAAGCCGCGGGTGGCGCTCTCTACAGCGCTTTTAGCGGACGGCAAAATGTCGGTGTTGAATGCATCGATTTCTTCCGAAGCTGTACTCCAGAGGTCCACGGCCTGCTGGATAGAGGACTGCATGCGAAGCAAGGCCGCATTGCGGGAATCCCGAGCTTGATCAGCACGCCGAGCAGCTGCGTAGACATTGCCTTGGTTGCGGTTGAATAGAGGGATCGGCATCGAGATACCGACGACGTTGACTCGCTCCCGATCAGCAGCGCTGTATTGGCTTCCCAAGCTGATGCTCACGTCTGGAATACGTTGTGTTTTCTCTAGGCTGTACGAGGCATCCTGCTGAGCGATCGCAAGCGTCGCCAGACGCATCTCCGGAGTGCTATCCAATCTTTCCAGTAGATCTTGAAGCTGCGGGGGAGCGGGAATGCTGGAAGCATCTCCCTCTACGAGAATCTGGGCCGCAGATGCATCGGTCCCCATAGCGGCCTTAAGCAGAGCCTGGGCATTAACCAACTCTGCGCTTGCGCGCTTCAGCTCGAGGCGAACCTCGGAAAGCTGCACAGCTGCTCTAGTGGCTTCGACTGGAGAAGCGCTACCCGCGCGGACACGCCCCTGGGCAATAGCTACGCCTCGCTCAGCGAGCTTCATGGACTCCGTTGCCAGTTCAACGCGCAACTGCGAAAGCAGTACCCCATGAAAGGCCTGAATCACCTCGGCCCGCAGTACGTTGCGTGCACGCTCCACTTCCACTTGAGCGGCATCGATACCGCGATCAGCAAGCTCAACACGAGCGCTACGCTTCCCGCCAAGCTCAATCGGTTGGGTCAATTGCACAGTGGTTGTACGGGACTCGCTACGGGTGTCCTCCATCTCCCACGAAATTTCTGGGTTCTGAATCAGACCAGCCTGCGTCCTCTCTCCCTGAGAGATTGATACGCCCCAATTTGCAGCGGCCATCTCCGGGTTGTTCTCACTAGCGATTCGCAGTGCATCCTCCAAGGAAACCTCGGATGGGATAGCTAAAGCTTGCTGTGTGAACCCCAATAACAAAAGAAATGCAATCGACACATACCCCATCGGGGAGTTATCGACTTTATTAACAAGTTTCCTCAAAACCAGATCCTCCACGGAAACTCCTGACGGACAACGGCTTAATCCAGTACTTGGAAAGCAGTTGCCTTCATGAGAGAAAAATTCCGAACCGAATCTAGTCCATTACCCCTATCGCCACGGTGACCACAAAATTACAAATATGTAATCAACCGCCACATGACGACATGTAATAAAGTTACCTAACAATCCAAAAATCCATAAACAATTAGATACAACCGAGAAAATCGCGCATCGCGAAGCTCAGGAGCTACGGGGCTTTCAGAGCAGACTGCGTCACCTAGCCGCATCTCGACCGCTTGACCCTGTAGTCGCTACAGCCTTTACCATTCGCCAACTTCTCATCGCAAATTGATTTTTCTTTTAACCTGGCGATAACACAATAACAGCGCCCTATATCAGGCAACTACAATGCGAATACTAGTCGTCGAAGACGAAATCAAAACTGCCGAATACCTGTACCAGGGTCTTAAGGAGAGTGGATATGTGGTCGACAACGCCGCCACAGGGCGAGATGGTCTACATCTAGCCAAACAATTCGATTACGACCTGATCATGCTTGATGTGAACCTTCCAGAGGTTGACGGCTGGGGAGTATTAGAAAAAATACGCCACAGCAACAGTGATACGAAAATCATGATGCTGTCAGCTCGCGGGCGCTTGGCAGATAAAGTTAAGGGGCTTGATCTAGGCGCCGACGACTACCTCGTAAAGCCCTTCGAATTTCCTGAGTTGCTTGCACGCACCAGGACATTGCTTAGGCGGGGTAACCGAGTGACCACCTCTGACAATCTCAAAGTAGCCGACCTGGAACTCGACCCAAGCCGGCATCGCGCATACCGCGGCGACACGAAGATCAGCCTGACCTCAAAAGAGTTTGCCCTGCTGCATCTGCTAATGAGGCACTCTGGAGAAGTACTTTCTCGAACCCAGATTATTTCTTTGGTGTGGGATATGAATTTTGACTGCGACACCAATGTTGTCGAGGTCTCGATCAGGAGACTCCGAGCCAAGATTGATGACCCATTCGAAAGAAAGTTAATTCACACCCTCAGAGGTGTTGGCTACACCCTTGAAGAACGCGAATAGACCATAAGGAATGGCTTAGCTAGCAGCTAGGCCATTCCAATTACGCTTACCGGTTGTTCAAGCACTGACCTTGTGAAACGTAGCGAACCGTATAGAGCTCGCCCAATGAGTCTTCATAGGTCATGAGCTTGTTGACATTGCCACAATGGTTGACAGTAGGCGTCATGTAAATAACCTTCGCTACGTCAAGCTTCATTCCATACCTATAATCTACAGGCTTTGGCACAGGCTTACCGGCGCTCTCTGCATATCGCTCCGCTGCCTGCAGGCTATTACGCTCTATCTCTTGCCTCACTTTCTCTGGCAGTTCAACAGAGAATGCACTCGCATTTTGGAGAGTGAAAATCGCAATGGCCGCAGCCATATACTTGAGATATTTCATGGCTATCCCTCATAAGAATTTACGCTACCTTATCGCAACACCACTTACCACGAGATGACGCGACAATTACGTTTATGAAACTTATGAACCATAAAAAAAGCGCCCATCTCTGAGCGCCTAGGATTCACCTCTTCCAAAGGAGCATTACGCTTCAAAGGTGAATTACTCAAGACCTTGGGACTCCGCCAAGAGACAGCCAAAGTCTTGTAGATCGAGCAAAAGTACAGTTGCAGCCTTAATCTAACCGGCGGCGACTAACAAGAAGATGATTGGAATATTACAATTCTGAAAGTTAGGCGCCCAAAAACAGGCGCCCGCCTTACAATCAAAGTACGCTCAGCGGATACTCAACAATCAGACGGAATTCATCCAGATCCGACTCATATTGGGTAGCCCGGGTATTAGCCTGCCGAATACGGAAAGACATATCTTTTAGCGAACCGGTTTGCACTACGTACTTGGCTTCGATGTCGCGCTCCCAGCGCTTCTGGTCAGTCAGCGGGTTGCCAGCATCGTCGCGACGCATGTAGACGTCGTTAGCATTCGAGTAGTCCGCGTCGGTACCTTTGCCATAACGAGCCATGAACGACAGCCCTGGAACGCCATAGGCCTCCATGTTCAGGTCGTAGCGCACCATCCAGGAACGTTCTTTCGGCGAGTTGAAGTCGGTGTACTGAATTGAGTTATCGAGGTAGATCGAATCAGACTGGCGGAGGTAGTCGAAATCGTCATCACCGTTGTTACGCTGATGCGACAGGGTGACAGTGTGCCCCCCGAATTGAACGCCGAGTTTAGCGCTCCAGATGTTGTTGTTAAGCTCACCCAGCAGCTGCTTACCTTCGTCTTGGACGTTGTAGTAGTTAAACCCAGCAATCAGAGCGAGGTCATCGCTGAGCGGCTGCGTCAGGGAGGTACCGAAGTAGTACTGGTCCCAAGCATCCTTCAATCGAGCGCTGTAGGCACTGACTGAAATATTGTCGTTGATGCTGTAATCGCCACCAAAGTAACCGACCCAAGGCGAGTCGACAGGTCCGGCATAGAAGGTGACGAAGTTGTCACGCATGTTGCTGGACACCGGCTGACTCATGGAGTGCAGACGGCCACCCTGCAGGGTCAGCCCTTCTACGCTGCCATTCTCCACGGTAACGCCACGGAAGGACTCAGGGAGAAGGCGCGAATCGCCATAGTGAACAACCGGGGTAGTTGGGAATACATCACCAACTTTGACGACAGTATCGAACGCCTGCGCTTTCAGTGCGCCGCCAACCTTAGTGTACTCGTCACGAGCCTCACCTTCGCTGTCCACAGGAAGAACATCGAACGAACTGCGACCACCGTTGCGACCGCCACCGGTATCCAGTTTCAGACCGATCATTGCAAAGGCATCGACACCTACGCCGACAGTACCTTGAGTGAACCCGGACTCGAAGTTGGCCATGATTCCGTGGGCCAGTGTTTCGGAATAACCAGCACCACCGGGAGCGTCTGCACCATTCCGGTCATCACGATTAAAGTAGAAGGTACGATTCAAGATATTGAAACTGCTTCCTTCGATAAAGCCTTCCTTCTGCTCTTCAGCAAAGGCAACAGGACTCATCCCGCAAATTGCGGAGAAGACAGCAAGCGAAAGCTTAGCTTTGGCGTTCATGGTAGCTCCATTGGTTCTGGCAGTTCTTGTCGATAGGGCAGCCAAATCTAGTTATAGGTATAACGGCTGCGGCTCTATCCTTACTGCCTGAAGCTAACTGCAAGATGATTGAAGAATTACAATTTTGACAGATTGAAGCCCCCCCACTCATGGCGCTCACATTTGGCTGCTAGGATTGCAAGGCCATCAGCCGTGCTGGACCTTGCTTGTCCCACACCGATCTTGTGCATGATGGCGAGTACGTAAACTCTGCTCCACCTGCCGTTTTTCGGGCCCGACTACGACTGGGTTGCCCTGCTGCATGACAGCAGAAGACTTGCCAGAAGGATCCTCAGTAGTGCCTGCTGGCCCGCCTAGCAACACCATCAGCATAAATAAATTTTCCATTTCTCACCTTTCAAGATCGACGCTTAAATGAGGCGGAACTCTATTGAGCGAGACGTGAAAATTTCATGATTAACTAGCCGCTCGAAAGATTTCTCATGTCCTCGCGCGATAAAACCCGGGGCCATATATCACGTACCTTACAGAGAAATTACAAATTTGTAGGCTTTCACCGCGATTGAAAAGTGCGGGTTAGAATGGCGCCCCATATGAATAGGGAAAGCCGACCGATAAAAGATATAAGCATCGGCACCTAGTAGTTCCACGCACAAAGCAACTCATTAGGTAACCGCCATAAAATGCGAGTACTAGTCGTCGAAGACGAGACAAAAACTGCCGAGTACCTTCAACAGGGCCTTACAGAGAGTGGGTATGTTGTAGATAGAGCTAGCAATGGTGTTGATGCTCTGCACCTGTTCAATCACAACACTTATGGGCTAGTAATACTCGATGTAAATCTGCCCAGCATTGATGGCTGGGGGGTCTTAGAGTCCATTCGCAAAACAAGCCGCGTCCGCATTATGATGTTGACTGGCAGAGGACGGCTCGTCGACAAGCTAAAAGGACTTGATGCCGGAGCTGACGACTACTTGGTCAAGCCCTTCGAATTTCCAGAGTTTCTAGCCCGAGTTCGCTCACTGCTACGCAGGGGAGATGAACTGGTTGAAAGCAACACCCTGCACGTTGCCGACCTTGAGCTTGATCCAGGCCGGCACCGTGCATACCGTGGAAAGCATCGCATCGATCTCACGACCAAAGAGTTCGCCCTTCTACACTTGCTTATGAGTAGGAGCGGCGAGGTGCTGACTCGCTCCCAGATCATCTCCCTTGTGTGGGATATGAACTTCGACTGCGACACCAATGTCATCGACGTGTCGATCAGACGTCTTCGCGCGAAGATCGATGACCCATTCGACTCAAAGCTCATCCATACCCTGCGCGGCGTGGGGTATGTGCTCGAGGATCGCTCATGAATAGAAACAGCCTGGCCACTCACCTGGGCCTTAAGGTTGGCCTCATGAGCCTCGCCCTAGTAGCGGTGTTTTCGGCCTTTGGCTATTTCATGCTGTCCCAAGGGCTCGATCGCATTGCTAAAGCAGCGCTTGAGTCAAAGATGACCAGCTTCTCGCATAGCCTTGCTGCCTCAGCTGATATCCCGGATGTGAAAGCACGCTCACATACGTTGATAGAGCTGGCAATGGGGCATTCCAACCTCTATGTGTACATCGCACAGCCCAATCACCTCTACTCACCGGTGCTGACTGTTGGCCCTCAGCCTAAGCAGTTCCAGCCAGGTGTCGCTCCGTCAAATCCAGGGTTGGTGCTCCGGGAGTGGCAGGACGGGCATAATCGCCTGATGCTCACTGGAGCCAAAACCACACAACTGAAGGACGGGACATCTCTCACGACTTATCTGACAGTCGACCGATCCTCAGATCAGCAACTTCTGAGCGCATTGTTGAAATGGGGCCTAGCGGCATCCCCCCTCATTCTGTTGGTGATTCTCACGGTGTCCTGGATCACGGTCCGCCAGGGACTACGACCACTAACCAGCTTTTTGAAAGTCGCAGCCAGAATATCCACTGACAACATGGAGCATCGCCTCCCCACAGAAGGACTCCCGTCGGAGCTGCATCAGCTCGCTGATGGCATCAACTTCATGCTCCATCGGCTGGATAATGGCGTGCAGCAACTCTCTCAGTTCTCTGATGACTTAGCGCATGAGCTGCGGTCACCTATCGCAAACCTCATGGGTAAAGCCCAAGTTGCACTCTCACGAGGAAGAACCTCCGACGAGTACCGAGAGGTGCTTGAGTGCTGTACGGAAGAGCTGGACCGCGTCACGCGAATTGTTTCGGACATGCTTTTTCTAGCTCAGGTCAGTCACCCAGCTGCGCTCGTGCATTTCGAAACGGTCTGCCTGCAGGATGAACTGGAGCGGGTCAAGGATCTCTTCCTGCTGACCGCCGAAGAGAAGGACGTTCAAATCACCGTTAGCGGCCAGGGATCAGTTAGAGGTAACCGTCTGATGATCCAGCGTGCCATCTCCAATCTTCTTTCGAATGCTATTCGCTACTGCCCTGCCGGAAGCACCGTCGCAATGCGCGTTGAGACGCTTCCCTCTGGCTTCCGGTTAAGCGTGGAAAATCCAGGCTTAGGCATTGCGTCTGAGCATATTCCCCATCTTTTCGAGCGATTCTATCGAGTCGACAAGAGCAGAGCTCGAAGCGAAGGGGGAACCGGCCTGGGACTAGCCATCGTGCGCTCAATTATGAGCCTGCATCAGGGCGCTGCTGGAGTGAGCGTCAGCGAGAATGGATTCACCCAGTTCCACTTAGACTTTCAGCAGAAGAAGAATGATTAAGGACAATCATTCAGGCTAAATACCTAACTCTGCCCCCATACGAATACCACCATGAAGAAAGCCATGCTGGCACTTCTGATTATGCTTCCACTCGCGGCAGATCAGTACAAGGCTCCGCCTGTTTCACATTGGTGCATCCACGACTTACGAATACCACTCCTCAGCATATTTACTACCAACAGCTAGTTTTTCAAACCTTACGAATTAGTAATTCTGCTGCGACCTTGCTGACAGGTTCGACTGGGTATTCTCAACGCACTGAGAACACCCATTTAACCTGCCCCAATTTCAAAACGTTGGTTTGCCCATCGTTGGGGGCCATTCTTATAGGCCACCACGCATGCTTGAAAAGAAAATTATCAGCCACGAACTTGCCATAGCGCTTTCGACCACAGTTCGATGCGCTTGTTTCCGGCAGGCCGCAAGGTCTTTGAACATCCAGGCCACTGTATTAAGAAGGCAAATTAAGCAGCTAGAGAGTGACGTTGGCGAGCCCCTTTTTTATTTGCAAGACCGTGCACTTCGGTTAACCACTGCAGGTGCGCACCTGCATCAAGACCTAGCGCAAAAATATGGAGACCTGCGCCCCTCTATACCCCAGGTCAGCTTACCTTTACGAATCGCAGCTCCAGAGTCATTACTGCATGACGTCTTAGCCAGAAATCTAATTGCCTTTATTCGTAAAAATGGCGCCTTGCGGGTAGAGCTTTCACCACTAGAAGGCCCTGGCATAGAGCAGGCTGACATAATGATTTGGTTCTCGGATAAAGGTGAGGGGCGCCCAGACCCTGGTTTCGCCATGACGAAACCCAATTTGCTTGGCACAATTACTTACTTCCCGCATATTGCGACAAGATACTCGGCAGAAAAACGTCATCCATCCAACATAGGCGCTCTTGACGACTACATGTTGGTGCAGCAGCAGATCAATCTAGCTGTAGATGCTTTCACGCCGTGGAATACATTAGTTACTCAGCGCAAAGCATCTATTACGTTTACCCCTAAGCATGAGCTAGTTAGAGAGCTCATCAAGAACTCACCATCCATTGGACTACTTCCCGAGTACGCATCCATGCTAGACAAGAAATTACACCCTTTGAAAAACATCTTCGAAAAGAAAATGCAAAGATCAGCTTGGATATCTACAACCCCAATAGCCTCCAAGCGGAATGAGGTCCAAGATGCAGTTAAAATCATTCTCAACGCTTTCGCAGAAAGTCAAGATTGGTTTGATTGACTTGGGCAAACGACCAGCTAGCCACTAGCAAACACAGAAACGACATCATTCTGAAATAATCGCCTCTGTATCCGCCGCAGTAGCTATATCAGGAATCACTAAGGGCGCAGGCATCTTCCGCCTCACCGAAACATAACCGTCATCAAATTAAACAAAAACAGCAATACAGCACTTAGAACCTTCTCCACGCCAACCAAAACCAAGCGTTTTCTGAGGAGAAGTGCATGTTCAATCCAGTCAAAAATCTCAAGAGCCTTAACCGAATCACAATAGGTCTTCTGCTTAGCAGCACTGCTGCTATTGCTACGGCAGGAACAGTCACTACCGACGGTGCAGACCTTGTGATCAAGACCAAGGGTGGCCTAGAAGCCGCTACCACTGACAAGGAATTCAGTTTCAAGCTTGGCGGCCGACTCCAAGCTGATTACGGGATGTTCGATGGCTACTACACCCGAAATGGAAACTCTGCAGATGGCGCGTACATCCGTCGGGCATTCTTGGAGCTGGGTGGTACTGCCTACAAGGATTGGAAGTACCAAATTAACTACGACATGTCTCGAAACACGGGCAATGACAGCTCGGGTTACTTCGACGAGGCCAGCGTAACTTACACAGGCTTCAGCCCCATCAATCTGCGATTCGGCCGCTTCTACACCGATTTTGGTCTGGAGAAAGCCACAAGCTCGAAATGGACGACCGCTCTTGAGCGCAACCTTTCTTACGATGCAGCGGAGTGGATCAACGACAACTCGGGCATGGGTATTCAGGCTTCTTCCGTCGTAAGCAGCATGACCTATCTATCTGGCAGCCTATTCAGCGAGAACAACAACGATACCGATGGCGATAGTGTTAAACGCTACAACGTCCGCGGTGTATTTGCCCCCCTAAACCAACCAGGTGATGTGCTGCACTTCGGCTTGCAGTACGCATATCGAGACCTGCAGGACGCGGCCGTCGATACCCGCATCCGCTCCCGCATGGGTATTCGTGGGGTCGAAACCAACGGCGGTAATAGCGCAGGCAATAATGGTACGCGCTCGCTCTTTGGTGGGGCCACTGCCACAGAAGGCTTGTGGGAGGACGATTCTGTTTGGGGCGTAGAAGGTGCATGGGCAATGGATGCCTTCTCTGTGCAAGGTGAATATCTACGCCGCACTATCAAGGCAGATGCTGCAGCCCAAGACATTAATGTAGATGGCTACTACGCCCAAGTCGCTTACACCCTCACAGGCGAACCGCGTATTTACAAGCTAGACGGCGCAAAGTTTGACTCTATTAAACCATCAAACAAACAGGTTGGTGCCTGGGAGATCTTCTATCGCTACGACTCCTTCACTGTTGAAGATGACAATTTCACTGTTAGCACCGCCGTACGCCAAGTAGGCGATACCGAGGGTAAATCCCACACTTTAGGTGTTAACTGGTATGCCAACGAAGCAGTGAAGGTCAGTGCAAACTACGTAAAAGCAAGCACCGATAACGTCAACAACGAAGCAGGTGATGACAGTGGTGATGGTGTGGTAATGCGGATGCAGTACGTGTTCTAAGCTTGCTGCCATTCAGCAAAGGGCGCTTCGGCGCCCTTTGTTGCTTCAAGCACAGATCGGCTTGCCATGACATGAATTATTAGAGCGTGTAGGTTGCGGTCTTGGATTCCTGAGAGTATTAAGCTTTAATTGAGCTCGACTCTATAAACGCGACTCAAATACAGAGACCCCATATGTCGATCATCGCAGAATTCAAGGCCCTCGAAGCCAAAATCGCCGAGCAGCAGAAGCGCCTGGAGGTACTCAAGAGTGATGAAAAGCTCAAGAAGGAAATAGAGTTTGAAGCCAAGCTACGCGCACTCCTGAACGAGTATGGATACTCCCTGCGCAACGTAATTAACCTGCTGGACCCAAATGCCAGCAAAAGCGCTGTCGCTCCAGTCAAAGGTGCTCGACGCGTGCGAGCCTTGAAACGCTACAAAAATCCGAATAACGGTGAAGTGGTTGAAACCAAGGGTGGCAACCACAAGGTGCTGAAGGCTTGGAAAGAGCAGTACGGCGCAGAGAAGGTAGAAAGCTGGCTTCAATAAGCTAGTTGCAGCATGCACAAGGGGCCGCGAATGCGGCCCCTTTCGTTTCCAGAAACCGCATTCTCACAGCCATACGCACACGAACAGCTTGCTTGAGCAACCGGCTTCCCTGCCGAAAAGCAAGCTGATCAAACATAGCTAGGCAACCGATTCAACTGCGCTATGAATCTGCCCTGTCCGAAGCCTCTACCCACACAGCAAGCAATTTGGCGTTGCAGTTCTTTTCTTGGCGACGAAGGTTGTTAAGTCGACACTACATTCGCCGGCGGCCACACGCTGCCCATCACCTGCATGGCATTAGCGCCCATCGAGCAAATAAGGAAATTACATGAACCGTCTACCTGCCGTCGGCAGCTGGAATCTTCTGCTGCTCACATGGCTGGTCGCTCTCATGTCGAGCCTCTCGGCACTGTTCATTGGTGAGGTAATGGGACAGGCTCCGTGCGTGCTGTGCTGGTTTCAGCGCTCCTGCATGTTTCCTCTGGCCGTGATTCTGGCTTTCGCCTGCTATCACTCAGACTATGCCATTTGGCGCTACGCCTTGCCGCTGGCCGTAATTGGCGCAGTGTTGGCCTTAGCCCATACGCTGCTCTATGCCGGACTGATTCCCCAGCCTATTCAACCGTGCACAGCTACTGGCCCGTCCTGCTCGGGAGCCGACATGACCATCTTCGGCGGAATACCGCTGCCTGCGCTAGCCCTGTTCGCGTTCTCTCTAATCAGCATCCTACTCATCGTTATCCGCCGGAGAACTCTCCAATGAACCGCCGCCCTCTAGTTCTGATCATCAGCGTGGTGATCCTGGCTATCTTCGGTGCCGCTGCTTACATGTACTCGCCATCTAAACCGCCTAAATCGCTGCAGACCGAAACAACTCCGACACAATCCGCACCTATAGCCTCAGCGAACAGCAGTAACTTGGTTCGATTCCACTCGCCAGTATTCGGACCTGCCCAAGCACCGGTGACCATAGTCGAGTTCTTTGATCCGTCATGCGAGGCGTGCCGGGCCTTCTACCCGCACGTGAAGAAGATCCTCGCAGAGAACCCCACCGACGTGCGCCTAGTGCTGCGCTACGTTCTGTTCCACCAGGGTTCTGAGGAAGTTGCACGCCTACTGGAGGCGTCGCGTAAGCAGAATTTATTTGGGCAGGTGCTGGAAGCTGTTCTTGAGGCGCAGCCTGGCTGGCATGACGACCCTAAAGCACAAGAGGCCTGGGTCGTCGCCGAGCGAGTCGGCCTAGACGTCGAGAAAGCACGCGCAGAAATGTACACGCCCGCTGTCGACGCAGTGCTGAAGGTGGACATGCAGGACGTAAAAGCAGTGGGCGTCCAAGGCACTCCTACTTTCTTCGTCAATGGCCGACCGCTGGACGAATTTGGACTAGATCCACTTCGCCAACTGGTAAGCAGTGAAGTAGCTAAGGCCAGGAACTGATGCCATGAGTGCGCTAGAGAATCGTGTTCCGCCTCCTCTGGTAGCGACCCTCATCGGTGTGCTGATGGGGGTGTGCTCTCGATACTTTCCAGGCTTCGAGCTGACATTTGGCTGGCGCGTAAGCCTCGCTTTGCCAGTGCTACTGCTAGGCGTCATCGTATGCCTTGCGGGCGTTCTGTCTTTCCATCGTGCTCGCACCACCGTCAACCCGCTTCGCCCGGAAAATGCTTCCGCTTTGGTCGACAACGGTATTTACCAATACACCCGCAATCCCATGTATCTCGGTTTCGCTACCACACTAGCAGCCTGGTCTCTGGCCCTAGCCTCGCCCCTGGTAGTGTTCGGGGTAGTCGCCTTCGTGCTGTATATGAACCGTTTCCAGATTGCTCCTGAGGAGCGGGCACTAACCAGACTGTTCGGTGACGAGTTCACCCATTACTGCTCGCGGGTGAGACGCTGGGTTTGAGCGGGAAACTAGAAATAGGGCAAAACTGCGCGCCTATGCAGGCACATTAGCTGTCACCCCTCGGCTGAGAGCTCTACCAGGTAAGATCATTGACCCTGCGTGGATCTGGTGTCTGCTTTTGGCCGGTAGCGGTCATCGGCGACAGGCAGCTACCGGCCAAAAGCAGTCATTTCGTAGCTGCAAGATTCAGGGCGATTGCGTGCTCCATAACTGAGGCACCTCAACACGATGCAACCACCTCCTCACACTTGCGCCACTGGGCAGGTGTTTGCCCAACCTGTTCCCTGAACAGCCGTACGAAGAAGCTCACGTTCTCGTAGCCAACCTCGTAAGCAATCGCCTTGACCGATAGGCTGGTGGCCAGAAGCAGCTTCTTGGCCTTGTCGATTCGAACCTTCTGCACATAAAGGTTTGGGGGGATTCGAGTGGCCTGCAGGAAACGACGTTTCAGGGTGCGCTCGGCCAAACCGGCTTCGTGGCTCATGCGGTTGATGGTGATGACCTCTGCATAGTGCGATTCGATCCAGTCCTGCACCTTCAGAATTGACTCGTCACAATGGTTACGATGGCCGGGAAGAATGGGATTGAGCCGCTCGGGAGCAGACACCAGCAGATGGGTCGCGCACAGCTGCGAGAATTGGTCACCCCTGTCCTGGGCCAACATTTCTAGCAAGGCATCGAAGCCGCCGTTCAGCGAACCGGTGCTCCAGATGTTCGCCGCCTGAAGAAAGGACTGGTGAGCGACGAACTGACAACCGGGGTAGCGTTTTTTCAACTGCCGTACATAGGCCCAATGTGTGGCCATTAGCACGTGCTCGGCGAGGCCGGCGGCTGCCACGAAGCAGACACCAGTGGTCAGTGCCAACAAGCGAGTGGTTTCTTGTCTCCGAGCCGCCAGCCAGGCAAGCAGGTCGGTATCGGGCGAGAAGCCTGCTGCAAAGCGAACGCCTTCTATGGCCGCTATCACTACAAGGTCGTAGTCACCAGCATCTGTGATGGCCCCATCCGGCTGAATTACGTGACCACTGGCCGCGCGAACCTCAGACCCATCAGTGGAGAGCACCTCGACGGCATAGCTTTGCGCCAAGCCAAGGTGTTGCTCCAGCAGGGCAACCACCCGGAAGAAATCCGTCACGGAAAACACGCTCATCGCCCAGCAACCGTCGTAGGCCAGGATTGCAACTTTTTTCATGATTCCTAAATGGCCCGATCAGACTATTGATAAGCCCTTTAGAACACTGTTTGTACCGGAATTCAAGAATACGATAAGAGCCAATCAAGCAGATGCCGCAAGGCCATGGGGAGGTAAAGGTGCAGGCAGCCAGTACCGGTACGCCGGATCGCTTCGCCGAGTTACTCGGGGTCAAGTCGCTACATAGCAGCTTCGAGCAGGCCGCTTGCCGGCTCAGCATCAATGACGAGCACCGCAATGCGCTGGGCGGCATTCATGGCGGACTGATTTTCTCTCTGGCCGATATCGCCTTTGCCGCCGCCTGCAACGCCGGCGACTCGGTGTATATCGGCCTGCAGGCCGAGGTTCGCTATATGAGCCGGGCCGAAGGTAACGAGCTGACTGCTACTGCGACGTTGATGGGGGGCTCTAGAAAGATCGCCCACTATCAGGTGCTCGTGACTGACAGTCATGACAAGCGTATCGCGCTGTTTAGCGCATCTGCATACCGCCTGAGCCAGTAGTCCCATCTCGCAGGCTGAAAAGGTATCGGCCACACCTGGCCAATATATTCATTGCAGTAGAGTGCAACTGATGCAGCAGATTTCTACCAGAGAACACTGGATCGACACACCACACGGGCAGTTGTTCGCTCAGAGCTGGAGCCCTGCCGACGAGTGTGCAGCCCCTATTGTGCTGTTGCACGACTCCCTAGGCTGTGTGGCCTTGTGGCGAGATTTTCCCATGCGCCTGGCGCAGGCGAGCGGACGTAGGGTCATTGCCTATGACCGGCTTGGCTTCGGGCGTTCGTCGGCCTATCCGGGCTTGCTGCCCGCAAGCTTTGTTCAAGACGAAGCCCTCGGAAGTTTTCAGGAGCTGTGTCAGAAACTCAAACTTAATCAGTTTGTAGTTCTCGGCCATAGTGTCGGCGGTGGAATGGCTGTGGGGTGCGCAGCCGTCCACCAAGAGGCTTGCCAAGGCCTGATTACTGAGTCTGCGCAGGCCTTCGTCGATGCCGCCACGTTGGATGGAATTCGTGCGGCCGAGCGCCAGTTCGCCGAACCCGGGCAGTTGGAGCGATTGCAGAAGTATCACGGTGACAAGGCCGACTGGGTATTACGCGCCTGGATCGATACCTGGCTGTCTGATGCCTTCAGCCAATGGAATCTGGACGAGCAGTTGTCCCACGTTCGTTGTCCGCTGCTGAGTCTGCATGGAGATCGCGACGAATATGGCTCGCAGCTTCATCCCGAACGCATAACCGCGCAGGTGTCTGGCCCAGCGAGCCTACAGATTCTTGCGGATTGCGGGCATGTGCCACATCGAGAATATCCGGATACGGTACTGGCCGCCGTCTGTACCTTTTTGGCGAAGTAGCCTCCATGCCCACTAGCTTGTGCCAACTCGCCACACTGCGCTTTGCTTTTCTCGGTGGAGGCAACATGGCCACCGCCATGATCACAGGCCTTATCGCTTGCGGTGTGCCGGCCAGGCAAATTCGTGTCGTCGCACCGTCATCGTCCACACGACAACGGCTGCGAGAAACCTTTGGCGTCTCGACACAAACAGCCCCCAATTCTGACTTCGGTCATAGCGATGTGCTGGTTTTGGCCGTCAAACCGCAACAACTGCAAGCGGCAGTGCGCGATCTGTTGCCGCACATGATGGGTGGCCTGATTGTCAGCCTAGTAGCCGGGGTACGCATGGGCACCTTGCAGCGGCTGTTCAATAGCTCGCGCGTAGTACGAGCGAAAAGCATCTCCACCTTCTTGCGTTCGCAGCGAGAGACGAGATATTCCGGTGTCTTGGCGATGCGTCGCGCTACGTCGCGAGCCGCTTCATGGATGCTGCGAACAATCTTTCTATTCGGCGTGTTGGGGCTGCACTTCGCTTTCAGCGGACAGGTAGCGCAGTCGGTTTGGCTGGAGCGGTAGATGATGGTGTTGGCCTTGGTCACCCGCGATCTTTGCTGGGTGAAGGTGCGCCATTCACTGCGCTGCGGTTTGCCGGCTGGGCAGCGGTATTCATTGGCCTCCGGATTCCAGTGGAAGTCATTACTGGAGAGGCTGTCGTCCTTGCGTTCGGTCTTGTCCCACACAGGCACATGCGGCGCGATGTTCTTCTCTTCGACCATCCAGGCCAGCATCGGCGCAGTGCCATAGGCTGTGTCGCCGATGAGACGTTCCGGTGTGAGGTCGAACTGCGCTTCGACACGCTCGACCATCGTCCTGGTCGAATCGACCTCGGCGTTACGATGCGCCGGTGTCGCCTCCACATCCACGATCACGCCGTGTTCAGTGTCGATCAGGTAATTCGTGGAGTAGGCAAAGTAGGCTGGGCCGCCTGGTGCTGCTGTCCAACGGGACTGAGGATCGGTGAGCGAAATCTTCTTGGGCAGGGCTTCGGCCAGCGCCTCCTCATCGAGGGCTTCGAGGTACTCGCGCACAGCGCGGCTGCTGAGCTTTGGATCACTCCAATCGACTTCATCTGCCGCCACGCCACGTTGCCGGCTGGCATCCGCCTTGATGATGCTGGCGTCGACGGCGAAGCCTTCGCCCTTGACCAGGCCGGCCGCCATGCAGCGCCGCAGCACCTCATTGAACAACCAGCGGAACAGGCCGCTGTCACGGAAGCGGCCGTGGCGATTCTTCGAGAAGGTCGAGTGATTGGGGACTTCATCCTCCAGGCCCAACCGGCAGAACCAGCGGTAGGCCAGGTTGAGGTGCACTTCTTCGCATAGCCGTCGTTCGGAGCGGATGCCATAGCAGTAGCCGACGACCAGCATGCGCACCATCAACTCCGGGTCAATCGAGGGTCGCCCGATGGGGCTGTAGAAATCCGCCAGGTGGGCGCGCAGGTCACTGAGATCCAGGCACTGGTCGATGCTGCGCAGGAGGTGTTGGGGCGGGACGTGCTCTTCCAAGTTGAACGAGTAGAACAGGCGCTGCTGTCCTCCCGGTAACTGTCCCATCATGCTGTTCGCCCTCCGCGCTCGCTGACAGAGCAATTCTGCCGACGGCATGGGGAGGCAGCTATTTTTTCAACAGAATCGGCCGGTAGCGGACGCTGGCGATTGGCCGAAAGCGGCCTGCAGAAATATGTGCATAAAAATCTGCAAATAAATGCGCAGTAGGATGTAGCCATAACCTCTGTACAAGCCGAATTTGCTGGGCTGGCTTGGCATAGAAAATGTGCAATTAAATCTGCATTTTGATCTGCAAAACGGTGGGCATTCTCGCCCACTTTCTCACCCTCTCACTCCGATCAGCTCATCCCAATGAGTCGTATAGCGCTGGCTCAGCATGTCGCGCCGCATGGCCCACTTGGGCTTCTCGGGAATCCGCCCTATGCGAATGGAACCACGCCCTTCCCTCAGGTTGATTCGGTCGATCGCTGCCATCAGTTGGTCTGCACCGGATCGAGGCTTGGGGGCGAAGAGGTCTGGGGTAATCTCACCGCGCTGGCTCAGGTCCATCAGCAAGATGGAGCACTTCGAAAATGGGTATCCAGGTCGGTAGATCTGCCCCAGACCTCGCTGAGCGACCGCCAGAATCTCGCGGGTGTCATCGGTGGCCGCCGGCAGGGCCAGAGTGACCGCATTGGCGTAGCGCGGTCCCTTGAGGTCGGCCAGCTGTGTCTGCAGGCCTACCTGGATGGTGCTGCACAGCGAGGACTGGCTGCGTAGTTTTTCCGCGGCCCGGCTCACGTAGGCGGCCAACGCCTCGCGAATGGGCGGCAGTTCTGATTGGCGCTCACCGAACATCTTGCTCGAGCAGATGGCCTCCTTCGGAGGTGGCCCTTCGTGGAGGCCGATGCAACTGATCCCGCGCAGCTCGCGTGCGGTGCGCTCCATGGTCACTCCGAACGTGTCCCGAAGCGTGCTGATATCGAACTGGGCCAGGTCCCAGGCAGTGGAGATTTTCAGTGCTGAAAGCCTGGCCGCCGAGCGGTGGCCAACACCCCAAACCTCACTCACCGGCGCCAGGCGAAGCAACTTCTCCTGACGGCCCGAGTCGGTCAGGTCCAACACCCCTCCGGTGCCTTTCCACTTCTTCGCCGCCCAGTTCGCCAGTTTGGCCAAGGTCTTCGTAGTACTGATACCCACCCCAACGGGCATGCCTATCTCGCGTGAAAGACGGTTACGAATCTGGTGCCCGAGGCCTTCTAGGTCGGGTACGCCGGTCATGTCCCCCCAGGCTTCGTCGATCGAGTAGACCTCAATGCCAGGCAGCATGTCGGCCATGATCCGCATCACGCGATTGCTGATATCGGCATACAGGGTGTAGTTGCTCGAGCATGCCACCACGCCCTGTCGGCGCATCTCGGCACGCACCTTGTAGTAGGCCGCGCCCATACCTATACCGAGCGCCTTGGCCTCGGCGCTACGAGCGATAACGCACCCATCATTGTTCGATAGCACCACCACGGGCCGGCGCTTGAGCGCGGGCCGGCAGATGCGCTCGCAACTGCAGTAGAAGGAGTTGCAGTCGATCAGCGCGAACACACGCCCCGAAGTGCTCATTCTGCTGTCCGACTAAGGACGTATCGAACCACACCGAAGATCTCGATAGGCACGTCACCATCGAGCTGCACATCTGGTATGTGCGACTCAGCAGCCCGCAGCCAGCGACCGCCGAACATATCTCTCATGACCAAGCGCACTTGGTAGCCCTCACTACCCAAGTCAACCACCGCCAAACGGTCATCCACATGGGTGGGCGCTCGGTTTACGACTAGCTTGTCGCCCTGAAAGATGGCGAACCCGACCAGGCTCATATCCAACACCCGCACGGGCCACATGTGGGGGGCACCTATCTCGGTGAGGAGGTCGAGCGACAGCCCGTACTCCTTCTCGTCTTCGGCAGGCGATTGGAAGCCAGTAATGCGTAGGCCTTTGGCCACATCGGTGAGTAAGCGCTCGCGGAGGTACTCACCTCGGGGGAGTATGGAGAGAGATGGCATCGGAACACCTAAAACGATACTGTATGAATAAACAGTATTTGAGATGATCCGACGCCGGTCAATCAGAACCGGAAGAGACGCCGACAGGTGGAGTGGACGGTCTCAGTCCTCGACCAACTCAGCGCGGCTGATCTGGATCTGCTTCGGCGCCTCGATGCCCACGCGGATATGCCCGTCGCGCTGACCTCGATGCATGTGGATGGTGATGCCATCGCGCAGTAGCAGCGCGAGTAGTTTCTCAGTGTCGACGCCGGGGTCGATGGTGAGGCGGATGGTCTCGCCTTCGCGGCGAGTGACGGTCAGAAATCCCATGGCCAAATCCTTTTCCGGTTGGGGAATGTGCGTCCTGCGCGAGCAGTCTAGAACAGGAAGACGAGCACCAAATGTGCAGCTGCGCGCAGCTCGAGGAGGTAGTCGATGTGCGGAGGTGTTGAGGCTCGCGAGGCTGAGAAGGTCTGGAAAATCTACTTCCCCAATCCCAAGGCAGCCCTACCAGTGCTTCTGGAAGGCTCCGGCCAGCTCGATTGGATTCAGTGGGGCCGGCGCAAGGAAGAGCCTGGCGAAGGTCCACCTGGTGGCTGGGCAAGGCTCAGCACTGTGCAGGCCGGCGGGTGGGCCAAGTACCGGCCGCGGCAAGGGCTGGCAATGGTGCAGCGCTTCATGGAGAAGGACGGTCATCCGGGCGACAAGAACCGACAGTCCCACTGGTTCGATGTGCCGGAGGGCTCCGCTTTGGAGTGCTTGGTCATTGGGGAGGGCGAGCAGCGCCGGGTGTATATCGTGACTACCAACGCACCGGCTGAGTACACCTGGATTCATGATCGATGGCCGCTTCTCGCAGGTAGCTGCTAGCCCTTGGGTATCGCTCCGAGCGACAAGGTGACTGGGCAGTCAGTGACATTATGAATTTTCGCATAATTCCACATAATTCTCATGATGAGGCTTCGATTGCCAGGACTCCTGGCTTGTGCGGTGATTAATTGTCGATTCTCCTGGTTATGCGCTCGTTCCTGTCCTCCTGCGACTTTATAGAGAATTATTCCAGGGCGATAATTAATGGCCTGGAATAATTCTCTATAAAAGGCTGGGGCAACCGGTTGATCACCTATCGGCCTTGCCCATGGCGGATCATGTTGTGTGGAGAGAGCTAATGCGGGGCGATGCCACGCGGCAGCTACCGGCTGTCGGTTAAAGCTGAGATTGTCCCTTCTCGATTTCGCCGAGTACTCTATCGCCCCTTGCAACGGCTCGAGCTCGATTAATCTGAGCGTCTCTAGTGAGAGCAGGATCACTGAAGGCTCAGCCGTTGAGCGCATCAGCTATAGTCGCCTAAAGGCAGTTGGTCAGGAGACTCACTTCCGAATGAATCCGTCTGACAAGCTGGGCGACCATTTAGAACATTGGAGATTGGGATGACAAAGCCTGTTGCCGTCGCAAACTGGTTTGTGAACAACCTAAGCGACCATGCGGCTGGCGAGGTCGTAACGCATCTGCAGGTGCAGAAGCTTCTCTACTTCGCGCAAGCTTGGCATTTGATGGCCTTAGATCGGCCATTGTTTGATGAAGACATGCAAGCATGGCCTCATGGTCCGGTAGTACCTTCCGTTTGGCACGAATTTAAGCGCTACGGCTGGCAACCGATCGTACCTGGTGGCGCATCCGAAGGTATTGATGCGGACTCTCTTAATATATTGGAGCAGGTTCGCGATGCTTACGGCTCATTTGCTGCCAAGAAGCTTGAAGCTATGACTCACTCCGAGCGTCCTTGGATCAGCGCCCGCGGCGGCCGCGACCCTGAGGAGCGTTGCGAGGAAGTGATTTCAAAGGACTCAATTCTTAGCTTCTATAAGGAGGTTTACGGGGAGTTGGAAGATGGTGAAGAAACTACCCAAGGATAAAATACACCAGCAAGCACAGTCCGCTAGCAAGCTATCTCCCATTGAAGAGAAAGTCTTTTCTCTTAATAACACAATGAACGGCGGCTCGGCTGACAATGAAAACCCATTTGTCACACTAAAATATTTTTGCAACGCCTTTGAGTGCTTTTCTGCATGGGAGAAAGATGAGCTCAAAAGTTTCAGCGACTTTATTTCTGCGCTTCGCGATCGAACCTGGCGCCAGGTTTTAGAAACCAGCGGGAAAGGCGATAACAAAGCCGGTTTAGCCTATACGCAGTACGATATAGCCACTATAAAAAATGGCGCCGAAGAACATCTGAAGAGAGTGCGAAAGCAGATCGGAGACGACATCACATTCTTCGAACTACGAGTAAACCAAAAAATGCGCGTTCATGGTTTTCGAGCAAAAGCCGCATTCTTTTTAGTTCTACTGGATCGCGAGCATCGAGTTTTTCCTTCCTGAGCCAAACCGCCAAGTGGCAGGTTTTCTCTACCACGCTTTCTCTAAGCGTAGAGTTCTATCGGTATAGCATTCGTTCTGACCAACCGCCGCTCGCAGCAGCTAGTAAAAAGCCAGGCAATACCTGGCTTTTTCATCCAACGAGATAGGCCCTACTGCAACCAGCCTTGAACCTTCGCAGCCCCGTACTTGTCTTTCCAAGCCTTCAGCACTTTATTGTTGCCGCCTTTGGTTTCTACAATCTCGCCAGTTTCTTCGTTTTTGTAAACTTTGAGCTGGCGCTGACGGCGGTTTCCTCTAGTGGTAGGAACAGGTGTTGCTCCAAGAGAGCAGGCCTGCGGATCGAGCAGAGCAATGATTCCCTTCAGGCCAAATCCATATTCAGCCATCAATTTGCGAAGCTTCTCCTCAAACTCAATCTCTCGCTTAAGTCCATCGTCATTTTTCAGCTCATTTAGCTGTTTAAGTTGGGCGGCGAGTTGGGCTTCAAGTGCCTTGAATTCAGCAAGTTTGGACATACATCGGCCTTTTCTAAGGAATGGCTGGGGAGCACCACTCTACTTGGAGGCTGGTTTTGGTGAAAGATGTCATAAGGTCAGACCTATCGTTGCCGCCAAGAGCCATCCCGCGAGAGCGCTCGAGGAGTTCAGAAAAGGCGTTGCCAGTCCCTGTTAGCGAGCTCTCTACACACTTCAGGGGCGCCACCAAAGCATCGCCTCGATACGCTCATCATTTGCGCCACGGAGTGGTATGTGACCGGTAATCCATCCTGGTTCAGAAGCACACCATTTGCGCCTGTCAAAAGAGCATGGCCGGCTACGACATCATGCGCGCCCACCGATACAAGGGACGCACCTGCGATTGCATCACCGACGGCAACTCGTGCTAACCGATAGGCAATGCTTGGCATGGGACAACAATTAGCGGGCGAACATAACTCTGCATTCAGGTCAGCTTTACTACCTGCAGCTGTACTCATCAGAACCTGGCTACCAGACGTTAGTGGCCCACGTTGCAACCCTGAAAGAACTTCCTCCCCATTGCGAATGACGCGGGAGCATCCTTCCGCCCAAGCAATGCAATCAGGACCACGGTCGACCGTGATCGGCGCATAGACCACGCCAAGAACCGGCCTAGAACCACGCAGTAGCCCGACAGAAATAGCTGATCCCTGTCGCCCGAGCAGGAAATCTCTAGTCCCGTCGTTGGGATCAACAACCCAACAGTATTCATGCCCAGAAAGGTGATAGCCGGTTTCCTCTCCCCAGAAATCGCAGCCCAGCAGTTCAAGCAAGCTTTTGCGTAGAAGTACTTCGATCTCTGTGTCCACGCTTGCTTTATCCCCCGAGCCCCTGGGCCCACCTGAGCGCTTCCACTCAGCAGCCAGCAGTTTGCCAGCCAACTGCACGCACTTGGTAACTGGGGCTAGTAACTCGACGCAGCTCATACAAGCCTCCAAAAGCAAGAAGTTAGTGCCCCACAAGCCTCAGATGAAGACTTAGAAAAGCGCTAACAACTGATAGTGATAGCGCTGTGAGAAACTCAGTCGGTAGAGCGAAGTGGAATCGGAGTCGCTCGGGGAAAGCCCCAACGAGAACCCGCAAATTGATGGCGCAGCATCATCGCTCGACGGGCACCTCAACTCGTAGCTTGGTGCCAGCTCGCTGATCAGATCTTCGACTATGTCAGGCGGAGCATGCACCCGACTGAGAATGGCTAAATCTTCGGGCAGGTCATCAGCCACTCGTTGAGAGAACCCTTCAAGGGTCGACTCTGCCAACACATACAACCAAGCCTGGTCATCAGCCGCTCCAGTTCGACGCAAAACACGCCCTAACACCTGGCGGTAATGCAACTCCGTGCGAATACGGCTGAGGTAGCAACAAACCTGCAATCGGGGGATATCTGTCCCTTCGCTGATCATCCCCACAGCTACGATCCAACGAGAAGCGCCATGCCTGAACTCGTTAATTCCATCCTGAGCACGTTTATCTCTGTTGGTCACGATTCGGCATGATTCACCCCTAGCCTCAAGTGCCAGCGCTACTTGGTGCGCATGCTCAACATCAGTGGCAACCACCAGACCGCCTGCATCCGGCTTAACCTTTCTGAGGTCATCGAGTTTTGCGATCGCAAGACCGAGCATCTGACTGATGATTTCAGGGTTCCGAAGCAGCTCCTCATAGGAAACCGGGGACTCACAGAGCAACTGATTAAAACTAGGGAAAAGTCGTACTGGGTTGTCACCACTGGACTCCTCCGTCAGCTTCACAGAGTGATTGTCCAGCAGCACGATGCGAGGGGAGCGACAAACATTATCTGAAATGGCCTCGCGGAGCCCGTAGCGGTAGTCGCAGACTAATCGACCTTCTGCTGTCGAATAGCGAGCCAGTGCAATGCCCTTATCATCGGAACGCCAAGGCGTCCCTGAGAGCGCCAAGGTGAAGGCTGCCTGATCCTGGACGTTCTGGATGATTTGCTGGCCCCAAGCATTGCTCAGAAGGAGATCATGACCGGCGCAATGATGAATCTCATCGAAAATAGCCAACACTCGATAGTTTTCTAGGAGCGCCCAGAAAGCTTCATCCTGGTAGTCCATTGCCTGATAGGTACAAGCAGCTCCCACAGCACCAATGAGACCATCAAGGCGCCTACCCAAGACCTTGGAAAAGGTAGATCGGAAACCTTCGACGACTTGGCACGAGGGTGCGAAACAGAGCACAAGATCGATCTTGTCCAGCTGGAGCAAGCGATTGGCAAGCTCTGCAGCCATCCAAGTCTTTCCAGCCCCAGGCGTAGCCTGACAGAAGAAGTGCGGCGCAACAGCGTACCGTTCTAGGGCAGCATCGATGCATCGACGCTGCCATTCTCTTAGCGTCGACTTCATGCTTTGGGTGCGAAGGTCTTTAGAGTTTTCTCGACCGCTCGAAGGTGCCCAAGAAGCCGAGAGCTTCGATCTCGCGCGTCGAAATATTCCACTTCAACCCTAGGCTTTAGGTGGGGCATGTCATCAAGGAGTTGCTTGTACCGCTCCGTTTCGCCCATCGACGTCAGAAAGTCGAGGCGAATTTCCTTCTGCAGTGATTCCAAATGCTCTAGTACGTCTGCCTCCGTGACGGAAGGGGACACCGAAGCTGAACTCCCAACCTGTGGTAACTCCAGCAGTGGAGGAGAAGTCGAAGTGAATCTGCCATCCACAAGCTCAAGATCAAGACCTGAAGGGATTGGTCCTAGATGGTAGACCTGACCGCGCTTTCGTCGCACTTCGTCGTAGGTAACCCAGCCCACGCGCAGCATCCGTCGAATCTGCTCATACACGTAATAACGAACTTCCGTGATGTCAAAGCTCACGCTGCCTAAGCACTGGGCGTAGGCGTCACGCAGATCACGAGTCGTAAATTTCGCGAACCTATCCTGCTGCAGCAGCTGGTACAGCCGACTATCGAAAGTGAATGAATCCGATTTCATGCGGGTACCTGGAACGGGTCGCGCGGAACAGCCGAAAATACGGATTATAGTCCGTGGCCGAATAGTCCGCAAACACAGGATAGTGCCGGCTCACAAGAGCCGAGGCGGCCATGGGTCAGCTTGCGATCGCATTGGGCAAGTCAATCCGAGCACATAGGAAAGCCAAGGGCATTCCACAGGATGCCCTAGCGTTGGCATGCAAAATTGATCGGAGCTACATGGGACGTATCGAGCGAGGCGAGGTAAACCTCACTGTTGAAAAGCTGTACAAAATTGCAGAAATACTTCAGTGCGAGCCAGCGGCACTACTTCCCGCAGTCTTCTGACTCACCACCTAACGCCCTACAGTGAGCCTATTAGGTTTCCTTTGATGGAAGCTTGATCACCTTGGCTGCTTTGCCTGCTTTCCTGAACAGCGGGGTCTCCTCCAAGAACTCAGCAGGGTCGATATTCTTTCTCCTAGCAATCATCGAGGCGTAGAGCACTCTTTCCCGCTCCCTGCTCAGCTGCCGGGTTAATTCTTCGACCTGCGCCTTCAGCTTAACGATCTGTTGGTCGTATTCGCGGATCCTGGCAGTTTCCAAAGAAACTACCTGATCAAAGTACTGCTCTCCTCCTGCGTAGTTCTTTGTCAGGCTTTTAACACGCTGAAACTCGCGGACAAAATCCTTGTTTCGCCAGAGAGTAGGCTTGGATATACCGCATTTCTCCACCATGTAATTCCAGCAGAAGAGCTCTGGTGAAATCAATTGCCTCTCAAACTGCTGGAGAGTAGAGAAAGCAACATCCCATTGATTAGCAGATATAGTCACTATCAAGTCGCCCCGCACTGAAAGACACAGTCACTCGGGATAGAACCCTCATGAACAAATGGTTGATAGTCTTGACTTTGTTCAACCTGCTCCTGAGTGAGAACAATATCAGAACGATCCAGTATGTAACTTGCATTTCTGAAAACCGTCATTTGATGCTCAATATGCATCTCAACAGACTCAACCGGAACGTCCGGCCTATTAATTGCTTCGAATAACCTGGAAAGCTCATTCTCTGCGCGACTGCGCTCCGCCTCGATCTGCTTTACTTGTATTGGATCAGACATATCCACTACAAATTCCCGACAACCTTTCCCAGCATTTCCGGTTAAGCATTTTAGGTGAAACTCACAGGGCTTGAGGTTGATGTCGCGAAAACAATGACCGAGGGGGCCATAATGAACAGTTTGCAGAGTGTTGTTGAGGTAGCCTTGGATATGCTCATCTGAAACATTAGTCCCAGACCAAGACTTGACCTTATTGGCTAGCTCACCAATGAACCTAGACTGCTCAGAGAGCATCAATTCACTTACTTTAGCGGCCCGCTCTCGTGGAGTCTGATGATCATAATGATCGCCTTGACTGTCAGTTCTACCCATCCATTTATTCACGATACTTGCAGCTAAGCCCGCGCGAAAAAGAGAATTGGTTTGCCAATGCCTTCCCTTGTGGCTTTGAAAAGACTTAATCAGCTTCTCATCTGCAGCAATGCCATAGCGGAAGAACGCCGAGCGGGCAATATTGGTCGGCTTTATTACATGCAGTACAGCATGATAATCAAAGATGGAAGGTAAGTATTCATTATACACGCCACCCAGAGAGGCCGGAACCAAGAACAGGTAATCAGATACCTGCTGATTTATTCCAAAGGATGCAGAGCTTATTTGCATCCCATCAGCCAAGAATTCTTCCTTAATATCCTCAACTAGCGCCGCAGAAACTCTAGAGTTAATTGAAACAAAAGAGCTCTCCACAGCATCAATAATACTGCTTTGATCAATTAGAAAGCCATACGCAGCACGATATCTAAGCTCTGATGGCAGAGCTGATGGTCTATAGAAATTTTTTCGCGTACTAGAAAGCTTTAAAAATGAGTAAAAGCTTCTCTCTGAATCGAGTGCCACTGAGGTCAGTGTCTTCTGGTTAAAAAACTCAGGGAATAACTGCTCAGCATCAAGCACAGGAATGTACTTGGCTTTATCATATCCGCCACCCACAACCGTACGCACTGCAAGTAGAGCGTCCGCGCGACTTAGATAGACAGTTCGACGCCCGTGTAAAGAGGGCTCCCCGGTGAATGCAAAACATTCAAAGGATGACATGATCCAGAGTTTCAATTTATCTTTGAATGCGAAACGATCTTTAGACCCGTTCTTAGCCGGCTGACGGCCATGGAGGATTTCGAAAACCTCATCGTAAAGCAAAAAGCCGCGCCTTAACTCGACAAGCTCTTTGATGCGCTTCTTAAGATCCCTACCTTGCACATAGTGAGCGCATTTTTTCTTGCCTAATGGCTTAGAAATCACATTGAAGCCATTGGCTCTATAGAATTTCAGAAGCGAAGCAGCAGACGTAGAACTCGAAGCAACTGGTAGATATTCAGCAAGATTCTTCAGCTCAATCATTTCATCGTCTGAAACGCTTTTCAAAAGATGCAGACGAGATTTTGTGTCGGCGACATTCGAGCGGACCTTGCAGTGCAACCTCTCGAGAGCGTTCTGCACTTCGGACTCAATTTTATTTGCTCTTGCGTGGAATCGCTCTTTCAACTCGTCAGCAAAGGAGCCGTTCTCAATGCTCAAAGCCCGAGCTCTGTAGGGCTGGCAAATATTATTGATGCTATCAACCGCATCGCTGAATGCAGACCGCCATATGGTAGGGACATATCTAGCAATGGGCTCAGACCCTTTTTCGGTCCAGACCCGGCAATACATTTCTCCGCCTATCTCAACCAAACAATTTTTGGGGAGACGAAGAATTTCACCTATTCTCAGACCCAATCCAAACTGAAAGACCTGAGTTAAAACTGCAAGATAATCAATTTGCGCTCTAAGGCTCCCATCCCACTGCGTCTTGATAGCCCATTTTAACGCGATTATTGCCTTGATAAGCTCTGGAAGGGGCAGTTTGTCACCAGCCTCCAAGCGGCCATATTTATCTCTCTCCTCAAGGTCGTGTGCACCAATCAGATCGAAGTTCTGCGGTGCCAACCCGGAGTCGAATAAGAAACGAACAAAGTAGTTAATCGCTCTACAAGGACCTGCGGGATATTTGTACCTCGACTGCAAAAAGCCAAAGGTGCGAAAGTAATAGTCCTGATCTAGGTCTACCAGGGAAGTGGAGCCTTGCGATACGAAATTTTTAATGGGTGAAATCAAATCGCGCACGCGCGAGAAAGAAACTTGCTTGCTTGAGGCTCGTCTTTCCCATAAATAATTTACAATAAAGACCTTATTCAATAGCGTCAGCTCTTGGCTGCATGAGCCTCCAGCAAATAAGTTTAATTTTTCCCGCCCCTTATATCTCCAAACATCCTCCTGCCAGGTAGAGCCTTTAAAGACAACAAGCTTTGAAAATTGCACCTCAGCACTGCTTGCAAGTTTCTTTAGCTTTAGCAGCAACTCTTCATGCAGGATATCTCTAACCACTTTAACCTGCATTAGAATTCCTTAGAATTAATCAGCAAAACTTCATTGCCTTCTGAATACGCTATGGCGGCATGACAACCGGCAATTGCCTGGTCAATTACTGACACGACATTGGCTGTACTAATCATAAGTAATTGTTCCTTTCTCTCTATTAGTCCCTCCAATGCGGCCTCATGCGCTACAGTACTTTTGTTCGGACAAAATCTACTGCAGGAGTAGCAAGTAATGGCTGGCTCCTCAAAGCAAATCGACTTTGATGCACACTTCCCAATAACATTGAAATTTCTGGGCTCACAAACCTGGCTATATACATTACCCTTGAGCTCACCTTCCTTCATCCATGCAGCCGTAAAGTGTTTCTGCTCAATGCGGTTCAGCGTCGCAGCCTCAAGAATTTCCCACATTTCGTGAGTAAAGCGAAAATAATGCTTAATACTACTTGTGCCTTCATGATCCAAAAGATCAGCTACTTCTTCAGGGGTGCAACCAGACATAACAGCCTGGGTCCCTACCGTGTATCGAAATCTATAAGCACACAAGTTGAATCTCTTACCAGTTCTAGGCGACAGAGGCAGTCTATGCTCATTACCCCAAAGCATATAATTAATTCGGCATGAAGATTTATGATACTGCACGGACATCTTCGCTTCATCCGCGAAATAATCACTCGAAATTCTCTCGTCATCTTCCCAATAGTGACTCCCTCGGGAATTACCGTCCGCCTCTAGATCTATAGCCTTAGGCGAAATAAATATGGGTAACTCCCCAGGATCGAAACCAATCGGGGTATCGGAAGAATTAATATAAAATTCTAGTAGATTGGCTGTTCTTTCTGAGAGAAGCCTGGAGCTGAACTTACTTCTTCTTTTAGCAGATCGCTGTTTCACACGCGGAACGTTCAAGTATCGAACGCCAGTTACAACGTCTTTGATGAAGTCTTTTCGCTTCAGCATAGAAAGCTGAATAGGCCTCAAGCCGAAACACAAACAGAGGTCCAAGATCAGACGAAAAGCTAGCGGGAGCGATTCGTTGTCTACTTGAGCAGATAGTATGGTGATCTCTTCTTTGCTAAATGGACCTCTTTCCTCATCCATCATAAAGAGAGACAAATACGAATTTTTTCTTCCCGAGTAGTCACGAAGCCTCATAAAATCTTCGTACTTATCTAGACACAACCATTCATATTCATGCAAGAGAGCGAACCGCAAGAATTCTTTGCAAGTCGAAATAAACTGCTGCCTATGTCTTCCGTTTAACGCAGAAACCTCATCTAGGAAGTCATTTAGACTAGTCCCTCTAGTCAACTCTTTAGCAAGCCTGTCGATGAATTTGAATTTATGCCGGACAGTTGAAGAAAGATTCCGCTCTAAAATATATCGCAAATAGCTTGCAACGATTCCCTTTAAGTCATAATCCAGATAATTTATATACTCAGACCTGAGATATGTGAACTCACTAGTATCATCGGGAACTATTATTACGTTTCGAAAGTCACCCTTAGAATCAAGTAGCTCAACTCGGTAACCTAGACGACTGCTTACGAATCTCTCATTCTCTTGGATATCTGAAATAATTTCAGCAGTAGGTGAAAGGCGTACATCCTTAGCTGAAATCATTGCTTATTTTCCTGCGAACGAAGTATCTCCTCCTGTAGAAGAACTTGCAGGCCTGCAACTTTGGCTTGTATTGACCCTCTAGAATAACGGTCAGGCATATCACTGTTTCTAGCCCAGCCTCCCGCTGCCTCCTGAATAGGCGCCTTCATTATCTTGCGGCTTAATCCACTAGCTCCTTTGAATTTCTTATCCAGCGCTTGATTCAGAAGATCATGAAATGTGTTACGTAGGCGGTGGGGGCTTAACAATCCAGAAAACTCAGGGTGCCGCAGGATAAGTTCATTCAATATCGAGTTTGGCGTTTGGACCGACAATGGATTTCCATCACGGCATGAAAGAAATAAATAGCTAGATCTCTGCCAGCCTTCGAACTCTTTTCTTACATGGACTATGTAATGCTCAATCAGGGATGCGAAATCATCGTGTAACTCAACTTGCCGACCATAGGTTTTTACGGACGGAGACTCTGCGCGCGGATAGTTGATTACATCAGTGTTCTTCAATATATCGAAATACTTCCTCCTACCCGTAAGCTGAAAATCATTCAGTTTTAATAGTAGCGTCTCACCCTTTCTATTCCCCGCAAGCATCAGAAGCAGCAGAAATATATAGTTCCGCCACTTCACCTTTGACGACTTCCAAGGATTACTCTTATTACTATAATCAGGGTCGATGATAGTTATGAACTTCACCTGCAGCTCAGGAGTAAGGCCAATCTTGTCTTTCCTGTCGCCCTTGTAAGGAGACTTAAGGTACAGCTTAAATCCTGCGTCCATTCGTTCATATAAACGCTTTGCTGCCTTTAGCTGCTGTATATTTCGCGAATACTGCCCCTCGTAAAAGAGCCAAAGGTATTCTAAAAATTTTCTTGCTCCCCGCATTCTAGCGCTATACCAGTTCTCGCCCACTCGCTCCCCGGATTGTAGGCCGTATCCACAATATGAGGAGAATGACTCAATCTCACCGATAGTGAACGGCACAAGATCCACTATCCGCTGAATCAAATTAATATTCTTGCTCTCGCAGAACCTATACAGGGCCAGAATTGAATTCTGGTCCACCCTTATTGTGTTAGATTTCGCACCATTATCGAATCGTTGTAGTGCATATGCTCCGGCAAATAGATCAATTTGATCGTTTTCAGCCACGAGCTGGAGTTTGAGCCCACCTAACTTAGTGAACTCAACTTGGACTAATGAATAACGAGAGGGCTTCAAATGACACACCGCACAAGAACGAGCGCGGCAGCCTAGAGGCAGCTAGATGAGGAGTCAATAATGAAACGAATTAACAGCTATACGATCATTTTTTCCGAGATGAAAAAAATGAAACACGTTTCAAGCCGCTGTAGAGAATGCATAAAATGAAAAGCCCCGACTAGCGGGGCTTACAGAGAGTTATCCACAGAAAATGAGATAATCTCTATTTAATTCACCGCATCCTTGAGCGATTTGCCCGGTTTGAAGGCGACGGTATTGCTGGCCTTGATCTTCACCGGCTCTCCGGTCTGCGGATTCTTCCCGGTGCGGGCGCCGCGGTGGCGTTGCACGAAGGTGCCGAATCCGACCAGCGTAACGCTGTCCTTCTTGTTCAATGCGGTGGTGATTTCATCGAGAACGGCGTTGAGTACGCGATTGGCCTGATCTCTGGTGAGATCTGCCTTCTCGGCGATGGCGGCGGCGAGTTCCGGTTTGCGCATAGATGCCTCTTTGACGGTTATTGTTGTTGTGTCCGTGCCGTTCTTCCGAACAGCGCCCTAGGCGCCGCAACAGCTCTGCGCTGCGGCAGACCCAGGCAGAATGGCATGCCTCCGGAGCCCGCGCCAGTCGCGGCTTGGGACTGGCGAAAGGGATCTCGATGCTTTTTGCGACAGAACGGGCGGCATTTACGCCAGAAGAGCCGGAAGCTGACGATTCAGGGCCAGTTTTTCCTGCACGGCGCTGCCAGTCAGGGCGTAGCCGAGCAGCTCTCCGCCGGGTCCCACGCACAGGGCCTTGATGTCCGCACCGCTGCCTTCGACCTGCCATTCGCCCTGGCTGCCGCGCGGCGGCGGCGAGACCACCAGCGGGCACACCGGCGTCTTCACCGTCACCGGCATCGGACCGTAGCTCACCGCGGTCGGCTTGCCGTTCAGCGTTTGCGCCAGGGCGCGGGCGCCGCTCATCAGCGGCATCACGTAGAGCAGGTTGAGGCCGTCGACCTCGGCGCAGTCGCCCAGCGCGTAGATGTTCGCATGGGAGGTCCGCAGCTGGCGGTCGACCGTCACCCCGCGGTTGATCTGCAGCCCTGCGGCGGCGGCGAGGTCGGTACGCGGACGCAGGCCAATGGCGGAGACCACCAGGTCGCAGGCGATCCGCGAGCCGTCGGAAAGGTGCGCGTCGAGGCCGTCGGCGGCGTGGTCGAGACTGGCCAGAGTCGGACCGAGGTGGAAGTTCACCCCCAGGCTTTCCAGCCCCGATTGCACCGCGCGGGCGGCGGCCGGGTGCAGGAGCGCCGGCATCACCTGCTCGCAGGGCGCCACCAGGCTCACCTGGAAGCCGCCGAGGCTGAGGTCGTTGGCGAACTCGCAACCGATCAGCCCGGCGCCGAGGATCAGCACGCGGCGCTTGCCGGCGGCGGCGCTGCGAAAGCGCGCGTAGTCCTCCAGGTCGTTGATCGGGAAGATCGCGTCCTGGGCATTGCCGGCCACCGGTACGCGCAGCGTCTCGGCGCCCCAGGCAAGCACCAGATCACGGTACGGAACGGCTTCTTCGCCGATCCACAGGCGCTTGTGTCCGGGGTCGATGCCGGTGACGCGGGTGTGCGTGCGCACCTCGGCCCTGAGCTGGTCGGCCATGGCGCCGGGCTCGGCCATCACCAGCGCATCGGCATCCTTGTCCTTGCCGAAGCCGGTGGAGAGCATCGGCTTGGAGTAGGAGCGGCCGTCGTCGGCGCTGATCAGCAGCAGTGGGGTTTCGCTGTCCAGCTTGCGCCACTCCCTGGCGAGGTTGTAGCCGGCCAGGCCGGTGCCGATGATCACCAGGGGTGCGCTCATGATTCTCTCCGTCGAGGATGGGGCGGGCCGACGACCGTAGCGCAAAGCGCCGCGTTCGCCAATTCGCCGCGGCCCGCCGCGCCTGCGACGAACAAAAAACGGCGGCCGTTTCGGGGCCGCCGCGGGGTTTCGGGGCACGGATCAGGCGATTTCGATCATCTCGAAATCGCTCTTGCCGACGCCGCAATCGGGGCACAGCCAGTCTTCGGTGACGTCCTGCCAGAGCGTGCCGGCAGCGATGCCGTCATCCGGCCAGCCCTCGGCTTCGTCGTAGATCAGCCCACATACAACACATTGCCACTTCTTCATATCTACCTCAGGCGACGCTCACGGTTTGCGTCGGCAACCTATCGCAGAACGCCCGTTCCGCCAAGCGGGGCGTCGCGCGCCGATCGGCGGACAAGACGAGGCCCCGGCACGCCTGGGCGTGCTCGGGGCCTGGTTGGGTGCCGGGCGGTTCGCGGTGCGACCGCCTGGCGCGCCGTCGTATCAGCCCTTCTTGAACGCCAGGCGCCACTGGTGCAGCAGCGGCTCGGTGTAGCCGCTGGGCTGCTCGCGGCCCTTGAACACCAGGTCGCAGGCGGCGCGGAAGGCGAAGGACTTGCCGAAGTCGGCGGCCATCGGCGTGTACAGCGGATCGCCGGCGTTCTGCCCGTCGACCACCTTGGCCATGCGCTCCAGCGTTTCACGCACCTGCGCTTCGCCGACCACGCCGTGGTGCAGCCAGTTGGCGATGTGCTGGCTGGAGATACGCAGCGTGGCGCGGTCCTCCATCAGGCCGACGTCATGGATGTCCGGCACCTTGGAGCAGCCGACGCCCTGTTCGACCCAGCGCACCACGTAGCCGAGGATGCCCTGGCAGTTGTTGTCCAGCTCCTGCTGGATGTCCGCGGCGCTCCAGTTGCGCTCGGCGGCCACCGGCACGCTGAGCAGGCCGGCGAGCAAGTCGTCGCGCTGGCTGGCGAGGTCGATCTTCTCCAGCTCCTGCTGCACGGCGCGTACGTCCACCTGGTGATAGTGCAGTGCGTGCAGGGTGGCGGCGGTTGGCGACGGCACCCAGGCGGTGTTGGCGCCGGATTTCGGATGGCCGATCTTCTGCTCCAGCATGGCCGCCATCAGGTCCGGCATCGCCCACATGCCCTTGCCGATCTGCGCGCGGCCGCGCAGGCCGCAGGACAGCCCGACCAGCACGTTGTTGCGCTCGTAGGCCTGAATCCAGGCACTGCCCTTCATGTCGCCCTTGCGCAGCATCGCGCCGGCTTCCATGGCGGTGTGCATCTCGTCGCCGGTGCGGTCGAGGAAGCCGGTGTTGATGAACGCCACCCGGTCGCCGGCCTCGGCGATGCAGGCCTTGAGGTTGACGCTGGTACGCCGCTCCTCGTCCATGATGCCC